>BNJU01005093.1_pt1 | contig 465405 bp, 622 predicted proteins | sample 8539281 | NCBI WGS metagenome assembly BNJU01 (sample SAMD00202456, study PRJDB9452) | human saliva metagenome | isolation source: human saliva | place: Japan
GGGTTACGTATTGCTAGTTCACAGAACTTACAGGTCAGTTATCCGAATTAAAGGATTACTGTTAAGAGATCAAACTGGATCCTTTGGTGGAGACGGTTGAGCATATGACATCGGTTACGGTGGACTTGACCACGCATAGCTTCAGGAGAAGATATAAATGTATTGGTATCTCGATACAGAAGTTTACTCTAATACAGGTGGACAGTCTTCTAAGGCTACTCCAGTAGCTGCTATGGCTAAGTTTGCTGCTGCAGGTAAGAGGTCTAAGAAGAAGGACCTTGGTATGATGGCTGCTACTTACGGTAATGTATATGTAGCTCAGGTTGCTATGGGTAGCTGATAAGAACCAGGTACTTAAGGCCATCCTAGAAGCTGAAAAGCACAATGGACCATCTCTAATAATAGCTTATGCTCCATGTACTAACCATGGTATTAGAAAGGGTATGGGTAAATCAGTAGAAAACGAAGCTGATGCAGTTAAGTGTGGATACTGGCATCTATACAGGTTTAACCCTGAGCTTAAGGCTGAAGGCAAGAATCCATTTATACTTGATTCTTAAGGAACCAACTGAATCATTCAGAGAATTCATCATGGAATTAGACAGGCTTCAAATGGCCAGCTAAGATGTTCTCAGAAGAAAGTGAAGAATTATTCGCTCTAGCTGAACAGAATGCTAGAGAAGATATGAAGGTTACAAGGCTTTTAGCAGACAGATAAGAATAAGTATATATAAACGGGATTAGCCTAGGTAGATCTCAACTAGTAGGAGACTAGAGATTTCAAATATTGATAATCTTTAGTCTCTTATCTTTGTAAGAACACATCCCTGTTGAACACGCAAAGTGCACAAAAATAACTACCCGTTGGAAGGAAGGTCTTGATTTTTGTTTTACTTGATAATAACTATCAACACTATATTTTACAAACGATGAAACTAATGATTTTATTGACAAATCATATGTTTAGATATATAATTTTTAATACAAGATCTATTTTTACTCAATGAAAACTAAAAGGGGGAATTTTTGAAATATAGAGAGATAATACCATTAATCTATACACTAAGTATCTATATACAATATAGAAATAATATGATTTGGGTAAAAATATGTTGACATTTATAATAATATAAAAATATTTAAGGGAGAGGTATTATGGGAAAGTATTTTAAAAATATTTTGGTTGATAATTTCAATATCAATGATTTTTCAGTCGTTGCCTTTATCTTTGCTGAAGAAATAATTGACCAGAATAATAGTAGTTTATTGATGGAAGAAACAATAAAAGAGGATATTGAAAACATGCAAACTGATGGAGAAATATCTTCACTGAAAAATCAATAAAGAGGCAATTAAAACTCGGAACAAGCATACAATGAACTTACTAATAGTTCAACTCATTCCAAGCAGAGGTGCTAGGAGAGGCAAATTAGCCCTGGTCAGGTATTTGATAGCATCTGATGAAGCAAAGAATAAGGTTCCAAATCCGGGTGATGTTCATGTTTATCCAGCAAAAAGTAACAGAGGATCCAACATATGCAAATACATGGGAAGTAATGATGAGAGAAGTTGCTCATGATAGTGTTAAAAAAATCAAAGGTGGTACTAGTAATAGATACTTGGCAGCATGAATGATAACAGAATGATAAAGACTAAAGAAGTTGCGAAGGTATTTGTAGATACATTATATCCGGAGTGAAAGTGAGCTGACATAGCAATACTGGATATGAGACCAATGTCTCAGAAAAGGCAGGATTTAAGAGAGTAAAACAGGATTTAATGAATGCTATTAACGGATTGTTTCGACAATGGAGGAACTTTTACACAAGGAGGCGTCTATAAGGCTAGAGAACTGTTAGAAGGTGGTGGAAATGAAAATAAGTATATAGTATTATTATCTGATGGAGAACCAACATTTTTGCAACGGTATAAAAGATATTAACGGTCTGAGTATTGAAAAGCATGGAAAAAGTAATAACAGATAATATAGTTGAAAAATAATTATATATATAATAAGCAAATTGGTAATGGTAATAATAGATATGCTTATACTGTTTTATAATATATTTAATAAAATTCATATGGATTGTGGTATAGCAGCAATTGATGAAGCTGATTTGCAAAGCGTGATGGTGTTACAATGTATACGTGGTAGCCTTCAATTGGAGGAAGAGGGGAAAAAGAGTATACTTGAGAAGATGGCAACTACAGGTAAGTTCATAGGAGTTGAAGATCCTGATTATTTAAAAATGAAGCTTCTAAGATTGCTTCTCAGATATATAATGCAACTAATACTAGTGTAAAAATGTTAACTCCAAAAAGGGTATAGAATTAAAACTGGTGTTAGTGTAAACAGATATTGACTGATGAAGGCGGAGCAGTAAGTGATAGAAGATGGCACCAGTATGGAGTTAGGTACTGTTGATACTCCACCTGAAGATGGTTCAGAATACAAATATGCATATATACGTGTTTAAAGTAAGTGTAAATGATGAGATATTATCTACATCTAATCCCTAAAACCAAATTATTAGGTAATATACTTTCACATATAAAGAGATAAAGGATGGAATAGAAAATATACCGATAAAAGAAGATTCTGAACAAGAAGTGAAAACTTTTATGTACTTAGAAAGATTATAAAAGACTTACTTATGAACAATGAACATAGGATATTCAAGTTCAAGGTTATTAGTGATGATTATAATAAAGAATATGAACTTAAGTCTTCTGTAATAGGGAACATATAAAAATTGCAAAATTCTTAAAGATGTGAAAAAGAAATACTAGATATCAGGTTTATGAATCAGAGGGCTTTTAGCTTTATGATGAAAACTGATGATAATCATAAAGTATTTAATGAAAGATTATTATAACAATAGTGAAATATATATGTCAAAATGATCTAACCTGCAAAGGAGAGTAGAGGGAGCTCTTGCTAGTGAGGTGTAACTCCATGGCAAATATCATACATCGATGGACAAAAGTGATAAATTTTGACTGTGAAAATTTGAAAAGAAAACTTTTGGCATGACAGTTAATAAAATTATTATAGATGAAAAGATCAGTCACCAACCAGGTCTGCTAAAAATACGAATGCATTAAAAGAAACATCTTTTCTTTTTCAATCAGTGATGGTCAAACAATAGTAAAAATGGAGAAGTACAAAATAGGTTCAGATCTTTAAAGGAAGTGCAACTTTGATAATTTAAGTTTCAAAGAATATACTTTTACATGAAAAATGAAGAATCTATACAACCAAATACTCCTTTTAAGCCAGAACAAAATGATATAAATTTAAAATATATCTTTTATGATGTCTAAATAATAAAGATAAAAGGTAGGAAACAATTGTAAAATGAGTTTGATTCTGAACATAATAGTGCAAGTGTAGATTTTATAGCTCATAAGATAGGGGTAAATGGTAACAAATCTGATTTTGATAAAGTTAGTTTTAAATTATTTAGGACAGTTGGTGGTGAAACAAAAGAAGAAGTCAAAATGTAACACTCATAAAGGTAAAAAGATGACTATAAGTTTGATTATAAATGGTCAAAAACTTCCTAAATCATAACAAAGATGTAAAGAATATCATACAGTGTTGAAGAAGAAGGCGTTAGTAATGGTAATGTAACTAAATGGAAATACTATGCAGTTAATCAAAATGGTGACACAATAACAAATACATATCAATACCAAAGATAGATAAAATTTGAAACAAAAAGAATGGTCTGTTGATCCAAGTATGGCTGATAAAGTAACTCTATCCAACTATGCAATTTGATCTTTATAGAAAAACTGCTATGTAGCTGAAGAAAAGTAAACGCAGAGCCCTAAAGAAATAAACAAAGCTAATACAACTGCAACTTGGACAAATTTGGATAAAACAAACAAGGATGGAAGTATACATACTACGTAAAGAAAACTTTTAAAGAAAAACAAAATAGAAAAATGATAACTGGGTATTAGGTCATAGTAACCCTAGTGAAAGAAAAATCACTAATAAATTAGAAGATGATAAGACTCAAGGGTAAACTTACAATAGAAAAGAAATTCACTAATATTCCTAAATATTTTGGAGAATAAGGTATTTGATTTTGAAGTTCAAGGACCATATGGTTATAGAAAAACTGTACAGATTAAAGCTGGATCAAAATGGAAATAGATGGGCTTTATCATGGAAACTATACTATCAAAGTAGTACACTGAAAATGCATTGTATAGTATCTGCAGTAGTGTAGGAGCAAAATATTAGTCTTAGGAAAAATGAACCAGTAATGCTTCTATTTACTAATATATTAAGGATGTAAGCACTATTAATATATCGGTAAATAAGAATGGAAAAGGTAATGGACCGCATCATCTGTCAAGATAAATTTATTAATGAACGAAAGAAAACAAACAAATCGTGGGGAGTTGAAATAAAACAATAATTGGAAGGTGAATTTGTAAAAGTCTTGAAAAAGAGATGATAAGGGAGAGTTAATTACTTATAGCATTGCAGAGAAAAAATAAAATAATTACGAAACAGCATATTCAAATAATTTGGTTAAAAATCAAGATGGCAAGATAACAGTAACAAACACTTACAAGAAAGAAAATAACCATATATGCCAGGAAACGGAAATAATAAAAATTATAGTGGATAGAATGAGGTGAGAAACGAGCACTGAAACCGCCGTAGAATTGAGTAAAAAAGTAGATAAGCTCAGATACAGTTATACTGCAAATGCTTATAAATTTCGGATGCTATAGCATCAGCACCACTCGCATGTCTTAAAGAATGGAGTCATATTGTTGACAACAGGTGATAAATCAAAAGGTGTGCCTAAAGCTCACAACAAATGAAATTCAGAGCTGAAAGCAAAAATATTATAGTCGTGGTGGAAATTCAGAGATGTTTAGTGATGAAGAAGTTTCCAGCATTAAAAGGTTGCAATATTAAAAGAATCGGAGGAGTAGATGAGATATCAAACTTCGAGTTATAGCACATGAGGTTAACAAATTAACTGACAACAAAAATATAAAGTTGTGATTTGCAAGCGGAGAGTGTTCCTCAGATACTTTCAGCTGGATCATATGCATCAAAAAGGAAAGGTTTAGCTATAATATTGTCAAAGCACAACCAACTTCCTTCATATTCAAAGCAGGCTATCAAAAATATTGCGTTGCAAATGATTTTTATTATAGTTGGTGGAGTCAATACCTATTTCAAAATCAGTCGAAAAATCCAATAAATGGTAAAATAGTCGTTATGCAGGTTTTGGATAGATATGAAACTGCAAAGGAAATGGCAGAAAATACATATATCAAATCTAATGGTATTTATAGCAAGTGGAGAAATATTTATAGATTCACTTGTTGTTGGACCTGCTAGCAGTGAAGATTTGAAGCACCGATATTATTAACTAATAAAATTCATTACCAAAGCCAACAAAAGACTTTACGATGAAGTCATCAGTCAAACATATAACTATTGTTGAGGAGTTAATACTGTATCAGTTGAAAATGAGTTAAATAAATAGAATATTTTTAAGGGGTTGAGCTGAAGCCACTCTTAAGCAGAAAAGCCATCGTGTTCACTCAGAAATGAAATGAATGCTGAACGGCTGGCTATTATAAGGTTCTATGTCAAATATTTAAAATATATAAAAATATTGGCAAAATGTACAAGAATCTTATTTGTGATAATCTATAGTATATAGGGTGAGTTAATTAAAAGTATGGAGGTGAGAATATGTTATAAAACAGTATTAATAACAATGTGGTCTTGGTATGTGACGAATTTAAAAATCAGAGAATATATTCTAACAGGCAAGGGCCTGAGCTTCCAGAAGAGGCATGGTTGTTGATATAGATAAGGCGGAAAGAAATTTCATATCTGATGATACCAGTGTCAAAAAGAGGCGATTAGTCTGACAGAAGAAATAGATCCATATATATTTGATGTTACCAGTGAGATAATAGCAAATTAGAAAAGTTCTGAGAAGACTCTCAGAGTATATATTTGTCTCTTTACAGACCATAGTAGCTTGCCATCAAGAGTCTAATGAGGGTATACTAGTTAGGGAATACTTTCTGTATGAAATAAAGAGGGTATATAAGAGGGAGTTTGAAGCAGGTAAGCTGGCAGTAGATTACCTAAATAGTAAATTTGATATAGATATGCCTGAGGATGAGGCTGGTAGAGCCATCCATATAGTAAATTCACACTATCAGGAAAACTCAGAAGTATCAGGAAGATATAAAAGTCATGTAAAAATTTTGTGAAGATGTCTTGAATGATCATTAGATATTATAAAAATAGAATACAAGGAAGACGATTTGGATTATGACCGTCTAGTACACATGTGCGATGCAAAAGAGGTTCTTTTGAACAGCGACTGGATGATAATAATGATGATTTGTTGAGTAGTTAAAAATTAAATATTGTGAGCCTATGGGTGTAGAAAAGATTAATGATTATTAATGAATAATTATTTTTATGAAATTGGAATGATGAGAAATTATATTTAACCCTACATATCGATAGAGTTACAAAAATCTATAGGACTAAATGGTACAGTTACTGAAGAGGCAAGACTAGATGTATAGAGTGTGTTATGATGTACAACACTCATTATTTTGTGTTCAAGCTTTCATGTATTCACATACTTAAGTTCTTTTTATTTGATTATCTTATGAACAATAGTTCTAAAAGGATTCAATTTTATATGAGAGGTTATTAGGACAAGGGTAAAATTGAGTTTTTACAAAAATTTTGGTAGATCTTTTATGCTTGCGCAATTCTACCAGTTGAGGGCTCTCTGGTATGGTGGTTCCTTTCACCAGTACTACAATGTTGAGCTATAATTTAATGGGAGATAATGCTGGTACTTTGCAAACTCTATCACTGTTGCATGAACGAGTGCAGGTAATATAGTATTTGCCAACCTGCCAATCTTATTTGCCATGGGTGTTAGCTATAGGTATGGCCAAGGCAGAAAGGCTGTTGCAGCACTCTGCTGGTGCGTCTTTGCCTTCTTTATCATGCATGCTGCTATGATGCCATGATTACAGTTCATGAGTGGAGCAGAGTATGCTGGCAGGTTCTGTTAGCTGCTAGAGTTGGTGATTGAATCACTACGATGGGTGATTTCGGTGACTATAGTAGGTCTAGGTGTTTCCTACCCTACAATAGGTTCTATAAGATAGAGTTGCCACAGTCACTATCTTTCTTTGCCGGTACTAAGTTTGTGCCAATTATATCTGCAGTTGTATACCTGGTAGTAGGTATAGCCATGTTCTACATATGGCCTACAGTACAGGTTGGTATCAATGCTGTAGGAGAAAGATAGTTAGGGTTTCTGGTTACTTTGGTACTTGGGTATATGGTTTCATGGAAAGAATCCTTATTCCATTTGGTCCACCTATGTTTTCTCACCACCATTCTGGCAGACATCAGTTGGTGGTACAATGGAAGTTGGTGGCAAGATGATAGAGGGTGCACAGAATATATTCTTTGCCCAGCTTGCAGACCCGAATACATCAGTATTTAGTGTAGCTGCTACAAGGTTTATGTCTGAAGTTCACCAATGATATTTGGTCTACCGGGTCAAGCCCTCATGCATGTATAGGACAGCTAAGCTTTGCAGAAAGAAAAAGATTGTTGAGGTCTATTATCTCTCTGGCTGCTCTTACATCAGTTTTAACAGGTATCACTGAGCCAATAGAATTTACATTCTTATTTGTTGTCTCCATTCTATACCTAATTCACTGTATATTTGCAGGTGCAGCCTATATGCTAATGCACATATTCAAGGTTGGTGTAGGTATGACTTTCTCTGGTGGTTTAATAGACTTGACTCTATTTGGTATCCTACCAGGTAATGCAAGGACTAACTGGTTGATGGTACTTGAAGTTGGTATAGGTTATTTTGTAGTTTACTACTTCCTATTCAACTTCTCAATCAAGAAGTTCAACCTAAAGACTCCAGGTAGGGAAGAAGATGACAATGCAGAAGTTAAGCTATATACCAAGGCTGATGTAAATGCCAAGAAGGAGCAAAATACTACAGGAGACAAGGTGGCAAATGCTGACGATGACCTATCAATGGCTATAGTACATGGTCTAGGTGGAAAGTCTAATATAGAATCAGTTGATTGCTGTATCACTAGATTAAGGTGTACTGTAAAAGGATTCAGGACTTGTTAAGGATGATGTCTCAAAGGGAACTGGTGCTGCTGGTGTAGTAAAGGCAGGAGCAGGAGTACAGGTAATCTATGGTCCTAGGGTAACAATCATAAAGTCTAACCTTGAAGAATACTTGGAAAGATCTAATGTTGAAGATGCTTATGGGGATATGTTGGCCGCCGGTAAGTTAAGTGAAGGTGCCATGCTTGAAGAAGAAAAGAAAGTTGAACTTGGAAAATCTAGTTTGGAAATAGTTTCTCCAGCAAATGGAGACTTGCTTGATTTAAGTCAGGTTCCTGATGATGTATTTTCACAGAAACTAATGGGTGAAGGATTTGCTGTTGAATCTGCTGATGGAGATATATACGCTCCAGTAAGTGGTGAAGTAGGTATGATATTCCCAACTAAGCATGCGATAATAATTGCTACAGAAGATGGTCTTGAAGTATTGATCCACATGGGTATAGATACTGTCAAAATGGATGGTAAGGGATTTGAACTATTCTGTGAAATGGGACAGAAGGTTAAGGCCGGTGATAAGTTGGCCCACATGGACAAGGCTGTATTCCAGGCTGAGGGATATCCTACAGTTACTCCAGTAATCTTTTACTAACCTAGATGCAAGCAAGAAGATTGAAGTTGTGCCAGGTCAGGTTGAAGCTGGACAGAAGGACAGGGTAGGCTATGTAAGTAGTACAAGATATATAGTCTAGTGTATAATAATATAATTTAAGATAAAAAGACTTGCCATAGAGCTTTAGTCTAAATAGAAACAGGTGAGATATCCACAATTATGGAATGTCTACCTGTTTTTGACTGATTATTAAGATTGAATTGGCTATTATATAAAGGTTTATTATTATTTAATATATCTCCATATAGCCTGATGGATGGAAATAGTATATCTCTTTAGTATTTTTGTTAACGAACATACCTAAATCAGTTGGTGCATCTGGTAGGGAATACAACCTTCATGACCATCTTTCTTTCAATACACTGTAGTATTTTTCATCACCCATAGTTGTAGTCTACCTTGTTATCATTTAACAGGTTTTAAAGCATCCTCTCTGCTTAGGCCTGCAGGCTTAGAAGAATTTTTGGTCATTTTGCAAGCCCTTCTTTTGGATTTTGGCTATCTTCTTCCTTATATCTTCTTTTTGCTAGTGACTTATCATCCGCTACTGCTTAGTATCGATTTTATGTGCCGGTCTCTAGCAATATCCCTGCACAGTTTTATTTATTACTAGATCCTTATTTTTGCCTTATCTATATTTTTGTGAAGTATCTTGAGCCAGACTGAACTTCATCAATAGTGATACCTTCTTGATTATTAACAGGTGTGCTGCTATCTATATCTTCATTATCTGCTTTGTAATTATTATCTTCGTAAACAGGTTCTTTTTACCTCAGCATACATAGTATCATTTTTCTACTGAGATATTCAATGATTGATGGGCATTTAGGGCTAGACCTATACCACCTATTGAAACGATTCCTGCTACTATAATTGCTATTGTCAATACTTTCTTTTTCATAAAATCACATCCTTTTATAGAAAGAAAAATAAATTTATACTGATGTGTTATTACACCTTTATCAGTTTTATATACTATTATATTATCATATTAATTAGTATTTTAAGATTACAGGCCTGTTATTTACTATTACAGTTCCGTAATATGTTTTTACATTTTGTAACAAGTTATCAACTGTGGTATAATTACTTAATTAAAGAATTAGATTTTTATGAGGGAAGATACTTAAAATGAAAAAGTTAGAATAAAGCAGATTGCAAACTCTTTGATGTTTTCAATAGGTGTTTGTGGTATAGATTATTTGATTAAAAGTGGGAATGGAAACTTAGTTAAGCAGTTCGGTCACTAATAGGGAAAAATGACAATTTATTACAGTCTCTTATTTATAGTACTTTTTGTCCTATGTAATATAGTTTATCAGAAAGATTAGAGTATAATTCTAAGTAGTTTGAGGGGTAGTTATGGCTAGTAACACAAGTGTAACTAATAAAAAGGTTAAACAAGGATGCCTCTATAGAAAGTCCTATTAAAGAAATTGAAGCGATTAGTTCTAAGTCTTTTATGCATAGGGCTCTAATATGTGCCAGTCTTGCTCAAGGGAGATCAACTATAAGCTATAGAGGCCTATCTCAAGATATTATGGCTACCCTATCTGCCCTAGAAGTGATGGGGGCTAAGATTTATATAGAAGAGGATTGGATGACCGTAGAGGCCATACCAGTGAATAATGAGCCCATAAAATCACAGGCAAACGACTTTGACCATAGTCGTTTTGATGGGGATTACGGGAAAAAACTAGCTGTAGTGATTGCAGGAAAGTGGGTCTACATAAGGATGTTGCTAGTGGCCACCAGATTATCAGATGACTATGTATTTGTTGGAAAGAAGGGGCTTATGGCAAGACCCATAGATGATTTAACAAGGGCTTCTAAGACAGGCAGGCTTTGGTATATCTTCTGATGAGTCTGCCTATGAAATAAGGAATAGAATAGGTAGTAAAAAGGGATATAGAGCTCATATCTGATTTCCAGATTAGGGGGATATCATCCCATACATTTCAGTGGTCTACTGCTGGACCCCTTATGGATGGTAGCTAAGGGTGAGACGTCTTGGATAAGTGGAATCTAAGCCATATATGACTGACTAAAGGATGTAATGTCCTTGTTTGGTAGTTGAGGTGAGGAGGATGATAGAGGGGAGACCCAACTGAAGGGATAGAAATAGATGATAAAAACTTATAGCATTAAACCGGGACAGGCCTATAAGTCTAATAAGATAAAGGCCGAGTCAGACTGGTCAAATGCTAGTTTTTTTCTTGCTATTGGAGCCCTTTTCAGGGGGATAAGGGTATTAAACCTTGACTTGGAATCTAGTCAGGGTGACAAGAGAATTTTAGAGGTCCTTAAAGAGTATGGGGCAAGGCTTGTGGTCAAGGAGTCATATATAGAAGTTTTACCTGGGAAAAGGAAGGCTATGAACTTAGATATAGCTGATACACCGGATATGTTACCAATACTTGCAGTACTTGCAGTATTTGCAGAGGGAGAAAGCTATTTTACAGGAATTGAGAGACTTAGGATAAAAGAAAGTGACAGGATAGAGTCAGTTATAAGTATGGTTGAATGCCTAGGGGCTTGTGCTTGCTTAGAAGGCAAGTGCTTGATGATATCTGGTAGAGATAGGAAGAAGTTACCGGTTTATAGGGTCAATTCTTTCAATGATCACAGGATAGTTAGTGGCATCAAGTATAGCAGTGTCGCGTAGATGGGCAACTTGATATACAGAGGGGCAGAGGCTGTGAACAAGTCTTACCTTGACTTTTTGATGACTTTAAAGTACTAGTTTGAAGTTAGGTAGGTGGTTGTATGACTTGGATGTTAGGAAACAGGATAAAATAAATATTTTTGGAGATCTCATGGACCTGCAATAGGTGGTGGTAGAAGAGCCTATCTTCTGGTATTAAAATAGATATGGAAGAATTAGAAGCCTTCCTTGACAGGAGGGCCTCTGGCAAAAACCAAACTAACTAGTACTAGAAAAGAGAAGATAGGCCAGTTTTTCATAGTGGCTTATTAGATGGATATACTATAGGAACACCTATTGCCTTTACAATTAAAAACTCCGACCACAGGTCTAGTGACTATTCTGATCTTGCTAAAAGACCTAGACCATCCCACGCTGACTTAACGGCCAGACTTAGGTTTGGTGATGGAGTTGATATGAGAGGTGGAGGTAATTTTTCTGGTAGGTTAACGGCACCTATTTGTGTGATTGGAGGTATCCTTATCCAGCTTTTGAGATATAAGGGTATAAGTATTGGCGCACATTTATACAAGGTAGGACCGATTATAGATGCAAACTACAATTTATTGGACCTAAGTTATGATGATACGGAAAAACTAAAAAATGCTGATTTTCCAACCATTGATCAGGAGGTTGGAAGAAGAATGCAAGACTATATAAATGAGGTTAGGTCAAATAAGGATAGTATAGGTGCCATTATAGAATGCGGTGTAGTGGGTTTAAAGGCTGGCTACGGTAACCCTATGTTTGAGGGAATAGAATCATCCATATCAAAAAAATTATTTTCTATACCAGGGGTCAAGGGTATAGAATTTGGACAGGGATTTGGGGTAGCTGATATGCTAGGATCAGGATCATAGCGATGGATGTACATAGGGAAGATGCAGTATGAGTTACTACTCTAATAATCTGCAGGTATTATAGGGGTATATCTACAGGCATGCCTATAGTATTTAGGTTGGCAGTAAAACCTACACCTTCCATTGGAATAGAACAGAAAACAATTGATTTGCTTACAAAAAGGAACGTTACAATAGAAATCAAGGGTAGACATGACCCTTGTATAGTATTAGGATGATACCAGTAGTTGAGGCTATGACATGATTAGTTTACAGATTTTATATATATAAAATATTATTTATTTTGAGATTTAAAGCAAGTAAGATGAAATATGTTGTAAGTATTATAGAGTTTGTTAAGAGATAATTATGGATGGGACAGATTCAGGACAAGTATAGACTCAGGTGAGACCAGGGACCTAGTTGATCTCCTAAATAGGAGGTTAGATTTGGTAGACAAGATGGAGCCTATAAGTTTATAGAAAATATAGAAATAGAAAATAAGGATAGGAGAGTCCAAATCAGAGAAACTCATAAATGACTACGACCTGAAGGATGAGGACATTGGATATTTTTGAAGAAATATTTGCTTTAAGTAAGGCTAGGCAGTCCAAAAACTTCGCTCTCATATAAAGAACTACAAGAAGAATGATAGAGAAAATATCATCCTTGTAGGTATGCCGGGCAGTGGTAAGAACTACAATGGGAAAGAAATTGACCTGCACTTTTTGTGTAGAGACTATGGAACATGATGAAGTTATATACAAGGAAAATAAGTCTAAACCAGGTGAAATCATAGAAAAGTGAAGAAAGCTCATTTAGGAGTTTGAGATCGAGTGCTTTTAAAAAGGTGCTTAAGGAACAAGCAAGGTTATAGCTACTGGTGGCGGATTTTACCAAGGATGAAAAGCCCTAACCTATATTAAAAATCCAACCAATATAGTCTACTATATCGATAGAAACCTAGATAGAACTTTATAGATGGTGAGACCCCTTCTCAGAGACCCTCAGGTACTAAAAAGAACTATACAAGAAAAGGAATATAAGATATGAGACCGTTTGTGACCTTGAAATCTTTAATGAGGATATTTTAGCACCATACACACATACACAAGCATTATTTTGACAATTCTAAGCTATAAGCTAAAATGAGTAGAAAATAAACCTAAAACCAAAGCTCTATTATGGAGGCTCATAAATTGATATCCATTTTTATGGTATTATAGTGCTTGTATAAAATAATGCCAATATATCAACTAATTTTTGGTTTAAATTAGAGACGAGAATATAAGTGATAGAGCAAAATAAGAAAGGATTTAATATATGTGTGGTTTTGTTGGATTTTTGACAACAGCAACAACAAAGAAGTGATTTTTAGATAAGATGATGAATAGGATTGATTCTAGGGGACCTGACATGGAGTGCAAATGTATGATGGCGATGCTGCCTTGGTTTTCAGGAGACTGAGCATACTTGACTTGTCTGAGGCTGGTGGCCAGCCTATAGCCATGATGGCAATAAGGTCCTTGTCTTCAACAGGGAAATTTATAACTTTGAAGAAATAAAAAGTGAATTAATAAGTAAGGGGTTATACTTTTTAAGAGTGATACTGATAGTAGAAGTCCTAATCCACGGTTATGTTGAGTATGGTGAGGCCTGGTTCGATAGACTTAAAGTATGTATGCCTTCTGCATATGGGACAAGGTAGAAAAGAAGGCCTGTATGCAGTTGGGACCTCTTGGCATTAAACCCTATACTATTATGAATATAAAAAGGATGGTAGGGACTGCTTGTTAATAGGATCAGAAATCAAGTCTTTCTTAGAACATCCAGACTTCAAGAAGGAAGTAAATGAAAGAAAAGTCCTAAGGCCTACTGACTTTCCAGTATTCATCTCAAAAGGATGAAACCTTCTAAGGGGTAAAGAGACTAGAAGCGGGTCACTATTTTACATACCAGGATGGCAAGATGGAAATTAAAGAGTACTGGGATGTTGACTCAATGATCAATATTCAAGTTTAGAAGAAAATATAAAGAAGATAGAGGATGTAGTTGCTGACTCAGTTAAACTTCATAAACGTTCTGATGTCGCTTCAGGTGCATTCCTATCTGGTGGTATAGACTCAAGCTATATAACAGCTTGTCTAATGCCTGATAAGACTTTCTCTATAGGGTTTGAACAGGATAATTTTGATGAGTCTACTCTTGCAGCAGACCTATCAAAAATACTTGGTATTGAGAATATAAGAAAGACTATAAATGGAGATGATTGCCTAGGTAAATTGGCAGAAATCCAGTATCATATGGATGAACCTCAGGCCAACCCATCTACACTACCACTCTACTTCCTGTCCAAATTGGTAAGGGATAGCGGTGTAACAGTTGTCCTATCTGGTGAAGGTGCAGATGAAATATTTGGTGGTTATGAATGGTATGATACTGATCCTGGTCAGAAAAAACTTAAAAAACTGCCAGGATTTATCCTAAAGCCTGCAGCTGCAATAGCTAAGCACTTGCCAGAATTCCATGGAAAGACTACCCTACTAAGGGCAGGTAGACCAGTTGAAGAAACCTTTATAGGAGAGGCCCTAATATTTGAAGAAGATGAGGCTAAGGATATCCTAAAGCCTAAATACCAAAAGTCTAGAAGTGTAAGGCAGATTACCAAGGAAGTTTACGATATGGTAAAGGGTAAGGATGATATAACTAACAAGCAGTATTTGGACATCAAGCTATTTATGGAAGGGGACATCCTACAGAAGGCTGACAAGATGAGTATGGCTCATTCTATAGAACTAAGAGTTCCCTTCCTTGATAAGGAAGTAATGAAGGTTGGGGAAGGTATCAGCTCAGATCAGAAGATCAGTCATGGAACTACTAAATATGTTTTGAGAAAGGCAGCTGAAAAGAAATTACCTGAAGAATGGTATAAGAGAAAGAAAAAGGGCTTCCCAGTTCCAATCAGACTTTGGTTCCAGGAAGAAAAGCATTATAACTTTGTAAAAGAGTATTTCAATGCAGACTATGTAGATGAATTCTTTGACAGGGACAAGATTAATAAGTTGTTAGATGACCATTATCATGGTATAACTAACAATGCCAGAAAAATCTATACAGTATTGGTCTTCCTAGTATGGTACAAGAGGTACTTTATAGATGAAGTAGCAGGAAATTAATTGTCACTTTGTCTAAAAATTACTGGTACAATAAAAAGACAATATTTAAAAGATATAAAATAGAGAGGAGGAATTTCTTTACATAAGAAAAGACAATTAGGTATAATAGCAGTCATTCCTCCCTTTATTTGGAATTTTTATGGGCTTAAAACATGGCTACATTAGTCCCATGGTCAAGGGATGATATAGAAATTATAGTGGTACCTTTATTACCAAATGTAAATAAGTATGTGATAAAACTGGTGACACGGTTTCTATATCACCTGGTGAATATATAATGGTTCCAGATTTTGCTAAAAAGCCAAGTCTAAAATTTGCCGTTCTTGATAATAAGTCTGTGGTATCAATCAAGGGTGATAAGCTGACTCGCCAACAAGGTAGGATATGCTTCAATCGGTGTATATGAATAAAAATAGGGTCTTGAGAAAGGCTACCATAATGGTAGTAAATCCTAAAAATAACCAGTATGCAGGTTCGCTTTGACAAGCCACTTAGGTATTATGGTGACAAAGAGCAAAATTAATGCCAATAGATATTGATGATTTTAAAAATTAGAGAAAGGCTATAAACTTAAGTATATATACTAATGACAAGGTCTTAAAGGTGGAAAAACAACAGTGTAGAAGCAGTTGAGGGTTGGAGAAGTAAAACTGATATCCAGGTATGATAGGAAGGAAACCCAGACCACTATAAAGATTGAGCCAAGGGTATCTAAGTTGGATTTAGAAGACCCTATACGATATAGAACTGATACTAGCCAAATTTGAATACTCAGGGTTGCAACCCTACCGATAAATATGAAGACTAAGGTTACATATAGGGTCTTGGATTCTGATAAATATGATGACAACAAGAAGGTGGCCTTTGGAGAAAGTGGGCTTGAAACTAGTTTTGCATAGGAAATTGATGAAAAAGGTAATGTAAGGCTAATAGGGTTGGGAACATACTTGATAAAGCTGAGAGTGGAAATAAGGTTGACTAGGGCTCTGTGAGTGTGGGTCCAGCTAAGTTTGAAAAATATTGAACCAAAAAGTTGAATAGGTGGTATGATGTTAATAATGGTGTTAAATATAGAGTTAGAGTTGGGACCATAATTCTAGGATAAACTCCTGATATATATGTTAAGGACAAAATCAGGGGGGAGGACTACAGTATATATACTCAGGACAAGGGCAGACAATGCCAGAATACCATTTGGCAATAGGTTGTCAGAACTCACAGGTTTGATAGAATGGATCAGACTTTGATTATGATGTATATATAGTTGGAAATAATTACTATGGGGAAAAACAAGAAATAGCAAGGTCCTACTATATCTAGCCATATAGGTAATTCATTCCAAAATACAGTAGTTAAAAACCTAGAGGCAGTTACAGATAGGAAAAACAGCACTGTTAGATTAAGATGGAGTCCAGACAGACGGGGCCAAATATAGCTACAGGGTATACTATGTGGATAAGAATGGAAAAAGAAGGCAATCATATATTGTTGGCAAAGAATATACAAAAATACGACCACCCTAAAAATAGATAGGAGCAAGATAAACTACGATTTTTATATAATAGCTGTCAACGAACATGGTCAGGTATCTACTTTAGCAAGCCTATTATGTAAAATCAAATTTCTTGGAATAAATAGGAAATATACCAGTATAAACGTTGACAAAGTATTTTAAAAATTGTTATACTTTTTGTTATTGAATTTTAAAGACAGTGATTAGGAGAGTAGTCATAGGTCACTGTTTTTAGTGAGCTGGTGGTGGTGAAGACTGGTAATATACTTAGATGAAAGAACACCTAGGAGTTTCTGACCGAATAAAGTAGGCCCAGACGGTTGGATACCGTTATAAATCTTTCCCTAAGAGATCGGCCTTGGCCCTGGTAATTAGGTGGTACCGCGATTATAACACGTCGTCCCTTTTGTGGACTACGTGTTTTTTATTTGATTATGTAGTCAGGTGTAAAATATATTATATGTTTAATTAGGAGGAATTATGCAAAAGGAATTTTTAGAAGTAAAGGCTCTTTATAGGAATAGTGAGAGTATATGACAAGACAGTAAAGATAGCGGGATGGATTAGGACATCAAAGAATATCAAAGAGTTTTGGTTTTATGGAAGTTAATGATGGTTCTTTTTTCAAGAACCTACAGGTCGTAATTGACGAAAAGGCCTTGGATAATTTTGCCCAGGTGTCTAAGTTAGCTCATTTCTTCATCAATCTTGGTAGAAGGTGTTAGTAGCAGTAGATAATGCTAAGAATCAATAGAAATACATGCAAGTAAGATTATAGTAGAGGATCCAGATTCTAGTTACCCACTACAGAAGAAAAAGCATACATTCGAATACTTAAGAACTATAGCCCACCTAAGACCGAGGTCAAATACTTTTTCAGCTGTATTTAGGGTAAGGTCAGTAGTTGCGTTTGCTCTACATAAGTTCTTTAATGAAAGAAACTTTGTATATGCACATACACCACTTATTACAGGTTCAGATACTGAGAGGTGCTGGTGAAATGTTTAGGTAACTACTCTTGATATGGAAAAACCCACCACTAACTGAAGATGGCAAGGTAGACTATAGTAAGGATTTCTTTGGTAAGGAAGCCAACCTGACTGTTTCAGGCCAGTTAAACGGTGAAATAATGGCCCTAGCATTTAGGAATATATACACATTTGGTCCTACTTTCAGGGCAGAAAATTCATACACAGGTCGTCATGCATCTGAATTTTGGATGGTAGAACCTGAAATAGTTTTCATGACCTGAAGACAACATGGACTTTGGCAGAGGATATGATTAAGTATGTAATCAACTATGTACTTGAACATTGTCCGGAAGAAATGGCCTTCTTTAACAGCTTTATCGATAAGGGTCTCTTAGAGAGATTAGATAACATCCTAAATTCTAATTTCAAGAGAATTACATATACCGAAGCAGTGGACATCCTAATCAAGTCAGGTCAAAAGTTCGAATATCCAGTTGAATGGGGATGTGACCTACAGACTGAACATGAAAGATATATTACTGAGCAGGTTTACAATGCCCCAGTCTTTGTTACAGACTATCCGAAGGATATTAAGGCCTTCTATATGAGGATGAACGAAGATGGTAAGACAGTAAGGGCAATGGACTTATTGGTTCCAGGTGTCGGAGAAATAATAGGTGGATCCCAGAGAGAAGAAAGATATGATGTCTTAATGAATAGGATCCAGGAACTAGGTCTTAATGAAGAGGAATACTGGTGGTACCTTGAACTTAGAAAGTTTGGTACAGCAACACATTCTGGATTTGGTCTAGGATTTGAGAGAATTATAATGTACCTAACTGGTATGTCAAATATAAGAGACGTTATACCATTCCCTAGAACACCAAAGAATGCCGAGTTCTAAGTAGATCGATAGTTCTTTATGTTTTCATATATTTTAGGGGAGGTTATACCTCCCCTTTATGCTATAAATATTATAGACAATATAGACTTAGTAAAGAATAATAGTATAAAATGTACCAGAATGGTTTCTATGTACAAACTATGTATGAAAATTGTTAGACGATTTTATAAATAAGTTAGAGTATTTTAAAGCTAGTTATTTGATTGAACTAAGAGGGGCTGTCTATTGAAGGTAATAAAGGATTCAAAAGTTAGGATTAAAAAGTAAAAAATAATATAGAATCTGATACACTTGGTATAACAATGGAACTCGAAAAGTCTTTATCAATTGGTGACCAGTTGGAAAAGGAGAGAGACTCAAGGCTAGGAGCAAATTAAAAGTCTCACTTATTAAGACTATACTAATTGCAATTATTCTTGTCTTTACAATGTTTTTATTTCATATAAACTAAGACGTACAAGCTTAAAGCTTTATACTCAAAACCTTATAAAATCGGACTTGAAATTAACATTATATACGATAAGGATGATAACCTCGTATTAAGACCCTATGAATACTAGCGAAGAAAGAATCTATAATTATATACCCGAGTAGTGGTATAGAACCTAGGGATATATTGGATTAGGTGAAAAGTTAGCAGCTAGGGATACAAGGTTGTAATAGCTAAAATTCCATGAATTATCCATTTTCTCTTTGATAAGGCCAACAAGATAATAAGCGCTCAACTCTAAAGATGAAAAGTGGTACCTGAAATGTCCCACAGCACTAGTGGTGAGAGTGGCTGCCAAGAGCTGCTGCAGGCAATAAGAAGATTGTGGGTGTTGTCTTTATGGGTACTTATCCTCTAAATGATGAATTAAAACTAATAAACGAGCCAGTTTTGACTATTTGGGGAACTAATGATGGGGTATTAGATTTTCAAAATTTAGTAGCTATAAAAGTAACCTTCCTGCAGAGTCTGAATTTATGGAAATGTAGGAGGCAACAATACTAACTTTGCTGATGTTAATTTGATTACTGGAGATAGGAGGCAGAACGGTGCTTCATTCAACAGGATATGTCTGCAAAGCGTATAGCTAGATTTATAACCAGAATCAGTAGGTAGACCCTATTATATTAAAAGGACAATTTTATTATAAATAAATAGAATGATATTAGATAAAAATATGTATTAATATGTGAAATATATGATATGAGGTCTTTTATGTAGATAAAAGACTGAATTAAAGCTAAATAAGGCTAAGAAAAAGCTGTGAAGGAGGTGTTAATATGGGAGATACAAGGCATTATAAAAGAGCAAAAGAATATTGGGACAACCTATTAGGTGACTATATAACCCTGGCTAGGTTTCCTAATGATTTTTTTAATGAAGATACAGGCAAATTTAGCCTCATACAAAAGACTATAAAGAGACACTCTATGAAAACCTGTTGAAAATACATGATGAAAAACAACTTATCATTTGAAGCAGTTTTAGATACTGTCTTTGCCATAGTCCTTCAAAGGTTTACCCATGAGGATGATGTAGTATTTGGAAAGACTGACAAGTGGCTACCAATGCGTTTAAAAATAGACGATACCGATGTAAGGTTTGTTGATGTCTGTAGAACAAGTAATGGACCAGTTGACAGAGTCAAAAGAATATGACTACTATATGATGGCTCCTAGTGGCTTTTAAAACAGGCCTAAATGAAAAGCTAATCAACCCTTTGTTTATATACGAGGTTAAAAAACGACAAGAATGTTTCACAAGAAAACATGCAGAAATAGATATATATGAAGGTAAGTGTATCCAATGAAATAAGGATAAAGCTTGCCTACAAGCCTTGTTTCTATGATAAGTCTACTGCAAGAGCATTATATACCTATTTAAGTATATCTTGACCCAGATAGTAGCTGATAGGGATATAAAGATAAAGATATACAGAGTATGAAGGAAGAACATAAACAGATATTTATAAGAAGTTTTAATGAAAATGTATTTGACTTCGACCCAAGCATCGGATATGTGGACCTTCTCAAAAAACAAGTTGAAAAAACCCCAGATAATATAGCTATTAGTGACTATAAGGAAGATATTACTTACAGGGAGATGGACAGGGTAACAGACAAGATAGCCGCTTATCTAAACCATCTGGGCATAAAAAAGGGTGACACCGTAGCAGTCCTACAAGATAGGGACAAAAATGTAGTTTTATCTGCCATATCTATATTGAAGGCTGGAGCAATATTCTTTCCTATAGACAAGACAAACCCTGATGAAAGGCTGGGCTACCTCTTAGAGGATGGTCAGACTAAACTGATATTAACTTGTGATAGTCAGATGTTGAGAATAGGGGAAAGGCATTGGGGGTACTCAATTCTAGATATAAATAACCCTCAGCTATTAGAACACGATTATACATTGACACAAAGTAATGAACCTACTGATGAGGCCTATAGGATATCTACATCAGGAACTACGGGAAGACCTAAGTGTATAAGTGTAAGGCATGAAAGTCTCCTAAATATGTGTTACTATTCAAATGATTATATTAATGCTGACGAAAATGACAGGTGTGGTGTATATTTGAGCTTTAGTTTTGACGCTATAATGAAACAGATATTTCCATATCTAGTGGTTGTGAGCATGTGTTGATATACACCAGAAGCACATAGGAAAATGGGAGAGAACAGTAGAAGTGTATTGTCAGAGAAAGGGTATCACTATTCTAGCCCTACCTGCAATTTTAGGGAAGTTGTTTATGACCAATTGCCCATGTCCTTGTTTAAGGGTTCTCCAGGTTGGGGGAGACAAGTTCAAGGGGTATGTAGAGAGGTCATATAAGATAATAAATGAATATGGGCCTGCTGAATTTACGGTCTTGTGCTCATCCTTCGTGGTTGATAAGTTCTACGAGAATGTGCCAGTTGGTAAACCTATCTACAATACCGAAGCCTATATACTGGATAACAACAATAATGTCTGTGCCATTGGTGTACCAGGAGAGTTGTGCCTATCTGGCATACAGATAGCCAATGGTTACCTTAATAAGGAAGAGCAGAATAAGATGTCCTTTGTTGATAATCCTTTCAAACATAACCAATATACACAAAAGATGTATAGGACAGGCGACTTTGGCTAAGTGGATAGATGACGGAAAAGGTACAATTTCTATATTGGGTAGGATGGACTCTCAGTACAGATTAAGGTATAAGAATAGAAATTTTTGAAATAGAAAATATGATTAACATGATAGCTGAAATTAAAATTCAGTTGTCGTTAACAAGGAAGACAAGGATGGTGATATCTAGATGCATATTATGAACCGTTTGAAGGATATTATCCACCTGACAAGGTCCAAGATTTTTTAAAGGAAAAACTTACCACCGCATATGTTGCCAAGGCATATAATGTGTCTGAGACCATTTGCTGGTTACACCAATAGGTAAGGTGGACAAGAAGTCCTTGCCTATAATAGATAATGAATAAGCAATTAAAGGGGTCAATATACTGACCCTTTTAAAATTCATATATTAAATTTTAGCCACTATCTGCTAAAGACTACTTTCGATTAACTTATCAAAGTAAGCCCTGATAACTGATTCCCATGCCTGTGGCACTCTTTGGGTATAAGGCTGGTTCAGTCATTCCTGGCAGAGTGTTTAATTCTAGCAGGTAAACATCCTGGTCCTCTGTAATTATACTAGTCAACTCTTACATAGGCCTTACAGTTAAAAATTTTCCAACAAGTATTAGAAGCCTCTTTTAATTTTTTATCAAGCTCTGGGCTTAATTCAACTACTTCTTCTCTAGCACCATTTGTAGTAGAGTACTTGGCTCAAAGTCGAAGAGATTCATTGTCAGAAGTTATTCTTCTTAGTAGTAGGAAGAACTGGCCATTTTAATATAAAAGAAGTATATTCAACACCCTTGACATATTTTTCTATTAGGACGATTTCATCGTACTTTAGACCTTCTCTTACTGCATTTTCTACGTCCTTCTTGTCCTTAATAAAGAATGTCGCTACACTAGACCCACCAGAGTTAGGTTTTATAAATACTGGATAGCCCATCCTGTCAATTAGGCCATAGTCAATTTCTTCCACACTCTTTACACTAGTCCAATCGGCTGTCAACAAGTTGTTTTGCCTAGCTATAGTCTTAGTGTAGTTCTTATCCATTAGGATACCACTAGTTAATGGGTTACAACCACAGTACTTTGATACCCTTGGCTCTAGGATAGACTGGACTACCATCTTCGCCAAATTCTACCATGTAGGCCTATAGGGCAATATCAATATCATTGTCAATTTTTAAATCATCTGTCATGCTTCATCAATCTGACAGTCAATAACTTCATACTTATTTCTATCAAGATTATCTATTATAGTCTTACCTGATCTTAAGGATATTTCTCTTTCGATGAAATACCACTGTATATTACTGCTACTTTCATGTATATTCCTCCATAAATTTTATAAAGTCTTATATGGTCTATTATATATCTATGTTTGATACCATGCAAGGAAAAGACATAAAACTTGTTTATTTTTAAGTTTTTTTGATATTATTAACCTATACAGATATATTTATGAGAAATTACGGATGGCAAAGGCCAGGAGGAAATATAATGAATGAGAGATAATTTCAGTCGGAACGGAGTTGCTTTTTAGGTGATATTGTAAATACTAATGCCCAATATATATCTATGAACTTGCAGCTATAGGTATAAATGTCTATAGGCAGATGACTTTAGGTGATAATATAGACAGGCTTGTGAGGTCTTTTGAAATAGCCTTTGAAAGGGCAGATATTGTCCTTACTACTGGGGGCCTAGGTCCGACTGGTGACGATATAACTAAAGAAGCCGCAGCTAAATACTTTGGCCAGGAAATGGTAGTCGACCAGGAATCTTGGAACATAATAGAAGACATGTGTGCAAGGTATAGTGGTAGTAGGGATAGGATACCAAAGAATAATATCAAGCAGGCTATGTTCCCTAAAGAGGCTGATATTATACCTAATAAAAATGGGACAGCTCCAGGGGCAGTCTTTAAAAAAGATGGTAAGAGGATAATAGTAATGCCTGGACCACCTAGAGAGATGAAGGCCATGTTTAAAGGTTCAGTACTACCCCTATTGATAGATGAGAATCCGGACATACTCTTATCTAGGTATATCAGGTTTTTTGGTATAGGCGAGTCAGGTCTTGAGATGGAATTATTAGATATATTGAATAAGCAGACCAACCCGACTGTTGCCCTATATGCCAAGGAGGGGGAGGTTATGGTTAGGGTCACTGCGAGAGCCAGGGAAGAGAAAGAATGTCTTAGTTTAATAGAAAGAAAAATAGATGAGATTAAGGCCATATCTGGCAAGTATATTTATATGATGGGTGACGATTCTGTTTCTGAAAGTCAGTCAGAAATGGAGAAAGCTTGTTGAGACCTACTTATAGAAAAGAAAAGACAATAGCTGTTGCGGAATCTTGTACTGGAGGCCCTAATAGCCTCTTATTTGGTGAGATAATTCAGGTATATCCAATTCTTTTATTGAAGGATGTGTAACATATACCAATGATGCTAAGGTCAGGAGGCTGGGTGTCAAGCCAGAAACCCTAGAGAAATTTGGTGCTGTTAGTAGCCAAACTGCAGAGGAAATGGCCATGGGCATAGCCAAGACTGCTGGTACAGACATAGGACTTTCTACTACGGGTATAGCAGGACCTGGTGAGGTAGCCAAGAAAAACCAGTGAGCCTGGTATATATTGGCCTATATTACAAGGGTCAAGTCACATCTATAAGGAGGGTATTTACAGGCGATAGGAGAAAAATCAGAGAAAGAGCTGCAAGGACTGCCTTAAATGAAGTAAGGTGTCTGTTGACAGATGATTAGGAGGCTTTTATGATAAAAAACATATTTTGTGACTTAGACGGAACCCTATAGAGGGTGGAATCAGTCCTAGTGACATAGAAGCTATAAATGAAGCTCAGGTTAAATGGTATTAATTTTAATATAGCGACAGGAAGGGTATATAAACACAGTGTTAATATACTGGAAGATGTGGCTAGTGGGGTATTTAATCTGTGAAAATGGTTCATATATTTATGATCCAGAAGGTAAATGTATCCAAAAAACTAGTTTGACTGATGGACAAATTAAAATTATAGAAGTATATAGGTCACTTGACTATATAGATATGGTAGATGATGTGATTTATTTCAAGTATGAAGGCCAGATTATAATGACTGAGGATGGTTCATCGTTGACTACTTCACCAAGGGTTATGAGGTTGATGAAAGCTATGGATAAGGACACCTATGAAAATAAGGTAGGTAATGTGGGTATATTGAGTCCAGACAAGGATAAGTTAAATAAATTGGTTGAAAAATATAAGGAAGAACTTTCCACGGATTTAGAAGTTTACATATCAAGTGAGACAACTATTAATATAGTTCCAGCCCACGTATCAAAAATTTGAGGCTATTAAGTTTATTTGTAAGAAGGAAAAATTTATGTTTTAAATGAAGTTGTTACTATAGGGACTCACCAAACGATATAAGCATGTTGAAGAATATAAAGATGAGCTTTGCAATGGATGATGCTATGGATATGGCTAAGAAGGAGGCAACTTTTTCCCCAAGTGTATGCAGATGCTATAAAGATGGTAATAGACTATAATGAGGAAATAGGAGGTTAGGTTTATGGGATTTAAAATTAATATGGATAATATGGATTTGATTTACTTTCTTAACTTCTATGATAAGAAGAACTATAAGAAATTGATTATCCTGGGAGTAATCCTCCTTTCTATTGGTTTTTACTGCATTTCTAGAAATCAGTTGGGATTAACATTTTTCCTGGGGGATAGCCCCTTGTTTTCTATATGCTACATGGTTGGCATTCAAAGTAGTTAACGAGTTGAATAAGTATGCGTAAAAAGCCAGGTTAATATGATGGGATTGAGGTGTTTAGGTTTCTTAGTGATGTCAATACTTCTATTTGTTTTCCCAAGACAGGTTAATATGATTCTATCATATTATTGGGAATATGCTTATTATATATAGGAGATAAGATATTTTCTAAAATGCAGGAACTATGCAGGGTTGCAGTTTTTGGAACCTAGATATCATTACAGGTTATACTAGGGCTTATGTTGATAATATCACCTTATTTTACTAGGTTTTTGGTTAGTGTCTTATCATTTATAGCTATTGTCTTTTTAGCATTAGTTTCATAGCTGCTGGTGTTAGGGTTGGTAAATGATTAATGATGGAAAATATTTAAGTACAAGATAGAAAATAAGCGCCACCATACCTGAACTACTATCTAAGGGAAAAATTTGGAACAAAGGTATTTTAAGGTATCCATTAATGCTGGATTTACATGTCCAAATATAGATGGAAGTATTGAGTTATGGTAGCTATAATGTAGTAAGGATGGGTCAGGAGATTTTGCTGTGAAAATCTTAGGGACAAACTCTAGTAAAACAATTCAAAGACATAAAGGAAATGATGGAAAAGAAGTGGCCACAGGTACAGTATATAGGCTATTTCCAAGCATTTACTAACACATATGCACCACTCAGAAGTCTTGAAGGACAAGTATGAAACCATATTAGACCAGGATGGGGTAGTAGGTCTGTCTATATCAACCAGGCCGGACTGCATAGATGATGACATATTGGACTATCTTGCTCAACTAAATACTAGAACCAATCTTTGGGTAGAGTTAGGTCTACAAACAGTCCATGATCAGACTTCTAATATAATTAATAGGGGCCATGGCTTGGATGTCTTTGTAGATTGTGTGAATAGGTTGAGATCAAGGGACATAGAGCTAGCATATGATATAAATGGTCTGCCTGGAGAGACTTATGATATGATGATGGAGACTATTAGAAGGGTATCCCACATGGATATTCAGGGCGTCAAGATTCACTTGCTCCATGTTATAAAGGGGACTCCCATGGTTAACATGCTGAATAAGGGCGAGTTAAAACTTTTATCCAAGGAAGAATATGTTGACTTGGTATGTGATCAGTTGGAAATCCTACCACAAAGAAATGGTCTACATAGGGTTAACAGGTGATGGAAAGAAGGAAGACCTTGTAGGACCTGTGTGGAGTCTTAAGAAATGGGAAGTTTTTAAATGCTATCGATGATGAGCTGAAGAGAAGGAATAGTTATAAGGGAAAATTTTTATACAAGAAAAGTATAAATTTAGTGAAAAATAATCAGATAATATTTTATTAAGAAATGAGGTATATAATATACTAAGAGAATGAGGGTGATTAATATGATGATGAAGTCTCATATAATTATATCTAAGTCCTCATAGAAAAACACTGATGCCAATAACAGTTTTTCTTGGATAGCAAGACTTTTATATATGGGAATATAAAGCAGATATTGTATCAAAGTATAAATTAAAAACACTATTTAGATGAGTCATATGACATGGTAAGACATAAAGATAAATTTTTATCAAGTTTAAATTTGGATAATTTATACCAATACTATACTAGGCAGAGTCTATCCCAAGAAATTGGAGTAGTTTGTCATTTTGACAGATTTCTTCTGCTCAGCCCATAGCGAGGTGGGAATTTAAGCACAGCATGAAAAATCCACATCCAATATGAGAAACCCTAACTAAGGTTGCTAAGGACTATAAGATAATTAATGATAGACAACAGTACTCTGCAGGATTTGATGCCTTTTTCGATACAATTGTACCAGAACAAATGTCAACATGGTAAGTTTGAAGAAAATGACTTAAAGCATTCTACTTATGTTTGTAATACTGTTGCAAATTATATATTAGAGTCAATTTTTAGAAAATACAGTCAAGTCACATTCAGTATAGCTAATAGAGTTCGTATAAACCTTATACTGAACTTTTTATACTTTGCTATTTTGAGAGGGATTCATTTAATAATATACCTCAATAAATGAAAAATAGAAGGGTGATATAATATACAATATATTGAACAGATTCTCTATTGGGCAGAGCGATAATATTATTTTTATCCCTGGTTCTAGGATACCTGGCTGCCTGTATGGAAAGCTTTATACCTGCCCTTCCAATCATGGCTATAGCAGCACTAAATGCAGCTATCAATGGGCTTGTAGGAGGTTTTTAGTGTCATGGCTGGATCGTGCACAGGGGGTCGTAATAGTTTTCCTACTGCGTAAAGAGGACCTGCCCATAAAGATCAAAAAGGAAGACCTACAAAGGTTGAAAAATAACACATAAGGTAAAGAAGTCTCAATTTAAGGTTGTATTCTATTTTATACTATACCAGCTTTTAGCCGAGTTCACTTTCATGACCATAGCGGCGGCATTCTGTGATATAAAAGTTAAAAGACTTTAGAGCACCTATGATGTTCGGTAAGTTTCGATGATGTCTCACTGCCAGCTATATAGGTAGTGACCTGGTAGGCTTTTATACATAGTCCACTTAAGATATTTGTAGTCGCTATATATAGTGATTGATCCTATTTATTGGCAAACAAGATGAACAAGGATATAGACAAGATATATACAGGCATAAAGATAAGGATTACTATATATAAATACAGGGTTAGAATATAGATGTTCAAAATATATTTTGAACTAGGTAGAGTAAAATGAAGAAGCAAAAATATATGTAGTTATAAGAGAGGAAAGGTTAGGGATTTTCCTTACTTGGGAGGACTGCAAGGATTCAGTAAGCGGACATCCTGAAATGCAAGCTATAAGTCCTTTAAGATCCTAAAAGCGATGATTTTCTAGTAAAAAGATCTAGCAAGGAAAGAGGATGGTGACATTGTTAAAGATACCAAGCAAAGTTAAGGATGATTTCATAAAAGATAAAATACTAATGCAAGTAATTTAGAAATTAAAAACGAGAAAAACACTTTAAAAAGAAGAAAAATATGAGATATAAAAACACAAAATCAATATATGGACAAAAATGATGAAAACCATATTTTTGGCACTATTGAAGCATATATAGATGGAAGTTATGAACATGCAAGCAAAACTTATGGTTCAGGTGTGGTAATTTTGCAAGATGGCAAATACTAGATACAATCTCAAACACAGGCAAGAACCCAAAATTATGTTTCAATGAGAATGTTGCAGAGAACTCGAAGCGTCAATTTGCCATGAAGTACTGTAATTGATAGGGGTTACAGAGATTTACTTTATATATTATGACTATGAAGGTATAGAAAATGGTGCTAGAGAGTGGAAAAGCAACAAGGAAGGTACTATTTATTATAGGCAATTTTTGTATTGAGGTTATGAAAACCAATATTAGCTTCAAAAAGTAAAGGCCCATAGTGGTGATAAGTATGTGATATGGCTGACAAACTAGCTAAACAAGCAGTATTTATATAGTATTGATATTTTTATTAAAGCAAAATAAACATTCCTCAGATTTATTTATGTAAAATATAATTGCTAAAAAGTGTCATAATTTGTTATTATATTAGTAGGATAGAATATAATTTATGGAAAATTATAGATACAAATTATGAATTTTGGAAGGGATGTAGAAAATATTGAGAGACTTGTTACTAAATTAAGTAGTTTTTGGGTAGAATAATAAGACTTTTTGTATTTTCAGTTATTGTATCCCTTGCTGTGAGCTAGACTATTTTAATTATGAACCTATTTTTGTAGTGCACATAGCATCTGTAGTATTCTACAGGTATGTTTTATTTGGTTCATTATTATTTTATAACTCTTTCGGCTTACCCCTATATCATGGACGCAAGATGTTTGCACCAGTCAACAAGCCATTGATTAAGAGACTTGGAACGTGAAAAAGACTTTGAAGAGTACAAGACAGAACAATAGGGAAAGAGACAGAAAGAACAATAGGAGCAGCTTAAATTTTGATTCTTAAAACACAACAGAGATGTGTAAAGTTTTTATCTCTATAATACCGTGTTGTACATTATAACTACCTATAATATTTAAAACCATCAGAATTATCAAAAGGAATGATTATATCATCAAAAACAAGTTTCATAACTATCAGACTAAATATATATCTTTTATTCTCTTATCTTTAAAAACCTTTTGACACTGTATTCTATAATTATTGAAAAACCACAACATCTCCATTTGATAGAAGAAGGAGATATATAGTGATAAGACCAATTAAAGAACCATTGAGGTATGACCCTGTTCATACTTTCACCATTTACCCTCATAAGAAGAAGGTCTTTCTACCGGCATACCTTCCTAATAGTAGGTCGGGCATATTAACTAGTTCATGTCTTGTTGGGCTTCACTCGTTTGCTAGACCTGCAGACAGCACCTGCATCGACAAAAGGATATGAATTTATTAAAAGACCATCATCAAAGGTACTTTGTGTATTAAGGTCTATCCTGTCCATGCTATCCTGAATTACAGGGCTAACTATCTCAGGGTTTACCTCTAATATGTCTGCTAGATGAATATTTTATCTTGTTTGGGAAGATATTTCCAGACATATAAGAGCTAATTGTCCCCTGTTGATACCTGCTAATCTTGAGAGAGAGTATTAATATCGATTTATTCTTCATAGCAGCCTTTAATCTATTTATGATAATTCCTTTGTTCATACTTGCTACCTCCTCGTAATTTGGTCGATTTTATCAATCTATAATACTATTATAACATATAGTTATGAAAACGCAACTATTATTTGAATATTTTCATATTTAAAAATTTGCCTATTCTTTTATCCTGATATATGTTATAATATCAAAATGATACTTAAAAGTTACAATTTAATGAGCAGGTACTAGTCATATTTAAACTGTGAATTTTCTAATTAATCAAAAATTACAATATAAATCATAAAGCCTGTCTTGAATATTTTTGTCTTATGTAGTATAATGAAAAAGAGTAATATAATTGTTGGGTGAGGTGGATATATGAATATATTAAAAAGACATGACAAAAGGCGGCAATAATATCCGCTGCTGTACTAGTTGGTATATTAGCCATAGGTACGGGTGCCTTATCTATGCAGGTTGCATCAGATAAGATATTAAAAGGGCGTTAGAGTAGCTAATGTAGATCTTAGTGGCATGACCAAGAGTCAGGCCTGGCAAAATTGGAATCTATTAGATACTTTGAAAAATATTAGGATGTATTATGGCACTCAGTCGTGGAAGGTTTCTGCAAGTGACATAGACTTAAACATAAATTATAATCAACTGTAGATTCTGCCTATAATTATAATAGGAAGAATGGCTTTTTACTAATCTATGCCAGAACTCTGAAGGCAGATTTAGGTAGCAAGGCTAGTGTTGCCTTGATGAACTATGAATCCAGTAGTAAGCTTAATGAAAGTTTGAAAACAGGTTAAATCAAAGTTGGACAGTCAGGTTACAGGCTACTAGACTATGATTACAAGACTCAAAAAGACTACTATAGTGAGCAGATGAACTCTGAAGACAATGGACCTTCAAGCATCACATGACAAGTTGGTTAAAAACTTAGGAACTGATAAAGTTTGATGCGAAATGGTAGTTAAACTGGAACATGCAAAAATTTACTAAGGCAGACTTAAAGGGAATAGATACCTTCTAGGAGCTTATTCAACAGTTTATGGGGGGCTTTCTTCTAGAAACTATAACATAGATCTACAAGGATTCAAGTGGAATAGTTTTAAAGCCGGGTCAGGAATATTCTTTCAACGGTTTAACTGGTGAGAAAACCCCAGCTAGGGATATAGGGCAGCTCCGGTAATAGAAAGCGGTAAGTTAGTAATGGGTATCGGTGGTGGTGTTTGTCAGACTTCATCAACTATATTCAATGCAGCCCTTTTATCAGGTATGGAAATAACTACTAGAAGGAGTCATACAATACCTTCTGATTATGTGAATATGGGTAGGGATGCTACTGTATTTGATGGTAATCCAGGTCAGGACCTAAAGTTCAAGAACCCATTCAAACACAATGTATATATAAAGAACTATACATATGGTAGTAAGGTTAGATCTGAAGTGTATGGGAGCTTCAAGCGACTATAAGAATATAGATATAGCAACTCAGGTCCTAGGTTCTTATGGTGGTGGAAGTAAGACTGTTTCAGATCCTAGTCTACCAGCAGGTGCAAGGGTTGTAGAAAAATATTCAAGAGCAGGATATAATGTTGTTACATAGACAGTACAAGGATGAAAAGGGAAAATCTTGTTAAGTCTGGAAAAGATAGGTTATAGTAATTACCCAGCCCAGGTAGGTGTTGTTAGGTGGGTGCAGCCACAAAGCAAAACCAAGCAAGCCGGGTCAAGTAGCGCCAAAACCACAGCAACAGCTCCAGCACCAGCACCAGGTGGAGGTCAGTCAGCAAGTCCAGGTGCAGGAGCATACAAAATCTACTAAATGAAATTTTTAGCATAATATATATTATAAACAATACAGACTAGTCGTAGATGGCTAGTCTTTTTCTATATAGAAAAGACTCAGGCTTTTACTTTCTATTTTATGGGTTTAGATTAATCTGCATGGCTTTGTATGATTTATATATAAGTAACTTTAATCATGGTTTGAAAATGAATAATATATGATATAATACTGATTAAAAATGGAGGACGAGTGTAATGAGTAAAGAGTTAGCACACTCAGTTATGTTCCAAATGTTGATAAGACGATAGAATACTATGAAGACCTATATCCAGAAAGAAACCCTTGACAAGCCAGAAATATGTAACAAGGTTGAGTCGAGCCCAACTGGATTTTATCCATTTAGGAAACCTTATGGAGCCTCTGTAGATGAGAGAATAGTCCCATCTTAATGATGGTACTATGCTCTCAAGGATTGAGGATACAGACGATAAGAGGAAGGTAGAAGGATCTGAAGAACTGATTATAAGATCATTGAAATTCTTCGGTATAGAATTTGATGAAGGGGTAAGCCTAGATGGTGAAAAGGGTATTTATGGACCTTACAGACAGAGTGATAGAAAGGAAATCTATCAGACTGCTGCCAAGTATCTTACAGAAAAGGGCTTTACATATCCATCTTTCGTTTCAGAAGAAGAAATGGCCATAATAAGAGAAGAACAGGAAAAGGCTGCAGTCAATAGCTATTATGGAAAATGGGCTACTGACAGAAACCTAAGTCTAGAAGAGATAAGGGCAAATCTTGATGCCGGTAAGCCATGGACTTTAAGACTAAAGTCTGGTGGGGACCCAGAAGTTGCCATGAAGTTTAAGGATGGTATCAGGGGTGAAATAAATGTTAGACAAAACAATCTTGATGTAGTAATACTTAAGCAAAATGGTATACCAACTTACCACTTTGCCCATGTAGTGGATGACCACTTTATGAGGGTTACAGATGGGTTAGGTGAGGAATGAGATAGTTTCACCCTCACCCATACACTTAGAGCTATTCTTCCTTATGGGTTGACAAGACCTCAACTACAACCATATCTGCCCACTCCAATGAAGGTAGAAGATGGCAAGAAGAGAAAGTTATCTAAGAGAAAGGATCCTGAGTTATCCCTAGAATACTATATGAAGGATGGCTACTTTCCAGAGGCAGTTACAGAGTATCTTATGACTTTGATGAATTCTAACTATGAAGAGTGGAGGATGAAAAATCCAGACAAGTCTTACAGGGAATTTGCCTTTAAGACAAAAAATATGAGTTCATCTGGTGCCCTATTTGACCTAAATAAACTTAATGACATCTCCAAGGATGTCCTAGTAAAGATGAGTGAAGACCAAATCCTTGATTTTTGATGATGGCTCGGTCTGAAAAAGTTCGATAGATGTGACAACCAGCTTCTAGTTAGCATAGGGATGACTCACAGGCTATTGAGCCATTGGAAAGGTCAGGAAAGAAACCTAGAAAAGACCTAGTGAACTGTAGTCAGATTATGGACTTTGTATCATATTATTTTGATGAAGATTTCAAGTATGTTGATAACCTGCCTGAAAGGGTATCAAAAGAGGATGCAAGGGTAATTTTAAGGGCATATATAGATACTTATAACCAGGATGATACCAATGAAGCTTGGTTTGAAAAAGGTAAAACTATAACTGATACAAAATGGATTCACATCAAATAATAAGGCCTTTAAGAATGAACCGGAACTTTACAGGGAGACATTGATGATACACAGCCATTAGAGTTGCTGTGGTTGGTAGACAACAGTCACCAGACTTATGGAGTATCCAACAGGTTATGGGCCGTGATAGAGTACTTGCAAGAATTGAAAAGTATCTCGAAACACTTAGCATAAAATTTTGGTGACATTAAACTAATGTTTTATATTTATCTTTTATAGCATTCAGCTAATAATTTATTCGAGTTATAGTATATAATTCGAGAAGAATATGCACAAATATGAATCATTATACAAGTGGCAAAGGGATATAGTTCGATATTATTCAACTCTTGCCACTATATACGTATAGTCTTGCAAAAATAGTAAATATGAATAAAATATATATATGAGGAAACAATGTACGAAATTTATACATACTTATAGAGGAGAAATGATAATGGCAGGATTAAAAAGAAGAATGTGGGGTATTTGGTGCATTTGACTTTAGTGGTCAAGATGTAGCATCTTATATATACTATGGTCTATTTGCCCTACAACATAGGGGACAGGAAAGTGCTGGTATTTCGGTTACAGATACAAATGAAGAAGGAAGGAACGTAATGTTCCATAAGGATAGTGGTTTAGTTAATGAAGTTTTCAACAAAGATGTCTTGAGATCCTTAAAAGGTAACCTAGGAGTTGGTCATGTTAGGTATTCTACAGCAGGTGGAATAGGGCGTGAAAATGCCCAACCATTTGTAATTCACTATATGAAGGGGATACTATCAATGGCCCACAATGGTAACTTGACTAATGCAGCAGAGTTGAAGCAGGGCTTGGCTACAACTGGCGCAATCTTCCAGACTAATACAGATTCTGAGGTTATAGCCTCATCTTATAGCAGAGAAAGATTACATACTCTGTCTATACAGGATGCAGTAAAATCTGCAGCCCAGAAATTAAGAGGGGCATTTTCTCTTGTAGTAGGAAGTCCTTCAAAGCTAATTGGAGCCAGAGACCCATTAGGTTTTAGACACCTATGCATAGGAAGGAAGGACAGCATATACTTAAGTTCTGAATCAGCAGCCTTGGATACTATAGGTGCAGAATTTGTCAGGGATGTTGAACCTGGGGAATTGTAAACCATAGTAGATGGTCAGATTTATTCTGACTGGATTCACTCATGCTCCTGTAAAATCAAGGTGTATATCTCGAATATATATATTTTGCAAGAACCGATAGTATAATAGATGGACAAAGTGTATACTCTTCAAGGGTAAGGGCTGGTAGTATCTTAGCAGAAAAATACCCGGTTGACGCAGATCTTGTTATTGGTGTACCAGAGTCAGGTCTAGCAGCTGCAGTAGGATATTCACTGGGGTCAAACATACCTTATGGAATGGCCTTTTACAAGAATAGTTACGTTGGAAGAACTTTTATAAAAGCCAAAAACAAAATGAGAGAACTGCTGGTGTCCAAGCTTAAACTAAACGTATGAGGGACGTAGTGAATGGCAAGAGGGTAGTGATGGTAGACGACTCTATAGTTAGGGGTACTACTATAAGAAACATAGTTAAAATGCTAAAGGATGCGGGTGCCCTTGAAGTACATGTAAGGATCAGCTCTCCACCATTTAAGCATCCATGCATATATGGTACTGACGTTCCAAGTAGTGAGAACCTAGTTGCTGTCAATAATACGATTGATGAGATAAAAGAAAGCGACATGCTAACTCTTTAGGTTTCTTGGATATAGAGGATCTTGGACACTATGTCCAGGTCTTGACTATTGTGATGCTCTGCTTTACTGGAAAGTATGCAGGTGGAATACCAAGTGACCCATCTAAAACCAACTCTTGTAGTAGCAAGATAGTATTATAGGTTTAAGAGTAAATTTATAAGGATACAAGTAAATAGATTAGTAGCAATTAATAGGCGGTCTTAGTTAATTAACAACTTGGACTGCCTATTTATATTATTGATTCTCCAATCCAACAAGTCTGATCCACTGAAGCTAGTATGGTCTGATACTTTATGATATGGTATAATAAAAGATAAGTATATAGGTAAATAATTAAATATGATAGGTAAATAATTATATATAGGAGGAGACCCATATGATATTAGTATTGGCAGAAAAACCTTCAGTAGCAAAAGACACAGCAGCCTTTTTAAAGGCAGGCGCTGTAGAAAAACGTGATATTTTGAGGGTAATAATTACATAGTAACATATGCAGTTGGACACCTTGTATCTCTCTTTGACATGAAGGACTATAATAAGGACAGTATCCTTGCTCATGGAAGATGGAAAACTATCCATTTATACCGGAGTCTGAAGTTCAAAATTCAAGGTGGATAAAAGATATGATAAACAGTTTTAAAAGAAGTTTCAAGTCTAATAAATAGGAAGGATGTAGAATATATTATAAATGCTACAGATAATGATAGGAAGGTGAACTACATTATTCTTCGATATTTATGATGGCAAAACACAAAACCCTGTTAAACGTATATTAGTTGACGAGTGGACACCAGAAGATATTACATTAGGGTCTCAATGACCTGAAAAAGATGATGAGGATATGAGACCTCTCAGGCTGCTGGATACACTAGGTTGATAACACTTGGCTGATTGGGATTAATCTCACCTGCAGCAGCCACTGCAAAATATGGCAATGGTAAGATGCTTAACATAGAAGGGTAATCCTATCAACAGTAAAATTAGTATATGATAGACACATGGAAATACTTTATACCAGAGAAGTACTATGAGATAGAGGGAAGGTTCAGGGCTAAAAATGAGTGAATATAGGGTAAACTAGTTTTTAGATAAGAATATGACAGATCTTGACCTTGGCCAAGGGTATAATATCTAAAATAGATTCAAATACTGGTGTCATAAGTTCTGTAAAGTGGTTACTAAATCCATGAATATGCACTCAAGCTCTTTTTCACCTGACTTCACTTCAGGGTTTTATAACATCTAAAATATGCCAGTTTTACATCTGACAAGGTTCTAAGTGAAAGGTCAAAAATCTTTTATGAAGGTAAGGAAAAGGGAGGTTATATTATTGATCCTAGGACAGATTCTCTACCTGGAAGAAAAGTTTTGCCACGTAAGGTTGAAAAACCTTTAACATACAGGGGCATCCTTGTGTAATCTAAACGAGTCTCCAAGTCAAAAAGCGTATTTGACTCGTCAGCAGAGACACAGTGCCATCATACCTACCATATAATACCCTAATAGTTCATCAAAGGATGAAAAAGATAGTCCATGAGGCTATTAGAGATAGGTTTTGGCAAACTTATGCCACCCGCTGAATATGGAAAAATACTGAAATTATGACTGATGTTGACAAATACAGGTTCCAGTCAAAGGGAAGGTTTTCAAAAGGTTATGGCCACTGATATATATGGTAAGTCGGCTGGCGGTAATTATTACCCCTTTAGTTGGCGAAAGTGTAGAGTTGTTCCATAAAGCCTCTAGAAAAAGGTAACGAGTCCACCTAAACCTTATACGTGAAGATTCTCTTCAAAGGCAATGACTCGTGTAAGAATGTCCTGAAGACGACATGAGCGTCTTATCAGGTTATTCACAGGCACATCTGCTAATAGGCAGATGTTTTAAAAAGATTGACAAGCAGGTTAGGTAGAAGGGCAAAGCTACTCTATAACTGATTTAGGTATAAAACTTAGTAGAGATATTCCCTGTTGACGACTTGTTTATGATGTTGACTTTATAGTAAAAGTTGGAGAAGAGCCTCTGATATACAAAAGGAAATTTCAGTAGAAGGACCACCATTACGGTATGTAAGTTCGTCTATGATAATGAATAAGATAAAATTGAACCCAAGTCCATTAATACTGGATAAAATAGTTTTATAATCCAAAGACATTTGTCATGAATCAAGCGAAAGCCAAGACTTTCAGGCTAAAACTACGTTAAGATCAGTGAAAACTTGGGGAAAAGGTATTGAACAAGATAAGAAACTTTCAACTGCAAAAATCACACTAAGGAAAAAGGCTCAGATCCATCAAAACCGGTCTAGAGATAATAGGAAGGTGTCCAGAATGTGAGTATAGTATAGAGTCACCGAAGGTCTTTTTCTTGTAAAAATTATAAGTAGTGTGATTTCATACTTTGGGAAAAATGACACCCAGCTTGCATCTTTATAATAAAAACCTAATAAAACCATGGTACGTTCCCTGTGCTAGGTGAGGCCAACCTGAAGGACCGTAAGATATAAATGGCAAGAAGTTTGAAGTCAAGATAGGTTATGATAATCAGTCCTGACAAGGTTTATGTTAAAAATTGAAGCTAAATAAGAATAAGTTGTATTTTTGGCCTTTCACCCATATCTTATGGATACTCAAATCTTAATTCCTATGAGTTTGACTATGATATCCATGATATAATGAGGAATGGATTTTATATAGCAAATTTGGAGGAAAAATGTCAGAAAATGGATTAGCAGGACTAGGGTTGTAACCTGTATAGTCCCTGATGAAGATAAAAAAGATTTAAAAGAAATAGAGAAGAGTATTACCAGAGGTATAGGAAGGTTGTGGTCAAAGTTTATAAAGGCTATTAAGGTATTATAACCCGTTGAAGAAGGATAAGAGAGGCTGTAGCCATATCTGGTGGCAAGGATAGCATCCTTATGGCCAAGATGTTTCAAGAACTTAAGAGACATTCTCCAGTTAACTTTGAAGTTGTATATAGGGTATGACCCGCTACCATGAGACTATAAGATATTCTTCTAGATCAAATGCCAGATATCTTGAGATACCAAATACAGGTATTCGATCTCAGATATTTGAAGTTGCTGACAGGAGAGCCAGCGACCATCCCTGCCATACGTGTGCAAGAATGAGGAGAGGGGCCCTTATGGTAAGGCAGTAGTCCTGGGATGTAAACAAACCAGCCCTAGGTCACTATTTTGATGATGGATGAGACCACCATGACGAATGTATTTTGTTCTATACTCTCAAGACCATGCTGTCAGACTAAAGTCAAACTTTGATGGTCTTGAACTGATTAGACCCCATATTATAAGAGAAGAAGATATAATAAGATGGATTATATACTGGTTCTGCACCTATAAACTGTATGTACAGTAGCTGCAAGCAGGACAGGTACAAGAGGTATGAAATAAAAAGAACTTAGAAAGTAAGTTGTCTGATAACTCCTTGCTGAATGTAGAGAAATCTATTCAAGGCTGCAGAAAATGTTAATATAGATCTGTACTGGTTGCAGTTAGACGGAGTCAAGCTACTTTATGGAGAGGTTTGATATGATAATTTAGGTGATCTTTGAGTAGGTAAAAACCAGGAGGGTGGTCACATGGTATATTTTGAAGAAGAATATGGGTAGTTGATTTAGAAACCAGGTTTGAGTCCTTTTCAATGGTGATGAAAATAATTGAAATAGGTGTAACGAGATCAAGGAGTGGATATGCAGAAACTACCCAGCTTTGTAAACCAAATGGACGTATACTAGTGTTATAACTGAAATTACCAATATTACAAATGATATGTCTGTGATGCCCTGTACTTGAGGATGTCTTGCATCAATAATTGCGCATAATGCGAACAAATTTGACATTGGTTTTTAAATTATTATCTTGAAAAGATGAACCAGATCCATAGGATGTACATATAATGGACACTATGAAATGGGCCACAAGGGTAAGGGTAAGTGACTGCCAGACGGACTGCCCAGAGCAGATCTGATAGCCACTTGCAACAGCTAAACTATTTATGAAGATTAGCTGTCTTAAGGGAGGTTTTTATGGCTGACAATAATGGATAAAAATAAGCTATGCAAAAGGATTAGCGACTACCCAAGCAGGTCTGGCTGCTGTCTAATAGGAAGAAAAACAAGTCCAAGGTTCGTATAAAGAAACAGGCTGGAAGTGGAGATAGCTACTAGAGGAGAGTTCTAATATAGTAGATCAACCTAGAAGAAATAGAAATACAGATAGTATATAAAGGATAGAGATAGGGACAATTATATCGAGAAATAAAAGGCCATCATATACGAAGATGACTATGATGACTATGATGACTATGATGATGAATATTATGACCATGAAGAAGATGGTCCATCTAGGTTAAAGAGGATTCTGAAGAAGCTTTATTAGTGGTCCTTGTACTTCTATAATTGGCGGTTCTGAGATTTTTTGCAAGAATGTAGTAAGCGATATGCCTGTATTAACTCATGGTTAATGAAAGCTATATAAACAAGGAACTAGCTCTTAGCCAGGATACCGGCAAACTTACAAAAGTGCATGTAGATAGCTAGAAGACCATAGGTTTTATGACCATAAGGGGATTGATTACAAATCCTTTGTAAGGTCTATAGTAAACAACCTACAGGAGGGGCTGCACAAGGTGCCAGCACCATAGATATGCAGGTATTTAAAAATCTCTTGACCAGCAATGAAAGTACCTTAAAAAGAAAAATTCAGGATATGTATAATGCACGAGAATTAAATAAGATAATGACCAAGGATGAAATCCTTGAAGCTTACCTGAATAATATGTACTTGGGTCAATCGGCTTATGGAGTTCAGGCTGGAGCCCACCTATATTTTGGTAAAGATGTATCCAATCTTACTTTTGGAGAGGTGATCTATGCTTGCGGGTATTACATTAACCCAAGCCTGTATCAAAATTATGAGCAGGCTAAAAAAAGGCAGGCAGCAGTTTTATTAAGGATGTATAAACTGGATTATATAAAGGAAAATGTGTATAAGGCCCAGATGTATAGGGATACACCATTCAAGTCTGAGATTGACCAATAGTAAATATTAAACACCTAGATGCGGGAGTATATTAAATACCAAGGATATTATACTCTTGGTATTATTTTAATTTTAAATATTATAAAAATGAGGTGGCCACTTAGAGTATCAATGTGTGTCCACCTCTTATGATGACCAGGTATAGACCTAGTTTATTATATTAAACTCATAAAAAATTTTATATTTTATTCTTCTCCCGTGGCTATCTTTCGTTTTCATCATAGCTAATCCAGTCTGAGTAACTACCAGATAAATCTTATAAGGTATACCCATCTTGTCAAGGGCAAGGGCATTAACCATTAGGGAAATACTAGAACCACAATAAAACGATTATTTCCTTCGATCAAGGTCCTTGAAACGTTCTTTCAACTTTTCATCACTTTCATGGGCTGATGACTGAGTCATCATCAATGTTTAGGGTTGTCCATGAAGAAGTAGTGCGCTTGGGTATATGGTCGGCAACCTCATCAACGGGTTCTTCAAGGCCCAGATACCTAGGATGAGACCTAGTCTATTATGATTGTATTTTCATCATATAGTTTAGACTTTACATACCCATATCAACCATAAATGAAGTATCAATCTTACATCAAAAAGGCTTGTCTGACTTTTTGTGGTTTTTCTTCAGTTTCATCTGACCACCATTAGCCTTTGAGGTAATTAGACCACCGTCTAAGACAAAAAGCATTATAAAAACCTAGGTTGTTTAACTGGAAAACAAGTCTACCAGCACCTTGTAGGTCACCATCATCATATGTAACAACTATTGTAGTCATTGTCACTACCAAAAGCTTTATGATGGCCTTTTAGCTGGTCACTGTCCTAAATGGATGTCTCACCACCATGCTGACCAACCGGATCAGCTAAGTCCTTTTCATATTAATTAAGTAGGCGTCTTTTATATGACTATCCTGTATGAATCAATACCATAAGTCTTGTTCATAAGGTCAAACCCACAGTCACAGGACAACAACCTTTTATCACTCTTCTGTAGTTCAAAGAATTCATTAACGCTACTGTCTTTTTCATACATAACATTCCTTTTAAATATACCTATTATTAATAATAATATTAAAAACTCGATTAGTTTATCTCTGTACCTTGAGTATAACATAATTATTTTTATTATGTATACAATATAAGACTTTAATATTGATATTTTCTGAATTTTTGAATTTATATATATCATATGAAAACAAACATTTTCCTATTATGAATATTTATAAGCACAAAAATGAGTTTATGGCAAGAATTTTGACCTTAAGAGGGGTGTATCCATAAAAAGACCCTATAAAATATGGAAGATATAGTGTATAATTATGAGGCATATGGTGAAAATTTTTATATTTTATCTCCATATTATCTATTGAGAATAAAAACACATTATGAAACAGGGGGTATATTATAATGAGCTACAAAAATAGTTGAGAAGAAAAACTTAACGATGTTGTGTACTTACGGATATTGAAGCTCCAAGAGTTGCTCACCAGCAAAAACTAGGTCAATTTATTATTGTTATAATAGATGAAAAAGGTGAGAGGATGCCACTTACAATAGCTGACTATGATGAAGAAAGAGGAACTGTGACAATCGTCTTCCAGGTTGTAGGTTTTTCTAGTAAGAAGTTAGGCAAGCTAGAAGTGGGAGATTCTATCAGGATTTTGTCGGTCCTCTGGTCAGCTAAGTGAGTTCATCTATGAAAGTATAGATGAGCTTTTAAAAATATGATATTTATAGCTGAGTGAGTTGGTGCAGCCCCAGTATATCCACAGGTTAAATGGCTGCATGAACACGGGGTAGATGTAGATGTGATCATAGGTGCCAGGACTAAGGACCTTATAATTTTTGAAGACAAGATGGAAAACGTTGCTAAAAACCTATATATGTGTACAGATGATGGAAGTTATGGTTTTCATGGCAATGTAACTCTAATGTTAGATGAACTAGTTACCAATAGGGGCAAGAAATACGACCAGGCCATAGTAATAGGGCCTATGATAATGATGAAGTTTGCCTGTCTTGCGACTAAGAAGCTTAATATACCAACAATAGTCAGCTTAAATACTATCATGGTTGATGGAACTGGTATGTGGGTGCCTGTCGTGTAAGCATAGGAGATGAGGTCAGTTTGCCTGTAGATGGACCAGAATTGACGGTTGGTTGGTAAACTTTGATGAAGCGATGAAGAGACAACAGATGTTCAAGAGTGAAGAAGGCAGAAAAACTTTGAGAAAGCAGGATGGACCTACTCATTCTAGTCCGAATTGTCAGATAGGAGGTAAGCACTAATGGCTATAAAGACAAAAGTACCTGTTAGGGAACAGGATCCGAAGATTAGGGCTACCAATTTTGAAGAAGTTTGTTATGGATATAATGCAGAAGAAGCCCAGGAAGAAGCCCAGAGATGCCTAAATTGTAAAAATCCTAGGTGTGTCCGAGGATGCCCTGTAAGTATAAATATTCCAGAGTTTATCCAGGAGGTAAAGGCAGGAAACTTTGAAGAAGCGGCCAAGGTTATAGCAAGGTCAAGTTCTTTACCTGCAGTTTGTGGTCGTGCATGTCCACAGGAAACTCAATGCGAAGGTGTCTGTGTTGTAGGTATAAAGGGTGAACCTGTATCAATAGGTAAGTTGAAAGGTTCGCTGCCGACTGGTCTAGGGAAAATCATATAGACCTGAGTGGTAATATAGAAAAGAACGGAATAAAAGTTGCCATAGTAGGTTCAGGGCCATCTGGTCTTGCCTGTGCTGGTGACCTTGCCAAGGCGGGCTATGATGTAATTATCTTTGAAGCCTTTCATGAGGCTGGTGGAGCTTTTACATATGGCATACCAGAGTTCAGGCCACCAAAGACAAAAGTTGTAAATTGATGAAATTGACTCAATCAAAAATTGAGTAAAGATTGAAAATAATGTTGTAGTAGGCAGGACTATCTACAATAGATGAGATGTTTGAAAAATGAAGGCTTCAAGGCTGTTTTTATAGGGTCAGGTGCTGGTTACCGTCATTTATGGGTATACCCCGGTGAAAATGCCAATGGTGTCCTATCAGCCAATGAATTCCTTAGCATCAACCTGATGAAGGCCCATATTGATGACTATGATACTCCTACTCAGGGCTGGTAATAGGCAGCAGTAGTAGGTGGTGAATGTTGCCATGGATGCTGCCAGAACAGCCTTTAAGACCAGGTGCTGACACTACATAGTATAGCAGGAGAAGTGAGTCAGAACTTCCGCCAGGGTTGGAAGAAGTTCACCACGCCAAGGAAGAAGGTATCCAGTTTAACTTGCTTACTAATCCAACTGAAATCCTAGTTGATGACAATGGTAATGTATGTGGTATGAGGTGTATCAGGATGGAATTGGGTGAGCCAGATGAATCAGGTAGAAGAAGGCCAGTAGAAGTACCAGGATCTGAATTTGAATTAGATGTTGATATGGTTATAATGTCTCTTGGTACTAGGCCAAATCCACTTATAGCATCTACTACACCAGGCCTTGATATAAATAAGAGAAGGTGTATAGTTGCTGATGAAGATGGCTTGACATCTATAGAAGGTATATATGCTGGTGGAGACACTGTCACAGGCGCAGCAACAGTTATATCAGCAATGGGTGCTGGTAGGACAGCGGCTGCTGCCATGGATAAGTACCTATGGAAAAGTACCTTTTAATTTTCAGGTATACAATTAGATATATAAGCAATTAGAGTATATATGGGCGTATATTCAATCTATGAATATGCAGCTCATTTATATAAATATTAAAAAATCATTCTTTATCCATTATTAAAATAGGCAAATTCCTATACTTATAGACATTAATGTGGTATAATTGTATAAATAGGCGATATCTCACCTTAATAGGAGGTTAATATGAAAAGAAAAATACTTTCAATTTTGTTGTTATCTACACTTGTCCTAAGTGGTTGTGGATTCACTGAATCAGGCCAGCTGATGAGTGATGCCAGAAAACATATTGAGGATGGTGAGTACAACAAGCTATGTCTAACCTGTCTAAGGTTCTAGATGAGGATGAAGCCAATACAGAGGCGAGAGGTATGTATTATCAGGCTTTAAAGCTACAGAAGGCAACAAAAAGTGAAAAAAGAAAAGATTATGAGCAAGCTATAATAGAACTTCAAGACTTGGTAAATGATAACCTGGCTCAGCTAAGATAAGGAGTCAGGCCCAGGAAATGCTAGATAGGGTTAAGGACGAATATGATAAGCAGAAAAAGGCTGTTATAGTAAGAAAAGAAAATGCTAAAAAGTCTGCAGAAGAAAATAAAAATAAATATGCTAATGGTTCCAATATATGGAAATAATTACAATAAGTACAAAAATCAAACTGTTGATGAAAGTGTTACATGAACCGAGCCAAGGAAGTATAATCCCAATACCAGAGCAAATACTAACCAGGGTGGTACTATAAATAATGGCGCTAATAGTATAAACAGGAGCGGTACTGTAAATAATGGTACTAATAACATTAACAGGGGTGGAACTGGTGGTACAGGCCAGGTTACACAAGGAAATACTGGTAGCACAGGCACAAGTGGTGGACAAAAAGGTAATTGACTTTATGTATAAAAGCTATTTCGTTATGAGATAGCTTTTTGAAATGGAGAAAAATAAGCATGAGAATTAATAAGTATATAGCAAGTGCAGGTATATGCGTCAAGAAGAAAGGCAGAAAACCCTGGTCTCTGAAGGTAGAATAAAGGTGAATGGTCAAATTATCTATGATCTAGGCTACCAGGTTAATGAATATAAGGATATAGTAGAGTATGATGGATAGATATAAATAGTGAAAAATTGGTATATATATTACTGAACAAACCCTGAGGGTTATATATAACTTCATCTAAGCGATCCAGTTTGGTAGAAAAAGATGTCATGGACCTGGTAACTGATATAAAGGAAAGAATATATCCCTGTGGTAGGCTGGACTATGAGACTAGCGGTCTTTTACTAATGACAAATGATGGTGATCTGACTTATAAGATCACCCACCCTAAACATGAAATTACCAAGACCTATATAGCTTCGGTAAAGGGGATACCAACTTCTGAGGAACTAGAGAGATTTGAAAATGGACTGGAAATAGAAGATTATGTAACATCTAAGGCCAAAATAAGGGTCTTAAAGACTGATGTTAAAAACTACTCTGTATGTAGGTAAGCATACATGAGGGTAGAAATCGACAGGTAAGAAAGATGTTTAATGCTATTAACCATCCAGTTATGAATTTAAAAAGGGTGGCCTTGGGTAAGATAAGTGTAAATAATGTTGCAGTTGGCAAGTATAGGCATTTGACCGATGATGAAGTAAACTATCTAAAAATCCTACGGGGAAAAAAGAGACTAATTATACTTATAAAAGTTTTGACTTTATTGAAAAATTATTGATTTTTACTGTATAATTGGTAGTAAAATTATACAAATTTGTCTAGGGGTGTATTTTATGAAATTCGATGCAAACGATATGAGAAAGAACTTAGAATTGGTATAACCAATGAAAACAAGCAAAAATGATGGTGATGATGATCAATTAAACAACCCTAATGCATATAATGAAAAATAGGTATAAGACTATGAGTCAAAGGGCAAAAGCTATTAGCCCAGTACACGATGAATAACTATCCTAAGGTTGCATTTATGACGGCTTCAAAATTGGGTGAAACTGTAGGAGTGAGTGAATCTACTGTTGTAAGATTTGCAACAGCCCTGGGTTTTTCTGGATATCCGAAATTCCAGGATGCCCTTCAGGAGCTAATAAAGACAAAGCTAACAACTGTTGAAAGGGTTGAAATGACTGATGCAGACTATATGTCTGACAGTATGATTCTTAACAATGTATTTAAGAATGATATAAATAATATAAAAGATACAATGGAACATCTCGATCAAGACTCTTATGAAGAAGCAGTAGATACGATTTTTAATGCTAAGAAGGTATATATTATGGGGCTAAGAAGCTCTATTTTCGTTGCTAAGCTACTTGGCCTATTATTTAAACTATATCCTAGATAATGTAATTATTATAAGAATGGACATGGGTGAGCCTATGAACAGATGACAAAAATTAGTGAAGGTGACGTATTTATACCATAAGTTTTCCTAGGTATTCTAAGAAAACTTACAGGTAGTTAACTTTGCCAAGGAGAGGGGGCCAAGGTGGTTGCAAATTACTGACAGCATTAGTGCCCTATATCAAAGATATCAGATACTGTTGTTACCGTTAGGGAACAATATGGTATCATTTATAGATTCACTAGTGCCAGCCTTCAGTGTGCTAATGCAATCGTTATGGGTATAGCTATGAGGGAGAAGGATGACGTAAAAATCTACCTAAAGGAAACTAGAAGATATCTGGGGAAAAATATGGAATATATGAATAGACAAAATATTTAATATGAGTAATTCAATAACCTAATAGAGATATTAGGTTATTATTTTTATGTATAATATATAACTTATTTGGAGGTTAGAATGAACACATATTATTTAGTAAGACATGGCCAAACTGTTTGGAATACACAGGAAGGACACAGGGTCATGGTAATTCACCCTTGACTGAACTGGGAAAAATCCAGGCAATAAATTTGGCAAAATATTTGAAGGAATATCCTATTGATTTAATATATTGTAGTGACTTTGGTAGGGCTGTAGAGACTGCTGAAATAATAGGCGAAGAGTTAAACTTAAGTATTAATCCTACACCTGCCCTTAGAGAAATGGGTTTTGGTGAATGGGAGGGTATGCCTATACCAAAAATAAAGGAAAAATATCCAGACCTCCTACACCTATGGAGAAATGAGCCAGACAAGGCTGATATGCCAGGGGGAGAGACATTACATATAGTAAAGGAGAGGAAGACAAGTTAATAGAGGACTTGAATGAAAAATACCAAGATAAGCACATTCTTTTGGTATCTCATTCAGTAACTGTTAGGGTAATGCTTTTAAGCTTTTTAGAGTCACCACTTTCTAACTTGTATAGGATAAAACAGGACAATACTGCCCTTAATATAGTTGAATTTAGGGAGTATGGACCCGTAGTTATAAAGATGAATGATATAAACCACCTAGAGTCAGGTGCATTTTGGACATAAACCAGATCCAGAGTCCACTGGAGTAGTTAAGAGAGATAGATAATGAAGAAAGAATATGATTTGATTGTTGTCGGGGCAGGACCTGGAGGTATTATGGCCGCCCTCACAGCTAGGAAGTATAATAATACATCAAAGATAGCCCTAGTCGAATCGGGTAAAGCCCTTGGGCAAAAGTTGGCCATGACCGGTGGAGGTAGGTGTAATTTCACAAATAATAGGCCTATAGAAGAGCTTTTTTGACATGGTGGTAAATAACAAAAATTCTTTATTCCTCCTTTTATTCTTTTTACAAATGAAGACTTAAAGACCTTTGTCAGGTCCCTGGGTTTAGACTATAATGTGGAAGTTGATAATGACCAGAAAGTCTATATTAAAACATCTAAAGCCCAAGATTTTATAGGGGCTTTAGAGGCTAAATTAAAAGATGCTAATATAGACCTATATTTGGGATGCAAGGTTCGAGATATAAATATTGAGGATAAAATAAAATCCGTTAAATTTAAGGACTACCTACTAAGTGCTAAGAGGGTGGTTTTTCGCTACTGGTGGTTTGAGCTTTCCTAAGACAGGGTCTGATGGGTCTATATTGGGCCTTTTAGAGGCTAAGGGTTATGATGTTGTAAGTCCTAGACCAGGCCTGGTTCCCATAGAAGTCAAGGAAAAGTGGGTTAAAAACTTGGCTGGTATTTCCGTGAACAAGGTCTTGGTTTGGACCAAAATAGGAAGGAAGAAAAGGGAATTTTAGGGGATATTATCTTTACCCACAAGGGCTTGGGAGGACCAGCCATACTTAAGATGTCATCTTATATTAATGATAATCCATTAGATAGAGAAATTTTTATAGATTTTTTACCAGCTATGTCTAGGGACCAGGTCTATAATTTGGCAATAAATGATAGGAAAAAGACCATAGGTGTAAACTTAAGGGAAAGTTTTACCAAACAACTTTACTAAGTTTATTCTGATGAGCTAGTAGGAAAATCGGATTTGACCTGCTGGGCCAAACCACTGCAAACATGACGAAAGAAAAGATTGATATTGTAGTTGATGCCATAAAGGAGGCCAATTCTACTGTAAAGAAGTTGGCTGGGATTGAGACTGCAACGATTACAGCTGGTGGAATTTCATAAACAAATAAATCCTGCTAGTATGGAGTCTAAACTTCATCCGGGGGGTTTATTTTGTCGGAGAAATGATTGACGTAGATGCCCTACTGGGGATTTAATCTCCAAATAGCTTTTTCAACTGGATATTTAGTGGGTATGTCCCTGGCTGAAAGTTTAAAAAGCTAAGTGAAAATAAAGGTTGTATATATATACTTTAATTATAAAATTGGTTTAAAGGAAAGTAGGTACTGATATGGAAAAATTTGGTGATAGTACTGATGGACAGCAGGGCTGGAAAGAGTACTATTTCAAAATTGATTGCTAAAAATCTGGGTATTAATTATATAGATACGGGAGCTATGTATAGGGCAATAACTTATAAGTGCCTTAAATCGGGTATTGATATAAATGACAGACAGAAGGTGGTTGACCTCTGCTCTAGGACGGAAGTTGACTTTGTGGACAACTCTATTTACCTAGATGGGGTTAGACTAGGTGAGGAGATTAGGACCTTGGAAGTGAGTTCTAAGGTATCTGATGTAGCCAAAATACCTCAAGTAAGAGAGTTTTTGTTGGAAAAACAAAGAGAAATCGGCAAGAGGTCTGATGTTATTTTAGACGGTAGAGATGTTGGTACCCACATATTTCCAGATACCAAGTATAAATTTTTCTTGAATGCTTCTGCCCAGGAGAGGGCAGAAGGAGGAAACCAGGAATTAGTTGACAAGGGTCAGACAGTTGTTTTTAGAAGATATAATTGAAGATATAAAAAAGAGGGACTATATAGACTCAACTAGGGAAGTTGCACCTCTGGTTAAGGCTGATGATGCTATAGAGGTTGATTCAACATCTATGACAATTGACCAGGTCGTTACTTATATATCTGATATGGTGAGAAGGATTGGTGAATAATGAGATTTTACAATTTTGCATGTTCTATAGTGAGGTTTTTACTTGCTATTTTTTATAGGATAGAGGTTATAGGACAAGAAAATATACCGGATGAAGGTAAGTATATTATAATTGCAAACCACAAACACTATTTTGACCCCCTTTTTATGATAGGGGCAGTAAAAAATAGGAGAATTATACCGGTAGCCAAGCAAGAACTTTTTAGGATACCTATCTTAAGGTCCCTACTCAATAAGGTAGAAGTTATACCAATTAATAGGGCTAATCCTAGCCTATCTACTGTAAAGGAAATATTGAGACAGATAAAGAATGGCAGGGTTTTGGGTATATTTCCAGAGGGTACAAGGTGTTTAGACTTAAATACATTTTTACCTGCTAAACCTGGAGTTGCCTTATTTTCTATAAAGTCTAAGGCAGATATAATACCCTATGAGTATAATCACAAATTATAGACCCTTTTTCCAAGGTAAAGGTAGTTATAGGACAACCTATTGATATGTCTAACTATTATAATACCAAGGTTGACAAGACAGAATATCCTAAAAATCTCCCAAGAAGTTTTTGACAAGGTTATAGAGAACTCAATGACAATAAGGATGGAAATTAAATTAATATAAACGGTTGGGATGTAGATTGAAAAATATATTGATTGGTTGATAATGTGGGTTTTTGTTTTTGGAGTCAAAAGGGCTATGAATATGGCCTGAAATGAATTAGATAAGAGTGAAAAGGTAGCCATATATGCCTTGGGTCCCCTTATCCATAACAAAACAGGCTGTTGCCAAGTATGAAGAAAGAGGTATGCTGACAGTTGATACTATTGAAGAAATAGAAAAGATTGAGAGTGAAAAAGTTAGACGAGGAATAAATGCTAGTAAAGATAGGGAAATGATTATAAGGTCTCATGGCGTATCAAAGTCTATATATGATGAGGCTAAGTTAAAAAATATACCGATAATAGATACAACATGTCCTTTTGTGAGGAAAATACACTACCTGGCAAATAAGTGCTGAAGATGGAAAGCAACTAATAGTTATAGAGCGATAGGAACCACCCTGAAATTATAGGTATCAACGGATGGTCCAGCCACCAGCTATAATAGCTAAAAATTTAGAAGAAATAAGCATATAAGTTTTGAAACCAATAAAGACTACTTTATAGTTGCACAGACTACCATGAATGAAAAGGAGTTTGATGCAATATTAATTATATAAGGTCTTTTGGACATAAAGTTTGAAGTAGAAAAATACAATTTGCTCTGACACAAGGGTTAGGCAGGAGTCTGCAAGAGAATTAGCCCAAAAAGGTTGATCTCATGATAGTAATAGGTGGCAAGCATAGTTCTAATACACAGAAATTAGTTAAAAATATGCCAAGACATAGTAGATACTTTTTCTATAGAAACCAAGGAAGATCTTGATAGAAACCTCTGGAGAAATACCATACTATAGGTATAACAGCTGGTGCTTCAAATACCAGACTGGATAATAGAGGAAGTTATTAACTTTTTAAGAGAATTGTAGGTGATATAAAGTGAATGATAAAGATAAGAAGCCCAATTTAAATTTTTATATGGTTCTACGCAGTTTTGTTAGAGTCATATTATTGTTTAATACAATTTTGATACCGAATGTGAAAAAAATAGGGTAACCCAGGTTGGGTATGGAACTTTATCCAGATGTTGGAAAAAGAAGGAAGTCGATACCGTAACTGTTTTTAGACAAGAAGATAAAGTTCACTCCAAAGAAGGATAGTAAAAAGTTTATGTGACTGGGGCAATGGATGATCCAGACCTGGTTAAAACCTTAAATGCATCAGGGCTAGGTACTCTAAGGAAGTTCCTATGGAAAATTCTCCAATATTAAACTTCCTACTTACTTGGGTGCTACCTTTCCTTATCTTCTGGATGCTGCAGGTATTTACTCAACAGTATGGGGAAGAGAATGGGTGGTTCAGGTGGAATCATGTCATTTGGCAAGAGTAATGCCGAGTTATACGTAAAGACTACTGGAGTCACGCTTTGATGATGAATGGGCCAGGATGAAGCCAAGGAAGCCCTTAGTGAGATTGTTGATTTCTACATGATCCTGGAAGTATACGGAGATAGGGGCCAAGATGCCTAAGGGGGCTCTTTTAGTTGGACCTCCCGGTACAGGTAAAACCTTACTAGCCCAGGCAGTTGCTGGAGAGGCAGGAGTACCATTTTTCTCAATATCTGGTTCAGAATTCGTTGAGATGTTTGTAGGTATGGGAGCTTCAAGGGTTAGGGATCTTTTCAAGCAGGCCAAGGAAAAGGCACCATGTATAGTCTTTATAGACGAAATTGATGCCATCGGTAAAAAGAGGGATGCTAACTTTGGTGGAAATGACGAAAGAGAGCAGACCCTAAACCAGCTTCTAAGTGAAATGGATGGCTTTGAAGACGGTATTGGTGTAGTAATATTGGCTGCCACAATAGACCTGATTCATTAGACAAGGCCCTACTTAGACCAGGTAGGTTTGATAGGAGGGTTCCGGTTGAACTTCCAGACTTAAATGGTAGGGAGGCTATACTCAAGGTACATACAAAGGGTGTCAATGTAGACCAAAATATAGACTATAACCAAGTTGCCAGGGCTACATCAGGTGCTTCAGGTGCCGAGTTGGCTAATATAGTAAATGAGGCAGCTCTTAGGGCTGTAAGGTTAGGCAGGAAGAAAGCACTCCAGGAAGATTTGAAGAATCTGTTGAGATCCGTTATAGCAGGTTACCAGAGGAAGGGGCTGTTATAAACGAAAGAGAGAAGAAGATAATAGCCTACCACGAGGTTGGACATGCCTTGGTTGCAGCCATGGGCAAGCATTCAGCTCCGGTCCACAAGATAACAATAATACCTGGGACTTCTGGTGCCTTAGGATATACTATGCAGGTAGATGAGGAAGAAAAGGTCTTAATGTCGAAAGAAGAAGCCTTGGACAAGATAACTACATATACTGGTGGTCGTGCTGCTGAGGAGGTAATATTTAATACCAAGACATCAGGTGCATCTAATGATATAGAGATGGCCACTAGGTTTGCCAGGTCTATGGTTACTAGGTTTGGTATGGATGACGAATTTGGTATGGTAGCCCTTGAAACAGTCAACAATGCCTATCTTGGTGGAGACACTTCGTTGGCTTGTTCACCTGAAACTTCTACTAATATAGACAAGGCAGTAATAAAAATAATTAATGACTGTCACCAGAGGGCAATCGACATACTAAATGAAAATATAGATAAGTTGCATGAGATAGCTGGATACTTGTTACAAAATGAAACCATCACTGGTGAAGAGTTCATGGATATACTTGACAACAACTATATAATAACAAAAAAGGCTGACTTTGTAGAAGCTAGCCAGCAATTAGAATCTGCCATAAGGGCAGATTTAGAAAATAATTAAGGAGTTTATGTGCATGAAAGCTTTTAGAAGAGAATTGAAATTTGAGTCCCATACCAAACCTGTAGAAAGGATGACCTGATAGAAAAAGAATTTAGATTACTATAAACCTATATTTGAATCCTTTGACAAGGGGAGATAAGAAGGTCTTTAACCTTCATGCATGCTTACTTGCTCCTTACTGGTACATATACCGTAAGATGGTTTTACAGGGGGCCAGCATTATTGGCCTTCAGGTTCTTCTGGCTATGGTAGCATCTGTAATTAGGCAACCCCATGGATAGGTATATATATCTTGTCATTTGGCCTATATGTGCGTGCAGGTTTTTACGGAATCCATGACTACTACAAGCATGTAAATAAGTTAAAAAAACAGGGTGACGAAGTAGCAGTTAAATTCAGGCATAAATTTATGACAGACAAGTCTGGAGTAGATGGATATATTGCTGGTTGTTGGGTAGGAGGAACAATTTTTCCTTTATGCTGTAGGCATATTCTTATAGGGCAAGATAAATAAGTAACTAAATATAAGTAGTAGAAGAACCACCAGCCTGTCTAGTGGTTCTTTTTACAGGCAAAAAGGATGTATTACTCCAGAAAGAGGGACATCCTTTATTTTCAAAATACCATTTTATGTGTTCTATTATACCCTGAATACACCTGTAACTGTGCTCTATTACTCCACCTGGTCAGGTTCAAAAATCATAGGTTCATAGGCAGAATTTTTGTGGTATAAATCTATATTTTGCCATCTTTTCCAGGGTTTTTAACAGTTGCACTTTCCTGCCCGTTAATAAGGGCCACCACACTTATGCCATTGTCAGCCCTGGTATCGGCAGCATCTACAATAATGTAGTCCTTGTCCATTATGCCTACTTCTACCATGCTGTCACCCTTAATCTTTAGCATAAAGCAGTCCTTTCCCTTTATATAAGCTGAGGGAAGACCAATATAGTCTTCTATATTTTCCTGGGCCAAGATTGGGCTACCTGCAGCAATGCTGCCAACTAGTGGCAAGCTGATAATCTCTGGATCAAAATTATAATTATTAGACCCATCACTATGGTCTAATATCTCTATAGCCCTGGTTTTACTAGGGTCCTTCCTGATATACTTATTTTTTTCAAGTGTATTCAAGATGCCAAAAACAGTTGAAGTAGATTTAATATCAAGATTCTTACAGATTTCACGTACTGAAGGTGGGTAGCCCTTATCCCTGATATGGACCTTTTAAAAATTCAGTACAGAAAGCTCTTTTTCAGTTAAATTATCGACATGAGCATCCCTCCTATATAGTTAGAGTATATCATATCTAGAACATATGTTCAAGTTTATTAGTTATAATAAAATAGTCCCATATAAGGCTCTATACAGGACTATTATGATAGTGTATATCATACTTAATTAACCTATGCTAATCATTTCTTTTTTTACCTAGGGGAGTATCTTCATCTAACCAGTTAAAGTTTTCTACAATATCCCTCTTTAGATTTTTTCTATGGGCGGCATAGAGTTGGGTAGTTGTAACATTGTCATGGTCCATAAGATTTTGGACATCGTAGATTGAAAAGCCGGTTTCAATCAAGGAAGTTGCTGCTGTTGCCCTTAGTTTATGGGGGCTATAGCCCTTGTCTCTTGAAGTTTTCATGGCAATAGAGGTATACTTTTTTACCAGGTCTCTAATAGACCTAGAGGTCATCCTTTTCTTCTGTAAAGATAAGAATAGGGCATCCTGGTCTTCCTCTCCTATATCACTTGACTTAGGTCTTTCATAGTCGATATAGTCCTTTACAACCCTTTCACAGGCCTCATTTATAGGCATAAGTACTTCCTTACCCCTCTTCCTATATATCATAAATTCACCCCTAGAAAAATTAAAGGACGATATATTACAGTTCTCTTAATTCATTAAGTCCTAAGTCCATAGGGTTATAAAGAGGACCAAGATAGCCTTGTCCCTTAGTTTTGTCTTTAACCAGTAGTCTTTCTCCTTGTCAGTCAAGCCATTCCCGTTTTCTACAACATCCAACATTGTAGCCACCTCATCTATTTCAAGTCTCTTAATAGCATCTGGTTGGGGCTTAGGCAATTTGATAGGGTTAAAGCCACCACTTATGTCATCTTTTAACTGTCCATTCCTATAAAGAAACTTGAATAGGGTGAGACAGGGATGATTTTTTTCTGGTCAGGGACTTGTTGTTATTTTCGTATAGGACCCTGTCAGAGTTTACCTCCTTGTAGTAGCGATTACAGTAGTCGCCAAGGAAGATATTTATATCTCTGGCACTAATTTCAGCGAAATCTTCTAAGCTTATATCAGATAGTTTTTCTGCATTAGTATATGGCCAGAATCTAGTGCTATAGGTACAGCAAAATTTTATATCATTTAAATATGCCCTCCTAGTAGTGACAGCTACAGCCCCCTCAAATATAAAAAGTATTCCTTCATGAAGGGTGGTAGTTGTGACTCCAAAAGCATACATTCATCCATAATATTACTATCTCTCATAACAATATTGTTCGGTTTAGACGATTTGTTATTAATTTTTAGCCATTTCGTTCACCTTTCTTTTAGATTGTAAGAAGTTTTCAGAATTTATAAAAATCACTGGACAAAATTCTTTTATATAATATACTATTATAACATATCATTTTATTACTTGTAAGATTAGGTTAAAAATTTACCTATATAGTAAGGATGGTAAGAAAAAATATATTATCAGGAGGAAAAATTTATGCAAGATCTCGAAAATGACTATTTAGAAGGCTGCCTTCCAGGTCTACTTGACAGACTTGTAAAGACGAACATGGAGCAAACAGCCGGGTATAGGTTAGATGAATACTGTGATAGTGCTACTGAAAAAATAAGACAAGCATGTAAGTCTAATGACTTGGATGTCATTATTTTGTCGGTGGGACACAAGCAAACCTAACAGTTATATCTTCAATTATGAGACCGCATGAGGGTGTTATATCACCTGTATTGGGACATGTGAATATACATGAGTGTGGAGCGATTGAAGGGATCGGGCATAAAGTCATCACTGTATCTAATGGTGATGAAGTCCTTGATAATGAGGCTAAATTATACCCAACGAGCCTAGACAAGTACCTATCAAACTTTTTTGGACACTGGGACTGGCATAGGGCTCAGCCAGGTGCAGTTTATATCTCACATCCAACTGAAAGGGGGGTCCTGTATACAAGGCAGGAGTTGATAGAAATTAAAACTATATGTGATAGGGTTCAATCCCTACCCCTATTTGTTGATGGAGCAAGATTATCCTATGCGCTGGTTTCAGAAGAAAAATGATATTAGCTTTAGAAGACCTGTCTAGGTACTCGGATGTATTTTATATGGGTAGTACAAGTGTGGAGCCATGTTTGGTGAGGCTGTTTGCTTTACCAACGATAAATACAATAAGGGTTTTGCCTGCCTATCTAAGAGTAAGGGGGCAATTATGGCCAAGGGTAGGCTTTTGGGAGTACAGTTTGAATACCTGTTTACGGATGATGTATATACTAAGAGTAGTATAGAGGCCTGCAAGTATGCCTTAGAAATAAAGGAGGCATTTTTGAATAAAAATATAAAGTTCCTTTCAAATTCTTATACCAAACCAACAGTTTCCTATATTGACTAAGGAACAACAGAAGGTATTTGATGATAGATTAGTTATACAACTGAATCTTATGAAGAAGACAATTCAAATGGACCAAGATTTTGTACAAGTTGGGCATCTAAGAGAGAAGATATAGACTACCTACTAGAAACTATAGCAAGTCTAAGTATAGACTAATATATATAATAGATGAAAATACTTTGATAATCCGAAAGAAATACTGAAAATAAAGGTTTATTAGAAATAAGTAAATTAAATAAGTTTTTATATGTAAATTTTACAGTCCTGGTATACTTTATGTTTACCAGGACTCTTTATCTCAATTATATTCTTGATATGAAATATCAGGTAATAAAACTTGCATATTGACATGAAAAGCTTATAGTATTATTAAAGAAAGACTTGTTCAAAATTGCAATATATAAAAGAGTTATAAGAGGTATTTAAAAATATAATATCTAGAAAAATAAATAAATTATACTAGAACTATTAAAAATGCTAAGCAATACAATGGTCTTGTTTTTAAATGAAATAATTTTACTTATATTTGCAATTATAAATGAAATACTAATTTAAAAATAATTCAAAGAGGTGTTTTTGTATGTGCGTTATAAAAAGGTTTAGATAATTATGTTGAAAATAAGAAAGATTTATGTTATAAAAATGATGAGTATAGATAGGGATCTCTTCGGCAAGTACGGGTAAAAAGGGGACTAAGAGATGAGAAGGGCCAGGTGTCTTAACTGGACTTACTAATATATCTCATCTTGGTGGTAGCAAAGCTTGTTGATGGTGTAAAGGGTACCCACAGATGGTTTCCTCTTATATAGGGGCTATGATATAGTCGATCTTGTTCAGGGAGCCTTGGGAAAGAGGTATATTTGAAGAAGCAGCCTACCTACTGTTGTTCGGCCAGTTGCCAAATAGCCAGGAGTTAGATGAATTTAAGTCCATTATAGCTAATGCCATGTCATTTCCACCTAGCTTTACCAGAGACGTTATAATGAAGGCTGCTACACCAGATATCATGAACAATATGACCAGGAGTATATTAACCCTGTCTTCTTATGATGACGAGTTAAATAATCTTAGTCTAGAAAACGTTTTAAGACAGTGTATTATGCTGATTTCCACTTTTCCAATGATGGCAGCATACGGCTACCATGCCTATAACCACTATGAAAATGACAAGTCTATGTACATACATAGGCCTGATAAGAACCTGTCTTTGGCTGAAAATCTTTTGAGGATGTTGAGGCCAAATGGTGAATATTCAAAGATAGAAGCTAGGGCGCTTGATATAGCCTTGATGTTACATATGGAGCATGGAGGAGGTAACAACTCTACATTTACAACTAGGGTAGTGACGTCTAGTGGTTCAGATACATATTCAGCTATAGCTGCTGCCATGTCGTCTTTAAAGGGTAAGAAGCACGGTGGAGCCAACCTTATGGTAATTAATATGATGGATGATATAAAAGCCCACGTTTCTGATTATGATAATGAGGCAGAAATTGAGGCCTACCTGAGGAAAATACTTAGTAAGGAAGCCTTTGATAAAAAGGGTTTGATTTATGGTATGGGACATGCAGTCTATACTTTATCTGACCCTAGAGAGGTAGTATTTAAAAAGTTTGTGGAGATGTTAGCCAAGGAAACAGAACATTCTAAAGATATGAAACTATACAATAATATAGAAAAGATTGCACCTAGGTTGATACAGGAACATAGGAATACCCTAAAGCCTGTAAGCCCTAATGTCGACTTCTACAGTGGTTTTGTATATGATATGTTAGGTATACCAAGAGAATTATTTACCCCTTTATTTGCAGTGGCTAGAATAGTAGGATGGTCTGCCCACAGGATAGAAGAGCCTCATATCTGCTGATAAGATTATCAGACCAGCTTACAAGAGTTTGGTTAGTAGCTAAAGAATATAAGCCAAGGGATGAGAGATAATTATTAAAGCATTGGATAATAGGTTATATAAATTTGATAATAAGTTATATACAGTGATAAAGATATATAAAAAGTTATATAATCGGATAAAAAGGTAGGCAAGCATTTCTTTCTAAACAGATAGAAATGCAGCCTACCTTATATTTATCACATCAAACAGTCGATTTGAATTTATTTCATATGTTTACTTCTTAAAGAAGGCCAATCCTATAGTTCCAGGTCCAACATGGGTACCTATAGTAGACCCCATGACTGATACTGGTATGCTTTCTATATCCTTACCAAAGATATCAGGATATAAGTCCCAAACTTATTTAGGCCCTTTGGATCGTTACCAGAGTAAACCATCATAGCCGGCATGTCTGGGTCATAGTCCTCAGCTAACCTGATTGCATCAGCTAATTTTTCCATACCTTTTTTTAGGCCTCTTGCCTTAGCTACAACTTCAACTTCCACCATTACTTAGCGCACATAAGGGCTTTTCAGTGATAAGATAGAGCCGCAAGTGCCTGGGCTGCTGAAAGTCCACCACCCTTATGGTAGGTATTCTAGGGTATCCAATAGGTAACAGATAGTAATTTTTTCACGTTTTGCTTCCAATTTTTTGACGATTTCTTCCGGATCATCAATGGTCTTAATAAGTTCAAGGGCATATAAGACTAAGATTTTTTCACCTATAGTTGCGCTTAAACTGTCTACAAGAAAGACCTTGCCTGGAAAGCTCTGGGCTGCCAATCTTGCACTTTGAATATGTTCCTGATAACTTTGAAGATAAAGAAGCACTGCAAGGGCTGTATGACCATTTTCTACAATTTCCTCAAATGCTTCCTGGAAGGTAAATGGACCAACCTGGCTAGTCTTAGGAAGTTCATCTGCCGCCCCAATAATTCATAGAACTTTGGTTATTTATATCTATGCTATCCTATATTCCTTATCCCAAAAGTAACACTAAGAGGGCAGAAATAAAGGCCCAAAGATTTTGCTTCTTCATAAGTGAACTCTGAAGCAGAATCCACGACTATTTTAATACTCATTAATAATCCTCCTAATTATATTTATCTGCCCATACATATTTAGGCATTAAATTTATTATATACGTTTATTTAAGGCTAGCTTATATTATATCATAAAAGATGTATAAGTGTATATAAGTTATAAAAATCACCCAAACAAGACCTTGGCTTATTTCAGTATAATATTAACCTATAGTTCTATCACACACAACTATTCCTAAATATACATTTAGAATAGCTGTGTGACCACCTAATCAAGACCTGGCATAATATATAATGCCTAATATGATATATAACAGTAACATCTAAGTTAGCCAAACTCATATAAGGGCTTAAGTTCTCTCTCAGGGAGAATTATATTATATAGGTTAGCCGTAAGTCATTTGGCTTAACCTATAAATATATCAAGGGTCTTAGATATTAGCATCGTTGTAAAGGCAAAAATAAACCTATCTGTCAAAAAATGAAAAATACACTTATTAAGACTTTAGTAGTAGGATCTGGTACTTTATACCCCAGGACTATAAATATCAAATTGATCAAATAGGTCAAGATTATAAATACTAGAGTCCAGCCTGCCATTAATAATGTCCCTCCTTGCTAAGGTCCATATGGCTGGTTATAGAATACATTATATATATAAAGACTATGTACCTTGACCAGCTGTGCCCTATAAATGGATTTAAATTATGGATTATGGCTATAACTATATTTATATAGATATTCAAAGAATCACCTATACTGTTTATATTGGACATATATGCCATATTCTGGTTAAAGGTCTGGTAGGTAGCCTTAAACTCTTCTGGCAACAAAATACGCATAAAGAGTATCATGCAGCCAGTACCAACTATGATAGGAGCAATTCCTATAAAGAAATTACCGACCATTTGGTAGGGGCTGGACCTATCACAGCTGTGGTTGACATAACCCATTACACCATCAAACCTACTCTTATAGGGTCTGAATAGGGAAAATTCTACTATCTCATGTCTAAATATGAGGCAAAATAGCATATGGCTAAATTCGTGGACAACTGTACCTATTAGGCCTGTTATAACGAGACCGTTCATACCAAAGCAATTGTATATATAGAAGGTATTTTTCTACCAAGAAAGCTGAATATACTGGCCAGTAGAGATAGGACAAATAATATCTCCAGGCTAAGTATAAGGGCACTCAGCAGGTAGTTACCTATAGTTTCCATCTTGATATTGCCTCCTATCAATAGCTTCCAACCTATATATTGGCATACCCAAAGTCATAAATCTCTCTTCGTATTCAGTAGTAATATTACCCTCGTAATCACTATTGGCCAGGTTAAGAGATATATTTTGTAGGATCCAATTATTATTGGATATTTCATTTTAAACTAAATTCAAAGAGGTCTCGATTGTCAGTCTTAAAGTGTATTTGACCATTATTTAATTTCTTCCTGTATAGTTCTCAGAAAGTTTTTAGTGTAAGCCTCCTCTTTGCATTCCTTTTTAGGCCATGGGTCACAGAAGTTGATATAAATCCTATCAAGCTCAGGAGTCTGCAAAAATATAAATCAAATAATTCTACACTACCCCATAGAAATACTATGTTGCTTAGGTTTAATTTATCAGCCTTCTCTACTGCCTTGACTAAGACTTCTTCTTTGATCTCTAGGGCGATATAGTTTATATCCCCATTAGCCTGGGCCATACCAGTTAGAAACTTGCCCCTACCTGTTCCAACTTCTACATGGATTGGATTGTCGTTACCAAAAATTTCTTTCCACCTGCCCCTATAATTCTTCACAAGCTTATTGTAGACATCATCTTTTAAGAAGTACCTATTGTCAAATGGATTCAAAAATCCCTCTACCAAGGTCTTCTCTCCTAATTAGCTTTCCTACTCTGTTTATTCTAGGTTTTTAGCTTAGGAACTTTTAGAATTTGTATTTTCTGGATTTGAAAGATCAGTTACATCCATTTCTAGGACTTGGTCAACCATCCCGTTAATTATATAGTCTTTATATGACAGGAGCTTTTCATCTGCCCCCTTTACTCTACGTCTTCTCATAATGTCTCCTTTATTGAACTCATTTATAATATAACAGCCCCTAGACCCAAAATTAGACCTTAGAGACTTTTTATATTAGTGATATTTTTATTATAACATGGTCATATCCAATAGTAAACATACCGTAGACTGGTTTTTAGCCTACGGTATATATAAATCTAATCTTAGTGACAGCCTGAGCAACTTCCACAACTGCTCTGCATATCCTTCATTTTTCAGGTATAACTCTAAATCCACTGTTCATATCCTGGATTAGCATATCACCGAATTCCTGGTATTCCTGAGCATCCATTATAAATTCGATATCTTCAACTATACAGGATACGTCACTTTCTTTCTTTTTCATCTAGAGCTAAACCAAATGATGGTCCAGAACAAGCTGCTCCAGCAAAAATACATTCTTACTGCTGCTGGCTGGTCTGCCTGTTCAGCTATTATTCTTTAAAAACATTTATAGCCTGCTGTGGTGCATCTACTTTCATTTCTTTATACCTCACTTTTCATTATTTTAATTATCTATATTGACTATATATCCATTTATGTATGAGAATAATCAATAATATATTTTAAAAACTAAGCCTATTATATCATAAAAATTACTATTTTGCATTTGTTTTTACAAGTATCAAAGACCTTATATTGGATATTCCACTGGTTCACAACTAGCTAAAGAGGCCTTGACATCTATAACCCTCTGTTTTCAGACCCCTGTATTTAAGTTTAATATCCTCTTATCTATTTTCAAACCTACCATCAATCAGGACGTCAACCTCTTTATCAGTGGCTAATTTCTTAGGGTTTTTATGGCATCTTCAAATAGGTCTCCAGTCCACAACCAGATATCCTTGTCAGGATAGATTTCATTTACCTTTGTAAGTAAATCTAGTAAGGATGAGTCCATAGTCTGTTGAAGAGGCTCTCCACCAAGCATATTTAAGCTCTACAACGACAGGATTAGACACAAGGTCTAGAAGTACTTCTGTTTCTTCAGTCCAGTCATCACCGTAATTAAAAATCTTGCTGGTCCTTGATTAAAAACATCCCTCACAATTGTGACTACAACCAGATACAAAAAGCTAACCCTGATTCCTGGGCCATTAGTAACATCTAATTTTTCTTATCTTACTGTATTTTCATCTTTGCTCCTTAATAACTAGATACGAATAAGATGGCAAAAAGGTAACCTCTTGCCATCAATAATCTATATATAATATATTTATGTTTGGTATCAAAACTTAGGTGTAAGACCCTATCTCCTATTTCCTGAGTCCTTCCCTTGTTCCAAAAGTTAGTTCCAATATATCCACAAGTACGTCTCATTACCTGCATTTCATCCCTATCCCTGTTACCACAAGAAGGGCAATACCAATCTAGATTTTCATCCAACTGCATTTCACCTGTGTAGCCACACTCGTAGCACACGTCTGGTTTTGTATTGATTTCAGCGTACTGAATATTGTGGTAGATAAAGTTGATTACCTGTTCTACGGCCTCTGGATTTCTTGTCATATCAGGTACTTCTATGTATGATATACAACCACCAGTAGATATACCGTGGAACTGTGATTCGAACTGAAGCTTACTAAAGGCATCTATCTCTTCTAGAACATTTACATGGTAAGAGTTTGTATAGTAAAACTTGTCTGTAACGCCTTCTATTTCACCAAACCTGGCCTTGTCTATCCTACAGAACCTATATACAAGAGATTCTGCTGGAGTTCCATAAAGACTAAAACCTAGTCCGGTTTCATTTCTCCACCTATCGCAGGCATCCTTCATATGTCTCATTACATCTAGGGCAAATTTTTCCCCTGCAGGTGTAGTATGACTAAGACCCTAACATTGTATATGCACCATTTCATATATACCAACATGCCCAGTGAAAGAGTTGAGTATCCATCCTTTAGTAGTGGATCGATTTTTCATCCCTTCTCAAGTCTTACTATAGCTCCGTGCTGCCAATGTATAGGAGATACATCTGAAAGCGTACCTAGTAGCATGCACTTCTAAGTAGGGCATCTCACACAGTTCTAGCACTCTGGTCTAGTATATTCCAGAACTGACCCATTCTACCACCAGATATAATAGCTATCTGAGGTAGGTTTAAGGATACAACACCCTGGTTAAACCTTCCATACCATTTGTGGTTTCCATTTTCATCTATCCATGGAGACAGGTGGGACCTACAGCCCATAGGTGGGAATGTGCAACCTCATAGTTCATCTTCATAATCTTAGCACTCTGGTAGTCAGGTACTAGTCTCTTGGCAGTACACTCTGCTGCCATCTTAGTTATATAATCATACTTGCCTCCTTCAAGGCAGTTGTTTTCATCCAATAAGTAAACCAGCTTAGGGAAGGCTTCACCTACATTTTGTCCCTTGTAGTTCTTCATACCTCTAGTCTCTGCTTGATCATTTCCTCGCAAATTAGGGCCATTTCTCTTCATACTCGCTGCCATCCTCAATTTCAAGCATATAGTGGCAAAAGGAGCCTGACCATTTGTAGTCATTAGGGTTGATAACTGGTACCTAATAGTCTGAACACCATCCTTAAGGTCCTTTAGCATCATATCATTAGCCAAATCTACAGCTAGTTCTTCATCCTTATACTTGTCTAGGTAGAAATTATAGAACTTATCCTTAGTCCTCCTTAGGTAAGGTGCCAGGTGCTTAATAGTGATACTCTGACCACCATACTGGTTGCTGGCAACCTGGGCCATTATCTGTGTAGTTACCGTACAAGCAGTAGAAAATGACTTAGGGCTTTCTACCATCTTTTCGTTTATAACAGTACCATTATCTAGCATGTCTTCTATGTTGATTAGACAGCAGTTAAATATTGGCTGTAGTGTATAGTCCATATCATGCCAGTGTATAGCACCCTCATCATGGGCCTGAACTATATGTGGTGGTATAAGTTTTCTTCTAGCTATATCCTTTGATACTTCACCAGCGATTAAGTCTCTTTGAGTTGAGCATATAACAGCATTCTTGTTTGAATTTTCCATCATAAGGTCTTCATTTGACTTTCTCATCAGCTTAAGTATAGAGTCGTCAGTAGTATTTACCTGTCTCTTAAACTGCTGGACAGCCCTGTAACCTTCATAGGCCCTGGCTGTTTCGCTGTGGTTATAATGGATTAGCCTATCATATACAAAACCTTCAATCTTGTAGATTGTCGGTGTTTCATCTAGCTTTAAAAAATGATTTTCACAGTCTCTGGCAACTGCTTCAGCTATATCAGAGGTGGTACAAACCACTACCGTTTTTTTCATAGCTTTTTTTCTATGGCTATTCTTATTTTCGATCGGTCAAAAGGAACAGTAGTTCCGTCTCTTAATTGCGTACATATAATTCACTCACTTTCACATTTTTATCTTTGACATTCATTTATAACACATTATCACAATATCCCAAAATAAAAAGTATAATCATCTGTCTCAAAAATTCCCACTAAAAGTTATAATATAAGTCTACAAACAGATACAGTATACTTGAATTATTGATATTTACTAGATTGTGTAATGTTATCTTTAAAAACACAACTATATAGATTAGGTATTTTCTATAGATACAATATGTTGTGTCTTCGCATATAGTATAAGTCATTTTTAGAAAATAAAACAAGACTATATTTTTGGGTTGAAAATGATGAAAAATAGTCAAACTTAAGATAATAATGTTGCTTATGGTACCATTACTATCATAACATATAGGATTAAACTTTTTGTACTTTATGCTACCAAGATTAATTAATAAATTAGGCAAAAACTGTGAAAAATTTTTTTATTATTAACTTACATATAACACTATATATTGATTCCTTAACCGGATAAGTATCTTCATTAACTACTAAATATGCTATTTTTGACACAAGAAACTGGGAATAGATACAAGTTTATGTGATAGAAAAATTTTCATTTCAAAGAGGGCTTGGGTCAGCTTTTTCATCTATTTTTATAATTGCTAGCTTATAATCTATATATATGCTATAATGCAGTAGTAAATATATATCAAATAAGGGGACATTATGGAGATTTTAGAAAACGAACAGCAAGTATATGATAAATTAGATTCACTAGGCATTGAATATAAGGTACTAGAACACGAACCCTTATTCACTGCTGAAGATATGGATAAAATAGCAGATAGGGCTCCAGGTATCCAGTGTAAAAACTTATTTTTTTGAGAAATGCCAAGGGCAACAAGTACTACCTAATAACAGCCGAACACAATGCTGAAATTAACATGACAGATATAAGAGAAAAGATAGGGTCAACTAGACTATCTTTTGGATCACCTGAAAGACTAATGAAGGTCTTGAAACTTGAACCAGGATCAGTAAATCCCTTCTCTCTAATAAATGATACAAATAAGGAAGTTCAATTCTTTTTAGACAAGAGTCTTATTACAGACCAACAACTTAACTTTCCACCCAAATGTTAACTATAAGACTGTTAACATATCCCTGGAAGGTTTATACCTAGCCCTCAATAGGGGTTATATTAAATCTGATTGACCTATAAAATAGGGTCTTAAAAACAATAATCTTGTATAGGCTTAAAGAAAAAGCAAGAAGGGTGGTTCTACTACCCTTCTTGCTTTTTATACTTGCTATATATAATAGATAATATATATACACCTATTAGCTACTTATTATTCAATATTCATTTCTTACTCATTACTTCTACTTATATATAGCTCTTATTCAAAAGAATCATGAAGTTTATAGAATATCTCATCTGCTGTAAGGCCTTTAATGACCCCATTTTTGAATGGTCATAGGTCATCCCACCCTGGAAGTATACATTATAAGGTGGCCTAATTGGACCATCGGCACTCAACTCTATTGATGAGCCTTGAACAAAGGCACCTGCCGCCATAATTACCTGGTCGTCATAGCCAGGCATATCCCAAGGTACTGGTGTTACATATGAATCAACTGGTGCAGCAGCCTGGACACCCTCACAGAACTTTATCAATTCCTCTGCACTATGGAGTTGGACTATCTGAATTATGTCACTTCTTTCAGCATCATAGGCAGGATTTACCTTGTAGCCAAGTTTTTCATATAATCTAGCACAGAATATTGCTCCCATTATAGCCTGGGAGACTACATATGGGGCTATAAACAAACCTTGAAGAATTCCCCTTGTAGTTCCAAAGGTAAGACCACATTCCTTGCCTATACCAGGACAAGTCAACCTATAGGCTATCAACTCTATTATATCCGACCTACCTACTATATATCCCCCAGCCAGAGCAAGACCACCACCAGGATTTTTGATTAGGGACCCTGCCATTACATCAGCTCCCACATCTGTGGGTTCAAGCGTCTCTAAAAATTCACCATAGCAGTTGTCAACCATGACTATAAGGTCAGGCTTTACAGACTTTACTGCATCTATAGCCTTCTTAATATCCCTTATAGTTAAGGACTTTCTCCAGGCATACCCTTTGGACCTCTGAATCATGATTAACCTTGTTTTTTCATTAATGGCCGCCTTGGCAGCTTTTATATCAATATCTCCATTTTCCAGGAAGTCTACCTGCTTATATGTAACCCCAAATTCCTTTAAACATCCCTTTTCTTCCCTTATTCCTATTACACCCTGAAGTGTATCATAGGGGGCTGATGTTATAGATAGTATTTCATCACCAGGCCTAACTATACCCTGGACAGTCAGGGAAAGGGCATGTGTACCATTTACTATCTGGGGTCTTACAAGGGCATCTTCTGCGTGGAAGACATTGGCATATATCTCTTCTAATTTTTCACGTCCGATATCATTGTAACCATAGCCTGTAGTCCAATTGAAATGGTTGTCGCTCAGGTTTGCTTCCTGCATAGCATTTAAGACCTTTAATTGGTTGTACTCCCTTATTTCCTTTAGCCTATCGAACTGGGCCTTTATCTCTTGGTCAACTTCCTTGACAGGTCTAATATCTTCTTGTCTATTCCATATTTACTGAGTAGCAATTCTTCAGTTTCTTTTTAACATTATATATCTCCTTCTTCAATGCTTTGATTAGCTATGAATTCTCTTATTATTCTTATCTGGTCATCAATAGATTTGACCTCATCCAGGTCAAGCCATAGGGCATGTGGATACCTCTTAAACCAGGTGATCTGCCTTTTTGCATACCTCCTGATGACTGCTTGATGGAGTTTTAGCATCTTCAAGACTTATAAGCCCATCAAAATAGTCAAGAACTTCCTTATAGCCAATTTCCTTCATTGATGTCATATCCTTAGTATAGCCCCCTCTCATGCAAATCTTTTACCTCATCTAGGAGGCCTTGGTCAAACATTAGGTCTACTCTGTAATTTATACGGTCGTATAGGTGGGACCCTATCCTATTAAGGACAAACTAATATGAGCCTGGTATTTTTCATTAGGTTTCAGGTCATTTGAAAAATCACCTAGGCTTCCTCCCGATTTAAATATTTCTATGGCCCTTATGACCCTCTTTGCATTATTTTTATGGATACGTTTGGCTGTTTCAGGTGATATATCCTCTAGGAGTGAGTAAAGGTAATCAAGGCCCCTTTCCTGTAAAAATATCTTCAAGTTCCTTCCTTATTTGCGGGTCTGCCTGGGACTGACCAAAATCCATATCAAATAATATAGAATTCAGATAGAGGCCTGTCCCACCAGTTATTATCGGGAACTTGCCTCTTGAATGGATATCTCCTATTATAGCCTCCGCTTTTTCTTTGAATTCAGATACAGAAAAATCTTCTTGAGGGTCGACAATATCAATCATATGGTGGACTACCCCATCCATTTCTTCAGGCCTTACCTTGGCACTACCTATATCCATATACCTGTATATTTGCATAGAATCGGCTGATATTATTTCACCCTCTAAAATCTTGGCTAGTTTTATAGAAAGGTCTGTCTTACCTACAGCAGTCGGACCTGTGAGTATAAGTATTGGTATTTTATTTTCCATACTTCTTCCTTTCTGGGATTAGCCCCTACATTTTTCTCTTAAACATCTTTTCTATATCATACTTAGTCATAGATACCATTACAGGCCTTCCATGAGGGCAAGTATAAGGATTATCACACTTTTTAAGCGATTCAAGCAAGGCCATTACTTCATTATAGTCTAATTTGTCATTTGCCTTGATTGCAGACTTGCAGGCCATTTCAGCTATTTGGTCATACTTGCTGTCGTAAATACTATCCCTTTTTGACGACTCTGTCAAGGTCTAAGAACTTTGTCTATAAGTTCATAGATGAACTTTTTCAGATTCAGGCCTGCCAAAGGTATTCGGTAATCCCCTTACACTTATATTCTTATGACCAAAGGCTTCAACTATAAAACCATACCTTTCAAAAAGGTCTATATTCTGGTTGCCACCTCCATGTCTGTTGGAGATAGGTCCATGATAATAGGGTCTAGTAAATACTGGATCCTGATTGAGTCAGATTTGAAAGACTTCATATACATTTCAAACCTTACCCTTTCATGGGCTGCGTGTTGGTCCATCATATATAATTGGTCAGACTTAGAGAAAAGAATATAAGTATTGAATACAATGCCTATATAGTTTAAACCCTCAAATTCTGGTCTGGCCGAAGTAGCCCCTTCCATAAAAGAAAGTTGTTGGTCTTGGTTCTTGTTTATGATATGACCATATTCACTTGCTTTTAGGTCCGATTGCTTATTATCAAGGTCGCTTGAACCCTGGTCTAAGCTTTTTAAACTGGAATTCTTACCATCTTGGCCTAGTCTATCCAAACCTAGGTCCTCTAGTGACTTTAAGTCTTCAAGACTAACCACCTGGTCTGCCCTAGCAAGGCCTTTGTCAGGATATGAAGCAACCTTATCACCTACCTCCTGGATAGAGTTTTTACAATCTATATGGCCAGGCTTACCACTATCATCTTCACTTATAAAGGCCGACTTACCATTTTCCCTTACTAGGTCTGAATTTTCCTTTTGTTCATTTTTAGAGTAGGAAAAAGAGTCAAAAGACCTAAAGGTCTCATTTGATTCATAGGTCTTAGTTGGCCTATCCTTGGACCCATACCTACCAATCAGACTATTTTTAGTAGGGTCCCCCTTACATAATCACCCAGGTCCTCTAGTATAGGACCCTCATTGTCAAACTTGACTTCAAGCTTGCTGGGATGGATATTACATCTATTTTACCTGGGTCTATTTCAAGATTAATAAAATAGACTGGGTATTTATTTATAGGTATTATATCCTTGTAGGCGCTATTAATAGCATTCATTATATTAGGACTCTTTACATACCTACCATTTATAAATATTAATTGGTTGTTCCTATTTGACCTATATACGTTGTTGTTGGCTATATAACCGTCAATCTTGTAATAGCTAGATTGGTAGTCTATCTTTATAAGGTGATCGCTTGTATCCTTTCCATAAATCATACGTATGGCATTATATAGGTTTGAATCGCTAATAGTTTTCAAATATAGTTTTACCATTATTTATGTATTTTATGCTGACACCAGGATTTCAATAGCTAATTTATTTACTAGGTCGGTAATATTTATAATCTCGGCATGGTTGGACTTTAAAAACTTCCTCCCTGGCCGGTACATTGTAGAAGAGGTCTTTAACTATTAGTTGGGTACCCCTGTTTGCTCCCAATAGGGTTTTTAGATTCGATTTTGCCACCATTTATAAGTATTCTTGTACCCATAAGGGCATCCTCGGTCTTCGTTACCATGTCCACCTTGGATACGGCAGCTATAGATGCCAAAGCCTCCCCCTAAAACCCAGGGAGTGGAGGTTAGAAAGGTCCTCTGCCCTCCTAATCTTGCTGGTAGCATGCCTCAAAAAGGCCTTGTTTATATCATCAGCCTCAATACCAGCCCCATCGTCTATGACCTTGATCATATCCTTGCCAGCATTTTCAATTTGTATGGTGATGTTTTTTTGCACCAGCATCCAGTGAGTTTTCGACAACTTCCTTTATAATAGATGAAGGTCTTTCTATGACTTCACCAGCAGCGATTTTATTAATAGTAGAATCATCTAATATATTTATCCTAGTCATAGCCACCTCCTAGTTCTTACTTATTTTTTTCTGCTTCTTTCTTCAATTCGTACATTGTATTCATAATGTCCATAGGTGTAGAATTCATTATATCTATATCCAGGACTTGACCTATAAAAATTTTTATAGACCTTATGTTTTTCTTCAATCTCTTTATTTTGAGCTTGATTTAGGACCATGTCAAAGCTAAGCTGTATATTTTTATCCCTTGACTGGTCAATACTAGCTGAGTTTTTCATATGGTTCTTTTCAAGTTCTACAAGTATTTGGTCGGCCCTTTTCTATTACCTGGCCAGGTAACTTAGCCAATTTGGCAACATAGATACCATAGCTCCTGTCAGCAGCTCCTGCTATTATTTTCCTTAAAAATACTATATCGTCCCCCTCTTCTTGGACGGCTACTGAATAATTTTTTATCCTAGGGTACTTGTCCTCTAGGTCAGTCAATTCATGGTAGTGGGTAGCGAAGAGGGTCTTGGCCCCTATCCTCTTGTATATGTATTCTACTATTGACCAGGCTAGGGATATACCATCATAAGTACTAGTCCCCCTACCTATTTCATCCAGGACAATTAAGCTATCACTACTGGCGTTTGACAGTATCTGGCTAACTTCATCCATTTCCACCATAAAGGTAGACTGGCCCTGGGCTAGGTCATCACTTGCCCCTACCCTGGTAAAAATACGGTCTACTATAGGTATATTTGCATATGTTGCAGGTACAAAAAGAACCTATATGGGCCATTAAGGTAATCAAGGCCACCTGCCTCATATATGTTGACTTACCTGACATATTTGGCCCTGTAATAATATTAATCATATTATCATATCCTGTGTCCGTATCATTATTTATAAAGTTTTCTTCTCCTATAATCTGCTCTATAACTGGGTGACGTCCACCTTCTATAGCCAGTACACCATTTTTGATTTATATTTGGTCTTACATAGTTATACTTATTAGCTATAATGGCATTTTGATATATAGAGGTCTAACTGGGCAATTTTTGATGCTACAATCTGTATCCTGTCTATATTTTTGGTATACTTGCCTGCAAATATTCTTGAAGAATTCATACTCATAGCCTTGATTTTGTCTTCAGCATTGAGTATCTTATCTTCTATTTCCTTTAACTCTGGTGTTATAAATCTTTCAGCATTTACCAGAGTCTGCTTTCTTATATAGGAATCGTCTATATCTATCTGTAATAGGCTGGCCTTGGTTATTTCTATATAGTAGCCAAAGACCTTATTATATCCAATTTTAAGAGACTTTGCCCCAGTCTTTTCCCTTTCTCTCTGCTCTATATCCCTAATCATAAATGCCCCATTTTGAGATATATCCTTAGTTGGTCAAGTTCTTGGGAATAGGCTCTTTAATAATATTTCCGTCCCTAATACCTGTTGAAGGTTCATCCTTTATAGAATCCTTTATTAGGATGTAGATGTCTTTTAGGCAGTCTAAGCTACCTATAAAGTCTTTAAGACCAGAAGCCTTGGAATTTGATATTGTATCCACAATATAAGGCAGGACTTGAAGGCTGTTTTTTTAGGTTTACCAGGTCCTTGGGAGATACCCTATCATAGGCTATTTTTGCACAAATTCTCTCCAGGTCAAATATTGAAGATACTGATGTTTTTAACTCATCTCTAAGTATATAGTCATCCTTAATTTCATGGGTAATGTTCAGACGGTGGTCTATCATATCCTTTTTTATAAGGGGTTGCTCTATATGTTTTTAACATTCTGGCCCCCATAGGTGTAGATGTTGCATCCAGTACCTGGAGTAGGCTCCCCTTTTTCTTGCTGGTCCTAATAGTCTTGGTCAACTCCAAGTTTATACGGGTAAATAAGTCCAGAGCCATATAGTCACCTGACTGGTATATATTTATGGTATTGAGGTTAGTCTCATTCATCATCTGGGTCTTACTGATGTAATTCAAGATAATTGCCAGTGAATATAGGATCAAGTTATCCTTGTCCAAACCTAGCTTATCAAGATAGGCCGGTTCAAACCTATCATATATGACCGTCTTGTCTAAAAGGCTGATATCAAAGTCTTCGTTTAGGTAGATATTTGCCATATCAGATAGGCTGGCTAGAGAACCTAAAAGGTCTGGACTATTTGATAGTATCTCTCTTGGAAGAATTTTAGCAACCTCATTTTTTACTCCATCTAGGGATATCAGGCTTGTATTTAGTTCTCCTGTGCTAATATCTACATAGGCTATTGAAGCATCCTGGCCCTGACAGTATATGGCTATCAAGTAATTATTAGAAGTTTTTCTAGAGAATCATCTTCAATAGGGTTCCCGTGTAACTATCTTGACAACTTTCTCTTTTTACTAGTCCCTTGGCAGTAGCCGGATCTTCCACCTGCTCACCTATAGCTACCTTATAACCAGCCTCTACAAGCCTCGTCAGGTATGATGATGCAGAATGATATGGAACTCCACACATAGAGCCCTTTCTTCAAGACCACAAGCCTTACCTGTAAGGGCAATATCTAATATCCTAGATGCCAAGAGGGCATCGTCAAAGAACATTTCATAAAAAGTCGCCTAGTCTATAAAAAGAATACAATCAGGATATTCATCCTTTGTTTCTAAGTATTTTTCATCATGGGTGAAAGTTTTTCTATCTATATTCATGACTACCTCAGTCTTATTTCTCAATATTTAATTATACCATATTTCTATAAGGCTTGACAAAAACCAACCTCTAAAGGATAGAAAATTAGGTTCCTAATACTCTTTGAGGTTGGTCTTGAAAATATTATTTAATTTTTATATAAGTTTATAAATATATAATAGTCATGCATTGAGTATAGTAGGTCCTAACTTCTTATCAGGTCCATAATGTGGGCCTTCACCCTGGCTATTTGACCTATATTAGCCTTATCAATATGGTTGGGATAAAGTAAAATTTCCTCTTTTACATGGGCTGGCTTGTTTGACATTACATAAATCCTATCAGCCAGATGGATGGCCTCATCTATATCATGGGTTATCAGAAATATAGTTGAGTTAGTCTTTTTCCTAACCTTTAAAAACCAGTCTTGTATAGAAGCCTTTGTTATAGAATCCAAAGCACCAAATGGTTCATCCAAAAGCATTATGTCATTGGATGAAAAGTAGGTCCTCATAAAGTTTGCCCTCTGTCTCATACCGCCTGAGAGCTCATGAGGATACATCATCTCATAGCCTTCTAGTTCAAAGGTCTTGAAATATGGTTTTACAGTTTTCCTGGCTACACTCTTTGACTGGCCTTCTATGATCATAGGAAGGGCAACATTGTCCAGGATATTCTTATATGGCAATAAGAGGTCTTTTTGGTACATATAACTGAGTTTACCATCTATACTAAAGTTACCTGAAGATGGTTCTATCAGGCCTGCCATTATATTAAAGATAGTAGACTTTCCACACCCACTAGGCCCTACTATGGCAACTAACTCACCCTCCTTTATATGGAGGTTGATATCATCTAAAATTTTTGTTTGACCATAGTACCTATTGATATTTTCAAAAACTACTTTACTTTTTTTCTGGTAAGAATTCATTTGTGAAAGCCTCATCAACATTTAATGCTTTTTTAATTAGGCCATTGTCCTGCATGAACTTGGCATAGTTCTTCCATACATCAGCCTTCATTTCACCCCACCTAGGAGCATCGTCCTGGTATAGTTTAGCCAAGTAGTCCTGGCTGGCCTTTACTAGGTTCTTGTCAAGTTCTGGAACAGCCTTGGAAAGTATATCTGCTGCACCACTAGGGTCCTTTATAGCCTCTTCATAACCCTTTGCTTGTGGCAGTCATAAACTTTTTAACTAAATCTGGTTTTTTTCCTTTATAGTCTTATTATTTGCTATTAATACTGGTGTATAGTAATCTAGGGCAGGATCTATATCCCTAATAGGTATATAGTCTAGGTTTATCTTCTTTAACTTGGCCTCTACACCTGTCCATGCCTCGAATACCCAGGCAAAGTCTATATTTTTCTTAGTGGCGTAAAGTAGTCGTCCTGACCTATATCTACCCTATTTAACTTACTAAAGTCTGCCCCCTTCTTTTCCATGGCAAGCTTTATAATGGCCTCCTCAGATGGAGATCCCCAACCACCGTATGTTTTTCCTTCAAAGTCCTTGGCAGTCTTAATATTCTTTCTACTGGAGCTGCAAAACCAGATGTATTATGCTGATAATCGTAGCTACAGCCTTTACTGGAAGAGGGTCTTTTTCCCTTGTTAGGGCATAGGTTACGTCTTCCTGGTAGCTGACACCAAACTGGGCCTTATCGCTTGCAACTAGGGTTGCTGAATCACTGTCGGATGGCTGAATAATTTCTAAGTCAATACCCTGATCCTTGTAATAGCCCTTTTCCTTGGCTAAATATATACCTGTATGGTTGGTATTAGGTGTATAATCAAGCACTAAAGTAACCTTTTCTAGCTTGTCGCCTGTTCCTCCATTAGATGAATTCTTGTCGCCTGTACAAGCAGATAAACTTACTATGGCTAGTATACCCACAAAGGCTAATGATAAAATTTTTCTTTGCTTTCATATTTACCTCCATTTAATAAATACTTTTTAATATTGAGATAAGTCCCTACAAATAATAAACTAAACAAAACAACTAATATAGTACAGGCAAATACCTTGTCTAGGGCATAAGAAGACTTGGCTCTTACCATATATACACCCAAGCCAGCACTACCACCCAACCACTCTGCAACTGTTGCTGCTATAAAGGCATAGGTGGATGAAATTTTTAGGCCAGTAAAAAACTTATCCATGGCCATAGGGAATTTCAAGTGGATAAATGTCTTTAACCTATTGGCCTTCATAATTTTAAATAAATTGATTAGGTCCCTGTCTATACTGTCCATACCATCCATGAAATTGATCAACATTGGGAAAAAGCAGGTTAAGATAACACATATAACCTTTGACTTGATCCCAAAGCCAAACCAAATAACCAGAAGTGGTGCTATTGTTATAGTTGGTATCATCTGAGTCACATACATGATTGGATGGAAACATTTTTTAATAAAAGGCACAAAGTCCATAATCATACCTATAAATAGGGAAATAAGGACTGACAGGGATAGACCGATTACTGTTTCATCCAGGGTTACCCTACTGCATGGCCAAAAACTTGCCAATCATTTACAAACTCTAAATAAATATCCCTTGGACTAGGTAGTATATAGGAAGGTATAGAAAACCTATCTACAGTCAATTCCCATAAAATTATCAGCCCAATAAAAGTTGCCAGGGGGTAGGCAATATTCTTTATCCTATCTGTGGTGTTTAAGTTTTTCATCAATAGATAATCCACCCTTTTTCTGATCTACCCTAAATATTGTTATAACCCTTTCACAACCAAGTTCAAAAGGAACAAGGTGGACTTTCTTTGCTAAGTCAAATACCCTATCAAGGTCCCCCTCTACAGTTGTAGAATTTGCCCCAATTTCATACTTAAGCCCACTCTTCTTTATAAGTTCTATACACTCATCTACGACCTTGTACATCTCTTCTTCAGTCCCATAGGGCCTTAAAGGCATAACTGCTATATCTCCCTAATACCATAACTATCCTCTCCTTTTATTTAATAAAAAGTCTCACTAGTGTGAGACAAAAATTCCAACACTGGCATTATCCAATGGGTCTAAGGGTCGAAATAATCCTCTCAGCAAAAGCTCCCCTTTTAAATTTTTTCTTTATTTAGTAGTTTATACCTATTCCAATTTGATATACCCTACACTACAATTATATCATATGTATAGGTTAAAGAATAGTTATATTAGTTTTTTGAAAAACTATTTACTATATTGGCTGTAATACTCATATTACCGTCTCCCCTATCTTATAAAAAGATATAGGATACTTAAAAGAACCCCAATAATAAGACTTAGGTATATTCATTTCCTCGTATGGAAGTCCTTGCTTGGCTCAATACGAACTGTACTTTTTAAGCACAAGAGGTTCGTTATCCAGGAAATATCTGATTGGTACAGTAAATAAGGACTCCACTTCATCATTTCTTATGTCAAGCTTGAAATTCTTGTCTATTTCAGCCAAAAAACAATGAATCAAGCCTCTTGCAGGTAAGACATAGGTATCCAACTTGGTAATTATATTTACCTGGTCTGGACCACAGGCCATTTCTTCAGAAAAACTCTCTAATTGCTGCATCATAAGGAGACTCTCCATCTTCTACTTGCCCTCCTGGGAAAGATATCTCTCCTGGTTGGACATTTAGCTTCTTGTTTCTTACCTGGAATATAAGGTGTTGGTCACCATCTATGTCTCATTACAGGTACGACGATGGAGTAGGTCTTATTTTTAATGCCTATAAAGCCAGGCTCTCTGTCTTTGAATATTTTATTTAAATCAAACATTGAACTTCCTCCCTAGTACTAATTTGTAGAATTAATCAGGCTCTATCTCATATGATATATATCCAGTATACCATATGAAGTATATACCCACTTTATAAATATATAAAAAGCTTTTTATAAGAAGTTGAAATAAAAGAACAGACTCTGCCCTATTAACATCACTAAGACAAGATAAAAATCTTCATTAGATAGTTAAAGGGTAACTTAGCTATAATGATATGCTCCTTAATAAAAATACAATTTGTTACTTGATATATAATTAATATATTAAAATTTATAATATTTATTACTATTATAAGTCTAAATTTATTAATAAACAAGTCTGATAGAAGTTTTTAAAATGCTGGAAAATTTTATATATATAGACTAACTATGGTATAAAACCACAAATTAGTCCATGAAAAATTCATATTAATAAAATAATTCCTTTAAAAAGCCTATTTTATTGCCTGTTTCTAGCTCTTATAAGGGTACTCTTAGATATACCAGTTAATTCTTCTACCTTCTTATATGAATAAGAATTTAGCATTTCTAAAGCTTCCTCAATTTGGTCCTGGCTGAATTTTTTAGGCCTACCCTCTTTAAAGCCACTCGTCTTTTTGGCCTTGTTCTTACCTGACTGGATTCTTTCTACCAATAGTGCCTTATCAAAGTTATTTACAGCACACAAAGTCTTGAATAGGATATTTCCCAAAACAGAAAAATCAACAAGTCCTATATTTAGAATATGAATAGATCCTGCTTACCCCTTATAGAAGCTATAATATCAACAGCATCACCAATAGAAGTGGCAAACCTATCTAATTGAGTAACCACTAGTATGTCTTCTGGATTCAATAAATTTATAATCTTTTCAAATTCTGGCTTCACATTCATATCAAGTGAGGACTCTTTGAATATAATGCTTTCATAGTATCTCTCTTTTATAAGATCTTCTTGCTCTTCCAAATAACCGAGTTCTATTTTGTTTGCTTGTAGTTGCCCTACAGTAACCATAAATCAAGTGCCACACCTCCTTTGATATTCATGTTCATAACTTATGATTTTTCCTACCATATCCTAACAAAAATCATTATAACATACTTTAGCCATATAAAATACAATTAGTAATATTCAAAAATTGAAAAATATTTTTGAATATTACTAATGAGGTGTTGTAAATTTATGGATACAATAAATGACCTGTAGTAGAGACCAATTTATTGTAATCATAAGTACCTATTATTTTCTTACCGTTCTAGAAAATTTATTTTTATAAATTAGGTTTATAAGTGTCAGTAGTTATACCTATAAACCCTTGAAAAGTATGCGTTTCAAATATAAAAATGATAGTTTTGATACCTTTATTTATATTTTTGATAACCTCACTGCTGAACAATTTTTCTTTAATAGGTCCTGTATTTCTTCACTTTCTATAAAGTCTTCGAAGTTAGTCTTTCTATCCAGGATTCCACTTTCACCTATAAATATAATCCTGTTTGCTATAGAGGATATAAACTGGTGGTCATGTGATGTAAATAGTAAAACGCCCTTATAATCTTCTAAGGCCTTATTGACTGAAGTTATAGATTCAAGGTCTAAGTGGTTGGTTGGATCATCTAACATCAATACATTAGCATTTGATAGCATTAGCTTTGATAGCATACACCTAACCTTTTCTCCTCCACTTAGGACGTTGGCCTCCTTAAGGGCTTCATCACCACTAAATAGCATCCTGCCCTAAAAAGCCCTGATATATGATTCGCTCTTCTCTTCTGAATACTGTCTTAGCCAGTCTACTAAGGATAATTCATAACCATCGAAGTATTCATTGTGGTTCTTTGGCATATAGTCCTGAGAAGTAGTTACACCCCACTTGAAGCTACCTTCAAAATCAGTATCCCTTTCTGATAGGATGTTAAATAGGGCTGTAGCAGCCATGTCATCCCCCATAAAGACTACCTTGTCATCATTTTCTAGCCTGAATGATATATCGTCTAGGACCTTAACCCCATCAATTACCTTAGTAATATTGTGGACTTCTAGGACCTCATTACCAATCTCTCTTTCTGGCTTGAAGGCAACATATGGGTACTTCCTTCTAGAAGGCTGTATCTCTTCTATGTTTAACTTTTCTAGCTGCTTCTTCCTAGAAGTTGCCTGCTTAGCCTTGGAAGCATTAGATGAGAACCTAGCTATAAATTCCTTTAGCTGGGCAATCTTCTCTTCTGCCTTCTTATTCTGGTCCTTCATTAACTGTAGGGCTAGCTGGCTTGACTCATACCAGAAGTCGTAGTTACCAGTATATAGCTGGATCTTTCCAAAGTCTACATCAACTATATGGGTACATATAGTGTTCAGGAAGTGCCTGTCATGGGATACTACTATCACTATGGTCTCATCTAAGCCTATTATAAACTCATTTAGCCACTTTATAGATGCATAGTCCAAGTGGTTTGTAGGCTCGTCCAGGAGAAGTATTTCAGGAGAACCAAATAGGGCCTGGGCCAATAAAACCTTGACCTTTTCGGCACCTGTTAGGTCTGCCATAAGCGAGTAATGAAGGTCCTTTTCTATACCTAATCCCATAAGGATTTTTTCAGCATTAGTTTCTGCATCCCAACCGTCTAATTCGGCAAATTCACCTTCTAGTTCGGCTGCCCTTATACCATCTTCATCTGAAAAGTCTTCCTTCATATATAGGGCATCCTTGTCCTTCATAATAGTCCATAGTCTTTCATGTCCCATTATGACTGTATCTAGGACAGAAGTTTGGTCATATTTAAAGTGGTCCTGCTTTAGTACAGACATTCTTTTCCTTGTCTGTTATTGATATTACTCCTGTATTAGGCTCGATTTCACCGGACAATATTTTCAAGAAAGTTGACTTTCCTGCTCCATTTGCCCCAATTACACCATAGCAGTTTCCCTTTGTAAATTTAAGATTTACTTCCTTGTATAGCTCCTTGTCGCCAAATCTTAGGCCGACATCTGTTACTTGTAACATTGTATCTCCTCTCGTATTTATGTAAAAATAATTTTCAAGATAAAGGACTATTGAATAAGTACATATACACAGTCCCAGATATTTAACCTATATTTAATTATACCAATTAGACAGTTTTTGTCAATTAATATTTATCCTTGACTCATTTTATAAGAATAATAATTTAATTAGGAATAGGATTCCCAATATGATCATTACCCAAGATACTTTTTTCTTTCATCTGGCTTAGCAAAAGATATTGTAAATTAGGTTAATCAATACATATGATAGGATACCTATAGTTAAACCATCACCTATACTGTAAGTAAGGGCCATACTGATAACTGTAATAAAGGCTGGAAGACCTTCTGTTACATTGTGTAGGTCTACTTCACGTAGAGAGCTAATCATCAAGTAACCAACATATATAAGGGCTGGTGCAGTCGCACAAGCTGGGATAGCTATAAATATTGGTGAGAAGAACATAGCCATAAGGAATAGGATACCTACAGTAATAGCTGTATAACCTGTCTTACCACCAGCAAGTACACCTGTTGATGACTCAACATATGTAGTTACTGTTGATACACCTAGTAGGGCGCCTATAGTAGTTGCTAATGAGTCAGCCAGTAGGGCTCTACCAACATTTGGTACATTGCCATTTTCATCTAACATATTAGCCTTAGAACAAACTCCAACTAGAGTACCTACTGTATCGAAGAAGTCGACAAACAAGAAAGTACAAACTATAACAAAGAAGTTACCAATATCTTTTGGATGTGAGAAAAATCCAAAGTCAACCTTACCAGCTATTGGAGCAATTGATTCGAACTTAAATATACCTGTAGGAAGATAAATTCCAAGCTTAGCTGCCATTTCTGGATTAAGCACAGCATATATCCAAGCCATTATAGAAGATACTGCTATACCAGCCAAGATAGACTCCTTCATATTCTTTCTTGTCCATAACACCTATTACAAATAAGCCAACAAAGGCAAATATAACTGTAGGTGAAAGGTGACCCATACTAACAAAAGTAGCTTCATTTGCTATTACAAGACCGCATCCCTTTAAACCTATGAAGGCTATAAAGATACCTATACCAGCCGTAACACCATGCTTCATATTAAGTGGTATAGAGTTAACTCACTGCTTCTCTAACCTTAAATAATGTTAAGAATATAAAGATAATACTTTCTACAAATACTGCTGTAAGTGCAGTTTCCCATGGTACCCCACCCTTTAAAAACAACTGTATATGCAAAGAATGCATTTAAGCCCATACCTGATGCAAGGGCAAATGGTAGGTTAGCAACAAATCCCATAATAAAACACCCAAGGGCTGCGGCTAAACATGTAGCAGTTACCAGGGCTCCAGCATCCATACCAGCAGCAGCTAGTGTACTAGGGTTAACAGCGATAATATGATATAGTTAAAAATGTTGTGATACTCATAATATTTCTCATATTAACATCAGAAAGCAGGGAAAGGCCCTGTCTACTAGCAGTTTTCTGATTTGAGTTCATTTAGTACCTCCAAAATTAAAAATAAATAATAAAATATATCAAGAGTTGAGTCCATCCTCTTAAAGAGGCCCAACTTGAAATAACATAATTATCTAGTCCTGATTTCCTTCAAGTTTTCTCTAGTATATCCAATGCCCTTAACTGTTTTTATATAGGGTAGGCCAATCCTTATATTCTTTATATGTGCATCAACTATCCTGGAATCTCCGTAGTAGTCATAGCCCCATATACTGTCTAATAAGGTTTCCTGGTAATTACCTGTGGATATTTCTCATTAATTCTTTTAATATATTAAACTCTTTAAGGGTTAATTCTACAACCGTATCTTTAACCTTTAGGTGTAGTGTATTCAGGTCTAGAGATATATCCTCAAAGTTCAATGAAGTATTTTTATTTTCGTTGTGACCTCCTTAGGGACTGCCTCCAGCCTCTTTAGTAAGAGGTTAAAGGAAAATGGCTTAGTAATATAGTCATCACAACCAAGTTCAAAGCCCTTTATCTGGTCGGATTCGTCAGACAAGGCAGTAAGGAATATTATGGGAATATTAGAAGTATTTCTAATCATCTTACAAGTAGTATGTCCGTCTAAATTAGGGCATCTTTATATCTAAGATGATCATATCGTACTTAGATTCTTTAAACTTTTTAATACATTCAACCCCATTAGTGGCAGTATCAACCAGGTAGTTCTTAGCCTGCAAAAATTCAGCTGTCAACTCTAGTGTTTCCTTATCGTCTTCTACAATTAGAATTCTTTGTCGATTCATAATATTATCCCTTCTCTCAAGCTCACTTACAGAAATATTATATCAGATTATCCTGACTCATTCAATTTCCTATATAAATACAGTAAGCCTCTACAATCTATAGACAATTATATCAAATTTTTATAGCAATATTCAAGAAATAAAGTTCGTTATAATATGAATATTATATATCATATGAGAAATATAGTCTATATTATAAAATAATATATTGAAATCTAGCTCTTTTATTATATAATAAAAAGAGAAAAATAATTCTACAGGAGGTTCAGCGTGAAGCATAGTTTTATTCAAGTTTTGAGAATAAGGATTGCCTAGGAAAGGTGGATAGATTAGCATCAGAAACCTATGAAAAATTAGAAAAAGGTTCTACAAGGTAATTCAGGGTTATAAGTTTTTCATCAACTGCTTACCAGAAAAGGAAAAATAATATGGATTTAGTCCTATTTGTAGACCTTGCTCAAGCAGGCGATCTAGGAGGATATATAGACCATCCAGACCACCAAGAGGTCCTTGTTAAACTAAAGTCTCTAGGATTAAAAGAAAAGTCTGTTATAGATATTCATGAATAATAGATCAGAATTTTTATTTATTTTATATTAAGTCTAATAGACTATTTTTAAAAAGTAAAAGGGAAATATAGAGGATTTATCTAACTCTATACTCCCTTTTTGTGTGTATATTTTAAAAATCAAGTGATTAAAATGTCCTAAACTTTCTCAACCTTAGGGCATTAGAAACCACACTGACAGATGATAGACTCATGGCTGCAGCTGCTATCATAGGTTTAGAAGAGGTCCTCCAAACAAGTAAATTAGACCGGCTGCAAAAAGGTATACCTATAATATTGTAACCAAAAGCCCAACCAAGATTTTTCTTTTAATATTTCTTATAGTTTCTTTACTAAGTTTGATTGAATTAGGCACATCCATTAGGCTATTCTTCATTAGGACAATATCTGCGGATTCTATAGCCACATCAGTACCACTGCCAATTGCTATGCCAACATCAGCTAGGGCCAAGGCAGGGGCATCATTTATACCGTCACCAACCATGGCAACAAACTCACCCTGGTCTTGTAGGTCTTTAATTACCTGAGATTTTTCTGATGGAAGGACATCTGCCCTTACTATATCTATTCCTACCTGCTTGGCTATGGCCAGGGCTGTCTTTTCATTATCACCTGTAATCATGGCAACTTTTATTCCCATCTGGTGGAGCTTTTCTACGGCCTTAGCACTGTCCTCCTTAATGGTATCGGCAACTGCTATAATTGCTTTGACATGTCCATCTATAGCCAATAGCATAGGCGTATTTCCCCTTTCAGCATATTCATCTACCATAGATTTTAGGCTAGACTTGTCATTTATGTCACCATAGCTATCTATTAGCTTGAGATTTCCCAGGCTAACCCTTTTTATTAATAAGAGCTCTACCCCTTGCCAGTTATACTTACAAAGTCTTCAACTGGATATATTTCTCCCCCTTTTTCTTTAGAGTAGTCAACGATGGCATCTGCCAAGGGGTGCTCGGAATTTGATTCTATCGATGCCGCGAATGACATAAGCTGATCTTCATCTAGGGATTTACTTAAATTTTTCACACCTGTAACCCTAGGTCTACCCTCGGTAATTGTACCCGTCTTATCAAAGGCCACTGTACTTATCTTGTGGGCAGATTCTAGTGAGTCTCCACCCTTAATTAGTATACCATTCTCTGCCCCCTTACCTGTTCCAACCATAATGGCTGTAGGTGTTGCCAAACCAAGTGCACATGGGCAGGCAATTACCAAGACAGATATAAATATAGTGAAGGCAAACTGGAAACTTGTTCCTCCGATAAATAACCAGGCAAGACCTGAAACTAGGGCAATTCCTATTACTGTTGGTGCAAAGTAACCTGATATAAGGTCAGCCAGGTTGGCTATAGGAGCCTTCCTATTCTGGGCTTCCTCCACGAGTCTTATAATTTGTGAAAGTGTGGTATCCTTGCCCACCTTTTCCGCCTTAAATTTAATGTATCCATTTTTATTAACACTGGCTCCTGTAACTGGGTCACCTACTGTTTTTTTCAACTGGTATACTCTCCTGTCAACATTGATTCATCTATGGAAGTAGACCCGAATATAACACTACCGTCTACAGGAATTTTTTGACCTGGTTTTACTATAACTATATCTCCTACCCTTACCTTATCAATTTCCACTTCCTTTTCCTGACCATCAACCTCTATAATAGCTATCTTAGCCTGGAGTTCCAACAAGGACTTTATGGCTTCAGACGTTTTTGACTTGCTCCTGCCTTCTAAATACTTACCCAACATTATCAAAGCTATAATCATGGCACAGGACTCATAGTATAGGGGCAGGTGGTGGCCACTGGCAAGTATATTATCTGCAAAGCCAGGTTCATAGGCTATCTTAAAAGTAGATATAATACTGTATATAGTTGATGCAGATGTAGATACAGCTACTAGGGAATCCATATTAGGACCCAGTTGGTATAGGGCCTTAAATCCCTTGATATAGAATTTTTTACCGGCTACCATGACTACAATGGCTAAAATCGCCTGTATAAGGGCATAATTTAATGGATTATGATGTGGTGAAATTATGGCTGGTAGACTTATACCTGCCATAGGCCCCATAGATATTGTAAATAGCAAACTAGCAAATACTATGGCGACTAGAAATCTCTTAAAACTGGTTGTATCATCTTCCCTGTCTATATGGTCCTCTAATTCCATTGTAAAGCCGGCCTTTTCTACTGCAGCCCTCAAATTGTCTACATTACACACTTTTGGATCGTATTCTACACTGGCTTTTTCTGTAGCAATATTGACCACTGCTGAAGATACACCCTCGGTCTTTTTAGTGATCTTTCTGCAGATTTTGAGCAAGCTGCACATGACATACCCAAGACTGAAAAATCTATTTTTCTAATTTAATATCCTTATCTTCCATGACTTACCTCCTGTATCAATAGATTCATACTATGAATCTATAATTATTTCTCATCTATAGCCTATTATACCCCTATGAGGTATATTAAATCAAGTGGAAAAATATATATGGTATTTTTATATTTGTTTTTATAATAATTGTATGGATACTTGTAGTTATCCATACAATTATAGACGAGGGGTTCTTTATGAGCAAGTCAACTAGAAATTTACTACTATTTGTAGCCCTATTCTCTGTTTTTCTTCAGTGAGTGGTTTTAATCTACAAGTATATATTGCATGCAGATGTACCCATGTTTCCAATTATAGGAGGCTTGATATGTGGTTTTGTACTTACTTACCTGGTTACATCATACAACAAGGATGATGACTTTATGCCAAAAATAGTACCTTTCTCTATATAGGATATTTTTACCCTGATCTTTTGCTAAAATGTGAAAAATCAGGGCTTTTTGTTTAGATTTTTCTATACAGTATTCCTATTATTTGGTATAATATAAAAGTTGATTAAAAATTTAATATGTATTATAAAGGAGCGATTTTAGTGAGTATTAAGCATAATATAATTAATATAGCAGTAATAGCCCATGTTGATGCCGGAAAGTCTACCCTTGTAGATGCCTTCCTAAATCAAAGTGGTGTTTTTAGAGATAATGAGGTCGTAAAAGACTGCGTAATGGACAGTAACGACCTGGAACAGGAAAGGGGTATAACAATCTACTCAAAAAACTGTTCTATAAGACATGGTGAATACAAGATCAATATAGTTGATACACCTGGCCATAGTGACTTTTCTTCTGAGGTTGAGCGTGTATTAAAGACTGTAGATACAGTTATACTACTAGTAGATGCAACTGAGGGACCAATGCCTCAGACAAGGTTCGTACTGCAGAAGTCTTTAGAACAGGGTCTAAGACCTATCCTATTCATCAATAAGATAGACAAGAAGGACCAGAGAGCTGAAGAGGTTGTTAATGAAGTATTTGACCTATTTGTTGACTTAAATGCAACAGATGAACAGTGTGACTTCCCTATTGTATATGGTATAGCCAAGCAGGGTATAGCCCTAAAAGAACTAGAGGATGAGGGTAAGGACTTATCTCCCCTATTTGAAACAATAATTAACCATGTAGATGCATATCCAGACTATGATGATGAGCCCCTACAGGTTCAGATTTCTGCCCTAGCCTATGACGATTATATAGGAAGACTGGGAATCGGCCGTGTATTTAAGGGCAAGTTAGACTCAACAGAACAGATTTGCATCTGCTCAGAGGGCCATGAGCCTAGAAGGGGTAAAATTTCTAAGCTATCAGTTTACGAGGGACTTAAGCAGGTTGAAACTGACCAGGCTATGAGTGGTGAAATGGTAGTGGTTGCTGGTATACCCGATATAGCTATAGGTGAAACTATATGTAGTCAAGATAATCCAAAGCCAATGGGTGCTATCTTAATTGAGGAGCCTACCCTATCTATGAACTTCATGGTTAATGATTCACCATTTGTCGGCAGGAGTGGTAAGTTTGTAACTACAAGGCATATAAAGGACAGGCTTGAAAAGGAACTAGAAGTTAATGTTGGTCTAAAGGTAGAACCTCTTGAAACTACAGATGGTTATAGGGTTAGTGGTCGTGGTGAGCTTCACCTTTCAATACTTATAGAAAATATGAGAAGAGAGGGCTACGAATTAGGAGTATCAAAGCCACAGGTACTTATGCATAAGGATCCGGAAGGCAACCTTGTCGAACCTATAGAAAGGGTTACTGTTTCTTGTCCAGAGGCTTACTCGGGCACAGTTATCAACGAATTAAATCTGAGAAAGGGTCTAATGGAGTCAATGGAAATCCTAGAGGGCGACTATGTAAAGATAGAATTTTTGGTACCTACAAGAGGATTACTTGGTTACAGGAGTGAATTTATAAATGCCACTAGGGGTGAAGGGACCCTACTTTCATCATTTGAAAGATTTGATGACTAGAGGTGAAATACCGTCAAGATTAAATGGTGTTTTAGTATCTCAGACTGCAGGCAAGACTATGGGTTATGCCCTTAATGCCCTATCATCTAGGGGTATCCTATTTTGTTGATCCAGCCGTTGACGTATACGAGGGTATGATAATTGGTATGAACTCCAGAAAAGAAGACATGGTGGTTAACCCATGTAAGAATAAGAAGATGTCGAATGTCAGGGCATCAGGTTCAGATGATGCCATCAAGCTATCACCACCAAAGATATTTACCCTAGAAGAATCTTTTGGAATTTATAGAGGATGATGAATTAGTAGAAGTAACACCTGATTCAATCAGGTTAAGAAAGAAGGTCCTAAACGAACAAGATAGGATAAAATACAACAGGTCATTACAGAATAAGGTAATTGACTAAAAATAAAAGAAATAAAAATAAGGGTCACTGTATAGGTTTAAAATACTCTATTACAGTGACCTTTTCTTATATTTTTTGAAAAATCATCAAGTCTCTTCTGTATACTGACTTGATACATATACTTGTAAAAACAATCATCGTAAATAGGTTTGTCCTCACCCAACCTATATATAACAAACCTTTCCTGGGATCATTCTTAGAATCATCAAGGAAGACTTCTTTATACAAATGAAAGTTAGTCCCTATTTTCCAGGTATTCGATATATTCATAAGATGGGTAATAGAGGATGATATCTACCTCCCTAGGCCTTTCTTCAACTGACCTATAAATATTATTCACTACGCTTATAAATATACTTAAGGCAAAAGGGGTTGAAAAATAAAACTTATTTTTCAAATCCACTCACCTGGTACTTCTCTGCTGGACAATTTACAAAAATAACCTCTCCTTGGAAGCTGGGTTTCTTGGCCGGTAGTTTTTCTTATTCGTCAAGGCCATCTTATGGAAGTCCTCACAAATTTCCCTACACTAGTACAGGCTGAATCAAAGAGAAAAATTTACTAAAAATGCAAATCTTGCCTTACCTGAGCCGAAGTCTACAAAGTGGTCCTCTATACCAGCCTTATATTCATCAAAAAGCTTGATTAGAGCCTTATATGGTGTTGGCTCATAGCGGTTGTAGATAGTTTTATTGTCCATTCTACTTTCAATCTTGGAGGTATTTATATGTAGTAATTTCTCATAATTTTCTTCTTTCATCTATCTCACCATCCTATAGGAGCCTCTTCTTTATTAGGTAGGCAGTAGACAAGAAACATATAAGTATAGTAACCACATTTACAATCAAAAATCCAAATGGATGGTGAGCAAATGGGATACCACCAACGTTCATACCGAAGAGACCAGAAATAATGGTTGGAACTGCCATTACTATTGTTACTACAGTTAAGTAGGTCATAACATTATTCTGGTTGTTGCTTATAATTGCACTAAAGGCATCCATTATCCTACTAAGGATATCACCATACATCTTGGACATTTGTAGGGCCTGTTTATTCTCTATAATTACATCCTCTAGAAGGTCTTCATCCTCAGCATAGTGCTTTATAACGTTTAGCTTTAGCAACCTGTCTAGAGTAGCTTCATTGGCTGTCAGTGATGTTGAAAAGTATACCAGAGACTTTTCCAACTGCAATAATTGTAGGAGTTCCTTATTCTTCATAGAATTATGGATTTCCTGCTCTATAAGGTTAGTGGTATTATTAATCCTTCTTAGATATAGCAGGTAGAAGGTTGCATTCCTATATAGGATTTGCAGGATGAACCTAGTTTTCATATAGGTATAGAAGTCCTTGACATGGCCTACTATAAAGTCATTTATAATTCTCGTCTGCTTAGAGCAGATTGTAATGATACAGTCCTTGGCAAGTATTATACCAATAGGTACTGTCATATAGTTAGAAGACTTTGAGTCTGACATATCGAAAGGGTATATCAATCAAGATTAGGGTGTAATTATCATCATACTCTATTCTGGAACTCTCTTCATTGTCTAGGGCTGCAGCCACAATATCTGTATCTATTTCTAAAAAGCTACTAATATCTTCAATTTCATTGGAGGTTGGCTCAGTAAGATTTATCAACAACTTGCTTCAAATTCATCTAGTCTTTCTAAATTTTCATTAACCGTTTTATAGTATCTTATCATAAGCTCACCCTTTCTGAATCTTATAGTATTTCTTATGTAAACTCTAATCTTAATTTATTCCATAATATTAATTTTTACCACCAGACTAGCCTAGTTAATCTATACTGGTTTAAATATCAATATTTTCAACCTGACCCTGGTCTACAGCCATCCCTAACATCTCCCTGACTAAGTAGGCTGGTTATGTCTTCATCTATATCTATAATATAAAAGGGGCTCTACATCTTCCTTTATAACTTCGTATTCAAGTGGATATATAGAAAAGGTCTGTCATCAATAGATGATCATCAATAAAGTCCATATGCCTTATATCATTTAGGAGTTCATTGGAATTCTCATAATTAAGGTTGGCCAGGGACTTAAACATATCTATTGACTTCCTGTAGTAAAAGGCTGCCAAGAAGTATTCACACCTCTTAGTGCCATTTTCTGCCCCCATTTTTAGGTATTTTTCCGCCTTATCATATTCAAAACTCCTAAAACATCAACTGGGCAGGTTATACATGGCCTCAGTACACTAAAGCATTATGGCTTTTTCATAGTACTCAATGGCCCTTTTTAGGGTCCTTAAAAGTTGTCATACATGCTAACAGCATTTAAGGCTATATATTGTGAGTTCTGCAGGCTCCTCAAGATAAGCTCCTGGCTTCCCTCATGAGTTGGTCTGCATAAAATATAGCCTGCCCGCACTAGAGTTTGGCTATCTGGTGACCATGGTCAGAAGCTATTTGGTAGTATCTAAGGGCCTTTTTCATTAGCAGTTTTTCATAGATACTCAGCCAGCTTGAAGCAGGATTCTATATCCCCGTGATCAGCTGCCCTTTTTATACCAATCTATCATATTATCCAAATCATTTAGTTTTTCATATATATGTAGCTAATTTAATCTGACAATTTATGTTATCAGGTATCATCTTATAGTAGTTAATAGCTATATCATATTCCTTTAGGAGTCCTACACAGGTCACCCATATTCTCGGCAGAATTATAGCATCCCTGGGCTATGGCCTGCTTGTAATAAAGGCCAGCCTCCTTGTAGTTCTTGTCCTCAAAAAGGATACCTGCCAAGTTGTTTTTGGCCTCTTTGACACCATCATCTGCTGCCATCTTATAGTATATCCTGGCATTGTCTGTGTCATTGTTCCTATTATAAAGGTTGGCTAACCTATACTTTGCCATAGTATGGTTTTGAGCTACTGCTAACTCGTAGTAGTGGATTGCATCAGATGACTTGTCCTTCCTATCTAGGATAAAGCCCATCCTATACTGGGCATCTGGGTCACCCTCATCTGCTGCAATATTATATGCCTTTTCGGCGTCTGCAAAGTTCTCTGAAAGCTCACTCAAGACACCAAGGTTTATTGCAGCTTTGAGGTGCTTTTTCTTTAAAAGCTTCCTGTAAAGGTCCATAGACCTGGTAAAATTGCTCCTGTCCATCTCTATAACTGCCAGATTATAGATAGAATCCTCATCATTAAGGGCTGCCCCCTTCTCGTACATTTCTTCGGCCAAGTCCTTATTGCCTAGCTCTATATTCAAGAGACCAAGGTTGAAATAAGACTTAGCAAAACCAGCCTCGGCAGTTTCCTTTAAAACTTTCTCAGACATTTCATAATCTTCTAGTATATAGTAAATGACACCAATATTGTTTTTAACTGCAAGAATACCCTTTTCTGCTGCCTTTTCATACCAATAAAGGGATGTATCATCAGATTTCATTATTATAGTACATGTTTCAAGGTTAAATGCTGCATAATCAACACCATTATTAAAGGCAGACCTGTACCAGTTTTTCTGCCTTTTTCTATTTCTCCTGGCTATCATATAGTTGACCTAGAATAAGTTGGGCTCTTTCATATCCAGACTCTGCTGCTTCTTTAAATTTTTCAACTGCAAGTTCAGACTTGCCAATTTTTCATAGAAGTTACCTTTTAAATAATCCACCTTTGGATTTTGTGACATCTCTTCACCCTTACCTCATTTTGCATACTTTTTCACTTATAATTATATAGCATTTAAAAAGTAAAGTAAATATAAATTAAAAAGTGACTAAGTCCTTTTATGCTTAGATACCACTGGTATTCTAAATCACATTAGATTAGTCACTTTTATAAATCCTAATAGGTAAACAAGGAATAGTAAGAAGACATTAAAATAGATACTTCTTTTTCAAGGTTATCTACTCTTAAATCACCATTTATCCTCTTAAAAACATATTTAACCTGGTCTGCAATGCAGGCCCATTCTAGCCCTATAATCACTAATTTTATCCATGTCAGCCTAATATTCTTATCCATATTAGATACAAAATAGTTGTACTCAACCTTATTATCAAACATCATGAGACTTTGTCATGCATTGGGATTGATACATAGGCCGAATATTTTAACACTAGGGTTTGTGTTGTTGATGCCGGCTAGATAGGCAAAATAGGCTGCCTCATCTTCTCTGGCTATCCCTCTCTGGTAGGCCATATACTTAGAAACCATGAAGGGCCTGTATATGTCTGGTATATTCTTGTTTATGCTCACCCTCATTAGTGAGGATATAGTACCTTCCTTCTATGCCAAACCCATCAAATACTTGGTTGTAGAGGCTGTATTTGGCTTAGAATACGTACCTCCAAGACTTGGAAAGGCATCTGATATTATCCTAAAGCCCTCCTCTACCTGGGACAGACAGGTCATTTATATTTGATAAGCTACTACTCTCCTCATGCTTGATTAAGTTTCTAGTATCAATAGCCTTATTTTCTAAATACTTCAGTATCTCTAATTGTTTTGTTAGTATCAACATGGACCTTTATATTAGTTGATTAGCATTTGGCATTGTACTTGTCAACCAGTAATTTGCCAGAGGTTGAGTATGGTAATTTAAACCATAAAACAATACGAAGATAAATAATCTCATAGAAAGGATATTTACGGTCTCAAAATACCCTATAAATATAGGCTAACCACTTTGTAGGACTAAAGAACCTTCTTAGTAGATTTAATATAAAATACACTAGGACTAATATCAATAATATAGATATTACATCACCAAAGGTAGTGTCTAGCTTACTAAAAAGACCATGCTAAGTTTTTCTCTTATAAACTTATTTATTATATTTGTATATATAAGCTCAGTAGCCTTATTGTACTTCATTGACAAGCCTAGTATAAAACTGGAAAATACAAAAGCAATAGGGGCCAATTTTAAATTTCAAACACTTACCACCTCCATAAACATGATATATTATACACATAAATCTGGGGTGAAATTACTGTTGTAAATTATCTCATTTTCTTAGTTGCATATATTTCACTACATCATAATCTGCAGAGTCCGCCTATAATAATTCCTCTACAATCTACTTTTTCTGGTATCCAAGTCATAAATAAGTATGCGGATTTTAATGATAAATGTTGTTGGTAGTCTTCCTTATTATTTAAGTCACTATAATTAAATGTATAAAATATAAGCTTATCATTATTTAAGAAAATATTTGCCCCACAAGAATTTATAAAATATATATTTATTACCCTTATGTTCAATATCCTTTCACCTACACTTCATACCTGTGTCTATATCTTCGAGATTAGAATCTAACCTTCCATCCTTTATTCCAACTATATAGGCATGATAGTTATCGCTATTATTGGGATTTTTAACCTCACTATAGACTCAGGAAGGTATTTTTATATGAAAAATTATCAGTTTTCATAATTATTAGGATTACGCTCAAAGACATCATATGGGGATCAGTTTTTCTATATAATTTCTTATTTTCTTACTATTGAAGTCATATGATATTATTGACGGCCTAAATTTTCCATCCTCATCACTATAATCAAAAATACTTGTCAAAGGCAATTATACCATATCTGGCCCAACGATATTTTATCTTGTCCTCTACCTGACTTAAAATTGTGAGTTTATTCCTATCAACCCTAGCAAAAAGCAAGCATATTAGAGATTATCTTTCATAGTAAGAAAATACACATAATAGTCCTATTGTACTTCTCAATCCTGTGAAGAGTAAGATCTCTAGTCTTTGCACTTGCGTTATATCCGTATTATATATAGAGGCAGAGTACGTTACCCATGTATTCTTGAAAATTCACTTTACAAGTCCACTTTTTCTACAAGATTATAGTGTATGTTAATCAGGAACTGTCATAGATGACCTGAGGCTTATATAGTATTTTTATTTTTAAAAACTACCCCATATCCATCCTTTTTATGTCTAAGCTTATGATCTTGGAGTAGATAGTATATATGCTTTTTGCCATGTTAATTTTCATGTCATCAATAGGTCCATCAGATGGATAAGATAGGACATACCTTTAATTAGTAATAAATTTTGTTCATTCAGAGCTATTATTTTCACTGATAGTTTTAACTTTAAAAGGATTTGATATATGATAGGTTAACACAGGCAACACTAATAAATAAAAACAATATTAAACTTGTAAATGTTAAAAACTCTTTACTTGTTTTCATATTTTGAACCTCCCTGAAATTTTTACCTGTATATACTAGGTCCATTATAAATAGTGTGGCTACTAGAATATAGAGGAAAATTATAAAAACATAATTTGGAATTATATTAGTGAGTGAAAGCTGGATGTCACTCCCAGTTAGACCATAAAGGTTTACATTTATGCCGATATATAGCACTAGGAGACCTGATGCTCATAATCAATATGAAAAAATATAATCTTCTTTGCTAACCGATTTTTACATTACCTGCATATGATACTAGCACATGCTTGTAGGCCAATAATAGATGGCAACACTAGTAAAAATGTATAAAATATACATGACTTGAAGTCAAATGGTAAATACTTAGCCTCATTGTCAAAAGTCCATATACCTGACCTATATAGACTACCAAATTTTGATAGATTTATATAGTCAATAAGTACTAGGGCAAGTGTAATTAACAAAATCGTATAGATATAGAGGCTAACCCCTGCCAATATCTTTGCCAACTTTATTTCTATGGTCCTATATGGCAGGTTATATACCAGGTAAAATGAAGAATTTTTCTTCCCTAAAGTTCCTAGTCACCAATATAGGATGCCAGTATGGAAGCTAGAGCAGATAGGTACGAGCATTAGTATGTTGCCAGTCATTGCAGATTTAAACCCTATAGCCCCAGTTGGGACTTGGTTAAATAAGGCTTTTTCCTGATCGTTTGAAGCAGACTCCTAAAATCTTTGGGGATAGATCATTAATCAAACTTATGTCACCTGCCGAATAATATCCCTGTAACTATCAAAAAGCAAAAATAGAAACCAGGTTAGAACCGCTACACCTAATAGAATTATGATTTTTATTTACCTTTAGTTCATGGTAATATAATTTAAAAATATTATTAATAAAAAGTCATCTGAAACCTCCTAATAATCTATATTATTAACTAGATAGGCATTTATACTAAACAGTAGCAAACCAACTCGCAAAAACGGAATAGAATTATCTAATTGGTATCTGTCTATATGACAGTATAATATAAGTTATAAAATACAAAAGCCACTACAATTAAACAAGCAATTATTGTGCCCATATTAAAGCCTTCTTTTGAAAAATAGGGATGGTCGCTGGGCAGGTTATGCCAATAGTATAAACCATCCACTTATTATCATATCAGGCTTTAAACCTTGAAAAAGTGGATTGTACCTAAATATCTCCTCTCAAGATGTTAAAGCTTATTTATAGTATCCTTGATGAGGTATGCCATACTCTATACTGTAAAACCTAAACTTTGATAACAAATAAGCTACCCTTGTATAGGAGATTAGTCCTATTATAAGGTAATTTATAAGTAAAAATAAACTATTCTAAGTAAACCATAAATATATGCATATAGTTTATGCAAAGGTAACTAGTAACATATTGTGCTAGTAGTATCTTGTTCAGTATTTACCCTTTGATTAATCAATACTATGCTAAGTATTAGAGTAAATATAAGTAGACCAAGGGACTCACTTGTATCTTCAAAACCATTAAACATACTTGTTCTAAATTCGATCTCTCCAATATTCGTAAAAATCTAAAAATCCTATAGTAATCAAGGGCTAACTTAACAGATAATATATTACTTAAAATGTATATAGCTACTAGTAATATTAGAAAAATAATTAGTAACTTCTTATTTCTCTTAAAGTCAAATCTTAAATATCTCAACAAGCTAGTCATCAAAAGACACCTCTCTTATTTTTCTAATATAGACTTACCTTCATGAGTTCTCATTTCCTCAGCATCAAAGCTTGCAACCAGCCTACCTCACTTAGTATATGGACATAGTCTACCACAGATTCGATATCATCTATCTCATGAGTAGTAAGGATAAGGGTCTGGTTATTAGACATATACTGGGCCATCATGCTGACAAATTCTTTTCTCTTAAAGACATCTATACCTGCAAAAGGTTCATCCAGGATGATATACTTCATATTTAGACAAAAGCTCATAACTCAACTTTACCTTGGCTATATTTCCTTTGACATGGAGTCTATGATGTCTCCCCTATTTATCTTAAATAGGTCAAGCATTTCATCTGCCTTTTGGTCATCCCAAGTATTATAAAAGTCTTTATAGAAGTCTATCATATCCTGGACTCTATAGGATGGGAAATGTGTCGGGCAATCAGGCACATAAATCATCTTCTTATATAGGTTGTAAGATGGTCTTTGATCGTCTATAGTAATATGTCCCCTAGTAGGTTTAATAAAGCCCATTATAGACTTCAATAGGCTTGTTTTACCTGAACCATTAATTCCTAGAATAGCTGTGATTGTTCCTTCCTTGATATCTAGGCTCACATTATCTAAGGCATATTTCACACATGAAGATCGTCCACCTGCCTGGTTTTTATATTTCTTTGTTAGATTCTGTACTCGTATCATCTATCAAGTCCTCCTTAAATTCATCATAATATTGGTCTAATAGGTCAATAACCTTGTCCTTAGGGATATTTATAGACTTCATACTGGCTATAAAATCCATAAGGGGTTCCTTAATATAGTCTTCCCTCAAGTCTTTTAATTTATCAAGGTCACTTGTTATCACACTACCCTTACTTTTTTCAGTAATTATCAGGCCTATTTCATCCATGTATGAATAGGCCTTTTGTACTGTATTTAGGTTTACACCCTAAAGAGGCCAGCCAACTCCTCCTAGAAGGAATTAGACTACCAGGCTCAAGTTCTCCAAGAATACCCTGGATTCAAAAGTATTTTGATATCTGTAGGTAAATGGGTGAATTATTATTGAATTTTTATCTCTTTCAAGATTAAATCACTCCTTCTCTTATTTTTGGAATTAAAGCGTGTATTTTTAAAAACTCAACTGTACTACTGCTATAGTACACTTTAACCGTATTATATCACTAGTACAGTTTGAGTGCAAGAGGAAAAATATATTTTTCACTGATGGATCTTTATCAATATTTGTGGCTCTTTCATAAATTTTGCTTTCCATATTTCTTATATGGACATAAAAAGGAAGTATAGGTTATTTTTCCTTTACTTGATGTGACCCCAAAAGTTAGACTTTATTAGCGAGACAGTTTATGCCGCCTCGCTATTTTTATGCAGCCAAGGCAGTGAGCCACTATTTAACAGGACTCATCCATCCTATTTTTCTCTTTTAATTCTTTTCATTGTAATATACAATGTATTTTTCAATTGTTTATTTTAGCTCATTAAAACTATAACATGTATTTCTATAATAGATTTCTTGTTTTTAGTAGACTGAAAAATTCTCCATGACAGAATTATCATAGCAATTACCCTTGCAGGACATACTTTGAAAAATTCTGTTCTCCTTTTTGTTAATTAGGATCCCATCCTTTTTAAGAAGGCAAGGACATGACGATATCCAAAATCCTTGTTTTCTTTGCGTATTGAAAGAATATGCTCCTCTAATTCTTTGTCAAGGTCGACTATATCAAATCTTTTCTGCCAATACATATATGTAGACTTAGGAAACTTGACTATTGCGAGAATATCTTTTTAGTTTGAATTCTCCTCGAGGCTGTGGATTACATTAAACCATCATCGCCAAGTGTTTTATAGTAGCTACCCACTTTAATATCTCATTCTTGTTAGTAATACCATATTTTCTTGCTAAATAGCTTGAACTTTTTATTCCTTGATAAGTATTCAGAAACTATTTTTCTTAATTTAAAAAGAATATTTTGCCATGAAAACGACCCCCAATTGTTAGATTTTTAGGTCTAACTTTTTGGGGGGCGATACATGAGAAGTCCTCTGAAATAGCCTTTGTTTTTATTTATTTTTAATCATTAAGATTCAATATTTATACAAATTTTAAATCAAAAACAAAGGATGAAAAATATTATATTTTTATTTTTATTGTATATTTTTCCATTCCTTTATCCTCTATTATTCTAAAAACATGTTATTCCTTTGATATCGATGTGTTTTCCTTTCTGCTTCTAAGTCTTTTTAAATGACCTGAGTATATATACACTGAGGATGATTGTAACCAATGTATCAATTATGAAAGAATATGATATCCGTTCCGGTGGCAAAAAGTCGCTGCAATTGCTATAATTTTTCCCCACGGAAAGTTCAAATATGTTCCTGCCAAGCAAATGTTTTTATATTAAAAAGTTCAGCAGTTTCTATCAGTTTTTGTGCGTATAATCTCTGTCATAGCTCCTGTTTTCAAGATAGAATAAGATTCCACTTGTGGTATTGACATTGAAAAAATGGGTTTTAGGATTTTGTAAAAAACTACTCACAATTCTTTATATTTCATAAATTTCAACCTTGGCTGTATCTATACCTCCTACTAGAACCTGACCCCTTAAGTCTCCCAGTTCATCATAGTTTGGAATAAGAGAATTAATCAATTTGGTTAGAGTAGTTTTTTCTGCACCACTTCAAGGACAATTTTTGTGCTTCAGCTCGTAAACCTACAAACGAAAAACAATTAATGTCGACTTATTTCTTGCCGGAATCTCCCAGTTATTAACAGTAGTTGTAGCAAATAAAATTAATCAGCGTAATCATATCCGAATCCTAAAACCTCTCATCTCATAGAACTTACCGGTCTCTTGGAAGTCATAGGCTTATTAAAGTGTGCCTAATTATAACTACAATACCTTTTTATCGCAGACTTCTACCCACCGCTCAATATCTTTCGTGCTTTCGGTCAAGATTGAGAACGAGCTTAGCGAGTTTCGCAATTACCTATAAGATTAAAACGGTGATCTGATACAACTTGTATATTGCATTTCTTTGCATAAAAGACTTTCTATTATACAAAAACTTATATTTTCCATTTTTCTGTTTGATATTGCATATCCCAAAAGTTTTTTTATACAATCCTATTTGCTTCATCAATTCATTATGTGTTCCTTTTTGACTGATTTTACCGTCTTCAATAACAAGTATTTGATCTACATCCTGTATTGTCGATAATTTATGAGCAATCATAATAACCGTTTTTATTCTTCAATAGTTCCTGTAATGCCGATTGTATTTTCACTTCGTTTTCACATCTATATTTGCAGTCACCTCGTCTAAAAGTACTATCGGGCATCTTTTTATTAAAGCTCTGGCAGTGCAATTCTTTGCTTTTTCACCGCCGGAAAGAGTTGAGCCGCCTTCTCCCGGTACAGTATCGTATCCGTCGGAAGCTTCATAATAAAATCGTGACATCCGGCTTTTTTTGCCGCTTCAACGACTTCATCCAAAACATGCCGATGGCTTTTCCTATTCTAATATTGTTCAAAATAGAATCCTGAAATAACATAACATCTTGAAATACAAAACTTAGATTGCGTAACAAATATTCATAAGACAAATTTTTGAATTTCCTTGCCGCCTATTTTTTTATTTTTCCCTGCTGAGCATCCCAAAACCTTCCAAGCAAGTTAATAACGGTTGTCTTTCCACTTCCGGATAATCCCACCAATGCCGTGGTCGTTCTTTCCGGAATATTGAAGGAGATTTTCTTAAGAACAGGTGTACTGTCATAAGCAAAGCTGACATTCTCATAGGAAATATCAAATTGATTCACTTCCTCTTCTCCGGATATATCGGACATAACAGGAATATTATCAATCATATCCATGCGTTCCAAGGATTGAGCCGTCATTTTTGCAAATATGCTGAAAATACCCATTCCTTCTATCCCTGAAACAAGCCGAAAGAGGAAAGAGTTAGTAAAAACAATCGCATATAATCAATGTCATTCAAAAGAAAAACATTCCTGCCAAGAAAACTGTACCGGCGGTTATAGCTCGAAACCAAAAACTGAAATAAGGCAATTGGAAAAAGATGTGAAAGTTCATTGTGAATAGATTCATCTTGAAGCCTCTCAAATATCTGTATAATTTTTGTTTCATGTTGCTTTTCTGTTTGACACGATTTTAAAATATGAATCCCATGAATAAATTCAACTGTTTCCTCTGTAACCGTACCGATGAATTTTTGTCGGTTTATATTTAATCGATCCTGTGTTGAAGCAAGGTACCTATATGAATACCAAGCCGGTATCAACAAGAAAACAGAGAAAATAAATATTCTATAGTCCACACAGAACAAAAATATTAAACCAATAATTAAAGAGGGAATTCCCGTTGCTGCCTTTTCAATAACTCCGATTCCTTCTATTTCAAGGAATGCTGCATCTGAAGTAATTGTGGATATAAGGTCGCCTTGATTCTTTTTGCTGAAAAACCCATTGAAGCTATGCTTTAGGGTGCGAACCTAAAGAAATCCGCTTCTCACATAGCATCATACCCGGCTCCTGAACGTAAACGCATGGTAGCATATCTTAGAATAATGCGACAGATAATCGTCACTACCATAGCTACTATACATAATACAAGCAATTTTTCATCAAGTTGTCTTGTTGCATTTTTATTTAATTCCGGTATGGATGCAACCATATAGTAAGCTATGACCAAAGGAATCATAATGAATATTCCATCTAAAAAGTTAAATAAGAATGAAAGATAGAGCCTTTTTGCGCTGTGCCTTCATCAGCTCCAAAAATTTATACACTGTTTTTAGCATAAAAAGACTCCTTCCTTTCACTGATTTTCGAGGTTTTCGAAATATAGGCAGACCACATTTTTTTGTATAAGGTGGAGGTTTCAATTAGCTCCTCATGCCTCCCCACAGAATCCAGCTTTCCGGCATCAAGTACAATAATCTTGTCACAGTCTATAACTGTCGTAAGTCTATGTGCACTAACAACCAATGTTTTGTTTTTGCATAAAAAGTCATCAATGACTCTTGAATTTTTATTCTGATTCTCCATATCCGTATAGGCAGTGGCTTCATCCAGAATTAAAATAGGGGCATTTTTCAAAATTGATCTTGCAATGACAATTCTTTGGCGCTGCCCGCCAGACAGCTTTGCTCCCGCATTTCCGACAACTGTATCGTAACCATACTCAAGTTTTTCGACAAAATCATTGCATTGTGCATTTGCTCCCGCAATTTTGACTTCCTCGTCTGTTGCCACCGGGTTTCCTAATCGTATATTTTTCCATGATAGACATATTAAACAAAAATGTATCCTGTGTTACATAACTGATTTTTGCCATTAAGTCTGAGAGTGAAAGACTTTTATAGTCTACACCGCCAATTGTAATGCACCCATCCGTCACGTCCCAAAATCTTGCAAGGAGATTTGCAATCGTAGTCTTTCCCGCACCAGACGGACCAACAATAGCCACTTTGGTATTTTTCCTCAATCGTAAGCGAAATATCATGTAAAACAGTTTCCTTTCCATAGGCAAAAGAAACATTATTCAACTCAATTTTATTGTTTAAAATCGTTTCTCCTGAAGCAATTTCTTTTAATTCCGATGCAGAAAGAATTTCGTCAATCAGATGTTTTTCCATTTCTTATGTGATAGAAATTATCCATAAACTCGGTAAATTTAAGCAAGGATGAACCAAGTCCTACGGAAAGCAACATAGAAAAGAGAAAAATCTGTCCTGAAAGGCCTCTATACACATATAGGTAGCCGCCAACGCACAAAACACTTACTGTAATAGAAGACAATAAAGCCAATGCTGGTGCTGAAACTATATACATTTTGTTATATAGTTTTTAATGTGGATTTTTTGTAATTACGAATGGCTTCCTCATATTTAGAATAAGCCCTTTTTCTTGACCGAATATTTTAATTTCCTTGTTGCCTCTAATATATTCAATAACTCTATTATTCATATATTCTAATGCCGAATAGTACGTATTTGCGAACTCGTTCATTATGCCAATGTACATTGGTAAATAAAAATCAAAGTTAGTACAGCAGGTATCATTACAGCTAAAGCCATTCGCCAATCAACAAAAATAAAATGACAATAATTCTGCAGGAATCAGAACATTTGATGTTGTTTCGGGTATAGCGTGAGCTAAAGGAAACTCAAGCCGTTCCGTTCCGTCGATAAGCATATGTTGAAAATGTCCTGTACCATGCAGTTGCATATATCCCAGTGGCATCCGTAACATCTTATTTGTTATAGCACTTCGTATTTCTTTAAGTATACGAAAAGCAGTTTTATGAGAAATTGCAGTGGACAAACCGTGGCATATAAGCTGTAAAACAAAAGCTGCAAGAATAAAAATGTGTCTATGATAATATTTTATAGCTAAATCCCTGACACAAGTCCGGTTAACAAACGATAAAGTATATAGTAGGGAGCGAGACCCCAAAATACGCTCGCAGTGCCAGCAAAACGGAACCGATATATGAGTTTTTTATAGGTTTTAAGAAGTCAACAAATCTTCTTTTTACTGTTTTTGTACATAAAACCTCCTATATTTTTACTTAATCTATATTCTTAAAATGTTTTTCAAAATGCTCTTTCCTATATAGACACCGATAACTCCGCAGATAATAGCAGATACAACTCCCAATATTGCAAATCCACCGGTAAGATATTTTTGCGTAGGCATATATTTCATCTTCACCGAGTCCCATATCGATCCATTTTTTTACTTCTCTATCAAAAAGAAAAATGAACGGAAAAACATCCGCCAAAGAAATAGGCAGCCTGTGTAAAGCCACAGCCGATACCAATAGCTATGGTTTTAAAAATTTGTCTTAAAAACGATGATATCTGCGATAAAACTAACAGCAATAACAAAAATTAAACTGGTAATACTTCCCATACCGGTCAGAGTGAAGAAGGCAGTTCCTAAGCTTACAAGCAAGGTCATCGCTCCAAAGCGTTCAATTTTTTTAACAACGAATAGAACTATGCTTCCCATGATAAGTGCGGTAATACTTGCCGCAAATACATGCATAACAGGGATCATTACAGCGGTTAACATCCCTGACCCCTATATATTACCGCAGCATGGACGGCTGCCAGTAAACCTATTAAGACAAAAATCGCTGATTTTCCATTTATTGCTCATTTTTATTCCTCCTATAAATTTTTCTTTAAAAATAACATTAAGCTGTTCTGCATTTCTCAAATAAAAATCCTTTGAGATCTTTCCATCTTCTAAAAAGTATTACACGATTGCAAACGGATAAAAATGAATTCATAATCGTGTGTAATTATGATAGATGCGTTTTTGTTTCCTGTAATAGAATCAATTAAATCACAAACTTTTTGCATGTTCTCGTAATCCAAACCGCTTGTAGGTTCATCAAATATATTAACCCTCTTATTCAACAGATAAGATGCTGCAATAACCAGACGTTGCTTCTGTCCTGTTGATAGAACCGTAGGATGCTGTTCTTTCATATCAGAAAGATTTAATATATCAAGCACTTTTTGTATCTTGCTTTCTATATCAGTTTGAGCTTCGTTTCCAAGAAGCAAATCGTTATATACGCTGTATCCGAAAAGTTGAAAATCTACATTCTGCATTACATAGCTTGTGGTTTTACTTCGTTCTTTTGTTATAAGACTTTTTCCATCAAAGGTAACACTTCCTCCTTGCTCCTTTTCTTAAACCACATAAAAATTTTAGCGAGTGTTGTTTTACCGCATCCGTTCTTTCCGAGCAAAGCCACTTTGTCACCCGGAAAAACAGAGAATGAAACTCCTTTCAGTATTTCTCTTTCCTTTTTATATCCGAAAGTAATGTCTTTCAGCTCTAAGAGAGGCTCATTAAACCTGTCCTTGGAGGATCTCTTACAACGCTTTGAAAAAGATTTATTCCTCGCAATCCTTTTCATGAAGCATGTCATTGCTCATAGTTTTTAATTTGGATTTCCATATACGCCAGATATCTTGCCATGTTCCATTACAATCAGCCGGTCAAAAAGTTTTTTCATATAGAAAAGACGATGTTCAATAACAATTATGGTATAACCGCCTGCTTTTAGTTTCTCGAGGATTTCTGACAGTAAAATAATAGATTGATAATCCAAATTGGATGAAGGCTCATCCAATAAAAGAATATTGGTCTTGAGCATTAGAATTGAAGCAATTGCAATTTTCTGTTTTTCACCACCGGATAAATCTGACAATTTCTTTTCGATTATATTATTGAGAGAAAGTAATGAAACGATATCCCTCATTCTCTGCTTAATTTCATGCTTGGGAATCTCGTAATTTTCACAAGCATAAACGAGGTCTGACAGTACATCTGCTGTAAAAATTGATTTTCTGGATTCTGAAAAACCGAAGATACAATTTTGGATATATCACATATACGAAACGGAGCGATATTTTTATCGTTCAAGTAAATATTTCCTGATTTTTTCCCCGCCAAAAACAAGGGGCATAAACCGTTAATACAACGGAACAAAGTGGATTTACCTGAACCGCTTCTTCCGGTAATAATTACAAATTCTCCTTTCTTAATAGAAATATTTACTTCTTCAATTGTTTTAAATTTATTATCTTTATATCTATAACTCAACTTTTCCAATCGTATCATTTTGTTTTCTTACCTCAAAAATTTATTGTTAGACTTAATATGAATGCAATAATAGTGATTACTGAAAATAAGATGTCTTTTTGCGAATTTTCACATCAAAATATGCACTTCGGCAATTCGTATTTTTCTATCCCCTTTACAAGTGCTGCGCAGGAAAATTCTTCTGCTGTATGCAGGCTGCGAAACAGCATAGGAACTAATAAATACTCAAGCATCTTTAACGGATGGAATATTATTCCTTTCACGATAGATCTATTCCTTTAAGTTTCATTGCCTCAACTATAGTAAAAATCTTCCTTTAGTGAAGTAAAATGGCGAAACATTACTGCGATACTGAGGATAATACCTTTTTGGAAGTCTACACTTCTCAAGAGCAGTCGTAATTTCAAATAAATTTTTTTGTTCCTTGATTGCTGATCCTAACATCATAAACGGAATTATTCGCTGAATTATAAAAGCGATAATACCGATAATAAAAATATAGGAGCTCGCAATATAGGAATTTGCATATGAGTAACTGCATAATAATAAAATAAAGAACTCCAAAAAGTTATCGCATAACGAATTAAAAATATAATATTGTCTTCCTGCTATCAACACAATTACTGCAACAAAAGGATAGTAATGTCACTTCCGGCTTTTCCTGAAAGTAACATAAATACCATAATAATCAAATCCAAAAAGAATTGTCCTGAAATCAAAAGTTTGATTTTTATTGCTCTATTCGTTGTCATCTCCCCTGCAATAGGCATCTAAAATAAGACTGTTTTTATATCAGACTTTATAGTATAATATCATATTATAGTTAATTATTACTAGCTAATCGGTCGTTGTTGGCTTATTGCCATATTTTTTAGCTTTTACAATAATCATAATAAGGGTGAATTTCTTGAATAAAGGGTACCAGAGTTTTCTCGAACATACTGAAAGCAAGCTTTCACAAAATAATTCTTTTACGAATCCTTGCTTCAACACATATCAATTTTCATCGGAATTAGGTAAAGGATATACATCGATATATGAACTTGATTCTTATGCGAGTATTTGCATTGCGGAACATTCATATTTTTGCGATTTTTGAATATGCTGTGATATCAGATGATTCCATATCTATACAACAATATGATTCAATTGATTCAGATCACTGTTACCCCAAGGGTGATGTTTATTCCGGAATGCAATATATTGACTATACTCCTGATGATGAAGTGTATAGATATGTTATTAAAAAGATATTCCTGCAAAGCTTATAGGTATACAGCTTATGCCGGAATATTACGATGTGTACCTAAAAAAGAATTTGTGTAAACAGTGTCAATCTTAAAGAAGATCTGAAAGTGTTCCCGCATGGTATTTCCATTCCTGAAATATCCTCTGTTTTTAATCAAATTCGTAATTTTAAGGGTAATGAATACTGTTCAAAGTTATTTTTCAAAAGCAAAATTGATGAATTAACCGCCATCATTATTCAAAAAGGCAGATATGTTTCAAAAACTTAAATGCAAGTGTTTCCATTGCGGACCGAAATGCTATTATAGAGATTACGGCATATTTGAATCAAAATTTATCAAAGAAATTTTCACTGATTGAATTGTCCGCAGATGCCTGTATGAGTATTTCAAAATTTAAATATGTATTTAAGAATGTTGTCGGTCAATCTCTTTCAGAATATATAACTCAAAAAGAATGGAACATGCTTGTGAAATGTTATCATATAGTAATTTGTATATTGCAGAGTGCCCATCTAATTGGATATAAAAACGCAGGAAGTTTTTTTCTTCTCAATTCATATATATGGGAGTACTCCCAATTGATTACAGATTAAACCGAGTCGATGTTCATGTAAATTCAGATTAATATATGATTGGTATTCTTAGACTGTAGAAATATAAAATCAGATATAACTAATAGTATGATATGGGTGTCAAAAAGTATTTCACTCAATGATTTTTAATTGAATTTGGTAAATTTTTAGTACTCTGACAACTGAACCTTTATGAACAGTCAAAAATTATTTTTAAAATCAACTTTTTGACACTCATATCATATGATTTTAAGTATAAAAAAAGATGATAGCCTCAATACATCATCAAGTTTAAAAGTTTTGTGGAAGCCTTTAACCATTGATTTTACTTTGGATTATTGTACTATCACTATTATAGCATTATCCCCTGAACCATTGATTCCTAGAAAAGCTGTAATTGTTCCTTCCTTGATATCTAGTATCACATTATCTAAGGCATATTTCACACATGAAGACCGTCCACCTGCCTGGTTTTTATTTAGCTATATTAAAGTAGTTCCACATTTATATTAAGCATACTAAAAATGTTCTTTTATTTTTATCGTATTTACTAGTCATAATAGTAGCTTTCTTAAGATTAGGAAATTGCTTTAGTTCCGATAAGGTTATTTCATTCAAATCAAAGCAATCATCTTCCCCATCCCAAGCTGGAATAATATTCATATAGATGTCATTTCCACCATCCATATAGATTGTTTCTATATATGGTGCTAAGCTCTTTGGGATGGCCAGCTCTTTTGAAAAATTGATTGCCGGTTCAATTATAGTACAAGTATCAGTGTCAATATGTCCTCTTGTGTATTGTTTAGCAAAATCATATATATCAAATCTAGGCTCTAATAACTTCAAATCATACATTAGAACTTGAATAATAGCTAACTTGAAATTAATATTATCAAAATGAAGGATATCTTCCTTATTAGGGTCTCTGGATAATTGCTCATCTATACTCATATTATCCATTCCCTTTATAAGATTAGATGCCTCTGATTTTATAGATTTATTCTTGTATATTAAAGTTATAATCAAAGGGAGTCCTATAAGAGGTAAAAATATAAGTCCTCCAATAAGCCCTAATAGCCTATAGCGATTTGTCGTATAAACGCTTTTTGGAAATACTATTAATAAAATTCGCTTCCAGGGTGAAAAATTCCACCTTTAGTTAAGATAAATAATAAAATACACTCCACTACTAATAATAAAGAAAAATAGAGTAATTGATTTCTTTTCCACCTTATTACATATATCCATTTTTGTATCCATAGAGATATCTTGACTGTTAGGTATATTAAAAACCATTTTTGCACGTTCTTCTTTAGTCATGATTTACCCTCCTACTAATATATTATAGTATATTTTGATTAAATGTCTTCAAGGAGTCCTTGCCTTTTGCTTAACCTACGTATATCATATACAAGAATATCAAGGCTACAACTCCAGATATTGTATCGCTCAGGGCATTTGAAAGGTATACACCATTTATGCCTATTATTTTTGGTACTATATACAGGAGAGGAATTAGGATACCACCATACCTCAGTATATACAATAAAGACGATATTTTAGGTCTTCTTATGGACTGGAAGTAGGTTGTCGCAATAGAATGAATACCTACAAAAAGTTATACCGAGAAGGTATATCCTTATATTATGACCCGTTATGTCAAGTAATCTTGTATCAGAAGTGTAAGGGTACACAAATAGCTTTGGATAAAACTCTATAAATATTAAAAAGTGAACTTATAGTCACAATTACTCCAGTTGTGAGTTTTACTGTTTCTACAATCCTGTGGTACTTGTTAGCACCAAAATTATATCCCTATGAGTGGCTGGGCCCTTGACTAATTCCATATATTATCATGGTAATAAATAGGCTAACAGAGGAAATAATTGTTACAGATGCTAGATGGTAGTCACCACAAAGTCAATAATAAACCTATTTAGTATAATACTGACAATTGTACCAAACAAGTTCATGTAAAAATTTGGTAGACCATTTTGGAATATTTCCCAAACAACCTTCAAATCAAAGGATGCATTCTTCTTCCTAAACTTTATAGGTATATCCTCTGCCTTTTATAAAGAAGTACAATACAAACACAGTAACCATAGTCTGTGAAATTACAGTGGCAATGGCGGCCCCTTAACACCCCACTTGAATACAAAAATAAAGAGTGCATCTAGTATAATATTAAGTATGGAGCTTACCATGACAATAATCATAGACCTCTTAGCATGTCCCAAACTTCTCACAGAGTTATTTAGACAGTAACCTGTCAAGCCAGATACACCGCCTATAAGTATGATCCATATATAGTCCTTGGCATATCTATATACATCCTTGGAAACCCCAGGAGGTCAAAAATAGGATCCATAAATATTATACAGACTAAACTTATTATTAGTTCAGAAATTATAATCAAAACCAAAGAATTGTAAAGTATTTTTCAGCTGAATCATACTTCTTCTCCCCATATTTGATGGATATTAAAGTAGACCTCCCACCCCAATAAGGAGTATAAAGGCCATTTGGACAACCTGAAATGGCATGGTGATACCAATGGCTGTTAAGCCCAAAGGATTTATCCTACCAATAAATATCCTATCCACTATATTGTAAATTGCTGCCACCAGCATACTTAAAATTGCAGGTATACTCATGTCTAGCAATAATTTTGAAAATTTTATCATTACCCAAATTCTTGCTCAAAACTACCTCCTAGATAGAAAATTTCCCCTACTGAGGAATAACCCCATAAGGACCTTATACCCTATGAGGTTATCTTATACATAAAGATTAAGCTTTTCTACTATCATTAGAAATATTAACTGTAATCTGGGTTCCTATATTCTTCTTGCTATTTATAGTTAGAGAACCTCCATGTAACTTCACTATTTCTTCACTTATTGCCAAACCTAGACCACTTCCAGACTTGTGGAAGTCTTCTTGGAAGAATTTTTTGGATACATTGGCTATATTTTTTTCATCTATACCGATACCATTATCAGCAACGCAGATGCTTGTTTCATTGGAATTTTGATCCACCTTGACAGATATAATTCCATCTTCAGGCGTGAATTTTATGGAGTTTTGAACTAGGTTTATCAATACCTGCCTCAGCCTGTCTTTATCTCCATATATTATAGTCATATCCTGGTTTAAGAATTCAAAGCTAAGTCTAATGTTCTTTTTAATAGCCATAGACCTAAGCTGGTTTACTACACTTGCAACCAAGTTTTCTATATTCACCTCTCCTATATTGAGTTTCATCCTGTTAGATGACATCCTGGAAAAGTCTAATAGTTCTTCGACTAATTTTATCAGCCTCTCGGTTTCGTCATTAATTATACCTAGGCCCATGCTAAGTTCTTCCTTGCTTATATTATCAAGTCCTAGTGTTTCACTCCATCCTTTGATAGACGTAAGAGGTGTCCTCAATTCATGAGATACTGATGAGATAAACTCATCCTTCAGCTTCTCACTTTTTTGAATTTCTTGGGCCATATTCTCAAAGGTATTAGCAAGGTCTCCTATCTCATCATCATATATCCTGGATTTATTGACCTTGATATTGTAGTTACCCTTTGCCAACATATTAGAAAATATCTTTAACTCATGTAGGGGGTCTATTATGGAGTCCGCAAATTTTAAACTTAGGCTAATGGTAAATGCTATAACTATCAAGCCCATAAATAGAAGGTAAAACATAATTTTTAAAATTTCTATTTTTACATACTTTAGGGATACACTAAACCTGACGACCCCCTGTATAATACCATTACTCTTTATAGGTACTGATGCACTCATCACATTTTCTTTGGTGTCATATTCCTTTATAGATATAGGTGCTCATGTCAGTCCCAGAAGTATTTTTAAGGGCCTTCTTTACATCAACGTAATTCAGGATCTTATTGCTATTAAAACCATACTGGTCTATAATTAGTTTCCCCGGCTGTTTATAATGTTTATAGCTATATTTGAGTTCTGCATATTATTCTGGTTTTCTAATATACTCCTAACCCTATCATTGAAATCGATATTGGTCATATTAGTAGCATTATATACCGTATCTATATACCTCATCTGTGAAAGGATTGTCTGCCTAATAGAGGTGTAATAGTATCGTGTAGTAAATATAGCAAAGAATACCTCAAAAATAAATACTATCAGGATTATGATGATTATGAAATTTTTAAGAACTTTTTCTTAATCCTCCAAAGTATAAACCCATTAATCCGCTCTCCTAAAAAGTGTAACCATAGCCCCATGCTGTCAAAATATATTTTGGCTTTGATGGGTCTTCTTCTATCTTATTCCTAATACGTCTGATATTTACATCAACTATTTTTGTAGTCATATAACTCTGTAGATCCCCATACTTCCTGTAGAATCTGGTCCCTACTAAGACTGTCACTAGCATTCATCATTAAGAATTTTACAATAGAAAAATTCTGTAGGAGTAAGGTCTACAACATTTCCATCCTTATAAAGTTTTCTCTTGTTTATATCCAGAGAAAATGGTGGTAGGTCAAGAACGCTACTCTTCCTTGTATCATTGTCCTTCTTAACCCTCCTGATTAGGGCTGATACCCTAAATAGGAGTTCTTTGATACTAAAGAGGCTTTATCATATAGTCATCTGCACCAGCTACAAAGCCTTCGATTTTTGTCGTCTTCCTGGGCCTTTGCTGTAAGCATTATAATCCTATATTTTCATACTTTTCTCTTATATACCTACATACATCTACACCACTCATATCGGGTAGCATTATATCAAGTAGGGCAATTGTAATATTGGGTTCACTATTTAGTTTTTCTATAGCTTCACTACCAGTACCAGCTTCTATTACATCATAGCCTTCTCTTTTTAAATTTATGCTAACAAAACTTCTTATACCAATTTCGTCCTCTAAAAATAAGAATCTTGTCCATATTATTACCTCCTAACATAGATACTATTTGTTAATCAACTCGAATGTTTTTTCTTATTCTATTAAGGCTAATACCATATTTTTCATAAGGTCTCCATTTGACTTTTTGAGAATACATACACAGTCTTCTGTCTCAAATAGGATAGCTTTTTGGCACTTTTTTATATTCATCTTCATAGGAAGCTGAAGATTTAGATATAACTGTATATGTTAATAAGTCAATTTTAGACTTACCGTTAATATAGTATATGGAATAGTCATCCTTATTATCCTTATTTTCAACCTTTATATATTTTATCTTTTAACTTATCTGGTATAACCTGCTTGAAATTATAAGTAAAAGAATAGAAATTTTGGCCTATCCTGCTAAGGACCTCCTTGTCTTCTAGCCTACCATTCCAATTATACCAACTAATAATATTATTATCTTTGGAATTGGCATTGGTTAGCTTTTTCTTCTATCTTGGGCAGGTCTATTATACCATCACCATTTATATCTTCAGGCCTCAGGTTATATGGGTTTATAGCCAGGATAGATTCATTTTTATTACCTTTTCAAACTTGGAATTCCTGTATATTAGCAGCTGGTTTACAGAAGACCCCCTAAGACTCTGGTAGGTAATTACACTCCCCAGGTAATTGTTGGAGATTCTTCCGTTTAATATTTCTACCTTGTCTAAAAGATTCTACCGTATAAAGTATCGTACTTGTCAAATTGAATATTATCATTTTGAAGTTTCATACCACATATACTTACTTGTAAGTCTTCTGACTCTGGATAAGGGCCAGACATTCTATCTTACCATCATTATCATAGTCAAAATAGTTAAGTTTAATCGATGTTTCCGAAGAGTTATACTCTGCCTTCTTTTTTATATTACCATCTTCATTAGAATAAATATAAATATTTTCATAGCCCAAACTGTTGATATGAAGAATTATTTCCTTCTTACCATCATTATCCAGGTCAATGAAGTTAGCATATTTTATAGTCTCTCCTGGTATTCTTACAATGCTTTCATCATCTTCTGAAATTTGACCACTTTGCATGTTGAAAATATACATATATATATTGCTAGTACCCTGATTTTTCATTGGTTTTTTTCTTGAAGGCAACTATGTCCTCTACCCCATCTGAATCAAGGTCTACCCTATTAATTTTTGGACACATCCTTAAAATTTTTGAGGAGTTGTAAAACTAGTATCAAGGGGTGTTAACCTCCTTATAGAATTGTAGATTTCAAGATTTTTCATCACTTATAGGTTTTACTATCAACTTTTCTGGTGATTTTAAAGAATTGAAGTTTGCAGCTATAAGTATTGGCAAGCCAATCAATAAAATTATGAAAAAGCCCATATATACTTGTTAAATAACTTGTTCAATTTATCACCCCTTTAATCTTTCTTAGGTGGTTTTAGGACCGGGATACTGGTAGTAGTAGGTCTTTAACATACCATTATAGAGTTTTCTTTTTTCTTATAGCATCCTGACCAAACTCATATTCAAATTCTTCATATGATGTAATCAGGTAGTATGACCAATTTTTAATCTCCCTAAATGCATAGCCCAGTTCCTTATAAAGTAGCTTTACACTTTCCTGGTCCTCAAGTCTCTCACCATAGGGTGGATTGGTAATTATAAATCCATACTCCTCATTAGATGCAAACTTTGTCGCATCCCTACATTCAAACCTGATATATTTTTCAACTCCTGCTATCTCAGCATTATTTTTGCAATCTATGGATTCAGGATCAATATCATAACCATATATGGTAAAACTTTCATCATCCTTTAGTAGGTCAAAGGCCTCTTTTCTTACCTCCCACCATGTTTTCTTGTCTATAGTCCTCCATTTTTCTGATATAAACTCCCTGTTCATACCTGGGGCCATATTTATACCAATCATGGCTGCTTCAATAAGTATAGTACCAGAACCACACATAGGATCTACTAGGGTTCTTCCTGGTCTCCACGGTGTTAAATATACTAGGCCTGCTGCTAGGGTTTTCCCTGATAGGAGCCTTATTGGATACTTCCCTGTACCCCCTCTTATGTAGGGCTAAGCCTGTAGTATCTATAGAAAGAACAACCTTGTCCTTGTGTATAAAAACAAAGATGGGATATCTTTCCTTATCCTCTTTTAGCATATTGCTTTCCATGTATTTTTCTTTAAGGCTATCTACTACAGCCTTCTTAACTATGGACTGGATGTCCGGAGTTGAATATAGCTAGACTTGATAGATGATGCCTTAGACACTGGAAATTCAGCCCCATAAGGTATAAACCTGGACCAGTCAATCTGCCTTGTTCTATCATATAGTTCTTCAAATGAAGTAGCCTTAAACTCAGCTACCTTTAAACTGACCCTCTCAGCACACCTTAACCACATATTGGCCCTGGCAATACCATATTCATCTGTCTTGTAGGTAACCCTACCATCCTCAGTTTTTTCGATTTCAAAACCTAAATTTTTGATTTCATTTGCTAACATCTTTTCCATGCCAAAAAAGCAGGGTGAGATTAATGTGTACTTATATTTCATTCTTATTCACCATTTCTATCATCTTATTCTTAAGCTCATTTTCCAGCCTTGCTATTTCATTTTCAGCTTCTTTTCTCTTGGCTCTAGACTCAACCTGTATCTTCATGACTTCATCTAGACTAGATATAAGGGCCTCATTTGTATGTTTTTAAACTCTCTATATCAACAATTCCTCTTTTCAGATTCTTTTGCAGTCTCTATAGATGCCATATTTAAATTATCTGCATTCTTCTTTAGGAGTTCATTTGTGATATTTGATACCTCTCTCTGGGCCCTTATAGCCTCATTTTGAATAGCTAACTCCTAAGGCCAATACCATCTGGTTTTTCCATAGAGGGTATTGTATTTACAATAGTTGATTGTATCTTTTTCCACCATTAATATATTGTTATTTTGAACCATCCTTATCTGGGGTGCCGTCTGTATAGATATCATCCCTAGACAGGTCAAGGTCATGTAACTTCTTTTTCAAACCTATCGATCTGGTTATTAAGGTCATTTAGGTTTTGAGCGTCCTCTTGTAGTCCACTCAGTCTGGCCTTTTTCACGTAGGGCTGGTAGTTCCTTGTTTTTAATATCTGCAAAGTTTTTCTTTCCAGCAAGTATATACATAGACACTTCCTTATAGTAATTCTTGTTTAGGTCATACATCTGGTCAAGAGTAGATATATCCTTCATCAGGGTAACCTGCTGATTTTCCAAAGACTTAACTATAGAATTAATATTATTTTCAGCCTTGTCATAATTAGCCCTCACTAGCTGGGTTTTCTTTGCTTCCCTCTTAAAAATCCCAGTATACCCTTGTCCTCATCACTGGCATCAAAGCCCTTTAATTCAACAACCAAGTTGGAAATCATATCTCCGACCTCTCCAAGGTCTTTTGTTCTAATAACACTTAGGGTAGAATCTGAGAAATCGGACATCTTCTTTTGGACTCCGCCCCATATTCAATACAAGTTGGGAATTTCCTATATCGATTTCTTTTGAAAAATCTTCAACCATTTTTCTTTCAGATTCGCTTAAACTCGACTCGTCAAATGAGTCAATAACACTTCTTTCAACCTTGTCTTCTTTAACCAGGTCTAACTCTTCTTTTTTGTTACTATCAAAACTTAATACTATATCATCCATATTTAATCTCCTATAACATCTTTTGCTATATTTTTAAATGATTAATTCCTCTATTTTTAAACTTATGTATTTATTCATCAATCTTGTTTTCAAAAGGATTTTTCTCCGCTCAGACCATCCTGGGCCAACATGGTCTTTAAAACAGATATATCAGACCTGATATCGATATTATCGGTCTGAATCAGCTGGTCCAATAACCTCTTATAGCACTCATAATGGTATCCATAGTAGTTGATATTTCATCCATTGCCTTAAGGCTTGTATCGGTTTTTGGTTTTATTTTCAAGGTCTTTGTATGACCCAAGGAGTTTGGTAGTTATTGGCATATAGTAGGATGAAAACCTATCTAACCTATCCAACTTATCTGGTTTTTACTAACAAGATCTTCTAAACTTCCTATCAAGTAAGATATTTCTGAACACTTTTCTACCATACCAGTGTCTGATAGTGACCTTTTGCAATACTTCTATTTCATTCCTATTGTCCCTACATAATTCTATGAAGTGATTTAATTCTTATTTGATTCAAATTTTTCTTGCTCAATATCTCTCTCCTACGACTTTTCCTGACCAGCTTTGTAATATGAATACAATTCATCATTGACCAAGAAGATAGTATTATTTTCTACTAGGTGTCCCTGGTAAAAATACTTTTTATCTATCATATTTTTCTAGGTCTTTGACCACACTAGACTCTGGTTTACCCTATACGGTTGGCCATACTTGATATTTCTGCATATCCATTGTGGTCAAGTGAAGCAAGTGGGCCTTAAACCCTAGATATTTCCTTCCTCCCTATAGGAAAGAAGTAGCTAATACCAAACATGACTCCAAAGATGACAAAAAGGTATAAAATTTAAAGCCTATTGCAAGTAGTATAATTCCTAAAATTAGTCATTATAAATGCTGTAATGCTCTGACAATATTTGAAAAATCAGGTTAAGCAAGTAGTTTTCCGGCCTGATATATCTTTCCACCTGATTTATTTCTGGCATATTAGCTGATCCAAAAACCTCTATTATAAGTTCTTACATTAGCTTGCTTTACCTAATATATTCTTGCCTATTAGCGAATTATTAACCTGGTCAAGAGCTATATCTATAGAACCTCTTTTACAGTGTCATTTAGGTCAGCAAAATTACTCTCATTAATTTTTGAATTTATGGTATCCCTAAACCTTTAATTAGGTCATCTACAGAAAAATTATTATTCTTATATTTATTAGTCATATTCAACACCTCACTAATATGATTATACATATAATTAGGACCTTTTTAGCTTTTTGTATGTAGAAATATATTAGGATATATAAGTAAAATTATAAAATATTATTAGATTTTTAAAAGCCATTATCCTTATGATATACAGGACACATTTATTTGTAATGTGACCTAAGTGTTTACTAGTAGCTAATTGATATGTTAATTTAATTAAGTGTATTGATAGATATAGCTATATATAGCCTTATAACTATACCAATAGGCCTTCGGAAATATTAAGGGTCTTGTCTGCTATTTCCTCAGCAAAAACTGTGTCATGGGTAATTATTAGTATAGCCATACCCATTTTTACAGTCTCTAATAATATCCTCAACTTTTTGTATATTATCCTTGTCTCAAGGCTGATGTAGGGCTCATCAAAACATAACACCTTGGGCTTAAGGGGCACAAGACCTAGCTATAGCAACCCTCTGTTGCTGGCCACCTGATAACTGGTGTGGATAGTTATCCCTTTTATCCAAGAGGTCTACCATCTCTAGTAGGTCTAGGGCTTCTTTAACAACCTCATCCTTATTTCTACCAAATACCCTAACAGGAGATTCTATTATATTTTCTAGGACACTTAAGTGGGGAAATAGGTTGAAATTTTGGAAAACCATGCCTATCTGGCCCCTAATTTCCTTCATATCATTTATTGACTTTATTTCCACATCGTCCAGGACTATTTTACCACTATCAAAGCTTTCAAGCCCGTTTATACACCTGATCAGGGTTGTCTTTACCAGCACCTGATTTACCTAAGACTACTCCGATTTCACCATCGTCTATCTGGAAACTAATTCCTTTAAAACTTCTACTCTGACCAAAATTTTTCTTAAGATCTACTATTTTTCAACATATTATCACCCCTTACCTATAGTATGAATATCTCTTTTCTAAGAGTGCAGTTAACTTAGTTAGTATGGCTGTCATTACCAGGTATATGACAGCTGCATAGGCAAAAAGGCATCAGACTAGCTTCCCTATTACTTGCCGCCGTTGCTACCCTCAATAGGTCATTTAGTCCTAGAATATAAACAAAGGGAAGTATCCTTTACTAGGTAATTAATTCATTAGAAACAGGTGGTAATACCCTTTTTGTTAGCTGGGGCAAAATTATTCTTTTATACATTGTAATCTTGTCAAAACCAAGAACTTTGGCTGCTTCAAACTGACCCTTGTCAATAGATAATAGACCACCCCTGAAAATTTCAGCATAATATGCTGCATAGTTGATTACAAAGGCTATAAAGGCCACAGTCAGCTGGTCGAATACTAGCTTTGGACTAATTATAGGAAGTACGTAGTAGAAGAACATCATCTGTAGTAAGAGTGGACTTCCCCTCATTATCCATATATAAAAGCTAGAGACAGAACTAGCTATTTTGTTATTTGATAGCCTTACAAAGGCAACTACTATACCCAAGGGTATGGAAAATATAGTTGTTACAAAGAACAATTCTAAAAGTATTTTAACCCCTTCAAACATTTATTTCCTCCTGTTGCTGATCTTATTTATTTCACTTGTCAGCCTTTAAAAATTATATATTTATTATTGGTTGAACCATTTCTTTTTATCTTGTCAAATGTTCCATCAGCCTTCATATCATCTAAGGCTTTATCGATCTTATCTCTTAAGTCTGTATCCTTCTTTCTGAAGCCTACACCATACTGTTCACTACCAGGTCACCTTCTAGTACCTTATACTTGTCGGCACCCCTCTGAGTAATGTAGTACTTTAATAGAACTTCGTCACCAACTACAGACTTAATTCTACCAATCTCTAAATCTCTAAGAGCCTTATCATATGTATCATAAGTAACTGGTTTCTGGTCCTTTATCATACCTATAAATTCCTTATTAGCCTCTATAGCTTCTAGGGCAGATGATGCTGCCTGAGTTCCAACTCTACCTGGTCCTTAAGGTCTGCTAACTTAGTTGGGCTTTCAGTAGACATTGTGATTGCTATTTGCTTGTTGTCAAAGTATGGCTTGAGAAGGCCACTCTCGCCTTACGTTCTTCAGTTATTGAATAACCATTCCATAGACAGTCAACATTGCCATTATCTAGCGCCTGTTCCTTCATTGACCAGTCAATATTCTGGAACTTAACTGTATAACCGGCTCTCTTGAAGGCTTCATTTGCCAAGTCAATATCAAATCCTTCTAGCTCATTTTTGTCATTAAGGAATCCCATAGGAACAAAATGTGTTGTCAAGCCCCATTACAATTTCCTTCTTGTCTGTGCTAGTAGCCTTTTGGTCATCTTTTCTTGTCTGAACAAGCAACCAAACCTGTAGCTAATACTAACCCTAAACCTAACATAACCGTTTTTTTGATAATACCTTTTTTCATTTTCTTTTCCTCCTAAAAATATAATTAAATATGTCTAGTCAGGTCCAGGATAGAATACGTACAAAAACTCCCGTGCCCTGACGTCTGCCAGAGGACGAGAGTATAAAATCAATACTCGTGTTCCCTACCTCTATTCGTTACTATCTCACAATAGCAACCTCATCGAGTACTATATAATACCCTAACACTGTAACGTGTGTTCACGTGATAGCCTACTAAAACTTCGGTATCCAACTCATAGATGTGTTCGATATAATCTGTAATGTGCTTCTCACCAGCCAGCCACTCTCTGATTAACTTCATATACCTACTATTTCTAGTCAAAGTCTTTGTTTTTGTGGTTTCTTTACTTGTTATAAATCATTCTAATTCATGGTAAAAGGTTTTGTCAAGGTTTTTGAATATTTTTTTATGAATTTACACTTTATTTAAATACATTTAAACTGTTTTATTCACCCATAAACTAGTTTCTAGCCCATGGTACTAAATTCACCTGACCAAAAACTCAAATCACGAAACCTATCTGTATACTCCCCCTATAATTTATTAGGTATAGTATAACTAACTCTATATAGTTAATGCCAAGAAGGGTTATATTCCACATATCTTCAAATTCTAATTTATTATTATGTTTTGACTTACTCGGATGAACTACCCTATTTCTATAGTAGGTGATCAAGTCGACACCATCCTTAAAGTGTCCTACCAGATCTAGAGAAAATTGGTCAATCCTATCTATACTGGTATCCAGGTTACACTCTTTTAGGAGCATCCTTATATTTTTGCTTGGCAGGGTTCTTATCATACTCAATAGGATTGTAAACAGCCTTCATTTCAACCAATACTACATAAGACAGCATTTAGGGCAGTCTGTATAGAAATGATATTGTTATCTATATTATTACCATTTAGGGCACCCAGATACCAGTCTACAGTGTTGTCTGTGACACACTATAATAGGTATCTTCGAGTTTTTACACATGAGAGAAAGATACTTTTCTATGTTGTGGTAGTTTGATATAGTAGATGTCCAGTTGAAGACAAAACGGTAGTCTGAGGAATAATTTTACACCACTCCTATAAGTATTCTTTCCTCCCCTATATCCAAAGGCATTTACTATATTTATATACCTTCCACATAGAAAAGACAGGGCTGTAGATAGGTTGTTTAAAAATACTTAGTCTCTTAGTTTTCTCTTACTTCCATCTTTTTATATATTCTACCAGTATGTGTAATTATATTACCAGTTTTTGACACTAAGTTATTATGCATTTTCCTTGTTATACTTATAGCCCTTGTCTATTATAATAGTATACTCGTTGACATCAAACTCAAGCCTGGCAGCGTATATAAAGTTACCATGATTGACCAGCTTTCCTGGTAACTTATCCATATTTAATATGTCGAACTGGAGGTAGTCTACATCTGTATCTCTTAGACTTAATCAATATGTCATTGATATAACCGTATAATTCCCCTCATTGGCTGTTTGTGTTATTTCAGCATTTATAACCTTATAACCAGGTATCTCAATAGATATCTCCTCCATTGAAAAGATCATCAATATAGTCTGATATTGTTTTCATACCTATACACACTAGCCCTAAAAGTTTATAGCTACTGGTCACTTATCTTATAGTAAACTGTCCCCTGACACTTAATGTCATATGTCCCGTATATGTAAAATCTTCCTTGGTATATTACAAGATCTTCATTGATATCATTATTATCGTATATGGAGATAAATGACTCATTAATTATATTCAATATCCTGTCTCCTTCCAAAAATAAGTACCCTACTGACTTGTAGAGTACTTATATTATACTATCTTTGTGTATTTAAATCAATTGGTTTGAAAGATGAACCATATAAGGACTCTTCCTTGCCTTCAGTTTCTTTTAAAGGCTGTAGACAACATCAACTTAATCCTATTTAACTGGTTTACTGATGTTGCTGATGCATCATAGTCTATTGGTATTATATTGGCCTTTAGGGAATTTCTTCTTTATTCCCTTGATTACACCCTTACCTATAATATGATTAGGCAGGCATCCGAAAGGCTGCATACATACTATGTTATTACATCCAGCCTCTAATAGTTCTAACATTTCTCCTGGTAGTAACCAGCCTTCACCAGTTTGGTTACCAAGTGACACATAAGACTTAGTCAATTCAGCTAAATTATCTCATCTTCTTGGGAGGGTCGAACCTCTTACTTGCCTTAAGGGCTGAAGTATAAGTAGCCATATAAGTTTCTAGTATCTTGACAACTGCCTTACTAATAACCATACTCTTCCAGGAACCCTCTAGGTTCTTGTGCTTATATATATTATTGTAGGCACAGAGCCATAAAGAAGTTGAGTAATTCCGGTACAACTGCTTCTGCCCCTTCTCTTTCCAGGATACCTATCAGGTCATTATTGGCTATTGGACTAAACTTAACCAGTATTTCGCCCACCAGGCCAACCCTTGGCTTAACTTCATCTGTAATCTCCAACTTATCAAAGTCTGAAACTATGTCCCTTATATTCTTTTTGAACTGCCTAATGTTGGCATCTTTAAGTGATTCCTTACACCTGTCACACCACTTTTCATATAGGAGGTTAGCACTGCCTGGTATGCTTTCATATGGTCTAACCCTTAGTAGAACCTTCATTAAAAGGTCACCATAGACTGCCCCCATTACCAACTTATTTAGGACCTTCATGTTCATCTGTTCTTTAAAACCATTATCCTCTATGCCTTGAGCACTAATAGACACTACCGGCACATTTGGGAAACCTGCAGACTTTAAAGCCTTTCTTAGGAAGGCGATATAGTTAGTAGCTCTACAACCCCCTCCTGTTTGACTCATCAGTACAGTGGTATTATCTAGGTCATATTCACCAGACTTTAGGGCATGAATTAACTGACCTATCACTATTATAGCTGGGTAGCAGGCATCATTATTTACATATCTCAAGCCTTCATCAATTATCTCAGATGAGTTATTGTTTAGGACTACTATATTCAGGTCAGAATCCTGCATAGCCCTTTCTATAAACTGGAACTGGACTGGCGCCATTTGAGGGCTAAAAGTGTATGTTTGGTATTTAACCTTGTATTTTTCTGGTATTCAACCTTCTTTTCTTCCAACTGGGAAGGCTTAACTCCACTCTGTTCCCTTTCATTAATGGCAGCCTTTAAAGACCTTAGTCTTATCTTGGCAGCCCCCAGGTTATTACCCTCATCTATCTTGATAACTGTATGTATCTTAGATTTTTCACTTAGTATGTCTTCTACCTGTTCAGTAGTTACTGCATCAAGTCCACATCCAAATGAGTTTAATTGGACCATATCTAGGTTATCCTTGTTCTTACAGAATTCTGCAGCCTTGTAGAGCCTGGAATGGTATACCCACTGGTCTACCACCCTAAGAGGCCTATCCATATGGGCCAAGTGACAAACAGAATCCTCTGATAAGACTGCCATACCAAGAGAATTTATCAATTCTGGTATACCATGGTTAATCTCAGGATCAAGATGATAAGGTCTACCAGACAAAAACAATACCCTTTAAATTATTTTCGTCTAAATAGGCTACTGCTTCTTCACCCTTCTGTCTTACCTGGGCCTTGAAAAGGTCATATTCTTTTGTAGCCATGTCTATAGCCTTATTTACATCATCCTGTCTAAGGTCTGGATAGTGGTACTTCATGGCAGAGTATATTCTCTTCTTTAACTTGTTCTTGTCATTTAAAGTTATAAAGAAATTAATAAACTTAATATCATTTTTCTTCAAGAGAATCCATATTGCTCTTTGATTACTTCTGGATATGATGTAACAACCGGACAGTTGAGTGGTTGTCAGAATCAGGTCTTCCCTAAATTCATGTGTCACTGATGGATAGAAAATAGTCTTTATATCTTTTTCTATCAAGTCTTCTATATGACCATGGACTAGCTTAGCTGGATAACATACTGTATCTGATGCAATAGAACTAATCCCTTCTCAAATATATCCTTAGTAGACTTGGCTGACAAGACAACTGAAAATCTAGCTCACTTAAAAGGTATGCCAAAACGGATAGTTTTTCATACATATTTAGGACTCTTGGTATACCAATAAGACCCCTCTTGGCCTCTTCTGGCTTTAGGGACTTGTAGTCAAAGAGTCTGTCATACTTATATTTATATAAATTGATGCTTTTGTCCTTTTCTATCTTCTTATGGGTATAAATTGCCTCTCCAACCTCACACCTGTTACCTGATACAAATATCTCGACTCAGAGAACTTATTTATAGTTAATAGGCACTTGTTAGAGCAACCCTTACATCTTGTTACACTTGACTCTATAGTAATGTCATTTAACTGGTCAAAGCTGAGAATATTTGACCTAATACCCCTGTATTTTTCCCTTGAAATCAAGGCGCATCCAAAAGCCCCCATCAAGCCGGCTATATCAGGTCTGGTTACATCCCTACCAGCCAGGACCTCGAAAGACCTCAAGACAAGGTCATTATAGAATGTACCACCTTGGACTACAACATTTTCTCCAAGTTCTTCCACATCCCTTAATTTTACAACCTTGAATAGGGCATTTTTAACTACTGAATAAGCCAAACCTGCAGATATATCCGCAACACTAGCCCCTTCCTTTTGGGCCTGCTTAACCCTGGAATTCATAAATACTGTACACCTAGAACCCAGGTCTACAGGGTTTGTAGCCCCTATTCCGACCTTTGAAAAGTCAACTATATCCATATGTAGAGACCTTGAGAAGGACTCAAGGAAAGAACCACAGCCGGATGAACACGCCTCATTAAGGATTATCTGGTCAATTACCCCATCTTTTATCTTTAAACACTTCATATCCTGGCCACCAATGTCCAGGATAAAGTCAACTTTCGGATCAAAGAACTTTGCAGCCTTATAGTGGGCAATGGTTTCTATTTCACCCTCATCTATTCTTAGGGCCTTTTTAATTAATTCTTCACCGTAGCCAGTTACAGTTGCCCTGGTTATAGAACAGCCCTCAGGTAGTTTTGAATATATATCCTTAAGTATCTTGATACTCATATCAAGGGGACTACCCTCGTTACTACCATAGTGGGAATAAAGTAGCTGACCCTCTTCTCCTATTAGAACGGCCTTTGTAGTAGTTGAACCAGCATCTATACCAAAGAAACACCTGCCCTGGTAGTTTCTATACTGTCCCTTTTTACACAGTCCTTAGCATGTCTAGCCTTAAAGTCTTCATAGGCCTGGTCATCCTTAAATAGGGCCACTATTTCATCACTATTTCCATCTTCAAGACTATCAACCCCATCAACCAAGTCAATAAGTTCCTTGATTGAATAAACTTTCTCCTTAGATGCCAAAAGGGCTGCTCCCATAGCCACATAAAGCTGGGCATTTTCAGGAAAATTATATTTTTGTCTTCTAACTTCAATACTCTTGCAAAACTGCTTTCTTAATTCTGACAAGAAATATAGGGGTCCACCAAGAAAGGCAACATTTCCCTCTATCTTCCTACCACATGATAAAACGCTGACCGTTTGAACGACAACAGCATTAAATATACTCATGGCTATATCAGCCTTACTGGCCCCATCATTTATAAGAGGTTGTATATCTGTCTTTGCAAATACACCACATCTTGAAGCGATTGGGTAAACCACCTTGAAGTTTTTGGCAAGTTCATTTAATCCAGCAGCATCTGTCTTCAAAAGTGATGCCATCTGGTCGATAAAAGCACCTGTACCACCGGCACAAATACCATTCATCCTCTGATCTATTCCACCTGATAGGAAGGTTACCTTGGCATCTTCTCCGCCAAGCTCTACTACAACATCAGTATCAGGGTTATACTCTTCTATAGACCTTGTACTAGAAATTACTTCCTGTTCAAATTTTATTCCTATCTTTTTTGATAGGCCTATACCACCTGAACCTGTTATTACAGACTTTACCTTGATATTCCCTAATTTTACCAAAAATATCCTTTAACTGGTCACTAACTGCCTTTTTCACATCAGAAAAGTGCCTTCTATATTCTTTTGTATTTTTAATAATTTATCTTCAGTTAAGACAACTGCTTTAACGGTTGTGGATCCAATATCTATTCCTAAATTATAGACCTTTTCCATCTTATACCTCCTCATAGGTAATATACTATATATACCACCTATCACCAAAATGAGCTTGGATAATACATATATATAGAAATCTACAGAGATTATTTTAATTAATATACCCATTTTAGTATATCTTATACCAAATTTAGATTTTTTTGTAAAATGAAATTATCTTCATTTTAGGCATGAAAAAATCCTCCTATGACCTTTTGATTTATCATAGGAGGATAAGGAAATTTATATACTTTTTACATACACTTTTCTATAGGTAGATTATTACTTTTAAATTCTTAGAAACCATGTTAACCAGGTCAGCAGTTCTTTCAGCATAACCCATTCATTGTCATACCAAGAAATAACCTTTACTAGTCCATCACTCATTACCATTGTTGATAGGGCATCTACTATAGAAGACCTCTTGTCACCCTTGAAGTCTACTGAAACAAGTGGCTTATCACAGTAGCCTAGTATACCCTTTAATTCATTTTCAGCAGCATCCTTAAGGGCTGTAGTTATTTCTTCTGCAGTAACATCTTTCTTCTTAAGGTTAACAACAAGGTCAACAACAGATACAGTCTGAGTTGGAACCCTTAGAGAGAATCCATTTAATTTTCCTTCTAGTTTTGGAAGCACTAGGGAAACAGCCTTAGCTGCACCAGTTGTTGTAGGTATTATTGATCCAGCGCAAGCCCTAGCCCTTCTTAAATCCTTATGAGTCTTATCCAATACCTGCTGGTCGTTCGTATAGGCATGAACTGTTGTCATCATACCGTTTTCTATACCGAATTTTTCATCTAAAACCTTAGCTACTGGAGCTAGACAGTTAGTTGTACAAGAAGCATTTGATATAATATTGTGTAGGTCCTTATCGTACTTATCATCATTTACACCCAATACTATTGTAATATCTTCATTCTTAGCTGGGCAAGTTATTACAACCTTCTTAGCACCTGCATCTATATGACCTTGAGCATCTTCTCTATTTTTAAACTTACCAGTATTGTCTATAACTATATCAACACCTAGGTTCTTCCAAGGAATTTCACTTGCTTGGCTGCCCTAGTGATTGCTATATCTCTTCCGTTTACACTTATACAATCATTGTTCTTTACTTCAACCTGGCCATCAAATATACCATAGCTTGAATCGTATTCAAATAGATGGGCTAGTGTTTCAGCATTTGCCCTAGCATTAATAGCGACTACTTCGTATTCATACTTGTCAGATGCCTCTGTAATTCTTAATACTGATCTACCAATCCTACCAAATCCGTTTAAACCAACTCTAATTTTTCATCATAATCCTCCCATATAGTATAGTATATAATATAATCTTTTAAGTTTTTAGATATTAGTATATCTCTTTTCTACAAATATTGTATACTATTTAATCTAATAATGCAATACTATAGGGAAAAACTTTTTCAAGTTTTTTTCTTAAAAATATTATCACTACCTTACCTCAAACTAAAGAACTAATAACCCTGAGCTGGATTATACTATTATCTAATTATGATAAAATATTCTAAAAAGGAACTATGATATGTATATCATAATCCCTTTATTGTATATCACTTTTAATATAGCCACTTCCTAAATTACTTTTCTTCGTCTACTATTACTGAATCTTCTAATTTAGGTTCATCCTTATCAAAATCCTGCATAGAAACTACAAAGCTATCAAGATCATCATCAGTTTCTTCATCTCCATCAAATTCACGTGCATTTTTCTATCGATTAGGGTCATCAATAGTTTCTCTTAGGGCTTCTAGATCTTCTAGTTCAAAAATCTTCATCATCAAAGTCATCAAAATCACGTTCAATATGAAGTTTTTCACGAAGGAAGTCATTCACTTCTATTTCGTTTTCCTTATAGATTTTGTAACCTAGAGCACCTGCCACTACACCTAGGGCAGTACCAAATAATACTTTTTTCATAATATACCTCCATTATCTTCAAATATAAATTTTTCTAAATCGACCATATCAGTCTATACATCAAGCAATTAAATATACTAAATAAATTTACCTTATGAGTAGAAATATGGCCTTAAGATATATCTAAACCACATTCTCTTAAAAATTGCTGTGGGTCTTCGAACATATATTGCATATGACTCATGCCATCTATTATCTTAATTTTTTCCAGCATCAAGTGACTTAATCTCTGGTAGGTTGATTTTAGACTTGTCTTTTTCACCAAATAAGAATACAAGATCAGTGTCGTCCCTATACAGTACAGATGGCAAGGTGTAATCATAGCATGAAAAAGGCAATTTTCTTCAAACAATCATTGTCTATATCCCTATAGACATCTATACAGTATCTTTCATCTTCCTTGTTTAGGTACTTGTACTTTTTAGTCTTACTAAAAAACTCATTTGGATGCTTCTTAAGGCCCTTAGAAGTCCTCTTCATCTCTAGATACAATTTTAAACCCTGTGGTTTGCTGGATTTCATGGCTGGTGAATCAAGAGCTGCCTTTATCGATCTTAAGGTTTATATCCTTTAAGATTTCAAAAAGCCACAGAGGTTCCGTAGGATGACCCCAATAAAAAGCTATCCTGTTCATATTATGATCCTTTAACCAGTCTATAATCTTATCAGATTGGCACCTGGCTGATACAAATTCAGAATGTGGGTGGTCAAGCCCTCTAAATTTGGTATCACTACATAGTAATCCTTTATAAGTAAAAGGTAAATTGTCCTATAACTGGTAACACCTGGATAAAAATACTATGCACCAAAAAGCGCTACAGGTTTTTTCAGAATCACCAAAAAGTTTCAACTTTCATGTTTAAATTCCTCCACATTATCTTTTTATACCTTCTCTAAACTATAATACCCTCTATAATTAGTAAAAGTAAGTACTTGAAAGTTTTTTATTCATACTAATTAATTTATGACTGGTTTTCCGTCATTATCTAGTATGGCCTTACCTTCAGTATCCAACATAATACCATCAATAATTTTATCTCTTTCAAGTACACCATCATCATTGTAGTAAAACTTGTCATAACCATAGGGTGACCTATTAGCCTGGTATAACCAACCCTTAAATAGGCCAGCATTTGAAAACCTATATGTCTGTTTATCTGGATCAAAACCTACATCATTGGAAGAGGAGTATGAATAGTTATACCTATCCATAATAGAGTTAACGGTTAAACCACTAACAGAATTTATACCACCTATGACAGTTATATTGTCCTTATTCCCACTACGGTTTACAACATTAGAATCAACCTTCGTTGAGCATAAAAGTACTCCTGTATCCGCTATACTTGCCATAGATGAAGCAGACAAGGCATCTGGAAAGTTCCTGCCACTTGCTACAAGTAAGTTTTTAGCTTTTATAAGGGCAAGAATTTGATCACATGTCTTATACCTGTCATCCCCACTCTATCCTCTTACCATAGGTATTCTTTATTGAATTTTTCCACCAATTGTATATTCAACCTTATAGTCTTTTGGAAGGTTTAATTTTTTTCTTCCATCAACTAAAAGTAGGCTAGTTTTAGATTTGGCAACTAGACCGCTTGTAGATAGGGCATCCGGGAAATTTCTACCATCAGCTATACAAAGGTCATTATTCCCCGCCCTCTCAACTACTTTCATGCTGGTATCATACCTGTCCCTACCCTGATTCTCTCAACATTGAAAAATTTAGTCAGGGCACTTTCATAACCCTTGTCAACAGAGTTTTCTCCACCTACTATAATTACATTTTTAACCTTCCTATTCAGGAGATCGGCCGTAAACTTTCTATAGTCTAGGTCGTCTGAACTAGGTTTAACCAATATTATATTTGCCTTGTATTTAGTTGCTAGACTAATGGCAGATAGGGCATCAGGAAAGTCCTTGCCATTACCACTATGGCTATATCAGACTTATGGTGGTCTGCAACATTCATAGAAGTCTGGTACCTGTCCGGACCCTTCTATCCTTCTAATAGAGCCTGCCTCAGCACCTCCTAAAAATCCCTGTAAACATCATACCAAGAACGAAATATACTCACTTTTTCCTCAATTTACTTTTATTAAATCTCATGCTTCTCCCTCATTAACTTCTGTAAGTTCCCAGAATTTTTTTTCGTTTATTACACATATATTATGACCTAGAGCCAGGTAGGCCAAAAAGAATTTCATACTCCTTAGAGTCATAAAAAATTGGTTTGTCAAAAACCCTCTCCAACAATTACATAGTCCACTTGATTGGATATATCATCGGCTATTATAGCCCCCATATCTCTTAGTTTTTCCTATATTGGACTTAGACTCATAGTTGAAGTCATTATAAAGAAAAACCCTCTTATCTTTTAAAAATCTATGTCAGAAAGACAATCCTCATCTTCCCAGTCATCAATTGTATCAAATTTTTCCAGTATTGTGCCAATTCACCCATAGACATAATCCTTATAGACTTGCCCAACCTATTTAAATCCACTATATATATACTGCTTGTCTAGGTCTTCCGTATAGTAAATAAAAGTTTTAACAATATAGTAATCATACTCTAAATCCAAAGAAGTGGTAAATTTCAGTTATACTCATCCGCCAGATTCTTGAAATCTGGCATATTTTTCAATTTAATCCTATTTGAAAGGCATATCTTGAATTGAAAAATCCAGGTCTCAGCCTAAGATCTTCTAAATAAAGCCTGCCTCTTTAGGCTCCAATTCTTGGCATTTATACTCCTCATCACCCTATTTTTAAGAATCCTGTTTTGTTCTCATCAGGGCCCTGTCCATCCATTGGAAAAACTCCTGACTGTAGGTCTCCCCATACTTAGAATCCAAGTCATCAAGTAGATTTAGATAAGATAAGTGGGTCCTATATGCGTCAGACCTAGCCCTGTGGACATCTGAATTATCTATACCCAAGTGGTCACACAACCTAATCAGGAAAATTTTTCACCATAGGCAAACTCTCCCAGGTCAAATGTATCTATACATGGATTTTTCAAAGTCCCTGTCTAAAATCCTATCAAAAAGAATCCTTGATTTCACGTATATCATTGCCTCATACCATGGCCTATAACCGGTAGATCACCAATAAAATCATGAAACTTTTTATAACATGAGCTTTCATCCTCGGCAGAATATATCATCTCATTTGATATACCCGTAAATCTTCTATGAACTCATCTACATAATAAATCTCTTGTCCATCAACATTTACTGTAGACTTAATCTTTTTTGCTTTTATAGCCACTCTTAGACCCTTTTCTTTTCTAATACATTGTAGTCTGGTGGTCTGACCAGGCTGGAAAAACTCATCTATAATTACACCATCCCCTTACCTTTAAAGCGGCTAACCTCTATAATATAGTTTAAACAGTACATCTGTCAATCCCTAAATCTATAGCTACATATGTTTCTGGAAGAGTTTTTAATTTGTGGTCGTACTTATTGCATTTAATCGTCAAATATTCCTCCTAGAAAACTTATTTTTCCTTTTTAATATTATAAATACAACTTGGTTTTTAGATTATAATATGGTAAAATAAAGTGTAAAAATGATATTTATAGGAGGTCAAATGAAGCTTGTAAAAATATACAATGAAAATGTAAAAGCTCTAGTCAACCAATTTAATATAGCGGATATGTATTCAAGATCAGCGGGTGTCGCCTATTATTTGACCCTGTCTATTTTCCCATCACTAATGTTTTTAATGTGTGCCTTTGCCTATATGCCGCCTATTATAGGTAACTTTGTAGAGACTGCTATCAGGACTAATGTTCCAACAGGAGCATCAAATATACTGCTTACTATTGTAGACTCAGCCATTAACAATAGGAGCATTAGGCTACTCGTCATAACTTTCCTAATAGCAGTATGGACTTTCTCTAAGGCAGTTAAGTCTCTTATAGCTGGTCAGAATTCAGCCTATAATTTTGAAGAAACTCGTTCCTTTATCAGGCTCAACCTATATGTATACTTATATGCTGTAGCATTTTTTCTAGCAGTTATACTAGCAGCAGTTTTTAGTATATGGTAAGTTTGCTGATATTATTCGGAGATAGACTTGATGAATTTTACCTACTAACTTTGATATATACTTTTATAAGGTTTGTGATCCCCATCTTTTTATTCTAGTGATGTTTTAAACTTTTTATATTCGGACCATGCAAACCTATAAAGATCTCGCCAGGCTCTACCAGGGAGCTTGTTTTACAACTGTACTATGGGTAGTATTATCTATAGCCTCTTCTTTTTATATTGATAGGTTCAGCGACTATAAGGAAATCTATGGAAATATATCGACTATCATAGTCTTGATGACCTGGATATACCTTTGTAGCATATCTATTACAATTGGTTATAAGGTCAATGCATTAAACCATTGGAGAGACCATTTAAAAAGATAGATAATTAGAAATAAGGAGGTCGTCTACCAACCCCAAGAGCTAGACTTATATTCTAACTTTTGAGGTGGTAAACCAACCTCCTATTTTTAACCTTGTAAAGCATATTTCTCTTTGAAAATACAACCATGCTGGCTACTATAATTATACCACCAATTATAGTTCCCAAGTTTGGTATCTCTCCTAGAACTATAGACCCCAATAGGGTAGCAAAAGAAATGGTGTTAAAAGCTAAAATTTGCACACCTCACTGGTATATCGGCTATCGATAGGCTAGTACTCATAAGAAGTAGGCTATTACGCTTGAGAATACACTTTAAAACTAGTAGGACTCAGTATAAACTTAGCCCGAAGCAGCCACCAGTTCACCCTTGGCCCGGGATTGCAAATGGTGACAACATCAAGATAGAAAAATCACCATACTGTAGGTAACAATCTTAATCCCTCTTATAGTCATCCATGGACAGCTTTCCTATTCAAGTTGTTGTATATTGAAATAAAAACTGAGGCTGCAAGTGTCCAAACCATGCCGGCATTGACCGACAATACTCCATCCCACGACATCATAATCAGAACACCACCAAAGGCAGTAATCATAGATACCCAACCTACTTTTATTTATCTTTTCCCCGTATACCTTTGCTGGACTCTAGGCTGCAATATTGAGTGGGGCAAGTCAATAATGCTTGATGATGCAGAAGTAATGGTTTGTATACCCTTATTGAATACAAATAGGTATACACCAAAGCCACAAGCTGCCGATAAAAATAACCATCCAATATCCCTGGCCCTAGGTAGTCTTATCTTGGTAAATATTCCTATAATAAGTAAAACAACTGATGCTATATATACCCTTAAAAAGTCCTAGGGCAGGGGTAAAATGTTGTATGGCAACCTTTGAAAAATGGAAAAGGCTACAGGCCCAAAAAGATATAGTTGCTAGTCCTAATAGGGTTAACTTTTCACTTTTTATTCATATCTGCTTAACTCCTTTTCCTTTTTCTCTTATTAATCCTATGATTTATGTTAGAATTGCAAACATTAATATATATTTTCTTTAATATATATTAATTATCCTTATAGTAGATTTTAACATCTTTTTCTTTCCCCTTTAATCTAAATATATAATAAATATAATCTAGAAGAAAGACAATTGGTTTTTCTCACTCATCCTCAAGAGACCCATGGTTGGATAACTCTTTTCACTACTCGTTTTTAGATAACTTGGTCCTCTTGATAAGGTCTTCTTTGGACAAGAATTTTACCATCTTTCCTGGCCTCGACCACACTAAGGGCTGCATTTTCACCCATCCCTGTAGGATATCATAGGTAGTAGGATCTTCTTGGCCCATATATCTTAAAATCCCTAGCATCCGATTCTATATAGGTTCATATGCATAAATTCAATCCCTCTGGCATACATTTCTACCACAACTTCTAATATTGTATACTGGGCATTTTCCTTAGTAGTAGCCTTGGTTCCAAGCTCTTTTATTTGACAAGTCTTGCCTTAACCTTGTCTATACCAGATGTGATTAGCTCTATGTCAAAGTCATCTACCTTGGTAGTAAAGTAGGTAGCATAAAAGGCTTCGGGATAGTTTACCTTACAATAGGCAATCCTAAAAGATGTCATTACATAGGCAACTGCATGGGCCTTAGGGAACATGTACTTTATCTTCTTACACGAAGATATATACCAGTCTGGTACCTCATTTTCCAACATGGCCTCCTCATCTTTTTGTTAAGCCCTTACCCTTTCTAACACTTTCCATTATGGTAAAGGCCCTTTTTGGCTTCAACCCCATGAAAATAAGGTAATTCATTATATCATCACGAGTAGATATAACCTCTTTTAGACCAACAACATTGGCCCTTACCAGGTCTTGGGCATTATTTAGCCACACATCTGTACCATGAGACAGACCTGCTATCCTGACTAATTCGGCAAAGGTTGTAGGTTTGGTGTCCACTAGCATCTGTCGTGTAAACTTTGTTCCAAACTCTGGTATGGCCATAGAACCTACTGTAGTCCCATCTATATCCTCCGGTTCTATACCCAGGGCTTTTGTAGATGTGAATAGGGACATAGAAGCTGGATCATCAAGTGGTATGTCTGTTATCTTTATACCTGTCATATCCTCTAACATCCTGATAATGGTTGGACCGTCGTGGCCCAGTATGTCAAGCTTTAATATTCTACCACTGATTGAATGGTAGTCAAAGTGGGTTGTGATTACACCCGAGGACTTATCATTGGCCGGGTATTGGACTGGTGTAAAATCGTGCACATTCATATTATGTGGTATAACCATTATAACCACCTGGATGTTGGCCAGATGTCCTCTTTACCTCTGTACACCCCTTAGTCAGCCAGGTCATTTCAGCATTTGTCAAGTCTAGGTGGTTTTCTTTTGAAAAATTTCTAACATAACCGTAGGCTGTCTTTTCCTGGACCGTACCATATTGTCCCTGCCCTAAAGGTGTATCCTTTGGCAAAGAGTTTCTTCTCTGTATACTTATGTATAGTTGGCTGGTAGGTTCCTGAGAAGTGTAAGGTCTATATCTGGGCTCCTTGTCACCCTCAAAAACCAAGGAATACTTCAAAAGGTATATCCTGGCCCTCCTTTATCAACTGGCTACCGCACTTAGGACACTTTTTATCTGGTAGGTCTATACCTGAACCATATTCACCTATACCAAAAAACTCAGAATATTTACAGGCCTCATTTGGACATATACATAGTGCAGGCAGAGGATTAACCTCAGTAATATCACTCATAGTTGCTGCAAGAGAAGATCCCACAGACCCCCTTGATCCTACCAGGTATCCATCTGACAGGGACTTGGCAACTAGCTTGTTAGCTATTATATCATAACTGCATAACTCATTACCTATAATAGAGTTGAGTCTATTGAGCCTTTTTTCAACTATTTCAGGAAGTGGATTTCCATATATTCTTTCAGCCTTGTCACAGCACATTCTTCTTAGTTCTTCCTTAGATCCATCAATGATAGGAGGGTAAGTTTTATCAGGTATTGGTTTGATACTCTCAAACATATCAGCTATCTTGTTAGAGTTTTCAACAACCACCCTATAGGCGGTTTCGGCCTAGGTAGGCAAATTCTTCTAACATTTCATCTGTTGTCCTAAAGTGAAGTGACTCGATATCCTTCTTATACTTTGGTATCTGAGAATACTCAATACACTCCTATATAATCTTTCATGGGCATCCAGTGTATGTACATCCCCAGTAGCAACTCTACCAGCTTTTTCCTGACTGGTTTCCTAGGTCTACTAACTTTTTATTTATATTTTTAAGTTCTTCAGAGGTTTTTATCTCACCAGATTCTACCAGGTACTTAAGATTGTCAAGAGGCATAATTTCTATAAAGTCATAGAAGTCCAAAATTTTTATCTATCTCTTCACCGGTCTTGTTTCTCTGTATGGCATTAAATAGTTCGCCACTTGAACAGGCACTTCCTATTATCAAGCCATCTCGCTTTTCTTTTATTAGGCTCTTTAGCATCAGTGGTTGTCTGTAGAAATGATTTAGATGTGAATCACTGATTAGTTCATATAAATTCCTAAGCCCCTGATAATTTTGGGCATAAATAGTTGCATGACTTGGCCTTAATTTTGTGTGGTCAATCTTGCCATATACACTGTTTATATCAGAAAGCTTTTCTACCCCATCCTTCTTCATCATAGCAATAAATCTAAGGAATAATTGGGCAGTTGCTTCAGCATCATTGACAGCCCTATGGTGACCGCTAAGATTAATAGATAAGGCCTTGGTCAACCTGTCAAGTCCAAACCTCTTCATATAAGGCATTAAAACCCTGGCTAGTAAAAGTGTATCCAATTTTTCATGCTTATAGTCCAAACCTACTTCACTACACTTTTGAGCTATAAAACCTGTGTCGAAGTCTGCATTATGGGCTACCAGAATAGAGTCCTTGGCAAAGTCCAGTAAAACTTATTTGGGGCCTCTTCTATACCTGGAGCGTCTTCCACCATGTCATTTGTTATATTGGTAAGTTCCTGGACCTCATAAGGTATATCCATTTTTAGGATTTACAAAGGTAGAAAACTCTATCTTTAATTTGGCTGTCCTCTAATAAGACTGCCCCAATTCTGAGTTATATTGTCCCCTGTGACTGAAAAATCCCTGTTGTCTCTATGTCCAAAAACCACAAATCTTTTGGTTAAAGTCCTTGTCATTTGGATTTTGAACTATATCTAAATCGTCATCGACTATATAGGCTTCCACACCGTATATGACCTTGATATCCTTGCCATTAGATGCATTCATAGCATCCGGAAAGGCCTGGACTACACCATGGTCTGTAATGGCTATGGCCTTATGCCCCCACTCTAGGGCCCTATTTATCAATTTTTTTACCCCTACTACAGAATCCATTGAGGATATCTTGGTATGAGCACGAAGCCTCTACCCTCTTTTCTGGGGGCATCATCCTGTCTAGATTTCTTTTCCTGACTCCTGATACCTGTTACCGTCATCTCTATTTCATCGGTATAGGAGCTGACCACAATATCGCTCTTGACCCTTATATAGGACCCAATTTTTGTGGCCTTTTTGACCTTGTCAACATTATTATCCTTAAGCTGGAGTTTACAAAGGAGGGCCCCAGTCGTGTCAGTAAGAAAAATTGAATACAAAGACTTACCACTCCTAAGATTGACTTCCTCAGTATGGAAAAATCTCTCCCTCAATAGCCACTGTACGAAAATTCTCATTTATATCAGATATACTTACCAGGTCAGCCCTTACGTCATTGCCATATACCATCTCTAGGGTCCCTCATGGTCCTTATCCAATTTGTAGCCATCTTCTTCTTGAGGCTCCTCAATAACTTCTGATTCTACCTGGATAGATAATCCTCAAGCTCAAGATCTATATTCTCAATTATACATTGTCCCAGCTATCTAGATTGAGGTTCTTTTTAGCCACTTCAAAGTCAACCCTAATATCCTAGACAACTGCCTTTTGACCATGTCAATTATTTCCTTGTCTACTTCCTTATCTATTAACCTGGCATGTATATATTCCTCTGGCAACTTAATCTTTAAGCAGTCTCCACTAGTCATATGCTCTAGGTCATCATGAACGTATAGGATAGGTACATTAGTGTATATATATATATTTGGCCAATAATGCTTCATTATATCTTTTTAAGGCTCTCTTTTCCAGCCCTGTAAACCTACATTCCAGTTTTATAGACTCAAGTGGTGGACATAGCTCTTTTAATCTTATCTTCTAGCCTGGTAAGTCTTTCCATCATTATAATTTCATCTGAAAGCAAATGGATAGTGCATACCTGTGTATTTTTGTCCAAGACAGATTTCTCATAGTAATCTTTTTCAAACTCTTCTAAAAGATTTTTATTGTCCAGCCTAATTTTTAATAAAAATCACGTAAAGCTTTCATGAAAACTCCTCCTATTTATAATGGTACTTAAAATTATATTAAAGTTGATACTAGGAATATCACCTGACCATTTTTCTTAATCTAATTCAATACCCTGAGCCGGTATTTTATGAGTATCAACTAGGTTTATGTCACCAAGCAGGTCCCTGTGCTTATTTCTAAACTTATCTATTACCATAAACTTATTCCAACAATGCATTGGTACCAGGTGTCTCGTTATTTTTGTTTTTCTATAAAGTACTTCATACCCCAATCAAATCTTTCTGCCTGTCTTGGATCCAGGGGTACCATGGCAAGGTCTATTTCTTTACCCTCCATCTTATCTATTTCATTCTTGAAATTCTTAGTCAGTTCTTCAAACTCTTCCTCAGTCTCAAATCCTACCCAAGTCCACCAGTTAAGGTCACCTGCATGGTAGATAGTTTTTGCCCATATAAGATATCATAAAGGCTAAACCAAGGTCTGTACTCAAACATGTCTCTACTCCTAATTCACCAAAAATAATATTCTTTATTTTGTCTCAGAATATGACTTGTCAGCATACTCTTGTCTTTAGGCACTACGTCATTAGAAAGTATATACTCAACATCCTTATGGTCCCTAAAAAGGTCAAAAACATCTTCATTGAAGTGGTCACCATGTCCATGACTAATAAAGACATACAATTTTTGTCCTTATCTGAGACGTGGTATGTCCCCCGTATAGTAGTCAAACAACATGTAGGCAGTGCTCTAATTCTAATAAAAATCCACTGTGGTATATATATTTTAAATTCATATTTTATCTCTCTTGATTATTTAAAACACACTATACCATATAGGCCCATTATATATTCATACTCGTCAGATAAGAACCGCGCCTAGCTTGTAAATACAATATCCTGGTCTAGATATTTTTCTTGAGAGAGAAAAGTAAGTGACAGCCTAATAAGGGTCTGTCACCACTAGTCAATCCTTTTAGATTTTTATGTTTAATTAAAAGTTCTTAATACCTAATATGATAGTGATCATGATCGTGGTGGTGACCACAAGAACAATACATGTCCATGACTATGATCATGGCTCAAGCCCTCATGATTTGCGTGCCTTCTTTCAATTCCATCCAAGGCATCATACCTACGCTCTTCTTTTTCATCTACATGATTATGCTTTTTAGATTTTTCCATAGGTCTTCTAGCATTTCGCTCTAATCTGGGATAGCTTGTCTATGTCACTAGCCAAGATTTCTGTAAAGTCCATGTTAAGGCTTCTCTTTTTCCTATAAACATAACCAGCCATACTTAAAATTTGATAAACCTTCTATATTCAAGTTTTCTTAAACTGGTTGAGTTCACTTAAACCCCTTAGCCCTCTAGACTTCATATCTATATCTGAATTTAGCAAGAATCCAATAGAGTCTTTTACAAACTCAAGTATGACTATTAAAACACTAACCATATCTATCCCACTTATATTTTTATTGTAGGCAACTTCATAAATTTCCTGGTCACCAGTCATAAAGGTATTAGGCTGGTAGGTTTCTATCTTTAGGTTGACCCTACCTGCAAATCTGTAACCCTATCAAGAACCTTGTCAAAATCCCCCGCCAAAAACATCTAGGCATTTCAATATCATTCGTATATTCTATTAGCATCAAGTTGTATTCACCTATTATCATGGAAAGTATCTCTATTAGGTCTATAGGGCCAGTCTCATGCTTTTCATCCACTTAAATATATGTGCTTAATATCAATAGCAATTTCTATGGTATTTACCTTCTTCATCTTATGCTCCCTAATTTGTGACTTATATAAGCATAGTCACTTACCCTCTTATTTATGGACTATAACTGGTGTACCTACATGAATCCTTGAATACAAGAATGACATATTTGATAGTGGTGTATTTACACATCCGTGAGATCCTGCATATAGGTAGCTATTTCCACCAAAATGGTTGCCAATATGCATCATGAATACCTATACTTCCATTAAAATGGCACCCAGTATTTAACTGGTGAGGCATAACCTGGTCCCTCAAAACTGCATTTTTGTCATGTTTTCCTTACCTTGAATATGCCTGGAGGGGTAGCCATACCCTTATTAGGATTGCCTGTTACTACTGGAGTAACCATTTTTTCATAACCATACCCATGCTGACATGTTGACTAATATCTATCTCTATATACTTGTGACCAAGATTTTACTGCATTGGCAGGTATATCACCATAATTAGTAACTATATATTTAGATTTATATTATGTTGATACGCCAGACTTTAGTATGCCTGATAGCCCTATTTACCTCTACAATCTAGGTCCATTTTTGTCACTTGTCGTCTTAGATATAATAACGTCACCCGTTTCTTCCAGTGGGCATATGAGTCACTTCGCTGTTTAGGTATGTACGTCATCGCATATTTTGATATGACCCATCCTCGCCCTCATCATATGTGCTGAAAGAGCTATCTATTTAAGTGTAGATAAAAACTGGCTTCCTTTCTCATCTGGCTCTGTCCATGCGTACTATATTTTCAGTTGTCGAAAGTATTCTCAACTTCGCTGAGTCTACTGCAAGCCTTGGTCAGCCTTGGCATTTCTTTATTTTGCACTAGGTTTGACAGGATACCATGCTATTAGTAAGTGCATCTCTCCACCACTCACCTGTGTAAGACCTGTGGTATGTGCCATATTGTAAAGGGTCTTGTACTGGTTGTATGGAAAGACCATTGTTTTGAATTAACTAAAAGCACTGCCCTTCTGCAGCTGGATTTCTAAAGGCTCAGAGCTCTCTTACCTGGTCCAGCTTGTGTTTCAACTTTATCTACTAGCGCTAGCCTGGGCATTTGCAGCGCAATGATTCCGGAATTTATAAGAACTGCGTGCCCGATAAAGCCTGTTGGCCTCTGGCTCCCACCACATCATCTCGTTAGGTAACCAAGCGTGGCGGGGTTGAGTCATGTCACGATCTTTGAAAACTCGTGTCCCGCCCATACTGTTGAGCACTGCAATTCCTACTCTAGTGGCGTTATCTGTCACAATTCACCTACTGACTTTAGGTTACCACATGCACAGGCATTTCACACACGACTGGCCTAGGGCCAGACAGTAGAGCTTTCTAGCCTACTATTAGAAGTAAATAGCATAGGTGCTTCTTTGTCAGTCTATAGCACCATACCTGTAGCACTGTAAGCCCTTTGCCATTAACCATGCAGTTCCTGACTTTCGGGCTAGCTCAGTTCTGCTAGCTATACGTCTGTCTCTTCCTACTGCCTCTATTCTTCTACATCAAGCAAAGAGGTTTCAATTATCTTCTGCGCCTCATTGATACCGAATCTTGACCTCCAATTAGAACCTTCTTTGCGCCCCTAACACTTGGATATCAGCCATTGTTGCCCTCATTTAGACTATCGCTCTGTGTTAATAACTTTACTGGGCGCACCCTAGCTACTGACAGTGGGCAGCCTGATATAGAATCTGCAACTGCATTTGCATTTGTTAGGATTACTGTATCAGACTGACTCCCATCCGAGACTGTGATATTTTAACAGCTGTAGAGATACCTGCCGCTACCACTGATGTTTTGACTGGTAACGTTCTGGGCATAAACCGAGTGGTCCTACCACTTGCTACCATTGCTCCTACTACAGCCACAAATGTAGCTGCTCATTAATCATATTTACGCACCTCACACATTAAATTAACTCAGATGTCTCATTAACGAATGAATAATTATTAATTTCCTAATTATAGTATATAAATATATCGAAATACACTTTTCAAGTGACATTTACAATTCTGGTTTCTCATTTCTTTTGTGTATTTCTTCTGTTTATGAGTATACTATAAATGACACGCTTTATACATCCTACTGGTTAATATGTGTAGAAATACTACTATATATATGTGTAATATATTAACAATACGTGCATAGGTAAAAGTGTGTTCTATAGGAAGGTAAAAGACAGACAGTAGCAGATAATAATTTGGAAAATCATTACTTTGTAATGATATTTTAAATAGTAGGCTCATGCCCTTGGAGAAAAGGTCAGACCAAAATATGCAGATGGCACGCCATCTCTCATGCAATGTTTGTAAACCAGGGTATTTGAAAGATACGACCTATCAGAAAGGGAGAGAACTTCCCAATAGTTACTCTACAGACAGGTAGCCTGGAAGTTCATAGTAGTGAAAATCTATGGATATCTACGACCAGAAGTACAGCAATCTAGGCCTATTAAAGAGCAATGCCGTGTACTTACTGGTGCTGGGACGAAATGGGACTCTAGGTGATAGGACACTGCTCTGGGCCAAAGATATGGCGGCTGCAGTCAAGAGACTGGCTAATGGATGTGCCATGAGCAAAACTTAAAGAACCACATATGGAAGGCATATAATCTGGCAACTCTATAACAGGAAGCTGACCTTGAAGAAACTGGCGGGTCTCTACCTACGTGCAATGGAGACACAGTGGTGGTGCGTAAAGTGATGTGCCGTGATTTGACTCCTATACAGGAGTCATCTGATGGTAGCTGTAGCCATTTGCAATAAACAGAGATCCAGTGATATGTTGCCCTGTATGATGGTTTGAGACGACGCAAGGCAGATTACATGCGTATACGTTGGTGTATTCTGCGCCGCTATGTAAATAACGACCCGCATTTATGACAGTGCATATCATCGACCAGATAAAAGAGAAATGATGGCTTCAGAGACCCTCAAAGAGGGCCATAGAATCTGTTACGGTTGGTTTTAAATCCAGACAAGACTAACTTTGTGGATTTTGCCTTCGTCAGACTGACTTAGCAATGGAAAACTATGACCCTGTAAAGCCTAACTTTCGAGTTTGAATTGGCCATATAGTAATTTGGTATTAAGATATATATACAAGACTGTAGAAGACTTAGGATGTGCTGCAGTTCAACTTCACAGCTTCATCTTAGTATGTAAATAGCGGAGATATATGATATATATATATGATGAAGTTGCACGCTGTTCACTGGCGCTAGGTATTGACGGGACATGCTCTACCACCTAAAAAGATGACCGCTCAGGTGTTTTAAGGAAAACTACTGAAATCTCACTAGAAGTTTGTGGTAGGGAAAACCTGCTTTGGTTTCCCAGAAAGACTTTCCAAATAGGGAAGGAATATCATACTTACTAGAATAACCATTTACGACCAGGCCTATACTCTCTCATACGTAAGGAAGATGTTGTCCATCATGCCCTGACCGCCAGATGCGAAAGAGGCTTATATGTGGTGGTGACAGTGTCTGTAAACAGTTTATGGATATTGTGCCAGTAGGCTCGAGTATAACTGAGAGTGAGGAAGATGAACCGGTCAATGCAGAATAGTTTTCCATGTGTAGATCCCAGGCTATGTGGTCCAAAGCATCTGAATCTCGATTATATTGATATTCCTGAAAAGTACCCCTCGCCTGTAAATTCGCGGTTTTGAGGATAGAAAAATAAATAATATGGGTTCACGCTATGTTGTACAGTGTGTCAGCCCTGCGTATTGGCGTCGGCGCGCTGCGCTCTTCACCGCTTCCGCAGACTTATTTATTAATATGGGTAGGGTGATTCTGTGTTTTGAGAGCATTATAAATTAATCTATACTCTTGTCCTTAGTACTACGTCTGCAATGATACTATTCTTTATAAAAATCAGCGTTGAGAATTTTATTCTCTCACCAACTGTCAGATAAATATTTATACAGCTAATAAATATAATCTCTAATAAATCATGGATGTCTAATCAACAAATTGATCATAGATGATGCAAGAGGTAGAAATTATTTTGCTCTCTCGTTTTCTATCTGCATTTCTATAAAAATCAACAATATGTTCAGGAAACACTTACCCTTTCTCCACCCTAAACGATACGATCTCTTCTATATTTTCTTTTTACTAGGTATAATCTTCCATATAATTATCTGAATTGTTCGCTGGGATTTCAGTAACTGCATAGGAGACATTTTGGTATAGCTGCCAAACCTGAGTGACACTAATGCATCTGCAAAGACTCCACTCTGATCGTCAGGGCTATACTTTTGGATTTTTGCATGCATATCTACTAAACAAGTTTGTGGCCGTTTCCATACCTATTTTTACCTGCTATTCTATATTCTGCCTTAGTTTAGCCTCTATATTCTTCCTATTGAATTATTACCACTTTCAACTAGTGGCTGTTTTCTTTAGTCCCTTATCCTTCATCGCCCTTATCAATGCAGTCAAGGACACTCATCTGATTTACCAACAATACTGGAATATCATCCTTAGCAGCAACTGTGTGATGATGCAGCCATGCGCATCCGGAAAGAGGCCTACTCACGCTGATGCGGCATAGGTGCCCTGTCAGGAAAAATGACCAGTAGGTTTGACTCGATTGCTAGCAACTCTAGCAGATGTATCACACTACCTGTCTTTCTGCTGTATCCTGTAACATTTTAGATTCTATCATCTTCTTTAAATCTCTTTCAAGACCGTTCTTAAAGAATTATTACCTCCTACCAATAAGGACTCTCTCTCACTCCCGATCTCTTGAATTTTCATTTTTAACTTGAGTATCAGGTGCATTGCAGGATCTCATTTAACAAAACAGGTGCCTTCCTTGCCTTTGCCAATGGGCAGCAGCTGCATGAGGAGTCTGCACGTCTATATAGGTGACTCAAATGTACCAATGGCATTGGTATCCAGAATGGTTAAAGTAATGTCAGCTGCGATAAGTTTATAGAGGTGGATATCCTATCATTTCCGCCATAATTCTTTTTGATTTCCTACTGTGACAGTGATTTTTATTTACTTTTCTTTAACCTTGTGTCTGTCATCTTTCTTTCTTTTATTTAATTCTTCGTTTTCTTTCTTTCATTTTCCTCACTAGCTTTTGTCACATCATTTTCGTAGCTATTGAAATGCGGTTTTGAGTTATTATCTCTTTTAGGTCTCTTGGCCCTTTTCAGGTTTCTCTCTCACCCTTTTCAGGTTCTTTACCCTTTTCAGGCTCCTTTTGCCTTTCAGGCCTCTTTACTGCCTTTCAGGCTCTTTTGCGGGCTCTTTGCAGGCCTTACCTGCAGGCCTCTTGGCCTTTCAGGCTCTCTCTTCTTTGCCTTTCAGCGTGTCTCTTGACTTTCAGGTCATCTTTGTCCTTTTTCAGGCTGTGCCTTCTGATCATCACCATTGTTCTACCATAATCTTAGTATCACTGGCTCTCTCTTCGTATGATGTTATTGATCTTTATCATAAGAGCCTTTCTTATTATCTAGACTATCACTTGGAGAAGCCTGAAATAGCACCTCTGTGTCAACTTGATATGAACATTTCTTCATCTTCTCAGCTGTCCTGGCTCAGAGCAACCACAATAGATTTACCCAGTGTCAACTTGTCCCGGTTCTATAACAACATAGTACTCTCCGTCTGCTTGTATATTGTAGTACTTTTCCAAATCAGTTTCCGTATCACCAACACATTCAAATGTCTGACTTTTAGCTTCAGCATTAATATTGTGTTTTAACACGATTTATATCAAATTTCACAACTTGAAATCAGGAGCAGAAGTTCCGTATTGATATTCTCTATATATCAGCTAGCAAAACCTAACTTTAACTTTTATCGTGCTTGCAGCCTGTCTCTTGGTTTGAATGAGCACTGCTAGCTCTAAATCTACCATTTATGCCAACAACCTGATCCATTTTCCAAAGCTTGCCTTACCTATAATCATAACATAAAGTTCCTAACTCATCTAAATCATTCTTGACCTTCCAAGTTTATATCAAAATCGTGGCTTGGATTTTCACTGCAGATCATTTTACCTTTTCGCCGAGATTGTATCCGTGCTTAGGCTCTGGTGTATATTCCACCTACTGGAAACATCTTTTGATGCTACTCTTCCATCTCATTCTCCTGTTAGTCTCAATCTCAGTTGTAGTATCTTCTACTAAATCTATACATTTACATCAGATAATTTTGTGCCTGATTTGTCACTAACTTACTCCTCCAAATGCAGGTTTCTTAACCATATCCAAAGTCTACATGTGAGTAGTATTATTTCTCTTTGTTAATTTTTATTGATTGCTTTGTCTGACAGAATGTGTCCAAATGTCTTTGCAAGATGTTTTATGTCTCTGACGGATATACAGGCGGAAATTCACCCCACTCGAGGACTGCCTACTTACAACCTTGCAATATCTGGCAGCCATCACCTGCCTACTGCACTCGCATCTCTCACTGGCTTTCGTCATGAGGTGACGTTGCCCCTCATAGTCTGGTTTCTGTATCCATTGCCTGTACGACTGCAGCAGTGAGCCGAGCGATTCCATGCTCCCGTGGCATCCATTTATTAGGTTGCGTTGTCAGTGGTAGAGTCTGTCTTTGGAGTTGCAGTTTCTTCTAAATTTTGTGTCTCTATCTGTCATTTTAGACTGGCTCTTGATGGTCAAGGCTGCGCAGCGGGCACCAGCTACGTATTGGGAGGCTTGTGCCATTGACGCTACTGCCTATATACTATGATGCTGGACTGATACGTGACTGTTAACAGGTGCAGAGATTATTTTGTGTGTGTATCAAATAGGGATGACGTCCTCTTTTGAAAGGCAGCCCAAGTTGCTATTATAATCAGCTGCGCACGTGGCAAGACGCGGGTGTTGTGGCAGGTATAACGTACTCTGCTGTCGCGGGTGAATGAGTTCTGCAGGCGTCTGATTCGCCTTACCAGCTGGCTGCAAGCCATACTGGTAGTAAGATGTGGAGCCTGTCTCCACCTATCGCTGCGGATTTGAAGCCGGCATCTGGCAGCACTGTGAACCACCCTAGCAGATTGTTGTTGATTTGCGCTTTCATGTCGGGCTACTCTAGAGCGACATCCGTTCAGTAGCTGCGCCCGACAAAATCGATTGTTCTGCATTCTTGTGGCGAGGAGGGTACTATCAGGAAGTGATGGTGTGTGCATGATCCATGTGAGCATCAGGTGCTGGCACCTAGCCTGGCTAATGACATTGCGTCACACGTGTGTGTGTATTAAATTCCTCTGCCAGCGCCAGTATCATACCGGTACAATGGCTGCGCCCATGAGCCATATCAAGAGAACACCACTAGTGATCGTGTGTGCTCACTTGAATAGCATCAAATAATGAGCATTGTCAGACTCTGACCGGTTGATTTGGTCAGACCCTTTTAGCGTTTTCTCTGCTGCAGTGATGGTTTGCAGCGTCTGCTGCTGCTATGGAATCCATTATGCCGACCGTCACGCTTTGACCTCTGACTCTCCTGTATTCCAAGCCAAGTCTGCGCGATATTTTTCAAATTCCACCAATCTCATTCTGTTAGATTCTGAAATGCTGTGTTGCTGTTGGATTACATCAACCTTGAATTTTCTTTTGATTTATATCTCATTTTACGTATATTGGGATGAGACGCTAATTTCTCCTGTCATTAGATCTGCTTTGGAGTTTCAAATGTGTGCACTTATGAGTACTTTCAACTTTTTACATTCCCAGATTTCTCTTGCTCTAACCAATCCTAATACGCCATCTGTCCTTTCAAGGCAGTCTGAGAGGATAGCTGAGCTACAACAGCCTTACCTTCCACCTGTGTCTTTATCTGTCCTTTACTCTCTTCTGTTTCTATGAGATTCTTACTCAGCTGGAATATCCTCATTTGATGTATCATCCTTAAATATATGGCATGCGCCCAGCCACTGCCTATCTATATGGCCATCAGTGCCTATTCAACACGCGCTTTCGGTGATCAAGCATCATCAGACGGCATTCCTCTCACGAACAGCGTATTTTTCTGCACGAGTTTAAGCCGAGCTACATACTACGACTGTAATTTGTTGAGAATCATGCTAGTAGCGAGATAAGAAGCTGTCAAGACCAGATTTTTAATGCACTCTGTACGTCTTTCCTAATTTGCTTTACTATAGATACGAAAATTGTATCCTGTGATGGATATACGATTATAATATCAATTTTTCGAATACTATTAATGACTCTTTACAGATTCTCTTACTGACCTACCATAATAGAGTTTATTCCACCAAGAATAGTCGGCCATTACTTATTTTATTGTCTTCAATATATTTTCTCTGGTCTTGAAGTCCTTTATAATTTTGAAACTAACTGTACGCAGTGCTTTCTTGCTCGGCTAACTGAGAAACCCGCTCGAGTGACATCTGTCATTTTATCATTATCACCCAGGATGCCATAACTTTGCCCTGTCCATCGTACATTTAGCGCATAGCCTCTGACAGTTTTAATGTGTGAAGTCTCATACCTATCGTATCACACTAATCCTCCCTCATCTTTTAGCAGCTGTACTTTCTAGCTTTCTTTCTAAGTCATTTGACACGGATTTATATCCACGACTATAATTACTTCAGCTGTATGTTATTTCACCAATGACATCACTACTGTGCAAACTGTCGAGCTAAAATCATAGTGTGAGTCTGGTCTCTGTGCACAATAACCTGGTCATAAGAAAGGCCTAGCATCACGCACATTCGCTCCATTTTACTATAGCCAACTTCCCAGATCTGTGAGTTTGATTTCTTTTTGCTAATTCTCTCTAGCTAGCTTGCATCGCCTTTACCATCCTTACCGTCAAAATCTCTTTCGCGTGCTGATACCCATGGTTCTGGGAGAAAATTCGCAGTGATGCGCTCTGCTTGATGGTATTAGCGTCATCCACTAACATATGCCCACACACCTCACTGACCCCTAGTCTAACTCTCTACAGCTCTGGCTGGGCAGATAAGAAGTCTTTAGTTAGCTTGGTATTGCGCCCTTTTCTCTCTCTTCTTTTGCACCCAGGCAGTGCGGTTTGAGGTATTCTGAGCATCTACGGTTTCACCACTTGACCGCTGCCGAACCCAGCCTTCTAACTATTTGTGTGGGCATAACATTGTACTACTGATGAGTAGCATCATACCCGTTTTCACCTTCTAGACTGCTAATTTTCAAGACTTGTATTATTTTCTAGCTCTCGCACACATTAAGTGTAGTTTGAAACAGTCGTCTTTTCCGTATTCATAGCGAGGAATAAACATTTTTATGATTATGATCCTCTCAGGTTTAGCCATCCTAGTAAATTCGAGTGTTACTCCCTCTTATATCTTCCTTTTACGAGATTGGCTTCTTTTAAAGTATTTCTCCACCATTTTCTTAACATATATAATTCCATCACTGCTAGGTTTATGTCTCATCGTAGCCCTTCGAAATGTTAGCAATCCATATGTGGTTTTGATCTTTATCCTTGTCACATGTTGTTCAGGACCTTATGATCTTTTTAAGAAAATATCTGCCATTGATTCCTATTGTCTCATCCATTATCTTTGCATCAATACTTTCTTGCAGATTTTCATTTTCCTTTCTTTCTTTCATCTGGTATTATCTGCTAGCGTCCTCAGATGATTTAAACTTTTCGATTGCTGTTTTTCTAGGTCTGCTATCTAGTTATAGTCGTCATTATTCTCAGATGTGTCTAAGAGATCTTTGGGCTCATTCTGTGCTTTCATTAAGTCGTATCAGTGTCTTTCGTAGATGCCCTTGTTCTATTTTTCTTAGCTCTACACTTTTGTTTCCACTTTCTTTGCCGCTAGAACCTTTCCTTTTCTTTTTCTGTGGGGACTTGGTAGGCTTTGTCTGTGCCTTGTGGATCAGACCTTTTGTCCTGCCCATTCTTACCTTAGCTGCTTTAAGATAAATTTTAGCATCTGTCAATTTGTCCTTTTAGATGCTCCACCGTTTGCATCAGTATATTTTGTCAGAATTTAATTTTCCTTCTGCTTACGCTTTTCAGCTTTGTTTCTAACTAATAGTATCTGCAGAGTCAGTTCATCAGTGAGTGCTGAACATCATACTTGTAATCTACCCTATCTTTGGAATCTTGTGTATATCATCTCTTGCAAGATATTCTTTTAGCTCTTTATATCTCATGCTCTCTGCGAAATTTCTTTCGCTTCTTTGATGCTATCTGAGTATACTTCTAGATTCTGATTCTGATGAAATCAGCATCTGCCTGTTTCTTTTTGACCATCATCTCTAATTCTGTATGCGATTCGTTTTTAATAGGAATTAAATAGATTTTTATATGCCTGACTGACTTCTTCATTGGTGGCATTATTATTATTTCTGATCGATATGTTGGAGCATTTCTTATAAGCAAGGACATCAAGTTTTCATCATACTAGGTTTTTCAGGTAAGGATATTCTTTATAGACTTCATAATACTCCTTGTTTATTCCAATACTAACGAGTTGTGATGCGAGGTCTCGTATCCACTTCATTATCATTGTATCCATCAGTTTTTAGCATAATCTTATGTCTAAGACTACTGTATGTTCGTGATTTTTATCTCCAAAACTGGTGTAGCAGAGTGAGATTCACATCTGAGCTGTCGAGTTGAAGCATCTACCGGTATTTCAACTTCTGTTGGATATTCGTATTCCTTGTCCACTGACTGATGGCTTCATTCTCAAATTCTAGCTAATGTTCTTTCCTCAAGCTTTTTACCACTCTTTTGATTTCCTTCACAGTCAGTATATTTTGATATTACTCCTGTAGGGTTTTCCACCTTCTCCCAAAGTGGTCTTAACTTCGAGTGTCAATATTTTATCTAGACCTTTCATACTTAGCTTGGCCTTGTTTATAAGTGCAGATGCAGCATGACTCTCAGAATGACCATTGTATGTAAAAACTTAACATTGCTGTATAATCCTTTAGATTCATTATTACCTGGTATATTTGGCTCTTCATTATTACCATTCCCATTGTCAGGCTTTAAGATTGCATCATCTGTTTTAATCTTTTCATCATAGTTGATGCTTAACTTGTTATCGAATGTAACGTTTTACATCTATATTTCCTTGGAATCATAATATGTTATATCTATAGAGCAGAAGGTCTTGCTTGCCATCTACGTCTAATTCTATCTGGACTATACAAGCTTTTTGTTCCGTCTATAAAATCAAATTTAAATTTTTACTTGTAATTGTGTTAGCTGGGTTGAGTATATCTTCTTGAATATTGAAATTCTGTAATTAAATTTATCAATTTTATTCCCGTTCATAATAGGTTTTCAAATATAAAACTAATTTCTTGTTTTTCCACCTTCTTTTTATAATATACTTTTGCATCTTTTGTTTTATAAATTGAGAAAAGTCAGTATTCACATTTCCATTTGGTTTTGTAAATTTACCTTAACATCATATATGCACGATCTTTTCTAGATTCTTGTCTTTGTCGATCTTCAATTAAATCATCACTGCTTCCATCTTTTTCTTTTCAAAGAATTCGCAGCCTTCTTTTAATTCATCATAAATTTCTTTGGTATCATTAGGAACCGCACAGTCTTCTTTTAGTAGTATTTAGCCATTTTTCTGCCTTAGTAAAAGCCACTAAAAATTTTACATATGAATCAGATTCATAACGATCTCTTTGAATCACTCTCTATCTTTGACTTTTATCATACAAAGCCCTGCAATTTTTCAGTATTATAACGTAGAACTGTGAAGCTTAAATTAGTGGTTCCAGCTTACATCTCCTGTAAGATCTGACAAATCCTTATTATCCGCTACTTCTGTTTATACGTTCAAGTTCACTTTTTAAAAGTCTCTAGACTTTTCTTTGCAGTATAGATTTCAGAGAATAAACAGAACTGCTAAGCTACTTTTCTGCTGACTAGGTCTCAATATTTCCTCTTTGCCGGTTTCTTTTATATTCCGCATAATATATAGGTTTAATAATTTCATATAAACTTTAAATTTTCTCTCCATATCTTTTAAACGATCTAATATCACGTATAGTATCATCTGTCTTTCTCTCTACCAGGATCCATTATTTCCGTTTTTATGGCATCGGCTCTCTTCAATGAAGCTTCAATCCTATTTCAACATACCCCTTGTGGTCTTTTTCCTTTTAGAGAAGTATTTGTCCAACTGACTATATTTTTATATCAATACCAAAATGGTTCACTTATAGTAATTTCTTGATTATTGTGTTTATGTATTTTTAGCTGTTTACCACTAAATTTTCAGGTCCAACTTCTCCAGGTACTGTGACTAAATACTGTAATATCATATCTTCTCAATTGGTTTTATAGCAGTAATCGCACACAGTTGACTTATTCCATTAAAGGAAATGTGCTGATAGGACTTAACTTGCTCATGGAGAGCATGATATCATGTTCATTTCAGATTTAACTAGCAACTAACCTGGAACAGTATTTCCGAATTATCTCCTTAACATATATATCTTGAGCCGGAGTATACTATTCACACTGGTAACTTTATATGTCAAAATCTGCCTCTCTCACCTTCATAGTATCCATCTGCTTTTAAGTTCATTAGATAGTGGAAAATACATAGCACTTATTTTCAAAACTAAAATTATCATAGAGTGATTTTAGCTATCTGATAAATTTTCCAATTTTCCATTTATACGATATGCTTCTTGCCACAACTTCCACCATGGTGTATCCTGAGTGCAGTTTCATTCATTCTACTACCATCGCTAAATACATCAAAAGGTGTTCCATTGTCTACTGTTTTGATAACATATGTATCCAAATATCTATCGGGATACTCTTATCAGATATAATCTTTTCTACTAGTTTCTTAACTTGCTTGGCCTCACTCTCCTCTTTTCCATTTTGTAAAATGCCAACATTTGCATGGCTTTTTTACATATGATTGCTTTCAGCAAAACTCTGGTCACAAGGGTCTCCTGTTGACATTATTAAAGACAAAGGCAACAGATACCATTTTCTTGCTTATGTTATATTTTTTATTAAGCATAACTTCCTCCTACGTTTTTACAACAATATTTTAATATGCTTTTTAGCAGGAAAACGTTTTTATAATTCTTACAGTACGCTACCTTGGTTCTTATTATAAACAGATTTCTAGCAAACATATTCTAGCATAGCTTGATAATAAATGCAAGTTATTATTACTATCATCATTATTTTATATTTTCATTTTATTAAAAATATAGTAATACAAATCATCTTATTTTTAGACTAGATAAAAATTATGCTAATAAAGAGAGGTTATGCTTTCATTTACTTATTTCTTGAATGCATAACCTCCATTAATTTGAGATCTACGAATGGTAATCTCACCTATATTAAATTTACAAATCATCAGATAAACTGAACAAACCATTAGAGTCCAGCTAATATGATTCAATCTTTTCCTTAGGCATAAAAACCTATTTCTCTGCTAACTTCCTTACCACCCTTGAAGAAAATTACTGCTGGTACAGTACTTTACACGCAAATTCCTAGAGCCAACTCCATACTTTTCATCACATCAACCTTTATGAAATAAGCTACGTCCTTCTGTTCTTCAGCTACTTGAGCAAAAACTGGTCCTAACATGTTACATGGACTACTACCAAGTTGCAAAAAGTCAACAACAGCTACTCCTTCATTTTCCTTTACGTTCTTTACAAAATCCTGTGCCTTAATTACATTTGCCATTTTTATTTCCTCCTAAATCATATTTATCAAATAACATTTTATCAAATATTTTTGAGTAAGTACACTAATATTCTTATAATACCTGACTTTTAAAACATTTTTCTTTGTACATTTTTCAAAGATTCATACAAAAATATTCACTCAATTTCAAATTGCAAACTTTATTTACTTTGCTTTTACTTTTCTCAGCTTTTGGCTTAGGTTTTCACTGGCTTACTTAGGTATGTCAATAGTAAAGCTAGTACCCTGACTACTTGATTTTGACCCGTATGTTTCCATATAGGGTTGTTGCTATCAACTTGGCTATTGATGAGGCCTATACCTGAACCTTCTACTTCAGGTGGCCCTTACCGAGTCACTCTAAGAACCTCTCAAATATTCTCTTTTGGTCCTTTTCAGATATTCCTATACCAGTATCTTCAACCAAAATCAAAACCCTGTCCCTGCCCCTTTTTCACTGGCTGTGATAGATATTTTATCACCAGCTTCAGTATACTTGAAGGCATTGTCTACAAGTATTCTGATTAATTGGTTAAGTTTAGTCTTGTCAGTATATATAATACTTTATTCTTCACTCCAATCGATAGTCAAAGACTTGTCCTGGTAGTCCGCAATTTCAATGTAGCTTTCAAAGGTCTCCTTGAACAAGGCTTCTATATCTACCCTGCCAATATTGAGCTTGACTATTGACTCCTCCTTAGTCAGAGACAAGAGTTCATTAATCATTTTCTTTAGCTGCCTGGTTTCTCTCATGGCCACTGCTATAGTCTCTGCCTCATCTTCTATGGTAACATCCGGTTGTTTCAATAATGATTCCAGCTTAGACTGGATTATGGCAACTGGAGTCCTTAGTTCATGTGATGCATCCTGGACAAACTTAACCTGGTTGTTCCAAGATGTTTCTATAGGCTTAAGGGCCTTGCTGGATAGATATCTAGCTATTATATATACAAGCAATAAAGATGAGTATGTCAACAAGTATCAAAGAGTCACCATATTGCCCAAACTTAATATTTCTGGTCAATATTCCTCATTATCTTTGTACTAACTCATTTTTCCTCCTTGACCACAAGACTCTCAAAATTATATCCGTTTATATTTTTCGTATACAAAGCCCTCCTCTTACCCATATTTTCTTTTGGAATACTAATACCAAAATACCTATTCCTAGTATAGTATAGGAGGGTATCACCTATATATGTATAGGATATCCTTGGGTCTAAGGCTTATAGGTTCTAGTATCGAATCTTACTGTATTGGTCCTTGATAAAGTAGAAATTCTTCAGCTAAATTATTATCATTACCACCAATCAAGCTAATACTAAATAATTGTATACAAACAACTAACTAAAATCATAAAGACTTCTACTACACACATAATGGTCCAAAAGTCAGATTTCTTTTGGTCCTATCAAAAACATTATTGTTTATCATCCAATATGTAACCAACCTTTCTTTGTCTTTATATATTTATCGTAGTCATATTTGGACAATCCTTAGATTACTCACATACACCCTACAATCTCTATAGTAGCATCCGAATCTATGCTAGACTTCTATCATATATCTGCTCCTCTAAGAGGATTGACTCCTTTATTCACATGTATGCTCTAGAGTTTAAACTGCTTATTCTGTAACTCTATCTCCTCGTCATTTATATAGATCACTATTCTTTTCAGAATCCATTCTCAAAGTCCTAAATTCTAGGTACTTCTTGTCCTTTATTTTCCCATTTTGTCCTAAGTGGCAAGCATACACCACTGCCAGCTAGCTCATCCATATAAAATGGCTTAGTCTAGCAATCATTGGCACCAAGAGTAAAGGCTTCAACCTTGGTCATCAAGGGCCTCATGGCTGTCAATATTAGGATTAGTGTATCCCTATACCATCCTTTCTGGCCTGGTTTAATGTTCTATACCACCCGACATTTGGCAACATTAGGTCCAATATAACCAAGTCATATATACCCGTGAAATTAGGCAAGACCTTCCTCGACCATCTCCGCATGTTTCTGTACTCAAAGTGCTTAGATAACTCCCTTTTCTTATATCCTTTGTGTCAGTCTTATTGTCTTCAACTCATTAATATTTTGTACTTCCCCCATCAATGCTCACGTATAAATACTAATGTCCAGGGCTTTAACTAGACTTGTCCCATATCATTATCATATACTATTATTTGAGCATTTGAAAACACCATCTAAACCATTTTATCATTAATAGAGCGAAAATATCCACATACATCCACCCTATACAGGATAGTGATATAATAGTCAGGGAAGGCAGATAGGAGGTCGACTATGTCTCCATATGCCAAATAACTGATGAGCTCACTGTGAACCATCCACAAGCAGATAGAGTAAAAACTGGAAAATACCAAGTCTAAGGACTTTCAAAAACGTGACTAAATCAAATGATAAAACTAAGAAGACTTCCACTGATGAGATTCCTAAAAAGAAGTTACCCTGAGGATCAAAACAAGAGTTGAGTGGAGTCAAAAACTTACTGGAAGACTACAGGCTGTGAAATAAAGGCTAAGCCTAGAAATAAAAATAAGACTGGCAGGGTTACATTCACTCAGACGAATTGGATAAGCTGTGTGAAGCATAAGGACTGCATAAGGACAATCAAGGACCCTGACTAAAACAAGTATGAAAGCAGATAAATACTGATATTAAAGTGAAAAGATATTATCAAGCAAGCCAAAAGGCTGCTACGTACAATAGATCAGGAGGTTTTGGGAAAACTTCTTCTACTCACTGGCCACTAATATATCACAGGCACTTCTTACTTACTGAAATTATCAAGGAATACTTGCAAAAGCATAGGGACCTATACTAAAAATATGGTTCAAAGATATATATTATTCATTATTTAAAATAATATAAAAAGATCGTTAGCATCCCCCATTTTTGGGGATATGCTGAAGGATCTGTAAATTCAAATTATATAGTTTTCTTTTAAACCAGTAAAGTTTGAGTACCATCTTTAGCCAGACTTTGCTTCCAGGTCCTTGCCATTCAGAAGCATCTCACCCTCTTACCCATAAATCTTAGGCCATGGCAGAGCTGCTACAGCTTACTGGTGGTGCGATATAGGGCGGAACTCTAAAACCTTGCGTATATAACCAAATACTATAGTACCGCACTAATAAATACAGCATAGCATCTGCGTGTATTGCATGGTCAATGTGGTTACAACCGGCTCCCATGGCAGATGATGGGATTGTTGTATCGAGATGCTGGTGAGCTGTGGTCGCAAATATAGCTCCTGTTAATACTGGCTGATGCTGCCAGCTATTGCATAGCTCATTTCTGGAGATAATGAATACGCTAGAGGGTATTGCAAGAGGCATCAGGATACCCATAGTACCGTAAAAGCGGTACCTGTTGAGAGAATGAGCTACAGCTCCGCCATAAATATAATGCTTGGTAGCAGGAATGGTGGTAGTGATCCTGATAGGTGCTTATAAAGGAACTTAGCCTGTCTCCCAACTCCTTGATAACTGAGCTTAGAATGACCTCAGCTGCCATCAAGATAACACCTGCAATCATCAAAGTCTTCATACCATCTACCCAAACTTCTATAGCTTCTGACATAGTATAGATTTTCTTAATTTTTGCAATAATTATAGATACTATAGATGAGAATATAGGTGACTGAACAAGGCTACCGAAGCATCGGAAGATGAGAAACTGCTGTCTTGCTGAGTGAGAATGAAAACGGACTAGCATTGATTGATGCTATTAGGTTTGCATCTTCACCACCCATAATTGCGAATAACCACTATAATAGAAGGCTGGCTAGTGAATCGTGATGCAAGTACTCCTATACAGGTGGCTACTAGCATTCCAAACACTTAGAGTAACACCTCCTTTGGTGCCATATCATCCAATTCTTCAACACCCTGGTCTAGGTCAGTTGTTATATTCTGTCTTCTTCTAGCTATATATTCCGCCTTTCTCATTGGACCAAATTCTCTAGCCATGTAGGCAGTAATTAATATAAAAGCCAAAATAAGTATATTATAGAACCTGTATGGTATAGTGCTGGCACACACACCAAAGGCATCTGTGCCCATGCACAATGCCAGCACAGGCGTCATGTATCAAACCTACTTCCTAGGCACATCGATAGTCGTTGCTGATTAAGGACCAGTTGCAGCTGCAGTAGCATCTATTACAAAGGCTAACTTTTTCACTGGAAATATTCATCTTATCAAAGACCAAAGCCCTCATTATTGGACCAACAATTGGTGAATTAGCATAGTCATCGTTAGTACCAATATCCCCAAAAACCAGGAAGATAGTCTGCGCTCCTTTGCTGACTTAGCTCTTCTTGCTAGAGACTCCAGCAACGGCCTTGGCTCCTCCCATCTTACCTGCGAGGTTGATAGCACTCCTATACATAATAATCTGTAATACGATGCCAGCATTCCATGTGGATCTGCTGAGGGATTTTGGGAGCTCTAGATATAAAGTCTAGGAAGGCCACCATCCTGATACTATACCGCTACCACCTGATAGCTGCTGTAGCATCAGTGATCCAGACTTATTACTCCTAGCAATGATATTACAACGTTTCTTGTTATAAATGCTGCCGAGACAATTGCTAGCAATGGTGGTATAATTGTTATAATTCTAACTCCTAATGATGCGCTGTGCAGTCTTGTCAATTTCTTCGGCGTATGCAGTGGCACCGCCAGCGACACAATCGTCATCACATGCGGGTGATGACCAAGACTCTTAAATTCTTTTCTGTCTCATAATAACCTCCCACAAAATATGAGTGCTTTTTCGTACATGTCTGAGAGAAGTATTTCTGACATCAGCATATAGTAGCTCCTCGGATGGGTATCCGAGGCTACAGCATGCTACCTCAATGATAGCCCAACGCAAGATACTTGTGACGAGTGGATACGCATATTTCGATGTACCCAGCAATACAAACCTAAAGCTGTTTGTATGCTTCATGATGTACTTTCCTTGTGGGTGCACCCTTTTCTCAGTACTAATAACAAGTGCGCCTCTAGTCTTCTATTCAATCACTAATGCAAGTGTACACTAAAAGTTAAAAGGCGTACATGCCTCTCTCTTATTTTTAATATTTATTTAATTTTTCTTTTAATAAATCTTTCGAGTTTATCTATACTGAGTGTATTATAACTCATTGCATATTGGCTTGAGGTATGAAGCTATATCCCAGCCTCTTAGCTATAGAACTCGCCACCTTACTCTGTCGCATACTGGTGGTATGATAATACTCGAGTTCCACTTCGTGCTATAAAGCGTGTTCTGATTATGTTACTACTATGGATATACCATGTGCTATCCATGCAGTGCAGCTCCCTGTCTCATTCCAGCAGCGACACTAGTCCAACCATTATTATAGGCTGCAGCTACCATCCTGCTTCAGCATTTCCTAATCAACTGCTATCACGAAGAAGTTGTAAACGTAGTCTCACCATTAGACACGGTACCCTGGGCCAACTTTAGATGTACCATAACCGGTTTCTACTCCTTAAGTGGGCCACTAGATACAATACATCATATTATTCCTTTTAGCTTAGCATCTATAAAAGGCTTGTCATGATTATAGATGCATTACCGACTCTTACAGTATTTTTGCTAAATATGCATTTAACGACTCGCAGTTATATCGTCAGTGTCTACCTGTCAAGAAGGGCAAACTGCATGATGTTAGAAGAATCCATATATACCTTGATGGGTCCATATGGAGATTTTAACTCTCATTTCTAGTAACTCTTTCTCCATCCGCCTACTGTCAAGGTAGGTATTTTGACGGCCTTTTGACATCTGCAGTAACATGCTGTTCGTCAACTAGAGTCCTTCACCCATATCAACGGAGTTAGTATTACCCACTGAGGCTTTTTGCCTGGACTGTTACTTGCATTTATAGTCAAATCCTCGTACCCATGTCATATCTTGCGCATTATTATCTTGGCCTTCACATTTCTGCTTCTTCACCAAGTATCCTTTAAGGTGATATGAAGATACATAACCCATCGTCCCTTATAACGTACCTTGTTCCATCCACTAGCACTAGATATATACTCAACAGTATCTCCCCTGCTTAAGTCAGCTAACTTTTCACTTAAGGAATTTGCAGACTTTCTAACACCCTAGGTTGTTAGCCATAACCATCATTTTTCTACCTGCACTTGCCGTAGAACCAGTAGATGAAGCAGATAAGAGCCTGCTTGAAAGATACCTGTCTTACCATTGTATAGTTACCTGGTCCGGGCAGAACCCTCCTCAAGAACTCTAACCCTATCACCCTTTTTCAAGACTTGAATAACAGATGACTTTGTATTAGCTTTTTCCTTAGGTTTAATGTGTACTAGAAACTGTCTTCGTAATACTTGCAGGTGCAGTCTTATATTATTTTACAGTTTCACTTTTCAGCTATACTGATTCCTGCAGCAACCATCATTGTTATTGAATTTAATATTTACCCAAGAATCTCTTTTAGAAAGAATTTCCACCTCATCTCCTTTTTAAGGACGAACTTTCCCACACTTTCATTTGATCCTGGATTTACTTAATATTTATTATTCGTAATTAATTACTCCGACTTGTCCGGCTGCAAGGCTGAAGCACCAAATAATGGTAGAACAGTAAGGCTGATAAACCTATCTTTTATATTCAAATAAAACACTCCCTTTCTGAGTACTCTAATTATTATAGCAACAGTAATTACAAATTTGTAAACATTTTAAGGGTTACAAAAGTAAAGTATATATTTAACTTCTTTCATTATTTATTAGTATATAATATATTGAATAATATATTATTTTTCTGACTTTTACAATAAACTATATTATAAACTCTATTTTATTATATCTCTTTATTTCACGCTAAAATATGATATACTAATCTATGAAATATATTATAAATACTATATTTTATGATATATTTCTTTTTAGTACAATATTCATTTATGTATATTTTAATTTTTATAAGAGGAGGAGACAAAATGGAAGATAGAAGATTAGCACTACTTTTACTAGAGAATTTCAATAGGTTCGATAACCTAATAAAAATGTCACGTAGCACAGGGATGAAGAAAAATTCAGAAACTTACTCCAAGCAGTTCACGTTACAGCAGATTAGTAAGTACGAAAAAATTGAGCTTTAAAAACCTGAGCAAGGATCTTATGTTTCTACATCAAGTCTATGCATACTTCTAAAACAAAATGGTTGCAGCCGGGTATGTTTTTAGGGAAGAAGATCCAAGAGACAGAAGAAATACTTTTCTATGGCATCACTGAAGATGGTAAAAAGGTATTGAAGGAAGAAGAATTTAGGATTACATCAACTCTAGTTGAAAATATGAGTGGATTTGATGAAAAGTTCAAAAAGAATTTAGAAAAAGCCTCATCTGTCTTAGTTAAAACAGCAGAAAAGCTATACTAATATTGATTACATTTAGTGTCTAGCCTAGTCAACTAGGTTGGTATTTTAAAAGACACCCCTTTCCATCATGGAAAAAAGGTGTCTTTTTCTGTTTTATAGGTATCACCATATCTAAAACAATTACCTATTGAATCATTTATCACTAGGTCTGCCTCCCGTCAGTAGAAAGTCTCAGCCCATTTATCAAAACAATATGCCTACCCTTGAAGTAGTCCAAGAAGCCTGCAGCTGATATACGACGAGATGTTCCACCTACAATCAACATATCAGCTTTCAGAAATAGCCTTAATTGTTTTTTATAATAGTATCCTCATTAAGTGACTCTTCATATAGGACAACATCCGGCTTTTACTGAGCCACCACACTTGGGCATTTAGGGACTAGACCTCCAGGTCAAGAAATTCTCTTTTAAGTCCATATTGTAGCCACATGATTGACAGGTGTTTGAGTTAACACTACCATGTAGTTCCAAGACATTTTTACTGCCTGCCATTTGGTGGAGACCATCTATATTTTGTGTTACCACTGTCCTTAACTTACCAATTTTTTCAAGGTAGGCCAAGGCCTTCAGGGCCTTGTTAGGTCTTGCATCTGGGTATATAAGTTTGTCCTTATAAAAGGCATAAAAGTCTTCCGGATAATGGACATAGAAGGTATGGGATACTAACTGCTCCGGACTCAAAAGTGTTTATTTAATTTCTTGCTGAATAGTCCATCTGAACTTCTGAAGTCAGGTATATCAGATTCCGTAGAAACACCTGCCCCACCAAAAAATACTATATTATCTGAATCCTTAATCATATCCCTCAGTGATATGATCTTTTCTTCTAAATTATCCATACTCAATACCTCCTTAACCTTTTTATAAATCTTACTTTTATTCATCTTGCCAGTTTTGCAGGTCATCAAGGACTTCATTTCAAGTACCTTTTTAAAAATTCCTGGCTAGTCTTATAAATAATAGGTTTTACCAACTTGTTCAACCTTTCCTGTTTCATGAGATTAGGTCATTATCCAAAAGAGGGTTTTTAGGACCTTGTCACACTTAACCCCTAATGGCCTCTATATCATTCTTTGATGGGTTGCTTTGTAGGGCAATTATCAGGGTTTCTGGGTAGCCTGATCAGGGACCTCTTTTTACCAGGTTCAACTAGTTTCTTGATGTAGGGAGCATATTCTTCATTAGAGCATATCTGGTACTGGTCTCTCTATCCTTGATTATCTGGATGCCCCTGCTCATTTTCCTTGTATTCATCTATCAACTTATGGAGCATAATTCTATCTCCTTAGGTGATAGCTCCTCATTTATGGCCATATTTAGTTCTTCAATACTGATGGGTTTTATGTATGAGAATAAGATGGTTTCAATTATATTTTTATCTGGCTTCTTCTCAATCGTCCTTGCCTCCTCTTAATAATTATTATGTCCTTATTAGGCTTTGTCCTGGATAATTTCTATTTCCTTTAGTTTACTGAGTTCTAGCATGGCCAAGAAGCTTGCTATTACCTCCTTCTTATCTGGATTATCAAGACTCTGAATCAAAACTAATCCTCCTAGACTTGTTTATCTTAGACCTAAGTCGATCAATCTCTATCTTCAACAGATATAGTCTTATTTTCTACTATCCTCTTTAAATTAGAATTTTTTTCAAGATCTTGGTCACCCTGGTTATTTTTCAACTTCTTCTAGAATTTTGAACAAGTCAGGAAGGATGGCCTCAATTTCATCAAAGTTGATCTTGGATAGGTCTAGGTTTTCTTCATCATCTTCCATATCATAGTCCTCTTGTTGACGATAAAATTTGTTGTCATACTCCTTGATATTATCCCTTAGGTCTTCTGCTATCTGCCTATATTTTTTGTATTCTTCAATTTGGTCTATCAATTCCTGTCTTGGGTCCTGCTTGTCTTCCCCCTTATCCCTTAAATATAGGATATACCTGGACTTTATCTCCAAAAGCCTGGTAGCCATCATGATAAAATCACTAGCCAAGTCCATGTCTATAGACTTAACGTGGTCTACATACTCCATATACTGGTTGGTTATCTCCACTATTGATATATCCCTAATATCTATTTTATTCCTACTGATTAGGTCAAACAAGAGCTCCATTGGCCCCTCATATGTTTTGTATGCTATAATCCATACCTACCCCCTACTAGATAAATATCGTTACTAGGTTATGCTGTATAAATAGGATTCAATATAAACCTAAAATATTTGTCATTATCAAAACTACAAAAATTATAAAAAGTATATCTTGAATATTCATATGCCCTATATACAATCCTTCTTGGTAAGAAGGTAGATATAAGGCTCCAACCGTCAAGTGGTGGTATAGGCAGTATATTAAAGGCTGCAAAAACCAACATTATACATTACCAGAGACCTAGTTACCATCAGCATAGTCTCCTGGTTCACAAAAACCTAGTAAATTCCACTCATTAGAAAATTTATATATCATAACAAATACAAAGGCTGATATCAAGTTAAAGCCTATACCAGCTAAAGAAACCGTTATATTACCTAGTTTTTCATTCTTGTAATTATAAGGGTTAACTGGAACAGGTTTTGCCCAACCAAAGTGAACTAAAAACATCATCAGCATACCGAATGGGTCTATGTGACCTCGTTGGGTTTATATTCATCCTTCCTGCACGCTTGACAGTATCATCACCATTTAGGTAGGCTGCAAATGCGTCCAAATTCATGTATAGATATTGCAAATAGTATTCCCAGAATTGATGCAAAAATTCAGGCACACTATTTAAAAACTTAAACTCATCTATAAATTTACTCCTCTCTATGAGATGTACAGAACTTCATAATAATCTGGTAAGTAATACTTAATTTAGGTCTTTTTACTAGTTTACTGCACTCTTCATTATACCATTTTACCCTTTAAAAATCCTTACATATAGAAAAGTGGGGCAAGACCCCACTTTTATCTTAATTAGATGAAACTTATACTTCCATAAGTATAGGTAGTATCATAGGATTTCTCTTGTCTTTATATACAAGTACTCTTTCAATTCATCCTGATAGTATTCTCGATATAAAGCCCATTCATGTATTCTTTGCTTACACTGCTTAAAAGATATTTAATACTATCTCTTGGCCCCATCCATTAAGGTTTCGAGATTCTCTACATAAAACAAAACCTCTTGATATAATATCTGGACCAGCAAGAATTCTTCCATCTTCTTTTGAAAGTGTCACTACTATTGTCATTAAACCATCTTCTGATAGGTGCTTCCTGTCTCTTAGGACTATGTTGCCAACATCTCCTACTCCTAGACCATCTATCAAGACTCTACCAGATGGAACACGTCCATTCTTTCTAGCAGACTTCCTATCAACCTCCAAAATATCCCCATTCGATATTATGAATATGTTGTCTGGGTCTGTCTTACGCCCTCAGCCAATTCAGCATGTCTCTTCAACATCTTGTATTCACCGTGGACTGGTAGGAAGAACTTTTTGGTTTAGCTATAGCATGCATTAATTTCAATTCTTCCTGTCTTGCGTGTCCTGATATGTAGTCAGCTTGCATGTCGCTTGATGCAACATCAGCACCCTTTTCACAAAGAAAATTTATTACCTTTGATACTGTTTTTCATTTCCCAGGGATCGGAGCAGAAATTATTACCAGGTCACCCTTCTTATTTTCTACTTTTTGTGTTCTGAGTTAGCTATTCTCGCGCAAGGCTGACTATTGCCCTCCCTGGATCCTGTCGTAATTATGACCATTCATTATCCTTGTACTTATGGATAGAGTTAAGGTCATAATGTGTTCATCTGTACTTAAATAACCAAGTTCCTTGGCTACACCTAAAATATTTACCATGGACCTACCAGATACGGCTACCTTCCTTCCATATACCTTAGCCACTTCAGCAATCTGCTGAAGCCTGTGTATATTAGAGGCAAAGGGTTGCTACCATAATTCTACTATCCTGCTTCTCTTAAAGAGGTTATCTAGACCCTCTCCTACCTTTTCTGACATAGTTGAGCCTGGCTTTATCTGCATTAGTAGAATCCGCCATCATCTGAAGAATCCCCTCTTCATCACTTATCTGGCATATTCTGTGTATATCCATCATCTGACCATCAATAGGTGTCAGGTCAATCTTAAAGTCACCTGTATGGAAAATTACACCCTGGTTAGTGTGGACAGCTGTTGAATAGCATCTGGTATAGAGTGGTTTACCCTTATAAATTCAACCCGTATTCTTTTAATCCTTTATCTGCTGCCTGGTCCCACTACATTTAACTTAGCATTTGTTATTCTATGTCTTTTAATTTTACTCTAATCGCTCTATACTAAGTGGTGAACCATAGACAGGTACATTAATCTTCTTTAGTAAATATGGATAGCCCTATATGGTCCTCATGACCATGCGTTATAAATATACCTTTACCTTGTTTATATTCCTCATCAGGTAAAGAAATATCCGGTAGTACTATATCAATACCAGCAATTCATCTTCTGGAAAGCTCGTCCAGCATCAATTACTATAATCTCATCCTTATACTCTATGACGGTCATATTTTCCCGATTTCATTAATACCGCCTAGAGGTATAATTTTTATTTTATCATTATTGTTTTTGCCAAAATTTATCTCCTTTACTTTTTATTTTTCACGAACTAAAACATCTATATACTATAATACCACAAAAATCCCCTTTTTAAATACTTTCTTTCCAATTATCTACATGGAGACCTATTTATGGTATAATTTATAAATATATTTATGCTATAGATAAATTAGTATTTTTCATAGAAAGGTTTATTAATGAGAAGTAGAACACACTTAATAGCTGGGACATATAACCCTAGAAATTTCACTCTTATGTGGTTTACCAGTCAGTCCCCAACTATACCCCTGTGTGGCTCATGGCATGCTCAGTAATGTCTGATATAGACGAGGCCAATTCAAAATGTACTAAACAAGTTAATAAGTAAAGGATTCGACTGGAATATACATTCAGTGATACTTTTATTTGCTATTATATCATTTTATATGTATCAAAAAGACAGTTTAAACCTCTATATGAAACTATTTTTGCCCTGGTATTTACCCTATTGGCATCGAGATGATTTACTTCCAACCTGGTTCGTTCACTGCGTAATATCAGCTATATTCTTTCTTATAGGGCAAGCGTACTGCGTATAATTTTAATATTGGTTACACCCTATTTACACTTTTGATAGGTGTTTATCCCCTATTGAAACACAGGGGTATCAGCCATAGCCTACTGGCCCTTGCCATAATATTTCTAATATTTACCTGTATAGAAAAAGGTGGTGGCCCTTCAAATTTGGCCTATCCTGCCAGTACCTTTGCCTAGCCAGCCACCTGGTCTTTGATCGACAAGAGGGTGTCGCCCTTTTCTTCCATTTAGTGAGAAATACTACAGGTTTTGCTAACCTAAAAGTAGGTTCCCTACTTTCAAACCTTGTTGAAAAGATAGTGATTTTAGCCTGGCCATCTATTATTGGTCACTTTAGCCTATAGGTATAAATTTAATTTCTAATACGGACCTTTTATTGGTCATATTTTATTATTTGCTTTTATATGACATAAAATTTGTTATAATATATTCATGATTATTGACTTTAGGTATTTTAAGTGCTATACTAGTTCTTATTTTTATACCATATATTTTTATTTTTAAATATATTAGGTCTAAACAAGTAAATATAATTTTTAAGGAGATGATAATTAATGGCTTTTTATTTCGATGATCCATCTAGGACATTTAGTGAATATTTATTAGTACCAGGATTCTCGTCAGTTGATTGTCCCGGCAAATGCAAGTCTAGAAACACCCGTGGTTAAATTCAAGAAGGGAGAAGAACCCGCAATAAAGATGAATATACCTCTAGTATCTGCCATCATGCAGTCGGTTTCTGATGACAAAATGGCTATAGCCCTTGCTAAGGAAGGTGGAATATCATTCATTTACGGTTCTCCAGTCAATCGAAAGCCAGAGCAGCAATGGTTGCAGAGTTAGTGCATAAGGCAGTGTTTGTAGATGACTCAAACCTAACACCATGATACTCCTGGCAGATATCCTAGTCCCTAAAGGAAAAGACTGGTCATTCAACAGTTGCAATAACTGATGATGGGACTGCAAATGGAAAACTACTGGGTATAGTTGCAAGTAGGGACTACAGGGTTAGCAGGATGTCACCTGACACTAAGGTTGCAGATTTTATGACACCATTGGAACAAATAGTATCTGCTCCTAAAGACGTGACTTTAAAAGAAGCCAACAATATTATATGGGACAACAAGTTAAACTCTCTTCCAATAGTTGATGAAGAAGGTAAGCTAGTATATATGGTATTCAGAAAGGACTACGATTCACACAAGGAAAATCCTCTTGAGCTACATGATAGCCTAAAGAGGTATGTGGTTGGTGCCGGTATTAATACCAGAGACTATGCTGAAAGAGTTCCTGCCCTACTAGAGGCTGGAGTAGATATCCTATGTATTGACTCTTCTGAAGGTCATTCAGAGTGGCAGACTACAACTATAGCTTGGATCAGAGAAACATATGGAGATAGTGTTAAGATTGGTGCTGGTAATGTAGTTGACAGGGAAGGTTTCAGATTCTTGGCTGAGGCTGGAGCTGACTTTATAAAGATTGGTATCGGTGGTGGTTCTATCTGTATTACAAGAGAACAAAAGGGTATCGGTCGTGGTCAGGCAACTTCAGTTATCGATGTGGCCAAGGCTAGAAATGAGTATTTTAAAGAAACAGGTATATATATCCCTATCTGCTCAGATGGTGGTATAGTTTATGACCATCATATAACTCTTGCCCTTGCTATGGGTTCTGACTTTGTAATGTTGGGTAGGTACTTCTCTAGATTTGATGAATCTCCTACAAACAAGGTAAATATAAATGGTGCCTACATGAAGGAATACTGGGGTGAAGGTTCTGCTAGGGCTAGAAACTGGCAGAGGTATGACCTGGGTGGAGACAAGAAACTTTCATTTGAAGAAGGCGTTGACTCTATATGTTCCATATGCGGGTTCTCTTAAGGATAATGTTGGTCTTACCCTTTCAAAGGTTAGGTCAACAATGTGTAACTGTGGTGCCCTATCAATAGCAGAATTACAAAAGAAGGCTAAGCTAACAGTTGTATCTGCAACTTCTATAGTAGAAGGTGGAGCCCACGACGTCTTGTTAAGGACAACAGCAAACTTATAGTTTAATTCAGTATGAATATATAATGTCTAGGGATAAAATTATCCTAATAAAGGGTCAGGTTTTGTTTATTGCAAATAATACCTGGCCCTCTTTATTTGCATTCACCGATAATTCACCCCTTAAAATATAAGACACCCATCATTATGAGATTTTAAAATAAATAAAAAAGCGCTGATAGGATACCAGACTTTTTACTAACTTCATTAAAGCCCTTAATCACTAGCAACGCTATACTATTTATTAATAAAAATGAATCACAAAAACTAGAACTTCATCTGCTCTTCTTCTTTTGAACTAGAGGCAACTTCTACACCATCTACTGGTAGACCGTAGTATTCTCTAACCTTAGCCTCTATTTCAGCTGCTATATCTTCGTTTTCTTCTAGGAAGTTCTTAGAGTTTTCTCTACCCTGTCCCATCTTTTCATCATTGTAGCTATACCAAGCACCGGCCTTTTTTATTACGTCAATTCCTACGGCTACATCTAAAAGGTCTCCTGATTTAGATATACCCGTACCATACATAATATCAAACTCTATCTGCTTGAATGGTGGAGCCACCTTTGTTTTAACTATCTTTATCCTAGTTCTATTACCTAGTATCTTGTCACCCTGCTTTATAGAGTCAACCCTTCTAACTTCGATTCTCATAGTAGAGAAGAACTTTAGGGCCCTACCACCTGTAGTAGTTTCAGGATTACCAAACATAACCCCTACCTTTTCTCTCAACTGGTTGATAAAGATAACTACACAGTTAGATTTCTTGATTGAACCGGTCAACTTTCTAAGTGCCTGTGACATCAGTCTGGCCTGTAAGCCAACGTGTGAATCTCCCATATCACCTTCAATTTCAGCCTTTGGTACAAGGGCTGCAACAGAGTCTATAACTAAAATGTCTATTGCCCCAGACCTGATTAAGGATTCTGCTATATCAAGGGCCTGTTCACCGGTATCTGGTTGGGAAATTATTAGATTGTCTACATCTACACCCAAAGACCTGGCATAAACTGGGTCTAAGGCATGTTCTGCATCTATAAAGGCTGCAATACCATTTCTCTTCTGGGCTTCTGCTATACAGTGTAGGGTTACTGTTGTCTTACCTGAAGATTCTGGTCCGTATACTTCTATTATTCTTCCCCTAGGTAGACCTCCAACTCCTGCTGCTATATCCAGGCCTATTACACCTGTAGGTATAGAATCAACATCTAAACCTGTAGTTTCACCTAGCTTCATTACGGAGCCTTTACCGTGTTCTTTTTCAATTTTCTTTAAGGCCTCGTTTAAAGCCTCCATTTTATTATTATCAATAGTCATATTATTACCCTTTCCATCAATTAAACATATGTTCTTGTAGCTTTATTATATAATAAGTGGTTGACATAGTCAAGAACAATTGTTCTTTTTGTCCATCATAAGCAAAAATAATAAAACTATATCGTATGGCTTACGATATACAGCCTAGTCCTTTCTGTAAGTCATAGGCAAATTTAGTAAAAATATGCAAATACCCAGGTTTATTTTCTATATCAATGTATAAGCTTGCTACTAAAATTTCTATATCCAATTTGGCCTAAGTATAAACCAGTCCTATATAAACCCTTTACAGTATCTATCTTCAAATAATTCCTTGTTCTTTGAGAAATATTCATATCCAGAATATAGGTAAGTATGGCTGCTATATAATATTAGTACTGTTCCTACCTTCAAAATTAGACTTGCATCCATATGGGCTCCCAAAAGTAAGAATACTATGGCTAACATCTGGGTTACAGTCTTTAATTTACCACTATTACCAGCTGCTATAACCTTACCATCAGCTGCTGCTATAGCCCTCATTATGCTTACCGCTAGTTCCCTGGCAACTATAATCCAACTATCCAAGCTGGAACCAGGCCTGGCTTTATCATGCAAGTCAAGGCTGCTATTACAAGTAGCTTGTCTGCCAGGGGATCCATAAACTTCCCAAAATCAGTCACCAGGTTATACTTTCTAGCTATCCTACCATCTAAAGCATCTGTACTAGCAGCTACGGCAAATATAATTAGAGAAATTAAGTACTTGCCTGGTATCTGTAGAGTGAATATAGCATAAATAGTGGAACCATGCATATTCTGAAAACTGTCAATTTATTAGGTAAATTCATCCCATACCCTCCTTAAAAACTACTGACCTTCTGGACAACCCTTTAGGTCGTATTCAAAGGCTTCTTTTACTACTACATTGACAAAGTCTCCTATTTCAAGACTTTGTCTAGAGTCTATATATGACGCTGTCAATATCTTCTGCATCACATTGAGTCCTTCCCTATATAGGTTATCATCAACCTGGTCTTCAATCAAGACCTTGAAAGTTTTTCCTATCTTTTTGCGGTTAAGTTCTTCTGATATGGCCTGCTGAACCATCATTAACCTTTGCAGACGTTCTTCCTTTACCTCCTGACTTAGGTGGCCATCCAACCTATCAGCAGGTGTATCCTCTTCTCTAGAATAGGTAAAGGCCCCCATCCTGTCTAGTTTCATATCTTGAACAAAGTCAATCAGGTCCTCAAAGTCTTCATCAGTTTCACCTGGAAGCCCACTATAAAGGTAGTTCTGATTGTTGCATCAGGTACCCTTGACCTAATCATGTCAACCTTGTCCTTTAGCTCCTGGCGACTAGTCTTCCTATTCATCAACTTAAGTATCCTGTCACTTGCATGCTGCATAGGTATATCAAAATAAGAACATATATTGTCATACTTGGCAACCACATCAACAATTTCCTGGCTAATGCCCTCTGGATAAGAATACATAAACCTTATCCAATCAAAGCCTAACAAGGCCAAACCTTCTAACAAGCCTGCCAAGTCAGGTTTCCCATATATATCCCTACCATAGACACTAGTATCCTGGGCAATTACAACTAGCTCCTTGACACCAGCTTCCTTTAGTTTCTTTGCCTCTCTAGGAGGTTTTCAAGCTTTCTTGACCTGTACTTACCCCCTCAACTTAGGTATAATACAATAGGTACAATGGCTGTCACAGCCCTCCCCTATCTTCAGGTAGGCCAAATGGTCAGGGGTAGATACATACCTAGGCAAGTCTTCATTGAAGGTGAAATTAATATCTTCAATCAACCTTATACCATCTCTCTCAGTCAGACCATCTACAACATCTGTGATATTTGGTATGAGCCTGCTTACTATAGCATCTATTTCAGTATTTCTTCCACCAGTTCATCAGGGATACCTTTGTGCCAGACATCCTGACACTAGCAGGTAGCTAAGACTACCCTCATTTTAAGGTTGAGCATACTGGACAATAGAGTCTATTGACTCCTGCTTGGCAGATCTCAATGAAACCACATGTATTTACAATTACTATATCAGCATCATTATAGTCTCCAACCAGTTGGTGTCCATTTTTATTAAGGAGACCCAACATTATCCTCGGCATCTACCAAGTTTTTGAGCATCCCAAAGATTCTAATGCTATCTTCAAATTACCTCCATATCTCTACAATATAGACTAAATGCAGCACCACTTGACTAGTCTTCACGTCGAAAGTTCTCTTTACTAATCAAGACCTTTGCTTGGCTTACTTCCTTCACTAGGGCCAACTATGCCCCTTTTCTTCCATATTATCAATCAACCTGGCTGCCCTGTTAAAGCCTATCTTATACTTTCTCTGTAGCATAGAAGATGAGGCCTGGCCATTGGCTACGACAAAGGTAATGGCATCATATAGGAGTTCATCCTCATCACCACTTCTTTCAGTGTTTACACTTGAGATAGATTCCTCTATATCACCTGCATAAGAAATTCTCCAGCTTCCTTCTTTACATAATCAATTATATTTTCAGACTCGGCCTCTGATATAAAGGCACCTGAAGTCTGACAGGGTTTTGTAGCCCCAAGTGGGTTAGAATAGCATATTCCCTTACCCAGCAGCTTCTCTGCCCCACCCATATCAAGTATAGTTCTAGAGTCTGGCTGTGATGAAACAGCAAAGGCAATCCTAGAAGGTATATTCGCCTTTATTACACCAGTGATTACATCAACCGATGGCCTCTGTGTTGCTACAATTAGGTGCATACCCGCTGCCCTAGCCATTTGGGCCTGTCTACAGATATGGTCTTCACATCATGTTTGCACTAACCATCATAAGGTCAGCCAACTCGTCTATAATTATAACTATCTTTAGCGGTGGATCATCAGACTTTTCATTGTAGGAACTGATATCCTTGACCTGATTTTCAGCAAATAGCTTGTACCTTCTGTTCATTTCGCTTACAGCCCAACCCAAGGCATTGGCTGCCTTCTTAGCATCTGTTACTACTGGTACCAATAGGTGTATACCATTATAATTGGCCACAACTCAACAACCTTAGGATCTATCAACATTAGTTTGACCTCACGGGCTTGCTTACATGATGCTCGAGGATAAGGATTTACACAAAACTGACTTACCAGTACTCCAGTAGTCCTGCTATCAAAAGATGGGGCATCTGCCTATCACCAACAATTATCCTACCTGCAACATCCTTACCCAATCCCATAACCAGGGGTGACTTGAAGTTCTTAAACTCATCACTATCTATAATTTCCCTAACACTTACCATCTGTGATTCATCATTTGGTACCTCTATACCTATAGCACTCTTGCCTGGTATTGGGGCCTCCATCCTGATACTCTTGGCTGCAAGGCTAAACGGCAATATCATCAGTTAGGTTGACAATCTTGCTGACCTTTGGACTCCTGGACTAGGGCTGAATTTCATATCTTGTGATTGTAGGCCCTACAGTCACCTGGTTAATATTGGCGTCTACACCAAAGTCCCTCAATGTCTTTTCCAACCTACGTGCATTTTCTAACACCTTATGCTTGGACTTTTATCTCCACCACCGGCTAGCTTGTTCAAAAGTGAGATTGGTGGCATCTTATAGTTTTTATATTTTCGTGTTCATTTTCCGGAATTAACTTATCAGTCTCTCTTCCACATAAGGTCTCGCCTAGCTGGAATATGTCCCATCATAACATCTTCTGTTAGACCAGTCATCTTTCGCTTTGTGCAGGATGCCCCCACTCAGGCCTCAAGCATTTGACTGACCCAGTTGACAAGTGTATCTTCTTCATCATCTAACTGTAGCTAACGTTAGACTCCTCTATGTAGATACAGGTCCTCATCTTCCTTGGTGACCAAACCATCTATTATAGGTTCTTCCTTTTTGCATCTGTTGGAGAATCTCTAAGTCTGAGATAGGCCCTGGAATTTGCCCTCTGTGATTTTCGCAGGTAGTCGTCTCTGCCTTGTTAAACTCTACTATCTTTATAGTCTTGTCATCATCAACTTCATCTTCAGCCAGTCTTTCAACTTCCTCATTTCAACATGGGAACTTGTCCCCTAATCCTTTCGAGAAGCCGGTCTCAGAGTTAGAACATAGTTCCGTCATCCACGCCACCAATTTTGGCCTTCTTCTTACCAAACTTTGGTCCTAATCTTGTTGATAATATTACTTGAATCCTTTAGGATTTCTTCTAATATAGGCAATTATCTCATGAATCGAAAATCTTCGAAGAAATAAAGTATTGTCAATATAGTTGCAAATATAGTCAAGAGCTGGTATGCCAACGAAAACCTAATAATGACTCAGCAGGTAGGTCAATATAGATGGTATCAGGCCGACACCTCTCTTGACACTGTCCATCTGACTATATCGTAATCCTATATCTGGACCAGATCATGGGCTCTCAGATGGCGTCCTTGCATAGTTAGATCATGTAGCCATATTAGGATGACAATATAAATAAGACAAATATATAAAAGATCTGAGTCTTTCTTTTAACCGGTCTCATCTTTTCTATTACCTCTCTAGAATACCGTAATCTCTAATGCCACCATACCGTTGACGTGGTGGTATTAGCATGGCCGGTCTCTCCAAAACATGCGCCCTTGCATAATGATTTCAGTATCCTCGCATTAGGGCACTTGATGATGACGCATCAGACCATAGGCGAAAGAAAAGTTTCTAGAAAAAGTCGGTATCAAATATTGTGGCTCCCCATTTGTCCTAAGACCTGTCTTTCCTTTTTGTGTCTTGTTTTCTACTTTTCTTATTTTTAACAGGCTTGAAGCGTGGTCCAGACCTCTGCAAGAAAGCTGTCTACTATTACTAGGCATTGTTCTCACCTCTCTTAACTCTTTTATTTGACGATCAGGGAGGTCGCTGATTCTACCTGTTATCAAAGACATTTCTGAACCAAATATCCTATCAATCGTACTTCTTCGCACTGTAGTCTATAGTCACGAATCAATAATTCCATGTCTCTTCTTCTATAGACAGAGAGTCTCTTATCATTTACCTCATATTCTCCAATTAGGAGCATCCTGTCTCTCAGTACCCTCATATTCATAAGAACCTTTTCACCTCTTTTGGTACTGTTCCTTGGCAAGTCTAGTTCATCTTGGCTGAGAGCACTCTCTCCAGGGCTGCTTCAATTTCTAAGCCCTATGTCACAACTCATATACCTGGTACAGTGTTGTCGCCAGCCATACTGAGTATTGAGATGCCCAATTCTGCATGAGTCCACATAGAAGGAATCTGATGAATAAATATTGCAGTGTAAGCCCCTTGTCTTCTCTTATATTCTGAAATAGTCTAGAACTAGTAGAGTACCCAAAATATTATTTACTAGCTTGACTGCCAGAAATCCCTATAATTCATCACTCATTAGGACATGGAATAGGATACCTATGTTGGATTGTGTCATCCTATCCTCTATATAATTTTGGGACTTTAAGTCTTGCCCCTGCCTTGATATATAAAGAAAGTCCGAGGCTCCCATTTAGAAAGATAGACTCAAGTTTATCTACTATATCTTCGAGGACAAAATTTCCACTCATTACTAGGACTGCATTATTAGGTATATAGTCACCAAAATCAAGTATATCCTTCCTTGAACTGTCAGTACAGATTCTATAGTCCCTAAACCGACCTACCTACCCCTGGTTGGAAAGGGTCCTCTTCATTAATTCTTCATAAAAGATAGTCTTCAGGTGAATCCTCGTACATCTTAATCTCATCTTGATTACCAAACTCTTTTCTAGGTATGTTCTGAGAATATGATCCGTCAGCAAGTTCTGCTCACATCAAGACCTTCTAATATATGGTTGTCAGCATTTTAACATGGCACGCGTATGATCATGGCTGGTAAAGGCATTTGAAAGCCCCCTGTAGTCTATGCCTAGATTCTTTTAGAAGACTCTTTTGGGTTCCCTTAAATAGCATATGCTCTATAAAGTGGGCAAGCCTCTGGATAGCCTTCTTCTATTCTATCTCAACATTTATCCAGACACCCGCTGATACCGACCTAACATAGGGTATTTCCTCAGCAACTATCCTCATTCCATCAATGATTTGTATTTTTATCATCTCATCTCCTTAACGACATATCATAGAGACCAGAAAGAATCTCTTATACTAAACCCTATCATATGATGGGCATATGTCAACTCCAGTATTGTTCTAACATAGTTTTCTTTAACTATGTATATATAAATAAAGTACTAACTAATATAAGACTTTGTTAGTATAGACCTTACGTTTAAACTTCCTTGCCTAGTTAGATAAACTGGTAAAATCACGGCCTGATGTAACATAGTCTATAAGGCTGATGATGAAGTTACCAACTATAGAACATCATTGATTTTCATTCCTAAAAACACTAGCTCTGTCACGTCCTGACATAGAGCATATCTTGCAGGTGAATCATATAAGTCTGGCGTTGGCGTCCCTTCCTAGGGTACATCGTCAGCACGACCTTGCGACACACGCCACTTTCAAATACCTGACTTTCTGTTTTAAAGTATCAACTTCGCGACGCCTTGTAGTATGTGGACTAAAGTCCTATATTACACCAACTATATCCTTGGCCTGCTTGACCTGCATCCCACTTGGAATAGTGGACCAAAAGACCTATGTGGTCCCTAATAAATCAGAACAATCCCTGATGATTATGACTGTGCCAGCCATATTTTCACCCACCTCAAACTTTAGGGCCTGTTTTATTATATTTGCCTGGCTAAAGGCAAGATAGGACTTCACGAGTTCCTGACTTATCTGAATGGTCAGTTGTGGTTATTTATAGGAATTCTCCTGCTAGTGGCATTGCCAATTTAAATCTACTACTATCCTCAGAAACTATAGGCATCCTAGTACCCTTATCTATAGTATAGCCACCTATGTGCCTATTTATATGAGTTTGCAAATTCAGCTTCCTGGCAGAGATATAATTCCTCTTTGGTTGCACCTTCACCATGCTGGTAGGAATCCAGCCTAAAGTAGTCTACACAATGTACACTTTCCCAGAGTCTTGTCTGAGATTATAGCCCTGCTAGCCTGCCTCTCGAGGAAGAGACCTGTCGAGCCCCTGGTCCTGACCATTTGAGAATCCATTATGCCAGGTCCTTCCCTCCTCTTACGTTCTCTTTGCTATAAGACCATATTGGCCTCTATGTCCTCAAGTATGTTAAGTTTGCTTTGACCTGGATATATTTCTTTTATTAATTTCTTGCTATCTGGTCCTGAGCTATAGACTAGAGTCTTGTCGTAATGGTTGTAGTAGTCCCAGTATTCGATGACGACCTATTAGTTGAGTATAGTATTTGATGTGGTTTCCTATCCCCTATCACCCACTTGCCTGAGGTTCAAATGAGCTTATCGAGGAACCCATTTTGCCCGCCAACTAATTTGATATCCTTGTGCTTCTTGTTTATATAGGACTCATAAGACCTGTCCTTACCCGACTTTTTAGTCAATACTGCTTCCTGCGATCCTGGTGAGCCAGTGGCAATGACGGGGCATCAATTATGTGTTTTGCGACTCTGGCAATATAGACCTTGTCCCCATCTATCAATTTAGAAATTTGAATAGCCGTATCGTACCCTATCCCTACCAGCTATATCCTCATTTTAAGTCCAAGCCTGTCATACTTCGAGTCTACGCTTGAGAATCCCTGCCACCTATGTGCAAACTTGACATTTCTCCATGCTTAGGCTTATGTTGTCATTAGCTGAGTGACTTGTTTATTAATAGGATTGGTTTTTACCACCACCAATAGGCACATGCTGATGTAGCATCCATCTGTTTGGCAACCAGGCACAAACCCTCAGCACCATATGTATTGTTCATCAACAACCTTCTGAGAGGTTTCATACCTATCTTGTCCACTAATCCTAACAATTTCACAACCCCTAGTCTTGAGGTCATTTTTCTACTATCTAATGATACGATGAATATCCTCCAAGTATATATATCTTACTTGGCTTATTTCTTGCAATTTCATCCATGGTCTGACCAGGCATGGTATCTTTTCTACTAAGAGTATCCTTCCTTGACTAGCGGATGCCAGGCTTCCTCAGAAAAGGGCATCAACATAGGACCTGGCATTGGCCAAGACTATAGGTTTATTTTCTGAATTTAAATGTTTCCGATATTTCTACTGCAGTTGTAAACCTATCGCTGCCAGCCAACCTATCAGGGCATGGCCAGTAGTTATCAGAAAGCTTGATACCATAAGACCTGCAAGCATGCTACTTGTCAGTGCCTTCCAAATTTGTATTAAAATTGAAATCTGGATTTATTTATATTTTTAATTTTGTTGCAATACTAGTATTATTAGTCTTTCCTGTAGTCATAATTACCTCCCAACTTATCTATTTGACTCTGGTTATGGCTAATATATAAATTAAAGCCCTTAGCCCCTAAGCCTTTGGATAAAAATATGAAAAGTCAGTGCAAAATCTACTTCACACTGACCTTTAATGAACTGTAATCTAAACTATCTCTAATAGCCTTTATTGAAAGATTTATCCTGTCCTTGTCATCTATTTCAGTTACTAAACATCTATCTGGTCACCGATAGTAGTACGTCTCTCAACATTAGCTATCCTTTCCTTAGAAATCTGAGATATATGAAGCAGACCCTGCTTGCCTGGTAGTATCTCAACGAAGGCTCGAATTTTTCTATTCTTGTAACAGTACCCTTATATATCTTACCTGGTTCAGCCTCTGCAACTATTTCTTCTACCATTGCTAGGGCCCTGTTTATCATTTCTGGATCCACACCAACGATAAATACCTCACCAGTCTGTTCTATATCCATTTTGACACCTGTTTCATCAATAATCTTGTTGATCATCTTTCCACCGAGGTCCAATTACATCCCTGATCTTGTCTGGATCTATCAACATCTTGACAATCTTTGGAGCATACTGAGATAGCTCTGGTCTCAGGCTCAGTAATTACCTTCTTCATTTCACCTGGTAGTGAAGTCTACCCTCTCTAGCCTGCTTTAGTGCCTGCCTAAGTACAGGTTCATCTATACCAGCTATCTTGATATCCATCTGTATTGCAGTTACACCCTTTTCAGTACCTGCAACCTTAAAGTCCATATCACCTAGGTGGTCTTCCATACCCTGGATATCTGACAATACAGCTACCTTACCATGGTGCTTGATTAGACCCATGGCTATACCAGCTACCATATCCTTGATAGGTACACCAGCGTCTAATAGCGAAAGAGTAGATGCACAAACTGACGCCTGTGAAGTAGAACCATTAGAGCTCAATACTTCAGATACCAGCCTGATAGCATATGAGAAGTCCTCCTTGCTAGGTATTACTGGTAGTAGAGCCCTTTCTGCCAAGGCACCATGACCTATTTCTCTTCTACCTGGCCCCCTTGAAGGTCTAGTTTCACCAACAGAATATGCTGGGGAATTGTAGTGGTGCATATATCTCTTATTTTCTTCTTCATCTAGACCATCTAGTCTCTGTACATCTCCAAGAGCACCCAATGTTGTAACATTCAACACCTGAGTCTGACCTCTTGTAAATATTGCAGAACCATGAGTTCTTGGTATCATACCAACTTCACACCAGATAGGTCTTATTTCATCTAGTGACCTATTGTCTGGTCTTACACTGTGGTCAGCTATAAGGCTTTAACTTCATCCTGATTATAGCATGTGGACATCTTCTATCTCACTTCTTCAAAATTATCACTTTTTCTTCAAAAGTGAGCCTATAGTCTCACTGACAGCATCCATTTTCAGTTCTTTCATCTTTTCAACTGTCTAACTGCCTCTCATCTTTCTCTGGCAGAATTCATTAACAGCTGCTTCAACTTCTGACTTGGAACATGTAGTTCAACTGAGCTTTTCTTGGTAACTTCTGCCACAATACCCTCTATAAATTCAACTATTTTTCTTTATCTCTTCATGGGCATAAGGATACCATCTAAAATAACATTGTCGTCCACTTCATTTGCACCAGCCTCAACCATCGTATGGCTTACCTGGTACCACAATGACTGTAGGTGCAAAGTCACTATCTTCCCTCTGCTGCTGATTTAGGATTTAATACAAACTCACCATCAATTAGGCCAACTAAGACTGAAGCAGTTGGACCATTGAAGAGTATATCAGATATTGATAGGGCTATTGAAGAGTCGCAACATGACTATATCAGGCGTACGGTCTGTTCTACTGATAAGACTGTAGCAACTACCTGTGCATCATTTCTAAACCCTTCTGAATAGGGGTCTAATAGGTCTATCTATCAATCTAGTGTCAGTGGCCTTCTCAAGCCCTACCTTCCTCTTTAAAAATCCACTGGTATCTTACCAACTGAATACAATTTTTCCTCAAAATCTACGCTAGTGGGATCAATCCCATCTCTTGGCTGTGCTGACTTGGTCACGTAACCATTAACATAGTATCACCATAGCTGATAATACAGTTACCATTTGTCATTTCGGCAATCTTACCAATTTCAACAGTTAATGTTCTACCGGCGATTTTCCGTTTTAAATATTCTATGCTCGAACATAGTTTCCTCCTCTTACTTTTTATCTTAACAATTTTTACTATCTTACTAATAGACAGCCACTTCCAACAAAGTTCTGCTCGTCAATTATTTTTGAATAACTATTAGCAATTATATCTGACCTGGCGAGGAACATATGCAGGCTCCACCCTTTGCATAGACAATCTTCTTTACCTTGTCCTCTGGCCTCTTTTCTACCTCTTCCTTCAGTTTGTGACTTTCAAGGTTAGACCCATATCCAACTATGACAGTGATCTCTTAATACTTTTCGTTCTCTTTTCCAGTACCATCTATCAGCTTGCCAACCATGCAACCCCTCTTACCCTTGGATACAAGGGGCAATTTCACCCTTTTCCATGATAAATATTGACTTTTATATTCAGCATATTGCCCAATATAGCAGTTGATAGGTTTACCCTACCGCTCTTCTTCAAGAAATCGAAAGATGATGGTGCAAACAAGATGCTTACAGTATCTCTAACTTTCTCTAAACCTGATAATACTTCATCATAAGAAAGACCTTCGTCTATCATATCGCATGCCCTTACAACATACTGGCCTGCCCCCAAGGACAGCTGTTCTGTATCAAAGACATGGATAGGTCCATCAGTATCATTTTTAGCCAACAGAGCACTCTGGTAGGTACCACTCTTAGTAGATGAACCAGTAATACAAATAACCTTCTTGCCTTCCTCCATTGCCTTGTCAAACACCTCTTTAAACTGCATATATAGCCTGAGAAGTTTTTGGTACCTGGATTGACTTCAAAGCTCTTTCATAAAACTCTTCTTTAGTCAGATCTATATTATCTCTATACTCTTTACCATCCAATATCAAAGTTAATGGGACTATTTCCAGATATTCTTTATTATATAAGTCATCAGAATATCACATAAGCATCATATTAATTTGTGTCCAAGTTCTACCTCCTAAAAACTTTTTCTGTTTAAGTCAACTACAATATATTATACCATATTGACACCTATAAATATAGATTTTTATTAATTTCAAAGCAATTTCTAGCTAAGAAAACATATTTCAGCTTTTTTAAAAATCCAAACCTAGTCTATAAGTAAAAGCAGATATGAAACTAATCACCTGGTTAAAGAAATTATTTTCTTAGTCTAATCTAGCTATTAAGGCTCTGTAACCTTCTAGATCGTTCTTTTCAAATATCCTAGTAGATTTCTTCTCCTACCAACCATCTTTAATAGACCTCTTCTTGAGTGGTGGTCCTTCTTATGAACCCTATGTTCATTAAGTTCAGTAATTCTAGCTGTTAGTAAAAGCTATCTGTTACTTCTGGAGAACCTGTATCTCCTTCTTTTCTCAAAATCTTTGATTATCTGTTCTTGTTCATTTCTTTCCTCTAAAAAGTTTAAAAATCGCCATTAGCTACAGGAGTGGGAGCCTCGTTTGCCGAGCCATGGTTAAACCTCTATTATTATAACACATCACTAAATATGTTTTTATTTCACCTTATCTATACTTGACTTTCACCTTATCCATACTTGATTTTAGACATGACACATAATTTTTCCCTAACATAGGCCACATCTTTCTTGAGCTGGTTCATCGGGTCTTCTTTACTTTAAATTTCACCTCATCACATGTGTTCAACAAATTTAACCTTAGTTTCTTACTATATCATCTGGTCGATCCAGTATATAGGTTTCTATAGTAACTCCATGGACAGTTGGGTTGGTGCCGATATTGGTTGCTCCACAGTAGACATTTCCATCTCAGTAGCCAGGCTGGCATATATGCCCATCCTAAGGATCACCATGGACTTATCGTAGTCTATGTTGGCTGTAGGAAAACCTATAGTCCTACCTACTGCCTCCCTCCACAACTATACCTTCTATACAATAGTACTGGCTGAGGTTTTGCACCAGCCACGTCACCACTGTATCAGGGTCCTAATGTCTGTTGAACTGACCCTCTTCCATCTAATAGACTGTGTTATTATCTCAGCTCTCAAAATTATACTCTACCAAAGTTATTAACTTTTCCGGGTTCGCTTCCTCTAGCAAAGGAAAAATCATGACCAACTATGTACCTTTTATACGCAACTTATCTGCAGGATCTTTTTACAATCTCTGGCAGAAATTTGGTCATAGTTATGTCAAATGGAATGATTTAGCAGACATCCACCTAGCTTTTCTATAGGTCTGCTTTGTTCCTGGCTAATTATATTTTTACATATCCCGGCTGAAAAGTAAATTGGATGGTTTGAAAAGTGAATACTACACTTTTTAATCTCTGCTTTTATGCATATTTGACTGTCTTAGATATTAACTCCTGGTGACCCATATGCTTACACCATCAAAATTTCTCATGGTTACTATGTATCGGCATCTAAAAGACTATATCTTCATATTATTAAAAACTATCATACATCACTATCTCTTTATCGTCTGTTATAAGCTATCTATATTCTAAGTTTTAATTTTTCTATCTGTGAGAATTTAGGCCAACCTCTCTGCAAGTTACCCCGTCACTACTTATGACTCTTGACCATCAAAAGACCATCTTGCCTAATGAGCTGACCTGAACCTATAAAGCCATCTAGAATAGACCCTGACTAGGTCAGAATCCTCCCCCAGGTTGTGGTCGTCAAACCTTCTGTCCTCGATCTTACCGCCATTGGAATAATACTTTACAGCGTTATCCTTAAGTACTATATAGGGTAGGTCTGACAGGACATCCTCAACTGACCGAAAATTCTCTTCCAACTTATTTTCGTCTCTAAACCTTTCAAGGTCTTCTAAACTAATTGCCTGGCCTATTTCAAATATACCCGTCTTGAACCTAATTAATCCTGCATATGGGCACCTCCCAGTAGTTGTCCGAGTCATAGAATACTCTAACATCAGTCCCTTACCATTCCAACTAAAAGTGACTTTTGGCAGGTCCATGGACAGACTATCTATTTTCTTTATATTGCCTCTGGCTAGCTTAATCTGGTCACCCTTACCGGCCCTGACTAGGTCACACCATCCTCTTTCCAGTAACCTTAAGGGCAGAATACTTGGGTGGAAGCTGGTCAATAGGACCGAGTTGACTATTCATAGCCCTTATCAGGTCTTCTCACCAATTCCTGATGGGTCCTGACCTCTAGTATCTGGCCTGAAGAATCATAGGTGTCGTTTCATGACCAAGAACCATATCACAAACACTCTTGTCTCCTTCAGTATTAGGTCACTTTTGGTGGCCCTGCCCACACAAATGGGTAGGACACCTACTGCATCTGGTCCAGAGTTCCAGTATGACCAACCTTCTTTATGCAATATTTTCTAACCTTGTAGACTACATCATGGGATGTCATCAGCAGGTTTATAAATATTAAAATTCCCATCCATTACTTCCTATCCTTCTAAAAAGTGGCACTCTCAAACAAGCATCTCCTAACCTCTTCAAGGCTTTTATCCTAAAAGTACAGCCTGATGCCCTATTATGACCACCACCACAAAAGTAGCTGCCAACTCTGTTACGAGTCAATATGTGACTTAGACCTTAGGCTTACCTAATCTCATCAAGTTCCTTTTGTTTTGATAAAAGATGCCCAGTTCAACACCATCTATATCCCTGGTATAAGGTATGATTGCATCAATATCACCATACTCTAGTCCATACTTGTCTAACATATCCCTGGTAACTATGGCTAGGCATATTTTCGAGTCAACTATCTCTAGTTTATTTAAGCACTCACCCAAGATCCTATAATAGGCTGGTGAATTTTTCTGGTAAATATTCTCTATTATTTCTTGTTTTCAGCGCTATATATAGGTCGGCTGCCATCAGTAAAGATGATGGCTCTGTATTTGAATACTGGAAGTTCCCAGTATCTGTGACCAGTCCAGCATAAAGGGGTGTTGCAATTTCTGATCCTATTATATGTCTAGACTTTATATCCTCATATCTGGTGATAATCTTATAGACCAACTCACATGTTGAAGATGCCTTAGGATCTATATAGTTTCATAAGCTATAATCACCATTAGTATGGTGGTGGTCTATACAAATGATACCCTGGCAGTCTCAAGCAGGTTCTTGTCTATACATATTCTATCATAAGACCCTGAATCCAGGGCTATTACTTATATCCTCTAGGCTGGATACCTGTCAGAAGTATTTTCTTAGGCCTTCTTTGTTCAAAAAGCCAGGTTACTAGGATAGTCATCATCTAACAAATATATATATTCCTTATTCAAGGCATCCTAAAATCCACACATAGCCAATGATGACCCTATATTGTCACCCATACTGGGTTGTGAAAGTCACTACTAAATTTATTCTCATTTAATATAGTCTATTATCTTATTAATTTCTACAAGGAATTCTTCTGACAGACTCCTTGTTTTTATATTGGCCATCCTTCTACCTCCCTTTAGTGTAATCCATTATTTATTATACATGAAAAAGCATATGTTTATACGGTTTAAGGACTTGTTGATTTATGATTCAGGTGGATAAATGATTGTTTTCTTAATAGAGATTTTTGACTATCTTAGTATACTAAAAAGGCATCTAGAAATAAACTGATTGCCTTCCCCCTTAGAGAATAATTAAAAAGTTTCTTTTATATACTTTATATTTAATTTTCCTCAATATTTTCACATCTTTAATCAATTCTGCTTTAACCAGCAGCCTTTTGATAATTTTTGAGGGTATGGGTGGCAGGTCATTAGATTAACCTTGTCTTCCTTCTTGTCTGGTGAACTTACTCCAGTCAGTCAGTTCTATTATTTTCTCTTCCCACTACCTTATAGTAGAGAACCTCTTCTTTTGTAGTAATCTTATTTCATCACCATCTTTTTAATTTGTCGATTTTTAAGAAGGTTTGTTCTTCGTTTCTTCCTCCCTGTGTCCTGCAAGTACAGTCGAGTATTTTCATTGGAAGAAGGTAAATCTGTAGCTTTCTAAAACTCTGCTCCATCTTTTAGGGACTTAATCTTTTATCTTCAACAATCGGTGAACAACACCTATCTTGTCAATCCTTATGACTCCTATAGCCGATGAATAAATTTCACCAACTTCTCCTTGTATAGAAGTCTCATCCATTGTTTCCAGAACCAGTTTTTCTCTTCCTGACTGCTTGTCACTTTTTGCCTTATTATTTTTGGCTTGATTTTGACAAGTGAGACCTTTCAAGACTGGTCGTCTTATCTTTCATGACTGTGAAGTTTATACGTTTGGTAAAAACTCACAGAGAAAAGAACTAATATAATCCCTATATATAAAGAGCTTTCCTCTTGTTTGATTTTTTCTTTTTACTGCATGTTTTTCTAAGTCTATAACCTACTAATGACAGGCAAGCTCCTAGGGCAAGTATCAACCAAGCAAATGTTGATGGATTTATTCCATCTCCTGTCCTTGGAAGAACCGGTCTTGGATTAGGAGTATAGGCTTTAGGTGGAGTTGGTTTATTGGTGTCGACTTATTTGGGATGTGGTGGTTTTGTGGATCTTCCTTCTTGTTAAATTTGTTATACCATCCTCATACTTCCACCTAGATTACCTTGTACTGCTTTCCGTCAAACTTAATAATATTTCCATTTTCTCCAACTTCTTTAATAGTATAGCGGTAGTATTCATCAGAATCTGACTTAGCTTCTAAATCAGTGAATTCTCCAGACCACTTATTAGCCTTATTAAGTTCAAGTTTCTTACCTGTAGCCTTTCCTTCTCTATACAATTCTACTACTATCTTGTTTGTTGGTTCAGCGATATTATTATCCTTACTATCCTTCCACAACTTTGTCACCTTAAGGTCTATTTTATCTACTGTTGGTGGTGTCCATGGGTATATGGTGTGTAGTTATTGGTAATCTTAAAAGCCATCCTTCATATCTCCTGTATAGTTTACACTAAACTGCATACCTCCAAATATGATTGTACCATTCTCTCCAACTTCCTTAACTGTATAATTATAGTAGTTTGTAGAGCCTAGTTTCTCTGCTACTGGAAGTTTCTTGAACTCTCCAGACCAGTTGTTGTCCTTATTAAGTTCAAGTTTATTGCCTGTACCTACTCCATCCCTATATAGTTCTACTTCTAACTTTTCTACAGGTTTTTCACGACCTAATAGATTCCAGTTCTTTTCTACCTTTATATTTCTAAAAAGGTGGTTCCATTGGTGTCCATGGAGTTTTCTCCTTATTGGTAACTGTAAGGCCATCCTTCATTGTTCCTCCATAAGTTACTCCATACCACTTGCCAAGTAGTTGAATAGCAGCTCCACTTTCACCTACTTCTTTGACAGTGTATTTATAGTAGTTTGTAGAGCCAAGACCATCTACCATCAAGTTTTCAAAAGTACCTGTCCAGTTCATGTAGCCTTTGTTAGGTCTAATTTTACCTGTAACTTCTCCCATCCTCTGTATAACTCACCTCTATCTTTTCTACAGGACCTACCAGGTTATTGTTGTCCTTACCCTTCCAAAGCTTAGTAACCTTAAGGTCTCTTGTAGGCGGTATCATTGGTGTCCATGGTGTCTTTTCCTTGTTAGTAACTGTAAGGCCATCTGCCATTGTTCCTCCGTAAGTTACTCCATACCACTTGCCTGCAAACTGAATAGCATTTCCACTTTCCCAGTTTTCCTTAACGCTGTGTACTTGTGGATTGGTCCACCTAGGGTTGCTGATACAGGTAGTTTCTTGAATTCGCCTGTCCAGTTGTTAGCCTTTGTTAGGTCTAACTTTGTTCCTGTTGCTGCTCCATCCTTGTATAGTTCTACTTCTATCTTTTCTACAGGAGCATTTTGGGTCATTGTTATCATGCCTTCCAAAGCTTAGTAACCTACAAAGGTCTCTTGTAGGCGGTATCATTGGTGTCCATGGTGTCTTTTCCTTGTTAGTAACTGTAAGGCCATCCTTCATTGTTCCTCCGTAAGTTACTCCATACCACTTGCCTGCAAACTGAATAGCATTTCCACTTTCTCCAGTTTCCTTAACTGTGTACGGATTAGTCACCTAGGGTTGCTGATACAGGTAGTTTCTTGAATTCGCCCTGTCCAGTTGTTAGCCTTTATTAGGTCTAACTGTTCCTGCTACTGCTCCATCCTTGTATAGTTCTACTTCTATCTTTTCTACAGGAGCATTTAGGGTCATTGTTATCCTTATCTTTCCAAACCTAGTAACCTTTAAATCTCTTAGGTGGTAGTCGGTGTCCATGGTTTAAGTTTCTTGTAGTTGAGTCTTGGTTAGTCAGCCCACTCATCAGTTGCGATATCTCACCATAATCAACGTACCATGATTTCCATCAAGTTGTATATTATATCCGTTTTCACCTACTTCTTTAACCGTGTAGATATGCTTACTTCCATGTTCATCTGTTTTATCAAGATTTGTCCATTCATGAGTAATCTTTCCACTTTGTAAATTCAACTGGATTACCTTCTGGTTGTCCATCTTTTTAAGTTGAAGCCTAATAGCAGGCTTATCTCCCATCAATGGTGTTCCATCTTGATTTTCCCACTTTTTAGTGACTTTTACTGTTATCTTCCTTTTTATTTTCAATATCTTTTTGTGCGATTTTTGTATTAGAATCAGAAATCAGCAGGATTAACAGTGATAGGATCTTTATTAGTAACCTTGTGGAGCTTCAGTCTCAACTAGTCGATACTCGTCTCAGTAACGCCAATCTCACCAATTCCACCTTGTCCTGTTGTGATTTCTCCGACTTTTGCATTGCTGCGCACACGAATAACATCAAACTTTGCACCAGCTTAAAGTGGTTTATTATTTTCGCCTGTCTTTTGTATTTAATTTTAAATACATATCCTTCACCAGCACCACCAGCATCTTTAATTTTATAATTACCATCTTTATTAAAAATTTCACTACCGTAGGTTAAAACTTGCTTTTGTTTTTAATTTCTCTCACCAGCTACGGTTCATAACCCAACTTAAACCTCATATAAAATTTGGAATCCTCTTTTTCATTTGATTCAGGATAATTTCCAATGTTAATTGTAAGTTTTTACCATCAAATTTAACTTTTCCTGCAGCTATAAATTCTTGAGTAACATCTTTTTGGCCCTAGAATTACATAAGTAGTATGGTTTTCCATTTCCCATTCAATATTTTAAGACTACCTTGAGATGAATGAAACATTCTCAGATTGAATTGTATCTTCAAACTTGGCATTAACAAGAACTACATTGTCTTGATTTCAATTCTTATATCATATTTTCCTTTAGTTTTTCATCAGATGTCATCCAGCCACTTTACTAAATTGAGAGTTAATGAAATGTGGTGGCTTATAGTCAACATGACCTCCCAGAATAACCTTTCCATTAAGAGTTAAAGTTACCAGAAGCTTCCCTGAGTCCAGTTTGTGTCTCAAGTTAACAGGCATTAAAACTAAAAAGCTCCCTTGTACACCGGAATGTTCTTCTGCATATTTAGTATATGTAAGGACTATTTTCGCATGATTTGATTATACATTACTACATTAGCAATGACTTTGTCTCATCCTTTATCTGAAATTTGTCAAGGTGGCGCAGTGTCAATCCCTATAAACAAGGTCATTGTTGTGGTATCCTCTTTTACAACATTATCAGGCACTCTACTGCATATATCCTAAAGCCTTGCCATAGCACCGACTTGTTGCCCCGGATTAAAGTGTTATGCCTCTGTATCTGTAACCCATGCCTCAGTAATTACATTTCCTTCTCACTCCTTGGTATTCTTGCAAGGTCTTTTATCTTATCAAATATCTAGGGCTTCTTCAGCAACCAGCCTAAATTCTGAGAAATGACTTACCTTTCCACTTAGTGTTACACTTTTGTATTCCTTTGTCTTCCATGAAACCCTTAGCAGTCATCTGGGTATTACTTTTGAGACACCATTTGCTACATGATAAAGTTTTAAATTTACAGGCCTATCATCTGGTAGAAATTAGATGTCCTATCCAAGATGAAAAGATACCTTTACTTCTGTTCCCTTTGCAGGTTGTACTTCTGTTATTATTGTCCTTGAAAGTAATGTCATAAAGCTATTTTGTCCTTAAGTTTTGACACCAACCTCCACAGAAACAGTCGTTCCTTTGGGAAAGCTCCCTTTGGTGCATCAACTTTTATAATCAGTCCTTTTTCTTGTTTTAAGAAGATATCGCTTTCTACATCTTCTTTCTTTTCTTCTTTTTGTTTCAGGTGAAGTTTGTTTTTATCTTGGTCTAAAGATGGATTTTCTTTAGCTTTTTCTCCAGTTTTTCCAAGTTTCTTTTCTTCTGAATCTTGGCTATTATTATTATTCTTTGGGTCTACAATTTTCCTATCCGTAGACTCTTTGCCTAAAGGAAAGCTTATTTTTGTTCTTCTTTGCTCTTAGGATCTTCAAGTTTTTCCTTCTACAGATGTCTAAGTCCTTTTTCTTTGGATCTTCAAGTTTCTTGTCTAGATCCTTTTACCAGGTTCTTCAAGTTTCTTGTCCGTAGATGTCTTGTCTAAATCCTTTTCTTTTGGGTCTTCAAGATTCTTATCTACAGCTTTTTATCTAAACCTGTATTTTTAGATTTTTGTATTATTTGAGTTTTTGTTATTTTATGTGTTTTCACTACCATTCAAGAAGTCTTAGTAAGCACTTATCGTTTTGGATTTGTAGGCAACATTATTGGTCTGCATATGACAAGTTGTTACCAATACCAGAAACGAGGACATTAACACCATAACAAGTGTTATTAAGATACTCCATATGTTTTCTTCACTCACATCACTCCCCACTCTTTATACCCTGAAACTTTTTAAATGTGCAATTTGAAATTGAGCCCTTGATACACCATAAAAATTAATTACTAAATAAAGGGTCTAGTCAAATGCACAAATACACATAATAATTATACCATAATATGTATATATAGTGTCTAGATTTTTAAAATTCGAATATTTTTAATTCAAGCAAAGTAATACTTCTTATTAGTTAGTTCCTCATCGTGAATATATCTTAGTTCCATTTATCCTTATACTTAGCGTTGTTATCTATACCTATTTATCCTTTTCCTACTCTTAAACAAATGAGCAAAATATTCTATCGCAAAATATAAAGCCCTATAATTTTAGATGCATTATTAGTGTTCTATTCAATTTATCTGCAAAATACATATACACCCTTGTCATAAATTTTAAACCCTTACAAATTTTTAAGTGCATCCTTAAAACCATCTAGGCTTAAAAGTTCTGTCTGTGTCTTATTTGCAAATTCAATTGGATCGTCTATGCTAAAATGCATCTGGGCATCTTTGTGCCAGTTTTCTTCACATACTTATTGGCTAGTTTTTAAGCCAGCTGAGTTGTAGCATCAAAACCAACTCCCCCATTTGTAATCCTATACTTTCACTCACTTATCATGGACATATTTTTCTTCTTTAGTATTGTATACTCCCAGAAACAACAAGCAAAGTAGGTAGGAAATATCTGCTTCTTTTTATCCAGTCAAGGCTGAACATATCTCCAGAAATTAGGGCATTCATTTTCTGCTCTCTAGTAGGCTTCTTCTTACCTCCTATTACATCAGGTAAATCTACTTGATAAAAATTAACTGTTTTATTTCCTATACGGTTGTAAGCTGTTTCAAGTCCTGCACCTAGAAAAGTACAACATTAGATAAATCTTTCGTTTCAATAAATCTTCTTATTTTGTCTATGTGTATACTGCCTGCAAAACACTTGCCATATAAAAAGTATTCTGTTGAATTTTCCTTTATCTCATTAGTAGGAATGAAACTTTTCTAGTGATAGAGCTTTTTCATCATGTGAAAAATTCGGGAAATTTTTAGATGCATATTCTCGCCATCAATGGAATATAGAAGTATCTTCAAGACCCTTTAGTGTATGTTCATATTAGCACCCTCTCAAAAATCAATATAATGACTACTATTTTGGTTTTGTTACCATTAATTATACTCTATTATATGTTTGATATTTATAATTATTCATATTATATCATAATTATTGTCTTGAATCAATATCTCTAAGTCTGGTCTAGTACTTATAGCTTACTTATCTATATATGATGTTTTAAAACTATTAATTTATATAAAACACTACCCTCCTTACTGGAACTTTTTATCCAGTAGAGGGTTCATAATAAAATATCTATAAATTTTATACTAGTAAATTAGCTATTCTTCATCATGATTGACACTCTTGATCAACTCATCCATGTACATGCCTCTTTTCTATAGAGTCATCAATCTTGAAGACTATTTCGTGCATATCTTAACTTGACCTGCCTACCTACTTTACTTCTTATATATCCCCTGGCTGAGTTCGGCCCTCTAGTCTTTCCCTATCTCCTCCCAGTATACTTATATACACAAAGGCACACTGTAGGTCATTGTAACTTCCACATCAGTTACACTGATCATAGATGTGATTCTTGGATCTTTTGTCATTAATCAACATACTACTGACTACTTTTCTTACTTCTTCACTAATTCTCTTTTATCCTGTTTGAGTCATATTCTACCCCTCTTCTCTGAGGCACTATTAGTCTAGAGTTCTTTCGACCTCTTTAGTGATATATGCCTCTACTATATCACCCGGCTTGATATCGTTGTAGTTTACAAAACTCAAACCACACTCAAATCCCTGGGCTACTTCCTTTACATCATCTTTAAACCTCTTCAAGGCAGCTAGTTCACCTTCGTGGATGATTATACCATCCCTAACTATTCTAACCTTAGAAGCTCTCATTATCTTACCTGATGTTACATAGCAACCTGCAACTGTTCCAACACCAGATATCTTGTATATTTCTCTTATTTCTACCTTACCTGTATCTTCATCTACATAGTCAGGGTCTAGCATACCACTCATGGCAGCCTTGATATCTTCTATCGCCTTGTATATGATGGTGTATGTTCTAATATCAACAGATTCTTTTTCAGCCACCTGCTCTGAGCCGGATACTGGTCTAACGTTAAATCCTATGATTATAGCATTAGATGCAGATGCAAGTAGGACGTCTGATTCTGTGATGGCACCAACACCACCATGGATCACCTTAATGGCAACCTCTTCGTTAGACAACTTTTCTAAAGACTGCTTTACAGCCTGGACAGAACCCTGAACATCCGCCTTTATTACTATGTTAAGGTCCTTAACCTTTCCTTCTGACATCTGGGCAAATAAGTCATCAAGAGAAATCTTTGAAGATGCCTTTAACATTTCCTCTCTCTGTATTGCCTGTCTCTTTTCGGCTATAAGTCTAGCTGTCTTGTCATTAGGAGTTTCAGCAAACTGGTCTCCACCTGCTGGAACTTCTGATAGGCCTAGTATTTCTACTGCCGTAGATGGACCGGCTTGTTTGATCCTCTTACCCTTGTGATTAATCATAGCCCTTACCTTACCTGATGCTACACCAGCAACAATCGGGTCACCAACGCTTAGGGTACCACCCTGGACCAATACGGTAGTAACTGGACCCCTATTCTTGTCAAGTTCTGCTTCTATTACAGTACCTACAGCCCTCTTATTAGGGTTTGCCTTTAGTTCTTGAATCTCTGCTACAAGTAGTACCATCTCTAGTAGGTTCTCTATATTTATCCTCTTCTTGGCTGATACTTCTACAGAAATTACATCTCCTCCCCAGTCTTCAACCAATAAACCTTGCTCAGATAATTCCTGTTTTACCCTATCAGGATTGGCACCTGGCTTGTCTATCTTGTTTATAGCTATTATCAAAGGTACATCGGCTGCCTTAGCATGGTTTATAGCCTCAATAGTCTGTGGCATGATACCATCATCTGCTGCCACTACCAGAATAGCTATATCTGTAACTTGGGCACCTCTAGCCCTCATTGATGTAAAGGCTTCATGACCAGGTGTATCCAAAAATACTATCTTCTGACCATTTATCTTTACTTCAGATGCACCTATATGCTGGGTAATACCACCAGCTTCTCCTGAGATTACGTCTGTGTCTCTTATTGCATCAAGTAGGGATGTCTTACCGTGGTCAACGTGACCCATCACAGTTACTACTGGTGGTCTTGGCACAAGGTCTTTTTCATCATCCTCTTCTATTTCCATCAAGGCCTCTATTTCTAGTTCTTCTATCTCTGAATTATCAGACCTCATTAGGGTAAAGCCAAATTCACTACAGACTAGGGCGGCTATATCAAAGCTTATCTCCTGGTTTATAGTTGCCATGGTACCCATCTTCATCAATTTCATGATTACTTCTGATGCTGGCTTGTTCATCTGACTTGCAATTTCCTGGACAGTTATCTTACCATCTACTTCAACGACATTTCCCTTCGCCTTCTGTGCTTCATCAGCATTTCTATAAATAGCTGTAGGTTTTCACCCTCTAAATTTTCTTTATCTTCTGTTGTTTCTACACCAAAGTCATTAATTTTCTTTTGCGATTTCTTTTCGCTCATCTTATACATCTTCGGCAATCTTTTTTATGCTAGTCTTAGACATAAAAACCACCTCCTATATCTCGGTCCCGTCCAACAAGATCAATATCTGGTCTGACATCTTCTTCGTCCTTTATTCCAAGTACAGCCCTGGGACTTTTCCTATAGACCACCCAATTCTTCCTTTGTTCCGAATTGCCTGCAGGCTGATATTTCTATAACTGGACTTGTCTGTAAATAGTGTATTAGCTGATGTCGTCGTCGCAAGATATAATTAGGCTTAGTCTCATGAGGTCTCTTAGGGTAGTATCATCACCTGATACTAGGTTGCCCGAACCTCATAGGCTAGACCCAACCATGAGTATATCTTTTTCATTCATGCCGTTAATCTCCAGTTTTTCTAGCTGGCCTAGTAGGGTGTTCATAGACTTGGTCATCTCACATCCATTTTCAAAGGCCCCTATTTAGCTGTTTGGACTTGATGGCCTTAGTCAGACATTCCTTATTGGCACACACTATAGGGCACCCTACCCAGCAGGCCCTGCCTGTAGGATCAATAAAGATTTCATTTTTCCTTGTTTTTACGATCCTAATCAACCCTTCTTGCATCCTAGTTTGACAAACTGCACTTTCTCTGGGGTACTGCTTTTGCATTGGACACCTCCAATATATTTTCTAACCATCCTGCCAGTCTACTATTAGTTTAAGTTACTGGGGAAGATACCTGCTATAATTAGTCTTGTATTTCTTCTTGAACGTCTTCTCCTAAATCAGATTCTTCTGATTCTAATTCTGAAGTTTCTCCAGTTTCAAAGTCTTCTTCATCTTGGCCTGCCAGTATTTCTGTGCTTCTTCCTGAGCCTTTAATTCAGCCTCTTCAGCCAATCTCTTAGCTTCCTCTTCAGCTGCAATTTTGTTTTTCTCTTTTCCTAATGAGGGCAGCCTCTTCTTCTGGACCAAATTCTGATTCTGGGTTTGATATCTATCTTCCAGTTAGTCAACCTGGTGCAGTCTAGCATTTGACCTTCCTTACCGATTGCAAGCGATAACTGGTAATCAGGCACTATAACTATGGCAGACTTGTTTGCTTCATCAATAAATACCCTCGTCACCTTGGATGGGCTAGGGCTGCTTCTATAAATGTAGCTGGGTCATCGCTGTACTTAACTATGTCTATCTTTTCATCACCTAGTTCATCAACTATATTTCCAACCCTGGCCCCTGCGTACCAAACACATGCACCGATTGGATCTATATTTTCATCTATGAGCTTTAGCCATCTTAGTCCTGATCCGGCCTCTGCTTGATAGATTTGACATGGACAATACCTTCTTGGTTCAGGTACCTCCATTTTCCGATAACCTCTTTACCAGACCCAGCACTTTTGGTTCTTGATAGCAGAATCTGTGGATTCTTGTTTGTCCTGTTTACTTCAAGAACATAGAACTCATGGCTACTACCAATCCTATAGTCTTCATTCCTAATCTGCTCGCTCTGATGGAGACCTTCGCCCTTACCTATCTGGACAAATACTATTTGCTTGCCATCTCTTGACGATGTCCTTGATATTTCACCAGTCACTAATTCATCCTGCTTTTCAAGGAGATTCATTATAGGTCATTTCACGTTCAGCTTCTCTTATCTTCTGAACTACGATTTGTAGCTATCGGGCTGCAATCCCTACCGAAGTCTTTTGGTGTAACCTCTGTGCTCAATTATGTCTCCTAGCTCATAGTTAGGATTTATTTCTCTGGCTTCTGATAGCTCTATTTCTAAGAAGTTGTCGTATAGGTCTGATTCATCTACAACCACTCTCTGAGAATATACCTTTATATCACCTGTTTCCCTGTTCATATCTATTCTGACATTCTGGGCAGAACCAAAGTTCTTCTTGTAGGCAGATGTCAATGCCTGTTCTATAGTTTCTAGCAATACATCCTTATCTATTCCCCTATCTCTTACAAGCTCATCAAGGGCTTGTATAAATTCTGTGTTCATTATTACCTCCGATTTATTTACCTATATTAAAATACAACTGCCAGCCTAATCTGGGCAATTTCTTTCCTGTCAAATTTCTTTTCTATATCCCCTATGGATACTACTACCATACCATCTTGGTCAAGACCTCTTAATTCTGCCTCAAACTGCTTGGTTTTTAGGTCTTGGTCATTCTTATAAAGTTTAACTTCTACAGTCTTGCCTGCATACTTGCTAAACTCCTTGTCCCTCTTTAGGACCCTGTCTATACCTGGTGAACATACTTCTAAGAAGTAGTTATCTCTATAAAGTCTTCTTCATCAAGTATAGGGTTAATTTCCTACTTACCTTTTTCACATTCTGTCAGGCTTTCATTCCGTTTTCATGGTCTATAATTACCCTTAGGTAGTATACACCTGCTTCTTTGACGTATTCTACATCAACAAGCTCATATCCGAAGCCTTCGACACTTGGTTGAATCTTTTTCTTCAACCCTCTGTGCAATGTTTTCTTCTGCTGTACCCTCCTATTCAATTGTCAAAAATATTAAATTCGTCTATATCAAACCCATCCTTTTAAAACCTTTTGGTCATTAGGAGATCGGTCTAAGATATCAGCATGAATCAGCATGATGTGAGCCAAAGATGCCTCACATTTAAAACACATGATTCAATACATTCATAATACCATACTTTTGGTGGTTTTCAAGGTATTTCAAGTATTTAATTGAATCGCTTCAATTCATTTAACTCAAAGGTCCACTGAGGTGTTATCATCTTACCGGCCTTTTTCACTTCATCCAGACTGTACCATGGACTAATTTCCTTGTTGGCCTTGTTTGCCAAAACCTGGGTCTGCTGGGCTGGCATATATGACTGGGCTAGCATAAAGACCTTTTCACCCTTGTGATTTTCAGCCATATCTATAACCATAATAGCGTGGCCTACCCTCTTAGTTCCCGGAGTACCTCCTCTGACAAAGACATCTCCTATCTGCACATCATCTATACTTACACCATGGGTATCTTTGACCAAAGAAAGGGTACCACAGTAGCCATATACCACATTCATGAACTTCTTGTAGACTTTCTCAGACCTATCTGGCTCAGCCATCAAAAAGTACTGACCTGTTTCTGGGTCAAACCATAACCTCTTGTATACTTGGAAAAATCAGCTAGTCCAGCCGATACAAAGTTAAATTTGATCTTGTCATACTGGCCTGTCTGGTAAAGATAGTCTCCCCTAAACTTAAAGCAGGCATCAGCACAGTGAAGGAGGTTTTTGCCTTCAAAGTCTATGTCAAAAACTGAATCATAGACACCTTCTGATGACTTTCACCTTGCCATATAATAGTATGATTTTTCCTATACTTTTTAAGTTTTTCATGTCTTAAAAATTCTCCAAAGATCCCTTTGCAAGCTTGACCCTTCTAAATCCCTCAGGTGTTTTTATATCTGGTCTCATATTGTCACCATCCTTATTTACTAGAGACTTAACTTGATTACCTGAATCCTTGTCACCGGAAGTGCCTTCCTTGCTTCCACAGGCTGTTAATGATATGGCCATTCCCAAGCAGATTGCAAGTAGGGCCAGTCCAGATTACTGTAAGCTTTTATTTTACTATTCATACTATCCTCCCAACAAAATACGACTCATTTATAGAGGTGGTTAACCTACACAATTATATGGGACAAGGTCCCTTATAAAAAGTCCCCCTACCTCATACAAGGCAGAGGACATTAAATAGTCTTGATCACTCTGAGTTACTTATTCAATTATATCACAAATTTACTTTAAAAGGTAGATTAATAGAAAATATACATATGGTGCTACCAGTAGTACACTATCAAACCTGTCCAATACACCACCATGGCCTGGGATTATTTTTCCATAATCCTTGATATCTACGTACCTCTTAATAGCTGATGCTATCAGATCACCCATCTGGGCGATAATACTAGCAAATAATGATATAATTACCATTACACCTATAGGCAACTTGAATATTAGGCCAAATATTATACAGGCTATTATTGATCCTGCAATACCTCCCAGACTACCTTCGATAGTTTTTTTAGGACTGGTCTTTGGCATTAGCTTGTGCCTACCAAACCTCCTGCCTACAAAGTATGCGAAAGTATCTGTTGCAAAGGCGATTATAAATACCAACCAAACATATATATGACCCCTGTCAAGCCTTTCTGATATAAGAATTATGTAGTTGAAGCAAAAGCATATGTATAGTATGCCTGAAAAAGTCAATGACAAGTCAACTACGTCTCTCTTTTGCTTAAGTACATAAATTATGGCCACTAAAAATAATACAAACATTATAAAGGCATATACACTTGTGCTCCACGCAAATAGATTAGCTAAGAAGATAGCTACTACAAATGCATATCCAATTTCATATATAGGACGTTTTTGAATCTTGACAAATGCATTATAAAATTCATGTAATGCTACCCCCATAAGGACCAGACCACCAATGTAAAGTGGCAGCCCACCTAATACCAGTAGTATTAGAAGTGGTAGCATAATCATTGCGAAACCAATCTCTGCTTCATAAGTTCACCCCTACTTTATACCGTAAAACGCCTATCCTGCTCTGGTAAGCAAAAATAGCTTTTGTGCTCCTTCTCATCAAAATCAGGCCAGTGGATATCAGCAAAATAAAAACTCTGAATAGGCTAATTCCACAACAAGAAGTTACTCAACCTCTGTTCACCACTGGTCCTTACAACAAGGTCCGGGTCTGGAGACTCCTTAGTTGATAGGTGGCTTGATATAAGGTCGTCACCTATATCGTCTACTGAAATTTTGCCATCTACTACTTCCTGACTGATGTTTTACTGCATTTGCAAGTCATTCTACCCCCATAGTTTAGGGCAAGCGACATTACAAGACCTGTATTATCTTTAGTCTTTTCCTTGGCATGGTCTAGTTCTTCTATACATGCTTGAGGTAGCTTGCTAATATCCCCTATAGTAAGTATTTTGACATTGTTTTTATGCAGTTCCTCTAATTCATTTCTCAGATACTTGACCAAGGGACCCATCAAGGCAGATACCTCTTCCTTTGGACGTTTCCAGTTTTCAGTGGAAAATGCATATAGAGTTAGGTACTTGACCCTAGTCTAGAGCATTCCTTTACTACCTTCACTGATTGTTTCTACACCAACCTTGTGCCATGGGTTCTAGGCATAAACCTCGACTTGGCTACCTACCGTTACCGTCCATTATGATTGCTATATGAGCAGGTACCTTGTCCAAGTTAATATCATGAATAAATTTTCCATTTACGCTTCCATTACATCTTTTTCTTTGTTAGCAGTTAGCTCTTCTATAGTCTTGATGTACTTGTCAGTCATCTTTTGAACTTCATCAATTGCCTTCTTTGCATCATCCTCAGCTAGTTCTCCTGCCTTTTCCATCTTCTTAATCTTGTCATTGGCATCTCTTCTTTCATTTCTAATCCCTTACCTTGAAGCTTTCAGAAGCCTTTGATGCCTTCTTTGCAAGTTCTTTCTTCTTTCTTCTGTTAGTGGTGGCTTCAACCAATCTGATTACAGAACCATCATTTGCTGGCGCTATACTACATCAGACTCTGATATTGCCTTTTCTATAGTATGAATACTAGACTTGTCCCATGGAGTTATTGTTAGTATTCACCTTCTGATACAGCAATAGCATGCCATCTGGTTTACTGGTGTAGGTGTGCCGTAATAGTCCAACCCTTACCTTATCCAACATTGAAGCATTGGCTCTACCTGCCCTGATAGTACCAAATTCAAACTGAGGCCTCTATCGTCTTTTTCCATTTGTTCTTTCTAATTGAACATGCACATCAGTTTCATATTTTTACCTCCTAATATGCGTTACCTATACGCTTAAAATTTTTAAATTCTATTTATATATTATACTACTATTTTGCTTACTATTCTACAGTAGTACCGACATCTTCTCCATAAACAACCTTAATTATATTTTCAGTATTTAATTCAAATACCCTTTATAGTTATCTTGTTATCCATGCATAGTGAAGTTGCTGTTGAATCCATTACCTTTAGTTCCCTATTGATTACCTCCATATATGAAAGTTTAGTGAACTTTTTAGCATCAGGATGCTCCTTTGGATCCTTGTCATATACAGCATCTACGTTCTTGGCAAGAAGGATTACATCTGCCTCCATTTCAGCTGCCCTTAAGGCTGCAGCAGTATCTGTTGAGAAGTATGGGTTACCTGTTCCTGCTCCAAATATAACTACCCTACCCTTTTCAAGGTGTCTAACAGCCCTTCTTCTGATATATGGTTCTGCTACCTTGTTCATTTCTATACCAGTCTGAACCCTTGTTGGCACGCCTATATTTTCTAATGAATCCTGTAGGGCCATGGCATTCATTACAGTTGCCAACATACCTATATAGTCAGCAGTAGTCCTATCCATAGCCTGGCTAGTTCTACCTCTCCAGAAGTTTCCTCCACCAACAACTACAGCTACTTCTACGCCTACGTCATTCAGTTTCTTGATTCCCAAAGAGATTTCACTTACAACATCGTTGTTTATACCAAATCCAGTCCCTCCAGAAAGGGCCTCTCCACTTATCTTTAGTATATACTCTCTTATACATTGGCTGTTCACTCATTTTTACTCCTCCTAACAATATCTTAAAAAAAAGAGAACACAAGAAGTGTCCTCTTTAATTACAATTACTTCATCTGCTTAGCTACTTCTTCAGCAAAGTTTTCTTCTCTCTTTTCAATGCCTTCACCAACTTCGTACCTAACCATACTAGCAATGCTAATATCGCTAGCTACTTCCTTAGCAACCTTAGCTATAAGTTTAGATATAGTTAACTCAGAATCTTTTACGAATACCTGGTCAACCAAGCATACTTCCTTTAATTCCTTGTTTAATCTACCAACAACCATCTTTTCAACTATATTAGCTGGCTTTCCTTCATTAAGGGCCTGCTGAGTTAATATTTCAGTTTCATGAGCTATGTATTCTGGATCTACATCATCTCTAGAGATATACTTTGGATTCATAGCCGCAACCTGCATAGCTATATCCTTACCAAGACTCAATACTCTCTCATCATTTGAATCCGTAGCTAGTTCAACCAAAACACCAATCTTTCCACCACCGTGGATATATCCTGCTACTTTACCCTTAGTAGCAATTCTTTCAAATCTTCTAACGTCTAGCTTTTCACCGATTGTAGCAACTCTATCATTTAATACATCCTTTAGAGCCTTACCTTCCTTGTGGTTTGAAGCAAGAAGTGCATCTAGGTCAGCAGCATCTCCTTCTAGTACCATTTCAGCTACATCTGCTACAAAGTCCTTGAAATCCTGGTTCTTTGCAACGAAGTCAGTTTCTGAGTTTACCTCTACTACTGCAGCAAGAGTGTTGTCAGCATTAGTCTTTATAGTAACTAGACCTTCTGCAGCTACTCTATCAGCCTTTTTAGCAGCCTTAGAAAGACCCTTTTCTCTTAATATATCAACTGCTCTTTCCATATTTCCATCGCTTCCAGTAAGAGCCTTCTTGCAGTCCATCATGCCTGCGCCTGTCGCTCTCTTAATTCTTTTACCATCTGTGCAGTTACAGCCATTGTAAAATCCTCCTAATAATTTTGTAATAATTTTTCCTATTGTATTCTACAAAATGGTAAAGGGCAATGCTCATACCATAAGCTTCTACATATTAAATGTAATCTGATTACATCTTCTTCTGTTTATTTTCAGTAGTTTCTTCAGTTTCTTCAACTCAACAGCTTCAGATTCTTCAGCCTCGTCATCAAGACCTTGTCTAGCTTCGATTATGCTACTAGCCATTGCTCAGTTAATAACTTACAGCTCTGATAGCATCATCATTGGCTGGGAGTTGGATAGTCGATTTCATCTGGATCACAGTTAGTATCAACTGTTCCTATTACAGGAATACCTAGTCTATGAGGCTTCCTGGATAGCTATGTTTTCTTTTCTTGGGTCTACAAATGGTGCAGCTGGTAGTTCAGGCATATCTGCACCGCCCTAAGAACTTTTCTAGCTTTTCTTTTTCAGCTCTTAACTGATTACTTCTTCTTTGGTAGTACATCAAATGTACCATCTTCTTCCATTGCTTCCAACTCTCTTAGCTTCTGGATTCTGGTCTTGATTGTCTTGTGGTTAGTTAGCATACCACCTAGCATCTTTCGTTTACGAAGTACATACCACATCTCTGAGCTTCTTCCTTGATAGCTTCCTGAGCCTGCTTCTTAGTACCAACGAAAAAGTTGACTTACCAGTTTCTGCCACTTCCTGCATGAACTATGTATGCTTCATCAATCTTCTTTTACTGTCTTCTGTAGGTCAATGATATATATTCCATTTCTTTCTGTCGAATATAAACTTGGCCATCTTTGGGTTCCATCTTCTTGTCTGGTGACCGAAGTACACCAGCTTCTATCAATTACTTCATTGAAATTACTGACATTTAATTTTTCCTCCTTGAGTTTTTACCTCCAGCACGTTCTACTTCTAAAAACTATAGGCACCTTTTAAGAATCCGTTTCTGTGTTTTATTTAATTTAGTCTTATAAAATAACCTCTATCATTTTAACATCTATACCTTGACCTGTCAAGCTATTTAACTATATTACTTATCCTATTTCTACAAAAGCGGCCTGGTATATTTTTACTGTATCGCCTCTAAATTTACAAATCCCTGGATACTTCCACCCTTGACATTAGCAGCATGTTTGGCCATAACTTCAAAGTTTTCATCGTTTATACCTACTTCAGTCAGGCTGGCCGGTATATTAAGGTCCTTGCAGAAGAAATCTTGTGTCAAGTCAATTGCCTTATTAGCTATTTCGTACTTGTCTATACTTGAGTCAAGCCCCCATACATTCACACCATAATCGACAAAATTATCCAGTGTGTCATCATTTAGGACATACCTCATCCAGTGTGGTGTCAATATAGCTAGACCTACGCCATGGGTAACATCATAGTAGGCGCTTATTTCATGTTCCATTGGATGGACTGACCAGTTATTGGCAGACCCGCCTGATATCAAACCATTTATAGCCCATGAAGAAGCCCACATTAAGTTGGCCCTGGCTTCATAGTTGTCCGGTTCCTTACAGGCAATAGGACCCATAGTGGAAGCAAGTCTTTAGGATTGCCTCAGCAAACCTGGCCTGAAGGTAGCCACCTTTAACATTGGTAAAGTAATTTTCAAATGTATGACTGATGATATCTGCAGTGCCTGCTGCCGTATGCTTGGCTGGTACTGTATAAGTGTACTCAGGGTCAAGTACAGATGCTTTTGGCAGGGTAATACCCGGCATACCTGTACCCAACTTCTGGTTTGTTGTCATATTTGATATTACTGCATTGGCATTCATCTCTGATCCTGTAGCTGAAAGTGTTAGTACGGTAAATATGGGTATAGCGTCAGACTATCTCTATCAAGGACCAGGTCGGGGTCACCTTCATACTTTACACCGGCCGCGATTACCTTGGAGCAGTCTATTGAACTTCCACCACCCACTGCAAGTATACCACCCAGTTGGTTTTCCTTACAGAGTTTTATACCTTCTACAACCGATTCTATCCTTGGATTCGGGTCTACCCCACTCAATTCTTCAAAGTATATATTGTTAGCCCTTAGCTCTGCCACTACAAGTCATATATCCCATTTTTCTTGATGACTACCCCACCGTGTATACCAAGGTAACGTGTCCGTATACTTTATTATATCCTTGCCTAACTTTTTAATCTGTCCCTTACCAAAGTGAATTTTCGTGTCTAAGTGCATGTTGAAATTGTACATAAAATCGCCCTCTTCAAATAAATATAATTAGTATATAATTATATAAAAGCCAGCCACATAGTAACCCTATATTAAGGTAGATCAATGTGACTAGTCATTTTATATTAATCAAGCTGTGACCCTAGATAGCTTCTACCTTTTCAAGTCTTCTACACTATCTATTTCCATTAGGTCATCCAACTTTTTAATATTGATATTAAGGTAGTTCATATTGTCTTTTACTACATCATCCCAGTACTTGTTTTGATAGTCATCAATCTCTTCAATTTTGTCCAGTTTTTCCTTGATATATTGTCCATCCTGGTGGTCCCAATAAGACGCCACACATGATATAACCATCACCATCACATATGTCAGTGGCACTAACCTTGTCCTCAGAATCTACCACCAACTTCCATTCATTAACAAAAGCTTCCTTGTGACAAGAAAAATAGGTAGACCTGGAAAATACCAGTGTCTATGATATTTTTGTTCATATATATATCCTTCTAGGACATATGAACCACCTAAAAGGTCTCTTACCTTGTACATAGAGTATATGTTATTGTATACGTCAAACTTTTCGTTGAATACCAGCTTAACCCCATACCTGTCGACCAGGTATTCGAAGGCCTCCTTCTGGTAACCCACAACCATAACTATATCATCTATACCCTTTTCTTTTAAAAATCTTACCTGTCTCTCTGCCATGGCTTTCACCTGCAACCTCTACCAGAGACTTTTGGTTTATTGTCTGTAAGGGGTCTTAGTCTAGTCCCCATACCAGCAGCTAAAATAATTGCTCTCATACTCTTAACTCCTATTGTTATGCTTCAGCCTGGTCCTTAGAAACCAATACTGACCCAATAATGATCAATACTGAGACAAAATACCAGTTTTAGATTAAATTCTGCCCCAAAAGCTATAATAGATATTATCATGGCCCATATTGAATATGTAATAGTAGGCCCGTTGCCTGACTGGACCTATAGGGTCTATAGCACTATAATAGCATACATAAGATGCAGTTCCAATAAAGGCAGTTATTGCGATAAAAATCATTAGCTTGGACGTGATTATCTCCACAGAAAGTGGAGCCCTTTAATAAAATAATACCACAATGATGACTATATGAAAGCAGAAGTCATCTGTCTCAATCCATAGCTTCTACAGGAGTCACGTCATCCTTCATACCGTGGCACAGATAACACTCTCAAGCGACCAGGCTACAACGGTTATAAAGGGCAACAACAAAGCCAGGGCAAAGTTTTTCACCTGGACATCTCCCGGAGTATATCCCAAAATAATTATCGATAGGATACTCTAAAAATAAAACCAAACCATCCTTTTTGTTAATTTTATATGTAGAATACATAGCTAAAGAAGGCTCCGCAGCGGGATACATAGCAGATATAGCCGTACTTCAGCACCTATATTTGTAATAGCAAACATAGCTATCATCCTATAGGACCCCCAAACAGGGCTGCCAATAATGCAAACCTACCACTCCTTGTCCATCAAAAAGTCTGAGCTGTATGGCATAAAATCCTTCCTGATAATAGACAAAATCGTCATCAAAAGGCAGATGAAAAATCATGTGAAGGCAGCTACTATTGGTGCTATTGCTATAAACCTGGGCAGTTGATACAAAAGGGCGACATGGCCAATATTCCGCCGGTCAAGACTGTATCCATCCCCAAAAATACCACACAAAAGGGCAGTTGATACCCCAAACTTCAAGTTATTTCTATCTTCTTTCTCATTTTATCCTCCGAACACATAAAATACTCATTTTTAAACACTAAGCCTACATATATATTTCATAGAATTTCTCTACATTCTGCTTGGCCCTTTCATACCTCATTGGGCCATAGTCACCAAACGATACTCCCTTTGCCTCCTTGTAGACTGTCCATATAGACCATAGGAAGTCCTGGCAAATCTTGAATAGGAGAATCCTCCTGGACCGGACTAGGTTTGTCCTGAGCCCCTTCTTCAAAATCATAGTCTATGCTAAAATACTTATTTTTAAATAGGTCTTCCTCATCCTGTTGAAATCACATTCTATGATATGACCTGCTATATCCCACATAGGGTTTGCACTCATCCCTGCATACTCCCAATCTATCAGGTAGTTCCTGTCTGCCCCCTTGATAAAGTTCTCAGGTACTGTATCATTGTGGCAAGTATAACGGTCTCTTCCTATATCTTCCAGGACATCCTCTAGGGCCATGACCTTCCTCCTTATAATAGGATATTCATCATCATAGTAGCGACCATTGACATCTGCTACCAATTTTTCATACTTTTCAATCTCCCTAAATACGTTAAATTCATTGTCGAAAGTCTACACGAAAAATGTAGTTTTCTTAAGTAGCTAGGGCCACTATTTCCATATTTTCTTCCTTCTTGGCTGTTGTGGGTTTTGAGGGCTCTGCATTTTCTATCAGCCTACTAACCTTGGTACCAGTCTCTTCGTTAAAGTATAGGGTGTCTGTATTAAGACCTAAAATTCCACCTATAATAGAATTTGCTTTTTCATTGCCCCTACTTATCATACTCTTGGTACCTGCCCCAGCCACCCTAAGTATATAAGCCTGACCACCAATATCGACCTTGTAGTTCTTATTGGTCATACCACCTGCTGGTTCTATTGTCCTATTTCATCTTCCCTCGACCCCCAAAGGGCTTCTATAAGCTCGGCCTTTACATCTGCAAGTTTCATACGGTCATCCCTTCTCAAGATACCTGAATATACCTGTCCCTTGGCCCTGGCAAAGTTGTCCTTGTTATTAATTTCGTACCACATAAGGTCATCAAGTTTGATATAGCCAACCTTGTATTCTCTTCCTACATCTATTATGGTATGCTCATAGTCCATGTAGGGAATTTTATTTTTGCTGTACTGGTCTAACATCTTATTATAGAAGGAATTTGATATTTTAGCCAGACCCACCAATTCCCCATCTACCCTGTTAAACTGGTGGATATCCTTAGATAGCTTGTAAACCCAACCATCCCTAATCTCAACCAAAGTTTCATTTCCTGAACCTGACTCGGATGTTATCAACATCGTAGTCTGATCAGGGCTTGCCAAAAGACTCTTTATAGCCCTTTCCTCAAAGATTAGGTTGTCTGACATCAGAGATAAAGTTGCCCCTTATATAGTCCTTACATAGGGATAGGGCATGCATACTTCCCCTGAACTTGTATTTATCATTTTCAACCAGCCTTATCTTTTGATTAGACAGGGCTAATTCCTTGTAGTAGTCGGACTTATAGCCTGCCACCACTATTATCTCCTCCAGGTCTAAATCTTCTAGGAGCTTCAATATCCTCTTTGCAACAGTTTCCCACCTATCTTCAGGAAGCCTGTAGGTTTCACCAAAGTCACCAATGACCCTATCTCGCTAATATTACTGCCTGGGACAAGCCCTCTGGTCTTTTTAGACTCAGACTAATCCTCCTGTTCTGGTTTTCCACTATAAAGTTTTTCAAGTACTTCCATTCCCTGCCTAGTCAAGCTATAGTCTGACTTTGAGTTGGGTGCCTTTACCTATAGTTTTCTTCTTCAGGTTCTTGACACAGAGTTTACTGCCCCCAAGTGATATACCTGACTCATCAGTCAACATTCTTCTGTGTCACCTTTTCATTATTATTTATCAACAACAAAATATCATATAATCTACTCATTTCATCAACCTCCTGTTATTTGTTCATTATATGAACATAAATAAAAGTATATTCTTTTAGACGAAATTGTCAATATAGCTTAAAAAGTACCTAAAACTCCCATAACCTATAGGATACACTTTTAATTACCTTTATTTTGTTATTTTTGCTCTCCGCCACCTAATCGTATGGTCATATTTCAATGAATTTACAAGATATATGTTAGCAAGCTAGTCTATATTTAAAGCTCTCCTCTTAAGACTAAATATTTTATCCCATTAACATTTTCTTTTTGTTCTCTAAAAATTACTAAAGTGTTATCGTTAATTCCTAAGATTTCTGTTATACTAGCATTAGAACACATATCATTTCTCCTTGTTTTTATTTTTGCGATTTAAATTATACGAGATTTGATGTGTGTCTCTATGCAAAAATTAGCGTTGGGAGAAATTTTTCTCACCAACGCTAAATATTATACAACCATTAAATCTAAATGTTACCTGGAACTATTTTTAAATTTTTCCATTCATCACTTTACTAATGTATACAATCTTTATTTATACCTTCACTTTCTGGCTGATTATCTTTTTAAAATCACATCATAGTCTACTAATATAACTAGTCAGCTTTGGTAAATGACCTTACTATTATTTTTCATAGTAAACATAGCTGGTTTGTACTTTTGAGTCAGTAATGGAATATGATAAATATTTAATTTTTAATAATATTATCTAATCTTTTTCTATTGGATATAATAATTGACCATCACTTTCCTTACAATCTAATACACAACTACTTACTAGTTTCATGTCTTTTTATTTTTTGAGCTTTTATAAACCTTTCAACTACTTTTTGCAGCATCATCGTAATCATCTTTTGTAGCAACATAATTACGTTCTCCTAGCAGTAGCTTTTTCACTATTATTTATGTTTATAATCATTAGCCCTAGAATAATAAAAAGTAATAAACAACCTACTATAATTATAAATTTTCATAACATATCCCCAACTATCTTGTAATATGTAAAACTCTATAATTACTATAATCACCACGAGGGTAATAAATACCACTTACATTAACATCTCTTCTGTTAGTAGTATGTGCTGATACTCTAACATATGGATACTTATTTGTTCTACTTGTGACTATCACTACTATGTGCCCATCTTCCTTTATTCTTACTATAGTATTGAACTATATCACCTATATCAGCATATTTATAATGATCTTTTCTTGTGCATGTCCTCTATTTAGAAGCCAATTTCTTAACTCTATCACCCTAATCCAAGCATTAGAGTGATATACCAAATCTCATCCTTTCGTAGATCCCACCTCCATAACACATCCTTTTAGAGACAAAATTAGTACAATCTGCAGAATAATCATTTTTAAGAGTTGATGCATTATCTAAGGCCCATCTTCTAGCACCGTTTCTATTATACATTCCCCTACTACTAGTTATATAGTTATTTTTGTTCTTTTTATTATAAATATTTTTAATTCACTTTTATATTTATATGAAATATCTTCTATTTTTCTTATTTGCTCTTTTCATATTCTTCTTTATCATTAACGTATTTATTATCCAAATCTCTAAATCTGAATCCTCATCATAAATATCTGCATCTATTAACATCTTATTAAAGTATTATTTAAATAAATTATATGATCTTCTTCGATATAACTTTTTATCTCTTGCACCAACATAATAAAAATTCTACCCTATACGTTACATTAACTTTTATAACCTTTATTCATTTTCAATTTTCTTTATATCATTACTTACCTTATAATCGTATATTTTTTTCACCGTTTATGTTAGATAAATTCCTTATATTATCGTCAGTAATCGCTGATTCTTTATACACAACTGTATCCTGTTGTATATATTTTAAAGAATCATTTAAATTATTTATGTTATTTTGATACTAAACTTACCATTAAAAATATCCTTCTAAAAGTATTATCTATGCTGTCAATAATTTTTAGTTTTATTATTCAACGTGATTTCATCTGCTGATTCTTGTCCATTGATAATACAAGTAGAAGCAAAAATGATATACCAATTAAACTTACTAACATAATTTTTGCCTTCAGATTATTCTTCATATTACCACTCCTTAATAAAAATTTTTGAATATACTTATTTAATATCTCAATCTTTCCTGTTTCCTTGTTTTCAAATAACTTATCACCGTTTTTCACATGGTGCCTTACCGTCTTTATCAAACTTCAAGTTTTTCCTTGTTTTGGAATACACCATTCTGGTCAGAGTAGCTATATCCTATACCCTCAGCATAGCTATAACCTATCTTTAATTCTGGTAGTAACAAGTACAACTTTCCGTCTACAAAAGTTGGACCATTAGCCCTTGTTCCATCACTAAGTATAAAGAACCTGCCTTCCTTTGTATCCTTCCACTGACCTATTTCCCCCTTGTAAGTTCCCTTGGTAGTTGGCTTGTACTTATCATCCTTGTCTACATAGTAACGAAGGTAAGATAAACCTTCCTTGGCACACTTTTCTACATCTAACTTATTTTCTTCTGGAAAAGCACCTATCCAGGCATCAAACCTCATTCTGCCATCTATACCGAAGTAGTAGAAATCGCCCTTGTACTTTGCCCAGCCACTTTCAGCCATTTGACCACTCTGTCTCATAAAATACCATTGGTTGGCTGATTTAACCCAGCCAGTCTTCATATCGCCACTAGGGTTGAAATAGTACCACCTTGCCATCAAAATAGTACCACTTGTCGTTTATCTTTTTCTAAGTGTTTTCTAGCTGAATACCTCTAGAATAACAGTACCAATTGTTTGAAGATTTCTGCCAACCATCTCTAGGTATAGCTGATGATACAGATGGTAGTGATATTGCAGCCACCAATGATGTTACTATTGCGAGTTTTAAAACCTTCTTATTCATAGTATAACCTCCTTTGTGCTTATACCTTCAATATTCTATCAATAAAAATATACTCAGGCAAATCATATCTGGAGCAACACCCCTTGCATCATAATTATCTTTCAACTATTTATGAGTTGCCTTATATTTCATTAATAGTAGTTCTTATTTAAATTATAGCATAATTTTTTTATATTTTTACACTATATTTCTAATTTAAAATTATTTAATCGATATCTAATATTTTTATATTACTTATATATAAAATCTTTCATTCACATACGTGAGAACAAATTAATTAGCTCATACGTGCATTTTGAAACAAACAACTTTTCAACAATAATATCCATTCAGGCTCTATATCAAATAACGTTGGTGATAATTTAAATCAATAAAATCTATTAAATTATGCGACAGCATCCATAGCAAACTGATAACTATGGATGTTGCCTTTTTGTATCTTATACCTTTCCATTAGCATTATCCTTGCCTTAAAATTCCTAAAGCTCCTATATCCGTAGGATACTCTTTTAATTACCTTTATCTTGTTATTTTTACCCTCCACCATAGCATTCGTATAATCATATTTTTAATGAGTTTAGCTATCATACTTTCTAAGCTTTTTAAGGCTTTTTATACTCTTCCTAAAACACATTGGTATTTCATCAGTCCTAGTATTTAAAAAATATCTTCAACATAGCTACATCATTATTAGATTGTAAAAGTGTAAAATATAAATGAACAATTGGTGGAATATAATAATGTACAAATAAGAAAAATATGATACTGTATTCGTAGGTAAATGCACATGAATACAGTACTATTAACTCAACTAAAAATATTAAAAATGAGCGACATTAAACCAAATTTTTCAGAGCTTGCAAGGTTATATGAAATGGACCGAAGAACTATTAAAAATACTATGAAGGATATGAAGGAAAATCTAAAAATAGATATAAAACTAGTAAATTAGACAAATATAAAGAATTAATAGGTATCAAACTTGCAATTAAGGGGGTCAATGTCAGGTCTGTTTATGAATATTTAATATCTAAAATAGATTCTGACATTGGGACATACTCTAATTTCAATAAGTATGTTAAAAAGAGGTTTGAAACCAAGTAAAAACTCCCAAAGGGTTCCTGATGATAGAAACGTCACCTGGATACAGGCTCAAGTTGATTGGAAAGAAGATATATCTATAAAAACAAATTCGGAAAAATATTCACGTTTCATGTTTTTAGCTACAAGTTAGGTTATTCAAGATATCCAGTCTTCATTTACAAAGTCAAGTCGTACAAGAGAAGATGTAATTGACTGCCTTATTGCATCCTTTAAAAACACTGGTGGCGTGCCTAAGGAGATTCTTTTTGACAACTTATGTCGTCACTTGTAACTTTTTAAAGATGGGCATGCAACAATTAGTCCTAAAATACAGGCTTTCATGAAAGTTTTTAACTTTAAAAATCAAACGATGTAAGCCATATCATCCTTTCACTAGAAGGGTGAGTTGAAGCTGCACAATAAATTCATTGCTTGGATACTACCATATGAAGGCGAGTTGGAAACAGAAAAGACCTAATTGAAATATTATCTGGTATAAACAAGAAAGTATACTTTAAGGTTTGCTATGACAGGACTATACGTGCACGAAGCAAGAGTACCTACAACCACTGCCGATATAAATATCGTGGAATCCTATGCAGCAAAAACTCGACGCACGACCGTCACAAAAGATTCCATGATTACCTATTTGGGTTGCAAATACTCTGTTCCACATCAATATATTGGTAAAACAGTTTGCCTATCTGTCACCAAAGATATGTTATACATATATTATAGCACAGATTTGATAACCATCACATGTATAAGTAACCGAAGGTTAAATTACAAAGAAGAACATTACAAGCAGCTACTCGCTATTCTATCAAAGAAATGAAGATTCTATGAGATGAGGTTAGCTGAAACTAATTTAAAAGGCAGATGGATGAATTTCTTTAAGGAGGAAAAAATGTCATCACATCAAAAATTATTAAATGGACTAGAAGAGATTGGCATAATATGTATTCAAGATCATATTGATACCTATATAGATCTCGTAAACCAAGGGGAAAAATCCTTTGGAGAGCTCTTGAAGAGCTTGTTGAGATCGAACGTGTCTGCCGACAAGCGAAAAGGGACAGTATTAATTTACATATTGCTAATTTCCCATTCTAAAAACCATTGATGATTTTGACTTCAGTTCAACCAGGAATCAATAAAAAGAAAGTCTTAGAACTAAATAATCTAGGGTTTTTGGAAAAATATGAAAAATATAATATTTGTTGGTTCTAGTGGAGTAGGAAAGACTCATTTAGCTACATCTCTTGGTATTAGCTGTTACGAAAGCGAGATAGCAAACATACTTTATATCCTTTGAATCATAATCTCACAACTAGGCCTTAAATGAGAATAAGCTTGAATCACGATTAAGTTTTATACCCAAATACAAAGGTTTTAATTATAGATGAAATTGGATATATGCCAATTGATAAAGATGCTGCTAACATGTTTTTCAGCTAATCGCTAAAAGGTATGAAAAATACTACAATTGTGACAACAAATATGCCATTTTCCAAATGGGTGAGTTCTTTAGTTCGTCGACTCTAGCCAATGCAGTTTTAGATAGACTTTTACACCATTCTAAAATTATATCAATAAAAGGCCCCTCATATCGTCTTAAGACAAGACCCTTCATTGATGATAAAGAGTTGATGGATAGTTGAGCCCAAATTGTACATTTTATTTTCCATTTTTGTGACATTTTAATATTGACATTTACATTAGATATACTTAATAGGAAGGTTTTGATAAAAATCATAGGCCTCTTTTAAGTTGGGGAAACTTTTCTTAACATATAGTCTAATATATCAACTGAACTGGTCATATTTTTAAAGTGTCTATTCTTGTAAAATATATACTGTTCTAACAGTTCTTCTAAAAGTGTATTTCCAGTATCTCTTCAGTATTTTATACTCTCTAGACCTGGTATTAAGCTTCTTCATCTCATTTATCCTTAACTTGTTTAGTCTCTTGTCCAAGAGCTGTACTATGAAATTTATCGACCACAATATTGGCGTTTGGAAAACGCTGCTTAGCAAATCAATATGTAATATATACATGTCTGTAGTCACATATTCTACCCTTTTTCTGACCTTCAAGGGATAGAATTAAAATACTCAAGAGGTATCTTTGCCTCTGTCACCAGGATATCAAAATATGACCACCTTCAATCAGTTAAATTTACACTCATAGACGCATCAACTGTATTTACTGACGAATTCGTCTATTGATAGAATCTAGAAGATAATTTTTCTTCTCCTATCTTCAGTTAAACGGAGTATTCTGGCAACACTAGTAGGAGATACAGTGCTCTCTGCAATTAGATCCATTGACTTAGTCTCACACGGGTTTAAAACTATAGACCTTTTAACATCATTCGATGTAAAGCTGCCTTATCTACGATAGGCGTTTTTGGCCATAAGGATGACTCACAATACTTACGAAAAACCTCTGCTTTTTAACCATTAATATCATTAGGTTTGTATTGACCCTATTAAAAAGTATTTTTACAGTCTGGCTTCCATATTATGTCATAATTTTCATTGACTATACCACACTTAGGGGCAACAAGTCGGCCTAGTATAAAACTTTCCCTTAGGACTATATTCTATCCCTTGATATTTTCTTTTTCGTTACCTAAAAATTACTAAATTGTTATCGTTAATTCCCAAGATTTCTGTTATACTAACATTAGAACCATATCATTTCTCACTTATTATGACAGTTTAAATTATACATGATTTGATCTGTGTTCCTATTTTTACATTAGCGTTGGAGAAAATCTCTCTCACCAACGCTAAATATTACTCTAATATAGTTTTAGTGGTTTGAATTATCATCTATCTTATTTGATATAAACCTAGTTTTACCCTTATGTCTTCAGACTATTTCAAAACCTCAATCTTTCCTGTTTCCTTGTTTCAAATAACTTATCACCGTTTTTCGCAATTTGCCTTACCGTCTTTATCAAACTTCAAGTTTTCCTTGTTTTTGGAATACACCATCCTGGTCAGGTAGCCTATCCTATTCCCTCAACATAGCTATAACCAATCTTTAATTCTGGTGGTAACAAGTACAACTTTCCGTCTACAAAAGTTGCATTACCTGTTCCATCACTAAGAATAAAACCTGCCTTCCTTTGTATCCTTCCACTGACCTATTTCTCCCTTGTAAGTTCCCTTGGTGTTGGCTTATACTTACGCATCCCTTGTCTACAGTAACGTGAAGGTAAGATAAACCTTCGTAGCATACTTTTCTACATCTAACTTATTTTCTTCTGGAAAGAAAGCACCTATCAGGCATCAAACCTCATTCTGCCATCTATACCGAAGTAGTAGAAATCGCCCTTGTACTTTGCCCAGCCACTTTCAGCCATTTGACCACTCTGTCTCATAAAATACCATTGGTTGGCTGATTTAACCCAGCCAGTCTTCATATCGCCACTAGGGTTGAAATAGTACCACCTCTTATATGACTGATCGTAAAGCCAACCCGTTTTCATCTTTCCACTGCCATCAAAATAGTACCACTTATCGTTTATCTTTTTCCAAGTGTTTTCTAGCTGAATACCTCTAGAATAATAGTACCAATTGTTTGAAGATTTCTGCCAACCATCTCTAGGCATAGCTGATGATACAGATGGTAATGATATTGCAGCTACCAATGATGTTATCAATGCAAGTTTCAAAACCTTCTTCATAGTATAACCTCCTTTATTACCAACATCTTCTATAATCTATTAATGAGACCATATGCAGGTAAAGTTTCTGTTTGACACTTTTTACCTGGTGATGGCATTTCAACTGTTCTACCACTTCTATATACATTACAACATGACTACTCTCCTCCAGTTCTATAAGCTGCTATATCTCCTGGTAAAGATTACTATAGTCAACATACCTACCATTATTAGCCTGAGCCGTCACTCTTTCTGTTTATAGTAATTCAAAAACCTTATGGATAGCTTTTGTAAATCCAGAACAATCTACCATATATTAGACTCTCTCACCCCAAACATATGGAAGTTTACCAACAAAAGTCTGTGCATATAAGGACATTGCCTCTCCCTTATTTTCTACCCAGGCTCCGTTTCCTCTAAAGAAATAGTTTGTACCATTCACATTATAAAGACCGTAACCATTTTCCCTGATAACATACAATAATACCCAAGCACCACCATCATTTATCCAGCCTGTTTGCATTATTTCATCTATAAAAGTATTACCAGCTACCATCAATTTTATCAACCGTTCTCAAAATATGATCCGTCTTTTATATTTCCATTTTCACCAATCTGAGCCCACTGTCCTCCAGATCTGGTACTATTATAAGTTGTTTTTATATTATAAACTTCGTCAGTTGTTAATTCTCTAGGAGTAAAACCGACTATTTTTATATCATTGCATCAATATTTTTGTCCAATACTATTGAAAGATATATTATTCTTAATAACACTCAGTTCTTCCTGTCTAAAAGTTCTGACTCAAATCAACTTCCCACATTAAAATCTACTTTCATACGCAGATATTGATGTTGTTCCCATTACAATTGAAAACACAAAAGCTAATGACGATCTTGATAACATCGTAAATTGTTTCTTCATTTTTAATTCCTCAAAAATTTAAACAAACTTATCTCGAAGAGCCCTTACTTATTCTCCATTAATAGTACTATTTATTTAAATTATATCATTCTACAACCATATTTTTATTTTAAATATATTTAACTTTTGTGTATTCTTTTAATATCGCTTGTATCTAAAATGCTTAACACATCTCATTGAGCGGATTAAATCAATTGCTTTAATCACTCAAGGGTATATATTAACTTTCAACAAGATTAGAGGTACGTATTAATATTTTATATAAAAATTGAGTTCGTTTAGAAAATACTATTTAACCTATATCTTTAGGTCTAAAATATGGGGTACCCTTTCCTCTTCTGGTGGTATTTTCATGTAGTCACCATACAGGTCTTCCAGGTAGGCGTGAACATCCTTTGGTGCCTTTAACTGGCAACCCTCAAAATCAATCGTTGATAATGGGAATATGTAGTCCTTTTTTTTCAAAAACTCCCTGGTCATAAATGGCGTGTCTAGGCCATGAGACTACATATAGCACCTGGCCCTTGTCCTCTAGTTTAGCTTTGCCAGCTATCCACCTCTCCTCTAAACCAGAGTTCTGTAGGAATATCTTTACATGGTCTCTCAACTTTGTTGGCTTTGACTTCCTGAAAAATGATATCTTATGCATAAATTTGCCCATTTTTGAATCTATCAATTCATCGTTCATAGGGTCCATAGGGAAAATATCTACAAAGGTTCCATGACATGGTAGGCCTGAAGCCCTTTCGAAGCCAGAAAAATGTCCCAAATAGAATATTTTCATAAAGGATGGTTGGATATCAACCTCCTTCTGGGACCGAGTCTTTACAGTCCTTATTTTCGTATATAAGACCCTCAGGTAGTTGGCCTTTGACGATATCTATAAATTTATTATAGTCTTTTCTCATCATACAGATATCACAGTCATCATCCCAAGGTATAAAACCACCATGTCTCTTGGCACCAAGTAGAGTTCCTGCATCTATCCAATAGTCTATATTATTGTCTAGCAAATCTGGTCTATAACCTTCATTATTTCCAATATTACCAGCTGTAGTTTTCTCAATTCGCTCTCATCACCTAGCTATTATTTTTATCGACTTTATCCTTAAACATATCTCTATTCTCTTTCTTTAAATGACTAGCTAGACCCTTCAAAAGGGCCTAGTAGTCTATATTAATATTTATTAAACTCTTTCAACCCTGATACCAGTTTCGACTGATTGTTTTAAGTTTTGCTTTTCTAGGCTTGAGATCTTCAGCCTTTACTATTTTCCAAGGGCCAAAGTTTCAGTCTTGATATAGTCTTCGAAAGCTTAACAACAGCATTCGCTACATCGCTGTCACCATCAAAGTATATCTTGATGTTGTCAATACTTCAAAACCCTTCAGACTTTCTAAGCTGCTGTACCTTTGATACAAATTCTCTGTAAAAACCTTCGCTGATAAGTTCTGGACTGAGGTTGGTTTCTGAGTATAACAAATGAGTTATTTTTCCATGGAAACGTTGAAACACAGAATCTATATTAATAGTTTCATCTTTACAAATTCAAATTCCTGCCCTTCAGGTTCTACTCTTACCCTTTTGACACTTCTACCTTGCAACTACTTCATGAAACATCTAGTCCAGTAATACCTTTCCAAATGCATTTATGTTCTTTCCTGAAGAGGTCCTAGTACCTTGAAATTCAGCTTTAAGTTAAAGTTTCATAAAATCGCTTAATTCCTTGTAAATTTAACCTTCTTTACATTTAATTCTTCTTTAATTATGTCAACAAGGGTCTCCAAGGTGGCTCGTGCCTATCTACAAAAGAACTTCTGCTATGGGCTGTCTTACCTTTATCTTTGCATTTTCTCTAGCTGCCCTACCAAGAGTTACAGGTCTCTAGCCAGTCCATCTCTTCTAGGGCAAGGTCTACTAGACTAGCATCACATCTGGGGTAATCAGCTGATGAACTGAATACTCACCTGTCAGGTTCCTATACATTTCTTCTGATGAGGTATGGTGCGAATGGTGCTATCATCTTACAAGTCTTAATACTTCATATGTAGTATTGTAAAACAGACTTCTTATCTTCAGATAATTCAGTTCCCCAGAATCTTCTTCTCGACCTTCTGATGTACCAGTTAGACAGGTCGTCATTTAGAAATTCGTCATCCTTCTGATTGATTTGTTAACCAAAATTTCTAAGTTTTCTTCTATTTCCTTCTTTAAGTTGTTAAACTTAGATAGAATCCACCCTATCAAGTTCTAGCCTATCCTTGTATTCTACAAAAAGTCATTGGATTTAATCCATCAGTGTTGGCATATAGGGTAAAAGAAGTTGTAAGTGTTCTTCAGTGTTCCTATAAACTTTGACATGATTTCCTTTAAACCATCTTCGTCAAATCTCAATGGAGTCCATGGTGGAGATACGTACAATAGGTACCATCTCAATGCATCTGCCCCATACTTTTCAAACATTTCAAATGGGTTGATAGTATTACCCTTAGACTTTGACATCTTCTTACCATTCTTATCCAATACCAAATCTGTAACAAGGACATTCTTGTATGGAGACTTACCAGTTACGAATGTAGATACAGCTAGTAGTGAGTAGAACCAACCTCTAGTCTGGTCTATACCTTCGCAGATATAGTCAGCAGGGAATAGCTCATCAAAGTTTTCCTTATTTTCAAATGGGTAATGCCACTGGGCAAAAGGCATTGCTCCTGAGTCGAACCAACAGTCGATAACTTCTGTTACCCTTGTCATTGCTCCACCACAATCAGGGCACTTAAGGTGAACTTCGTCTATATAGGGTCTGTGTAGTTCTATAGTCTTTGGATCTACATCTTCCACGGCTAACTTAGCCAATTCTTCTCTAGATCCTACTGTAGTCTTACAACCACATTCACACTTCCAAACTGGTAGTGGTGTGCAATACCTAGTTCTAGAAGCCATGTCCTTTAATTCTTCTAACCAATTTCCAAACCTACCTTCACCTACAAATTCTGGGAACCAGTTTACACCATTGTTGTTTTCTATCAACTTGCCCTTTAACTTGGTCATCTCTAAGTACCAGCCAGGATTAGCGTAGTATACAAGTGGTGTACTACATCTCCAACAGTGAGGATAATTGTGTTCTACCTTTAACTTAGAGAACAATTTATTTTCAGCTGCCAACCACTTGATTATCTCAACATCCAGGCCTTCTTCCATTACGAATTTACCCTTCCATGGAGTAGCAGTAAACTTACCTTCGCTATCAACAGGCGAACGAATGCAATTCATATGCCCTACTCAAATTGGTCATCTTCACAAAGGCTGGTGCGAGTGTGAACCTATACCAGTACCGTCTGTAGTAGTTACATAATCGGCACAAGTTACGAAGAAGGCCTTGCCTTCAACCTCTACAAATGGCATTAACTGTTCATATTCCTGATATTCTAATTCTTTACCCTTAAGTGTTTCTAGGACCTTATATTCCTTGTCACCCAGGTGCTTTTCTAATAAGTCTTGAGCCAGGTAGTATACTTCATCCTCTACCTGGACCTTAACATAGTCAACATCAGGATTAACTGTGAGGCTACATTTTGATAGTAGTGTCCAGGGGTAGTTGTCCATGCAAGGTATTCATTTTCTGTGCCCTTCTTTTAAACTTAGCAACTAGGGTATTTGACTTGATTTCCTTATAACCCTGGGCAACCTCATGAGATGCAAGACCAGTTCCACATCTAGGACAGTATGGTAGGATCTTGTGACCTTCATATAGTAGTCCTTCCTTGTTGAACTTGTCTAGGATCCACCATAGAGATTCTATAATCATTGTCCAAAGTGATGTAAGGATCATCTAGATCAATAGCATATGCCATTCTCAGACATCCTTCTCCATTCTTTTTCCTTATGCATAAAGACAGAGTCCCTACACTATGATCAAAATTCTTCAATACCATATTCTTCAATGGCCTTCTTATCTGATAGGCTAATTCCTTTTCTACCTGCAACTCAACTGGTGGGTCATGAGTATCCCAGCCGGCCTTTCTAGGAACCTTGTAACCCTCATGTCTTATGCAACGACAAACCAGTCCTTCAAAGTTCTTGAGATTACGTGGTGGATACCTGGGTTACCATTTGCTGGAGCCCTTCAAAAGAATACATAAGTGGGGTCATTTTCACCCTTTTTCCCTTTCTTTGTCAATATATTGTCTTCACTGTAACGTTTTAAAAGTTAGTTCTTCTGCCTGGGCAACTGTGCCTTCATGCAGTTTTAAATACGATCTTATTTTCCATATTTTCTTTCTCCTTTCAATATCTGCTGTAGTTTTCAGCTGAATATACTCGTCACGCTGATCAATCAAGGGACGAGTCAAATCGCGATTACCACTAGTTCTGGAAAAACCCAGACACTCTCGGTCAATATCAGGAACCACGGTCAGCCAATCAGCCATGGCCTTTCAGCATCAGCTCGAAGTGATCTTCATTCAGTCATTCATATATCGGCTCACCATACCGACTCGCTTAGAAATCATAAACTATCTCTCTTCGTCAAAAGCTATCTTTTAAATTCTATGATATTGATTATATTGCATACAAACATAATAGATCAACATATTTTTAGATTGTTTAAAAATTCTAAAAACGTTATTTCATGGATATAAAATCAATATTTTCTAAATATTATGAGGTCAAAGAGAAGGCCCTCTATGTTATTTAATCTTAAATATCTTCAGGATCACCACTTAAAATTTTTCATTAGAGTCTTCTTCAGCTTCTAATTCTGCAGTTCTATGCTAGAGGTGTCTTCTTCTTCCTGAACATCCTCTAGGACAGCCATTCTCATAGATACCCGAAGATAATATCCGGGTCAACGGTCCACTTCAGGCCGTTGAAGTCTTCCCTTTCATACCTCTATACTGAGAAATCTGGTCTACATTTTGCATCTCATCTTAATAATGACAGACTTAATCCTGAATACCTTAAATTCCTTAATCAGGGCTTCGTATTCATTCTGATTTCTAACCTTGTTGTTGGCCTATCTATCAACTGCTTAGCCTGTGTTCAGCTTCCTGTTACTATAGTCTTGCCTTCTTGTTGGCAGATGGTAGTGGTCTTCTGCTGCCTCTGGGCAGTTATCAAAAGTTTCTCTGAGTTTCTTCGATGCTGGAATACTTACCAACCTGGTCCTTGCCATTTCAGTTTTTCCTTTAAATTCATTTTCTTTATAACTTTGCCGCAGAGTCTTCTTTAATCTGGTCTGAAAACATCTACTGCTTCTTCATTATAACCTCTGATCCCTTTTAAATTCTTTGCTCTATAGAGTTCTGGTGCTATCATTTTATCACTTCCTATACAAATTTATTAATTTTCCTCTAAACTTATCCTTCTTGGACATCCTAATACCTTGTCGAAATGAAATTTCCCCTTCTTCCTGACAGATATAATCGAGCCCTCTTCAATAGACCTTGAAACATTATTGACAGGTTCGTAATTAACCTGAACAAGATCAGCATTTATCAATTTTAAAGCCTCTTGCCTCGATGGGTTAAATGCTCCTGTATAACAAATCCAACCTTTCAGGAAGATATACTAAATACCTTATCATCATAAGACTTGATTGGTGGCTTAAGATCTGACTTGTCTATTTCTGTCACACTTACCTTGTTATTTTTGATCCTATTGTGGTTATATATGATAAAATCAGCAATATCACTATCTACTACCATCCAGCAATAATCATCATGTACCAGGATATCCCCTATTTTTCACTTGATACCCAAAGACATCAAGGGATCCTAAATAGTCCCTGTGAGATACTGTGGTGAACTTAAAGTTTCCCCTTACCTCTAGGTAGGTCAGGCTCAAATCACCCTCTTCTAGGATATAGTAGTCCGGATAGATAAAAATAACCGCTCTTTCAGCGTCTTCATATCCACCCTCTATAGTATATTCAGGTCTTTATCATAGTTTTATAATAGAAATAGCATTCCTTATTTTCATAGGGATTTAGGAATTCAGTATTCCTAAGGCTATAGAGTTAAAACGCTATTACAAATATCCAACTAACTTACACTTTTTATTTTTAAGTCATCATCTTTAATATGACTTGTTACTTTTTACTTGTCCATATCATCATCCTACTATGAAATGCATAACTCAACCCTCGCTTCCAAAAACCACAGGAATATTATAGTCAACATAGGTGACATATCTATTGGACCGGTATTAAACCTACTTAAAGCTTCCTCATGGGTGCTTCAATAGGTTCTGTAAAATCATCTAAAAGAGCATAAAGCCTACTGTCTATGCCCTAGGAACCAAGACATTATTGACTTGCTATAATAATCCAAACGATTATATCAATTAGACGTCACTAAAGCAATTTTTGAGAACTTCATATAAGCACTAATTACTTGTTCTGCCAAGGAAAAGATTGCCTTACTCTAATTCCTTTTTATACTGCATCTACATCAACATTCTTTTGGGGCTAATATAAATATTGACTTAGAAACACGCTGATGCTTTCCATCAAGTACGTATACTGCACCATTCATAAAATCAAAGATAGATTTCTTTGTATTCTGCTGAGTCAATGCTTCAAGATTTACTATTACAGTCTTTCTTAGTCTTAAGTGGTCTGCAATTGTAGCTCAGCATCATCATACCTTTGGTTCGCTTGTACAACCTTCATCTGGTTGTGAGCCTGATAATCCATTCCTGACCCTAGAGGATTGTTGTATGAATCATCTAGTTCATCGTCATCTTTCCTTAATCGTCATAACCATCGTCGTCATATACATCATCTTCTATTCATCGTACGCATCATAATCGTACATTGGCATTGTCATTATCAACAATCATCCAACTCTTTTAACACCTATTTTATCCTAATATACCCGGCTCTTATACCTCTAAACAGCGTGTCTTTATTTTACCATTATAATTTCTCTTTCAAATATAGATGTTCCAACTCTTTACAATTGTTGAACCCTCTTCTGTAGATTTGATTAATCACCACCATGCCCATTGAAAGTTCCTTCATTTTCTACACCTTCTATGGACATATCTTTGATGTCTTCAAAGACTTCCTTTAGTTTACTAAAAACTGCCCTGACTTCATCTTCATCATCTGAGTCCGGTGCCATAGTCATCAAACCGACAATTTTTATTCTCTTAAATTTATCAGCACATTCTCTATATCAAAAAGTCTCCAGGTCTTCTACATATATACCGTGCTTGGTTTCTTCCTTTGATACATTAACCTGGACTGAGGCACCTAATATCCCTATTGATCACTGTCTGCCCTCTTATTAATTTCTTCTGCCGAGTCCAATCCTATCAAGAGAATGGATTAAGTCAACCTTGTCTATTATGTACTTGACCTTGTTGGTTTGAAGTGTACAATTTGGTGCCATTTGGCTCTATTCCTGATCAGTCCATACCACGTTGCAATTCCTGGAGCTATTTTTCTCCAACATCGGTAATTCCATATTCGAGACCTCTTCAATCACATCTACATCAACAGTCTTAGTCACACCTAGAAGTAAACATCTTCTGGATTCCTATTGACCTTATCTGACGCATCTCGTATGTTTGACTTTACAGTCAATTCTAACCAAAATATCGCTCATTATATCACTCTACTTTATAATCATTTAAGAATACACATATATACTCCATTATAGCATAAAAACAGCTTATATTTGTATACTTTTGTTCATCTATAATTTAAAATTGATTCATTTTTCATATTTTTGTATTTCTTGTCATCAGTTCTTTGACAGCTGTTCTTTGGGTCTATTTGACCTTCAACCACCTTGTATATGCACTCAGTAATGGCATTTCTACATTTTTAATTCCTTAGCAATTTTGTGTACAGCCTCAGCAGCTGTAATTCCTCGACAACCATTTCTATCTTTTCTGAGTCTCCTCGAGGCTATATCCTTGACCAATTAAAGATTCCTGCCCTCCCTATTTCTGGAATGCATACTTGTACAAAGTAACTATTAGGTCTCCTATACCTGATAGACCTGAAAAAGTAGACATAGTCAGCTCAAGAGCCACACCAAACCTGAAATCTCTGCAACCTCTAGTCGTTAGGGCATGCCTGAAATTATCCCCATAACCCATGCCATCAAGTATACCTGCCTCAAAAGCAATTATATCGTAGTGCTGTTCAGCACCTATCATATCAGTATTTGTACTACCCTAAATACTCATTCACCATCGAGTCCTGTACCTTTGTGATACATCAACTGATTCCGATGCTGCAACTAGGGCTGTTGGCTATGTAGATACCTCTTCAGCAGTGAAGGACCTGATAACATGCAGTAAGGATTTTAAGAGCAAGACCCCAGAACATGCACTCTGAAATCCTCTTACTAGTATCCTTTTCTATACCCTACTACATTTAGCAGCACCTGGCTCAGGGCCCTATTTTGTCTGCGCAATTTTCATTACACTACTGAGTCTTACCTGCTGGGATGGTACAGCCAAGACTATATTCTGCAACCACTTGGTCAATACGGCTAGATGCTTTTTAGACTTTTCAGATAGCTCACACCGGGTAGGTACTTTTCATTTATTTTTATTATTTATTTCCATCGACCTGGTCCTGTCTCTGCCCAAATCAAAACCTCATGTCCATTTTCATCCAATACAGATGCAAGTGCTGTACCCCAACTACTACCCTAATACCAAACTTTGCTCATAGTCTCCTCCAAGAATTTCAAAAATAATATTCTTTATAGTTATAATTCGTCTGTATTCCAGTAAGTATAATAACTATATACTTTGAACCTAATCAACCTGGTCTTAGTAAACCTATCTGGCCTTGATCCGAACCTGTTTTCCAGTTTCCATAGGAGTTTCCTAATGTTTCCTACGCTTTATATACAACCGATACTGAAAGCAAATATTCCTACCCATTCTCCTGACATATCTTTGGTCATCAACATCAATATTGAGAATAGGCATACCCAACATTGAAGCCCTGGAAAACATACCTTGCAACCAGAAGTATTGATTATATAGATCCTGCCAGCCAGGGTCATGAAAGTCCATGTATAGCCCCATAACTAGTGGCCTACACACATTCCCCTCAACTCTCAATATCAGACCGATGGCAGCCTGACAAACTGCGGCTAGGGCTGAAATATACGTAAGTCAGGGGTCTGAACCATTTTGCCAAAAATATTGATATTAAAACTGCTAAGGTTCCTTTGGGTAAATCTCCTATAAGTTATGGCACCCGCTCTTCTTACCAAAGGTCCTAAAGCATATTAGTCGTACCAGTTTTTAGATCCATGCCTTATATCTGTTGAAAATACATACTCAGCATAGATAGGCATGAGATAGTACCCATAAAGAAATTACAACTACTATATGATTATACTAACATAATAAAGCCCCTTATCTTCTTCGGTATACTCTATCTTTATTGATGTTCCTTCACAGCCAAAGTTTTCTCTCAACCTATTTTCAAGATACCTGGTATATGAGAAGTGAGTCAGTTCCTTATCATTTATAAACAGGTTAAATGTAGGAGGCTTGACTCCAGTCTGAGTTCCATAGTAGATTTTTAGCCTTCTACCCTTGTCTGATGGTGGCTGGTTTAGCATTATAGCCTCTCCAATTACCTGGTTTAAGACAGAGGTAGTAACCCTCTTGTTCTGTTCTGCTGATACCTGGACAACTGTCTCTAGTATCTTACCTATTCTCTGGTTGCTAACTGCAGAAACAAATAAGATAGGTGCATAAGTCATAAACGGGAACTTCTCCCTAACACTCATCCTGAAATTCCCCATAGTCTTGTTGTCTTTTTCTATCAGATCCCACTTGTTTACTACAAATATGCAGGCCTTACCTTCATCATGGGCTATACCTGCTATCTTTGTATCCTGTTCAGTAACACCCTCGGTAGCATCTATAACTATTAGGACTACATCAGCCCTATCAACTGCACTCATTGACCTGATGACAGAGAAACGTTCAACATTTTCATATACCTTACTCCTTCTTCTGATACCTGCTGTATCACCAGTAGGAACATTGTGTCATCCTTTTCAAAGTAGGTATCTATTGCATCCCTGGTAGTACCAGCTATAGGTGATACAATTACCCTTTCTTCACCAAGTATATTGTTTAGTATAGAAGACTTGCCTGGGATTTGCTGTAATAGCCACCCTGATTACATCTTCATCATACTCCGTATTCATACCTTCTGGGAAGTTTTCGACTACTTCATCAAGAAGGTCTCCCAGGCCCATACTATTGGCACCTGAAATTGCAATTGGATTGCCCAAGCCTAGTTCATAGAAATCATAGACATTGTCAAACTGGCTCTTTTGAATCTATCTGTTTACTACAAGCAAGACTAGTTTTAGTCCTCCCAAGTATGTGCCACTTCCTTGTCTGCAGCTGTCAAACCACTCTTACCATCTACCACAAATAAAATTACATGGGCCATATCTACAGCCAACATAGCCTGGTTTCTCATCTGTGAAAGGATTATATCATCGCTCTCAGGTTCTATACCACCAGTGTCTATAATGGTAAAATATCTGTTTCAACCACTCAACTTCACCAAATATCCTGTCTCTAAGCTAACACCCAGTGTATCCTCAACTATTGATATCTTAGTTCCTGTCAATTTGTTAAATATTGTAGACTTACCCACATTTGGCCTTCCTACAACAGCCACTATTGGTCTATTATCCTATTCAAAATATCACTTCCTTTTCCTTAAACATCATCGAAACTTTTCTATCAAACTCATCATTATATTTTACCCTAACACTATTATTTTATCATAGCTCATCTAAAACATTATAACCGATTTTGCTTGAAATTTACAATAAAATTAATCTATTTGATAAATTATTGATGAGGCTGCTAATCTTGAATTTAGACCCCTGACCAGACTGAGTTCAAGACCCATATACCCACACTCCAGGGATAGGATTGTATGTTTTCTTGACTATGGCAAGAGACCTAGGCCAGTCCCATCAATTTCCTTGTCCTGGACTTTGTCACATAAAATCGTTCAAATATCCTTTCTTGTTCTTCCACTGCCTATACCTATACCATTGCTTCAATGCAAGCTGCAATTATCTTCGTCTTCAGTAGCTTGATGCCGACATAACCACCTGACCTATTGTGGTTGTACGGCATTGGAGATTGGGTTTATCATCAACTCCTCATAACATACTCCTGGCGAGTCTGGACTCTTTCTAGCCCATTATACTCGAAATATATGTTAACCTGCTAACCATCTTGTCCCTCAAACGGCTCTAGTATCTTCTTATTTTCTTTTTGAGTCAACTCCTTTTCCAGGGACAAGACTATGTCTCCACTGGCTTGGTGACAACATCAAAACGTATCACATGTCCTCAACCGATGACCTCGTTGTCTATACATCCAAGAACCTCTTTCTGTTGCGCAGACTCTATATTATCATCATTTACCTTGAGTGTCTCAATAGTTTGCTCCTGGATAGATGTGAGGGTGTTTTTAACTCATGGCTTGACATTAGCAGCAAAGTCTCTCCTCATATTTTCTTCCTAATCCTTTTCACCTAATATCCTCCTACTCTTTATAAACTAGACGATATTGCAGGTCCTTTCCAGGTGCATCTTATTTGCGGGTTCACCTCACCAACATTCCGGCCACTTGTGTCTCTATCTCCTTGGACACACTACAGGCCTCACACCAGTGTCAGAAGGCCAATAAAGGTCCAACAATTCATCGTACCTGCACCTACTTTGATATTGGCGTACTGCTTTCACCACTCTGGACCTGAGATCAGCCATGGTCCCTGGCAAACTCCGAGTTGGTCAGGTGAACCCTCTTGTTTGTATCCATGTACTGTGTATTCCATTTGTAAGATACGACTTCTGATTTACAGCATCCAACTGCCTTCATTCTTATCGATCTAAATCATAAAATGACTTGTCAGGATGGTGAGAGTTGAGTCAAGTTGTTTGACATAAAGGCCATGACTTCAGCATTATTACTCTTTCTCTCCTCACAGAAAAATAAATCTTCTTTTCAACTACGACATGATGCCCTATTTAAATCTTCTATAAAGCCTTTAGATGCGGGACAGACTCTCAATACAGGATTAATACCAACTAGGATATTAACATGGCAACTACCAAAACATACCATAACTTTTGTCCATAACGACTCATTAAGGATAATAAACAGAAAGCTTTACTACTAGTCCTATAACTGTCATTTATAACCAAGACCCTTATGGTGTCTATACCATTTTCATACTAGTCTCATCGAGACCTAGCTCTGTGGTGTCTGATATGCACATCTGCAGTCCTGGTCTCTCCACGACTCATAACCCATATCACTTTTCTAAAGGTAGTCCCTCTCAAGGACCTTTTCCCTATTTTCCATAAGGGGTTTTAATAACTCAAATTCATCACGAGTCAGGTCTACCTGGACACGCACCCACTGTAAGTCTGCAGAGCTGGTCTGCCTTCAAGACTATTACCAGCCTCACGCTGGTCTGGGACTTGTCATCTGATCTATATCTTCTCAATACGGCAGTATGATGCTGGCGCGTGAGTTCCTTAATACTACGAGGCTTTGTTATGTAATCATCTCGCCCCTCACATTTTTAGGCTCCTGGACGTATCATCCTCCTTATGCAGCCAACATTATCACAGGAAGACTCAGAGAACGTCGTCTGTACCTAATCTTCTTTCATTATGTCTACCTACTTCACACCTTAGAGCAACTTGCAATCCAGGAGTAGGTCTGGCTTTTCCCCGCCTATAAGTTCAATCGTCTGATTAGCCTCATGTAGATACTACAAACATCAAAACCGGATGAGTTTCCAGATCAAATTCTAGCAATTCTAGTATGTATTCTTTCATGATCACCACCAATATCTTCACTACTTATCATGATCCTCTTTTAAAATAGATTCCAATTCATTTACAAAAGCATTTTAGTCCTTAAACTGCTCATAAACTGATGCAAACCCAACATAGGCAACTTCATCTAACATCTTGCTTCTGTCCATCACCATCTCACCCAATCTCAGTAGTCTCGCTTTCATTGACAACATCTTGTTAATTTCACCTCTAGTAGAATCTACGAATTCATCTATCTTTGATGACAGACACAGCAACTTTCACGACGCGCTTATCAAACCAGACTTAATCTACGTCCCTATCAAAGAACTCTCTCCTGCCATCCTTTCTTAATTACCATGACAGGTGTATGAGTTCATCTCACAAGTTGTAAACCTCTTTGCACACCTCCACACCTCTCCTCCTAATAGAAAGAGGAGTCTCAGTGTATATGACTCACACCAGATTCGTTCGCCTGATCTGCACAATATGGACAAATCATCTTAATATCTTATAGTAAAATATGACTCAGACAAAAAGCTGAGTCACACCTAATTTTGGCTGATTTATTTGCTTGCTTCCTTTCTGAGGTAGGAATAACATATCATCATCGCTAGCTGTAGCAGCATCATCAAAAGCTGTTTGAGAAAGTTTCTGTCAGCTGGTTTCGATATTTTCAACATTTTGACCTTTCAGATATACTCTTTGGTATATATTATAGGTGCGTAACTGGTGTTGGGTTGTTTCTTCTCAACTGGTGGCGATGTAGTACAAGTCAGAATTATCCTTGCAGACCAGTAGCAACTACTGCGAGTCACTATTTTCATCACTCAAAATCTTCCCTAGTAAAGCAGCTCGAACATAATCATTGCATCCGGATCTACCTCTGCCTAATGATGTCAGTGTAGCTTCACTACTTCTAGCAGACGTCGTTCCACTCTGTAACTTGTTATCAAGACACATCGCTCCATCATGGTGGTTTCTAGTAGTGGAGATTTCTAGCCTGTCTTGCAGCAGCTATAGCATTCTTCACCTGCAGCCATACCCATACCCATATGAGCTTCAGCCTGGTCCTTCATCACTGCTTCAACGTCAGCAAAAGTCGAGGGTTGATATGGCAGCCTCTGGATATGTTAAGACCAGATATAGACTGGATACTCTGCTTTAATATATCATCTGCCTTCTAGAAAGGGCATCAGTTGGTACTAGTTCTCTTTTCTATTATCTGAAAGAACTCTTGTCATTTGGTATAGTTGTATTATCCATTCTTCTTTAACTCTAATACCTTCTTCAGCCTTGTTCATCATACCCTACCTTCAAAGAAGGCTTAGTTACTACTGCAACTGTGGGGCACCTGCTTCTTTGTAGTCTATGGCATAACTGGAGCAGCACCTGTACCTGTTCCCACCACCCATGTACCAGCAGTTACAGAATACCATATGGCACCTTCCCTAACATCTTCATCTGCGGATTCTCTGCAGCCTTCTTTCCTTTTTCTGGGTTTGCACCTGCGCGGCTGTTCTTTTCACCCTATTGCAGAATGTGTTTCAGCCTTTGGCCTTGAGGCCCTGCTTGTCTGTGTTGGTGAAATAAATTCCAACACCCCTAACGCCTGAGTTAGTAACGTTTATGTGTTTTACGCCACCCACCTATTACCTTGATATTGGCGACTCCGATTTGTTCTTCAACAAAGTTTAGCATTTATAAGCCCATTCACAAGCAGATTTTAATATCATTAAATAATCTGTAATTATATTCATAAATTATATTCATAAATAATACTCATAAAAATATCGTATATTATTTAAAATAAACGCATTCTATTATATATCTCAAACTATCCCTACTTATGCAACATATTTTGGCTTTTTAATTTATCTATAAATAATTTTAAAATAGATATTCTCATACTCTTTGATCTATGGCAACCCCTCTTGCAAAAGGCCTGCTGGCCTTTACTTATTTCTTCTAACCTAACCTTATCATTTTAGGAGACCCATTTGTTGTCATGAGGTATTACTTGTTCTCTTTCAGTTATGCAGAAATAGCCCCATAGCCTCTCAAGACTCTTGGCATTATACTCCTGATTTTCTCAGCTGTGTAAGCCTTTGCTTTTTCTGCAGCTGGTACTCTGTCCCAGTGTCTGCCATGAGAGATTGCCTGCAGATCCTGTACCGTTTTGCAGCAACCCAGTTCGTGTCTATCGTCTAATATGGGTATTTTTGGTTTTGTTAAATTCAAGGTCACCATAATCTTTCCTTGAATTGATGTAGTAGGCCCTACCATTAGCTATTATGAGCAATCTATCCTTAACAAGGGGCCGGTATTGGTTTCTTTAGAGCATTATTAATCTCTTCTGAACCACCACTACCTCCGGCTACTAATAGCATTTTTTTCATCCAGAGGTCAGGCTAATTTGTTTACCACTGGTTCAACCTTGTCTGGTTTGGATTTCGTCTCTTGAGGTTACCTGTGAAAGTTAACTTATCCTGGGCCTGGTCTGAGAGCCTCTGTGAATCCTCAAACTAGTCATAACTAGGTCTGCATTCTTTGATAACGTCTTGTTAGTCATACCAGAATTAGATTCTGCTCATGTGTATGCAGGACTTAATACCCATCTTACTGACTTTTAGGTTGCAGACACTTAGCCACTGTTACCTATAACCAAATCTGGCTTAAATGCTTTAATTGTTATCCTCTTCCAACATGAATCACCTAGGACTTTAGGAACTTGACCAGTCTCTTTACATTTCTAGTCTATCTCCTCCTAAAACCCCTGAACATCTATATACTTTATCCTGTAACAATGCTGGAACTATTTCAGCTTCTGCCCGCCTTGGTTCCTACAAAAAAATATCTGCATCGGATGTTCTTTTATCTTATTGTGATCGCAATAGCTGGATATACACTGACCTCCAGTTCTGCAGTAATATAACTGTAATACTCCCCTTTTTCTATAAAATATTCACTATCTTTGAACTCTTGTCCTCTTTCTCATAATCTTACCATTCCCCAACTATCACAGCTCAGACAATAGGTACATCATCATATCTGCAATCTGACTAACTTTATAACGCCTCTCCTCATTTACTATCAATTTATAAATTTCTTAATCACTTGAATGAAACTTATGTTAATGAGTCAACCGTCTGGCCTATTACTAAGACAGCACACATGCATAATTAACACAGCTATGTCAAAGAGCTCTAAAGTCACTTCCCGCTTATCGCATAACCACCGGCGATCAAGATTATGGGTGTCTTGTATGATTGGGACTGCCTTTATCGTAGAATCAGGGTTCGTCCCTTTTGAAGTGGAATTTACATATACAGCTCCATTCACAGTATTGACATATTCTAACCACATATTTCTGCAACCTTAAAAAGTAGTCAATACCTTCTTTAGTATCTCCTTGTCTATACGCAAAATGAAGGCAAAGCCCTATGGCAGCCAGCCAGAGTTTTTCAGGTTGCTTGCTGCCACCTGGTAAGGCTCAGGTCTTCAGCATTCCTACTACAGCTTCTCTGCGTCCCTTAACGAGCGATAATATTTCTTATTATCATCAAAGGTGAATACCTGACTTTCCGGCCTGGGGCTGTCTAGAAAAATAAAGCTGGTCTAGCCTGGCAAGTATTTCCCATGTCCCTTGTTATTGGATCATCATAATTCAATACACATACACTTTCTGGTGTCTGTTTAGTAAATATATTAGCCTTAGCCTTGGCATAATTTTCCATAGTATGGTGTCTATTCCTTTGGGTCCTCAGTTAAGTTTAAGACTGTGGAAACCTCTGGCCTAAAATCGTAAACGGCTTCAAGCTGGAAACTTGACAACTCAATTACTAAAACTGCTCCTGGCTGGGCCTCTTCAACTGCACTTACGGCTGGATTTCCTATGTTACCGACCACATAGGTATCTAGTCCTGCCTCCTTGCATATCTCCTACTATTGAGTAGTCGTAGTCTTACCATTTGTACCTGTAATACCTATGAATTTTATATTCTTTTCTTGGCCTTCCCTGTAGGCTAGTTCAACCTCACTGATTACCTCCTTGCCCATCTCCCTTAGTTTAACCAAGAAATCAAGTTCAAGTGGAACCCCTGGAGAAACAAGAGCCAAGTCTACCTGTCTTAGGACTTCCTCGCTTGGATTCTTACGCAGTACATACTCTAGACCCTGATGGGCCTTTGATTTAGGTAATACTTGTCCAAGTTCTTCCTCAGGTTTGGGTCATTTACAACTACTGAATAGCCCTTCTTGGCAAGATACTTGACTGCTGCAAGTCCTGACCTGGCCATACCAACTACTAATATTTTCTTACTCATTATAGTCACCTTCATTTCAATTTTGTCAGTCGGCTAAGTTCTTAGACTCCACCAACTATATCTTAAGGGCCAGTAAATCCATGCCCCAACTTTCAAATTGCTATATCATTAAAACATAGTACTAGTCCTATCAGGCAAGGACTATAGATACCAGCCAAAAGATAAATACAACCTTAGTTTCTGGCCATCCACACTGTTCATAGTGGTGGTGTAATGGGGCCATCTTAAAGATCCTCTTTCTAGTCTTCTTGAAATACATAACCTTATTATAACAGATAGGGCCTCTGCAAATATGCTCTATCAACTATGGGTATAATTAAAACCGAGTTAGTAAACAAGGCAAAGGCTGTTACAGCACCACCTAGGGCCATAGATCCCGTATCTCCCATAAATACTCTGGCCGGATTTACATTAAACGAAAACCAATACAGGCGCCTAGTGTCGCTGCAGCCATCTGTGCATGTGCCAAAATTTTCTGCGACCACAAATGCAAATACCACAAAGAAGGCAGATACTACGGCAGTAATACCTGAAGCAAGACCATCTAAACCATCAGTTAGGTTTACAGCATTTACTGTACCTAAAATTACAATCAACATAAGAGGTATATAGAATATACCTATATTTATACAAACTTGACGAAGGGAATTATAAACTGGTCACCAGAACCTATAGTCCAATACCTATAAAAGGCAGAACAAAAAGCTAGTACAACCTGTATTATTATCTTTTGTATAGGAGTAAGTCCCAAAGACCTAGTCATCTTGATCTTGACAATATCATCAAAAAATCCTACTAGTCCAAATCCAAACATACACAATAAGGCCATCAATATATCAGTACTTATACCTGACCTGATCAATGTAACAAGCAGGATAGCTACTATAATCATAAGGCCTCCCATAGTAGGTGTACCATTCTTCTTTAAATGAGTCTGTGGTCCATCATCTCTTACAGTCTGTCCAAACTTGAACCTATGAAGGGCTGGTAAAACAACTGGCCCCATTATCAGTACCAATACAAAGGCAAATAAACTCGTAATGGCTAATTCTCTAAAACCTAGCATTGACAGCCTCCTTTCAAGACTTCTACTATATCTTCAAACTTCATTCCCCTAGACGCTTTTAGGAGAATCACATCTCCATCTTCCACTATTCTTGGAAGGGAGTCTATTAATTCTTCCTTAGTCTCAAAGTGGAAGACCCTACTAAGGTCAAATCCTCTTTCCATTGCCTCTACACCAATAAATTTGGCTGCATGGCCGGCAGTTATAATTATATCGGCCTTATCAATAGACTGGTAGCCTACCCTCCTGTGGCCCTCTTCTGCATACTGACCCATTTCTAGACAGTCTCCAAGAATAGCCACCCTTCTCCCGTCCTTGTATAACTTTAGAACCTTTAGAGCAGCAATCATAGAATCCGGGCTGGCATTATATACATCATTGATAAGGGTAAACCTGTCAGTTTTGATTATATCCTGCCTATTTTCAGTTGCCACAAAATCCAACAAACCTTTAGAGATTTCTTCCATAGTCATCCCCGTTATATGGCCAGCCAGGATGGCTGCCATAGCATTCTGACATTGTGTTCGCCTAGACAAGGTATAGTAAATTCATATGTTTCATCTTCAAAAGAACAAGTAAACCTGGTTTTATCACGGTCTACCACTTCCTGTGACTTACAACACAAGTCATTTTGAAGCTCCATACCAAAAGAATATACCTTATATGAATCCTTTTGACTATTTCTATATCTCTCAAGCTCAGTCCTTAAATAATTATCATCCCCGTTTATTATAAGTGATGAAGTCTGGTCAAAGCCTGATGTAATTTCCATCTTTGCCTTGAAGATACCCTCTTGTGAACCTAGGTGTTCTGTGTGAGACATACCTATGTTTTGTTATAATTCCAATCTTAGGGCCCTAACTATATTGGCCAAATATTCTATCTCACCAAAACCACACATACCCATTTCAATCACTGCACACTGGTGATTAGTCTCTAACCTAAACAGAGTAAGGGGTACTCCAAATTGATTGTTGTAGTTCTTTTCATTTTTTATGGTATTAAACTTGCTCGCTAAAACAGAATAAACCATATCCCTGGTAGTAGTCTTACCTACACTGCCTGTTATACCTACAAAGGTATGTCAAACTTGTCCCTATAGTATTTGGCTATTAGGCCAAGTCCAATTTCTGTATTATCAACCTTAACAAGGGTACTATCTTTAAACCTATCTGTGATATAGCTTTCGTTACTTACCAAGAAAAATCTACATCCTTCCTGGTGGGCAGACTCTAAAAATACATGTCCGTCCGTACTTTCACCCACTATAGCAACAAACATAGCCCCCGGCCCTGCCAGCCTGCTATCTATCACTATATTGGTGATTTCTCCACCGTCCATACCTTGACATACAAGCTGTCCCTGGGTCGCTTGGACGACTTCTTCAACTCTTAAGCTAATCATATTTTCACCTCTATTCTAGCTATTGTTTACTTCTTTTCTCCTACCCTCAACTTAGAGCTCCTCGACCTTGGATTAAAGTCTACCTCTTCCTCACTTGGTAGGATTGGCTTTCTAGTTATAATCTTAAGTTCGCTCTTCTTATTACACTGGCAAAATGGTAGTTCAGGAGGACATATACAGTCCTTGTTGAGGTCCCTAAACTCATTTTTTACTATCCTATCCTCAAGGGAATGGAAGCTTATGATACAGATCCTGCCCCCCTTATTCATCATGGAGACTGCATCTCTTATCATTTTATTTATTACACCTAGCTCGTTGTTTACCTCTATCCTTATGGCCTGGAAGGTTCTCTTGGCCGGATGAGGTCCATCAATCCTGGCCCCCTTAGGTATGGCCTTCTTGATGACATCAACTAGGTCAAATGTCGTATCTATACTGTGGTCAGCCCTTTCTTTGACTATAAATTCTGCTATCCTCTTGGCCCACTTTTCTTCACCATAGTCCCTGATTATAGTATAAAGATTCTCCTGAGAATACTCATTTACAACCTGCCAGGCAGACATACAAGCCCTATCGTCCATCCTCATATCAAGACGGGCATCATGCATATAGGAAAATCCCCTATCTGCTTCATCCAGCTGGTGGGATGAAACCCCCAAATCAGCCAGGACACCATCAATCTTGTATATGCCCCTGGATTCTAGTTCTTCCTTCAAGTTTTTCGAGAGTTACTATGGACTAGAACCACCCTATCATTGTGCTCTTTCAGACGATCTTTTGCAACATTGATGGCGTTAATATCCTGGTCAAAGCAAACCAACCTACCCTTGTCTGATAGGCGCTTTGCTAGTTCCCTGCTGTGACCAGCTCCACCCATTGTACAGTCAACATAGACTCCATCAGGTTTAATATTCAGATTTTTCAATACATTCATTTTAAAGAACGACACATGATTAAATTCCATCTTCCCCTACTCCACTTTCTTTTCAAGAGCTTTCCTTTTTAAAAAGTACCTGACTACTAGTGCTGCAAGTATACCCACTAGACTGATAAGTTGGAGGAGGGCCATCCTAATGGATCCCTAACATCGAGGAATCTGTCTTAGACCCTCTATAAAAGAACCTGCCAGAATATGAGGAAGATATAATCCACTAGGAGCTGGCCCTCATATTTTTATTTTTCTTATCATAAAGATATAGATAAATATCAACCAATCCCAACAGATTCATATAAAAAGTTGGGTGGACCCTCTGACCATCTACCAGTATTGCCCAAGGAAGGTTTGTGAGGTCCGCCATAGGCCTCTCCATTTATAAAATTTCCCCACCTTCCAATAGCCTGGGGCCATGGGTGAGGCCCAAAACCAAAATATCAGCAGTCTTGAAGAATTCCAGCTTCTTTATCCTTGTATAGTATCCATACTGTAAGTATACCAGCCTAAAAATTCCACCATGTGTAGCAGGCCACCACCTCTTATATTTATTATTTTCCTAAAATCACCCGCATACTGGGACCAGTTAAAGGCTACATAATATAGCCTGGCTCCCCACTATGCCAAGGGGTACAACAAAGACATATATCAGTCACTTGCCCTTCCTTATAGCCTAGTCTGAGATGCCTCCTGGAAGAAACTAGTACTGCCAGTAAATACCACTGGCTATTAAGATACCATACCACATTATATCTATCCCAAAAATAGAAAATGCTACCCTATCAATATATGACCTCCCTAATTTTCTTAACTTAGCTTTACATATAGATATTACGCTCTGGTCCTGGCAGAAGAATTCATCAAACCTATCCCACATCTTCAAAAGCGAACCTCCTTTAAAACCTCTAAATAGTCTAAAGTTTGTCCCCTAAACCTATATGACAGAGAAATTATTGGCTATATGACATACTAGAGTCAAAGAGACTTCAAAAGCCACCTATCTTCTTTTTCTTATTTGTTTCAAAATCCTGCCTGTCTGGGCCAGACTTTCTTAAGCCCATCTATACGAGTCAACCACCTGCTTTTGGTTTTTCAGGGTCCCTGGATACACCGGATGCTATTGCATAGGCATAGTCCTTTTGACTTAGGTAGCCACCCGAAATATTACCAACCAAGAGACCATCATTGTATAGGATCTGGTGGAGGTCTCCACTCTCAGAAAATATCATATCAAATAGGATGTCGGTCCTTATTTCATTTTTAAGGGCCTCCCTAGATTCCATATCCTTCTTAACATCCTTATAGCCTATATAAAATAGTGGCATAGATACCATAAATTCTTCAACTATCTTCTTCTGATTGACCTCTATAGGTTCCTCAGGCATAAATGACCTTATATCCTTATCGAAAGCCAGGTCCTTATGGTTGGCCTTTTTGATTGTAGACATCAATTCTTCTACATCCAGGTCCCCAACCACAAATAGCTTCATATTAGCAGGATTGTAGAAGGTCCTATAACACTTATACAAGTCCTCTGGCCTAATCGCATTGATAGATTCTACACTACCTGCTATATCTATGTTGGCATGGTGTTTAGAATACATAGCCTTGAGACAGTTAAAGTAGACATTCCATTCAGGATCATCCTCGTACATCTTTATCTCCTGGGCTATTATCCCCTTTTCTTTGTTTACATTTTCGTCCGTATAGTATGGAGTCTGGACATAATCAATCAAATGGTCTAGTGACTCCATAAAATTATCTGTAGCAGAGAAAAGATAAGCCGTCATGGTAAAACTAGTGAAGGCATTAGCGCTCGCCCCAAGCTTAGAAAACTTATCAAAGGCATTACCACCATCTGGTTGCTCAAACATCTTATGTTCCAAGAAATGGGCTATCCCCTCCTGGACCCTAATCCTCTCACTTTCTCCAATAGGTATAAAGTCAAGGTCATTAGAACCAAAGTCCACCCCCAAAACTGCATACTTATTTGTATAGCCCTTCTTAGGCATATAGTATACCTCTAGGCCATTTTCCAGACTATCATAGTATATAGTCTCTTATCACTTCATTATATATCTTGTCATAAAATCCCCCTTGTAACCTACTTCAAAAAGAAGACTGTATCTTCTTTTACATCCTTCATGGATTCTATGATCATATCTATATCAACTTTATCCACATATCCTATTACATCTTCCACAGTCAATTTGCTGCCAGAAATGTACTGGTTGTAAGTAAATTCCACATCTGAAACTATGGATCTATAATGGCCTTCGAGGGTTTATCAGGCTCTTTTTGGCATTGTCCAGCTCTAACTTGATCTAATCTTGCCTACATGTGATCATCCAATTCCCTCCTTATAAGCTCTATTGCCCTGTCGTAGTTTTCAATATCTATACCAGAGCTAATAAACATAAGGCCTTTAGTCTTTTCCAGGTTAGATGATGCATAGTAGCAGATACTCTCCTTCTCTCTTACATTGTTAAACAACTTAGAGTGGGGACCTCCTCCCAAAATGCTATTGGCAAGCATCAAACTGTAATACCTATCGTAATCCATATAGTCAACACCAGTTCTCAGGCCAGTACTAACCCGCCTGACTGGCGCCATATCCTCTTCAAAATACCTAATAGGGTTTGACATGTAGCCATAGTCCTCCCTGGATAAGTTTTGAACATTAGACCTCTCAAACTTGAACTTTTCTATACATAAGTCCCTTACCTTGTCCTCATCAAAGTCACCCTCAACCATTATAAAAATTCTGGATGTTGATATAAGGTCCTTGTAGGATCTCATTATATCCTAGCACTTATAAGTCCAAATCCTCTATATAACCTATATGATCGATTGAATATAACTCATCCTTGCACATATGCTCAATGCACCTAAGATTTTGCATAAGTCCTCTTGTCTTGTCGAATGAACCTAGCTTCCTCAAGGGTTTTCTTTCAGTCCAACATGCAGGTTAATTGACCATCTACGCTAGTGGATTTAATAGGATTTCACTGGCAGTCTAGTACATCCTCCAAAACCAGCTGGTCAAAGGTACCTGTCAGATATGTCTTGAGACTTTAGCTGATTAACTTTTCACCATGCTTGAAAGCCCTAGATTCATAGATAGACCGTAAAGACTATCCAACCTACGAGAGATGGCCTTCATGCTGGATATTTTATTAGTTAGCCACCTGCAGGAGGTTGGTTAAGAGGACATCCTTGTTACCTCCTTCCTATCAAGTTGCCTGAAAATATTGAAATTAAATTAGATTTAAAACTTTTGTATTTTTACTAGACCTAGAGATAGCATACCATCTCCTAGAGGTCTACTATGTCATCTTTGTCGTATTATTTCCTTTCTTGGTGCCTGGGCGCTTTATATATCAAGTTTACTTCTGAACCTGTATGTGACATAGGGTAGCCTATTTTCAATCATGTTGCCAGATATATTATGCTGTCTATGGCAATATCATTCAAAACCATTACATCTGCGTAATATTGTTGTAGAGCTATATTTAGAATGAAGCCTTCTCAAAAGTTCAGGTGGCCATATGTCCTCACCTGGTTTCTGAAGTCAAGAATTTTCAAGTTTACCACACTCCTTAGAGTATGGGTCCTTTATCTCATTGATTGTTGTATATAAATGTCTCAAAATTTTTGCGTATTGGATACCTCAATACTAGTAATACCACCGTCATTCATGTCAATAGGTCAAACTTTTCCATCATATCGGGGCTGATATCCTGGCCTTCAAGGCAAGGATCGATTTTTCCCTGTAATTATCAAGTGTTATCTTTTAAAATTTTCAACTCAAACTTCACAAACATATCTACACCTCCACATTGTATGTGGGGCCCTAGTGGCTCAATCCCTAATTATTTTTCACCTGATTTTTAATAGCTCTAAACTAGATATATTTCAATGAGTCTTATACATTAAACTTAAATAGTATAACATCCCCATCTTTTCTATATAGTCCCTTACCCTCAAGCCTTACCAGACCCTTTTTCCTTGGCTTGCAGACAGAGTCCATGCTCTGTGGAGGCATCATAGGCTATAGTCTCCGCCTTTATAAAACCTCTTTCAATATCTGAATGGATCTTGCCACCTGCCTGTGGGGCCTTTGTACCATTCTTTATAGTCCATGCCCTAACCTCCTGCTCACCAGCAGTAAGGAAGGAAATTAAGCCCTAATAGGTGGTAAGAAGACTTGATCAGACTTGTCTGAGGCCAGACTAGGATAAGCCCAAGTTTTCCAGAATTCCAACTTTTTCCTCTTCGGTTTCCAATTCTGATATTTCAGCTTCAATCTGGGCATAGATTACAACCACCTCAGAATTTTCAGTTGCAGCAAATTCCCTGACAGCCTTGACCATCTCATTGTTGACACCATCATCAGCCAGGTCATCTTCAGATACATTTGATACATATATCACCGGCTTTGAGCTAAGTAGGTCTAGTGACCTTACAAAGGCCCAATCGTCATCTGATAGGTCCATAGTCCTTATACTCTCACCCTCTTCTAGGGTAGCCTTGACCTGGTTAGTTATCTAACTCTCCCTGTGAGGGTCTTGTCGCAGCCTTTGGGGCCTTTGTGGTGCTTGGCTATTCTCTCTCAATGTTTCCATATCTGAAAAAGATCAACTCAAGGTTGATGGTTTCTATATCCTCAAGGAATTTATAGAACCATCAACATGGATTACATTGAATCTTCAAAACACCTTACTACATGAGACTATAGCTCTACTTCCCTAATATTGGAAAGGAACTTGTTTTCAGACCTTCACCCTTAGATCTATCCCCTTGACTGAGACCAGCTGCTATCGACCGACTCTATAGCAGTCTGAGACTGTCTTCTTAGAGTTGTGCAGGTCTTTTTAGCTTGTTCAATCTATTATCAGGAACGATGCTACACCCACATTTGGATCTATAGTACAGATGGTTGATTGTAGATTCAGCCCCTGCCTGCGTAATTGCATTAAAAGCGTACTCTTACCTACATTTGGTGACCTACTATACCCTAATTTCATGATTAAACCTCCAGAAATATATTCTTAGCAATCAAATATATTGCCGAAAAACCTATTTTCGTGCAATATATTTATTAAATACATTGTTAACATCCTATGTTATAACCTAAAAGAGCCCATTGAAATCAATCAATTCAGACTACAAATACATATTCAAACAAGTATAGAGGGAGATACTACTCACTAAATTTAAAATTCTTATTTAGTGTCACAAACCCCTCCTCCTGTGTTATATTTATATAAAGAAAATTTTACTTAAGTGAATTTCTCAAAACTAACTTTAAGCAAAATTATATGGGTTTTAGATAATTACTGAGCTAGCACCATCTTCAAGGAGTATATATGAAGAACACGGACTTTGAACAGATATACAAAAATATCATAGAACACTGCTCGTATATGACCCTTTCCTTTGTGGTGACTACGACCTGGCCCGAGTCTTTAGTACAGGTTACCTTCAGCTGAGCCGCCTTTCCATAAGGGAGGTGGTAGCCTAAAGAGTTTAGCTGTCTAAAAGGGTTCTTCAAAAAGTGAGTTTATAAACCACATACGGCATAGTTTCACGTTAGTGTAGATGACCTGACCTAATATTTGAGCATTTATCTGGACCCAGATAACCCTCTGGATATCCCTAATAAAGAAGTATGAGAGGTTGCCCGGCATTGCCCTCTTACCTAGTGCTAGGTTGTCCTCCTGTACGTATCTATATACAACTTAAGGATGAGAAATTGCCGATATTGAACACCAGCCTGCAACATTAGAAGATTAGGTCAGGGCCCGTCAAGACTAAGGGAAATTTTATTGAAAAGAAAAATAGGGGTGATAAGTATGAAGAGAATGATATTAGAGACAATATTACTAGAAATAGTGTACTGATATAGACAATATAAGATAATATAGATAAAGGCTAGGTCTGTAGAGATCTTCTTGATGAAGACAATCTTCAGGAGGGTCCTTCAAGAATAAAAATTAGTAGATGAGGGCTATCAAGCTTTGAGACCTTTTAGCCCCAGACCCTGAGCCAAGTGGGTGAGGCCAAGATGGAAAAACTTATCATATAAAATCGAGATAGCAGGACTCTGGTCTGTCCTCCTAAAAGACAGACTATACTTGTTGTGGCCCTTGTCTTTATAATCAACCCCATAGTAAAATCCTTTTTGCGGACTTCTACACTATGGATAATAGCGAGGGACAGGACCTACTGGGCCCATGTGAAAAATAGGTATCTTAGTCCCTACTTTATAGCAGGGAGATAAATCATACTACTGATTACAGCGACCTGAGACAATATGGTCCACTCCTTCTGTCCTACAGATCACCACAGATACCTGTTTTGATATAGATGTCATTGATAAGCAGTTCGGGTCATATAAATTTTACCTAGATACCTGCTAACTACAATGAGATCAGCACTGCTAGCAGAAATGTAGATTTTGAGATCGACTATAAAGGGGTAAAATAATTAATTACAGCAAGCCAGAAAATACTATTAGTGCTAACTATATGGTGGCTTTCGGACAAGAAAAGGTTGGTAGAGGATGTCAAAAACACCTGATTCACATATCTTTGCCTCAGTGGGTAGTAAGAACTTAATGTCTATATGACCTCTTAAAAATTTGACTGGGATATCATGCCTTTTTGGCTACGAGTGGTTGACCCAGCTAGCTATGACCTAATTCAAAGTCTCTTGCTGGCAAGGCTAACTTTCCCTAGGCCAGCCAACTGATGACTACTGAGGCTGGAAGCAAATACCTTTACCCACTAGCAGATTAACTAGAAGCCTGCCAAGGACAAGGATGCTGGCAGAAACATATACCTGATTTTTGACTTAAAACGTTTAAGTGATGATATCCATAGGCTGGACAAGGACCAGCTGAGAAAAAGCTAAAAGATATTTATATGACTAACCTAGATTTGATGAGATAATAATGGGAAATATTTTACGCTTTTAAAATTAATTTAACTTCCGTCCAGGGAGAGACCAATTTTCTGTTACTATCGGTTCAATCTCAGATTTCACGAGATAAAAGGGACAAGGACGAAAAGGGTAATATAATGCCGGATAGCTTCGATATATACGAGAAGATATGAAAAACAGGCGACTAAGAATAACCTCTTTACCATCTACTTAAGCAGGACCAGTTTTTGAAGCTCCTAAATGAAGATTGGGTATTTTCAGACCAAATGTTTATCAACTGTAAGTTTTTCTAACTTTACTAGTAGGCTGCAATATAAAAGCTATAGAAAATATATAAATAAAAAGATAAAGAGACTACACACTCATACTATACAGGTGTGTAGCCTCTCTTATATTTATTATCCATTGGCTATTATTATAGCCCCTATCATTCAACTAGTCTCTTAGGAATCCTGTCTATCCTTTACTATCTCAATAGCCTTTAGGACCTCTGCCTTTTCATCATAAAAGACTCTTTCACCATGTATTATCTGGTACTTTTCATGACCCTTGCCTGCCACTATGACCATGTCACCCGGCTGGGCAATTTCTATTCCCTTTAGGATAGCCTGGGACCTGTCAACTATCTTTAGGACCTGACACTTAGAATCTACAAAGGACTCCTCAATATCATTGATAATATTCATTGGATCTTCATCATCTGGGTTGTCTGTAGTCAGGATTGATATATCACACAGCCTGGCTGCAACATCTCCTAACTCCTTTCTACGTAGGACCGACCTTCCATCGATTGAACCAAATACGCATATAAGCCTTCTTGGCTTGTACTTTAGTAGGGTTTCTAGAACATTTTCCAGGCTAACACCATTGTGGGCATAGTCTAGGACTACAGTTATATCAGGTATTGATGGTATAACTCTACCCTACCATCCGTGAGGCTGTAGCTGGGCTGATAGCATCTTGTCCTATCTGTCCCAGGTAATTTGCAGTGAGCTATCACCGCCAAGGCATTGTATACACTAAATTCACCTGGTGATGCTATATGAGTCTGGCTAGCCTGTCCATCCCTTATATACTTGAAATCTACACCCAGGCTGGTTTTAGTCCTAGTCAGGCTGATATCCTCCGCCCTATAATCACTAGGGTTTTTATGAAAAAGTTTCTATATCACAGGTAGCCTTGTCAATCCATATATGAAGCATGGTCGTCATCAATATTGATAATACCATGCATAGGAAAATAGTCTGGACTTACAATCCCTATAGTCTTCAAAAGTAGGATGTTCCTTAGGTCCTATATGGTCCGGTGATAGGTTGGTATATATACCAATATCAAAGTCAACATGGTTGACCCTTTCCATCATTAGGCCTCCTGAAGATACCTCCATGGCAACACACTTGACCCACATCTACATCTCCTAATAGTCTTGTGGAGCTCATATGATTCAGGTGTAGTGTTATAGTCTTACCTTCATAGTCATTGTAGAAGACCCCATTTGTTCCTATTACACCTGTGTTTAGGCCTGACTTAGTCAAGACTGATTTCAGATAATTAGTGATTGTAGTCTTGCCCTTGGTACCAGTTACACCTATTACCTTTAATTCTTTAGAAGGATTCCCAAAAAAGTTGGCTGATATATGAGATAGGCAGTTCCTACTGTCATCTACTAATACCATAATGGCATCCCTGCCAGGTCCCATATTATCATTTACTACAAATGCCTACAACCCTTTTTGGTAGGCTGAGTCTACATACTATGTCCGTCTACTGTTTCTCCCTTGATGGCTACAAATATCCCATTTTTCTTGCCTTTCTGGAATCGTAGCATATAGTTGTCTATCTCACATTCTTTTAGCTGGTCCATATTTCTGTTTGAAATATATTCCAGGCCTGTGAGTAATTCACTAAGTTTCATTTAGTCCACCCCTATTTCTATCAACCTAGATTTGATAGTCTTCTTTTAGTTTTCTGCCTGCCTTCAAAATGGTTGTCATGGCCAGGACTTCTGAAGAATCTACAAAAAGTCGTTTGACAGTTTTTCATCACTTTTTATAATGGATAATTCAGTACAGCCAAGTATGGCACAATCACATCCCTCAGCCTTTAATACCTCTACAATCTTGTTAAACTGGCCCATATCGGCCTTCTTGCCTGCCTTTACCTGGTCGTATATTATGTCCATTACCATATCCTGAACTTGTTGAGTCGGTACTAGTAGTCCATAGACTGGGATACACACATATCTTGATAAAGGCCTGTCCTAATATTTCCAGTCGTAGCTAGTATACCTATCTTCCTGTGGCCCTGCTTTTTAGCATGGACGACTGTTTCTTCTATCATATTTATCAAGGGTACACTAAGTCCCTCTACTATATCCTTGTAGAAGTAATGGGCTGTATTACAGGTTAGGACAAGGAAGTCGGCCCCTGCTGCTTCTAACCTCTTGGCATCACTAGATATATATTCAAGAGGACTAGCATCTGAAGAACCTACAATATAGGCAGTCCTGTCAGGCGTAGTTGCCCTATTCATTATTATCATGTCCAGGTGGTCCTGGTCTCTCTTGGCATCTGTCATTTCAACTACCATATCGTAGAAGTAGACAGTTGCCATTGGGCCTAGACCCCCCAATACACCTACTGTTATATCTTTTGTCATATTATTCTCCATTTATATTTTAGCTAGTATTTTTTACAATACTTGTTGAATTTCTTTTTCTGGTTTAAGCCATACAGAAGAGGTAAAGTCTCCTCTTGAGTTTGCCCTTTAGGTCATAGTCATGTCAGATAGACTGGCTGATTTTACCCTGGAGCTAGAGGTCCTTACACTTCTTGACCAATGACTTGTCCTTAACAAAGGCATATACTACTGAATTTGGTATTACATGCCAGTAGAATGGGTTCTTTTGAATTTTTAGGTCCATTTCCTTATTGTATATCTTGTCTTCTACTACATACCTAGCTATATTATTACCACTGGATGTCACATAGAAGTTACTCCTACCCTGTCTTAGGTTGATTTCAAATACCTTAAACTTGCCATCCCTGTCATCATACTTGATATCAAAGTTAGAAAAACCTACATAACCTATTTTTTCCAGGAAAGTCTTATACTTTTCCATCAATTCTTCTTCATATTCTGTTATGATGGCCGCATGGTTGCCTATCCCCTTAGGTGTATGTTCTTCTAATGGGACGTGGCCTAGGCATCATCTTTACCTTGGCATTCTGGTCTGAATAACAAGTCAATACCCTCATGTGATCGTCTTCTCCAGGTATAAAGTCCTGAACAATCATGCTTTTCTCATAACCATGTGAATATACATCAGATATTATCTGGTTAAATTCCTCTTCACTGTGGGCTACATAGGCCTTGTTCATACCCTCAAATGGATTTTGGAAAAAGGATATACTATCAGAGGCCTTTACTATGACCGGATACATAAAGCCAAAGTCCCTAGTCTGGTCTCCCTTATTGTATATGTAAGTCTTTGGATAGTCCAAACCACACTCTTCACATACAGCATAAAAGGATTCCTTCTCAACTTCTATTCTTAAGATCTGCATCTATATATGGAAGGACAAAGGCATCCTTTAATTGGTCTTTTCTATCTATTATCAATTCTGCATATTCATCCGTACATCCCATAAGGATAAGTTTCACATCTGCCGGATGTTTTTTTGCCTCATCCAATAGTATGTTGACAAACTTGTCTGGGTCTGTGATGTCTGGTGTCACCCTGAAGTCTATTATCTTGCTGTCCTTAGTTGCTCCTAGGTAGTACCTGCAAGGCTGTGACTTTAGCCCATATTCCTCGTGATATACTTGCAACACTATGTAATTCAGTCACCACCACATAAGATTGGTTGTATTTTATATTTTTCCATTATCTCACCTCGTTTATTATTAATCTAGTAAATTCAGTTAAAATTCCGTCTATAGTTCATATACACGATCTATTGTTTACATACAGTAATACTAGGTCATATTTACAATAAATATAATAACTAAAATGATATTATGCAAGGTTTCTAAGCCTAAAATGGTCAAATATCCCTACTTTATTATAGATATACTACACGCATCATAGTCCTTCTAGTATAGGTAAATCAATATTCCAGTCCTATCACCAAGCCTTGGATAGCAAATAATCCTCATAAAACACTCTTTTAGAATAGCTTAAAGCCCTGCCTCTTAGGTGATTTACTGGCTTTAGAATTAATGTGTACTTGACTCCTATATGCATAGTCATCTGGAGCCGCCCTAATCACTATGCAGATTCTGATAACTCTGTTATCTATGTGCCAGGAGCAAACGCATGTGTTGACGCTGCCTATGTAAAGTCCCACAAGGATGCTAATGTCGCCCAGCTGAAGGTGTTCCTGGGCATCTGCTACAAATGAAAGAGTAAGGGTTTTAAGAACCTTGCAGACAAGGACCTAAAAATAGTTAGTTCGCAGTCAGCAGAATTTGACTACTTTGCTGGTAAGACAGTAGATGCCAGATTGCTTCACCATTAAAGTTGATTGTAAAATAAGTCTGATCCAGTCCTTAGTATTTAAAATAAAGGGGTTGAACTCCTATCAATATGGTAGAAGGTCTAACCCCTTTTACTATCCCTACTTCTCATCTATTTTGTGCCTATTTTTGTTTTTGACTGCCATTCATCAAACTTTTCTCTTAACTCGCTAAAAGCTTCTATATACCTCTTCTCTCTCATACTTGGGAGGCCTAAGATTCTTCTTTCTCTTGCAGTAAACTTAGATAGCAATTCAGCCTTGTCCCATAACATTGAGGGTCCTGTCTGCCACTTCTGCCCGACCTTATCACTGATCTTATAAGGTCTTCTCGCATCTCACTCAATAGCTTAAGCTTTTTATTAAACTTCAGGATAGCTGAGACTGTAGGTATAAGTCGACAATAAATATAATTACAAATACAATGTCTGAGACCAATCAATAATTTAGAGATCAGATATACATTGACTATATACTAGAATGTACATCCCTTATAAGTGTAGGCCTCCTATAATATAGGAGAATTCCAGACAAACATAACCTCCCAAATTAAATTTATTGTCTGAGTAGTCCACCACCTCTTGTGGAAGCCTTGTCTAAAAATAAATCCTGCTATTCAGGAAGGTACAAATAAAATGGACCCAAAAATAAAATCAGGATGTTATCCTTGACGGGAAATAGATATAGGCCAGCACTGCCGAACCGAAACCATATATGGGCATATAGCTGCCAACATACCCCTATTGACAAACTTTTCCCTGCTTTACAACATGGTAGACTACTTCTAGTAACCAACCTATAAATGCATATATAAAAATAAAGATCCATATGAAAATTTGTTTATTGTCAAGTAATAAATTCATATTTACCTCCTTAGAGTCAAACTCTTAGATACATTATACACTAAATATATATTTTTAGACCAATCTTACTAAAAATCCTGTATTTATATGTAGAAAAAGTGAGTATTATATATATTAGGTTGTTATCAATCGATAATCTAATGATAAAGGGAGGTTATAAAAATGATTGACATAGATAGAGACAGATAAAACAGGTTTACTAGTTCTAAAACAAATAGAAAATACTGAGTTCAAAACAAACAGATAATAGGGAAAAAGAAAATGTGAGGAACGTCTATAATGAGGTATTATGAGTTAATATAGAGCCTGGCCGTAACTAAAAGTATACTGGGTACTATTACAAACTCTATAATCTTACTTCCAGATGCAATGTAACTTGACTCCTCATCCTCAATCATCACCATTGTTGGCACAAAACTATCATCAAAAAGGAAGATGAAAAACACCCTTTGGTCATGGTAGGGATTGAATACCTTACAAGTATGGTTATAGGAATCATGAGTTATAGTTACAGGGTATGCAGGTATTTATTTCATCTATTGAGTGATATATTTAACCCTGCTTATACCAACTTCACTAACTTGAGCTTGATTATAATAGATCTTGACAATAGTCACTAAAATAGTCTTGGGTACTATATGCGAAAATCTTGGTAAAAAGTAGATTCGGGGGCCCTTATAGGCTCCAGGTAGAAGACATAAAAACGATGCGATAATTACCAGTCTTACAGTCATCTCTGCCCTGGTAAGTATAGCTATAATATTCAGCACTGGAAGCCTATGCCAGCATAATAATCGCTATTTTATTGTAAAAACTGGTATAGATACTTATAGGTCTATCAATAAAATCCTTGGAATAAAAATAGACCCTACTACAACAAAGTGAAATAAGGAAGAGTGGTCAAGTCCCAGGATGGTATACTGAGGTGCTCACTGATCTTATTATACATAACTATAGTTGATCTACAATTTGGGGTCAATAAATGTTGAATTGGACCATGAAACCCAGAGTGGGAGATATATCCAACCATTCACAAACTGCAAATTGGATATTTACAAAAATTTAATATATCTTACTTTTTGGTTTCTATTCAGTAAATGAAAACCACGAGGTGTGAAAAGCCTCTTATGGATTTAGTAAATAACTATGTTGCATGAAAATTCTCACTGCCTTGGATATCTGGCCTATACATAGACGAAAAGCAAGGCCATATGCTTTGACCTATTGTTGGATTATTCTGTTGACCAGGACCAAGTAGAGACCATGTCAAAAAGCTTATAAAGAAAAAAATATCCAGGATATAATGTAAACATAAATATAGATACTAAATTTGTATAAATACCGACATATAAAGATTCTTGATTGTTTTTAGTGAATCTTTATATGCCAGATTTTCAGAAAGGACAGAATATGAGTAAAATTATACTTGCAAGCAAGTCTCCTAGACGAATTGAACTCTTGAAAATGTGCAATATAAACTTTAATAGTCTTGTTGCAGATATAGACGAGGACCTTATAAAGTCGGATACATTAGCCACTTTTAAAGAAAATACCTTTGAACAGGCAGAAATACTTGCAAAAGTTGGCCCATGAAAAAGGCCCTTTATACTATAGGAAAATCCAGACCACCTGGTTATTGGGTCTGATACACTTGTTGTAACAGACAAGTCAATACTAGGTAGCCAAAGGACCCCAGGATGCCTATATTATGCTCAGGGAATTATCCGGTCAGGTCCATAGGGTCTATACAGGTGTAAGCATAATTGGTCCAGGATATGAGGATACCTTTGTAAGTATAGCCCAGGTCAAGTTCTATGACTTTGACCCAGCTATGGACCAGATTATCATAGACTATATAGCCAGTGGATCACCAATGGACAAGGCTGGTGGCTATGATGGTATACAGGATATGGGTGCCCTCTTGGTTGAGTATATAGAAGGTGATTATTATACAATTATGGGCCTTCCCTTGGCCCAGGTATATAGGAAATTGAAAATTTAAAATAAATATTCTAATTATAAAAGTATTATCAAAAGTTGCCGTTCCTCTATTACTGAAGCATACTAGTTATTAAAGAACGGCAGCTTTTTATCAATATAAATTTACTAATCAAAAATCTACTTAATCAAGGCAGATAACTTTTCATTAATCGTGTCACATCCACCCTCGATATCAGATTCAAAATTTATAACCAAAAGTGGTTCATGTAGGGATGACCTCATCAAGAACCAGCCCTTTTCATCCGACAATCTACCCTAATTCCCTCATAGTTGTCGCCTACCTCAGTCCAACCATCGATGTCCTTTATTTTTCAGATAGGGGACTTTATCAGATTGTTGGCATAGGACCTAAAATCTTTATCTTCTATCTTAAGCCTTATTTCCTTATCTTCTAAAAAGCTTCATCAAGATCTTCTATAAGTTATTAATATCCTGAGACTCCCTGTATAACTTGGCAGCCTTTAGCAGAATTTTAGATATAAGATATGCTCCATCATCCAAGTAGTTTTCCTTTATAGCAGCATGGCCAGATGTTTCCAATGGCAAGGTGACTTTCCCTGCCCTCTTCATTTAGCCTTATAGCTTCGTGATTAACATTCTTGTAACCCCTCTTAAACCTATGATGAATACCACCCCTGGCCTTGATGAACTTGGCCAAGCCATTTGAAGATTACTGAGTCAGTAACTATAGTTGTTTGAGATGTTCTTCTAATATGATAGAAGATATTAGGGGCTATTAGTGCATTTTTATTTATTGGTCTACCATCAGAACCCACTATCGCCGCCCTGTCGACGTCAGTATCAAATATTATACCCAAATCCCCCTTATTATCGAGTGTAGCCTGGCATATACTTGCCATTGCCTCCTTGTTTTCAGGGTTTGGTATGTGGTTAGGGAACATACCATCTGGATTTAAGAACTGGCTACCTTGGGTATCTGCACCAAGTTTGGCCAATACCTTGTCAGCAAAAAATCCTCCTGCCCCATTACCAGCATCGACAATTATCTTCATACCTGCTAGGGGTTTTTCATAGTTTTCAGGACTATCTACCCCTGCCTAATCTTGTCAACTAGGATTTTGGGCATAGTCTTCTATTAGGTCTTTCTCTATTAGGTTTCCCTTAGAATTTCCATCTACAAAGTTACCTGCTACACAAATATCTATTACATCTTTTAAATCAGACTTTTCTAGGCAGCCTTGGCTAGTGAACATCTTAAGTCCATTATAGACATATGGCATGTGACTGGCTGTGAACATTATAGCCCCATCACACTTATATCCATCGATTATAGTAGACATAAACATGGCTGGTGTAGTTGCCATACCACAATCTACACATCTACCCCTATTTCAGTCAAGGCTTCTACGCAGGCCTGCCTAAAGTCAGGACCTGTCAACCTGGAGTCAGTACCTATAGAAATTTTTATATGGTCCTTCTTGTCCTTATCTATAATCCATGTAGCAAAGCCACGAACTAAGTTCTTGACATCCTCTCTTGTAAGGGTTATTTCCAGGTCAGACTTGTCATCCTTGTAGGCAACACCCCTTATATCTGTACCATTTTGCAATGAATACAACTTATCCAATCTCTCCACCTCCAGTGACTATTAAATATTCAATGAAGCTTTTTCAGCATCCTTTATAAAGGCTTCAATACCCCTGTCAGTTAGAGGATGGTTAATCATCTGCATGATTACCTTGTATGGAACTGTAGCAATATCAGCCCCCATCTTTGCAGCTTCAATAACATGTAGTGGGTTTCTAACGCTAGCTACGATTATTTCTGTTAGTATGTAACTCAGCCTCAAATATTTCTGTTATTTCTTCTATTAGCCTTAAACCATCAAAAGAAATGTCATCCAACCTACCTACAAAAGGACTTACATAGCTAGCTCCTGCCCTGGCAGCAAGTAGTGCCTGTGATGCTGAAAAAATTAAAGTTACATTAGTGCGTATACCTTTTTCACTAAGGTCCTTAACTGTCTTTAAGCCTTCAGCACACATAGGTATCTTTATAACTATATTATCATGGATAGCAACAAGCTTTTTCAGCCTCTTCTATCATCTGCTTGTGGTCCATGCTCAATACTTCTGCACTTATTGGTCCGTCTACTATAGTAGTTATTTCATTTTACAACTTCTGTAAAGTCCCTGCCCTCTTTAGCTATAAGAGAAGGGTTAGTTGTTACACCACAAACTACTCCTGGGTCGTTAGCTTCCTTTATTTCATCAATATTAGCTGTGTCAATAAAAATCTCATCTTTTGCCTCCTTAAAAATTTTTAAAATTTTTGTATTCACCTTATATTATATATTATGCCATATACTTTTTCTAGCCCTTTTATAACATCTACCTCAATTTAGCTTCTATCAAGAAATAACCTTTAAAATCTATTAAAATATATTTTAAAAACTTTTAAACTATAACTTTCTTTTCATAAAAATTCCTGTATTTTTCTAAAAATATAAAAAGTATAACATATGTCTTGACAACTAAGATATAAAAGTGGACCCATATTTTTACATTGCAATAATATCAATTTTCATATAAAAATATAAGTTATATTATACAATTTTGCTTTAATATCAAATAAAAAGATTAGATAGATTTTTGAAATACTTTGGAGGTTAAAATGACATTTTAAAAATAAAAATAAAGATGGATTTTGCAAGTTAAAGTCCAATAGAAAAATGCAAATCTATGTAGGTGTAGCTGCTGTTGTAGTTATAATTGCCATTGGTGGCCTTATAATCTACAACAATACTAACATAGTGCAACTCAGTTGTTCAGACTTATACTATACCTGAAAACGAAAAATATTTATAAACGGGATTATCGTCTCCTAAGCGAGCAAGGAAATTCCTGGCCCAGCCAATGGTTCTAACCCAGATATAAGGGTAACTAATGGCCAGAATGTAAAATCAGGGGACGTGCTATATATAGTTAAGGATGAAGCGGCTATACAAGAAATAGCCTCTATCAAAACTCAGATTAATAACCTAATCAATGAAAAGAGAGCTCTACAGGCTGGTGACCCTGGTTTGGTTTCAATAAACAACCAGATAGCAACCTTGAATACTAGCCTATCCACTGCTAATGCCAAGGCCTATACAAAGGTAAAGGCACCTTTTGATGGAAAGGTCTACCTAAATAACTCTGCTCCTTCTAGTGGGTCTGATACTGGTGCCAATGCTGCTGCCCTTATGACAGTCCAGTCTACGGACTATGTAATGAATGGTCAGATTAGTGAACAGGACCTTAGTAAGATAAAAAAGGATATGACAGCTGATGTTACTATCCTGGCTTCAGGAGATACTGTAAAGGGTCGTATCAATTATATATCTGAAAGCCACAGCTTTCTTCTTCTACAGACCATGGAATTCAGCAGCTGCCCTATCGCTATACAATGTTGTTTTGACTTTCGATACTCAGGAGGGTATAGTAAACGGCTACCATACTCAGGCTACAATAGAGGTTAATACTGACAAGTACAAGGTTCCAACTAAGGCTATTGTCAATAACGGAAGCGAAATATATGTCTTTACTGAAGTAGATGGTCACCTAAAGAAGGTCAATGTTGAAATCCTGTCTGATAGCGAAGACTACTCTATGGTTTCAGGAGACTTAAATGAAAATGATATTGTTGTTAAAAACCCTACTAAAACAATGAAGGATGGAGATCCAATCCCTTCTGACTTATCTAACAAGTAGCCAGAACCGAGGTTGAATAAAATGCAAATAAAATTAGACAATATACAGAAGTATTACAAAGTGAGGAGAGAAAAACTTCACATATTAAAAAGTCTTGGTCTAGAGATAGAAGGCGAATTCATAATGATTATGGGTAAATCTGGTGAGTGGTAAGACTACCCTGTTAAATGTACTAGGTTTCTTAGATAAGATTGACGAAGGTCAATATATATTTAATGATACTGATGTCGGTACCCTAAGTGAAAATAAGAGGTCCGAATATAGGGCTAGGTATGCCGGTTTTTGTATTTCAACAATTTAACCTTATAGATACTATTAATGTATGTCAAAATAGAGTTCCCTGATCTATGCCGGTGTAAAAGGATAAAAATAAGAAAAGAATTAATATGAAAAAATTGGACCAGGTTGGTCTTACAGACAAAGGCCTGAGTTCCCTAACCACCTGTCTGGTGGTCAGAAACAAGGGTTGCTATTGCCAGGGGCCTGGTTAATAGTCCTAAGATAATATTTGCCGATGAACCTACAGGAGCACTAGATAGTGATACTGGTCGTGACATAATGGAATTATTATCTGACCTAAACAAGAAGGGAACTACTATAATCATGGTTGCCCACGACCAGGATATGACAAAATATGCATCTAGGGTCATTACCCTAAAGGATGGTGCTTTTGTAGAGGAGGTTTAGAATGTTAACACTGTTAAAAAATTCAATAGAAAACCTCAAGGGACATAAATTACGTTTAATAGTAGCCTTTATCTGGATAATCACAGGTATTGCTGCAGTTGTTTTTGTCAGTTCTGTTGGTAATGCCATGAGCCAGGTCTTTCAAACAGTCTTTCCAAACAATAGACTCTAAGACAGCTATAGTATATTTCGATGCTTCCGATACAAATACCAGCGAAAATTTGTTGACACCATTTCAATCATCTGATCTACAAGAATTACAGACCGTAGAAGGTGTTGAGAAGATAAAAACTTCAAATCAAAAGCCCTTGGCAGAGATGATGACCTTTTGGAGACGAAATCTATAGTGGTAATGTATCATATTTTGACAAAATACTAGTACTAGCTTTGCTTCTAGCTTAACCCATAAATATAAGCTTATTAAAGGTAGAGCTCTTAATGGTTCTGATACAGGCAAGAGGGTTGTTGTCATAGATACTTTTACAAAGGAAGAGTTATTCGGAGATAAGGACCTATGGGCTAAAGGGTATCACAGTTGGCAGAATTAACCTTTGAAGTTGTTGGTAATATGTGATGACTGATTCAGTATATGATCCTGTGGACAAGACTTTTAGAAAAAGGGCCTTTGACAATGTTCCACCATATTCAGTCATACCAAATGATATGTATAACTTCCTGACTGGCAAGAATATTAAAACTGGTGGTATCAACCATATCAGTGTTACTGTAAAGGATGGATTTGACATACCAACTGTAGCTAAGGAAGTTGCAAATAAAATGGCAGAACTCCACCCTAAGCTAGAGGGTGAATATAAGGTGAGAGACCAGAACACTATCCAGAAGTCAACAGAAGCCATGACTAGGGGTATTGACAAGTTTGTCCTTGTCATAACAATAGGTGCCATGTTTGTTGGTGGTGTTGGTATTATGAATATCATGTACGTGTCTGTAATGGAAAGAAGCAAGGAAATAGGTATAAGAAAGGGCCTTGAGGCCAAACCTTGCAACAATTATGTACCAGTTCCTGGTTGAGTCAGTCTTTAGTACATCTTGTGGTGGTGTATTGGGTATAGTCATTGGTTATGCAGTTACTATATATTCCAAGAATATAATGCCTTTTAGGCCTATACCAAGTTTTAATAGTTTTCCTATACTCTTTCTTGGCTCATAGTAATAACAGGAATAATGGACTTACGTACCCACAAGGCCTCTGAGGTTGACCCAATAAAAATCATTTATATAGTAAATATGCAAAGAGATTGATCAGTGATTAATCTCTTTTTCTTATCTAAAATCTTACTAATGATTAAAAATATTTTACTAAATTTTGCTTTTATTAATTTAAAATATTCCTATGAAGTTAAGTAGGACTATAATATTCAAAAGGAGGCTCTTATGAACAAAGTTTTAATAAAATCCAGGAAGGTTAATAAACCCAGCCACAAATTTCGAAATTGTAGATATATCTATAGAGGATGGCCTTATAAAGAAATATCTCCAAGCATATCCTCTGACTACTTTGAGTATGACGATACAATAGATGCTAAGGGTATGGTTGTATCTCCTGGTTTAATCGACATCCACTCCCTTTAGGGACCCAGGCTTTACCCTAGGAAGACCTATTAAGTAGGGCTGAATCTGCTGCAGCAGGTGGCTATACGACTGTCATAGCTTAGCAAAATACCAGCCCTAAAGGTGACTCGGTCAGAAAGTCTTAGTACGTTTTGAAAAGGCCAAGGACTGCCCTTATAATATCCTACAGGAAGCTGCCTAACTGTGACTTCAAAGATGAGTTGGTCGATTGGACCTCCTACACAAGGCGGGGAGCTGCTGGCTTTCACCAGTGGTGTACCCTGTCCATGAATACTAAGACATTAAGAGATGCCATGCTAAAGGCAGCCCAACTAGATACTGTTATAGCCCTTCATGAGGAGGACAATAGCCTAATTGACAATCATGGTATAAATGCTGGCCCTATAGCGGAAAAACTAGGTTTAAAGGGGGCTCCTAGGGTGTCCGAAGATATCATGGTGGCTAGAGACTGTATGCTGGCCCTTGAAACAGGCGCCTGCATTGATATACAGCATATTAGCTCTGGTAATGCAGTTGATTTTATCAGGTATGCCAAGTCTATAGGTGTAAAAGTCTTTGCCGAAGCTACTCCACACCACTTCACCCTAACTGAAGATGATGTTTTAGAGCATGGTGTATTGGCTAAGATGAATCCGCCACTTAGGTCGACTGAAGATAGGGAGAGAATAATCGCTGGCCTAATAGATGATACTATTGAAATAATCGCAACTGACCATGCCCTCATGCTGATAAGGAAAAATGTTGCCTTTTACCAAGGCTCCTGGTGGAATTATTGGCCTGGAGACTGCCCTACCACTTGCTGTCACAGAGCTAGTAATGAAAAATCGCCTATCTATGATCCACATGTTGAGTAAGTTTACCTCTAACCCAGCCAGGTATTACAAGCTTGACAAGGGAAATATAGAGATCGGCAAGGTTGCAGATATATGTATTTTTGACCCAGACCAAGAATACAGGGTTAAGGGCTTTAAGTCAAGTCTTCAAAATTCTCCATTCCTAGGTCGTTCTTTATACGGCAGGTCAAGATATACACTTGTAGCTGGAAAGATTGTCTACAAGGGATAGGCAATATAAATTTGCAATAAATTAAAGGACTCTTATTCTTTTTAAAAATGAATTTGGAGTCCTTTTCTATTCTCAATTAGGCCTGTTTCATAGTCCAGCCTAACTCGTCCCTAAAGCCCTGGTCTGCCCCTTTAATAGGTCTTCTTTTTCCTTCTTTGATAACTTCTTTATATGGGCCTCAAACTTCATTGCATCAGACTTACTAGCTGAGGATATATAAAACTCCAACCTTTTATAGCCCTTTGCCTTTACGTACTTGGCCCCCTTGCCTGCCTTGTGCTGGTCCATCCTCTTACCAATATCCGCCGTATAGCCACAGTATAGACTCCCATCACCACACCTTAATAAATACGTAAAATACATGACTAGCAACCTGCAAATTCCTTTAAAATTAACCAGGCCTTTATGTCTATATTTACATCCTTCCTGGCAAGTAGTTTTCTGGCTTCTTCCTTGGTCATATACATGGGCTCTATCAGCTCCGTATCCTCCATATAGTCATTGGACAGACTTCCCCCCACCCTGCCATAGACAATGGCCAAGGATTCATCCGACATACCTACAGAAGCATAGGCCTTGTGGCAGGTCCTATCCTTGTCTATACTAATAAGGTCCAGGCCTGTTTCTTCCTTCATCTCCCTTATGGCAGTCTCGTAGATATCGTCTCCAGGGTCTACCAAACCGGCTGGTGAATAAATATAGTCATTAATAGGTATCCTAAATTCTCTTGTCGACTAAAACATCCTGGTTTTGGGGAAAAATTTCTTGATTAGATTCATCACCAGTATCATATAGCTCAACAATGATTTACGGCGTCTACCTGTCTTTATCAGTTTTATTCATTATCTTATCTATATACTTGTCTTGGGGCATCCTGGATGCGACTATCCATTTTTGTCATTGTTTTGCCTATCTTTCAAAGTCTACTTCAAAGACATTTAAAAATTTTTGACATAAACATTAGTATATTTTTATTTTAGGTAGTTTAATATTATTCAGCTTTACAACCTTTCTGTTTACTTCTTAAGTAAAATTTCTATATAATATAAATATAGTAAAGGGTGATTTTGTACCAAATAAAAATAAAACTGATAAATTATCATGTGTCAACAAAATTCTTTGATTTTGTTGAAAAAGCACATCAATGATTTTGTCAAAATAGATTCTTACCTAAGCCAGTCTAAACTTTTATGGTGTAGTATCTGAATACGATGATTTATCATTGACCCTTTCTCAAACTAATATGGATGAGAAACACCCCAGACTACAATAACAGAAGGTTTTTTGTGTTCCGTTGAACTCAATTAAGTCTATTAAAAATATTGTATATACAATGCCGAGATAAAAACATATCTCAGTATTTTTCATTACTATATTCTTTTTGAGTCTATTTATAATATCTTCCTCAGTAGCAATCATCAGCCACCTATAAAATTATCCTTCTCTTGCAGAAAGTTGAAACCTTGTCCACTACCCCACCTAGGATTTCATCTAATTCAGGACTGACTTCATCCATACCTTCATTAGACAGCTTTATTATCTCTGGAGACATTGGTAACTCTGCCAACATATCCAGAATGTTCTTTTATAAATTGGTCCCCAACCCTCATCATTATGCATCCTTATCTTTTCTGAACAATTAGGACATTCTATGTAGCTCATGTTCTCTATTATACCAATTACTGGTACATTCAACTGCTTGGCCATATTTACGGCCTTAGAAACTATCATTGATACCAGGTTCTGAGGCATAGATACCATTATTATACCCTTGATTGGTATTGATTGCATGACAGTCAAGGCAACATCCCCTGAGTTCGGAGGCATATCTATCAATAGGTGAGTCAGTCCCCCACAATACATCTGTATAGAACTGTTGAACTACTGACCCTATCATAGGTCCCCTCCATATTACAGGCTTGCTTTCCTCATCCATGATTAGGTTTAGGGAAATTACCTTGATACCATTGGGTGCTGTAACAGGTACTATATTGTCGCCATCTGAATATGCCATCTGCTTGTCTATATGCATTAACCTAGGTATACTTGGGCCTGTGATATCAGCATCTAAGATACCCACCTTATAGCCTTGGTCATTTAATTTATTGGCTATAAGGCTGGTCATCAGTTGACTTACCAACACCACCCTTACCACTCATTACTCCAACTATGTGTCTTATCTTGTTCTTATTTCAGCATTCTTAACTCTGGATTTGAATTATTATTAGTCATTATATTTATCCTCCTGACCTTATCAATTAATTTATCCTTTGTATCTTGGTCTGCAAAAGAGGCCTCTACAGCCCTCTCGTATATCTTCATATAAGCAGGCCTATCTATAGCTAAAAGTGGACCTATCGCCTCCAACTCATGATCTGAGACTCGTGATTAGAAACCGTCCTATTATCTGTATTAATAGAAATACTAAAGCCCATCTCTATAATAGTATATAGCGGATGTTTTTCCAAGTAGGTCTACTGCTTTTTGTCTGCAAGTACTGAGTTGGACACACTTCCAGATGAACATTATTTTCCTTAACTAGCCTATAGGCCTCTTCAGATTAGTATAGGTTAGTCCATGCCCAATCCTCTGCCCCAAGTATTCGTATAGCATCTAATACATTCTGACCAGATCAGCTTCACCATGGATTGTACCTATAGCCCATGTCCTGGCCAGTATAAGCTTCAACAAATTTATGACCAGCCTTCATCTTCCTTACCAGTCAAATCTATACCGACAAGTCCCTTATTCAGGTATGGATAACCAGTGCATAATAGTCTTGATAGCCGCCTCCTCACTCATATTTTTCATGCAACATATTATGATATTACCCTCTATATCAAGGTCTTTTTTGGCCCTTTCCATACCCCCTATTACGGCCTCAATAGCATCTCTTTCAGTAAGACACTTGCGAGTATGTAATACTGGGGCAAACCTAAGCTCTAAATAGACCACATTTTCCTTATAGGCATCTTCAAATACCTCGTAAGTCAACCTTTCTAAAAAGATTCTTTGTCTTGCATGACTCTTGAGGGGTAGGTCAAATTTTCAGGTAAGTCACAAGTGAGTCACAATCATACTTATCTTTAAGGCCTTGTCTATATTGCTTTCATCTAGGCCTTCTTCTAGCTTATTTTTTCTCAAGAGGTCTAGGACTGAATCTGGTCTCAGGGACCCATCCAGGTGACAGTGTAGTTCAATCTTTGGCGCATTGGCAAAATCCATAATACTATAACCCCCTTTTTATCCTATATACAAATATACTGATATACGAGACACTGACCCTAGTATACTATATGAGTGTTACTTACATTACTTGTTATATCTCTTCTTTGACCCAGCTAACCAGGTCCCATTAATTTATATATGTGGTTTTAAGTCTAAACTATGAAAAGCTTACATGTCCACTCATTCTTCCCAATTCTTCAGTTATATTAATAGAATGGTCAGATATTCTTTCCAGGTTACTTATAATATCCAGGAGTATATACCTGCTTCTACTGAACAAAGTACCCACTACGCAATCTTACCATATATGAATTTCTTGCATTTTGTTCTAATATGTTTATTTCTCTTTCTCTATCTGTCTAGTAGCTGCCAACTCAAAATCACTAGTCTTTAAGGCTGTAATAGAATCATGAGGTTTTTAGATGCCAATTCGAATAAGGTATCTCAATTCCTTGGTCGCATCATCTGTAAACTTAACCTTCTTGTCTTCCATAAACTGAGAAATTTCTACTATATTATCTGCATGGTCACCAACTCTTTCAATGTCGTTTACTATATGGAATAGGACATCGGCCTTAATTCTTTCAAGATCACTCAAGTTTCTGTTTGAAAGAGCGAACAGAAATTAGTTATATCCAACTGTGAGGGTGTTATCATCTTTCATGCTCAAAAGTCTTCTCTCTTTTTCGTGGCTAAAAAGTCTTGACTGCATCATAGGCAGAATCCAAGGCACGAGTGGGAGCAGACTAGCCATTCTTGTGCTTCATCAACAGTATTTGATAGGGCGATTGATGGAGTTTCCAGGATTCTTTCGTCCAAGAACTTTGTAGTATGGATGTTTTCCAAATCTTCATCTTCTGTGTATGGCACTAACTTAGTAGCCAACTTAACCAAATATGAGCTAAATGGCAATAGGACTATTACATTTACCACATTGAATAGGGTATGAGCATTGGCTATCTGTCTAGGTACATTTGTTGGGTCTATGCTAGTAACCAAGGCAACTATTGGTTTACTCAATACTATTATAAATAAGAGTGTACCGATAACATTAAAGCATAAATGCATAATGGCCGCCCTTCTGGCATTCCTACTAGCACCTACTGTAGATAATATGAAGTAACACAGAGTACCTATATTACTCACCGTATGAAGACTGGTGAGGGCTGCTGTGATAGGGTGGAGTCCTTGCAAGCAAGAACTATCGAGTATACCTATAGAGCACTTGAACTCTGGATAGTACCAGTAATCACGAAACCTGCCAAAATACCTAGTACTGGATTTTTACTTAAATACAACATTGCATCATGGACCTGTGGCATTTCAGAAACAGGAGCAGCGGCAGCCTTCATAAAGTTCATACCTACGAATAGGATACCAAAACCTATTAGTATTTCACTTATATTCTTGACATTCTTCTTTTTTGTAAAAAACCAGAATGCCATACCAATACCAATCGCTATTGGGGCATACTTTTCAATGTTAAATGACACCAACTGGGCTGTTACTGTAGTACCTACATTAGCCCCCATAATAACTCCAACTGCCTGCTGTACTGACATGATACCTGCATTTACGAAACCGATTGTCATAACAGTAGTAGCACTAGAACTCTGTATAATTGCTGTAACCAGGGTACCGACTAAGACACCCATTATCTTGTTGGTTGTCAACATCTCAATAATCTTCTTAAGCTTTTCGCCTGCAGCCTTCTGCAGACCATCACCCATTACATTCATTCCATAGAGGAACATACCCAATCCGCCGATTAGGAAATTGCAATATTCATGTATCTACACCTCATATTCTAATAAAATTGCCCAACAGCATATAATTTTACCTACCTACAATAATACCATGAAAGACATGTTAATAGAAGCTAAATTTAACATTCTATTAACATTTATACCAATTCTATATACTTGTCTTTATCTTGTAAAACATATCCTCAAAGGCCTCTTCATCACCGAGAATAGGCTTTATAAAGTATGTATTTTTCTGTGAGGCCTACATTCCATATATCCTATTGCTTACATTGATCCTACGTAGGTCTTCTTCATAGTCTCTAGAACCTGCCCTGATAATACCTACCCTACCCTTGGCACCGTTTATTTTAAAATACTTGGCTACACTCAAGTCCTCATCATCAGACCTATCTATGGCCTCTGTGTTCTCTATATAGTCTTGTAGGTCCATATAACCCCTCTCATATACATTCTTGGATATATTGTAAGGTAAGAGTTCTATAAGCCTAACATCTAGCTTGCTGTTTATAGTCAACCTCATAAAGTCCACTAGTTCATCATCATTAAAGTCTCTGATGGCCACACAGTTTATCCTGACATCTATATTTGCTGCCTGGCATGCATCTATAGAAAGATATACTTCCTTTAGGTTACCACCACCAGTCAAGGCATTGTACCTGTACTCTTTCAAAGAATCCAGAGATATATTCACACTGTTAAGACCAAGGTTCTTAAGGTCAAGTATCCTTGTCCCAAGACCTATACCATTAGTGGTCATGCCTATATCCTCTATACCACAATCACGGGCATAGGCTATTAGGACTTCTAAATTTCTATATAGTAGTGGCTCGCCACCAACAAACTTAATCTTTTTCAATCCCCTATCAACAAAAACTTGATAATGGACTTAAAATCATCAGGTGACATAGCCTGGTCATCTTGACCAATAATATTTACTTCTTCTTCAGGTCTTGAATACATGACCGGATAGTTGTCTTCCTCAGTCAAGATAAGCCTCAAATATGTTAAATCGTTCAATTAAACCACCTCTAAACATCTCTAATATTTCTACCACTACTAGCTAGCTTCGTAATATCAATTTTTATAAATAATTCCTATACCTGGCTAATACTCAGATTTTTATTTAAGCCAAATATATTTAAGCAAATTATATAAAATATTTATCCCTAAATATAGATTTTCATCAAGCTATCAACCATAATCTTTGAGATAATCCTCTTTTGTTCCATATATTCATAGTAGGTCTCAAACTCATAGCAGACATAATCCAAGCCCTCAGAAGCTGTCTTTCTCATCTTGGTTAGGTTGACATCAAAAAAGATATCTATCCTGCCAACCTTGCTGATTACCTTGTAAATGCAATCATACATGTCCTCAATAATCTTAATGCTGTACTCACCAAAAGAATCCATAAGGTCATATAGGCTATCCTTGGTAATTAAGGACCTCTTGAAATACCTGACAAAATTAGAAAAATCATCTACGTTATTGTCCGGTTCTAGCTCAAATAGTATCCTGAAGAAGAGATTCCAAGGAACTTCTATGTTCATCTTGTCTATAAAGATATTGGCTATATCCCTAGAAAATGCATCATCAAACTTTGGCTCATGTTCTAATACCAGACCATCATTGAAGTTTATATCCTTATTTAAAAATTCATTGATCTTCTTGTACTCTTCCGTCATAAAGGCACTCAAGCCATCTATACTATCCTCATACTTTTGTAGAGAATAGTCCAATATGGTCTCACAAAGGCTTCTTAAAGTCTATGAAAAGGACAACTGCTCATCCATCTTATAGGTAATAGTATCATAAAGTAGCTTGGAAAATACTGTCTTTATCTCATCCCTACCAAACTTGGAATTTAGCTTGGTATCAGGTTTAAAGTTCTTGTATATGCTGAGTAGCTGGTCGTCTCATCATAGTCAGGTTATTCTTTTATTGATATCATCATATCCTGATAAACTGGTCCTCTAAGAGATAAGTCGTGTTTTATAGATAATCTGTATGCTCTATCTCACTCCAAAAGACATTTACCAGTGCCTTTATTTGGAGCTCAAACTTTATCTTCTTATCTGCTAGACCTGTATTCTCCATCTATCTTGTAAATTTCAAAACCATTTTTCTGCTTGGTGGTTGCTTTTCAAATAAATAAAAGTCTAATATTCTTGTTTGACTTGGCATAGAAAAACTTCCTGTCATCAGTCTGCTTAAAATAATTTTTATCTGCATAAAAATATCTTTTTCATCACTAACAAACTTGCACTCTATTCCCGCAGCCTATAATATCGAGGTATCTCTGAAAAACAAAAACTTCTGGGTCATCATAATCTACTAGGTGCCTATTTCTGATAATCTTCTCCTTCAAACTGCTCTCAGACTTTATCCTAGAACTGACAGACATCAATTCATTTTTCCTTGAGTGGTATTGAAGCAAAAACTTAACTAGTTCATATTCAATTTCTCTAGTGTTTTTGCTGCTTTCTAAAAGTATATCTATAACTGATTCGATAAATTCGAACTCCTGTAAACTCATAATTTCCTCCATTGTAAAAAATACTCATATACATTATAGCAAAAATCGTTTTTGAAGATTTAAGCAGACGAGACTTTAAGTATATTAAATATAAAGTCCCCATAGGGACTATTATATCCTAGAGGGACCCTTATATGTTATTCAATAAATATTCTAACAGTTTTTAATAACTAATTTATATTAGGAATTATAGACAGACATTACCTTTTTAGGTACATATCTTTCTCCACCAACTGCTATAAAGCTTGCTAATCTTAGATGCCTTGATATAGTCAGCTACTGGCTTACTTGCATTCTTGCTAGGTGTTAGTAATATTGGCGCATTGTACTTAGCCCTACTGGTCCTATAACTGGGGCGTCAGCAAATACCTCTCCTGATGCCATGTAAGCTCTTTCAGACTGAGGGCATGGCCTTTAGCTATCTGAACAGATGTTCATATCTATTCTTTTCCTGCCATTCTTTCTAAGTACCTTAGGTAACTTTTCCTTCTGTAGACTTAGATATAGATCTTCTCCACCTACTAGGTAAGTTTCCTTGATTGATAATTTTGCAAATGCATTGTTAACCTCTGTTGGTACTAGGTTCTTCTTTACCAATAAGATTGGATAAGCATTCTTCGCAGCAAATGGACTAACTGCTAGGGCATCTGGGAGATACTTCTCCTGGAAAGCCATTACAGCCTTGTGAGTAAGACCGATTATGCCTACTACCCTATTTGCTACAGCTACAGAAGTACCATATCTATCAAGACCTGCTATTCTTTCAACTGTATCCTTGTCAAAGGCCTTTAATTCATTCTGAACACCGGCAGATACAGAATTAACTCCACCAACGATAATAACATCCTTGGCACCTAGTCTCTTTATTTCAGCCTTAACTCTTTCATCTAGCTTTGTTTTGCAGGCCAGTAAGAAGGATCGAGTGCATTTAACTAGCTTTGATAATACAGTTGCAGTCATTGAATCTGGGAACAGGTCCTTTCTAACTACAATTACAGTATCAGCACTAGGATATTCTGACTTAGAAATATTTATAGCAGTTTCTACCCTGTCATCTCCTGGTATTCTTGGATCTGGAGTAGGTGTTGGAGTTTCTCCTCCTCCACCGCCGCCGCCACCTGAACCGTTGCTAGTCTTGTTATAAATAGCATATACAGTTATAGGGTCAGTAACTAGTGTATCTTCGTCGAACTTAGTACCATTGCCATCAGCTCTTGTATTCCATCTCTTTGAAAGTGTAGTGTATCCGTTTGAAACAAAAGCAGCAGGATTGTCTGCTATAGTATCGCCATCAGTGCCTAAAGCTGGCTTTATTCCGTCATTTAGAGAATCTCCCTTAAGAGAACCATTATAGGCAACATTAGATCTTCCTAAATCCTGGGCTCCAGTATCACCTAAAGCTGCTGAGTTCTTATCAAACTTTACAGAACTAAAAAGTGTAATTAATTGATACCGGAGATGATACATTAATTTCTAGTGGTCTTGAATAATCGCCACCTAAATACCAAGGATACTCTGGCATCTTTACATATCCATCAACTGTACCAGTAATATTGGCACTTCTCTTAGCCTTAAATAATTCTAATGCCTTGGCTTTAGAAATCGTCAAGTTTGTATTAGAAACCATCTTCATTTTTTCATTTTCAACATCTTTTCCACTTCTATCAGGAATTACCTTACCACCATAATATCCATTAGTTCTAACAATTGCCCTTAGTGTTATCTAGTCTTATTAGATTTTTAATAGTAAGTTTAGATTAGGTGTAGTATTTGAAACAAGTTCAGTATATCCCACTTGTCTGCTTCTGTAACTTCCTTTATTTCAAATTTATCCCTAGTAACAGTATCAAAGGCCATATATGGCTGGAAATAGCTCCCCACAAAAGTCATGCGTAATTCATCAGGAACATCTACCTCATCAGGAATAGTTACATTAAGGTCTACATGTGTATACTTTGCCCCCTTAGCAGAACTACCCTTATCTCTCTGAGTGTTTGTCATAATAGAAAAGCCATTACCAGTATATAGCCAATGTGCAATGCTGTACCTGTAGTTCAAAACTTGACTCTAACTAATGTCACAAGTGTTTGTGTTTCCATCATAGTAAAGGTTTATGTTATGGTCATTTGCGTTGTTATCCACAGTACCATTAATTCTTGAACCAGGTACAGTCTCTGCATCTGTCATACCAAAATTGATATAGGCCTTATTTTTACTAAAATTAGTTGCACTAGAACTACTAAAATAAACTGGGTATAGGGTAGACACATTTCGTCATCTACCAGTCTTGATGCAGCTCATACTTTATAGTAAAATTTTGCATCCTTATTAGCGTGATAATTGAAACATCACTCCAACCTATAAAATAAGCTGCCCGGGCCTCTACCAGTTTTATCAGTCTCCCCTATTGTCTGTATACCCCTATAGGTTCATTGTCTGCATTAAAAGCGATGTTTACATCTCCAGATGACCCTTTAAAAACTACATTGTAGGGATAACCTGCTGCCAAAGCTGAATTTAATGAAGTCCACTACAGCTACCAAAGATAAAAAATCATCACTAGGCAGATTGTCTTTTTAAAGATTTCTTAAAAAGTTTTTATCATTTACTACTCTCCTTTCGTTACTTTTTGGCAAGGTTGCCAAAATTTAATTATTTTACTTTTAATTTGTACGACTATATAGTCAAGTTATGACCATATAGTCGTACTATAAATAAACCATATTAGATTGGCTGTCTTAGTTTAGTATATCTTTATCTACCAGCCCTAGCTATATGCCAGATACCATCAGTATATTCCTGTGTAGCCCTATCTGCTGAGAATATTCCAGACTTAGCTATATTGACTAATGACATCCTGTTTCACCTATCCCTGTCACCATAGGCCTCTTCTACTTCCTTCTGCTTGTTTACATAGCTTTCAAAGTCGGCTAGGCACATATATGGGTCCTGGTTAATCAGGTAGTCTACAAGATTATCAAATCTTGTTCCGTCTACGTTTATAGTCCTCATAAAGTCAAGTGTTTCCTTGATTTCTGGAACCCTTTCATAGAAGTCTCTTGGTCTATATCCCTTGGCATATAGGTCATTTACCTCAGGTGTCTTTAGACCAAATAGGAACATATTGTCGTCACCTACTGCATCGTGGATTTCAACATTGGCTCCATCTAGGGTACCTATAGTTAGGGCTCCATTTAACATTAGCTTCATGTTACCAGTACCAGATGCTTCCTTACCTGCCTGTGATATCTGTTCACTGACATTGGCTCCCGGTATGATTATTTCAGCTAGTGTTACCCTGTAGTCTTCTAGGAATACTACCTTAATATAGTCTCTAACTAGCGGATCTGCTTCTATCATCTCGGATAGGGTACAGATAAACTTAATTATTCTTAGCCATTACATATCCTGATGATGCCTTGGCTGCAAATATAAATGTTCTTGGTCTAGGTCTTAGGCCATTGAACTTAATCTGTCTATATAGGTAAACTATGTGTAGGGGCATTTAAAAGCTGCCTCTTGTATTCATGTAACCTCTTTACCTGGACATCGAATATTGAGTTAATATCTACATTGATTCCATTGGCATCCTTGATATACTTGGCTAACTGTTCCTTCTTTGTATACTTGATCTTTTCAAGGTCTGCTAGGACAGTCTTGTCATCAGCATACTTTAACAATTCTTCTATATTTGATAGGTCCTTGATAAAGTCGCCACCTAGTAGTCCATTCAGGTAGTTTGTTAACTCAGGGTTAGCCTGGCCCAACCATCTTCTATGGGCTATACCATTTGTAACATTGTTGAACTTACCTGGATAAATCCTATTAAATGCTTCAAAAGTATCCGCCTTTAGGATGTCTGTATGTAGACCTGATACACCATTTACATTATAGCTACCAACTATACAAAGATTTGCCATCCTTATCATATTATTGTGGATGATTGACATAGATTCAAGGTCAGAAGCTGCGCCTATTTCATTGCAATACTGACAGAACCTGTTGTTAATCTCCCTGATAATTGTGTATATTCTAGGCAAGATTGGGGCAAATAGGTCTACAGACCACTTTTCTAAGGCCTCTGCCATTATTGTATGGTTAGTGTAGGCAAATACTTTTATAGTAATTTCCCATGCCTTTTCCCAGCTGTAATTATAGTCATCCATCAGGATTCTCATCATCTCAGGTATACACATTGATGGGTGAGTATCATTGATATGAATAGCTGCCTTGTCTGCTACATTATCTAGACTACCATATGTCTTGTAGTGGTTCTTTACTATCTGTTGAAGTGATGCACTAGTAAAGAAGTACTGCTGCTTGATTCTTAGGGCCTTACCCTCATTGTTGTCATCAGCAGGATATAGAAGCTTTGAAATAGACTCTGCAATGGCCTCAGATTCTGATGATCTGGCATATTCCCCTCTTTCAAATAGCTTCATATCAAAGCCTGCATTTGCCTTTGACTTCCACAGTCTTAAGACATTAACTGCTTCACTCTTGTATCCTGATATCATCAGGTCATATGGTTCTGCAATTATTGATTTATAGTCTTCATAGTTAACTTTCAAGCCTTCATTAGTCCAATGTTCCTCTGTTTTACCATAGAATTTTTATTTCTATCTCTTCATCACTTCGTGAACTAGACCATACTGGCCCAACCCAGCCAATTGTCCGGATATTCCTGCTGCCAACCATTTGCTAGTACCTGCTTGAATATAGCAAATTCATACAGGATAGAAAAACCAGTTACAGGGTAATCGTTGCTAGTTAGGGCATCAAGATAACAAGATGCCAATCTACCTAGACCACCATTTCCTAGGCCTGGATCTGGCTCCATCATAGATCCTATCCAGATCAAAGTTCTTTTCAGCCAAGAAACTTCTCGTCTTCTATACCAAGATTGAAAAGATTATTTCTCAATGTCCTTCCTACACAAAAATTCCATTGACATATAGTAGGCCTGCTTCTGGCCACTTTCCTTTAGCTTCTTTGTATAGTCATACCTCTTCTTAGATAGCCTGTTTCTAGTTTCTGCCATTAAAGCTTGGTACAACTGTCTCTCATTAGAGTCTTCTAGAGAATTACCAAACTTTGTCTGTAGATACTGTTCAATATCTTTGTCATATGATTCATTACATTACTCCTCTATTACTTTTGTTTTGACTTTTTACCATTAGTACCTATTTTTAACCTATAGACACCCTATTGTCTCAGTCATAATTAGATAAAAATTATTACTTAATTGATAATTATATGTAATAGCCTACCAAGCTATTTTTATGTGATTTTAGTACACATTTACATACACTTTTTATACAATTTCATTGTACATTTCTATATACTTTTTAGCTGAGTGTTCCATGACATATCATGGTCCATAGCATTTTTCATAATCTTCTTCCAAGTCTTCTGGTCCAGGTTATACACATCTAAAGCCCTCTTGTATGGCATCTAGCATATCATACATATTATAGCTCTCAAATGTAAAGCCATATCCAGTCATCCTGGTTGGGTCAAATGGTTCCACTGTATCCCTCAAGCCTCCCTACCCTATTTACTACGGGTATACTACCATACCTCATAGCTATTAACTGGGAAAGGCCACATGGTTCTGACTTAGATGGCATCAAGAATATATCTGAACTGGCATATATCTTTGATGATATTTCATTAGAGAACTTTAGGATGGACCTCATCTTGTCATGTCTCCTATTTTCCAAGTTCCTTAACTGGTCCTCAAAGTAAGGGTCACCTGTCCCTAGAATTACTAACTGGGCCCCCATATTTAGGATATGCTCGGCTGCACCCACTACCAGGTCTATACCCTTTTGACCAGTCAACCTAGTTACCATACCTACCATAGGTATATCTTCACTCACCTCAAGGGCCATTTCCTTCTGGAAGGCCAATTTGTTCTTTATCTTCTTGTTTAGGCTTTTTAGTGAGAACTTCTGACTGATATTAGGATCACTTGATGGGTCGAATTTATCGTAGTCTATACCGTTTACTATCCCTCTTAACTTGCCCCTTTCACTAGAAAGAATCGGGTCAAGACCAAAGGAAAAGTATGGATTTAATAGCTCATTTGCATAGTTTTCACTAACTGTATTCACCCTGTCCGCTAGTTGGATAGCTCCCTTTAAAAGGTTGATATCATGGTCAAACTTCAAGGCTCCCAAGTAGTCATTCCCTAGTCCAAATAGGCTACCCAATAGGTATGGGTTGAACTTACCCTGGAACTCTACATTATGGATTGAAATTACACTTTTCATATCCTTGTAGAAGTCATTTCTTTCCCTCCTATACCTATCTAGATAGACTACTGACAGGGCTGCATGCCAGTCATTGGCATTCATGACATCCGCCTTAAAATCTATATGTGGCATCATATCTACAGCTGCCTTTGAGAAGAAGGCAAACCTCTCTCCATCATCCGGCTCACCATATGTCTGGTACCTGTTGAAGTACTGCTCATTATCAATAAAGTAGAACTTTATACCCTGTGTTCTGCCTCAAATATACCGCAATATATATGCTTTCCAACCTAGTGATACATATATATATTTTACAAATCTAATATTGTACTTGTTTCTATTAATTGATGAACTATAGTGGTAGAACTACTCTTGCATCAACACCATTTTCATTCAAGACTGCCGGTAAACCACCTATTACATCTCCCAGGCCTCCAACCTTTACAAAGGGGGATGCTTCTGCAGCAACGAATAAAACCTTCACTCACAACACCTCTTTCCATATAAGCTTTCTTCTTTTTTTCTATTCTTATATTTAAAAGTCATACTGTATTTAGTTACCCAATGATTAAAAATTAAATCGTTTTTCTTAGGAACTATAAACTGGCAATTCCTCCTTTCAGCTCCTTGCCTTCTGTAATAACTACTTCCTTGTCTGTAATTACATACTCCAACTTGGCACCTGCCTTGATATTTGTACTAGACATTTATAATACAGTTTTTAAGCTCAACGCCTTCTTCTATAGTTACATCTCTGAATATTACAGAATTTTTCCACCTTACCATTTATATGGCAACCATCTGCCAGTATAGAGTTGGATACACTTGATTTTTCACCATAGCTAGTAGGAACACTGTCCCTTACCCTTGTAAGTATCTCTGTACCTGACAAGAATATCTCCTTGATGATGTTTTCATCTAATAGGTCCATATGGAAGTCATAATAACTTTCCAGGCTGTTTATAACCTTACAATAACCCTTTACCTCATAAGCATATACATTTAACCTATTGAAGTTCTTTGATATATAGTCTCTCACTATGTCTTCCCAACCTAGTGTGATACCCTTCTGGATAATCTCCTTTAGAAGGTCCCTATGCATAATTGTAATCTTTAATAGGGTATTACATTCATAATCTGCCCCATTCTTATGGTATAGGGAGTCGTAGGCCCTATTCTTAGTGTCAAGAATCATTTCTATTTCATCATTTTTGAGGCTTTCTCTTTACTACTGCCACTGTTACATCAGCATTGTTTTCTTCATGGTACTTCAGTAGGTCCTTGTAGTCGATATTACAGATTATATTTGAATCTACAAGTATACAGTAGTCCTGTAACCTGCTCTCCATATACTGACTAGCATTGCTCAAGGATTCAAATTTATTCCTAGCCAGACCAGTATCTGAAATTGCAAGTGGTGGTATTATTTTTAGACCACCATTTTTCCTGTTTAGGTTCCAGTCCTTACCCCAGCCCACATGGTCCATAAGCGAGTTATAGTTATTAGTAGTCAATATTCCTATGTCATCCGCATCTGCCTTAACCAGGGAAGATAGGGTAAAGTCAACAATTCTATACCTACAAGCTACAGGTAGAGAAGCAAGGGACCTGTTTTTATTAGACCTTCTATCGTAATTCTTGTAATTATCCGAAATATTAAACAAAATCCATTCATAATATCCTCCTACATCTTCTTAAATATCTCATTAGGGACCGACTACATCCTTGTTGGCAACAACTGTAATCATATCCTTACCAACTTCTATATTTTCGTGACCAACTATTGCCTTTTCCCCAATCACTGCATCCTCAGCTACTATGGAATTGTATACCTTAGCATTCTTGCCTATAACCGCATTTTTCATTATTACACTATTTACTATCTCTGCACCTTCATTAATATAGACGCCAGATGATACGACAGATTCTTTGACACAACCCTTAACTGTACTACCTTCAGATATCATGGAATTAGATAGCTTGGCCTTAGGTCCGATATACTGGGCCATAGACTCATAGTGTCTACGGTAGATTCTCCATAGAGGGTCATATATGCAGAAATTGTCGGCATTGCTTAGAAGGTCCATATTAGCCTGCCATAGACTCTCTATAGTTCCAACGTCCTTCCAATAACCCTTAAATGGATAGGCAAATATCTTCTTACCATCTTCCAACATCATTGGTATCACGTCCTTACCAAAGTCGTAGCTAGTATCTTCAGCCTGTTCACATTTTTCTAGGTATAACTTTAACTGTGACCAGTTGAATATATAGATACCCATAGAGGCCTTTGTAGAAATAGGATTTTCAGGTTTTTCAACAAATTCGCTAACTGATAGGTCTGACATGGTATTTAGGATACCAAACCTGCTAGCCTCTTCAATAGGTACATCTATGTGGGCTACAGTCAGGTCTGCCCCCTTGGACTTATGGAACTTCAACATTTCATTGTAGTTCATCTTGTATATATGGTCACCAGAAAGAATCAAGACATATTCAGGGTCATACTGTTCTATATACTTCATGTTTTGGTAGATAGCATTTGATGTACCCTTGTACCAGTCTCCTGTTTCTCCACCTGTATATGGAGGTAGGATTGACAAGCCACCATCCATCCTGTCTAAATCCCATGGTGCACCATTACCCATATAGCTATTTAGTTCTAGTGGCATAAACTGAGTCAATACTCCCACTGTCGATATACCTGAATTTACACAATTTGACAAAGGAAAGTCTATTATCTTATACTTACCACCAAATGGAACTGCTGGCTTGGCCATATTCTTGTTAGGGGCTCTAAGCCCTAGTTCCCTCGACCACCTACTAATAGCATAGTAACTATTTCTTTTTAAAACTCATAGCATTACCTCTCTAAAATACTTCTTACTTTTCAACCAAATATAGGCTACCAAATGAACCGATATTAACCTCTATATAGTAGTCAAAACCCATTAAACTCAGACTTTACTGAATGAATATTCCTGTTAACCAAACCGTCTCCACCGTATTTCTTGGCATCACTATTCAATAAGATCTTATATTTTTTATCGGAGCTAACTCCAATCTTATACTTTTTAAGCTTTTGAGATGAGAAGTTACAGATAACCAGCATTTCATTGCCCTTGGCATCATACCTGGTAAATGTAAATACATTATTAGTATAGTCATCTACAGTATTCCACCTGAAGCCATCCCAGTTCGTATCTAACTCCCAAAGTTGTTTATGCTTGGCATATATTGTATTCAGGTCCTTGACAAACTTCTTATGGTTGGCATGTATTGGATAATCCAATAGGACCCAATCCAACTGCCTTTCATCATTCCATTCTATAACTTGGGCTATGTCTGTTCCCATAAAGGTCAACTTCTTGCCTGGATGGGCATACATATAGGCCAAAAATACCCTTAGACTCTTAAACTTGTCCTCATAAGCCACATATGCTTTTTCCAAGATAGACTTCTTACCATGTACTACCTCATCGTGTGATAGGGCCAGTATGTAGTTTTTCGCTAAAGGCATATGTGATAGAAAAAGTCATATTATTATGGATTCCAGACCTAAAGAAGGGGTCAGCTTCTAGATATTTTAGGGAATCATTCATCCATCCCATATTCCACTTAAAGTCAAAACCTAGTCCACCCATCCTCTATAGGGATGACTAACCTTTAGCCAGGCTGCAGATTCTTCTGCTATCATCATAGACCCCGGGAAAACATCATGTACATGTTTATTTAACTTCTTTAAGAAGTCTAGCACCTCCAGGTTTTCCTTGCCACCGTAAATGTTTGGTCTCCACTCGCCACCCTGTCTAAAGTAGTCAAGATATAGCATGGAAGAAACTGCATCTACCCTCAAGCCATCATATGGAACTTGTCTAACCAGTAGACTGCATTTGATATCAAGAAGGAAATCACTTCATTTTTACCATAGTCAAAGACCCTAGTTCCCCACTCCTTATGCTCCATTTTTAGGGGGTCTGAGTACTCGTAGACACATGAGCCATCAAATTCAAACAGGCCAGATTCATCCTTTGGAAAATGTCCTGGTACCCAGTCTAGGATTATACCTATATTGTTTTGATGAAGTAGGTCCACCAGATACATTAGGTCTTCCGGTAAACCATACCTAGATGTAGGTGCAAAGTAACCTGTAACCTGGTATCCCCAAGACTTGTCATATGGGTGCTCCATCAAAGGAAGTAGTTCTACATGTGTATACTTCATTTCCTTTAAATATGCAAGTAGATAGTCTGCGTATTCACGATAGAATAGAAGTCCCCATTTTCCCTGGTCTTCCAAGTGCCAAGGTGCAATTCTATATATTCATTGGACCTTCCTTAGGTACCTTCCTGGACTTCATCCAAGCCTGGTCACCCCATTCATAGTCATTGAATTTATATACTTTTGATGAGGTAGTTGGCCTAGTCTCAAAGTGTCTTGCATATGGGTCGGACTTATACAAGGTCCTACCATCCTGAGTTTCAAATACATACTTGTATGCATCAAATTGTTTAATGTTTTTTATACGGCATTCATATATTCCTGAGTCTGTAACCTTATCAGCCTCGTAAACAAAGGGTTCCCAGTTACAAAACTCTCCAGTAACATATACCTTCTTGGCCCCCGGAGCCCATACCCTAAAGGTGCACTCATCACCATCAGGAAAGAGCCCATATAATCGAAAGCTCCTGTAGTTAGTACCTTCATGGAATAGATATTTAGCCAAATCGTTGTTTTGGTCTTTTTCATGCTCTTATCACCTCACCACACATATTGTTTCTTATACCTATTTAATGTATTCATTTATCGATTAGATTTACTTATTTAAAATTAGATACAATCCATACATCGTACCATTATAATTACATATATCATACCATAAATATATATAAATTTTCACAAAATTAAATCAATTTTTATACAAGGCAGATGACTTTTCAGAAAATCGTTTTTCTAACATATTTGAAGATTATATGAAATAATTTAAATTTTTCACAAAAACCACCTAATTTTGGTATATAATATATTGTGCTAGTATGTATCCAAAAATCAGATTATTAAAAAGAATTTTAAAACATAATTTAACTTTATTTATGTTGATATATGGGTATAGATAAATTCAGGTTTAAATTTATAGATAAGAAAAAAACAATTCAAAAATACGGTTAAAATAATGAGGATATAATAAAGAGGATAAAATGGAACAGATAAGAAAAAGTAATATATAAACAAGAAAAGACATAGAAAGGCCACTCGGTGGTGTAAAAACAATGAAAAATTAGTGTATCAATATACATTCATGAATCAGTAGATTGTAAGTCGTTGGATTTTGTATATTTAAATGACAGGTATCCAGACCAGCTAAATAGGATAGTCATGACCAAGTCAAACCGAAATAAAGGTGGTGCTAGTTATATTTGTAGTCAAGAATACCAAACTTTAGCTACTAATCTATATAATAAGGAACACCATGACTGCAATGAATACATCAAATATTCTGTAGACCTAGGTCCCCTGGAGACAGGACTGTATTTTTACTATTTTCAGCTAAACTACAATGATGGCACTAGCAAAAATATATCTAAAATCAACTACCTGCCAGAGATTACTGACAATCTTATCTGCTGGCAGTTGACAGTTTATGATGCTGACTTCTCTACTCCGGATTGGATTAAGGGTGGTATTATCTACCAGATTTTCCCGGACAGGTTTAAAAGAAGTCCTTCATATACTGCTCCTAGGGCTATCAATGAGGAAGAAAGAACTATTAGAAATGATTGGGGAGGACATCCTCAATCGGGCCTTGATACGCCTAATTATTCTGCCAAGGACTTCTTTATGGGTAACCTTGATGGCATCAGGGAGAGTCGCTCCTACCTTGAGGGCTTGAATGTAGACCTAGTCTACCTTAACCCTATTGTGGAGAGTTCTGAAAACCATAGGTACTCTACTGCTGACTACAAAAATGTAGACCCTTATTTAGGAACTATAGATAGTTTTAAAGACTTATGTGCTGACCTAAAGAAATCAAATATTAAGGTTGTTTTAGATGGTGTCTTTAGCCATACAGGATCTGATAGTATCTATTTCAACAGGTATGGTAGATACCCTAGTCTAGGAGCCTACCAGTCTATGGAATCACCCTACTATCCTTGGTTTAAATTTATAGAATATCCAAACAAGTATGCTTCATGGTGGGGCTTTGATAACCTACCGGGCTAATAAAAGGAAAATGAGGACTATACAAACTACATATGTAACCAGGAAGACGGTGTACTTAAGTATTGGCAGGACCTCGGTGCTGGTGGTTGGAGACTAGATGTTGCAGATGAACTTCCAGATGTATTTATAGATAATCTTAGGAAGTCAATAAAGGCAACTGACCCTGATGCCCTAATTATAGGTGAGGTATGGGAAGATGCAACCAACAAATTTTCATATGGTGGCAAGAGGCGTTACCTGCTGGGCGAGCAATTGGACTCAGTTATGAACTACCCATGGAGGACGGCAATTATCGACCTCCTAAAAGGACAGGATACCCTCCTATTTAAGAATAGGATAATGGACATAGTATCCAACTATCCACAGCCAGCCCTAGATACGCTTATGAACCTATTATCTACCCATGATACGCCTAGGATTACTACTAGCCTGGTACTTGATGCTGACAACTTTAAACACGAAAACAAGTTAGGATATAAGTTACCTCAAGCCTTATATAATAGGGCCATAGAACTTGAAAAATTCGCTTCCTTTATCCAGTTTACCCTACCAGGTATACCATCTCTATACTATGGTGATGAAAATGGTATGGAAGGTTTCTCTGACCCATTTAATAGGTATTGCTTTGTGGAAGAAGATAGGAACCAGGATATATACAATCATTATAAGGCTTTGACTGCCTTTAGAGCTGATTATAGAAATAGCTTTAAAACCGGCTTCAAATTTGGTTTTTGCCAGGGAAAATCTGATCTGCTACTACAGAAATGATATAGCCTGCATAATCAACCTTGGATTCAAACCTGCCCTGGTAGAAGAAATTTTACATGGTGAAAAAATCTTCGGTAACAAGGATGTCCATGTTACATCCTATGGACTAGTAGTAGGAGCCAGGTCTTATACTGCTATGAAGCTTGATAGATAAACATGAAATATAAAAACTCAATTATAATAAATTAGAAAAGGATCCAAGTAGACTAAAGACCAACTTGGATAAAAGGTAATTAATATGACAAATACTAGAAAGGCGGGAATCCTCCTGCCTGTATTCTCCCTACCTAGCAGGTTTGGAATTGGAAGTCTGGGTCAGGCTTCATATGAATTTGTAGATCTTTTGGCCAGAACTGGCCAGTCTGTTTGGCAGATTTTGCCACTTACAGCCACTGCCCAGGACGAGGGATACTCACCATACAAGTCTGCCTCTGCTTTTTCAGGAAACTACGACCTGATAGACATAGACCAGCTTGTTGAAAAAGGACTTTTAGACTGGAACTTCATAAACTCTGTAGACCAGTCCCCTTACCATGCTGACCCTAGATATATAGACTATGGCAAGGCCAGGGCCTTAAAGATGATCTTCTTCAGGGAGGCCTTCAAGAATTTTAATCCAGACCAGGACCAGGCCTATAAGGACTTCAAAAAAGAAAATGCCTTTTGGTTGGATGACTTTGCTATGTATATGGTCCCTTTAAGGAAGCCAATGGAGAAAAAGCCCCTATTGGGAATGGCCAAATCCTAAAAATGAAGCTAACCCAGTACAGTGAGACTTCCACTGCTTCCTCCAATACCTATTCTTTGACCAGTGGCACAGATTAAAAACTATGCCAATGACCGTGGTATAGAAATATTTGGTGATATGCCTATTTATGTTTCTCGTGATAGTTCAGACTTCTACTACAATAGGGATATGTTCTTGACTGACGAAAAAGGTGAACCTAATAAAATATCAGGAGTTCCACCAGATGAATTCTCTGCAACTGGCCAGGTGTGGGGCAATCCCCTATACGATTGGAACTACCTAAAAGACCATAAATTTGACTGGTGGATAAAGAGAATAAAAAAATCACTTGAACTATACGATATAGTAAGAATAGACCACTTTAGAGGGCTAGACAGCTTCTACTGCATAGACCCTCTTACTAAAGATGCTATGAATGGTCAGTGGGTAAAGGCACCTGGTAAAGAACTGTTTGATCAGGTAAATCTAGAAATTAAGGATGCTAAGATAATAGCAGAAGACCTTGGAATCATTACAGATGAAGTTCATGAACTCTTAGAATACACAGGCTTCCCAGGTATGAAGATAGTCCAGTTTGGATTTAGTTCAGATGCCAGCAACCTTAACCTGCCACACAACTATCCGAAGAACTCTGTGGCCTACACAGGTACTCACGACAACAACAGTCTAGCAGAATGGCTAAAGACTTGTTCTTATGGGGAATTTTCATATGCAGAAGCCTACCTAAGGATGTCAGCCTATGATAGGTATACGGAAAGCCTAATCAGGGCTGTAATGATGTCAAATTCTGACTTGGCTATAATACCACTACAGGACTGGTATGACTTTGAAGGATGGTCAAGATTAAATACACCAGGTATAGATGATGGAAACTGGGTATTTAGGATGCTACATCACGAAATGCACAACAGGGACCTTGAAGGCTATATTAGCTATATCACAGGTTTGTACGGAAGATATAAAAACAGATAATATATTCTATAAACAAATAAAGGGAGCAAGACATTCCAACTTTGGTATGAATGTATGCTCCCTTTCTACTATTAATCTTTAATAAACTAGATAAAAGTATCATCATATAATTTTTTATCCTCAGTCTAATAACTCTTCAGTTCTATCCAGGCCTTGTCGTATCTCCTAATTACCTTTTGTATGTCTAAAAAGGCTTCTGACTTATCTAGTAAGACCTTGTCAGGATACATAGTCTTATTGTTCTTCAATTCATCTGGCAAGAGCTTTCTTCCCTCACTAATAGGGGTTGAATAACCTATATATTGTGTATTCCTTGCATTAACCTTGGGGTCGCAAAGGAAGTTTATAAAGGCTTCTGCCCAGTCTTCATTGTCAGCTGTCTGTGGTATACAAATTGCATCCGTCCACTTATTAGATCCAGTCTTAGGTATTACATACTCAAGATTGTCATTTCCCTCCTTCATTAAGGGGAAGTCACCTGAATAGAATACTCCCAAAGCAGCCTCTTCAGCTATCATCCTGTCCTTACCATCGTCGTTCACATAGGCTAGTACGAGTGGTTTTTGCTTTATTAATAGGTTTTTGGCTGCATTTATCTGGTCCTTGTCAACTGAATTCATACTGTAGCCCAACTTCTTTAAAGCTATTCCCATGGTATCCCTTACAGAATCGAACATAAGTATATTTCTGGAATACTTCTCATCCCAAAGAATATCCCAAGAGTCCACCTTTTCCTTGACCATCTTCTTGTTATATACGATCCCCAGAGTACCCCACATATATGGTACTGAATACTCATTAGTCGGGTCATACTTAGGATTTAAAAATGACTTGTCTATATACTTAAAATTAGGTATATTATTGTAATTTATCTTTTTTAATAGACCTTCCCTGCTCATCTTCTGGACCATGTAGTCAGATGGGAATACCAGGTCATATTTTGTACTACCACTCTTACCTTCTGGTACATCATTTCGTTGGTATCGTAAGTTGAGTATTGAACATCTATACCTGTCTCTTCTTCAAACTCACTGATAAGGCTCTCATCTATATAGTCCCCAACATTATATACATTAAGGACCTTTGTAGAATCCTGGCCCCCGCCTATACAAGCACTTGTAAATACAACAACTGATGATAAGATTACCATCATGGCCATCATTCTAACTATTTTCTTTTTAAATTTACTATTTTCTTTCTTAGTTTCACTTCATCTACCCCTGACCTAGGGCCTTACCTAAGGCTGAATTCTTGATTATAGAATCCTTCCTATTGGCCAATATCAAAAGTACCAGTACTGTTATAAACATCAGGCTTGATAGGGCGTTTATTTCAGGCTTTATACCACGTCTAGCCATACCGTAGACCTCAATAGATAAGTTGCTAACCCCATTTCCCGTATTAAAGAAAGATATTATGAAGTCATCAATCGACATTGTGAAGGCCATTAAAAATCCTGATACTATTCCTGGCTTGATTTGTGGTATGACAATTTTTCTGATAGCCAACCATGGTGTTGCTCCTAAGTCCAGGGCTGCCTCTTCTACATTGTCGGGTAACTGCCTTAACTTTGGCAAGACAGATAAGATTACATATGGAGTACAGAACATTATATGAGATAGCAACATGGTCTTGAAACCAAAGTTCATCTCGAAAAATGTAAATAGACTCATTATTGCTACACCCGTTACTATATCTGTATTTAAAACTGGTAAATAGTTAATATTCAGGATGGTGGCCTTGCGCTTGCCCCTCAACTTAAATATACCTATGGATGTTATAGTACCAAAGATAGTTGATATGACAGATGCCAAAATAGCGATACTCACAGTGTAATAAAGTGCTGTTAGTATAGTTTCATTCTTAAATAGGGCTATATACCACCTCATAGTAAAGCCATTCAGAACGCCCATAGACTTTGAATCATTAAAGGAAAAGATAACAAGGGCTAGTATAGGTGCATATAAAAATACAAATATTAGCAACAGGTAGATATTCGAGCATAGTTTGGATATTAAATTTCGTCTCTGCATTATACCTTACCTCCTTGTCTTTCATCCTTATCAACCTTATTCATAAAGGCCATGAAATCAGTATTACAACCATCATAACCATAGATATCGATGAACCCAGGTTCCAATCACCAACTGCAGTAACTGCTGCTCTATCAAGTCTCCTACCAGCATAGTCTTGCCACCACCCAGTAGTCTGGAAATGGCAAATGTAGTCACACATGGCATGAATACCACTCGTCACACCACTCAGTTTACTCCTGGTATGCTAAGTGGAAAGATAACCTTCCTAAAGACTGTTACCGTATTGGCCCCTCAGGTTCCTGGCTGCATTACCAGGTCTTCATCCAACTTTTGTAGTGAGGTATATATCGGTAAAACCATATAAGGGTGGGAAGTTGTATATCATCCCCAGCAAGACTGCTGCACTTGTATATAGGATTGAATTTGGCGTAAGTCCAAAAATCCTAATAAAATTTAATAAGCCATTTTTCCCAAAATTGCTATCCAGGCATATGTCCTAAGCAGGAAATTCATCCACATAGGTAGGATAAACAGGAGGATTAAAGAGTCCTCTCACTAATTTTGGCCTTGGATATTATGTAGGCCACAGGATAACCTATGATTACACACAAAAACGTAGCTATACCTGCAAGTACAAATGACCTAGTGAAAACCTTTAAAAATAATGGGTCAAAGGCCTCTATAATTTTCAGGGTGAATAGTATACCCCATCATCTGTCTTTCTAGTAAAAGAATAATAAACTATTAATAAAGAGATACGACTATAAATATAGTGACCAGAGAGCATAGGGGTAGGCCAACCTAGTTTCTTTTTGTTCAACTATAGTGTTTGCTCTATTCCTAATCTTCTTCATAATTATAGGTCCCCCTTATGCATGATATGAATGTCTTCAGGGTTTATAACCATGCCCAGTTCACTTCCAATAGGGGCTGTCTTGGTATTCTGTAGAAGCCATAACCTACCACTTTCTTCTACTTCCAGCTCATAGTGGACTCCCTTAAAGACGGAAGACCTCACTATACCCCTTAGCATACCATCCTCGGCACTAGTCATGATGATATCCTCAGGCCTGACAACTACGTCTACATTTTCTCCCTTTTCAAAGCCCTTGTCTACACAGACAAAACGTCTGGATGAAAATTCAACATCAAAGTCATCGTGCATGATACCATCTATGATATTAGATTCACCGATGAAGTTGGCTACAAAGGCATTTTCAGGCTCATTATAGATATCAATAGGGCTACCTATCTGCTGGATTACCCCCTTGTCAAGGACAACTATTGTGTCACTCATACTCAAGGCTTCTTCCTGGTCATGGGTTACAAATATAAAGGTAATTCCCAGCTTCTTTTGAATCTTCTTTAACTCAACCCATTTCCTGCCTTAGCTTTCAGGGTCTGAGAGCTCCATGGCTCGTCAGAAGGGTACCGGTTCGACTAACCAGGGCCCTAGCTACTAGCTTACCCTCTGTTGCTGTCCACACTGATAATGAGATATCTTCCCATGCTCAAAAGCCCTCAGCAGAAACAAGGAGCCAGCATACTCTTACCTTTTCCTCTATAGTGATTGGATCCATCTTCTTAATCTTTAGACCAAAGGCCTATTCTCAAAGACATCATGTGTGAGACAAGGCATACTTTTGAAAGACCACGTATTTATATTTCTCTGGTAGGCGGGAACACTTAACCTATATCTCCCGAAGAATACATCTCCTTCATCAGCAAATTCAAAACCTGCTATAATCCTTAGCAAAGGTAGTCTTGCCCATCCACTCAGCCCCTATGAGTCAAGAATTCATTTTCGTTTACAGTTAGGTATTAAAACTTGTCAATATAGTATTGTCATTAAATTTCTTTGATATATTGTTTAGTTCTGTTAGTTATTTTTCCAACAACACACCCCCTATAATATTTTTAAAAGGAAGGTGGACACTTCACCCAGATTAAGCTGGCATTAGTCTTGACCTTCCATTTAGCTTATTGAATGGGTCTCTTGCCTGAGTAGTAAAAACTCTGCCTCTTGACCCTGTATGCCTATATGAGTATATAGTCCCTCAAGACAAATCAAAATTCCTCACCTTCATGTAGCTCCTCTTGTATAAGAACCACCCAGTTCATATCTGCAAGATCATCCATATCATACTTTTTGGTGAGTTTGGTACCAACCATAAACTGTATTCAGATCCTCATGATAGTTTCAAAACATATCATCTCAGGCACTCATTATCTCATCTGCAAAAGGAGTCTCTCAAGTTTGTTTCTAGTATTTCCAATATATCTATAAGGGAGCAATTGGTGAGATGTTAAATCATTCTCAACTGCGACATAAAAGCCACTTGACAATTCTGGCAGATTCATTAACTCTCCTGGGTCTAAGTTGTTTTGACTGTCTGCAACTCGTCGCAACCTCACCATCTCCATCCATCCTCCATCTGTCTTTTATAGTAATTCTCACAATTTCCTTGACACTAATAAACTCTAGTTTATTAAAGTAAACACTAGATGATATATATAAAGCACTAAATCAATGCTTTTTCATTTATACATTTTTATATCCTATTGCAAGCATTGATTTCTCAAATAGTCTATTCTATATTAGTCAGTCTAATCAAATTATACCCGTAAGTTTACTTTTATTAAACTTTACGCATTAACAAGCATGGTTTTGACACAGTATTATATCCACCTATAATATAGTTGTCCTATTAAAGGCAAGTTCTTTTGTTATCTCTTTACGATGTTGAATTCTTTGCACAACAAGGTAGGGTTTTTACCACCGTTGTTTAATAGGTTGACAGGCATTAGCCATGAGCTAAAATCTATCCCCTATTAGCCAGTATATTTTCATTATACTTCAATGCTTGAGCCACCTGGTTTGATGTAGATTCCTCTATCCCGAATATCCTGTCTACCTTGTCTCCTTCCACAGACTTTAGCCCTATTCTCTATCAAGTCTCTGAGTCCACACCTATTATACGGCATCCCTATATATTGCTAAATTCTTAAGCAACTTGTCTAGGCTGTTGACCAGCCGGTTAGGTAGTTTAACTTCTTTGCAGGTGGTGGCATGAAAGGGCATCTCCAGCCATCAGTGAATACGATGTACCTGCTTTAAGAGTTGTTCCTACTAACTTGCAAGTCTCATACCTGTCTGCCAGATATCCTTCAACATTTAGAGCCTGGTAGCTGCGACCTACACTCGGTGGAAACCTGAGTTTAGGCCACCAACTATTATTATTAGTAGCTCCTGGGTGCCCTAATCAGATAACTAGCCTCCTTTGAAGCATCTCTTATCAGAAAATATGATCAGTGCATCACTTCCTGCCAGTGGACCCTGCAGCAGCGGATCTGAGCCATCTCGCTGCAAAGGCTACTACTACTGTTTGACTTGACTTGAAAAATCTTCTTTACAGACAGCAAGATTTTGTGGCGAACCTATCATTACCACTAATTCTCTTCTCATTAGTCGGCTGTGATGGATCTGGCTGTGGATTAGGCATGCATTCCATAAGTTGCATTTATAAAAAACTCTTGTTAACTATCTTACCATCCCGAGCTCCCTTAGGGAATGAGTATATACAAGGCTAGGGTGGTTGCCCTGCCTTTAAGTTTCAGTGTTTCATAGTTAAATCAAACATCCTGGTATTAACATTGTATTTGGGTTTAAATCAGGGCATCTGAAGTAGGCACAAATTTCTTGTCTGTAAAGCTCCTTGTCTGTAAATGTGTATACAGATACCTATCCTCTTACTAGCTTACCGCTGATTACACTTTGACCTAGCTGCTGTATTTTTAGTCAGCAATTCAATCGCAACCTTGGCATCAGCCTCAGTCTTGACTTTTACATCAATGAGATTTTCTAGGCTGACAGCTTCGTTTTGACACAGTATCCTTATTATCTTTTTGCCAAGCTAGTGCTTTACGTCCTCTCTTTAAAGATTGTCATGATATGATTTCTTCAGCTACCAGTTTGATTGGCCATCTACCACTTCACTTGACTCTGCAAAAGCTAAACTACCAGCATATGCCAAGACATTTACAAGCATAGACAGGTAAGTACCATCGATATCTTTTCTATTCATTTTAAATACCTCCTTATTAACTACATATTCTGTATATATATACCTGTAGCTATTTACATGGTTCCCGTATCGATATTACTATAGAATATTGACTTTAGCTTAAAAATATAAAACCATATATTTTTATATTTTAACATATAATCCTTAATTAATGCAAATTTAGTCCATAAAGCTCCAGTATATATCCTAATAGGCTCATTTTTCTAAAGATAGGCATATTTCATCTTTTATTTTCAATAATTCTAAAATACAATACAGATTTTTACTTTTGTGTTATACTAACTATGTTAAATAGAATATAGATTGGAGGTATGCTTGAAAAATAGGCTTGAGACAATGAATATAAGGGAGCAAACCATCAAGCTTGCCCTCTTCTGGGTGAACTCCCTGGTAAAAACAGGGCAGAAACCTATAGGGTTGAGATAGCGTCTTAGAGATTTGTAAATCAGGGGCTATAATCATATCAACTGCTTTTAGTACACCAACAGTAGTATAATATCTGATGACAAGTTCGATGGTCTATGCTTTATGAAAACCATAGATGGTAGAATAAACCTAAATAAGCTCCCTCTTGAATAATTTTTCTAGGAATTTGTAAATATGAGTCGATCCTGATATTGAAGAAGAAATGAAAAATTACATGAAATGACAAACTTAAAAACCTATCCAAGGTGGGTCTACCTACTTGGTACAGTGTTAGGTCTGCTGGATGTGCCTGTTTTAGGTGGTAGACAGATGTCGACATTTTCTATAACTGTCCCTAACGTCTACTGGCAACTCTGTATGTGATGGTACCTAAAATGCAGTTCTATCAGTATGTTTTGCTACTATGTTATCATCTTCAGTTATCACAATTTGCGGGGTTATACTCCACAAACTAGGTATGATACCTGATGCATCATCACTTATAGTAGGGTCTATAATGCCCCTACTACCCGGAGTGGCCTTTATAAAATGCATGAGAGACCTTATATCAGGAAGTCTTATGTCAGGTGCGGCAAGGATATTTGAGGTCTTTACGTATCTTGTGCACCATAGCCTCTGGTGTGGCCCTGGTAATGGGAATAGAGGTGTATAGGATGATAACTCAAGTACCCCTATGGCAACACTTTATTTTTGCAGGTCTTGCAACTTGTGGATTTGCCATTTTTTTCAACGTACAGCCAAAGTTATTGTTATGGACAGCCCCTATAGGAGCCCTTGGCTGGCTAGTTTATGTACTAGGTGTATTCAACTATGAAAACCCTATGATCTGCTCCTTTACTAGCTGCGAGTTGATATCCCTATGCTCGGAAAATTCTTGCAAGAAGACTTAAACAGCCGGCTATTTTATTCGTTATCCCCGGCATACTACCCCTGGTACCAGGTGTTGGCCTTTACCAAACTGTCTACTCGATTATGTTCAAGAAGTATGGACTAGCCGCAACTATTGGTACTAAATCTGTCATAGTAAGCATTGGTATAGCCCTAGGAATCCTTGTAGTAGCTTCACTGTCAAGGGTATTCAACCTTTACCAGTTGAAAAAAGCTTTCTCCAGGAATGATACTCGCTAGGTATGTTGACTGGTCAACCTGGGAAAAATAGGACTGGCAACCAGTTCGTCCTTGATAGGGATGAATTAAACGAACACTTAAATAGCCTGAATATAGATACTGAGTCTTATAAGAAGTCTGACCTGGATAAGATGGAAAAATAGTTCTCAGGATGTATCCTGGATAAGAAGTCAAAAGATAATAACCTGGATTTAGGTTAATAGTAAGGGGCCTAGTTTACAAAAATCTAGCCCCTATTTTTATTTATTAATTATATACGTATAAAAAACAGCACCTAAGAAGAAGTTTCTTCCCAGATGCTGTTTTAAATTTTCAGCCTGAATAGATACTAGGCACTCTTTTTAATTTTGCTATATAACCTATCCACAAATACTGCAATAGTATTGTCACCTGATACGTTGGCAGCTGTACCAAAAACTATCCTGAGTAAGGTGTAGGGTAATCATCAACTGCTGCATTACCTGAGACGTAATACCAACCATTGGTAGGAATGGTAGGGCTGACATGATGGCACCACCCGGAGCTCCTGGGGCTGCAACCATTGCTATACCCAACATAGCTATAAAACCAAATATAGTCGTAAAGCTAAATGGTAAACCGTTCATTAGTAGAACTGCAACACTACCAGAAGTGATAGTGATCATAGAACCTGCTAGATGAATTGTAGCGCATAGAGGCACTACGAAGTTTCTAATATCTTCTGATACACCATTCTTTGCTGCACATTCAAGGTTAACTGGTATAGTAGCTGCTGATGACTGAGTACCAATAGCTGTAACATAACCATTAACTTGGTTTCTGATAAGTCTAAATGGATTCTTACCAGCATATGTTCCTGAAACTATGAACATAGCACTCACTTATAATAGGTGTAATACGATTACAGTCAAGAATACCTTCCAGAATATAGAAAGAACACTTACCACTGCACCTGTATATGCCATTTGCGAAGTTACCAGATGAACATTGGTAGTAAAGATGATAATAGTACTTAAAATTCTAGATATAATTGCTTCAAAATCATCAAAAGCTTCATCATAGAACCTACCCTCACCCTTGACTCGTAACCAAGAAATGCTTAGACCCATAATAAAGGAAAACTACAACTGCACTTTGTAATATCAAGCATTGGCTTAAGGTTAATCTTGAAATAAGTCTCAAGTGCTGGAACATTACCCTTAACCTTTTCAATAAGGTCTGCTGTAATAAATGTTGGGAAGAAGTTGCTAGCCACGAAAAATGCTATTGTTCCGGCAACAAGTGTTGAACAATATGCTGTTGCTGCTGTAATTCCCAATAATTTACCAGCTCCATCAGATAATTCTGCTATACCCTTAACGACAAAACCTATGATCATTAGTGGTATGATAAAGCTTAAAAATCCACCAAACAAGCTTGCTAGCGTTATTAAAACTCTCAATAAACCTGTTGGTATAAAACTTGCACTACCAAGGCCAATACCGATTATAATGGCTATGATAAGCTTAGAAACTCAAACCCAGTTTGAATTTTTCTTTTTCCATTTTTAGCCCCCTATTTAATTTGTTTTTGTTTCTAAGAAAAACCCAATCTCAGCTAATATTTTAACACATTAAAATATAAAATCAACAGTAAAAATTATTTATTTTTCTAGGGTGAAACAAATTAGTTATTTTTCATTTTATATATTATTTTTGAAAAATACTTTTATTTCATTTTTAGTTTTTAGAGGATATGATTTAAAGATAGTTGATTAAAAAGTATCTTCCTAGCCCTGATACAAGACCTGTCTGTATAAAATATATCAATTAATTATGAGCTGTGCTTGGCATAAAAATAGGTAGTTCTCAGATAAATTTTTGCTTTGCTATCTTGCAGTTTAGCTCTAGTCTCTTGTCTGAACTACCCCCAAATAATATTATATTAAATTCTTATTATACTAAAGCTCTGGCAAGCTGTTATAATACAGTTTGTATACGTCCTCTTCATTACAACCTCTTGAAAGGTCTGGCAGTAGGCTTATTTAACCCCTGGATAATTGGTCCCAAAGCTTCAGATCCACCTAGTCTCTGAGCAATCTTGTATCCAATATTACCAGCATCTACTGATGGGAAAGATAATACATTGGCGAATCCAGCAACCTCTGAACCTGGTGCCTTCTGCTTTGGCTACTCTTTCCAGATACTGCAGCATCAGAAACTGTAATTCTCCGTCTATTGGTAGGTCTGGTGCTAGCTCTTTTCGCTATCCTAGTAGCATCTTGAACCTTTGTTATAAGGTCGTGCTAGCTGACCCTTAGTCGATAAGCTAGCATAGCTATCTTTGGATCTATACCAAACATCCTAGCTCATTCTAGCAGATCTCACTGCAACTCTGTAGCCTTCAGCATCCAATTCAATATTACTTTTAGCACAGTCTGCAAACAGGTATTTCAGTGTCGCCTCTAGCATTAGGAAAGAACCACTTGTTCTTGGTACACCTGGTCTAGTCTTTTATAATCTGTAGGGCTGGCCTTACTGTATCAGCAGTAGAGTGAACAGCACCACTTACCATACCATCAACCTGTCCATATATGTCAACATAGTTCCAAAGAAGTTTCATTCTTAATATCATCTCTCAGCCTCTTCTTCACTTTTCAGCTTGCTTTTCTTCTTTCTACAAAGGTTGCTACTCATCCTCATCAAAGTCTGGGTATGTCTCACATCAATTTCTATACCGTCTATATCAAAATTATTTTCACAGCTACTGACTCTATATCTTCTGGCTACCTAGTAGGACTGGCACCAATATTCCTTCCTTCTAGCAGTCTGCTGCACCAGCACTCTTTGGCTCCAGTTGCTTCGGCACTGCTATTCTGATATTTTTACCTCAATTTGTGCTTTAATTCGTCAAATAATTCCATTTTCTTCCTCCCTGATTACCTATTACTTTTTATATTTACAGCCCTCACAGCTCACCATCAAGAGAGCAAGTATTTAAATCTATGACAACACTGAGTTACGGTTTGATATATTTTCGACCAGCTCTAAATTTGCCTTCTCTAGGACCTTTGATTAATAAGTCAGGCCAAACCTGTAAAGGCAAATCCCACTAGGTACTCAAAACTTCTAACATACTTGTTATACCTAGTGATTTCAATATATAGTATGACCCCACTGAGCCTATTAAAAGGCCTAATAGTGGTATGCCGTATAGGATGCCCAGGGCCTTCATTACGTCGATTTGGTCCATGCTGACCTCTACCTCGTCTCCTAACTTTGCACCTATAGTATTGTCTACTTCAACCATTATTTCTTGAGACTCTGATGACGAAGAACCTATGCACTTACCACAAGACGCACAGGCAGAGTTTCTCTGCATCTTCATCATAGCAGTTCTTTCATCTATTATTTCTACAATTCTACCTCTTTGATCCATTTTTATACCTCCTCTATTTGGAGTATCTCACCATTAGTTCAATCATTTCATCAATTAGTTCTGCTTGTCGTCCTCATTTTGTTCAATGGCTTCTTTTACACAGCCCTGATATGACTTTTCAAGGATCATATTCCAACGGCATTGATAGTTGACTTGGCTGCAGATATCTGTGTCAGTATATCTACGCAGTATCTTTCGTTTTTCAACCATACCCTGAATCCCTCTTAATCTGGCCTTCTATCCTCCTCAATCTCTTTAGGAGCAGTTTCTTATCATTATTTGGATTCAAGTGTCTCATCATCATGATTATTTACTGAATCATCTCATATCTTATTCCTTACCTTCTATTTCTACCCTTATACTTAGCTCCTTTAACTGGTCATCTTCTGCTATACTTGGTGCATTTGTCATTGGGCAAACTGCATTCTGGTTCTTAGGAAAGGCTATTACTTCTCTGATATTTTCAGCGTCCCTGCTAATGAGCATTACCAACCTATCTAAACCAAATGCACACCCCATGAGGTGGTGTACTGAAACTTGAAGGCATCTATCAAGAAACCAAACTTGTTATAGGCTTCTTCATCTCAGAAACCTAAAGCCTTAAACATCTTCTTTTGAATTTCTGCATTAGAGATTCTAATTGAGCCTCCACCTACCTATACCCATTTAATACGATATCATAGGCTTTTGCCCTTAATTCTAATTTATTTTCTGCAGATTCTAGCTTATCAAGGTCTTCATCCATTGGTGAAGTGAATGGGTGGTGCTTGGCAACAAATCTTCCATTTTCTTCATCTTCCTCAAATATAGGAAATTCTGTCACCCATAATAGGTTAAACTGGTTAGGATCTGCTAGACCCAACTTGTCTGCTACTGCTATTCTAACCTGGCCCAAGGCATCATACCTACAGGGTCCTTATCTGCCACAAACAGTAGTAGGTCGCCTGACTTGGCATCCATAGCTCCTGTTATCTTGGCTAATTCTTCTTCTGTAAAAATTTTGCTATTGAGAAGTAACTCCTTCATCAGTAATCTTCATCCAGGCTAGACCCTTGGCCCTGTATGTTTTTGCATGAGTCTTCCAGGTGGCTGATGGCCTTCCTAGTAAAGTGATCTGCCCCACCTACTACATTTATACCCCTTACTGAGCTACCTGGCTTAGTAGAGTCGGAAAATACCTTAAAACCACAGTCTGCTACTATATTTGATATATTTACAAATTCTAATCCATACCTAGTGTCTGGCTTGTCAGACCCATACTTATCCATGGCATCTGCATAAGTCATCCTAGGAAATGGTGTAACTATATCCCCTGTCAAGGACCTTTCTTAAAAATGTCCTTTACCAAACCTTCCATTATCGTCATTACATCATTTTCTTCTACAAATGACATTTCACAGTCTATCTGAGTAAATTCCGGCTGTCTGTCAGCCCTTAGGTCTTCATCCCTAAAACACTTTACTATCTGGAAGTACTTATCCATACCAGACACCATTAATAGCTGCTTGTATAGCTGTGGTGACTGTGGTAGGGCATAGAACTTACCTTCATTTACCCTTGATGGTACAAGATAGTCTCTTGGCCCCTCTGGAGTCGGTTTTACCAAGAAAGGTGTCTCTATTTCACAGAAGTCATTGTCTGACAGGTAGTTCCTAACTACATTCGCTACCTTATGTCTTAGCATCAAGTTCTTCTGCATCTTTGGCTTTCTAAGGTCCAGGTACCTGTACTTTAACCTTAGAGCCTCACTTACTTCATCGTCATCCTTGATGTATATAGGCGGTGTCTGTGATTCATTTAAGACCCTTAGTTCTTCTGCAAATACTTCTATTTCACCAGTTGGTATATTAGGGTTTTTAGACTGTCTCTCTAATACTTTACCCCTAACTCCTATTACATATTCACTACCTAGCTTTTCTGCTTTTTCAAAAGCTTCTTTGCTTACTTCCGTATCGAATACAATCTGGGCAATTCCTCCCCTATCTCTTAGATCAACAAAGACTAGTCCACCTAGATTTCTCTTTTTCTGGACCCATCCCATTAATACTACTTCTTTACCTATATCAGAAGATCTCAAGTCCCCTGCGTAACAAGTTCTCTTCATTCCCTTTAAATTATCCAATGCCTCTACCTCCAAATTATAGTACACTTCTTAGCTCATTAACTAATTCACTGATTTTTATCAATTTCTGGTCACCTGTTTCCATATTTTTCAGAGTGGCCTTATCCTTGTCTAACTCATCATCCCCAATTACTATCGTATACTTTGCATTTATCTTGTTTGAATACTTGAACTCGAGGCCTGTAGACTCCTATCAAGGTGGTCCTGTCAGCTGATATATGATTTTTCTTAAGTCTTTTAGAATACTAAATGACTTCAACTTAGCCTTGTCTCCTATAGTTACCACAAATATATCTGTATGGTTAGGGTTGCCGATTTCAACCCCATTAGCTTCAAGTGTTAACAAGAGTCTTTCAGCTCCTAGTCCAAATCCTATGCCACTATAGCCACTTGGACCTCCGATTTGCTCAACCAAACCATCATACCTACCACCACCACATACTGTAGATTGGGCTCCTAAGTCGTTTGATATTATTTCAAAGGCCGTCCTCTTATAGTAGTCCAAACCTCTTACTATCTTCTTATCTACCACATACTTGATGTCCATCTCATCCAAGTATGACTTTAATTGGTCGAAGTGGTCCTTGCAATTGTCACATAAGTGGTCTGCCATCAATGGTATGTCTACTATATTAGCCTGGCAAGTTTCATTCTTACAGTCTATTACCCTCATAGGGTTCTTGTCTCTTCTATCATTACACAGGTCACATAGGACATCAGCCTTGGTTGCTAGATAGTCCTTTAATAGCCTGTTGTAGTCTTCCCTACAAACTGGACATCCAACTGAATTGATAGATACTGTTAGGTCATTTAGACCAGCCTCTCCCAAGAACTGCATGGCCAAGGAAATTACCTCTGCATCCAGGGAAGGTGTATCACTACCGATAGCCTCTACACCAAACTGGTGGAACTGTCTCTGTCTACCTGACTGGGGTCTTTCATACCTGAAACATGGTGTGATATAGAAAAGCTTGGTAGGCTGGGTCTCAGCATACATCTTATTTTCGATGAAGGCCCTTATTACACCGGCTGCAAACCTTCAGGCTTTAGTGTAAGGTCCCTATCCCCCTATCCTTGAAAGTATACATTTCTTTTGAACTATGTCAGTAGTATCTCACCCCCTCTTGAAGAGTTCTGTGTGTTCAAAAATAGGTGTCCTAATTTCTTCATATCCTATAGTCTACACAAGTCCCCAAATTTTTCTTCTAAATAATTCCATTTATAGGCTTCTGCAGGTATTATATCCTTAGTTCCTCTTGGTGCTTTTGTTAACATTTTTTGCTACCTCCTTATACTTCTTATCTATCATTTCATCGATTCTAGCTAGATAATGGTCTAGGTTCTTTACATCATCTACTCTTTCTATACGATTTTCATCCAGGTATACAAACTTGGAAACTGCCCCTGCCCCAATAGCATAGTTGGACTGTTTTTCCTCCATAATCTGCATATTGTATAGACATTCATAGCCAGGTTTTGCATAACCTATGTTTTCCAGGTTGCCCAGCATATGTTTTTGCCTGTACATGTAGTATGGCTTGTAGCCATTTTCCTCCATATAAGTCTTGGAAATATCTATCATTTCAACCATATTCCCATAGTTGGTCAAGTCATTTTTTATGGTCTTGCAAATTAGTATTTAAGTCTGAAGCCCTCTTAAGTGCCAGTGTATGAACTGTCACACTCTCTGGGTCCAGGTCTATAATTTTTTTCATGGTCTCCTCAACCATGGCTGGACTTTCTCCTGGTAGACCCAGTATCAGGTCCATATTTATATTGTCAAAACCCAGGTTTCTTGCCATATGATAGCAGTCCACTATATCTTCAACACTATGTTTCCTGCCAATCCTATCCAGGCTGACCTGGTTCATGGTCTGTGGATTTATACTAATCCTGGTCACACCATGTTTTTTAAGGACTTTTAACTTGTCCCTTGTTATGGTATCTGGCCTTCCAGCCTCAACAGTAAACTCTTTAATCTTCGTCAGGTCTAGGATTTTAAATAGGTTTGTTATCAGGTAATCCATATCCTTGGCCTCTAGACTAGTCGGTGTACCCCCTCCTATATATATGCTTTCGATAGTCTTACCAAAGTCTTCTATAATAGACTCGATACCTCTAGCCTCTTTTAATAGGGTATCAACATATGACTCCCTATGCTGGCCATACTTATCCAGGCTATGAGATGGGAAGGAGCAATACAGGCACCTGGTTGGGCAAAAGGGTATGCTCAAGTAAAGTGATATCTTGTCCTCTGAAGTAGGATATATAAAGGGTCTCTCTCTATTGGCTATATCCATAATCAGGTCTAGTTTCTCCTGAGATATAAGGTATTCTTCCTTCATAAAGTCACTTATTTCCTGGTCGCTTTTTCCTTGGTCCATAAGACTGTGTATCAGCTTTACTGGCCTGATACCAGTTAAAATTCCCCACGGAACATTTGCATCATACTTTATTCAAGTAATCAAACATTGACCTTTGTATAAGTCTTTTGATATAGTCTTAATATCATTATCTATATTTCTCAAACTTTTTTCATAATCTACTAGGTCTATGTTCTATGAAAGTTCTTTTTCATACAGGACTTGGCCATCCTTAAGAACCTGGCTCTTAGTAAGTATACTCACCCTGTCAGGACCATGGTCTATATCCAATTTATTGACCAAAAGTTCACCCTCTCTATTAACGCTTGAAAATCTTCTGAGCATTCTATAAAAGAAAACTCAGAAGAGAATAGCTTTTAGAAATTCGGATATTTCGTACCTATAATTATGCCCCTGCAATAATATATACATCTATACCACCAATTTCATATAATAATTTTCTTGTTTTTCAATACCTATAGTACTGACTGGCCCATGACCAGGATATACTACTAGGTCATTTTCCATCTTGCTTAATTTTTTTAGGGACTTCAGTATTACCTTGTAGTCTCCACCATAGAAGTCTGTCCTACCTATTGATCCTGCAAATAAGGTATCACCGGTAAACATATCCATACCAATCCTTATACACATGCCACCCTTAGTGTGACCTGGTGTAGCTATAAAGGTAAAAGTATGGTTTCCTACCTTTAATTTTTCCTTATCAGTTACATAAACATCAGCTTCAAACTCTATTCTTCTTCTGAAAAGCTCGTGACTCATGTTCTTGTTAGCATCGTTTAGCATTTCTTTTTCATCTTGATGGGCTAAAATCTTAGCACCTGTTAATATTTTTAATTCAAGGACGTCACCTATATGGTCAGCATGACCATGAGTCAACATTAAGTATTTGACATCTAGATTCTTATCCTTTATAAACTTTTTTTCCTCATCTATGCTTAAAGATGGATCTATTACTACTGCTTCTAGAGTCTCCTCATCATAGCAAATATAAGTATTTTCTCCCATCATCATATCTGTGAGTGCCTTAATTTTCATCTATATTTAAACCCTTCCTAGAAATTTTTCTTAGAATCAATCAACAAGGTTACCGGTCCATCATTTACCAGTTCTACCCATCATATGGGACCTAAACTTACCTGTATGGGTATCGACCCCCATGGCCCTGGCCTTGTCGACAAATTTTTGGTAAAAGTCATCTGCCATATCTGGTCTGGCAGCTTCACTAAAACCTGGACGCCTACCCTTTCTACAATCTCCAAAAAGGGTAAACTGGCTAACAACCAAGAGCTGACCCACCTACATCCAAAAGTGATAGGTTCATCTTATCATCCTGGTCTTCAAATATTCTAAGGTTGACTATCTTGTCAACCATATAGTCTATATCCTTAGTTGTGTCATCCTGGCCAACACCCAAGAGTACCATCAGCCCCTTGTCTATTTGTCCTACTAACTGGTTTTCAACCTCTACCTTAGATCTCGCAACTCTCTGTACCACTGCCCTCATTATAGTACTCCTATCTGCCTTGTACCCTATAGGCATCTTCTACACCCGGTATATTCTTCATCTTTTTGATAAGCTTGTTTAATTCTTCCATACCAACTACCTCAACTGATAGGTCTATTGTGACACCAATATCAGTGCCCTTTCTGGCATAAATTCCAACTAAACCAACCTTTTCATTGGATATAACATGGGTAACTTCGTTTATAATACCCCTTCTATCGTTGGCCTTTAATTGTAGCTCGGCTTCAAATTTTGATTTTATATCCTCTATCCATGATACCTTAACCATTCTTAGAGCATTCTTTTCCTTGTCTCTAAGGACATTCTCACAATCTGTCCTGTGAACTGCTACTCCCCTACCCCTAGTGATGTAACCTACGATTTCATCACCTGGAAGCGGACTACAACACTTGGCAAACCTAACATATATACCATCTAGTCCATCGACCTTTACACCAGTATGCCTCTTTTCAGTCTTCTTAGAAGTATACTTGCTCTTTTTCCGGATCAACTATATTATGGGCTCTAGCCTCTTCTTCCAGGTTAGCCTTCTGTTCTTTTCTAACTTTCTTTCTCCTGGTAATCTCATCTTACCTTGTTAACTACATGGTTAGCTACATACCACCATAGCCTATAGTAGCTAAAAGTCATCGTAGTCTGGTTGGTTGAATCTGACTGCGACTTCCTTAATGGCAGCCATTACCTTGTTATCATTCCTGCTTAAATTATTTCTTGAAAGTTCCTTGTCCAGGATAGCAAGACCTCTTTCAATGTTTTCTTCTCGCCTTTCCTTCTTAAAGAACTGTTTTATCTTATTTCTTGCATTTGGAGTCTTGACCAGGTTCATCCAGTCCCTACTAGGACCTAGAGAATTTGCAGATGTAAGTATCTCCACTATTTGGCCATTTTTAAGCTTGTATTCTAATGGCACAATCCTACCATTTACCTTGGCCCCTACACACTTATTACCCACCTTGGAATGGATCCTATAGGCAAAGTCTATAGGTGTAGCTCCATTTGGTAATTCCAAAACATCTCCCTGGGGTGTAAATACATACACCTGGGCATTAAATACATCCTCTTTTAGGGCATCTAGGAATTCATATGGGTCAGTTACATCCTTCTCCCATTCCATCATCTGCCTCAACCACTGAAGTCTCCTATCGACATCACTAAGACTATTGTCAGTAACACCCTCCTTGTACTTCCAATGGGCGGCTATACCAAATTCAGCCACATTATGCATTTCATAAGTCCTTATCTGGATTTCAACCGGCTCACCATCGGAACCTATAACTGTAGTATGGAGTGACTGGTACATGTTTGGCTTTGGCATGGCTATATAGTCCTTGAACCTACCTGGAATTGGCTTCCATAGGGTATGGACCTCACCAAGAACTGCATAACAGTCCCTGTCCGTATCCACTAAAACCCTGACGGCTGTCAAGTCATATATCTCGTCAAAGCTCTTATTCTTCTTTTTCATCTTTTTGAATATGCTGTAAAAATGTTTAGGACGGCCGTAAACATCACATTCTACACCCTTATCATCCATATCCTTTTTATTATAGTTACTATTTCATCTATATAGCTTCTCTTTGCTCTCTCTTCTTATTAACCCTATTGACAAGTTCATAATATTCATCTGGATACAAAAACCTAAAGGCCAGGTCCTCTAACTCCCACTTGATAGTAGATATACCCAGCCTATGTGCTATACCGGCATATATGTCTAGGGTCTCTTGGGCCTTGTACTTTACCTTATTGCTATCCATATACTCTAGAGTTCTCATATTATGAAGTCTATCTGACAGTTTTATCAGCATGACCCTCATGTCCTTGGCCATAGCCATAAACATCTTTCTTAGGTTGCTGGCCTGAGACTCTTCCTTAGTCATATACTTGATCTTACCAAGCTTGGTAACCCCGTCTACCAGGGCAGCTACATCCTTGCCAAACATCTCTTCTATGTCGGCCTCTTCAAAATCAGTATCCTCTACAACATCATGAAGTAAGCCTCCACATATTGTATCTATATCCAATTCCATATCAGCCAGTATATTAGCTACAGCTACCGGATGAATAATATGGTTCTCCAGACTTTCTAAATTGGTCCTATGGGCCTCCTTAGCTAAATTATACGCTCTTACTACCTTATCTATATCAGCATTAGGCGCATATGCTTTTATCTTTTCTATAAATTTTGTATTCTATCATCGTACATAAAATCACCCCTCATACTAAATATACTGGAAGTTAGTAGCTAAAGAAATTTAAACTCGACTAGTTCCTTTATCTATTAATTATTCACTGTCATGACTGGACTAGGGTCTGAACATCATATCCATCCAGCTTGTCCCTGCCATTTAGGAAGGTTAATTCAATTAAAAATTCCAAACATACAACCTGGCCACCCAGTTTTTCTATAAGCTTTACGCAGCTGCAGTTGTACCACCAGTTGCTAGAGGTCATCAACTATAGCAACCCTCTGGCCTGGTTTTATTGCATCCCTGTGGATTTGCAGGATATCAGTCCCGTATTCCAAATCGTATTCAATAGTTTCTACCTCTGATGGTAGCTACCCGGCTTCCTGATAGGAACAAAACCAACTCCTAGGGCATAGGCAACTGGTGTACCAAATATAAAACCTCTGCTTCCGGTCCAGCTATTAGGTCTACTTTCTTCTCTCTAAGTAGTCTGCACATCCTATCAACGGCCAGCTTAAAGCCTTCTCCATCGCAAATCAAGGTAGTAATATCTTTAAAACCTATACCTTCTTTTTGGGAAATCCTGGACATTTCTGATTTTTCTTCTAAATTCATATATTCCTCCACAGTATCGACCCTATAAATTGTATGTCTTAACAAATTTATTGTAGTCTTCACCCTATATATTCAACAATTTTATCTAAATCTAACTTTATATCTGGCCTAGGCAAGATCTCAACATCAATTGAGTCCCTCTCAAAATCAGCCTCATACCTCATCAAATTTTCACTGGCTAGAACCCTTAAAATCAAGTCTAACTTGACTGGTTGACCCCTGTTACTTCAATTAATTGGCTATATTTTTATTTTACCTATATTAATACCATCAATTTTTATATACAACAACAAATTCTTTCCTGTCAAATTCAAGCATCCTAAACTTATTTTTCAAGTATTCAAAATCTGATTCATCATAGTTGATAAGCAGGTCAGAATCGCCTATATTTTTCCAACAAATTCTTGTATTGTTCATAATTGTCTAAATAGTCATATATACAATAATTTTATTATATACTTTAAGGCCATTTATCAATATTTCTTGGGCATATAAGGTCTATTTTCTGGTCATAGTATAGATTTTTATCTGACATTGCCCTAAAATACCCATTAATCAGTATTCACAAGCATTAGGGTTTGACTCTCCAAAGTCTAAAGACTGGTTATTTATAGCTTTTTCTCCTTCAAAGTCTTCTGACTCAAACTTAAGCCTAAATATATCATCTATCCTATTAAGGTCTGCCCTATTTTCTAGACTGGCAAAGTCTTTCCTATCAGATAAGATATCACTCTTATTGGCCCTGCACTTGTCTGGAATCATCATATCGATAATTTCACCATAGTATGGGCCTGGATACAGGCTTTTAGGTTTTGACAATCTCATATCCTTTAATAACAATTGCAGACTAGTCCTATTGTTAAAGGTATTTGAATCAACCTGAAAAACCAGGTCAATAAGGTCTCCCTCCTGGTAGTCCTTTCCCACATAGGCCATATTAAAGCCTATAACGTCAAATTCCTTATCCTTTTCAACCACCATCTTAAGGTGGTTCTTGTCCCTACCGATTACCATCAACCTCTTTAACAGGCACTTTCTCAACATAAAATACGGGGTTGGGTTTTTAATGCCAAAAGGCTCTAAAAGGTGGAGGTTTTCCACTAGGTCTAGATTAAGACTAGACTGGTCTATTTCATACTCTACCCTGATTACCTCTACTAAGTCTTCCTGGTCTAGTTCATAGTTGGCTATCTGGTTTATCTTTTCTCTTAAAAGTCCTATCTTGGCCACTTCCATGCTCATACCTGCAGCCTGTTGGTGACCACCAAACTTGGTCATATAATCCCTACACTCATAAAGGGCTGAAAATATGTCAAATCCCTTTATAGACCTCGCAGACCCTACTGCTATATCCCCTTCCTCACAAAGAAGGATGCAGGGTTTATAGTATTTTTCTGTAACCTTAGATGCAACTATACCTATAATACCGTGGTGCCAGTCCTCCCCTGAAACCACTAAGACCTTGTCATCCCTGTATGAAGGATCCTTGGATATTATATCCTCTACTTCCATATGAATCCTAGCTTCTACTTCCTGTCTTTCTGTATTTTTTGTATCCATCATAAGGGCCAAGTTTCTTGCCTCTTGTAGATTGTCACTTGTAAAGAGGTCAACACCCAACTTAGAAAAGCCCAGTCTACCTGAAGCATTGATCCTAGGTCCTATTGCAAATCCCAGGTGGGAACTCTTTATCTTTGTCCCATCTAGTCCACATACCTCTAAAAGAGCCTTCATCCCTATATTATTGCCCTGGCCTAAAATCTCCATACCATTTTTTACGATTATCCTGTTTTCGTCCAGTATGGGCATTATATCGCATATGGTAGCTAGAGAGACTATCTCCAGGTACCTGTTTATATTTTTATAAAAGTCCTCATTTCCTGATAGGGCATGGATTAGTTTGAAGGCTACACCACATCCACATATTCCTTCGAAGGGGTATGAACAGTCTTCCCTCTTTGGGTCTACCACTGCATAGGCTGCTGGTAGGTTTTCCTGGCATTCATGGTGGTCTGTTATTATAACATCTATTCCTAGCCCCCTGGCATATTCAACCTCTTTTACAGAAGTAATACCACAGTCTACTGTTATTATTAGCCTGCCATCCTGACTGCCTATATGGTCTATTGCCTCTATATTCAAGCCATATCCCTCTTCCAACCTATTAGGTATATAGTAGTCAACCGGATAGCCTATGGACTTAAAATACAAGACCATAATAGATGTTGATGATACACCATCCACATCATAGTCCCCAAAAATCCATATCTTTTCTTTTCTCGATATAGCCTGCCTTATACTCTCCACTGCCTTGTCCATATCCTTTAGCAGAAAGGGGTCTCTGAGATACTTCAAGGATGGGTCTGTAAACATCTCTACCTGGTCTTGGCTCTCTATACCCCTGTTAAGAAGGATTTGACCTATTTCCTTTGATATAGACATGGACTCCATCAAGTCATTTCTAGATGGCTCCTGCCTATATGATATATTCCATTTTTCATCAAAAATCCTCCCTATTTCTTGTTGTGGTAGTTGTTCCTAAATATTAAAAATACCAGGGTAATACCAATAACAAAAGGATATCATAAATCCTATTATACTCACATACTTGATCATTATGCTATTTTGTATATTTGATGAAGCCAGTATAAGAGATGAACCTACTATACAGGCTGCTAGCATAATACTCATAGACATCTGAGTTGTGAATTTTTTTATGCTATTATCTAGACTAGGAGATTTTAATTCCCCCAACTCTAGTTTCATGTTATTCTTCTCTAATATAGATAGGATGGTCTTTATCTGACCTGGTACCGTAATCCACTCGTAGTAGTACTCGTCCACATTGGATTTTAATCTTAAAAGGTTCCTCTTAATATCCACCTTTTCTTCCCTATAATACTTCAGGTATGAGTTGGCGATACTCTCTACACTGAAATCATTATATAGGCCCCTAGATGTCCCTTCAAGGGTTATTACAGTCTTACCTAGTATGATAAGCTGTGAAGGCAACTTAATCTTGTGGTTCCTCATAAACCTAAAGACCTCATCCAAGATATCGGTTATCCTCAACCTATCAAAAGGTATATCATAGTAGTAATGGATTAAATAAAGCAGGTCTCTTCTCAGGCCCTCTGTGTTTATGTCAACTGACATGGCATCCATATCAGTCAAAACCCTGATAATCTTATCAATATTTTTGTTTGTAGAGGCGATAATTAACTGGTTTAGGTAGCCCAGGGTCTTATCGTCTATCAGGCCTATCATACCAAAATCTATATATGCCAGACGACCGTCATCCAGTATATACATATTGCCCTGGGTGGGGTCAGCATGGAAGAAACCACAAGTCATGGCCTGCCTAAAAAATGACCTCACACTTATATCTACTATCCTCTTTTTTTCCTGGTCATCAAGGTAATGTTGGTCTAGCTCAGACAAGCATAAGCCCTCAACCTTTTCCATTACCAGGATCTTCTTACTCGTATAGTCATCTAAATATCTCAGGTATAAATACCTCACTGCTGTTTTTAACATATCTTACCCTAGTTTGACCCCATTTACTGACTCAAACTTGTAGTCCAATTCTCTTAAAAGCTGGATTTCCATTTCCTTGATAAGTTCTTCAACATCCAGGTTGAAATCTTTTTTAATACTATTTAGGCTGGATGCAAGGTTCTTCAAAATACTTATATCCGCCTTTATAGTCGACTCTATTCCTGGCCTCTGAATCTTTTATAACGACCTTTCTACCATCAAGGAGCTTGGCCTCATAAACCTGACCAATCGATGCCGCTGCTATCGGGTCTTGACTGATATGAAAAATACCTGGTCTCTTGAAATCCTAATTCTTCATCCAATATAGCCATGGCCACGTCATTTGTCAAACATCTCTACATTGTCTCTCAGCTTGCTTAGTTCGCCTATTATTTCATCGTCAAAGATATCCTTTCTTGTACTTAAAATCTGACCTATCTTGATGTAGGTAGGTCCTAACTCCTCTAGGGCGCACTTAAGCCTTTGGGCAGTTGTCATAGACTTGCTCTTGATACTAGGGACCATGTCCAACTACCTTGGCAGTCATGGAATCCTTGTTAAGCCTGTCTACGATAAATCCAAATCCATATTTAATTAAAACACCTGCTATTTCCTTATATCTGCCTAGATATTTGTAACTTATCCTCATATATTATTCACCTTCAGTCAGTAATTTTGCCTGAATCATTATGGCACATTCCGTCCTCTTCTTTCTGCATTTACATCCCAAATCATATGGTTTTTAATGCTCATTATTAAAAGTTAATTGCATTGGCATGACATCCACCAGAACAGTAGAACTTGTTCCAACATGTTTGGCAAGTTTCCTTGTTATATACATGAGCCTCCCTGAACATATTTGTTATATCTTCAGGTATCTCAATCTTTTTCATTATTTATATTGCCTCAGAATATATTCTTCCTTTCCTGCAAACTGGTGACATGGTAGATATCCCATTTGGCACTATAGATATATACTCATTACCTGCCCCACAACCTGTTATTCTCTTGATAACACACGGGCCCTGGTTTAAGTCTATCATAAAGTGGAAGAACTTCATCTTCTCTCCCCTCAACTGCCTATCTGCCAATTCATCTGCAAAAGATTCATACTCCTCGAATATCTTTGGTAAGTCTTCCTCTCTTAGGGCAAATGGGTTAGTCTCATCATCTACAACCGGCTCTATAGATGTCAACTCAAAGCCAAGGTCAGCAAAATGCTTGACATCCTCTGAAAAGTCCAGGTTGTCCCTGGTAAAGGTACCCCTCACATAGTAGTACTTTTCTTTAGGCCTCTGACTAACCAACTTCTGGAACTTAGGGACTATGATATCATAACTACCCTTATCATTTACAGTTGGCCTCATGCTATCATTGACATCCTTCCTACCATCAAGTGATAGGACTACATTATGCATGTGTTCATTTATAAAGTCTATCTTCTCATCATCAAGAAGGACACCATTAGTAGTAATTGTAAACCTTATATTCTTACCGGCAGGCTTTTCAACTTCCCTACCATACTTTACCAATTCCTTGACGACTGGCCAGTTCATAAGTGGCTCACCACCAAAGAAGTCTATTTCAAGGTTTCTTCTGTTGCCAGAATTAGCAATCAGGTAGTCAAGGGCCTTCTTGCCTACCTCTACTGGCATTAGTTCAGCCCCTACCTCCAAAGTCACCCTGTAGCAAAACAATACTTACACTTTTAGGGTTGCAGTCAAGGCACGTTTAGACAGAGTGCCTTTACCACCGGTTGTCTATATACAAAACTTGGATGAAACTTCTACTCATCTTCTGAATAAAGTAGTCCCTCCTCTTCTAGATTTTTTATTTCTTCATAGGCCTCCCTGACCTTATCAGCCTCAAATTCACCTGCTAAAAGCTCTACTATATCTTCTAAGTCATTTTCCTTATAAAAATCCAGTACTCTATATGTCACATCATCTATAACGTGAACAGCCCCCATTCACATCTATGACGATATTATATCCATTCAAACTATACTTGTGTATTAATTCCCAATCTTTATTTCCTCCTATTTTAAAAACTTTTACCTCTTTATTATACCACACCATTATAAGATTATACAAAAACCAACCCATATGGATTGGTTTTACTTTAAATATTAGTTTTATTTTCTTATTTAGTTTAATCAATGTCCAATTATGCCATTAATTACCATAAAGGCTGCCTTTAAAGGCCTCTACGAAAAATAGATCTGGCTTCCAGCTATCTGACTTCCTGGATTGGACTATCTCCTTCTAGGTCACTTAAACATCTGAGTTACAGCCAAGCTGGCTTTCTACTACCTCCACCCTGCTTGAAAACTACTACCCGCATTAGCACGCGGCACTCTTAATTTCACTCTCTAGACTGTTATTCAAACTAGAACCTTAGGAACAAATCCTGGGTCATCATTAGAGTTTGAATCACTGTTACTTGGCTTAGTATTGTTTGAAGGCCTCTTATTCTTGTTAGAATCTTCATTAGACCTTCTCTTATTTGACTTCTGGTCAGAGTCCTTATCTTCGTCTTTCTTATTGTTTGACTTGCTCTTATTTTTGTCAGTACTTGAAGATGAATTATTCTTGTCTACTTCATCTGTAGTAGTCTTGTCGTCATTTGCCTTAACAGACTTACCTCTAACCTTTTCAACGTCCTGTCTTATCTTATCCATCTTTTCCTTGGAAATCTTCTAAACAAGTTATCATACTCTTCCAATTCCTTCTTGCACTTAGCTGATCTGTAAGAACATGGTCTGCCATGTCAAGGGAGTTTACATACATCTTTTTCAAGATATCCTTAGCCTCATTTAGGGGCTTGTACTTAATATCTGTACTAGCCAAAAGAGTCTGGCCGTTTTTGATTAAGTCCTTGGCTGATACTAGGTCACTCTCAAGGTCTGGGTTTTTACTAGCATCACTTATTGTCTTCAAGTTATTCTTGAGATCATTGTAATATGACAATATTTCTATATTCAACAACCACTTCTTCTACATTGTCTTTGTAATCTCTGTAATATATTCTGTTTCTGGTTTTATCACTATTTTTGGTATCAGTATTGCTACCACAGCCTACTGTCAAAGTCATGGCGAAGTACCAAGTGCAGCAATAGCCTTTTGAATAAATTCAAAAATCACCTCCGTTTCATAGATACTTTTTATTATACCATATTTTCTTGCAATTCTACAAAATATATAATTATTCTTGTATATAGTAGTTTATACACATATTTTTGCATTGCTAGAGTCGCGAAAAATATTTAATATTTCACTGAATTCTACGATATAATAAATCACCCTAAATTATCCAGCAAGAGCATTGACTTTGCGCCATCATAGGCTACATTCATATTCTGTATTTGCATACAGGTCATTTAGTGCTTCATTAGCCAAATATCATCAAAAACTTAGTTGCTTTAAATTTCTTTTCCTCAAATAAATTCAAGTAATTAAATATAGCCTCATTATCATGGGCAATATTATTCTGCTCACAAAATCTGTGAAATAGACCATTAACTTTTTATTATTTTTGACTGGTCACTATATAGCTGTTTCTGTATTCACTCATATATTGATTTTTCAATCTTGGAAACTTTTTATCTAGTTGGGAATAAAAATATCTCTGTTACCATCCCTAAGTGTAAGACCCATACCAAAGCATATTATCCCATATACACCGCATCTTTACAATAATTCAAAATCCCAAGAATATTCTCTCCGTATCATTTATGTATGGCAATATTGGACATAGCCAAACTACTGTCGGTATCCCTTCATCTCAGCAATACTTTTTAATGCTTCAAACCTTTGTCTCGTAGTTGAAACATTGGGTTCAATGCACATATCTTCATTATAGGTTGTCAAGGTCATTTGAATAACACATTTAGTTTTTGAATTTATTGCCTTAAGTAAATCTATATCTCTTAAGACATTCACAGATTTCGTTATCAGTGTAGCACCGAATCCATACTTATTTATTAGTTCAAGAGCTTTTCTCGTATAGTTTTAAGTCTAATTCTTCACTAAGATAGGGATCTGTCATTGAACCTAAAACCAATCATACATTTATTTCTCTTTCGTCTTAATCTTTCTTCCAGAAGACTTATTCCGTTTTCTTTTACCTCTATATCCTCAAATTTGTGGCTCATCTGGTAACAATCACTTCTTGAGTCACAATATATACATCCATGTGTACAACCCCTAAAGAAGTTCATTCCATTTTTGAAGATAAGATTCCTTTTACTTAGTAAAATGCACTTTAAATCCCTACCCTACTCTTTTGATTTGCAATTTTTCCTATGAGCTTTAAGTTTTTTCATAGCCCAATCATAATGGCTCGAGGTCGCACTTACAAAATAAGACCCAAGTACACTTCCTCCGACCCACTTATATATCTCTTTGTAAACAATTCTTCATCTGTGAATGTTTTCAGCCAACTCTAAAAACATCCCTATGGATTTGTGAAACATTTCAGTCGCACTTTTCAAGAGAAGTATTTTGGTGTTTCTTCCAAAAATTCTATGTTCATATCCCCATAAGTTCTCCAGTTATATGGTTTAGGCAAAAATGGCCTTTCTTCCCCTTTTTGATTAGAATATACCCATTTTAAAAATAAGCTGATGCCATTCATAGAGATGAATTAAAAATATCTCTTAAATTCTTATCTCTTTTTCCAATGAGCTTCTTTTTCTTTTTCATCTTTTGAAAAATCAAAAGGTGTATTTAACTCATCCTCGGTCATATTTGAAATAAGTAAATTAAACTTTTCATAGTTTTTCCTTGGCATCAGTCAATAAATCTGTTCTAGGTCTTGACATAATCTAGTCCCCTTTGTCTTTTGATTATTTTATTATACAGGAAGATACTTGACACCATATGTCATATTATATATTTTCTGCCATTTTATTTATCATTTCCTTAATCTGTATTCGTATCTCCTTTGGCTCTAATACTTCAGCACTATCTCCAAAAGGAAAGAATATAGTTAAATAAGTTATAATCATTTGGCATCTCTATTTCAACGTATAGATTTCCATCATCTTCACGATTTCTCCCTTAACTCATCATATACTCTAAAGGCAACTTTATGATCAAAACTTAACTTTGATATTGACTGTATTTTCATATGGAATTTCTTTTTCAGTATTAAATTTTTCAAAAGCTGTCTTCGAATTTTTTCGGCATGAACTTCTAAATTTTTATCCTAGACAATTTAAAAATACCTGAAGTCATTTCTAAGTAAAACATAGGGCATATAGGTACCAGTCCTGTCCTTTAAAAAGAAGCCTCACAGGTTTAACTCTTCTGCTTGTTTCTTCTTCATTGCTACTAAAGTATGAGAATGAAATAATACTCTTACTTAAAATGGCAGATTTAATATCATTAAATGTTCTTTCATACATCTTGTTGTTTTTGCCAATTATTGAAGTCGACCCTCAATCCAATTAGTACTTTTCATTTTAAATAATGCAGACAGTTTAGTCATGAGTTCATTTTCATAATGTTTAGTAGTATTATCCAATCCTTGAAGAGCTGACATAATTTGCTCTTTTTCCCTTTCAGTAAGCAATGATTTGCTCAGCACAAAATCTTTGGCACTTCTATACCACCACCCCTTTCCTTGAGTAGCATAAATTGGTATCCCAGCACCGCTAATTGAGTCAATATCTCGATAAATCGTTCTTACTGACACTTCAAATTTATCTGCAAGCTCATTTGCCGTAACTTTCTCTTTTCTAAAATGTAATATAGTATCCTAAACAATCTATTATTTTTCATCATCTTAAATCTCCTCGATTCATTATACCACAGTAACATGACATCTTTTGTCATATTATATTGTTTTCTATAACAAAATCCCCCAGATAAAACTAGGGGATTTGTTATCAGCAAAAACGCAGATTGGTAAGTTCCGACGTCTCTGCACTATAATAGTGCATGTTATTATGATAGTTTTGTAAAAACAAAAAAAGTAATAGCAAATTAATTAGCTAGGGCTGTCTTAAGGCTCTCATTTCTATATGAAAGGTCCTTGTTGTCTGTTGGAACCATGACAACTGAATAACGTTTACCTTCAACAAAGAAAACTCACGACCTTCTTGTCCTTAAAGTTATATTCCTATACATGTCCATTTCCACGTTGCATACCTTACGAATCTGGTCCATCTCATTAGAATCTGCCAACATGAACTGGGCATCTGACTTCATCAGTAAATTGATTTAGGTTTCTTTCTCACCAATTTCACTTAAATCTTATACTTTCTCAGAATCTTTTCTAACTGGTCATCTGTTGAGTGCAACGCTAATTGGATTACCCTTGTCATCCTTCAATATAGAACCACTTATATCCTGAATACGTACAGGATGTAATTCATCTGGCCTTACATCGATAACCTTACTAAAGTGTACGTACTGCTTGTTACTTACATAGCCTTCATTCTTGATTTCTACAAATCCAGGAATCAGACCAATGCAGAAAGATTCAATAGAATCCTTGCTAAACTTAGTTAGATATAGGCAAAATCTTCACGTATTTTTGTCTTCGTCTATATCCAAAATAACTGCGTAGTCTAAAGAGTATGTCTCATAGTCTACATCATCTAGTGCAAAAAAGTTATACCTTATAATATCACCTAACATTAGCTACACCTCCACTTAATATTCAACGTCAGGAAATCATTTCCAACCTTATATTAACATACTTTCAACCTTAAGTCTGAGTGTTTTACAAAAATAAGGCATTTGAATAATAATCAATGTACCTTATTTGTCTAAAAGCACTCTAAGCCTTGATATAATAGGTTTTTAATCCTAAAAACTTATTAGTATATCATATATTTTTATTTTTTTAGGGATATTTTGCTCATATATCCTAAATATATTATACTATATTAATCCCTTTTAATCCTTGTCTACTTAGATTCTATAAACTTATCCATATAGGCTTCTATTTCTGGCTGTTCCTAGGACAAGAACCTCGTCAGAAAGTTTCTTCATCTCGCTTCTGTAACAGAATTTATCAGCCTTCTAGCCCTTAAAAATAGAATATTGGTGACATGAAAACTCATCTAGTCCAAATCCTGGTAGGTTGGAATCATCTTCTGGTCCCCTGCCTTCACCACACATACCTCCCACTCTACCTTCTTGGTGGGCGTTCTTTATTACAAGTTTGATTAATCTCAACACAGCTGGATTAAACTGGTTATATAGGTAGCTAATCTTCTGGTTCATCCTGTCTACTGCACAAGTATACTGGATTAGGTCATTTGTGCCTATAGAGAAGAAGTCTACATGCTTGGCTAATATATCAGAGATTACTGCTGCAGATGGTATTTCTATCATCATACCTAGTTCTACATCTTCAGAATATGCTATTGCTTCTGCCTTCAATTCATCCTTGACCTTCTGGCACATTTCCTTAGCTGCCAATAATTCTTCTAGAGAAGATATCATCGGGAACATTATTCTAAGCTTGCCATAGACAGATGCCCTATATAGGGCCCTTAACTGAGTCCTAAAGATGTCAGTCTTGTCTAGGCATAATCTTATAGCCCTGTAGCCCAAGAATGGATTCATCTCTTCATCCATTTCAAAGTAGCTTAGCTTCTTATCGCCACCTATATCAAGTGTCCTGATTACAACTGGCTTGCCGTCCATACCTTCTAAAACCTTCTTATAGGCTTCATACTGGATTTCTTCACTTGGGAATTCATCATTATTCATGTATAGGAATTCTGTCCTGTATAGACCTACACCTTCTGCATCGTTCTAATTAAGCCTTCAACATCATCTGGAGTTCCTATAGTCACCAGCTAATTCAACCCTCTTACCATCTATTGTCCTAGATTCTGACCCTTTAATAGGAGCAAGGGCCTTCTTGTCTTCCTCAAATACCTCTTCTTTTCCTGGTACTCATCTATAAGGGCCTGGTCTGGATTGATGTATACCTGTCCCTTGTCCCATCAAATACTATAGCGTCTCCGTCCTTGGCCTGGCATGTAATATCACTTAGACCAACTACGGCTGGAATTTCTAAAGTTCTTGACATTATGGCTGTATGAGAAGTTCTCCCGCCTATATCAGTCAGGAAGCCCTGCACCATAGCCTTGTTCATTGTTGCAGTGTCAGAAGGAGTTAAATCATGGGCTACCAAGACAACTTCTTCATCTATAGCAGACAAGTCTACTATCTTTATACCTAGTATATGTCTAAGAACCCTATTAGTAACATCCTTTATGTCTGCAGCCCTTTCCCTCATGTAGTCGTTGTCCATCGACTCAAATATAGTCACAAACATATCCTTTACCTCATTTAGGGCATATTCAGCATTTAGAGACTCTGAGCTTTATCTTGTTTTCTGCCTCACCCATGTAATTCTGGATCTTCCAGTACCAAAAAGATGGGCTCCAAATATTTCTGCTTCTTCTTCTCCAAGGTCGTTTGTATCTAGCCTTTTACTTTTTCTAGTTCTGTCTTTGATATTTCAACCGCGTCATTTAATTTCTTGACTTCAGCTTCAAGATCATTGATAGCCTTTTTTCTATTACTATTTCGTTTTTCTTCTACTACTAGGCCTTGCCTATTACAATTCCTGGTGATGCTCCAAATACCATTAAATAACATGACTACCTCCATCAAATATAAATAAAATGTTAAGAGAAAACTCTTAACATTTTACATAAATCTAGTTATACTATTTTTCTCCAAAAACCACTTTCTATTAATTCACTATTGAATTTACAGCTAATTCTCGTCTTCTTCCGTGAGAGTTTTCAATCACTACTTCAGTACCTCTTAGCTAGAGCTAACTCATTATACCCATGATTGACTTAGCATTTACCTCTTTCTCCACCACAAATTAATTCTACGCTTGATTTAAATTCAGATTCTCTTCTTTACAAAACATACTAGCTGAGTCTAGCATGTAAGCCTGTTTCATTGATAATTGTAACTTTCTTTTCCATATATAACCTCAAAAAATTCTTGTATTTGTGGAAAAACCTAAGACATATAGACTTTCTAATAAACTATACTTTGATAAATGGTTTTTGACGGATTGCGACCCTAGAGGTCATTTTTCGTCCCCATATATTCAACAAATAATATTATACTCTATATATTACCCCAATTGCAAAGGAAATTACTAGTATTTTATTTTAAAATATTTTCTGTAAATTCTAAAAATCCAAACTTACAATTTAAATTAAAAGGTCAAATATAAGACTTATATTATAGCCACTATATTTAAGTCTACCTATAATTTATCCCTATCTTTAATAATATCAGCCCCTATGCTCATTCTACAAATTTCAGGATACCTCGCTAATGCCCTTGGCTATATCCTGTTGATATTTTTTTCATTCTCTCAATTTGCAGGGCATCATCCTTGTTGCTTATAAAGCCACACTGGACTATTACGGCTGGCATCTGAGTATAGTTTAAGATATCGAACTTTTTTCTAAAACCCCCTATCTTTCATTTCTATATAAGATACAGTTGTATTTTGTATGCTCTCTGCCATAAGTTTTGATAGGTTTTTCCTTTCAGGTTTGTCGGTTTTTCCTTTAGAAGTTCCCTTACTTGAATCTTCCTTATCAGAGTTTTCCTGGCTTGAAGACTTATTATTAGTATTGACATCACCTGTATTGATTTTGTCTTTTGAAGATTTGTCTCCCTTTTCCTTGTCTGTAGACTCGTCAGTTTTTTTAGATTTATTTTCATCCTTAAGTGAGACAGTCTTCTTACTCTCATCTTTTATGAGTGAATCGTATTCTATATTCTCTGGACCAATGTAGAAGGTATCTATCCCCGAAGCATCATTCCTGTTTGCTTGGGCACTTAGTCTTATTGACACATAAAGGTCTGCCTGGTTCTTTTCTGCATAGGCCACCCTTTCTGATAGCTTCATATCTTCGTCATAGGACCTCACCATGATTACATTTATATCTGCCTGGTCTGATAGGTTGTCCTTGACATATTTAGCAATTTCCAAGTTTATGTCTTTTTCCTTTTGACTACCTCTATAGGCTGTCATGCCTTCATTGATACCACCCTTGGCAGCATCTACGGCAACATTTATAACATTCCTCTTCTTCGCTTCCATAAGTTCTATAGACTTTTGGTTTTGAGATGCCTCCAAAGCTTTTTGCCTGGGTATTTTTTATGGTTCGACCAGACTAACCTCCCTATTGCAAAAGAAAAATTATAAATATTATAAATAAAACCAAAAATAACCTGGATTTAATTATCTTCTAGGTCTGGTCTTTCTTGCAGGATTATTAGGTCTTCTCTGCTTACTAGGTCTTCTCTGCTCATTAGGTCTCCTGGATCTTGAATTTCTATTTTGACCCTGCCCTTGTCCTTGTCTTCTTTCCCATACCTTATTACCCTCACTAATCAATGGCAAATACTTCTTTGAGTGTAGATACCATCCCCAAATTCATTATTACTAGGTGCAGTATACCTGGCTATCTGCTTGATTTTATCTATGGCATTATCCATAGCATAACTATGATAGGCCTGGTTTATCATTTCAAAATCATTCATCTGGTCACCAAAGGCCATAGTTTCTTTTGGACTTATACCAAGCATGGCCTGCATCTTGGCTATGGCCGTCCCCTTGTTTGTCCCCTTTGGAACTATATCCAACCAGTCAAAACCAGAGGTACATATACTGGCCTCGTCGGAAAAACTCCTCTACCAATAGTTTAAAGTCGTTATAATATCCATTTTTTGAATGGACCGATATCTTAACTGGTAACTCCTCTATATGGGCCACATCCTTTACAATTTCAAATTTTGGCAAGTATATCCTGGCATTTTCCATGGATTCATCATCAGTCCTATCTATGTATGAGTAGTCTGATGTACAATACAAGATTCTCATATCGTCCAATTCCTTAAGTCTGGCCAAAAATTTATCGCTAATTTCCCTGGTTAGGGTTGCATTTACTATTGGCTGACCATCTATTTCCATAACAGCACCATTTTCTGCTACAAATAACATCTGGTCCTTATATTTATCAAATACAGTCTTAAGGCTGGCCAACTGCCTGCCACTGCTGCACAAAATTTCACATTTTTTTCCTTCAAGGCCTTAAAAACCTTATCAAATTCTGGACTCATTTCCTTATCATCATTTAGAAATGTACCATCCATGTCTACACTTATTAATTTTACCATAAAGCCTCCCTGTTCTATTTATTACTACTCGTCATCTATAACATTATATCATATACCGTCCTCTAGTTAAATCCAATAAAAATTATCATATTTTTCCATATTCCCTTTACTAGTCAAATGATATTTAATATAATAGTTTATGTAACTTTAGAGAAAAGAAGGTGATATTTTTGTCTGCTCTTAGAAAATTCGTAATTTTTCTAGCAGTACTAGTTGTTACAATTCCAATTACATTTGCAGGGGGTTGTTTATTCGAAACTAAAAAAGCATGCAATTAGATGGTAATTTTTGATATGTTGGCTTCAAATAAATACAAGTATGATAATGAAATTATTAATATACTTTTTGGTTGGTAGTGACGGTCGACCTGGTGAGAAGGTTTCAAGATCAGATTCCATGATGATATTGACTGTGGATAATAAGCACAAAAACTTAAACTAACTTCACTTGGTAGAGATACCTATGTCAAGATACCCAACCACGGTTTCCAGAAGCTAACTCATGCATATGCCTATGGCAAGGAAAAATTATTGATTCAAACAATAGAAGACAACTTTAAGTTGGATATACAAAACTATGCTCAGGTTGACTTTTTTTCTCCTTTATGGATATAGTTGATGCCCTGGGTGGTGTAGATGTAAATATTAAAAGTGAAGAAATTCCAGAATTGAACAAGTTTGTTGCAGAGTGCTACCGTTGGAGCAATCACAAAAATGGCCCTCTGAAGTACTTTAAGAAAAGTGGTCAACAAACCCTTGTCGGCTACCAGGCCCTTACTTACGCAAGAATAAGAAAGAGTGATGGTACTATGGAAAGGGATGATAGGCAGAGAAAGGTTATAGAAGCTATCATACACAAGGTTAATGGTATATCTATATCCAAGTATCCTAAGCTACTGGATGCAGTTAAGCCATATGTAAAGACTAACATGACCCCTACAGAGATAATGTACCTGGGTAAGGATGTCCTATCAATAGGAAACTTGACCATAGACACTATGCAGTTCCCTCTTCATCCGGAAAATGAAGTTAAATTGCCTGAAGCTGGTTATGTAATACCATTTGAAAGCTATGAAGTGGATATCTTGCATAAGTATATATTTGATAATATAAAGTCTACAGCTAATGAGATAGAAGAAGCTAGATCGGGCTTGGAAGGAAGCTGGTAACCGAAGCCAGTACCTGACAGATTCAGAATACATGTCAGCAGCCCAATAGTTAGATGGCTATTTTTGACAAACTTTAAAAACTAGATATAATATTAAGAATTAAGAGTGGTAGGTATTTTTAGTTGACACAAAACAAAATGCCTTACCCCTCTTTTTATTTCCAATTATGGTTAATTTAATATTAATATTATATAATCAACGAGAAAGGTAGGTGTTTAAATGTTTAAACTCAGAAATTTCGTAAGACTTTTACTCGTATTAGTCATAGCAATACCAGTTGGGACTTTTTGCCCTAACAAGCTCTGTCCTAAGCGATATCCATAATTCAAATATAAATACAACTAGTCTAGATGACAAGTCCCATACAAGTAGGGACGGTATCAAAAAATATACTAGTAATGGGTACAGATGCCAGACCAGGAGAAAATACTTCAAGAGCGGACTCCATGATGATTGTTACAATAGACAGCGTCCACAAAGACATCAAGATAACATCTCTAGCCAGGGATACCTTGGTTAACATACCAGGTCATGGCATAGTCTAAATTGACACATGCCTATGCCTATGGCAGGAAGACCTCTTGATAAGAACAGTTGAAAATAACTTTGACATAGATATAGATGAATTTGTCATGATAAACTTCCAGTCATTTATGGCTATTATAGACAGCCTGGGTGGAGTTACAGTCGATGTAACCCAGAATGAACTTGCAGAATTAAATAAGTTTATCCCTGAGACATATTCATGGTCTACCAACAAGAATAAGGGAGAAATGGAATTGGTAAGATCTGCCGGTACACAAAAGCTAAACGGCTACCAGGCCCTATCCTACGCTAGAATCAGACACAACGACTCAGCCTTTGGTAGGGACAACAGACAAAGGATGATTGTATCTAGTATAATGAAGGAGATAAAGAATACTTCCTTCCTAAGGTATCCTCTCCTATTAAAGGCAGCTGCCCCATACATCGACTCAAGTATGTCACCAACCAAGATGATAAGACTTGGTCTCGAGGCTCTTAGAATAGGTACTGATAATATAAAACAAAAGGAATTCCTCTTGTAGACAACCCTAGGTATACAACCAACGGTTCTTACAGAAGCTATGGATGGGTAATTAGGGTTTGACCCTGACTCTGTTAAATTCCTAAAAACAGTTTATATTTGACGATATTGAGTACTAGGCTTATAGCCTTCTATAAATATAACTTCAAAAAATAATCAACACAAAAATCGGGCCGTATTTGACACTAGATCAAGTCGGCCCGATTTTTGTATTTAGCAAAGTAAAAGTGTTAATATTTTTAAGATAATATCTAAATTTAATTTTCTAACAATAATTAATTGGAGACATCACATCTACAAGATATGGTTATCTTCTGCCTTATCAAGAGCCTGTTTAACCAACTTAGACAAGCCTATTAGACCTATTACGTTAGGAATTACCATGATACCGTTAAACATATCTGCTAGCTCCCAAACAAGGTCTACACGTAGACATGTACCCAAAACTATAAAGGCAAGTACTATTATCCTATATGGAGTCAGTCCCTTTTCACCAAATAAGTACTTGATATTAGCTTCTGCAAAGAAGTACCAACCGATTATAGTCGAGAAGGCAAAGAACAATAAGGCTATGGCAACAAAGACCAAACCAAACCCTCCAAAACCTGTCTCAAAGGCCTCTGAGTTACTGCTATACCTGTTTCACCTGATAGGTTAGCACCAGTAGCTATAATAACTAGGGCACTTACATTCAATACTATAAAAGTATCTATAAATACACCTACTATAGCAACTAGACCCTGCTGAGTAGGATCGTCAACCTTGGCTATTGCGTGGGCATGTGGTGTAGAACCCATACCTGCTTCATTAGAGAATAAACCTCTGGCAACACCGTATCTAACTGCATCCTTAACAGCTACACCGGCAGCACCACCAAGAACTGCACTTGGATTGAAGGCCCCAACAAAAATTTGCCCTAATAGCATCAAATGTGTCCGAACCCATTATAATAAGTATTATAAGACCTCCTATTATATAGAAGAATGCCATAATCGGTACTATCTTTTCTGTGAAAGAAGCTATTCTAGCAACACCACCAACAAAGATAAAACCAGATATGATTGCTAATACAATACCAACTATTAGTGGGTTTACATGGAAAGCTGATTCAAAAGCTGTACCTATAGAGTTGGCCTGAACCATATTACCTATAAATCCAAGAGCAAAAACTATTGTGATTGCAAAAAGATGATAAGAACTTACTGTTTAATCCATACCTTAAATAGTAGGCTGGACCACCAGTCACTTGTCCATTTACCTCTTTTCTTAAATAACTGGGCTAAAACCGCTTCGGCAAAGATTGTTGCCATACCGAAAAAGGCACTAATCCACATCCAGAAAATTGCACCTGGACCACCTGAAACTATAGCTGTCGCAGCACCTGCCAGGTTACCTGTACCAACCTGGGCAGCTATTGCCGTTGCAAGAGACTGGAATGATGACATACCCTCTTTACCGGCCTTTTCTCCTCAAACTAAATCCTCCAAAAGCCTGTTTAAAAGCCTTGGCAAATTTCCTAAAGCTGTATACCCTTCAAAGAAATAGTGAAGAATATACCACATCCCACTAGGATCACCAATAGGACTTTTCCCCATAGTATACCATTTATGGCAACTACGATTTTTTTAATAATGCATCATTCATTAAAAACACCCCTTAGTATTTTTATTTATATCAATCGTATAACGAATAATACCAATTTTATACTCGAGGGTGTTTAAATTTCAATTAGCTACTGCATAACACCTTCAAAGCAAATTGTATATCTCTTTATATGAGTTAGCATTTATACCTCCTCCTATCTGGTATAGAAGGCTTGTACTCTTGGATATAGGACATCTCTCTGGTACTGGAAACACTAGATGATGCCAGTACTATAGGTGAATCAGACTTCTGAGCAAAGGCACTAACTGTAATAGCATCTATCGGTGCATTACTCCTAGTTATAAATACCTTTTGGAAGAATGATTTCGTATAGAATTTTTCTATTACCTTAGTATTGGTTTGAATTCTATCATTACCATATATCCTGTTTGAACTTAGATTCATATTTAAGGCTGAGCCCAATTGATTTATTACTGAGTCTGACAGTACATCCGGACCACCCTATGAAATATATGTTTTTAACCTGCTTGTTCTTTATCCAATTAATTGAATCCTGGTTTATAGACTTATTTGATGAAACTATAATAGGATTCCTGTTTTTACCTGCCTTAGATGCTATTGACAAAACATCCACTAGGGCTTCCTTACTAGCTATGTAGACTGTATCTACCTGCTTATCTTGTGCTAACTTATCTGCAATTTGCCTAGATGCCACTTCAATATCTGAACTATATATTTTTCTATAGTCACATTAGATAATTCTCCCTTTATGCTTTTAAGGTCCCTGTTGATTGCAAAGTTATTTGTGCTACAAGGATTACCTTCCTGGCTCCTAGCCTCTTTATTTCCTTTATTGTGTTGTCACTGAGTTTATTTGGATAGCTAAGTAATATTGGGGCATTGTAACTTGCTGCTAGAGGACTTGATACCACTCCAGCTATCAGGTCTTTACCATTTACCAATACTACTGTTGATGATCCATTTTTCCAACCCTGCTGGCTGATTTTTATAGCAGTTTCTGCCCTATTGGCCCCCCACAATTTATTTTGATATGGGTACCTCCTGTTAGGGTCTGGTTGCTGGTCAGTAGGATTTGTAGTAGTGTATGGGACTTTAAGTCGTTAGCAACCTGTCCTATATTTACTATATCCTTGGCAGAGAAGAAGACGCTTCCCTTTATATCTTTATACTTTCTATTTAAGTTAATCTGACTTTTGATTTCTGCTGCTACATTTTCACCATTGTATTCATCTTGACCATGCTTGTAGATACCCTGACCTATATATAGGTTTACTCCTGTACCCCTCACCTGGTCAGACCACCATTTTACCAATGTAGCATAATCTGCCTTTGGATGCCCAATTCTCCAGTATACCTGAGGTACTACATAGTCTACTAAACCATTCTTAATCCAGTACCTAGTATCTGCGTATTGCTTATTATATGACTCTCCCCCACTAGTTCTTGAGCCATTGGAATCATTGCTGTAATTCCTCCATATACCAGCTGGGCTAATACCAAAGACAACATTAGAGTTTATTGACTTTATCCTATCCCTTACTGTCTTGACCATATTGTTTATGTTGGCCCTTCTCCAGTTGTCTATACTTCCACTGCCATACTGGTTAAATGTATTGGAATCTGGGAAACCAGGACCTGGATAGAAATAGTCATCAAAATGTATTCCATCAACCTGATAATTTTCAACTATCTCTGCTACCACATCTGATATATACTGGGTTACCTCTGGCTTACCCGGATCATAGTACCACTTACCCTGGTATTTGATTACCCAATCCCTATGAGTATTTATAGGATTTGATGGTGATGTGGAGCTAATATCATCATATATACTGGCCCTGTATGGGTTAAGCCAAGCATGCACCTTCATCCCCCTCTTATGAGATTCCTCTAAAACAAACTGTAGGGGATCATATCCTGGGTCATTACCCTGCTTGCCTGTTAGAAACCTCGACCACGGGCTGATATTTGACTTATAAAATGCATCTGACTCCGGTCTAACCTGGACCATTACGGTGTTTATTCCTACATTCTTTAATCTGTCTAGTAGACTGATATACTCCTGCTTCTGTTTTTCTGAATTACCATAAGAAGCTTTTGAAGGCCAGTCTATATTGAATACTGTAGATATCCACGCTGCCCTGACTTCTGAATCTTGGGCCTTGATAGGACCCAAACTAGCCATAGATGATAGTAACATGCTAAGGGCTAGAGCTAGTGTTGCTACAAAAGAAATTTTCTTCTTCATTTTCTTCCTCCTAATAAAAACATCAACTAGCCAGTATGTAAAAACACCCACATTCTATTATTTATTTATATATAATTAATGTTATGCTTTATATACTACTATAAGATTCTCAATTAAACAATAATTATAGATAAATTGAATATATATATTTGTGTTATATACAAAATCTATAGTTCCTACTACATACTGGTTATAAAAGTTCTTTTTACTAAAAATGCGACTATAATGCAACATGTAAATGTCGATTATAGTCGCAATATTTTCATAGATTAAATTGCCTATATGTTTCAAACTATATATTAGCTTGATATTTACTGTATGACTCTTCTTGCAGTTGTATAACCACCTAGGTTAGCTATTGTAACTGTTGAGCCTGGCTGTGGAGCGTGTATATACTTTCCATTACCTATATAAAGGGCTACATGATGAACTGGTGAACCCCAGAAAATCAAGTCTCCTGGTCTTAATTCAGATCTTGACACATATGTACCTACAGTAGCCTGGTCCTTAGATACTCTTGGTAGGGTAATTCCTGCCCCATGACTAAATGAATATAACATAAGACCTGAACAGTCGAAAGTATTAGGCCCCTGGGCACCCCAGACATAGTTAGAACCAATCTTTGACTTGGCAACTTCAATAACCTTGTTTATCTTGATCTGAGAAGAGCTAGATGCAAGACTACCACCCTTGTTAAACTTATAAGTTATACCCTTAATGTTTGTAGTCGTATTTGTCAGCATCACACCATTTTGGTCAAAATAGTATAGGTTGTTATCAATCTTTCTCCATAGGTTTTCTGCCCTATTAAAGCTATTTAAGAAATAGTACCACTTGCCGTTTTCCTTGTACCATCCTCTTACCTTTTTGCCATCCTGATACCTGTAGTACTTACCGGCTTCGTATAGTACACCATTCTTCTTTTTGAAGCGGCCTCTACTAGGGTTTGCTGACCCTAAATCGTATAGCTTCTGCTGTTCAGCACTTACCTCATTTAACTTTTTGCTAGAATCTAAGTCAACCATATGACCATTCTTGTTAAACTGGTATTCCTTACCATCTATACTTATCTTCTGGTCCTTGATCATTATACCATCTTTGTTAAAGTAGTATAAGTTTCCATTTATCTTCCTCCACATATTTTGTGGAAGTTCATATGTGTTTATAATATAGTACTTGTTACCCTTGTACTCTATCCATCCCTTTTTTTCTGTACGTTATTCACGTAAAAATACCACTTGCCATTTTCCTTTATAAATCCATTAGAACCATTATTAGCTGCCTTTAATGGATTTTCATTTGGAGTAACTTCCAACTGGCTTTCCTCTGGTGTATTAGATGCCTGACTATCTGTGTCAGAAGTAACTGCTTCTGCACCATCATTAGTGGTCTGGCTATCTTCAGAGGTTTGTTGGCTAGTTATTTCTTCAACTTGTTCATCTGCCTTTACATTAGCTGTATACATAAAAAGCACTAGATGACAAAACAAATGTCGCTCAAAGGCTATGGCAATTATTTTCTTACTCGTTCTCTTTTTAAACTGCATCTCTGCCTCCTTTAGTTAAAATATATCCATCAACAAATACAATTCTATCATAAATAAGAAAATAAAAGCAAGGTAAAAATTACAATTTGTAACTTTTACCCTGTCTATACTAATATATATTTACATTTTTAACTATTTCTGTAACTTTTTAATCTTTCTTTTTACTACCCCAAAGAACATATCAAAAATCATTTCTACTCTTCTACCTTTAGGAAGTGCATTACTATTGCATATATAATTACCCCCTCCTACAGCTGAAAGTAGGGCTATAAAGCTTTTAATAATAGGCCACCAACCAGGCTTGTTCCTAGTATTCCATATACCAACTTTTACACCTAGGCCCATTATTAAAGGCAGCAAAAAGGGCTTTTGCAAAAGACTATATAATTGTCCCTAGATGAGTATCCTCGATCTTCTTTTTCATACTGCGATTGAAAAGGAAGAGACCCTATATAGAGCCGATACTGCAGTAGCAATTGCCAGTCCCTTATGTCCTAGTGGTTTAACCAGTATCAAATTTAAACTGATATTAAATACTATAGATATGATACTATTTTATCATAGGGGTCTTGCTATCTTCCATAGAATAAAAACCCCTCGTAAGGACATCCCTTAGGGCAAAGGCCAGGATACCAATTACATATATTAACAAGATGCTAGCCGTCATAGTTGTATCCTTAGATGTAAAGGCATTTCTTTGGAAAAGAACTTCTACTATCTGTTTTGAAAGTACTATGCAACCTACAATTATAGGTACAAGAGCCACTATTATTACATTCATAGTCTTTTTCAAGCTATTTAAAAAGCTATCCATCCTCTCAGAAACTATCATACTGGATAACCTTGGATATATGACAGCCAGTATAGATGTTATAAATAGGGCTTGAACAAATTCATATAACTTTATTGCATAGCTAAAAGATGCTACTACATCCGTTCCCAACAAAGAAGCCAAGGACTTGTCTACTACTGAATTTATCTGGTTGGCTCCTACCCCTATAACTACTGGTAGTATAAGAATCATCATATCCTTCATAACGGGATCCTGAAGGTTTATCCTTGGCCTATACCTGTATCCCTCCTTATATACAAAAGGAAGCTGAAAAAGAGCCTTGGCTGATATAGCTATAAGTGTACCTACTACCAGGACCATTGGACTTGTCTTCAAACTTAAGAATATGAATACTATTATAATTACACTGTAAGGCATACCTATAAAGCCTGGAATTACATACCTCTTTTTTATCTGTAGGTAGGATGTAAATATGTTAGCCAGTCCAACAAATACTATGCTTGGTAGCAAAATTCTAGTGTACTGGACACATAGCGTATACACATCTCCCTGATAACCTGGTGCAAAAACCTTAACCAAGGGACCTGCAAAGATAATACCTAGGCCCGCTATTGCTAGACAGACTATGACCACAAGATTAACAACTGAATTTAAAAATCCCATTGCCCTTTCAGTAGAATCTTCGGTTTCTAATTTATTGTAAAGGGGTATCAGACTTGTAGCTAAAGCCGTACCTATTACTGCAAAGAGTATTGTAGATATACTATTGGCAGTTGAATATACTGCGGCATACTTTCCCGTACCATAAGCCGATGCCAAGACACTATCCCTAAAGAGACCCAATACCTTGGAAACTATGGTAACTATCATCAAAAGGACGGTAGCCTTTGCTGCTTTTGACATAACTTTCTCCTCTATATTAACTTGTTGACATCTTCAGGTTTCTTGTAGCTGTCAACTCAACTTTTTATCAAACTAGTACTCTTGGGACATCTTCATCTTCTGAAGCCAACTTTAACTCCTCCAGTTGGCCAAAAATTTCGTCCCTATTAAATTCCTGTGGCTTGCCTATGAAAATTTTATTATGATCAGTAACTTTCAGGCCCTCTTCTGCCATTAAAAGCTCTTCATATAACTTTTCACCTGGTCTTAAACCTGTGTATACTATATCTATATCTACATCCGGTTCAAAACCACTAAGCCTTATTATATTCCTTGCCAGGTCATCTATTTTGACTGGATCACCCATGTCCAGGACAAAAATTTCCCCGCCAGAGCCATGGCACCTGCCTGCATTACCAGGGCAACTGCCTCAGGTATAGTCATAAAGTACCTAATTATATCCTATGAGTAACAGTTACAGGACCTCCCGCTTGAATTTGAGACTTAAAAAGTGGCACTACTGATCCATTACTTCTCAATACATTGCCAAACCTAACCGCTACAAAGTCTGTAGGACTATTTTCGTTATAAATCTGGATCAATTTTTCTGCCAATCTCTTTGTCGCCCCCATTATATTAGTAGGGTTAACAGCCTTGTCAGTAGATATAAGAACAAATTTCTTTACACCATACTTATCTGAAATCTTTAGGAGGTTTAGTGTACCAAATACATTGTTTTTAACTGCTTCAGTAGGATTTGCCTCCATCAAGGGTACATGTTTATGGGCAGCTGCGTGAAATACTATATTAGGTCTGTACTTAGAAAAAATCTCTTCTATTCTCTTTTCCTCCCTTATATTGGCTATGACAACTTCCATATCCAGCTGGTGGTCATACTTCATCAAAAGTTCCTGTTGCACATTATATACGTTGTTTTCATAATTATCAAGCAGTATTATCTTCCTAGGACCATACTTGTATATCTGTCGGCATAATTCAGAGCCTATAGTACCACCTGCCCCAGTAACCATAACGATCTTATGGGATATATAGCCCCTTATCTTGTCCATGTCTAGATTTACCGGGTCCCTTCCAAGAAGGTCATCTATTTCTACATCCCTGATTATCTTAAAATCTACCTTACCGTCTATTATCTCCAAGAAGCTTGGTATGGTCTTTGTATAGCAAGACGTAGCCCTGCAAATGTCTATTATTTCCTTCTTCCTCTTGTTGCTTATATTTGCTATAGAAAAATATGATTTCATCAACCATAAATTTCTTGACAAGGTCTGGTATTCATCTACCCTACCATCAACTGTCTTACCACAAACCTCTTGACCCGCAGTAATTGCTCATTGTCATCAATAAGTGCAACAACCTGCCTATTTAATTTTCCCTTATTTTTATTAATTTCATTGATGACCATCTGGCCAGCTTCACCTGCACCAACTATCATCACCCTCGACAATTTTCGCCATACCTCACCTTTCATGACCTTATAAAAGTTTCATATATACCATATGATTATACAAGTTAAAAAGCCCCGGTATAAACCACTGGACTTTGCAGGTATAATCTGTCTATTTCTAGTACCTTATCATATAACTTAGATATATCCTCAAAGTTATCCTCAAACCTATAAGTAGACACGACAAAGTCTCTTGCATTTTTACCCATAGCTAATCTCATATTATCATCAGTCATAAGCTTATCCATAGCAGCTAGAAGTGTCTCCGCAGACTTTGATTCCACAATCAAGCCTGTTTGACCTTCTTCTACGGATTCCGGATGACCACCAACCCTAGTGATGATTACCGGAACCTGGCAGGCCTGTGATTCAATTGCAGACACGCCAAATCCTTCCCTCAAAGATGGGAAAAACACATATATCACATAGGTTGTATGTAGCCACTATGACATCAGGTTGAACCCTGCCAAGAAATCTTATTGACTCCCTTGACTCTAGTCCGGCCACTTGTTCTTTAAGGGTCGCTTCTTCTTGACCACTACCCCCTATTAGGAGCCTTAACTTCTTCCCCTTGTAAAGGCCCTGGTACTTAGTGTAAAGATTTTCATAGGCCTCTATAAGGTATTTAATACCATACTTCTTTTCAAACTTTTTACTATGCCAAATGTAAAATAGGTTTCGTCCTTGGCCTCATCCATAGGTGTAAACCTATTAGTATCAACTACCAAAATAGGTGATATAAACATTTTTATTAGTGTATAGGGTTGGCCTCTCTAGCCATATCTACACTATTTGAAAAATATAGTCTGCTTTTAAAATTATAGTAATAATCATCTTTTGAAGCTAGACCCTTTCTAGGAAAATCATATGTCCGTACCCCATACTGATAGTATATAAGGCCTATAAGCCATTAGGGCCCCCAAAAATCCATAGGAACTAGCATACTGGGCATGTATCAGGTTTAATCTTCTCAATTAGGGCCTTGATTTCTTTCCTGTGTTTAAGGTAACTGAACTTACTAAAGAGTCCCTTGTTCCTGACTTCATTTACATTTGTTTGAAAGTTGTGAACCGTCACACTTCTATGCTCCCCCATTTGAGGGATATTATTTCTATCTCATAGCCCTTCTTTAAAAAGAAGTCACACCACTTTTTAACATGAGGGTTCGAAGCATCCACTAAATAACAAATCTTTGGCATATAAACCTCCTAATTAACCCATTTATTTTTATGCCTTTATGCTTAATTAATGCTAAAACAAGGCTATTTTTCCTTCTTAAGTCTCTTTTTGCTGCATTATATGCATAGAATATGAATACATAAGAGGCCTTCCATATACTCAATTTTTCTATATTTCTATATGTATTCCATGTCCTCCTTATAGCGTTGAACTTGTTGTGTGATAAAGGATTCGTGACTATCCTATACCATACCAGGTCTTCGTATATACCATAGGCATAGTCCACCCTCTTAAGTAGATGTAGCCAGGTAGCCGTGTCTTGACCACGCCTAACATTTACCATCCTAAAATCTCCCATTGGGGACCTGTCTATCAGGACAGTAGAACAACCTATAATTGTATTCTTTAAAAGCCCATTGTAGTTTATCTTTTCTGGAGCCCTAGCAACCTTTGTGGGTTGGAGTCCCATCCGTATTAGTGTACCTATAAGAGGCAAAACAGAAAGCAACCTTCTTTTCAGCTAAAAAGTTCAACTGCCTCCTCCAACTTTTTCTGGTTTTCCAAATATCATCGCTATCCAAAAAGCACATACCTTCCACTAGCCTCTGAAAGTCCGATATTCTAGTAACGGCTGCTCCAGAATTTTTCTAATTTTATATATTTAATTCTATCATCTTCTTTAGCCTTTGCCTCTATAAGGTCGCCTGAAGAATCCGTTGAATCAATCGTCTACCAATAATAACTCCCAATTTTTATAGGTCTGTGCCTGGACAGATTCTATAGTTTTCTATCAGAAAAGTCTTCTGCATTATATACGGGTATTATTATTGATGCAAACCTTCCTTCATGATATCTAACTCTAACCAATTTTTCTTCCTAAGCTTTTTAGGTCTATGTAATTTCAATTTATTTAAACTTGCTTTTCTAATATCAAACTTAGATATACCATAAACTAGTAATATAATACTTATATTACTAGCAATATCTACAAGATACTCTCTGCAAAGCAGTAGGTCAAAAATACTTACAAGTAAAAAGTACCTTGTCCTTCTGGCCTTCCTTGCATAAGTTATACATAGCAAGGGCATATAAAAGCTATAACTACTATAAATACTATAAATCCCATACTATATAGGGTCCAAATATAACCACTGTCCAGGGGCATTCTCTGCGAAAATAGGATATCCCTGATATTTGGTGTATAACCAAACAAGTTGATCCCACTAGTAGGATGGGTAATATATGAATGCCAGTATAGGGGTCTATGTGATAAGACCCTATTCAAATAATAATTGCCACTTCCAAACAAGGCTATCACTATGCTCAATATAGACATAAAGGCTGGAAATATACCTATTAATAAGGCGTTCCTCTTCTTCCTTACATCTATCCTCCTTAAAATCAAAAAGGCAATTACTGTTACAATAGCTGTCAGCAAGCCTGTCCTTGTTATAGTCTGAGAATACATCAAAAACGCCATTAGGAATAGGACAAGAAAGTCTACCCTCTTCTTGCTGTAAAATACATAGTAAAAGTAAGAAGACCAGACCAGGAACATACATATAAATGATGAGTTTGGATTACCAAAACCAAAATCATTCCTACCTTCCAAGTATTCAGTCGGGTGTATATCAAGTAGGTTACTAACCAGGTATACAGAAAAGAATATGGCATTAAAAACCATAAACCACTTTACCATGAGCCTAAAATCACATGTATATAGGCCTGAGACATAAGTAGTATATATAGACCATAGTGATGTTTTTGACATTAGAAACTGGATACCAGCCACTAGTAAAAACAATAAATGTGTAATATTAAATTTTTCTTATATCTGTTGCTATCATTATCGTTGATAAACCTAAACTAAAGTACCATTATGTACCTAGAAAAAAATTCATATCAAAAAGTCCCCATAAAACTTAAATACAGCCATAAAGACTATGATGATACCAAATAAATTTCTCCATTTATCTTTTAACATCAAACTACTCCCCTTAGTATAAACTATTTCTTTAAATTAAGTATAGCTTCAAAAATTCTATCACAATTTTTCCCATCCCTAAGATCAAAATTCTTCAACCCTTTGAGCATAAATATCTTCCATCCTAAAAGTCATTTTTCAAAAGTAGTCTGCCAGCTTACTAACTAGAGATTCTTCGTCCAAAATCACCTTGCCAAAACCATCATCCTCATAGCTAAAAATAACCTGGTGCATACTTGTCGTCCTTTATCTTCTGGTAGTATATAAGGGGTTTTTTCATATAGGCAAAGTCAAAGGCTACAGATGAGAAATCTGTTATCAATAGCTCTGACTCCTTCAACAAGGTTTGGACATCATAGTCATCCTTGTCAGCCAAAATAACCCTCCTATTGTCATTATCAAAGGCCCCTTGTAGGGTTGCATCTCAAAATGAGGATAGAAAATCAGGTCCCTATCATACTTTTCCAATAGGTCCAATATTTTCCTGTTATTAATCAAAGAGTTTAGTGACTTAAAAATAATCAGAAGCCAAGAAGCTAGTCATATCTAAATTATCCTGATTCTTATATGAAGGAGTTATTATAGTCTGCCTCCATGTAGGCATCAAGAGAATCTGTTTTTTTGTCTTGAAGTCATTTAACCTGTCATATCTTGCAATACCTGTCCTTACAACTACTCCATCATCAAAGCCATAATTAGGTCCACATATAGACTCATATTCACGCTTGGTCGTAGTTATAAACAAGTCAATTTTAGTAGAAGCATTGTAATACATGCTCAAGTCACTAAGTATGACACCATGCTGTAAAAGAACAAACTTCTTCTTGTCCTTCCTATCTAATAGGAGCTTGTAAAGTTTGTAACTCCAAGGCTCTAAAAACCAAGATGTGATGATATTGCATATTCACATAGTAGAAAGGCTATCTTGTGGTCCTCACTGCCAAATTCTATGATATTCCCAAGGTCTTTGACCCTGTCATAATCCTTCTTATGAGAAGAATCTATTACATACCATGCATTGATCTCAGGATGATTTTCCCTCAAATACTTGAAAAAAACATAGCCGTTATCCTTAGCTTCTACCCCTCTTTCAGATATCAGCCACATATTTTTATACTTGTCTTCTTCCCTATATTTATTGACTTTACTATTATAGACCAGCATATCCAAAGGAATTTTTGCTTAGTCTAACTATCTTTTCAACCAGACTCATAATACCACCCTAAACCTTAAATTTTAGTTGTTCCTTGATAGCTGACATAAATATTCCCCAGAATTTTCCATCATTGCTATCCTTTATAATCCTCATTTTTCTTAAAAACCAAAAGGCTATAAATAGTATAAAAGCCCGTAAAACCACCAAACAATCTTTTGAAAAAGTAGCTCCTACCTAAAATTGATTCTGCATCGGTATAATTAACCCTCTTGTAAGGATGGTAGGATACAACAACCCGGAAAAATAATACATCTTTCTCTTGCCCTCATTGTAGGCATCCATTATAAATATATTTTCTTCACCTGAATTGTACTTTTTCCCTATACCAAATCTCTCATCAAACCTATGAGTCATAGGGTCTCAACTGGTGAGCATTAAACCACATATCTAGTGTAAGCTGCTTTAATGTCTGCCTCCTGGATATACCCATAATAGGTTCCTTTGGATAGTCTGCAGTAGACTTCTTAGTTATTGGATCAAAGTTTTTGAGAAAATAGCTATATCTGGATTGTATTTTTCAAAATGCTCCCTACTATCTCAAGGTATTGTCTGCATACCAGCAGTCATCATCGGTAAAGGTATATACATCCCTGCTACAATAATCCATAGTTGCATTCCTGCTTACAGAACAGCCTATGCCACCTGCATCGATATGCTTGTATTCAAAAGTGTGTTTTTAAGTATTTCATCTATCTCTTTGAAGTTAGTCTGTGAACCTACTATAACTTCAAAGTTCTTATATGTTTGTCTATCTAGGCTATCAAACAATACATCCAGTTCCTTTAACCTGGAACCATATGTACCCAACAATAAACTGAATTTCATAATATACTTCCCTTCTTCCTAACTTTAAGAACAGGCCCACTATTTAGACAAAAAAATGCTTAAATATATTTTACTAAAGCATAGTTTGTAAAACAGTACAAGGATTTAAGAAGGCCTAATTTTTCTTCATTTCTTAAGATATTCCAAGTCCAAGTAGCCGCCTTTAATTTATTACCAGAAAGTGAATTCTGCCTTGTCCTATATAGGGCCAGAAGATCATTTAATCCATGGGCCTTGTGACCCTGCTTCAGTATCCTTAACCATGCAGCATAGTCTTCATGCCTGGTTTTTGGCATGACAATTTCCTTAACATAATTTCTGTCAATTACTACTGTCAAGCAGGCTATGGCATTATGCTTTAACAACTTGTTGTAGTCCAATTCTTCCTTGGCCTCTACCACAGTATTCATTAGCTTGCTATCTGCATCCATAAACCTGTAGCTGGTAAAAGTGAACTCATATTTGTTTTCCAACATAAAGTCTATTTGACGGCTGATTTTTTCAGGTAACCAAACATCATCGCTATCTAAAAAGGCAATAAACCTGCCCTCAGCATTTTGTATGGCTACATTTCTTGCATTTGCTACCCCAGCGTTTTTCCGTCAAATATATAGCCTTAACTTTTTCACTTTTCCTTATATTTTTCTAAAAATATCCCTAGACCTATCGTTAGACATATCATCCACACAAATAATTTCTATATCTTCATAAGTTTGGCTTAAGACACTATCTAAAGTTTCTTCCAAGTATCTCTCGGCATTATATACAGGCATAATGACCGAAACCAACTTGTTAGTATATACTTTTTCCATCTCGTTCATTTAAAAATCCCTTCTATCTTGCTCCGTCACCTGTAAAAATAACCTTAACAGTCATAAAGACTATCTTTATATCCAAAAAGTAGACTCCTATTTTTTTATAATAGATATCGTACTTTTAGCTTTTTCTCCTGGGTCTATTTCATAACCCCTCATTTACCTGGGCCCATCCTGTCAGTCCTGGTTTTTATAGCCAGCCTGTAAACAAAAATGCCCATATGTTTCTTCAAATTCTTAGTGAAGCCTGGTCTTTCAGGTCTAGGGTCCAATAATACCCATGTCTCCTTTAAAGATATTAAATAACTGAGGTATTTCATCAATCCTAGTCTTTCTTATAAATTTCCCAACCTTGGTTACCCTTGGGTCATCTTTTTCAGCCCACTGGGCCCCAAATTTTTCAGCATCAGTCCTCATTGACCTAAGCTTGTAAACATAAAATTCCTTACCATGCTTACTCAGTCTCTCCTGCTTGTAAAGGATAGGTCCTTATCCTCTAATTTTATAAAAATACCTGCTATCAATATTACCGGTATCCCTATTATCATGGCTAAGAAACTCAGTACTATATCAACTATCCTCTGACATAGTTCCAGGCCCTTACCACCCTTTTACTATAGTGTAATCTATGGCATCAATATACTCTTTTAGTTCTACGTCATCTCCACCGTACTTGTTTAGAGACATCATTATCTCCTTCAGCAGTTGATACGCTAATTTATTGCGTACACCAGCCTATATTATTCCAAAACTTTGTATTCTTACAAATCAATATCAAACGACTTCTTTGTAAGAAAAACCCTTACTGTCATGAATAATGCCAGTAAAACCAAAAAGTATTGTAGTAGTTACTGAATCTTTCTATATTAAAGAAGTTTCTTCTTTCAATTTTTAAAACCAACCTGGTTGAGTTCTGTATATTTTCTCTCCTAACCAGTTTTTTTCATCTGCAGTTGCAAGATAATTATTCTCTATCAAAAGTAATGGAGAATTGTTATCTGCTGCCAGTGGGAACAGTGCTGTGCATTTATCAACTGACCAGATGCTATAGACCTCTTGTGAAGGACTTCCCCACCCTTAGAGACATAAAGTTTTTTACCCTTCTTATATAGGCGGTCCATTATATTCCTATTAACTTCATACCTGTCCCTTCCACTTATTTTTCACCAAACTGGCAAAAATCTTGTCAAAATTCCTGTTCAAGGTATTTTTATTAGTTACTATAAAGGCCTTCTTAACCCCTATACTTATCCACATATTTTTTCAGCTTGGCTGCATCATCATCACCACCAGATATTACTATCACCGGTATGTTGTTTTTCTGTGCATAAGGTGAAAAAGATATGGCATTTGGTAAGTCAAATACATCGTTACTAACTAGAGCCACTGCATCAACTTTTTTCTTGTCAGCCATCATGCTTGCAAGTTTTATGGAAAGGTCAGTAGCATTGCTCTCTATTAACCTATCAACCTTATATCCATTTCTCTTAAAAGACCTCTCAACCCTCTTATTTAAACTATTTATTCCTCCTATTAGGACTACCTTCTTGACTCCTAGTTTCTTCATTTGATCATATACAGGCTTCTTTATAGTATAGCTTTCTATATAAAATACCGGATATTTATTGTTATAGGCATAAGGTGCTACGGATACTATCTGGTCTATCATTTCAGTATTTACCACTATGGCTGTATCAGCCTTTTTAAATCGTTTGTCAACAACCGTATTTACAGTATCATACCTGGTATCACCCGTATAGTCAACTATATCAAATTTATCAAAGTATAACTTATCAAGCAGTTTTCCGCCGCCTATATATATAATTAAAAATATAAGTATAAGTGCTGTATATTTTATAATCTTTTTCATACTTAATTCTCCCTGCTCTATTTTTGTGTGAAATAAACACAGTTTCACTCACTACACTATTATACTATATATTGAAAATTTGTGCAAAAGCTTGTAGAAGAAAAAGATATATAGAGAACTTTTATAATTCTCCATATATCTTATTTAAAAACTATTAATCTAAACTATTAATTAAAAGCAGCAATTATACCCTTGGCTATTTGTATACCCATTGTCCTAAGTGCCTCATCTGATTTTAGCTGGTTTACATCATGTGAATTAGACATAAATCCACCTTCCACTAAAATCGCTGGTGCAAGGTATTTGAGATTACATATAGGTGGGTACCATCCCTTTACTCCCCTATTTTTCATATTAAACTTAGATAATATGCTATTTAATACCTTCTTAGCAGTATTTTTGAGCAAAGCTACCTTCACCTGTATATACTTCTACACCATTACCACTCTGTTCTCCAGTGTCCGGATTTATTACATCTCCGCCCTTATTGTAGTGAATACTACAGAATAAGACTGCCTTGCTATTATTAGAGATGTCTGCCCTATCCTGAAGTGTGGGTAGGTATCATTCTTCCTGGTCATTACTACATCGGCTCCAGCCTTTGTAAGGTAATCAGCACATGCTAGGGCTGTCTTTAGGGTCCAGTCTTTTTCCCTGTAACCATTTAGCCCAACTGCACCTGAATCCTTACCTCCATGACCTGGATCTATTACTATAGTCTTCCCCTTAATACCTTTACTTGGTGTAACATTATTATCACCACTATTGTTTCCTGGTTTTTTATTAGGCTTTTCCTTAGACTTATCTTCCGGTTTAGGATTAGTTTCTATTGTACCGCTACCTGTAGGAGCCGATTGGAAACCAGACTTAATCAGGTTAGTTACACTAGCACTTATTCCTCCACCAATCTGATAGATTGCATTTCCCTGTACTTTATTTAAAAAATTCTGAGATGCTACTGCCAGCTTATTCCTATGTGTTATCAGTATAGGACACGATTTCAATGTTGCAAATGGTCCTGCACTTACTGTATCTATTAAGCCGTTATTCTCTGCCTTTGTGACTATCAGACTGGTGATATCACTATTTCTATAAAACTTATTTATAACCTTTATATTTGTCTGGTACCTGTCATTACCATATATTCTGTTGGCCTGGCCACCATTTCTAACCACTGAGCTAATCTTATTAATAAGACTGTTTGATATAGAATCCTGGCCGCCTATATAGTATACATTATCAGCAGAATTTTTTAGGTAGTTATAAACACCACTGTTAACATAGTTCTTACTTGCAACCAAGACTGGTGCCATAGTGCTTCCTGCCCTTGAAGATATAGATAGGGCATCGGCCACACCATATTCAGTACTTACAAGGTAGGCTGTGTTCACCTTACGACTTGAAGATATCTTTTCTGCTACAGCTGCTGATAAGTCACTTGGGTTCTTACCAAAAATTCTTGCCATCTCAGCTCCTGTATTGGCCTTAATAACATTAGAAATACCCTTGGAAATATGGCTAGTATCACCAATCATGTATACTCTCTTAGGCTTTAACCTCTTTATTTCATCTAATACTGATGGTTTAATAGCTTTTGCAGATGTCAATAATATCGGTGCCTTATTCAAACTGGCAAATGGAGTTGCAATTAAACCATAAATAGCGTTTGATGAATTTACCAAAACTACTGTATCTGCCCCATTTGGATAAGAGGCCTTACTAACCTGGATAGATGTCTCATACCTATCACTACCATATAAATATGACACGTTTGCATTAGACTTAGCATAGTTGGAATCCAATTTTTCCTCATATGATAGGTCTCCTTCCTCAGCGTCAAGATATTCACTTACATTTCCATCTTGGTCTAACTTGGCCACCCCAAGCTTAATTTTCATCATTCCAGACTGGTCTTCTGATCCATCATTAGAACTGCTTGTTTCTATTTTTGAACCAGTATCACTGGCATTTACCTCATTTGCAAGACTATATGGTGTTAAAGCAGCCAAGATAGTCACAGCTAGTGTCATTGCCATAATTCTTTTCAAAAAAACTTTCATCCATTACCTCCCCAAAAACTTTCTATATTACTTAAATAAATGAGCAAATCAATACTTCTTCATTATACCACAAAAGTTACATTTTGTAACTAATTTTATTAAAAAAGACCGAATATATTATAATTTGGTATTTTTAATCACCAATTAAATATTCAGTCTTTTCAACACTTTTTAATTAAATTATAACATTCTACTTAAGTTGTAAGTAAGGGTGTGTTATTTTAAAAATAGTTCTTATTTCTTTACTACAACCTTACCATCAGCATCCCTATTTATTACCTCCTTTGGCAGGAAGTCCGTATAGAAACCACTCACGTAGCTATTCCTTAGGGGAGTTAACCTTATTCTGATCATTATATGTATACATATATAGGCTGATATCCCTATCTACTAATTTTTAGTCAAATCAGCCGAGAATTTAAACTTATTGGCTGCAACAATCTTTTATACCGTGTTCATATGAGAAATCAACAATCCTATTTACCTCTAATTCCTCTAGCCTATAAGTCGTGAATATCATAGACTTAAAGTCGTATATATTCATTACAGGCTTGTACATCTCTTCATAGTATATCTGTGGTATTACCCTATTCAAAGATGATGGGTCTATCTTTTTAAAAGTATCAACAAGTTTTTTATAAGCCTGCTCGACACTCTTGATGTCATTTGTCTTAAGATCTACTACCAGGTATACATCCTTATGTTCTTTCATAAATTCTACTACATTGTCCAAGGCCAGAGTATCATACTTCCCAATATCTTTTCACTCAAGAATTCCTTCTTAGTCGGTTTAGTATTTGCCCAAGAAAGGGGTAGTGCCAGTTCCGACAAACCCTGTCTATCATAGGAATGTAAGAGTATCAATTCATTATCAGAGGACATGGACATATCGGCCTCAAAAACTCTCAAACCCCTCTTGTAACTTGATATCATAGCCTGCTTGGAATTGGTATAGGAGTTGCCATCAACGCCACCCATGGCATGTGCTATATACCTGTTCTCACCAACCCAAGAATAGTTAAATTTTTTAGGATAGTTATCCATATATACAGTCCTATCACTTGATTGGACTACATTGACATCTAAGACCTTATAGATAAAGTCTAGGGAACGTATATGGTATCTTCCATATATTCCATTACACCGTCCATCTTTAGGACATCCTTATTTTTGGCAAACCTAACTTCATTAGACCCCTCTTTAGATAGTAGGTATATTTTTATACTTAACTTCTACTTCTCCAAAAGGCAGGAACTTGTATTCAATTTTAGTCCCAAAAATTATTGCACAACTCTAACAAGGGAACGTATACATACCATTATTAATCTTATAAGGTTTTATTCATTTGAGCAACCTTATTATTAGATTAATCTTTCCCTTATATTAGTGTTCTTGTATTCACTTATAATCTTCCTCTGACTCTGATGGTAGTGAAGCAACCTAAATAAGGCCAAGATCAATATTAGGAAATCAATAGAATCAAGGCTTTTTCTAACCCTATTTTTAGCAATTTCGTATTAAATTTTTCTAACATAAGTCCCCCACTATCATATATTAATCTTCAATTTATACTTTTTCCAATAAGTTAAAAAGTAATACCCAAATTACCGTTATAAATACTGAATAAATTGCTGATGCATAATCAGTACCGGTTATCGGCAGTATAAAGTCAGTTGTGAACCAATTATTAAATGGCAACCAAGTCGCTGTATAAATAGACTTTATATGTATGAATTTGATCAACTCATGTACGGCAGTATCTAAAAGAATTATAGCTACTGCGTTCAAACCTACCCTCTTCAATAGACTAGTGCCAAAACTTAGACCAACAATATCGCATAAAAGGTAGGCTAACATACTAATAAAGTAGATATATTCTGCCATCCGCAAGACAAAGGTCAAACTAAAAACATTCCTGTTCAAAGGTATGAATATCTGACTGATATGTGATAATATAAACATCAGTATAGATAATGAGGCCAAAGTTGACCAATTTTTAGTTCATCATTTATCCTATAGTAGTTACTTAGGATTGACCCTATAGATTTAGAGTTCAACCAACTTTTTAATATCTATCCATAAATTAGACCTGTTAAAACCATATGTATTTACTATCCCTAGGTCTGGTGTACTTTTTGTATCTTTTGTTTTTTATAGGTTTTTTGTTAAAAATGCAGGCAATAGATATACCTATCATACCCAAGGGACTTGCTGCCAGGATTGCCAACAAGCCCTCTGGGTCGGCAAGGGACTTGCTCATAAATCCACCTAAAACCGACCTATCTATGCCAATGAATGCACTTTTATCCATAGAATAACCATTTATAAAAGGCTATAAGGGTCATGATGCAAGATACCAGGATGGCCATAATCAAGAAAACATATGTTAAGGCATTGTTTTTAATCTTAAGATTCAAAAGCCCAATATAGGCCAGGGCCACCAACAAATAATCTACGGCCAAGAGTTGGTATGGTCCAGTCAGCCTGATACTATCCCTTCCCTCCATAAAAATCACAGAATACAAGATCCCTATGACAAATATGATTACAAACCTGACAAAAACCCTCTTTACTATGTCTATAATCAAGTCCCCATCAGCATAGTTTTTCTTTACAAAAAATGGTATGGACATGCCCATTATTAGTACAAAATAGGGAAGTACAAGGTCTGCAAAGGTCATACCATGCCAGGTAGAAATTGACAAGTTGCTTGAAACTGCAGATTCCATACCCTGGTTAATTATAAATAGGGCTGCTACTACAAAGATACCCCTCAATACATCAATGGCACCTACCCTCATATAGGCATATTCCTGGTCCTTTGCCTTTTTATCCAAATATAAATTTTTAATAATCTTCAAGTACTTACGTATATAAGTCTTCAGAGCAAAATTCTTCCACATCATTTACATACATTATAATATCACCTTCATTTATTCATCTTCTTCGTCAAGGTAAATACAAATTTTTAATGTTTCTCTCCTAATCTTTCTATTTAAGGATTCAAACATCTTGTAGCCCTCTATCGTATACTCCTTAACAGGATCCTTTTGGGCTACGGAGACTAGACCCACACTCTGTCTCATCTGGTCCATCAAGTCTATGTGGTCAACCCAGTAAGTATCTACTACCTCTAGTAGTATTTCTTTTTCCTGTTGGGCAAGTTCATATTCTGGAACCATCATCATCTTCAATTCATATACCCTTTTAACAATTTCCGCAGTATTGTCGATTACCTCGTCCCTAGTCATATTGGCTATATCAGGTATCAACAATGTTCCTTCTGGCATAAAAGCAGTGTAAAGACTCTTAAAATAGTTGAAATAGTTTCTTGGCTTTACGTCAATATACTTTTCAACACTTTCAACAACTGTATCCCTAGCCATCTGCATTATAGTATCTCTTAGGTCAACACCCATTAGTACATTGTCTCTTTCACCATAGATGACCTTTCTCTGCTTGTCTATTACATTATCGTACTTTAATACATCTTTTCTCTGTTCAAAATTCTTACCTTCTATACCCTTTTGGGCATTTTCTATTGCCCTAGTTGAGGGCCCTACTAGATAAGGCCCCATGTTCATCTGGCTTTAGCTTCTTACTTAATTTTTGATGGCAGCACCACCATATAACTTGATAATTTCATCCTCTATACTTACATAGAACCTGGAAACACCTGGGTCACCCTGTCTACCAGAACGTCCCCTTAGCTGGTTGTCTATTCTACGAGACTCATGTCTTTCAGTACCTAGAACATATAGACCACCTAATTCCTTAACCTGGTCTTCTATTTCCTTATCACCATTACCTAGTTTGATATCCGTACCCCTACCAGCCATATTGGTAGCTATCGTAATATTTCCAATCATACCGGCCTTGGCAACTATTTCTGCTTCTTTCTTATCATTCTTAGCATTTAGTATTTCATGCTTTACCCCCCTCTTTGTCAAGAGTCTTGATAAGATTTCTGATTTTTCGACAGTAGCAGTACCTATCAACATTGGTTGACCTGTACTGTGGACTCTTATTATCTCTTCTACAACAGCATCAAACTTTTCTTTTTCTGTTGAATATACCTTATCGTTTAAGTCCGCCCTTATTACTGGCTTATTTGTAGGTATCTGTACAACATTCATATTGTAAGTTTGTTCAAATTCATTTTCTTCAGTTTTGGCTGTACCTGTCATACCAGACAGTTTTTCGTACATCCTAAAGAAGTTCTGGTAGGTAACAGTTGCCATAGTCTTGTTGTCAGACTTGATTTCAACCTTTTCTTTGGCCTCTATAGCCTGATGAAGACCATCAGAAAACCTCCTACCATCCATTATTCTACCTGTAAATTCATCAACTATAAACACTTCTCCATCCTTGACTACATAGTCATCATCAAGGTCCATCAACTTGTGGGCTGTAAGAGCCTGGTTGATATGGTGGTAGATGGCCATATTATTTAAATTTGTGATAGTCCTTATCTTAAAGAAATTCTCAGCCTTCCTAAAACCTGATTCAGTCAAGGATACTGTGTGTTCCTTTTCATCAAGGTCATAGTCCTCTTCATCAATAGTTTTTACGAAATCATCAGCAAGATAATATAGGTCACTAATTGCTTCACCCTCACCTGATATAATCAAGGGGTTCTCGCCTCATCTATAAGTATTGAGTCAACCTCATCTATTATACAGTAGTAAAGTTTGCTCTGAACCTTAGCTTCAATATTTTTAACCATATTGTCTCTTAGGTAGTCAAATCCAAACTCTGAGTTGGTACCATAGGATACATCACAATTATATTGGAACCTTCTAGTATTTGGATCCTGTCCAGTTATGATAGTACCAACTGTCATACCCAAAAATTCAAAAACCGGCCTAACTGTATTGGCATCACGCTCAGCCAGGTAGTCATTTACTGTGATTACATGGACTCCCTTGCCTAATAGGGCGTTTAAGTAGCAAGGAGCCACAGCAACTAGGGTTTTACCTTCACCAGTCTTCATCTCTGCTATCTTACCCTGGTGTAGGACTATACCTCCTATCAACTGAACCCTATACTGTCTCATACCTAAGACTCTCTTACAAGCCTCTCTGGCAACAGCAAAGGCCTCTACTAATACATCATCAATCGATTCCCTTCATTTAACCTATCTTTTGAAGGCCTGAGTCTTATTTCTAAGTTCCTCATCTGGAAGAAGATATTTCATCTTCCATTGCCTCTATCTTATCTACAATCTTATTTATTTTTATTTCTGCATCATCTTTTTACTTAAAAACAGAATCTAAAACTGACATTATTTACTCCTTATATTTCAATTTTTATATCAAATAGAGATAATTTATCCCCCTAATAATCTTCTTCTACAGGTCTTATTTACCCACTTTCAGTAAATTTACCTACTTCGACTTCTATATTATACCATTAAATTAGATTTTTCACAAAAACTATTAGACATTTTTCATAACTTATTGTATAATATACTTACTTAAAAGAATTACATTTCTTATTAGGTATTTCTCACAAAAAGTAGAGGTTGATAAGCAACCTCTACTTTTTGTTTATAAATCTAAGATGCTCTCAATGTAGTATAATAATAGTATATAAGCTAAGGAGGTACTGCATATGTTAATCGATTTTAGTATAGAAAACTACCTTTCCATAAAGAATAGGTTGAACTTTTCACTTATTGAATCCGACGATGAAGAAGGTAGCAAAATTAAAATACATAGGCCTAATAGCTACCTTAACCTCTTGCCTGCAATCACTATATACGGATTCAATGCCTCAGGTAAGTCCAATTTTTAAAGGCTCTTGATATGGCTAAAACACAGATTGTCTTTTCAAAGATATCAAACCCGGAAAAACTAGGCATAGATATTTTCCAGTACAAGCCTTTTAAACTGTCAGATGCCTATAGGGACAAACCTACATCCTACCAGTTAAGGGCAATAGTTGATAAGTGCATATATGACTACCAGGTCAAATATGATAAAAACTCAATAATATATGAGCGACTATCCTCCTTTGATTCAGAGGAAAACCATAGCCTGCTGATAGATAGGACCTATAATGATTTTGTCTTAGATATCAAAATAGACAGAGATGTTGTTAAAATTATGGGTACCAACATATCAAAAAGGCCCCTAATAGGTAGTGTTGGTATTTTTCGATAATAGGGTTGAAAACTTTATAGATTGGGTGAAAATGACCTGATTATCATAAAGAACAACTTTGATTCCAGGGAAAAATATACAAAAGACCACTAGGTATTTTGCTTGAAAAAGGTGATATTTTCCATGCCAAACTTCTAAGGATGCTGTCTGATATCAACTATTCGAATATTAGTTCTATCCAGACCCAAACCCTTAGCCAGGCTCTCCAGGATTCTGATATAGATGATACTATCAAAAATGAAATGCGTGAATCTACCCTTTATAGCAATATAAGGCAAAAATCTGGTGGACCAGATGATGTAGACTGTGAAACCATGACCTTAAATACATTTAAAAAAGGTATTGATATGGAGGGAAATTCAAAGGACATAGTATTTAACCTATTTGAAGAGTCGGAAGGTACCATAAAGATATATGCCCTATATGCCCTATATCTATGATGCCCTATATAATGGAAAAACCCTGGTTATAGATGAAATGACATCCTATATCACCCCGTCGTTTCCCAGTATATCATAGGACTCTTTCAAAACCCTGTTGAAAATAAGTCAGGACAGTTGATTACAACTACCCATACAACAGACCTACTTGAGATGAAGAGTTTGAGACGTGACCAGGTATATATCACAGATATGGATTTCAATGAAACTACTATTTACTCTTTAGCTGATATTATGGATGTATCGAGGAGTGAAAATTTTAGAAATGCCTATCTGGCAGGAAAGTACGGAGGATTAAATTACTTTAGGAGGGAGTTACATGACTAATAAATACAAAAAAACTCTTTCAAAAGGCCAAAACCTACTATTAAGCCCCGGGCTACTGGCCTAGACCTAATAGATCCCAGCATAAATATACCTATAGATGTCTTCCATGAAAACACAAGAAAGATTCGAGACCTTCTGTTAGAAAATAAGAAGGACGATAACATACTTAGGTACTGTATTATCCTAATTTGTGGCTCCATGGACAAGTATATGCATGATATTGTAAAAATTATGCTACAAATATTCAAGGAAAAAGCTCCTGCTGGTAAGTCTTTTGACAACTTTATGATTCCAATATCTCTCTTGAAGAAGTTTGACAAAATTGAATTTGACCCTCAGGAAAAGGAAAAAATCTTGAGCGATACAATCTATGAACTTACATCAAGCTTTACTATGCAAAAGTCTTATGCCATCGATAGGAACTTGGGATATATAATAAATTTTCAATATTTGGAAAGCTATCCATCCCAGGATTTTTATGAGATTTAAAGACTTGACTAGTATTACAGCCCTAAAAAATTCGTGGATGACCTTGCTGATAGGAGAAATATAATAGCCCATGAACTGAGACTTTCAACCTAATAGTCCTGACAAACGGCCAATTGACTACGACTATGTACTTCATACCCTAAATGTAATCCAATTTATGATTGAAGCTGCCAATTACCAAATAATCGAGTCAATCAAGAATGGTCCAAAAACAAGATATAAATATGGACGAAAAATATGACCCCGTAATTCTAATCTCTTATTGAATCAAATAATAAGGTTATGCTCAAATAGTCTATATATCTAGCTTGGGACATATATACTAGAAACTAATAAATAATAGGTGGTGAAATACTTATGAACACTAATAGCGGATACAATCCTAATAAGAAATACTTTAACTCTGAGTGGTTAGACAAAATAGATAAGAGGGACCAGTCCCTTATAAATAGAGCCTTTAATGCCCTTAAAAACTCCTACTCTCCCTACTCAAATTTTAGGGTAGGTGCCTGTGTAGAAACCAAGACCAATGAATACTTTATAGGTACTAATATTGAAAATGCGTCCTTGGGCTTAACTAATTGTGCGGAAAGAAATGCCATCTTCTCTGCCTACTCACATGGCTATAGGAAGAAGGACATCAGGGCTATAGCTCTAGTATCAGAAGATAGAAACTAACCACACCTTGTGGGGCCTGCAGGCAAGTCTTATCTGAATTACTAGAACCAACATGCCCTATTATACTGACAAATGGCAAAGAACTTCTTGTAACAGATATTATCCACCTGCTACCACTAAGCTTTAGCCTAGACCTTTAAGGTTACCGGTGTGAACTCTCAAGAACAAATTTACAGTAAGCTAGACCATTTTAAAACAATATTTAAAAAGCCTTCTTTATAATATTAAAAGGAAGGCTTTTACTTTTGATCTATTATATTATTAAAATTATGTGGAAAATCTTAATAAATTTATTTACAATTCATGATTTTATCAGACTTCTCGGATAAATATCAGACTTACCCTGAATAAATATAATATCTATAGCAACCAAGTGCCCTTATCATCCTGCCTTACAAGACCATCCCTCATAAGGGTCCCCAAACTCCTCTTGAAGTTTTTCTTACTAGTGGAAAATACCAACCTAAGTTCTTCAGGGTCAGACTTATCATTAAATCTCATATAACCATCATTACCCTCCATATAGCTAAGGATATTCTTGGCCAACTTGTCTAATTCTTCCCCCTTTTCTGCCCTTGTTGATAGGCCTAACTTACCATCTTCATAGGTCTTTATAACCCTTAACCCCTCTAGGTGGTCACCCTCTCTAAGGCTAGTGTAGTATTCATCTTTTAGTATCAATCCGTAATAGTTTGGCTCGATACAAATAAGAGCTGTACCGTTAGACTGGAAACCAAATACATATCCATTACATGTGTCCCCTTTCTTTAAGGGGGCTTCCAGGCTTAAATATGGCCCCAATATCTGTTGTAGCAGCTAGCCTTCAGACTTGTCTACATAAATGTAAAAAGGATATTTTTCTTCTTCAAAAAGCTTATACTTTCTTTCCTGAATGGAACCAAGACATCCCTTTCTAGGCCAATATCTATAAAGCTACCTATTTCTGAATTATCACAAACTTCAAGTATGGCAACCTGGCCAGCCATAGCCTTTGTTTTTGAGTAGCTATCAACCTATTTTGTGAATCCTTGTATATAAAGACTTCTAGTTCCTGGTTTAAGTTTATACTACTTTCATCTACTATATTTTGGTTCGGTAAAAGTATATCATCACTCTTTTTCCTTAGTATGACCATCTAAAAATATCCGTAGTCCTTTTTCTCAAAACCTTTAACTTATTAATTTCACCTATTTTTATCAATTTCACACCTCATTATTTATATCTTCCATCCTAGTCTGCTAAAAGGTCAGCATATTGACCCCCAATTAAATCTAGCAAGTCCTTAGGACTTAATTCAACCTGGTAGCCAACCTTACCTGCACTAACTGTGATAGTTTCTATATCCTGGGCTGACTGGTCTATATATGTCGGATAAGATTTTTCATGCCAATAGGTGAACAACCACCCCTAATATAGCCTGTCACCTTGTTTATATCTTTGACATGGATCATTTTCAATATTTTTCACCACAGGCCCTTGCTGCTTTTTTTAAATTTAGATTTTCTGCCACAGGTATAACAAAGACATAGTAGCTCCTTGAACCAGCCTGGGTTACCAGGGTTTTATAGACTGTTCTCGGGTCCTTACCCAGGGTTTGGGCTGCACTTATACCATCTACATGGTCTTTGCTAACCGGATAAGACAGTTCCTTATGGTCAATTTTTCTGTATCTAAAATTCTCATTGCATTTGTCTTGACAGTTTTTTAGACATCAAACCACCCCTTTTTGTATATTGAATCTCTTTATAAGTCTCAATTTGTTTTAACTTATTTACTCTACTAAGACCACATTACCTTACTAAAACACTCCCAACACCATAGTATTTGGAAATATACTGGTTAACCCAGTACTTTGGATCCTTACTGCCATCAGGACTCCCGTATGCTGCCATATATAGATTTTTGGCCTTGATAGGAGGTATTTCTATATTTTCAAAGTGTCCATTGGTCCTATTATCTATAATAATAATCTCCCTAGCATTATATCTGGATAGGTAGTCCTTATTAGCAGAAAGAGCACCTGACAGGCTAGGTATAAATAAAAATATATATACAATCAAAACTAGACCTAGACTAGCCAAAAGTGAGTTTTCAAGTGGTCCTGTCTTATCACTGAAAAAAAGCAATAAGACAGGATATAATAGTTAATAATATCGGCACAAAAACCGGATTTTTCTCCTATTGGCAAAAGAGATATAGATAAGAAGGATATAATCCCTGCAAGAAGGTATACCTCAGCCTCCCAATTTTTATCCATATATACAAGCCTTGATACCACCAAGAGCAATATTGCAACTATCATGAATATAAGCAGGTAATTTACAAACCCATTATTTGTCGATGACATCTTTTGCAGCACCCGCATAAAGGTCAACCCCTAGACTTGAACCCATCTCTCCTAAAGACCTCCTGGAAGGAGATGACATCATTACGATAAAACCGGTCAACATACTAACCAATGATAAAATCAAGACTAGTAGGTTTTTTCTTTTCTCCTTATAAGACCTAAGAATATAATATAGTAGGATGCTTAGGATACCAATAGCCAAATTTTCCTGGGACCAACCTGACAAAAATGAGGCGATAATCATGAGCAACATCTTCCTGATACCCACCATTTGATCTTCCTCTTGATCAGAAAGGGCTATTTTTCTAGCATTAATCAAGACCATAAGGCAAATAAAGGCTTACCCAGATATACCTGCCTATACTTGATACCATTAAAAAGGTATTCCCAAACTTTGGCATAGATACCCACATAAACAGGAATACTAGTATGACTAAGACCCCATTAATTGCCTGCTGGACTATTGCTTCTTTATTCCTAGCAAAACCATAGCTAGATATCATATATGAAAATACAAAATCCCATAGAATTTATAAAATCAGCCAAACTATCTTTTAATAGCAATAAAATACCTGTTATAAAATTCCCAACTTGGTGAGGGATTTATATTTGATATTTATACCTTTCGTTGGATATAATACCTGATATTCCATCAATCTTTATCATATTCTTTTGAAAACATCCTGGCCATATCATCAACTATAAGCGGTGTATAGGAGTTCAGAGCCATCATGAGTAGAAAAAAACAAGAAAAATGGCAATCACCACGAAATAATTGATGTTCAAATTTATATTCAAATCTATACTGGGGCTGATATTTAAAATTTTTGTTTTAAATTCAATTTCAAATTAATTTTTAAATTTTATCACAACACACTCCTAAAACCTATCAGTACAAATTACTCTTGTACTTTTTACCATCATCCCTTTAAATACTTCTTCTCCAATCTATTAGGAAAACTAATAACTTATAAAAAGAGGGTTGCACTCACAACCCTCTTTACTAACTAAGTTCATATTAAAAATTATTCAGCTTCAGGTGTTTCATGCTTTTTCTTTTTAATACATCTCCAATGTTACCTATAGTATCGTCCCAACTGACATATACTGAGATAAATCTTCTTCTGGTTCTCTAGTTAATTCTCTTATTGAAAGCATCATTCTCTTGTTATCAGCATTGAACTTGATTATAGCAGCCTTAACAGTATCTCCAACATTTACAACATCTTCTACCCTGTTAACTCTACCTTCGCTCAATTCACCTATTGGTGGGTGAGGCTTCAACACCTTCTTTAACCTGTAGGAAAGCACCCTTTTCAATTATTCTTAGTACTGTAGCTTCTACTACACTTCCAACTGATACTTCATCAGCTATTAACTTCCATGGGTCCTTATCCGGATCCTTAAGAGCTAGTGCAATTCTCTTAGTTTCTGGGTCAACACTCTGAACAAATACTTCAACTTCATCACCAACATTTAGCACTGATTCAACTGATTCAACCCTTGTCCATGATAAGTTATTTATATGTGCAAGTCCTTCTACCCCACCTAAATCTATGAAGGCACCGTAAGGCATGATAGTTGTAACCTTACCCTTTCTCTTTTCACCTTCAACCAGTGAAGCAAATAGGGCTTCTCTTTCAGCCTTTATTCTAGCTCTTTCAGCTTCTCTTTCAGCCTTTATCTTAGCTCTTCTTTCTTTTCTTTCAGCATCTAATATTTCCTGGGCAACTTCTCTATGGGAAACTATGATCCTGTTCTTTCTAGGGTTAACTTCCTTAACATAAGCATCAAGGTCTCTACCAACATACTCACTAGTGTCCTTTACGAACTTAGTGTCTATCTGAGATATTGGCATAAACATTGTGTATGACTTGTACTGAACATACAGCCCCCTATCCAATGCCTTGTAAGCATGAACATTTATTATCTTACGTTCTTCTAGGGCATCTATTATTTCTCATAGGTCACTTCTCTGCTCTAACTTAAGAACAGATATCTTAATTGTAGCATCCTTATAGCTGATATTAGTAATAATACCAGTAACTTCATCATCTATCTTATAAGCTTCTTCTATGTCCTGACCTCTCTCAAGATTTAGTTCACTGACAGGTACTAATCCGTCAAAACCAACTTCAAGGCCTAAAACCAGACTATCATGGTTGATTTTTACTACCTTTTCCCGTAATTTCATCATCTACATTAATCTTGCTAAGCTCTTGCTCTTGCATATCTAGTAGTTCTTGCATAGTTAAATTATTTTCCATTGTAAAAACATCCTTTCGTCGCGTAGTATCCATATCTAATATTATAGCATATAATTAACAAGATTTTACGATAAATTGTATTTTTCTACTTTTTTCTAAATATTTTTATTATTTACAATAAAAGCAGAAGTTATTTTTCAGATTATCAGAAAATTGCTTCCTACATCTTCTAAAAAGCTTGACTTTTTCTTCAAATTGCTAATTAAATGGCATATTTTTCCAAATCTTATTTTTAATCCTTCCTTTTTCAATATCAATCATACTTCCTCATCTTCCAATAGGCTTTATAGACTTCTTCACTTACCTTAACCACTTTTCCTTTGACATAAAGGTAGTAATCCTATTTATCTGTTGTGTAATCCTACTTTTTGCTCTCTGATTCTAGTTTTTAGCGTAAAAAGGAGGACTTCTACCTGGCGTAAAAATGTCCTCCTAGGTTAAAAACTAATACTATATACTATTTTCTACTTCTTTGGTTTTTGATAAAATTTTATTGCTATGTGTATGTAATTACGAAGACACTCTTAACTCAGAAGCAATTTGCAAAATATGATATACATTCATTTATTTTTCCTTCCTCGTATAAATTTCCAATAAGCAGAATATGGAATAACCGTAGCAAACAGAAGATAATATTTATTAGCAAACATATCAGGGCTCCTTTTTGCATTGAAATGAACAGGAATTTTCTCCGGGAGAAATATGCAACAATAAATATTACAACAATCATTAACATCAACACCAAGACATCTTTTTAACAGCCCAACTTTCATACTAATTTTCCCTCCTTAAACTAAATAAAATTTGACTTGCTAACTTTTTATAAACTTCGCTTGAAATAACAAGTAAAAGTAACTGATATTATCTGCAAAACCAGTGTTATCGGAAGATTTAAAAACCAATTAAGAGGAATTGGTGTAATGAGTGCAATTATCCCGACAAGTCCAGACACACAACAGGCATGCTCTGCTTTACAACCATCATCTCGCTTTCCCATTCATAATTTGAATACTTTTTATTTAGGGAAATTCCTATCACTGTTATAAGAGACAGAATAGCATATAGGAACAATTATTAGGTTAATAACTTGAATAAAGTTCATATCAAGTTTTAGCATAAATGCAAATATGGAAATCATATACCCCCATCAAATGAAGTGTAAGGTTTACAGCTATCTTGGAATTTAAGATCATTTTTACCTTAACAGGAGAGCTTTTGCAAAATCCAAATGTTTTTCCTTCTAAAGATATCGCTGAAGCTGCCGGGCAACTGAGCGAGAGCATAGATGCAATAAATAATGGAGCAAAATTTGAGAGATATTCATTTATATTTTCTATTCCTGAAGACTCTCCTATTTGTTCTACAGAATTAAAAAGCAAAAATATACTAAAAACACATAAAAGTATTACACCAAGGCCTGCATTCAAGACCGCCATGTACGAGCTTAAAAAGCGTCCCATTTCTTTTATACAAGGAAAAATATTGATTTTTCTATTATAATATTTTTGTTATCACAATATCTTGATGTTGTTTTAGCAAGAGTATTAAGCAATCCATACTTCATCGAAACAATTTTTACAAATATATAAAAACTGCTGTTGAAAAAGCAATAAATGATCCCACTCCAATATACATTGAAAAATTTGTGTGTTGCATGAATAACCCAGATATTGGATACAGTTCAGTAATTTGCTTTAGAAAAGCATGATCTCAATGCTCTCTTCATTACCTGATTTCATGCTGACACTGCAATATATCCAATTATACCTATCATTGCAAATGAAAAGATTAGAGCAATAACATTTTTCTTCTTAAAAATAAGATGAAATAGCCACAACAATGATTCCCATACATGCTGCTATGCACATAGGTATCAATGGAACAAAAATCATGGAGGTAAAAATACAATATAATCTGCAATACATTTTAAGTTTCCGTTTAACACCCAAACAATGCCTCCCGAAGCATAAATATAAATCCTATTAAAAAGTTCAATAAATACATAAACATAAACTTGCTACTTATAATGTCTGAGCTTTTTAAAGGTAGCGATAAAAGCGTTTCCATATCACGACTACCAAATAAAATTCCATTAGTATAAAATATTGTCAAAAATAATATTGAAAAAAACTTGATACCGCAACCATATAAGCTGTATCAATTCCTGCTGTCCAACTTGTACAAGTGTTTTTGGCTGTCATAATATTATAGACACAGAAAAATATAGCAAGAGTTATTATTCCAAAACTTGCAATCACAACAGAACTTTTGCTTTTTTTATTTCTTGGCTCTCTAATTTCGTTGATTGGAAAAATTTATCAATTGGGCTCTAATTAGTATCCAAATTTTGCTCATTATCTTGTACCTCCATGAAAAAGTTTCCAAAGTTTTTATCACCTTTGACTTCTTCTGTATTTTCCGCTTGCGATTAACTTTCCATTTTTTTATAATTGCAATTTTATTACATAATTTTTCTGCAACATCCAAAACATGTGTTGAAAAAGAAAATAGCTCCTCCATCTAACACGCATTCGTGCATTACTTTTCTTTAGTAGAAAAGCTGCTTTTGGATCAAGTCCTACAAAAGGTTCATCTAAAATTAGTAACTTTGGAGAATGCACCAGTGCAGAAATAATCGCTGTTCGTTGCTTCATACCATGTGAATACGAAGATATCATCCCCGAAAGATGCTTAGTCATTTCAAATAAATCACTATATTTTTTTGAATTCTTTCTCTGCGTATTTCAGTAGAAATTTCAAATAAATCTGCAATAAAATTGATGTACTGAAATCCCGTCATATGTTCATATAAGTCTGGATTATCCGGAATGTATGCCATCATTTTTACAAATAACAGGCTCCTCTTTAATGGAATGCCCATCAATCGTTATACTTCCATTCTCAAAATCATGAATCCCAACTACTGCTTTTTATTGTTGTAGTTTTTCCAGCTCCATTTGCACCAATGAATCCATAAATATCTCCAGGCTGTACTAAAATGGATAGGTTATCAACAACTTTTTGTCTCCGTAAAATTTACTAAAATTATTAATCTCTAACATGCTTTTACCTCCATTGACAATTTTGTCAGTTATTCTTTGAAATAATACCGATAGCTTGTTTGGCATTAGCTATCGGAACATTATTATTTTTACAAACACTCTATTCTTTTTCAATTGCTAAAAGTGCATTTTAAAGCTTTGTTCAAGCATTATCTTAAATGCGTTTAAATACTCATTAACAGACTCTTTTTGAATATCTTATACTTATGTTATTTTGAAACAAAAACATAAGCTGTCATAAGAAATTCCGCTGTTTCAGACGGATATTTTTACAAAAAGTGTTTTTTCTGATATTCCTTGGTTTATTATCCTTTCAAAATATATTGTCAGTTTTTTTCAATAATCTTATGGGATAATTTATCTATCATATATCGATTTTTTCTTCAAGATCAACTGTTTTTGTAACTCTGTTCCCTCTGCTGAAATATTTTCCGAAGATATAATTGTGGCATCTATAAAAAGCTCTAATTTTTTCAATGGCGGTTTTATCTTCATCATAGACAATAACATGAATATCTTTCAATAATTTATCTGAATATTGTTCCACAAGACAATATAAGATATCTTCTTTATTTTTTTAAAAGTGATAGTACAGCAAGCCTCTTGATATATTTACTTTGTCAACAATATCCTGAGTTGTTGTATTAGTATACCCTTGCTCTATAAAGAGTAGCATTGCAGCATCCATAATTTCAGCACGTCGTATTTCCGGTTCTTTCACATCTCGCATTTTATCCCTCCCTATTATTTATATAATACATCCAAACTGACATATTGTCAATTGATTTTAATCTTGTTATTATATGATTTTTCATAGTCTTTTTCTTAAACTCTTTAGCTTTTTCATGTTTTTTATACTCAGTTTGATTAAGTCACTTTGACTTTTTGGACTTTGTGACTATAAGCCCACTCATCCTTTATGTAAGCCTTGATATTAGGTTTCTGTGCGTCAGGCTACGATTTTTGCTATTGCTTCTTCTCGCCATCACCTCACGGTGATAACCTTGCAAGTTGCTATGAGGTTCGTCGGCAACTACGCCCTACGTGGACTTTCACCACAGACTGACGGCATGCCCGTCATATTACTACAAAAAGGAACCCAGCTAGTCACTCGGTTCCTTTTTATCTAGTATTGCTTTATTAAAATTTTGACCAAGTCAAAAATAATAGTTTTATATTTTTAACCCTCATATAGGTTGCTAGATTGGTACTTGTCATCACAAGTAACATCTATACCCAATTTTCTAAACACCTGCTCATCATCCTTGTTTAGGATAACAGTAGAATGTGCCTGGGCACCCTCTAGGTCAGATAGCTTACTCATGGCAAACTGGGCAAGTGTATTTGTTACCGCACTTATACTCAAGGCCATCAAAACCTCCTCTGCATCAAGGGATGTGTTCCTACTCTTAAACACATTCTTCTTTAGGTTTAACATGGGTTCTAAGACAAGTGGTGATATCAGGTGGATATGGTCTTGAATATCTGCCAAAACCTTGATGGCATTCAATATTGCGGCAGCTGACCCTGTCATAGTCTTAGAAAACTTTCCTGTAATGATTCTACCATCAGATAACTCCAGAGAAACTGACTGACAATCTTCAAATTGACAGTGGTCCTTGCTATACTGTCTAGCAACATTGACCACCTTCCTGTCCTCACCCTTAAGGCCAAGCTCTTCCATTATCATCTTCATTCTTGAAACGGCTTCCTTGTCCAGGTTGCCTTTCTTATAGTCGCATAGGGTTTTGAAGTATCTCCTGATAATTTCCTGGATAGCGGCTTCTCTTACCACTTCATCATCTATAATACCAAAGCCTACCCTGTTTACACCCATGTCAGTAGGTGACTGAAATACACTTTCTCTTCCAGTTATTTTTTCTATTATCTTCTTCAAAACAGGGAATAATTCCAAGTCCCTGTTGTAATTTACGGTAGTTTCACCATACTTTTCTAAGTGGAAGGCATCTATCATATTTACATCCTTTAGGTCAACAGTAGCAGCCTCATAGGCCATATTTACCGGATGCTTGAGTGGTAGATTCCATACTGGGAAGGTTTCATACTTGGAGTAACCTGCAGTTATACCCTTTTTATTTTCATGGTAGAGCTGGCTTAGACAAGTTCCTAATTTACCACTATTTGGTCCAGGTGCCGTCATTACAACTATTGGCTTTGTAGTCTCAATATATGGATTTATACCAAAGCCCTGGTCACTAACTATCAAGTCAACATCAGTGGGATATCCACTAGTTGGACCATGCCTATATACCTTTACGCCCCTTCTTTTCCAGCTTGTTTATAAATATTGTAGCAGCAGGCTGGTTTTCATACCTTGTTATTACTACTGAATTTTACATCCAGGTCGTATCCTCGTAGATCATCAATCAGCCTCATAACCTCCATATCATAGGTAATGCCAAGGTCTCCCCTGACCTTATTCCTCTATGTCCCCTGCATATACACAGATTACTACCTCGACTTTTTCTTTTATATGACTTAGTACCTTTATCTTGGCATTCTCATCAAATCCTGGTAATACCCTCTTGGCATGTAGGTCACCGATTAGCTTACCACCAAATTCTATATAGAGTTTATCATAGTTATTAACTCTTTCCAGTATATACTTGGACTGTTCTTCTAAATATTTCTCATGATCAAAAGCCTATCTTCATTCTTATCCTACTCCCATCTTTTTATAATCTCTATAAAAAAACACTTGACAGGACGAAAACATTTATACTAAAATAGAATTCCATCACAAATTCTAACGCATGCAGCTTCGGCTGTGTGTTTTTTGTAAAAAAATAACTTAAGTATTTATTATACAATTACCATAAAAATTTTACAAGTTTTTATACAGAAAAAGTAGCTCCTACTTTTCAAAAAAAGAAAGTATTTCTTCCTCCAAAAAGCTCTCCCTATGTCCTTAATCCCCTGACATGACCTCTTCCCTAGAAAAATTTTTTCTTCCAGTTCTTCATCGGATAATTCCATCAATAGGGTATAAAACTCTCCAGCTATAAAAATTGAATTTCTCGTCTTATCTATACTAGAAAACAATAGATCTTCTGCTTCACCCAACTTACCTTGAAAGAATAACCTCTTAACACTAATCAGGGTTATCTCCTCCATAGGCGTATAGACCAACTTAAAAATCATTCAAACTACTATATTTCTTGCCTAAAAGTTCCTTAAAGACCATCTCTTTTTGACTTTCCAGCCTATCTACTAGCCCCATACTATAACCTCCTATAAATATTAATCCCCAGACAGGGTCTAGGGATTAATAAAATACATCTCTTATTTATCTGTTTTTTTGATTATAACCAATAAGACTTAATTAGACCTAAGTCCTACAAGTATCAATAATATTCTATTTCTTGCTATCATCTGTTAAAACTTCTTTTATACCCTTAAATGTACCCAAGAAGTTAACTGCATCTGATGGAAGAACAAGCTTAGAAGATTCGCTTTCACCCAGCTTAACCAAGGCTTCCATAGACTTAAGAGCAAGTATATTATCATCTACATCAGATTCCTTCATGGCACTAAATACCATCCTAAGACCTGCTGCACTAGCTTCTTGAGTCTGAACAATAACTTTAGCCTCACCCTCTGCCCTGGCCTCAAATGTCTGTCTGATTGCTGAAGCTTCACCTTCTGCTGCTAGAATCTTAGACTGTTTTTCACCTTCTGCTTCTCTAATCATAGCTTCCTTCTTTGCTTCAGCCTTTAGTATAGCAGACTGCTTTTTCACCCTCTGCTATAAGGATCTTAGACTGCTTTTTCACCCTCTGCCTGCAAGATTGCTTCTCTTCTTTCTCTCTCTGCACGCATCTGTTTTTTTCCATGGCAGCCTGGATATCTCTAGGTGGCATGATATTTTTTCAATTCAACCCTGTTAACCTTGATACCCCCAGATATCTGTTGCTTCATCCAAGATTGTTCTCATCTTGGCATTGATCAAGTCTCTTGATGTTAGAGTTTCATCCAAATCAAGGTCACCTATTATATTTCTTAAAGTAGTCGCTGTAAGATTTTCTATGGCAGAAATAGGGTTAGCTATCTCAAACACGTAGCTCTTTGGATCTGTCACCTTATAGTAAACTACTGTATCTATCTGCATTGTTACATTATCCTTAGTGATAACCGGCTGTGGTGGGAAGTCAACTACCATTTCTCTCAAGTCTATCATATAGGCCATAGAATCTACGAAAGGAACCAAGAAATGTATACCTGTCTTTGCTTCCTTGTGGAACTTGCCCAGCCTCATGATTATACCCATCCTCGCCTGCTTGACAATCCTAATACACCTGATGGCTATAAATAATATTATTAAAATAAACAAAAAGTAAAAAATTTTTCCAAATATTATTCCTAACATAATGTAAGTACCTCCTAATAATACTAAAATAAAAACTATTTTTTTCGTTACTAGCAGCTTGACACCTTCAACGGCTACTACCCTTATCTCAGATCCTACTTCAATAGTTTCACCTGTTTGAGATATAGCTGTCCAATCCTCTCCCTTAACCTTTACTAAACCAGGCTTATAAGGGTTTATCTCACTTAAAACTATTCCTTGCTTGCCAACTACTGCCATTACATTGGTATCTATGCTTGTCCAGGCATTTTCTTCATCGCTCCTATCCATCCTTATTAGCTTCTTAGTCGCTATTAAAAGTAGCAGACCTGACACTACTGCAAAGACCAATAGTTGCACTAATACACTATCGACAAAGAAAGACACTGCTAGGGGCACATAGGGCACCTATAGAGAACCAGACCATGGTAGGGCTAGAGTAGCCGCTTCACCGATTGCAAAGGCTATGGCAACTATTACCCATATAACTTTCATACTTAATCCAAACAAGTCAATACCTCCTCTAATTGAATTATTGTAGTTAAAACAACATAATTATATATATTAATTATACATCAATTTCATAACTTTGGGAATTATTTTTATTAAATCACCAGGGCTGACTGTAAAGCTATCCTTGTATATAAGGTCTCCACACAAAACCATGCAGATAAACGCCTTGCAGGCAGCTTTCAAAAGGTTCATATCTAGCAGCTAGACTGGCAATTATTCCTGTCAGACAGTCTCCCATACCACCCCTGGCCATGCCCTCATTGCCAGTAGTATTTGACAAGTGACCTTGTCCCATCAGTAATAATTGTGTTCTTACCCTTTAATACCAGGACAAGCTTATTTTCTCTTGCATACTTTTTAGCATAATAAAGTCTATCCTCTTTTATAAGGTCAGCATCTACCCCTATCAACCTAGAAAATTCCCCCATATGAGGCGTTAAAATATACCTATAGCTGTCCTTTAGATCAAGGTCCTTAAATAAACTTATAGCATCTGCATCTACTACTATTGGCAGCTTAGTTTTACTTGATATATAGGATAGGATATCGGTACTTGACTGGTTTATACCCATGCCAGGTCCTATTGCTATTGAATGGGATGTTTCTAGTAATTTATCCACTCTAGCCTGGTCCCCATAATTGCAGGTCATGGCCTCTATCAAATTATGGGCCAATACAGTTTGGACATCTTGGTCAGATATCAAAGTAACTAGGCCTGCTCCAGCTTTTACTGCAGCCTCTGTAGCCAACCTGGCAGCCCCATAAAATCCCTTAGAGCCAGCAAAGATACAAACTCTGCCAAAGTCACCCTTGTGGGCTGATAGGCTAGGTCTGTCAAATACCAGGTCCTCATTACTAACAAACCTATCTTTCAAACCGACTTCTTCTAATATATCTTTCTTACATCCCTAAAGCTTTCCACATAAACCTTACCAGTATACTCTTGGGAACCATAGTTCAAAAAACCCTTTTTATAATAATCAAAACTAATAGTATAGTCACACCTTAGGGCTATGCCAGGGTCATCCTTATCAGAAACCGGCAGGCCTATATCAGGGTCCAGACCTGATGGCGTATCTATAGCTATTATCCTGGTCTTATTTTTTGCCCTATACGAGTTTATTGCTTCAAAGAGGGGTCTATACTTTGATGCTACCGGCCTATTTATACCTACACCAAAGATGGCATCTATCAAGATGTCATACTTGTCCATTTTAGTCATAAAGGCTTTTCAACCTCAGACTCCAGGTCGGCTATATCATTGTAATACCTAATCCTAAGTCCCAACTTGTCTACAATCTTGTAATTGATATGGGCAGACTTGCTCATCTTGTCGGGATTCCCAACAAATAGTATATCTACCTCCCTGCCTACTGCTTGTAGCTTTCTTGCCAAGACAAAGCCATCACCACCATTATTGCCACTACCACACAAGATACCTAGTTTCCTAAAGGGAAGGCCTGAGAAAATATTTGAATCAAAGTTTTCAAGGTCAGTGTCCCTTATCCTTTCTTTTGCATCCTTGTATATTTTTTTTTCTATCTCTAGAATCCTATTAAATGCACTGGTAGCTGCATTTTCCATCAAGACAAGTTCACTTATACCATATTTTTCTACGCATGCCCTGTCTACCTTAGCTGTTGTAGTCTTGTCTCCGATATAAATAGCCAAAAAAATCACTTCCTTATCTTTTTAATCCATTTCCTTGTACAAGTGACCGGTATTATAGGTCCTCTTTAGTCTATTAGCTCTCCCTTTGACCAAGTATAAAGCCTTTTAATATTGCCCCTGACCTCATCCTGGTCCTCAAAGTTAAAAACTATATCATAATTGTCTATCCCTAACATTGATAGACTATCTAGGTCATCTACTAGATTTACTATTTCATCAGAATAAATAGTCGTCCTACACTCTGGACTCTGGGCTAGCCTGTACCTATGCCCCTCATTTGATTCTAGATAATATATACTCTTGTTGCATAGGGCATCCCTCTTATTTTTTTTGCAGTCCTTGGTTAAAACCCCCATTGGACAGTACTCACTTATCATCATTTCGTTGTTGCCGTATACTACATACTCGGTTTCATATGCCTGTCCATAAAGTTTATCCATACCTCTTAACTGGTTTAGGGATACTTCTTGTGACATACAGATCCTACTGGCACCTATAGAAGCGTAATAATCTAAGGACAGGTCGTTCATTACATTTAACCAAGGGGCCACCAGAATTTTCTTGTCAGGTAAGTGGTTCTTGGCCCAACCTATCTGGCCATAGCTAGAAATCCTAAAGCCCTTTAGGTATGCCATATCTTCCTCATCCAGACTTGACAAGACCTTATAGACCCTTTCCTCATCAGTTCTTATAATTCTAGGCATATAGTAGTATATATCCTTGCCTGCTTGCCTAGATATATCTATGGCCTTGCCCAGGCTGGCTATATCCTAGTAGATATCTCCTATATTATATTCTGAGACTTGCCTGCAATTGGTCTAGGGTTTCCACAACTAATGTTGAACTTAGGCCCTTGTTTTTTGTCAAGTATCCTATCTACAAGTGGAGTCACCAGCTTCTTTTTCCTGGTTACCACATTTATCGTAGGTCCTCCCTTGAACTTTAACCCTCTGCCCTAGAAATCTCATCTATAGCCAACCTCCTAAGTGTATTTAAACCACTTATAGGCATACTGGCCTTGCCATCTATATTACACTTTATTTCCTCTAGATAATAGGGTGTATTCCCTAATTTTGACAACTGGTTAATCGCTTTTTCTTGACTTATAGGAACCTTTATAGCTTCTTCAAGAAGAGAATCTCCATCAAGTTTTACCCTATTTCCCCTATCATCCCAAACCTTTAGACAGGGATGCTGACCAACCTTTAAGTCAAGTTCCATATAAAGGGTCTTTTCACATATTCATGTCCTGGTTCATAGGTCTTTTTCATCCTATCCAAAAGCTGACCATCACTGGTCTTAAATACCTGGGTTCCAGGCTTAATCTTACCTATATAGTCAATTTCTACACTCTCCCCAGGAAGGCCAATGGTCCTTATATCTTTACCAAGTATAATTCTACCTACTGTTCCACCACCTATACTCAGGCCATCACCCTTTTTCAAACTTGCTTCCAGCCTTATCTTTAGCCTTTTTGACTTGCTATTATAGGCCTGGACCCGACCTACATATAGGCCCCTGTTATTAGGTTTAGAAGAGTTCATTATATCTCCCCCAGTCTGTCCCAAAAGGTAACCCCTGGTAAACTTCCTATTAAATATTACATATAGGTCTTCTAGGCTTTCATCAGAAATGCCTGACTTACCATTTTCAACATAGTTCAATATAGCATCCCTGTAGGAACTAACTACGGTAGCAACGTACTCTGGCCTCTTCATTCTTCCCTCTATCTTAAGGGATAGGACATTAGTATCTATTATCCTCCCAATGTCTTCTATAGTGTTAAGATCTCTAGGACTTAATAGGTAGTCCCCCTCCACATCTTCATACCTGTCTTCATCACTATTGAATAATCTATACTTCTGCCTACATGGTTGGGCACATCTACCCTGTTTCCGACCTGGTCCCCAGGACTGAACTCATATAACACTGGCCCGGAATATGATACACAAAGGGCCCCATGCACAAATATTTCTATATCAGCCTGGCAGTGGTCAGTTATCATTTTTATCTCTTCTACATTTAGTTCCCTGGCCAAAACAACCCTCTTAAAACCTACGGACTCTAAATACAGGACATCATTTAGAGAATGTGCTGCCATTTGGGTGCTGGCATGTAGTTCAAAATCGGAAGGATGTCCCTAATCCTCTTGGCCATACCAATATCTTGTAGTATAAGGGCATCAACGCTTATAGAATAGAGGTATTTTATATAGTCTATAAAGTCTTCCATCTCTGACTGCTTTATAAGGGTATTTACCGTCACAAATACCTTTGCAATCCCTAATATGGGCATATTCAACTGCTAGCCTTAACTCATCATTATCAAAATTATTTGCACTGGCCCTGCATTACAAAGACCTTACCGCCCAAATATACTGCATTTGCCCCATTTTGTACAGCTGCCCTAAGGGCCTCCATACTCACCAACCGGAGCCAAAAGCTCTAAATTTTTATTCATACTTCCTCCATACCTTATTTTTAGATCATATCTATTTTTCACATATAAGACTCTTTTTATATATAATATTAGTCGTTGATTCGACTATAAATATTAATACCCCTATTAATATTATACCGACAAACCTTTAAAAAGACTACTAGCCGAATGATCTAGTAGTCTCTAAATACTTGCATATGATCTTCTAATCCATACACTATTTTAAAAATAGACTAGTGAAAGACCATTTACTTGTTAGTTTTATTCTTTAATTCTTCATAGTTTAACTTTGCAGGTTATAGGCCTTGTTTTTGGAATTCAGCAGCCATATTTTTCTGCAACTGCCACCTTGTTTTCCATTTCCTTGACCTTCATTTCAAGAGACTTGACAATCTTATCTACATCTCCACCTACTTGTCCACCCGATGTTTCTAACTTTTTAATAGTTTCATCCTTGGATGCCAAGTCTGTTTCAACTTAGAAATCTTTATCTTTAGGTCTGCTATTTTTGAGTCTGCCTCTTCTAGCTTTTAAAAAGTACATTATCAAATTCCTTTTCAACTTCTTCATTCTTGTTTGAGTCCGTCTCCTTCATCTGGTAGATTTCCTTCTTTAGTTCTTCTATTTCACGGTCCCTATCGAATAACTCTGCTCTATATTTACAGAAGTAAGTATAGCGGCACTAGTCTTACTAAGAGAAGGCTGCCTTGCTATATTCTTCAACTCTCCATCTATATACTTGGCAACCTTAACTATCTCTGCCTCGTTCTTTTCTCCTGCTATCTGGTAATCTACACCATCTATCTTCACACTAACTCTATTCATATCCACACTCCTATTTATACATGTAATAAGAAAAATAAATTCACATCATAGGCAAACAAGTGACTTTTCAAATATTATCTTTATTTAACCTTGCCCTATAATGTCATATATCATCATTGCCTCTTACCATTATAACATAAAAAGAGCTAGTATAATAGTAGGTCTAAACTTATTGTATCAGATATTTCTAATCCAGTCTGACCCAACCTTATATGGTCACCTTCTTGTATAATATGTCCACTTTCTATATAGCTATTGATTATTTCAATATTTTTCTCTATACTTGTCTTCGTCTATTTTTCTTGAGCCTATCCAAATACTTGGTCCTAGATATGCCCTCAATCTTCCTTAGTCCCAATATTAGGTATTCATTTAATTTTTCCCGGTTGCTTATTGTCTCCTCAAAGTCTATAGGTCTCTCGCCAGCATCAAGCTTTTTGTAGTAGTTGAACATGTTCTTATAGTTGGTATACCTCTTGCCTCCTAAGTAACCTGATGCACCCAGGCCTAAGCCGTAGTATTCCCTATCATCCCAATAGATTAGATTGTGTCTACACTCCTTATCCTGCTTGGCAAAATTTGATATCTCATATTGGCCATATCCCTTATCTGCCAGGTAGTCAATAGTATACCTATACATTTGGACATATTCATCCTCATCATAGTCAGTCAGGCTTCCATCCTCATACATATTGAAAAACCTAGTTCCCTCTTCTATTATTAACGAATAGGCTGATATGTGGTCTGGCTCCAAAGAGACAACCCTCTCAAGGGTCTCCCGCCAATCCTCAAAGGTCTGCCCCTGGAAGGCAAACATGAGGTCTATATTTATATTGTCAAATCCAACTAACCTAGCCAACCTATAAGACTCCAGAAACTCCTCATAGGTATGGATCCTCTCCAAAAACTTTAATAAGTGGTCTTGACTAGCCTGGAGGCCTATACTCAACCTATTTAAGCCTCCTGCCTTCATAAGCTCTAGCTTATCCCTTGTAAGGCTGCCTGGGTTGGATTCCATAGTATATTCTCTTAGCTTCGATAGGTCTACATTTTCACCTATAATTGAAAATAACCTTTCTAACTGACCTGCTGATAATATACTGGGAGTGCCCCCACCTATAAAAATAGTCTCAATATCATCAATTTGGCCACCAGCCTTATATAGGCTAAATTCTTTGTCCAGGTAAGACAGGTAGTCATCTATCTGGGTTCCATTTCCTACAAAGGATGTGAAGTCGCAGTATCCACATTTTTGCACAAAAGGGTATGTGTATGTACAAGCCTCTAGTCTTCATAAATTCCCACTCCAAAATTAAAACAACTAATATGGTCCAATAAAGCCCACCCCGGCAAAAAGGACCCTCCTATAATCTTATAAAAAATGGCTAAACTGCAAGTCTCTACAATTTAGCCATCTAGATTTCATTTATTACTTGGATTTAACCAAATTATATATTACAGTATCCTACTACTGTGTAGTTAGCTGGTATACCATAATCCTTGTCTAGGTTATCAAATCCCACTTAGAATCAAACATAGTAACGTCTAGTATTACACCGAAGTATAGCATCACGATACCTGCATCTATCTTGTTTAAGTAGCTTCCTCTGTAGTCTTCGCTATCTATAGCTAGCACAACCTTACCACCATCAACTATAAATCTCCATGGCTGCTTGTTAAGAGCTGAAGGAGCCATTCTAGCATATGAGAATGCATCTAGTAGGGCTCTTTCTTCAGAGTATTTCTGAAGTAGCTGCATTACCTTGTTCTATATAAACCATTTCTTCAAGACTAATTCTTTTCAGATCCAGTATTTGCAGTAGACATATTAGACTTAGAATAGTTGTCACCAGTCTTAGCTTTATGCTCAACCTTAACTTCCTTTGATCCATAACCTAAAGCTATTAGGGCTACTACTTCCTTGTCAGTTTCTAGACCAAGAGTCTTCTTAACCATATCCCTATCAGAATATGATGCCCAACAACTATCATGCCAAGATCTCTAGCCTTTAATATTGCTCTTTCACCCTACATAGCCTGCATTTTTCTAAGTGCTGTGGCTTGTCTTCTGATATCAATACCAGGTAGTTTGGTGCTTCTATCATTACACCCTGGTAACCTGCTATACCATATAGACGCTTGTAAGTGTCATCACCAGCAAAGAACTTAGGTTCAATAACTATTGATGAATCTAACTACTCACAATCCTTGATATAAGATTCTAATTCTAAAAAGTGCCTTAGTATCTACTGGTGTTTTCCTTAAAATGTCTTACTGATCTTCCATTCATTATTAATGACTTATAATCCATGTCAAACCTCCAAATATTATTGTTTTTGTATTTTTCTGGCCATCTCTAACAGCCTTTTCTTTCTCGTTGAGCTGGGGTTGGGATATAACTTGGCACAATAGGTTTTCTAGCAGGATGCCAACTTCTTTACCTCTAGCCAGGCCCTCATCGATAATATCCCTACCACTTATTTTGTAAGTGAGAAACAGAAAAACACTCTCCTGTTTCTATTATATCATTAAATAGATTGAAAATTAAAGCTCGATATTTGCATATTTTTTTCAATAATTTTTGCATAAATTGCGTACTTAGCCAAAATATTATCCTTAGCATCCCTCAAAATGTACTTTATGGTAAGCCTTAAATCATCCCTAGTAGCATTTTCATTTTAATAAATCTTCATACATATGATCCCTTAGGGCATTCCATATAAAGAGGGTCTTTTTCCATATCCTTTTTTTGAGTATTTAAAGAACTTCAAGAGGGCCTTTAAGTCTCCCTCATAATGGCTAAATATAATGGCTCTTTTGGCCGCTTGTAAATATTCCTCATGGGAATCTATATCTTCTAGGATCATTGCCCTGGTCAAATCTTCTTCGTCAAAGCAAAAATCTCCAAATAAGTAACTTCTTATATCCAGGTCATTTATCAAACTTAATTTATTGGTATTAGCCCTTATTATACCCTCAAATTCAGTATTTATTCTCTCCATAGAAACCTTTTTCAATATTTACAGAATTTCTTCTTATGGAGTCCATGGTTTCACCCTCTATATCGAAGAACAGCTTGACAGAAAAACCTCAAAGCCCTTAATATCCTCAGGGCATCCTCATTAAAATCTCTTGTCTGGATTTCCCACACACCTAACCAGCTTCTTTTCAATATCATCTAGACCACCGAACTTGTCCACCAGACCTACTTGGTCATTATAGGCCATGGCATTGATGGTAAAGTCCCTTCTGGATAGGTCATCTTCTAAGTTTTTGACTATATGATACGGACCTTGGTCTCCTCATATCAAGATAGTCACCATCTAACCTATAGGTGGTCACCTCAAAGGCTTCATCATCTATCAAGACAGTAACTGTCCCATGTTGGATACCGGTTGGTATGGTCCTTGGAAATATATTAACTATATCCTCAGGAAGGGCATTTGTGGTGATATCCCAGTCATGGGGTATTTTCCCCATAACTGAATCTCTCACACATCCTCCAACTACAAAGGCCTCATATCCTGATGCTTGTATTGCATCTATAACCTGACTTGCCCTCGTAGGAATTTCAATTTTTATCTTCTTCATATCCTTAGTCATTTTAGTCATCCAATTTAAGTACAGACATAAAGGCCTTCTGAGGAACTTCAACATTACCAATCTGCCTCATCCTCTTCTTTCCTTCCTTCTGCTTTTTCAAAGCTTTCTCTTTCTTGATATATCTCCACCATAACACTTAGCCAAAACGTCCTTCCTATAGGCTGCAACAGTTTCTCTGGCTATGATCTTGTTACCAACAGCTGCCTGTATTGGCACTGGGAACTGGTGTCTTGGAATTTCTCCCTTTAACTTTTCACACATAGCCTTACCCCTTACAAAGGATCTTGACTCGTGTATTATAAAGCTTAGGGCATCGACCTGCTCCTTATTTATTAATATATCCATCTTAACGAGGTTGGAAGGTACATAACCCTTCATTTCATAGTCTATAGACCCATAACCCCTGGTTCTTGACTTCAGTGCGTCAAAGAAGTCGTATATTACCTCATTTAGTGGTAGCTCATAGTGGAGCATTACCCTGGTATCATCTATATATTCCATATCCTTCATAGAACCTCTTCTCTCCTGGCATAGCTCCATTACTACACCTACATAGTCCTTAGGTACTATGATATCACTCTTCACTATAGGCTCTTCAATCATCCTAATCTCTGTCGGTTCAGGTAGGTTGGCAGGGTTCTGTATCATTAATACCTCGTCATCCAACTTTGTAACCCTGTATATAACGGACGGGGCTGTAGTAATGATATTAAGGTCAAACTCCCTCTCCAATCTTTCCTGGATAATCTCCATGTGAAGCAGACCCTAGAAACCACACCTAAATCCGAAGCCTAAAGCAGCTGATGACTCAGCTTCAAACTCTAGGGCAGCATCATTAATCTGTAACTTTTCCAGGGCATCCCTTACATTTTCATATTTTTCTCCTTCACCTGGATAGATACCACAGTATACCATCGGTGTAGCCCTCTTATAACCTGGTAGGGGCTGGTCAGTCCTATTATTAGCATCAGTTATAGTATCACCTACTCTACAAGACCTGATATCCTTTATACTAGCTGCTATATAGCCAACATCACCTGCAGATAGCTCTGGTAGCTCAGTGGCATTTGGTGCCATTACACCAACCTCTGTAACCTCGAACTTCTTCTTGCTGTTCATCATCTCTATAATCATGCCCTTCTTGACACAACCGTCAAAGACTCTTACATAGGCCACAACACCCTTGTAGGCATCGTAGTATGAATCAAATATAAGGGCCTTTAGTGGAGCCTGGTCATCACCAACTGGGGCTGGTACATGTTTAACTATGGCTTCAAGCACATCTTCTGTATTGATATCATTCTTTGCAGATATTAGCGGAGCCTCACTACAGTCTAGGCCAATCAAGTCCTCTATCTCGTCCTTGACATAGTCTGGCCTGGCACTTGGCAGGTCTATCTTATTTATTACTGGCAAGATCTCCAAATCCTGTTCTAGGGCCAAATATACATTGGCCAGGGTCTGGGCCTCTACACCCTGGGCAGCATCTACTACCAATAGGGCTCCTTCACAGGCAGCCAAAGACCTAGATACCTCGTAGTTAAAGTCCCACATGGCCTGGGGTATCGATTAGGTTTAGGTAGTAGGTATCCCCATCATTAGCCTTGTACTCTAGACGTACATTCTGTAGCTTGATGGTAATCCCTCTTTCTCTTTCTAGGTCCATATTATCTAGTAGCTGGGCCTTCATATCCCTCTCTGACACTAGTCCTGTCTTTTTGTATAAGCCTATCTGCCAGGGTAGACTTACCATGATCTATATGTGCAATTATGCTAAAATTCCTAGTATTTTTCTGTCTATTTACCAAATAAATTCCTCCTCTTCTATAAGTTTCCATATGTATTCAACCTACATTTTACTTTTAAAAATCTGTCAACGTAAAGATGTGTATTGAAAAATGAATATTTTTATTAAATATTGTAATTTAGCTTGATTTTTGTCTTTAAGTCTGTTAAAATTGTGTATGTTGATTATGAATTTAGAACATTTATAGGGAGGTGAAGATAGATGGCAAATATTAAATCTGCTAAGAAGAGAATCAGGTGTTATAGAAAAGAAAACTGCTTTAAATAGAGTTAGAAAGTCTCAGATAAAGACTGCAATAAAGAGATTCGACGAAGCTGTAGTTGCAGGTAACAGGAAGAAGCTCAGGCTAAGTTCAGTTAGCTCAGAAGAAAATATACCAGGTAGCATCAAAGGGTACTATCCATAAGAATGCTGCTGATAGAAAGGTTTCTAAACTAGCTAACAGACTAAACTCTATGAACGCTTAATGAGGAATAATATGATATCGACGGGTATCATTTATAATTGTGACAACGCAATGTATAGATATATCTTGTGTGTCAAACGTTTGAAAATACTAGATATAACAAATCCACTAGCCTGCTAGTGGATTTGTTTTATATCTAGTATTTTTATTTCAAATATATGACCCTTTTAAAAATTCTTCTATCATCATTTTCAATAAGAAACTAGCTTCCATAAATATTGTCATATATCGTCTTTTTATACTTTTTCTTTATCACTATATACATTATTAATCCTAATATTATATATATCAAACTACAAATACCTGCCAAATTTGTATAAGATGTCAAAGGTTACTTGGTTAATCAAGGTAATGAATATCCATGTTTCAGAAGCGATACAAGAAAAAGAAGTATAAAGACCCACCTTAGTGTGCTTGCCAAGATACCATTTAGTTCTTCTTGACTCAAACCTATTTTAATCATAATGCTATACTTCTTGCTCTCTTCTTCAACAGAAGAATATAGTCTTGAGTATATAATACTTCTATTCCTATTAAAAATGATATGCATAATATACTTCCAACATAGGAAACTAACCTTCTTGTCAAGTTTTTCACTTTCATAGTAGCCATAATAGGTCATAAAAGTTTCCTTTCCTATTTTCAAACCCTATCTCCTTTTTAAATCCCTTACTTCTTTTTTTGATTATCTTCTATAAAATCTGCCTGCATAAAGGCATAGATTTTTCCTTGACCAAGTCTTTGGATAGTAATCATACTTTTTATCAGAAATAACTGTAACACTTGAAAAATAACCTGATAAAGCAGTTATCCTCCTGTCTAGACCATTTTCTTTTTTATACCATACTGGTCAAGCTTTTTTTCTTACCTTATCCCCTAAAAACAGGGGTCCTTTTTCCCATTCACCCCAACCAGAAATATTCGTCATCTGCCAAACTTACCCTATCCCTTTTTAATAAATCAGCTACAACATTGTACATTGATTGAGATAAAACTATATGTCTTATAGGTTTTTCATTACTGAAACTTACTGTATCTTATTGTAAGTTCCTTAAATCTTGTTTTTTTAGATAGGCTATTAGATATTATTTCCGCCTTCTTATCGCCATCAGCTTCATTTTCCCCAATTTGCATACATATAGGCATAGGGCATTATTTTTCCGTATCTTCAGCAACATTAAGAGGTGCTCCAACTATATACGAATGAAGTCAGAACTATAAAAAAACAAAATCATAGCACCCGCCATAGTCTTGATATTAGTATGGATTTTGTACTTAAAAATTAGTCACCCTTATTAGGGTTGCTCTTCGCATATATCTTTCCACTTTTTTCATAACTAAATGATAGATAGAAAAAAATCAGGTTGAAAAAGTAAAGAAATACTAATAAGAGATAGGAGGTCCAATATATAAATAAAGGTGAAAAAAATCTCTTTTTAAGGTGAAAATAGAGAGTAGGTCCTAGAAAAATTACAAGTGCTAGTGAAGAAAGGACAAAATGACTTTTTTCAGCAACTTCTTCTTTTTAGAAGGTCTATTATCTTTTTCTTTCTCAAAATTATAGGGGCTAGTAATGATATTAACAAAAAGCAAGCCTCCCATTAAGCCTATTGTAAGCATAATTGGCATAAATGGTAGATAGAAATTCAGTTTTAGGTTATCTATCAAGGTCTGCGCAATTAGTAAAAATAATTTTTGAAAAATCAATCCACTTACTATCCCAACAAACAATGAAAGCAGAGAAATTATCATATTTTTCAAGAAATATCAATTTTTTTAAACTGCTTCTTACTGGCATCCTATAATATTTAGGATTGCAGTGCCTGCTCCTATTTTTAAAAAGTTACCCACCGAGTATAAAATTAGTACAAACGAGAAAATCATCGATACTATACTCGCCGTAAATAATACAAGGCCAATGGTACTCCCCTGTCTACTATTTTTAATGCGGGATGCATAGACAAAACAGAAAACAGAAGAAGATAAATACAGAAAAATACACAACTTAAAAAGTGGTATAAGTATGTCTTAAAATCTCTTTTTATATTATAGTAGAGCAAAAATTAAGTAGGGTCAATTTCATCACCTCCAAGCAGGCTCATAGTATTTAGTATTTCCTTTTTTTATACATATTTATATCATTTCTATTTATTATTTCCTGATATAAACTTCCATCTTTTTATGATATGTTTTTATCAGAGTAGGATGCAATATTAGGATCGTGGGTTACCATAATAATTGTCACCCCCATAGATTCATTCAACTTCTTAAATAGTTTCATCACATCTCTTGCTGCTTTAGAATCAAGATTTCCTGTAGGCTCATCTGCCAGTAATATTGAGGGTTCATTTATTACTGCTCTTGCTATAGCTACCCTTTGAGCCTGTCCCCCTGAAATTTCATAAGTCCTTTTATCAAGTAAATATGAAATTCCAAGAAATTCACTTATCTCATTCAGCCTTTTGTCCATTTTATCCAAAGGGATATTATCCAGGGTAAGTGGTAGTATAATATTCTCTCCCACAGTCAGGGTCTTAATCAGGTTAAAATCTTGGAATACAAAACCTAATTCTCGTCTTCTAAATAGTTTGAAAGCTGACTATCATTCATCTTGTAGGGGTCTCTCCCTGCAATCAAAACAGAACCACCTGTTGGCTTGTCAATAGTCGATATGGTATTTAAGAAGGTGCTTTTACCACTTCCACTTGGCCCCATTATAGCTCTAAATTCACCCTCTTTAACCTCCATATTTATGTCACCTAAAAGCTTTGAGAAACTTTACCCCTATATTTTTTTCAAGATTGGACACTTTTTAATATCATAATTCTACTCCTTATATAATAGATTTAGGGTTATTAAGCTAACCTATAAAGCTTTAAATTGTTGAGTACTTTCATTTACTTAGCTAGAATTTTTTTCTTTATTTGTCTTATATTTTACCGGATACTAAAGAAAATAAAAATCCGATAATATTACTCAAAGCTTACATTTTTGTAATATTACCGGATATATATTCACTAAAATATTATTGTCATGCTAGTCCCCCTACCTATTTTTGAGACTCCACTTCCAATTTATGGCCCCAAGTACTCAATGACCTTTTTAACTATATAAAGACCTATTCCACTTGAATCAGCATTGTTTCTTCCATTTTTACCTATGTAAAACAATTCAAAAAATATTATCTAAGTCAGCTTTTTCTATACCAATACCCTCATCAATAATTGATAGTATTACCCTCTCAGCTTTCCTTTTGGCTTTAATTGTCACTGTTTGACCTATATCACTATATTTAATGGCATTGGTAAGAATTTGGTGGATGATTAATTTCAGCCATTTTGAATCTGAATATACATAAATGTCATCATCTATATCCAGCCTAGGGTATATTTGAAATGTGATAAAGTAGTCTTTCAAGCCATTTATACTGTCCTTGCATGCTTTGTTTCAAGAATACTTTTTCAGATACAAAATCATTTTTAAATTCGTCTAACCTATAAAGATCTAAAATTTGATTCAAATTATATTCAATGGCATTAATATTTCTCACTATCTTTTTTATAGTCATCCTCTTGCCTGTGTTTTTCACAAATAAGCCTCAGGACAGATAAAGGGTGTCTTCATCTGATGTACGAACCTGTATATCATAACTTTTTGCAACTTCTTGTCCTGTTTTTGTAAGATTTCCCTCTTGCTATTATTCTTTATTATTTCCCCTATCATAGTATTGTAATTCTCTTCAGAGAACTCTTGGTTCATCTATCAGGTAATCATTTAAGAGGTCACTTTTAAGGAAAAAAATTTACCATAGACCCTTCCTATTTTATAAAACCCTAACCAAAAAGAATATAAACAATATAGAGAATACTAAAAAGCAAAGTAGAAAATCTCTTCAAACCAAAGACCCTCTATATAGAACAAGGCACCGAAAAATAATACCTGCACAAAAAACTATTAAAAATAGAAATATTATTTAAAACAAATAATTTTAATACCCTTTTATCCTTCATATTCTACCTTATATCCCATCCCTCTTACCGTTATTACCTTTAAGTCAGATTCCAACTCTTTTAACTTTTTCTAACCCTGCTGATAGTTACATTTAGGGTGTTTTCTTCTACAAACATTTTCACTATCCCAAATTTCAGATAATATTTTTTCACGACTTACTACATTGGGGTGAGAATCAAACAAAATGCCTATCAGTATAGCCTCATTCTTTGGCAGGTCTATCTGCTTATTTTTGCACTTTAGGGTGAACCTAAGTTTGTTAAAGAACAGTCCCCACAAGTAGAACCAGTTTCTTTATTAGCATACTCTCCATAGGCCCTCCTAAGTTGGGAATTTACCTTTGCTAGCAAGAGGTCATATGAAAAAGGCTTTGTTATATAGTCATCTCCACCGCTCATAATGGCCCTTACCTGGTCATAGTCTTCCGTCCTTGCAGAAGTAAATATAATAGGTACCCTTGTTATCTTCCTGATTTCATTACACAATAAAATCCATCGTAGTGGGAATGTTGATATCAGTAAAATTAAATCCGGATTATTCTCATCTACAAACTTATCTATATTCTTAAAATCTCACAAATGGAAACTTCAATCATACCTTTCAAGATATTCCTTGACTAGGCCTGCCAAATCAGAATCATCTTCTATCATACATATTTTAAACGCCATAAATACCTCCTGAATTATCAATAGTAGTAAAGAGTTGATTATTCAATCAACCGACCAAACTTATACATGAAATAGTCTATCTTTTGCTACTTTTTTGAAGCTTTTACTATGAGTATTTCCGCTGCCAGCCTGTCTGACATCTTACCCTGCTTGATAGCATAGTCAAAAATCAGATATGGACTTGATAATAGCCCTGATTGATTCTTCGTCAAAATTTTTTAGCCTGGCTGGTCAACTTAGCTAATACAAACTTTTGAAGACCCATGGTATTTTTTATGGTATCAAAGGATACCCTTGAATCCTGTAGGGCCTTTATCTGGAGTATTTGGCTAAACCTTGCTGACAATAAGGAAAAGGTCCCCAAGATAGACCCACCCCTGTAGATCATATCATCAAATAGGTTTAGGGGCCATCTTTGTATTCTTTGACCCTATCATATCTATCATCTTAAATACATTATCCTCTATATTATTAGTCAAAAGCCTGTCTATAGACTCCTTGTCCAAGGAATTTCCCTTGCCAAGATAGGCGGATATCTTGTCTATTTCATTTTTTAAGTCTGCCAGGGTTATTGATGATTTTTTATCCTTATAGCCCACCAGATCAATAAAGTAGACCAACTCAGAATTATTAGCCCGTATCTGGTTTTTCTCAAAGGCCTCCTTGCACCATTTAAAGAGGTCCATGTCGTCAAGCTTGTCCATGACCAAAACATCACCCAGCTTGCTAACAGCCTTATACAATCTGGATTTTTGGTATCTATATCTCCATAAGAGGCAAATAATACCAGGGCTGTATCAGGCATATCCTCAATTATCCTGATTAGTTCAGACTCTGCCTCATCATTAAAGAACCTTCTCTTGGTCTGAAATAATTCAAAATCTTTGACAAGGACATACCTCTTGTCAGACATCATGGGTAGGGTCTCTATAGCTGATACCATGCTTTCTAAATTTGTTTCCTGGCCGTCTATAATAGTCAGGTTAAAATCTGGCATAGAATCCTTAGCCAGGTCCCTAAAAGCATCAACTAGATTATCTATAAGAAGTAGCTCCCTACCATAAACCAGGTTAATCTTATTCAATTTTTCTATCCTTAAATTTTTCTAGTAGGTCGCCTATCTTCATATATCCTCCTCTTAATCTGTCTTGTTCACCTTAATATAATATATTTCCAAAAATATTGCAAGTCCAAGGACAGCTATATAGTAGGCTAGCAATAGAAGTGGGTTCATAGACCTTACCTCCATATTATAAACCCCGTAATTTGCCAACTTCTCCAAATAATAGTATAGAGGCCTTAAGATAGCTTCATTGATATACGCTACCAATAAGGCAAGGTCTAAAGATATACCATAAAGAAGCAGGGATATCATGTCTAAAAATACTATAAGACCTATAAAGGGCAAGACCAGGATATTTCTATCAGTCCAACCATGGAAAAAGTCTTAAAATTATAGACAACCAGGGGAAAGGTTAAAATATTTGCAGCCAGGCAGGTATTCAAAAAATTAAAATATATGTACTTTCTTAAATACTTTGAATATATGACTATGGATAGGACAGCCAGAAAACTCAACTGGAAGGATATATTGTATATAATATAGGGATTTAGGTAGATCATTATACTGGCTATAAGGGCCAATATATTGATTGGGTCTAACCGCCTATCAACAAAATATGCCAAGGCCCCCAATACGCTGAGTCCAATAGCCCTAGTGATAGATGGACCACCACCAACCAGGATATTGTAAAATATTAGGCCAATGAATAAAAGACCCAACCTATCCAACCTATCCAACCTATTAATCCTGCCAACCAGGACCAGGAAAATCCCTACCAGTATAGATATATGAAGTCCAGATATACTCATTACATGGCTTACCCCTGCATCCCTAAAAGTATAGACCACATCCTTATCAAGGTCTCCCCTATAGCCTAGGACTATAGAGTTTAGTATATCTCCATAAGCCTTATGCATAAACTTATTAGCACCTATACAATAATCCTTTAAGCTTCCTATCCTGTAATATAATCCTGACCTTCCAGATATATCCAGATTAGATACACTCTATATATGTATCTATTCCCCTAGACCTTAGGTATCTTCCATAATCGAAGTCCTTGATTATCAAATCATTCAAGTCTCTTGACTTCCCGTATACACATAGCCTATCACCAATATGGACCCCCCTGTCCTTACCAGAAAAAAATCAACGGACAGGACCTTGCCCATATAGTAGTTTGTTATTTTCTTTTTCTTTACTATATTTGTTACCATGCACTAGCCTGGCCAAGGTCTCCATGGCCTGCCTGCCTAGTTCTATTATGTGCCAATTATAAATTAGGACCAAGACCAGGACAAGTAGTCAAACCTTCTCATAAAACCACCTCTATAAGTTATAGGCAGTTTTTATACAAAAAGTATCTAAAGGTTTTTACCTAAACATATTCATTTATATAGTTGGTTTTTCTCAAAAATCAAAAATAGCCTTCAAGCTATCACTTGCTTCCATCCCTTTATAAAAGCATATATCCTCAATAGTCCTATGTCAAAATAGAAGGCTGGCTAATTCATTTTATAGTAAGACTAATATCAATATCAGGCAGGTCCCCAACCAGCTTTTTCCAGGCTACCTCTTTCCTCTCCCAGGATAGTATTCTCAGCCCAGACCATATAAGTCACTAACTGCATTGCCATGCTTCTAGCCCTTAGTATTCCACTTTTATTATCAAACCTGTAAATACCATTATTTTCCCTAATTACAGGGTCACTTACTTCTATATTTACTATGACCTTCTTGGATATCTCTATCTTCAGGATTTAATATACTTGCTTCCTCGCCCGGACCACTTTTTATCTCCAGGTCAACCAAAAATTTTTCTAAGTCTATTATTCTGGCCATCATAAAAGGTTTTAAAGTAAAGCTGACATCTTTAGGATTGTCCAGTATATCCATCAACCTGTCATCTAGGCCCGTATTAATAGTTACAGCCTTACACTGGGTATTATGATTGAATATAAACTTTAATACAGACTGGTAGGCACCCATGTCCTTGTAATATACCTCTCTTACAAGGAAGTTCTCCCCATCTATAGTATAGGCAAGGTAGGCTGTAGGTTGACCATCCCTATAAAAAATATAGGTATAACCACCCTCTATCTCCATTTCCTCTATAAGTTCTGAAAAAGTGAGACCTGGTCTCTAAGGGCAGAGCCATTGCTAGCCGGCAATGGCTGATGAATAAACATCTACCAGATCATCGGCTTCTTCCATGCTGGCCCTCTTGAAGTTACCATCTAACTTAAATTTTTGAGGTCGAATATATCTAACTTGACCTCTAAAAATATCATAACAAAGTCTCAAAGCCATAAGACCTGTATAGCCTATGGTCTATAGGCATCAAAATTGCAAATGACTGGTCCATGGCCCCTATTTCATATAGTGACCTCGACATCAGGTCGGCCATAAAGCCCATCCCCCTTGCTTCTGGCAGGGTAGATACACCTACTATATACGATGTAGCCAGGTCCCTTACCCGACAGATTAAGTCTGTGTTGGTTTAGGTGGATTGATGACAAAATCCTTCCCCCATCCTCTACTACCATCGTCTTTTTCTGGCTTGTACTTATTTTTAAAGTAAAAAGTCCACATAGGCCTGACTATCCGCAAAACAGTAGGTCCAAAGGTCCCTTACTCCCTGGTTTTCATTTATATTTGTAAATCTAATTTCCATACTTACTTCCTTTCAAAATACACTTACCTATATTATAGCATGCTAGCTTTACACAAGACCTAACTAGGACTTATTTTTCTGATAATTATATGATCCCAGTTACTCTTTTTGCAAAAATAACACTTCCGTATAAAGAATCTTACAGGGAGTGTTATTATCTCATTATTATTTTTTAATCATATTTTTACTTTACTTATCTGTGGAGTCACTTATACAGATCTAACTGTATACTTTTCTACAAATCTTTCAGGATAATATGACATCTTAGCCTTCCTTAGACCTTCGACTATATCTTCCTCCCTATTTACCCACTTTACATCTGGAAAAATATCGCTTATAAACATTTGATTGATATATGGATAAAGACCTCTTATCTCAGCATTTGCCTTTTTCTATGTGAACAAGGGCCATCTCGTCATTTATCTTCTCTCCCATACTGAAGGCTTCAGAGTTTTTCCATCTATAAAATATACCGTAAACTTTTAAGTTTGTCCTTTAAAGCCAGTAGTTATCAGTAATTTCTTTATACCTATATACTCATCATCTATGCTATCTTCAAATTCCTGGTCCCCATCCTTGCTTGTAGACCAGGACTTCAATAGGTCAAAAACACTCCAGGAAAGTCCTTTTCGTCTAAAAAGTCTTCTCTCAACCCTACCTTCATATTCTCTCTTAAAGAAGTTCAGGTGATTTCTTTTACCACTCACTTTTCTTCCCTTGACTGTCCTTAGCTTCTCGGCATCGTATACATAGTCAAATATATCCCTCTCCTCTATATACTCAAACTTGCCAGGATATAGGTTCTTCAACATTGCTACAACATTTAGAGTCCATACCCTAAAAATATATCTTGTGTTTGCCATCATCAAAGAAGTTGATAGCATACTCGATTGCTTCTGGTATCTTATCCTCAGGAGCCAGTGGTAGGATGAAGAATATCTCACCATTATGTTCTCCAACCAGGATAGCAAATCCATCACCTATATGGTAATGTGTCTTGTAGGCGTGCTGCCACATATATAAAGTATTAAAACAGTATTCACATGCTTCTGCAATTAACCAAATCAAAGTACTTGTCAAGTATGGTTTTGGCCTCAATATTATCTCCTTAAATTCCATAAAATCTCCTCAATTCTTCTTACCATACAAAAATATTAATTCATTATTAACTAATATTTTTGAAAAACTGTCTATATAATATTACAATATTTCTCTTGATTTTAGCTTTACTATATATATATTTGACTTTCATTATTGAATACCCATCTTCCCAACTTCCTAATCATATCCCTTAGTTAATCTAGGACTGGTATCAAGTCATAGCATAAAAATATATAATCCACTAAAGCTAACTGTTTTTATTATATACCCAAGGATAAAAATGTAAACAATAAAATTACATTTTAGAAAGGAAGATAACGTTTCTATGAGAAAAATCACTTTTCAAAGGGTCTCCCTTGTCTGTTTGACCCTCCTACATACAATGTTTTGCCCTAACAGCCTGTAATCCCAACCCAGGCCAGCTTGAAATCCATCTTATAGATGTTGGTCAGGGGCGACTCTACCCTGGTGGTAACACCCTGACAATAAAATATACTTATAGATGGTGGTGAAGATGAATACTCAAGAAATGTAATCCGCCACTTAAAAGGTCTCATATTAAAAACTTGATGCTGTATAGGTACCCATTTTGATAGCGACCATATAGGGAGGTCTGGACAAGGTTATAGAGGAGTTTCCAACAAAAATGTCTACTTCCCCATCCAGGGCATCAAAGACCGACCTGATAGAAATCCTAGATGTATGTGGGAGAAAGAATATTAAAATTACCCCTCTTAAGTCTGGTGACCAGGTGAAAACTTGACCATACCCTTATAAATGTCCTATCCCCAGGAATATCTCCAGGGATGATGAAAATAAGAATTCCCTTATTTTCACCATCTTTCAGAATGGTACAAGTTTTATGTTTACTGGTGATGCAGACTCCGAGATGGAAAAAGAAGTCCTGGTCACTACAGGCTGCCCAGGTGTATTTACCTCAAGACAGGCCACCATGGTAGTAAGACAGCTTCCTGTGATGAGTTTATAGGTACTATAAGACCCCAGATGGCCTCAATATCCTGTGGCTACAGAATAAGTATGGTCACCCCCCACCAAGAAACCCTGGATACCTTCAAAAAAATACCAGGTTCAAACCTTCCATAGCAGACTTAAATGGGGACATGGTCTTTTTACTTCGATGTCAGAAATACATCTATTCTAAAAAGAAAGTACCTTTTTGGAATAGATTTTATACTATTATTTGGTTGTATAATATAGCGTTGGTGAGAGAAAAATTCTCTCCCAACGCTAATTTCTCATAGAGACACATCAAATCTCGTGTATAATTTAAATCACAAAAATAAAAACAAGGAGAAATGATATGTGTTCTAATGCTAGTATAACAGAAATCTTAGGAATTAACGATAACAATTTAGTAATTTTTAGGAACAAAAAGAAAATATCAAGGGGATAGAATATACAGTCCTAAGGGAAAGCTTTCATAGGCCGACTTGCTGCCCTAAGTGTGGTGTAGTCAATGAGAAATTATGACATAACTAAAAATGGAAGCCAGACCGTAAAAATACTTTTTAATAGGGTCAATACAAACCCAATGATATTAATGGTTAAAAAGCAGAGGTTTTTCTGTAAGCATTGTGAGCTCATCCTTTATGGCCAAAAACACCTATCGTAGATAAGGGTGCTTCATATCGAATGATGTTAAAGGTCAATAGTTTTAAACCTATGTGAGACTAAGTCAATGGACTTAATTGCAAGAGAACACTGTGTATCTCCTACTAGTGTTGCCAGAATACTCCGTTTAACTGAAGATAGGAAGAAAAAAATTATCTTCTAGGATTCTATCAATAGAACGAATTCAAGTCAGTAAATACAGTTGATGCGTCTATGAGTGTAAATTTAACTGATTTAGAAGGCGGTGTATTTTTGATATCCTGGTGGATAGGAGCGAAAAGATACCTCTTTGAGTATTTTAATTCCTATCCCTTGAAGGTCAGAAAAAGGGTAGAATATGTGACTACAAGACATGTATAAGCCATATATTGATCTTGCCAAGAAGGTCTTTTCCACATGCCAATATTGTGGTCGATAAATTCCACATAGTACAGCTCTTGACAGGAGTTAAACAAGTTAAGGATAAATGAGATGAAGAAGCTTTAATACCAGGTCTAGAGAGTATAAAATACTAAAAGAGATACTGGAAAATACCGCTATGCGAAGAACTGTGAATTAAATAGGATATATTTTTACAAGAATAGGACTTTAAAAATATGACCAGTTCAGTTGATATATTAGATTATATGTTAAAAAGAATTTCTCAACTTAAAAAGAGGCCTATGATTTTTATCAAAACTTCCTATTAAGTATATCTAATAATGATGCAGCTATGTTGAAGATATTCTAAATACTAGGACTGATGAAATACCAATGTGTTTTTAGGAAGAGTATAAAAAGCCTTAAAAGCTTAGAAAGTATGTGCTAAACTCATTAAAATATGATTATACGAATGCTATGGTGGAGGTGAGAATAACAAGATAAAGGTGATTAAAAAGGTATCCTACTGGATATAGGGAGTTTTAGGAGATTTTAGAGGCAAGGATAATGCTAATGGAAAGGTATAAAAATACAAAGGGCAACATCCATAGCTATAAGTTTGCTATGGATGCTGCCTATAATTAATAGATTTTATTGATTTAAATTATCACCAACGTTATTTTGACATAGAGCCATTTTATTTAGCTTATTTGGATATTAAGCCCAGTGGGTCTCTAACTACATAAGAGGCAATTACGAGACCTCCTGCTGATGGTACAAAGGATATGCTTCCATTGATCCTTTCTAGCTACCATCATCTTCTACCACTAGTGGCTTACTTGGTTTTTCCTTTGAATAAACCACTGTCAGCTTCTTTATCCCCCTTTGCTTGGCCTCTTTACGAACCAACTTGGCTAGGGGCACATTTTCCGTCTTGTGTATATCACTTATCTCTATCTGGCATGGATCTAGTTTATTGCCCATACCCATAGAACTAATAATATTTAGTCTCCTAATATAACAAGTTTCTATAAGGTGGATCTTTGACTTTTACCATATCTATAGCATCAACAACATAGTCATAATGGTCCTCTAATAATTGGTCTGATGTTGTCTCATCATAGAGACAAATATGTCCTTTTACATCTATATTTGGATTGATATCCCTAACCCTATCTAGGACTACATCAACCTTCTTGCATCCAAGGGTTTGAATGGAGGGCTGGTAGCTGCTATTTACATTGGTTATATCTACATCGTCAAAGTCAACCAGGGGTCAAGTGGCTCTGCCCTGCCAGGGCTTCAACAACATAGCTACCCACTCCACCTAGACCAAATACTATTACGCTAGCCTGGTCTAGTTTTTCTATAGCCTGGTCCCCTATTACAATGCTTGTTCTTTCCTTAAATTTATCCATAGCCTACCTACTGTCTATTTAGTAAAGAAGTCTTCTATCTTCTGACCCAACTTTTTCTTGCTAGCATTGACAGTTTCACCATTTTCTTCGGCAAATTTCTTCAATAGGTCAGCCTGTTTATCACTCACCTTCTTAGGTATTTGAACATTTACCTTGACATACTGGTCTCCCCTAGAGGATGAGTTAATACGCTGTATACCCTTGCCCTTTAGTCTAAAGACAGTTCCGGTCTGTGTTCCTGCTGGCATCGAGTACTTAACACTTCCATCTATAGTAGGAACCTCTAGTTCATCACCCAGTGTAGCCTGGACAAATGATATAGGCATATCCATATATATGTCAAAACCATCCCTCTTAAAAGTCTTATGTGGCTTGACATCTATCCAAAGATATAGGTCACCCCTAGGTGCTCCAGGGTCTCCAAATTCACCCTGACCTGCTAATTTTATCATCTGGCCATCATCTATACCAGCTGGTATGTTTACTTCTATTGTTTTGGTCTTTCTTACTGATCCAGAGCCTCCACACTTACTACATGGACTCTCTATCTTTTCTCCTGTACCATGACAGTCAGGACACTCTCTCTGTGATGCCATACTACCAAACATAGTCTGTCTAACCTCACTGATTACACCTCTGCCACCACGTCTTGCATGTAGTTTTTGATGTACCAGTCTTGCACCTGTACCGATGACATTCTTCACACTCTTCACTTCTATTTTGCTTTATTTTACCTTCTTACCAAATACAGCCTCTTCAAAGGTAATTCCTATATGTTGCCTAATATCAGCACCCTTTCTAGGGCCCCTCTTTTGGGCACCACCAAAACCACCAAATCCTCTAGAGCCTCCTCAAAAGAGTCTCCCAATATGTCTCCAAATATGTCTCCAAAGTCACCAGCACCATTAAAGCACCGGCTCCTCCAAATCCACCCTGACCATTTACTGCATCTGCACCATACTGGTCATAGATCTGTCTCTTTTTGTGGATCTGACAATACCTCGTAGGCTTCATTTACTTCCGTGAATTTTTCTTCTGCTTCCTTGTTGTCAGGATTCTTATCTGGATGGTATCATGGCTAATTTTTCTATATGCTTTTTAGTTCTTTATCATCAGCAGTCTTTTCTACACCCAAGACTGCATAATAGTCCTTATTTGCCAAAATTCACACCTCCCTCTTTAATTTAACAACAATAGCTTGCGGTCATCCACAAGCCATTGTCGTATTTCACCTATCAATTATAGGTTATATTTTCACTCCTGTCTATACCAGACCTAATAATCTTTACTTGTCGTCAACTTCTGTAAAGTCAGCGTCAACTACATTATCATCTTTTTGGCTGGTCCTGAGCCTCTTCCTGACCACCCTGCTGAGCCTGCTGAGCTGCCTGAGCCTTAGCATAAAGGTCCTGAGAAACCTTCTGGAACTTGCCCATCAATTCTTCTACTGCAGCGTTGATTTCTTCAACCGAAGCATCTTCCTTGTCCTTAACTTCTCTAACCTTAGCTATAGAAGCCTCATATCAGCCTTTTCAGTCTGCAGCTACTTTCTCCGGCTTCAACTAATGTCTGTTCTGTCTGATAAGCTATAGCCTCAGCATGGTTTACTGCCTCTATCTTTTCCTTCTTCTTCTTATCAGCTTCTGCATTAGCTTCTGCTTCTCTTACCTTCTTTTCTATTTCTTCTTCTGACATGTTAGTGTTAGAAGTTATAGTAATCTTCTGTTCCTTACCAGTACCTAGGGTCCTTGCAGTTACATTTACTATACCGTTGGCATCTATATCAAATGTAACTTCTATCTGAGGTATACCCCTCTTTGCTGGTGGGATATTAGTCAACTGGAATCTACCTAGAGTTGTATTGTCATATGACATAGCTCTTTCACCCTGTAATACATGGATGTCAACTGCAGTCTGGTTGTCAGCTGCTGTAGAGAATACCTGTGACTTCTTAGTTGGTATTGTTGTATTTCTTTCAATTATCTTAGTAAATACATTACCTAGTGTTTCTATACCTAATGATAGTGGAGTAACATCTAGTAGAAGTATGTCATTTACTTCACCTGTTAATACACCTGCCTGTATTGAAGCACCTGCAGCAACACATTCATCAGGGTTGATACCCTTGTGTGGGTCCTTGTTTATAAACTTCTTAACAGCATCCTGTACAGCTGGTATTCTTGTAGAACCACCAACAAGTAGTACATCATCTATTTCTGATACAGATATGCCTCATCCTTAATTGCCTGTTCAGTTGGTCCCATAGTCTTAGCAACTAGGTCGGCAGTCAATTCATTAAACTTAGCCCTAGTCAAGTCCATATTCAAGTGCTTTGGACCTTCTGCAGTCGCAGTTATAAACGGAAGGTTTATATTTGTTGTCATTGTAGAAGATAGTTCCTTCTTAGCCTTTTCAGCTGCTTCCTTTAATCTCTGAAGGGCCATATTGTCAGCCTTAAGGTCTATACCTTCTGCCTTCTTGAATTCACTTGCCAAGTAGTCTATAAGAACCTGGTCGAAGTCATCTCCACCTAGCTTGTTGTTACCAGCTGTAGCCAATACTTCGAAAGTACCATCACCGATTTCTAGCAAAGATACGTCGAAAGTACCACCACCAAGGTCGAATACCAGGATTTTCTTTTCTTCTTCTAACTTATCAAGACCATAAGCTAGTGATGCAGCTGTCGGCTCGTTGATTATTCTCTTAACTTCTAGGCCTGCTATTTTACCTGCATCCTTAGTTGCCTGTCTCTGAGCATCTGTAAAGTAGGCTGGAACTGTGATTACAGCCTCAGTTACCTTTTCACCCAAGTAGGCTTCAGCATCTGCCTTTAACTTCTGTAATATAATAGCTGATATTTCCTGAGGATTATAGTCCTTACCATCTATATTTACCTTGTAATCAGTACCCATATGAGTCTTGATTGATGTTATAGTCCTAGTCGCATTAGTTACAGCCTGTCTCTTCGCTGGCTCACTAACTATTCTTTCACCATCCTTAGTAAAAGCTACTACTGATGGAGTGGTTCTCATACCTTCGTTATTAGGTATAATTGTAGGGCTCTCCACCTTCTAATACTGCAACACATGAATTAGTTGTTCCTAAATCTATTCTATTACCTTTCCCATTTTATTACCTCCAAAAATTAAACTTTTTATTATTTTTATTTATATTTTTTTATTTTTACTAACTTTTTAATCTACTTCTAGCAAGAAACCTTGACCATGCTGGCCCTTAAGACCTTCTTGTCTAGCTTGTATCCCTTTTGAAGAACCATCAGTATCTTACCTGGTTCATATTCATCACTAACCTCCTGCATAACTGCCATATGAAGTTAGGATCAAATTCCTGGCCAAGTTCTGCATCTATACTTTCCAGTCCTGAACTCTTCAGGGCATCCAGAAAGTGCTTGTATACCATGTCTACACCAACAAATAGTGGACTTTCCTTGTCCTCACAAGCCTCTAAGGCTCTTTTCATATTGTCTATAACTGGTATCAACTCATTTAAAGACCTTTTCATTAGCATATAGGCCTATAGTTGCCTTTTTCTTCTGCTGTCCTTCTTCTGAAATTTGCATATTCAGCATTCAGTCTCAAGATAGCTTCTTCCTGGTCCTTTATCTTATTTTCCAGACTCTTTATTTTAAAAGCTGGTTCACATTCATCTATATTTTCTGATCACTTCCTTCAGATTCAGGTCAGACTTTTCTCTTCATTGACAAAATCCTGTCCATCCTCCACTAGTATTTCTTCACTTGTTTCATTTTATGTCCTCTTGGACTATTTCATCATCCTTATCAATTGGATCCTTTCTTTCCTTATCCAAATCATACCCCTCTCATTATTTATAGTCATCACTTACCATCTAGCAACATACTCATATAATTTTAAGATCGAGTATACCTTTGAATAATCCATCCTAGTTGGTCCTATGAAACTTATCTTACCCTGAAGGTCATCCTGGACATTATAGGTAGCTGTTATGATACTCAAGTCTGTACTTACATCATCACCATTACCAATAACTATATTCAGGTTGTCCTTTTGAATACCCTTAGTCCTTATCATCTTGGCCAGGCTTTCACGCTCTTCCAACATATTTAGGAAGGACTTGGCCTTCACCATATCACTGAACTCTGGATAGTTAAAGATATTTGTTGCTCCATTCATGGAAATCTTATAATCACTATCCGCATTTAAGAGATAGACTAGGTCATCTACTATTTCTGAATACTCACCTATTTCATATTTAATATGAGGCTATCATCTCTTCATCCAACTCACTAAACTTTTTACCGGATAGCTTGTTGGACAGGCTAGTTGAAATTACATTTAACTTAGCCTGTGGAAGCTCTACAAGTGTATCAAACTCCCTGCTCTTTATCTCACCATTATCTGCTACCAGTATCAATAAGATTTTTTCTGGTGATAGGCTGACTAACTGGATGTACTTTATGGTCCTTAGTCCCCTATTCCTATCATATACTGCAACAGTAGTATAGTTGGTGATGCTAGACAGGATCTTGGATAATTCTTCTAGAAGGTCATCCACCCTGTTAAGTTATTCTCCACACACTTTCTAAGCAATTCCTTTTTCATCTTCTTCTAACTCCTATTACCCATCAGGGAATCTACATACAACATATAGCCCTTCTTGGTTGGGATTCGGCCTGCAGACGTATGGGGCTGAACCAAGTAACCCTAAATCCTAGGTCAGACATTTCATTTCTGATAGTCGCTGCTGAAATTCCAAAAATCATATTTTTAGATATGGTCCTGGATCCGACAGCCTCAGCCGTTTCCACATAGTCCTTTACTATGGCCTTTAATATATTTAATTGTCTCTCCGTAAGATCCATAGTATCACCGTCCTTTTTGTTATTATCACTCACTCACTTAGAGTGCTAAAAGCTTATGTATATATTACACCACTTTTTATGGCCCTTGTCAAAGCACTTAAATATATATAAATTTCTTTTTAACAAGTCTTTCTTCTAACTACCTATTAGGCGAGAAAAGAGGACCTGTCCTCCCACTAGTCTATCTAGTAGAGGCGGTCCCTCTTAATAATTTTAACTTTTATAAGTAATATCTAGTAGATATATGCGGATATTTAAGATACCCTATCTCATACTATAATACTTCAACATCTACATTTTCTCTGTCAGCGATCTGCTTGTTTATCTTAGCTAGAAGTCCTCAACTGACATCTGGCCTAATTCACCCTCATCTCTAGATCTTACTGATAGTAGGCCGCTTTCCATTTCCTTTTCACCAACTACTAGCATATAAGGTATCTTTTCTAACTGGGCTTCTCTGATCTTGAATCCAACCTTTTCTGCCCTGTCATCTAGTTCAACCCTGATTCCAGCATCAAATAACTTGTCCTGTAGTTCCTTAGCGAAGTCATTGTACTTGTCTGATACAGATAAGACCTTAACCTGGCATGGAGCTAGCCATACTGGGAATTTACCTGCATAGTTTTCATTAGTATACCCTATGAATCTTTCTATAGAACCTAGGGCAACCCTGTGTAGCATCACTGGTCTATGCTTTTCCCCATCCTTACCTACATATGTAGCATCAAATCTCTGAGGTAACTGCATATCTAGCTGGCAAGTACCACACTGCCAAGTTCTTCCTAGACAATCCTTTAGGTGGAAGTCTATCTTAGGTCCGTAGAAGGCACCATCACCTTCATTTACCCTATATTCCATACCCATTTCTTCTAGGGCACCCCTTAGGCCATCTTCTGCAATTGCCCATTCTTCATCAGTACCCATTGAATCTTCTGGCCTAGTAGATAACTCTACATGGTAGCTAAATCCAAACTGCTTGTACACCTTGTCTATCAGGTTGATTACTTCCTTAACCTCACTTCTGATCTGGTCTGGTAAACAGTAGATATGGGCATCGTCCTGAGTAAAGGCCCTTACCCTCATTAGTCCGTGTAGTGCACCTGACAACTCGTGTCTATGTACCCTACCTCTTTCACCAACTCTCATTGGGAAATCTCTGTAAGAGTGTAGCTGTGACTTGTAGAATAACATTGCTCCAGGACAGTTCATAGGCTTAATTGCGTAATCCTCTTCATCTATCTGGACAGTATACATATTTTCCTTATAGTGGAACCAGTGTCCTGAAGTCTCCCATAACTTTCTATTTAAGATTATTGGAGTTTCTATTTCAACATAGTGGGCTTCCCTATGCACTTCCTCCCAGTACTTCATTAGGGCAGCCTTTAGGGCAGTACCCCTAGGTAGGAACAATGGGAATCCTGGTCCTTCATCTGGTATCATAAATAAGCCTAATTCCTTACCAATCTTTCTGTGGTCTCTCTTCTTAGCTTCCTCCAACATAAATAGGTGGGCATCAAGGTCCTTCTTCTTTTCAAATGAAGTACCGTATACTCTCTGAAGCATCTTGTTATTTTCATCACCCCTTCAATAAGCACCTGCTATTGACTGTAACTCAAAGGCTTTTACCTTCTTAGTTGACTCTAGGTGTGGTCCCCTACATAGGTCTACAAATTCTCCCTGCCTATACATAGAGATTATTTCACCATCTGGTAGGTCATTTATCATTTCTACCTTGTAGTCTTCCCCTATTTCAGCCATCATCTTGATAGCCTCTTCCTTAGATACTTCAAAACCTTCTATGTGTAGGTCTTCCTTTACTATCTTCTTCATCTCTGCTTCTATTTTTTCCAGATCCTCTGGAACTAGTCTATAGTCTAGGTCAAAGTCATAGTAGAAGCCATTTTCTATAGCTGGGCCTATAGCCAACTTAGCTTGAGGCCATAATCTCTTAACTGCCTGGGCAAATATATGGGCTGAAGTATGTCTGAATACTTCCTTACCCTCTGCATCTTCAAACTTATAGAAGTCAACCTTACAATCCTTGTCCAACTTCTTGTTTAGGCTTTCTAGCTTGCCATCTACAGCACCAACTAGGACGCTTCTAGCAAATCCATCGCTAATTCCCTTAGCTACATCTAAAAGTGATGCTCCATTTTCAACTTCTACAAAGTTGCCATCTCTTAATTCAATCTTTAACATATCTATCCCTCCATAATTTAATTCTTTAGTCTTTAATATACTTAGTAAAAGTCCAGGTTTTTATACAAGGATCCTTCTTTGAGTCTTACAAGTTTCTCGAGTATTTATAAGGCTCAAATTTGTATAAAAATCCCAATTCATAAAGAATTGGGACGAATAATCGCGGTTCCACCCAAGTTTCCAGATAGACTCTGGACACTCAAACGACTATAAGGTAGTCAACCGAACACTTTCACCCTAGGCTACTAAGTTCTGCTCAAAGGTGGTTTTCAGATAGGTCTGTCTAGTTGGACTTCCAGCCGATGATCCAACCTCTCTATAGATGATTGCCACCCTACTCTTCCTTTTTCATAGCATATATCTAAGATGTATACATTCTAACACATCAATAATTAAATTGCAAGTAAAATTCAGATTTTTTTATATCCTACCTGTAAATTAATTCTTACATATCTTGAATTGTCAAGTCAAATGCAACTCTACTGAATGATAAACCTCGTATGGAGTTTTTCCAATTTAAGCATTTGCGCGGTCTAAGATTTATTTCTTTCATTTTTACTTCAACATAGCTATCTGATTGATTAATATCCACAGTTTTCGGGAAATATTCTCTCAACAATCCATTGGTGTTTTTCGTTTGTTCCTCTTTTGCCAAGGATGATGTGGAAATGGAAAATAAAACTCTACTAAATTCAACTCCTGACTAATTTCTGCATGTTTAGAAAACTCTTTCTCTCTATCCGGAGTTATTGTTTCTAGAGGTTGATTTTCTAAAAAGCTCAATCATCACTTGTTTGACTAAAAATGAATTCTTTTTGAAATTTTTACATAGTAGATACCTACTTTTTCGATCAGTTAATGTTACTAAGCAAGCCTTACCAGTCTGTCCCATAACTGTATCAGCCTCCCAATCACCTAATCGTTCTCGATTATTTGCAGGATCCGGTCTATCTGTAATTAAATTACTAATTTGAATTTTGCCACGTCTTTCTTCATAATTTTTGTATGATGGCTTTTACCACGATGTCGTAGTTTGCAACAACTCCTCTATTACCATGTGATAGTCCTTTTTCATCAAAACGACCATTATATATTTCTCTGTAAATTGTATTGTAGCTAATAGTGAAGCTTGAATTTTCAAATTTCAATCGAGAGGAAATCTGTTCCACAGGCCATTGATGTCTCAAAAATAAATCCTTTACACATTCATATAGACTTGGATTATCTAGCTTTTTTCTTGGTCTACAATTAAAGCGTATGTTTTTATATCTGTCATGGGCTTCACAAGGTATGTACTCGCCATTTTGACTATTTCTTTTTATTTCTCTTGATATAGACGATTTGTTTTTCCCGAGTAAAATTGAAATTTCTGTTTGATTTTTTGCCTATCAATAAAATGTTTTAGCATTTCGCGCTCTTTTAGTGTAAAATGAGTATAATGATTCATGGCTCCTCCTGATTTTTAGATGTCTTTGCAAACACTATTTTATCAGAAAGCTATGAATCTTTTTAGTTGCACTATAGATTATAAAATTCAAGGCAAATAGGAACATACATCAAATCTCGTGTATAATTTAAATCGTCAAAAATAATAGGAGAAATGATATGTGTTCTAATGCTAGTATAACAGAAATATTGGGAATTAACGATAACAATTTAGTAATTTTTAGGTAACGAAAAAGAAAATATCAAGGGATAGAATATACAGTCCTAAGGGAAAGCTTTCATAGGCCGGCTTGCTGCCTAAGTGTGGTGTAGTCAATGAAAAATTATGACATAACCAAAAATGGAAGTCAGACTGTAAAATACTTTTTAATAGGGTCAATACAAACCCAATGATATTAATGGTTAAAAAGCAGAGGTTCTTCTGTAAGCATTGTGAGTCATCCTTTTATAGCCAAAACACCTATCGTAGATAAGGGGTGCTTCATATCGAATGATGTTAAAAGATCTATAGTTTTAAACCCTATGTGAGACTAAGTCAATGGATCTAATTGCAAGAGAACACTGTGTTTCTCCCTACTAGTGTTGCCAGAATACTCCGTTTAACTGAAGATAGGGAGAAGAAAAAAATTATCTTCCTAGGATTCTATCAATTGACGAATTTAAGTCAGTAAATACAGTTGATGCGTCTATGAGTGTAAATTTAACTGATTTAGAAGGCGGTCATATTTTTGATATCCTAGTGGATAGAGGCAAAGATACCTCTTTGAGTATTTTAATTCCTATCCTGAAGGTCAGAAAAAGGGTAGAATGTGTGACTACAGACATGTATAAGCCATATATTGATCTTGCCAAGAAGGTCTTTCCACATGCCAATATTGTGGTAGATAAATTCCATATAGTACAGCTCTTGACAAGAGAGCTAAACAAGTGAGGATAAATGAGATGAAGAAGCTTAATAGCAGGTCTAGAGAGTATAAAAGTACTGAAAAGATACTGGAAAATACCGCTTACGAGGAAGAGAGCTTAAACAGTATATATTTTTACAAGAATAGGCACTTTAAAAATATGACTAGTTCAATTGATATATTGACTATATGTTAAAAGAATTTCCCAACTTAAAAAGAGGCTATGATTTTTATCAAAACTTCCTATTAAGTATCTCTAAAAATGATGTAACTATGCTTGAAGATATTCTAAATACTAGGACTGATGAAATACCCATGTGTTTTTAGGAAGAGTATAAAAAGCCTTAAAAAGCTTAGAAAATATGTGCTAAATTCACTGGAAATATGATTATACGAATGCCATGGTGGAGGGTAAAAACAACAAGATAAAGGTAATTAAAGAGTATCCTACGGATATAGGAGTTTTAGGAATTTTGAGGCAAGGATAATGCTAATGGAAAGGTATAAAATACTAAAAGGGCAACATCCATAGCTATAAGTTTGCTATGGATGCTGCCACATAATTTAATAGATTTTGTTGATTTTAAATTATCACCAACGTTATTTGACATAGAGCCGAAAAATAAATAATCAAGAGAAACCAACGTATGAAATATTTCCATTTCAAAAATTCTCTAATCCCTTTTACTATGTTATATCTGCTCATTTCTATACCCACTACATATTTTTATGCTGCTTATCTTTTTGTGTACATTATTTCTTTTTCCTCTTTTTCTTGGCTTTCAGATGAATCGCTTTTTCATAAGAATATGGAATAAAGACAATCATTAACACTGATAGAAGTAGCTACAGCCAACATTGTAATATATGCCACTACATTATTTCCTTTGGGGAAGAACATCATGATTGGATAATCCGTAAACCAGCAGTAAGCGGATAATAATCGCCCAATCCTCTAGGGAATAAGAAAACTCCCACAAAAACCATACATAAATGCAATACACATCATCGGATAATATCCATTCATTTTCCTAAAACCCCATATAATCAGGGGTAAAACAGTATATAAATACACATTCCAATGCCACAAATCTGCAATAAGGATTTTATCAAATGAAAAGTTGTAATTTCAGGAAGATGCACTAACGCAGCTCCGATGACAACAAAAATGAAATTTGCCAGCGATAGGATAAACGCTAATACACCAATAATAATGACCTTAGCAAAGGACAATCTCTTAATCGAAACAGAGTACAGTCATAATGGATTTCAATGTGGCATTACTATATTCTTGGTTAAAAATCATTCCGCCTGTAATCGTAGTGAAAAATGGAAAAAGCTGCGAAAAGTTGTTCCAAATCGCTGCCATATAGAATTCCATAAAATTAGTAACTTGATTGTCCACGCTTTTTGACATTACAAATTGAACATATGTCATAAACGCAGAAAAAGAAGGCTCCAGCAAGTATGATCCAAAAGACGTTACATCTCTTGAGTTTCTTCAATTCACAAATCAATAATTGACCCATTCTCTCTTACACCTCCTTCTTTCTGTACACCAATATTCCAATGAACACTGTGATCGCAAGGAATATCAATATATAACCCTATCATCACAGGCGTTGGAACGACATATAAGTTAAACTTTTCCAAGCGTTCCTCTAAAGGAAATATCCAAGATACCATCGAAATACCATTACAATTGGCAACACTCCTATCTTCGATTTTAGAAGCACCTCTCCTCCGGGGCCAGTGCATATGTATGCCAATGCAAACGCTAAATAACTCCATAGATAAATGACGCAATATTGGATACTGTAAAATTTTTGCCAAATGTAATGACAAATATCACGACCGGCATGGAGCAAGTAAAAATAAATACACCACTTAAAAATGCTAAATAATATAAATGAAGATGCGTTCGTGACATTTCCGATCATGAAAAGCAAATAATATACTTGCACTCAGCTCTAATAAGCAGTAAATAATCGCCAGTATCATAAGCATAATACACTTTGATAGAAAGATTTTTGTCCTGCTGACCGGTACAGTTAGTATATTTTTAAAACGTCGTTTTCATCTTCTGTTAAGAAAAATAATTGTCGATAACACCCTAATACACAAGGCAAAAACAGCATTTCTCCAAATATAAATACCATTCTGAATAACATGTAAAACGCTTGTTGCTGCCTAAGAGCAAGAAACAAAACGGGAAGCGGAAAAAGGCAGGCTACCCCCATTGTTAAAGTGATAAATTTTCTTCTCTTTAACTTTTGAAACTCACACAGTACCAAATCAAGCAATGCCCACACCTCCTGTAATTTTCTTGAAGTAATCTTCTAATGATTCTTCAAATAGATAAGCCTTATGCACATCAATTCCACTTTCTACAAATGCTTTGTTCATTTTTGCGATTGGCAAATTCGTGTCGTATACCTCAATATTTTCTTTACCAGAAATCTTAAAGTTATCCGTTTTAAATACTTCCTGCAAGATTATCGAAGCCTGACCAACATCTGAAAGCTGGAACTGAATAGATGCTTTATTTTTATTTTCCAATTCCTCAAGACTGGATTCCTCTAATAAAGTTCCATGGTCAATAATCCCTATATCATCTGCTACCAAAGCTATTTCCGATAGAATGTGGCTTTGAAATCAAAATTGTTTTTCTTCGTTCTTCAGACAAACTTCGTATCAGTTTTCTAACTTCTGCTATTCCAATAGGATCTAACCCGTTGATAAGCTCATCTAAGATTAGCAGTTCAGGATCGTGCATTACCGCCAAAGCAATGGCAAGTCTTTGCTTCATGCCAAGTGAATACTCTGAAAAAAGCTTCTTATTCTCATTGTTTAATCCAACCAGCGTCAGTGCTTCCTCTATTGCATTTTTCGTGACACCACGCATTCTGGCAAACAACTTTAAATTTTCATAGCTGGTCAAATTCGGATAAAATCCGGGTGTTTCAATCAAATTCCTACTCTTGGCAAGATTTTATGCAAGTCCTTTTTTACATTCATACCGAAAATAAATGTTTCGCCCTCACTTGCTGAAGTGAGTCCAAGCAGGATTTTCATAAGGGTACTTTTACCGGCACCATTTCTACCTAATAAACCATAAATAGAACCTTGCTTCACATGAATATTAATGTCTGCCAGAGCTTTCTGCTCCCCATAGAATTTCGTTAAATGATTTGTTTCAATAATGTATTTACTCATCCCTAGACCTCCTAAGTTTTCTTATCATGGAAAAGTTTATCATCCGGACATTACACAAACCTGATAGCAACCTTGCAATAACCTTGCAATTATGAAAGAAAATCTCACGTCCATAAAAACGTGAGATTTCAACTATTTGCAAAAACTCAATTTTAAATAGCGTAAACTGATTGGGAATACTTTCTACAAGGATTGTTCCTTTCATAAGCTGAGCAAGCTCATACGCAATGGATAAGCCAAGACCACTGCCATTTCCTCTGCGTGAAGGATCACATTTATATAATCGCTCAAAAACATGACCAATGCTTTCTTCAGGAATACCAATACCGTTATCTTTAATTGTCACACTGACCTTTTCGCTATCATCATCAATCCGAATCTCTACTTTGTCGGCATGACTATGGGAAATTACATTTTGAACAATATTCCCAAATATACGGTAATACGCATTTTTATCGAGTAAAACCCTTGATGGATATTCCGGAATATCCACCTATATTCCATTTTTCTTTCTTCAAAAACGGGAATCCAATTGACCAAATAGCTTCGAGTCAATTCATTTGTATCCACACTCTCGAAGTATAAAGCATATTCTTTGAATTAAGTTTAAACCATTCAAACATACTATCTATATAAGAGCTAAGATCCGCTGCTTTTTCTCTTATCACTTCTAAATATGCTTCTTTTTCTTCTCCAACTACAGTTCCATATTGCATCTAAATACACATGGCTACCGTCAGAGGTGTACGTATATCATGGAAAAAGCTTGTCAGCAGCTGATTGGTCGTTTTTCTTTTACTCTCAGTTGCGAAATTTGATCTTCATAATCTGCAATTGTATGGTTGATGCGAAAAACAACAGGTGATAGAAAATCTCGTGGTTTCGATAATATTCTCCTATTGCCGTTACCACTATCTACATCCATCAAAACCTCTACGATTTCATTCATGCTTTTTCAACTTGTAGTATTGAAAAACTCCAAAAAGAACGACAGCCAGCAAAATTATAATCACAAAAATATATAGATTCATATTAGGTTTGCCTCCTATATTTTTATTAAATCTATAGCCGACACCCTTTACCGTTTCTATATAGTCATTCATATTTGTAACAGTTTGCAGCTTCTTTCGTAATCTACTGATCACTGCCATGATGTTGTTATCATCGTAAATATACTCATCCTTCCATACGGATTCGTAAATAGATTGCTTCGTCAAAATTTTTGCCCTGATTTTTGCTAAGAAAAATAGAATCTCATACTCCTTTGGATGAGTTCACAGATACCAAATTCACCATGTAGAGAGCGATCATCAGGAAGGATCTTTCCAGACCATCAAAGCATAGTTTCTGCATTTACTTCTTCAATCCCATTAAATACAGTGTAGCGGCGAATCAAAGATAAAATTCTAACAACAAGTTCTGGCAGCTCAAATGGTTTCGTTAGATAATCATCCGCACCGGTTCTAAATCCTTCGATTTTAGGATACTGTCTGTTCTTGCAGTAAGCATTAGTATAGGGATATTGCTAAATTCTCGAGATTTGTCGAAGGGTTTCAAAGCCGTCCATACCCGGAAGCATGACATCCAGCTACAACCGCCTGATAGTTGCCAGATTTTAGCTTAGAAATTCCTTCTAACCCAGACTCGCAAAAATCCAAAAGCAACATCTTCCGCAGCCATAGCTTTTGTATGACATCACATAGCCTCAAATCATCATCTATCATTAAAACATTGTTCAAATAAATCACCCCCAGCCATTTCATTTATTATTTACTCTAAATATCCAAAAACTCATGGGTTTTTGCCAAAAGAGAAGATTCATGCACTGCAAGATACGTATCCTTCTCCTTTTAGGCTCTCTATGTCCGGATATACGTTTAACACTCTGTCCCCAGATTCCAAAAATCATGTGACCAAGACTGCGGGTTTTTCCCATACGTGTGGATTCACTTTGCCCAATCCGGAAGCTCCTTGCGAGACCTTAGTTTGCTGCTGCCAGCTGCCTTTGCAGTTTTATAAATCGTGTCAATCCTTATTCCACCGTCTACCGGACGTTCTACACGAGTAATCCACATACCATAGAACATTACCTTTCTTCACCCCTTTTTCATAGAGGTTTAACTCAATCTTGTCATATCCTTCGCTTTTTGTTGCGTTGAACACTTAGAAAGTCCTGAGTGCTTGTATCACAGCAGCAAATGCACTTCGGCACTTGGCAGCATCATCGAATAGGTGTAGATCTGCTTCTGCAACATAAATATTTTTGTGGCCATAACCATACCTCCTCGTATAATATACTTGTAGTTAAAACTACTTTTTTTCTTTTCTATCCCCTATTCTTTGTGGGATAATATTAGTATAGATAGAGGTCGTAGCTACCTCCTTGAGTTATATCTTCCTAAAAAGGCTTTACGCCTCTTCTTTACGTCTTTATGTATTAGCTGGATAGCACCAAGTTGCTGTATATCTAACGAGGTTGCATTGTCGTAAAGTTTTAGAGGTTCTTTCTCTATCTAAAATATATGAAAGCTAGGTGATTTTATGTTTTACATAGGTATCGATATTGCTAAGAAAAACCACGAAGCTTCAATAATTGATTCTTCTGGAAAGAGCTTATCCAAAAGTATTTTCCTTTCCTAACTCTCGCAAAAGGGATAGAAAAAGTTCAATAATTTTTATTGCTGAATTTGGTGTAACAACTAATAATTGCACTATTGGAATGGAAGCAACTGGTCACTATTGGATCGGTTTGTTCTCTTACATCATTGATTTAGGATTTACGTGCTATGTTATAAATCCAATTCAGTCTGATGCTTTTAGGAAAATGTACGTTAGACAAACTAAGAATGATTCAGTTGATTCATTTATAATTGCTCAAATAATGCGTTTTGGAGAGTTTTCTATGTCTAATTTTTCCGATGAGAATACATTTGCCCTTAGAAATTTAACTAGATATAGGTTTGCTTTTAGTTGATGAATGCTCAGATTGGAAAAGAAAGTTTGTAGCTATACTTGATCAAGTTTTCCTGAGTATTCAAGTCTCAAATATATATGGTGTTGCCTCAAAGGAACTGTTGTCAAATATCCTTTACCGGAAGACATGCTGTCAACTCCTGCTGAGGAGCTTGACAACTTACTTTTGTGAGTGTAGCAAGGTCGTCTTGGCATAAATAAATCGAATAAATCCAATCCCGTGCCAGGAGATCTTTTTGGAATTAAGTTTGTAAAAGGTCTTTTCTTTTCCAAATCAAGCAAATAATTAGCCAAATTTCATTCCTAGAAGAACAACTTAAGAAATTGAAATTGAGATTAGTTGCTTGTTTGAGGACTATATGTCCAGTCATTACCACAATAACGGGTATTGGTAGTGTTTTTAGGTGCGTCCATAATATCCGAGATGGGTGATATTTCTAGGTTTGAAAGAGCAAACCAACTTGTTGCCTATGCTGGTTTAGACACACATAAAACAACTCACGATTTTCAGCGACAAATACAAAACTTTCCAAGCGAGGTTCTCCTTACTTAAGGCATTCTATTTGACTTGCCTCACTGTAGCAGCCTAAGGACCCTGCCTTATCCATATACTATCAAGGATTAAGAGCACGAGGTAAAAGCCCATGGCACAACTATAGGTGCTGTTGCAAGGAAATTGACCAATATTATATTTACTGTCTTAAGAGATCAAAAACCGTATACTCCAAATATTTAGTTGTCAGTGTATTAATTTTTAAGCCTATTCATTAGGCTTAGTTTGCTATCACAATAATGTCAGTGTGAAATTTATTTTTATTTTGTATTGACATTTGATAGCTAGATCTTTATTTTTGTAACTTGTATCTGAAGTTTAGTATCTATATGATTATGAACATAATTATAATCATATAGAGGTATTTTTCGTCAAGATAGGCCTGTCTTTCCATCATTATGATGTTGAAAAACTGTGATTCTTCACTGAATACTGAGATCCTAATATCAAAATTCAATATATAAAGTTCTTCGTTTTTGCACTTGAATTGTCAAGTCAAATGCAACTCTACTGAATGATAAACCTCGTATGGAGTTTTTCCAATTTAAGCATTTGCGCGGTCTAAGATTTATTTCTTTCATTTTTGCTTCAACATAGCTATCTGATTGATTAATATCCACAGTTTTTCGGAAAATATTATCTCAACAATCCATTGGTGTTTTTCGTTTGTTCCTCTTTGCCAAGGATGATGTGGAAATGGAAAATAAAATTCTACTAAATTCAACTCTGACTAATTTCTGCATGTTTAGAAAAACTCTTTCCCTCTATCTGGAGTTATTGTTTCTAGAGGTTGATTTTTCTAAAAGCTCAATCATCGCTTGTTTGACTAAAAATGAATTCTTTTTTGCAATTTTTTTACATAGTAGATACCTACTTTTTCGATCAGTTAATGTTACTAAGCAAGCCTTACCAGTCTGTCCATAAGTGTATCAGCCTCCCAATCACCTAATCGTTCTCGATTATTTGCAGGATCCGGTCTATCTGTAATTAAATTACTAATTTGAATTTTTCCACGTCTTTCTTCATAATTTTTGTATGACGACTTTTACCACGATGTCGTAGTTTGCGAACGACTCTCTATTACTATGTGATAGTCCTTTTTCATCAAAACGACCATTATATATTTCCCTGTAAATTGTATTGTAGCTATTAGTGAAGCTTGAATTTTTCAAATTTCAATCGAGAGGAAATCTGTTCCACAGGCCATTGATGTCTCAAAATAAATCCTTTACACATTCATATAGACTTGGATTATCTAGCTTTTTCTTGGTCTACAATTAAAGCGTATGTTTTTATATCTGTCATGGGCTTCACAAGGTATGTACTGCCATTTTGACTATTTCTTTTTAATTTCTCTTGATATAGACGATTTGTTTTTCCCGAGTAAAATTGAAATTTCTGTTTGATTTTTGCCTATATCAATAAAAATGTTTTAGCATTTCGCGCTCTTTTTAGTGTAAAAATGAGTATAATGATTCATGGCTCTCCCTGATTTTAGATGTCTTTGCAAACACTATTTTATCAGAAAGCTATGAATCTTTTTAGTTCACTTTCAGATTATAAATTCAGGCATTAGCGTTGGGGAGAATTTTTCTCTCACCAACGCTAAATAATACTCTAACCTTGAAAAAGCTTACAATTTCTCCGTGTTCAGATACAATGACACATGCTCCCGGAACACTTTTACCTATATATGCATCTGCAATTTTATCAAAAGCAGTTTCGTAATTGTCGGTTACTTCTGCAGCAAGAATAAAAGGAATGTGGAAATAAAACGCAAAAGGCAAAAAGCAATGAAACAGCTCAAAAGAAATCATGATGTTTCATAACTTTCACCTTGCTTATTTCCTGTGCAAGCTTGGTAATGTGCTTGTATTCACTAATTAGCAATATAATGGCAATCAAAATGTATAGCGACATCATTCAAAAAGGCAACGCCAGCCATACTCGAGAACATTTCCGTTCAGAAAACGAGGTAATATCAATACTAAAGGGACTACAAGTGCAAGTTGTCTTAGTATAACCAATACTCCTGCTTGTTTTGCTTTCCCGATAGCTTGAAAATAAGTGACTGTCATTATGAGCATGCCATACGTAGGAAATATGCAGTACATAAGCCTAAAATTAGATAATCCTGAACTTACGATAGCTGAATCGGTAATAAATGCAGATAGTATCTGCACTGAAAAATTTCGATTATGGCAAAGAAAAATCCGGCAAGACAAGTAGAACCTATAATAAATACATTCGTAAGTTTTTAACCCTATATATTCTTTTGCTCCGAAATTTGTTCCGACAGCGGGCTGCATCCCTTGACTCATTCCCCATATCGGAACAAATGCAAGCTGCATAACTCTTTGAGCGGCTCCCATAAGAGCTATTTGATTTTCTCCGCCAAAATGCACTGCCGTATTATATACAACTGTCATTTGAACCAACATCATAATTTGCATGAGCATAGCGCTCATTCCCACAGAAAAAATTTCAGGTAATAAATCTTTTGCAGGTTTTATCCCATGAAAACGAACCACCGGACTTTTTTTCAAGAAGTATATTAAGGTGACCAAAAGCTTGACTGATTTGAGAAATTACAGTTGCGATTGCAACAGCTTGCGGTCCCCGAGATGGCATAAGCAGAATGAATATAGGATCTAATATAATATTCAAAATAGCACCGGCCGCCATGATTCCCATTGCAACCCCCATGCGACCCTCTGCCCTTATTACCATATTTGCACCTTGCATAAAATTTACGAATATGGAGCCGAGATACTGTTCTTAAATAAGAAACACCCATCTCCAGCACTTCACCGCCGGCACTAGATAAGCGTAAAAATTCAGGAGCAAATATAATACCGATAATCATAACTACTGATGATAGAATGATTAGCAAGAAAGTCAAATTTCCTATAATCTTATCCACGGTTTCTTTATCTTTTTTCCCGATTGCCCGAGAAAGTACAGAGCCCGAACCTATCCCAAGAAGAACTGCAATCGCATTATTGATCAATACAAACGGAGATGCCGCTGAAACTGCACTCATGGCATCGGTTCCTACCATTTGCCCAACATAAATTGAATCGACAAAGGCATATAATCCTACTATCAGTTGACCCAAAATCGCTGGCAAACTAAGGCTAATCATCAATTTCCAAGGATTTTTCTGTAAGTAATTTATCACGAACATCCATTATAAGACCCTCCTTAATTTTTGTTTTATGTATTTATTTTTCAGCCTTATTCATTTAATTCTTTCCTTTCTTATTTATAAAGCAAAAGTCGCATTTTTCACCGTTCATTCCCAATGTTTGACTTCTTTCAAATACAAATCCTTTATACTTCCAAATACGATATGATCACACAAACAGAATATCTCACAAAGCTCGGGCATTCAAAAACTTGCAGGTATCTGCCCAAAGACATTTGAGCACATCGACACGGTAATATTTTCCGTCATCCGATAGGATTCTGCTTTTCCATATTTCATCACCCGACATACCTTTTTCTCATAAACAAACGAAAATATCCTGAAAAACCGGGGATAGTGAAAAATGTTTTCAAAAAGCTTATGTGCCTTTTTGGGCAACATAAAATGAATACTCTTTACCAATTCTTTCGCCTCGTTTTTTGAAAACCCTTTATCTATGAAACATTGATACAAGGCTATATTTGAAATGATGCTTCTTTTGCCTTTTTCTGTTTTTCTGTCCACGACCCTTGATTTATTTCTTTGATGAGCTGCTTCATTTTTGTTTTATGTTCCGCATCTATATTTTTAATATCTGCGCATTTTAACTTTCCGAAGTAAAATTTTTTGTATGTCATTCTCGACCTCTAATTTCCATCCAATTGCATTTCCCCGAATTTCAACAAATCGTCGATAAAGTCCTTCCTGCTGTATCAGCTCCTGATGTTTTCCTCTTTGCACAATTCGTCCATTTTCAAGAACAAGAATTTGATCTGCTTCTCGAACTGTATTCAACCTGTGAGCAATCATCAGAAGTGTTTTATTTTTTGTCAGTTCTGCAATAGCCTGCTGTAATTCCCGTTCGTTTTCAGGATCAACACTTGCCGTAGCTTCATCTAAAATGACAATAGGTGCATCCTTCAAAATTGCTCGTGCGATAGAGATTCGCTGCTTCTCACCACCGGAAAGGGTTGCACCTCCTTCTCCGATCCTTGTTTGGTATCCGTCCGGAAGTGCGGATATGAAATCGTGACAGCATGCTTTTTGCCGCTGAAATCATTTCTTCTTTTTGTTGCCTTCGGTTTTTCCAAAAAGAATGTTATTTTCAATAGTATCTTCAAAAAGGTAAACCCTTTGAAATACGATGGAAAAATTTTTAAGAAGGCTGTCGCAGGTATAGTCTTTGACATTAACGCCGCCTAAAAGAATTTCTCCATCTTTTACATCCCAAAAACCGTGCAATTAAACTGCAAAGGGTCGTCTTTTCCTGAACCTGATGGTCCTACAATGGCACAGCTCGTACCTTGAGGAACAGAAAAAGCTTACATTATGCAGAATTTCCTTTTTCTTCATATGCAAAGGAAATGTTTGAAACGGTAATATCGTATGTTTTTCGGAACAAGTTCTGTTCCTTTTCATCAGAAGCGGCATATTGGATATCATTTCCAATCTGTCTAAAGAAGCATCCACAACCCTTGCAACGGCAGCCGTACTTCCTGCAAGCTCCACAGTCGTAAAAATCATGAAACTTGCGACAATAAGGAGCAGGCATTTTCGGGAGGTATTTCTCCATTCATAAGCAGGTATGGTGCAACAACAAGATTGCAAATCTAGCAAATTTGAATATCATTTTGAAAGATGGACGCTAAGCCGGAGAAAAACTTTTTCCAAAGCGATATTTGCCTCTAGTGCTTTCATTGATTGCAGCGTCTACGGATTTATCCGAACGATCGGCAAGTCCGAATGCCTTGACCACGGACATACCTTGTATATTCTAAAATGCCTGTAACAAGTCCTGCTTGTGCAGCTTGTCTGCGCGGAGAATATTTCATACCGGCTTTTTGTGTTTTTGCGTACACACAAAGGGAAAAAAAAAGCCCTATGAACATCAAAACTCCAATTTTCCATTCATAAAACAAAAGCCATATCCCTATAACTGCGGCATGGATAAATCCTCCGGCTACCGCTTCCATGACGGTAACTGCATTGGTTTCAGATCTCCAAGTGTTGTAGTAACTGCCGCTGTAATATCTCCAAGCCGATGCTCATTAAAATATCCCATAGGAACGCGTTTTAATTTTTCTCCAAGCTCCATACGCCATTTGGAACACATAGAAAAACTTCCAAGGGTTCTTTTTACGGCGGAAAGATTTGTAAAGAAAATACGCCCTAAAATACTTAAAAGCATAATCCCCAAGGCTTCCCATATTGTTTCAACCGGCATGTAACCGTTTGAGAGTGACAGCAGGATTCCATTCAGAACGGTAAGCTACAGCCATAATAGGAAGCATCTCAGACACGGAATTACACATATGAAAGATAAAACGATAAAAATCAATCTTTTTCTTTCCGTTCCGGAAAAATCCAAAAGTCGTCTGAACATCTTAATCATGCTGATACCTCCTTCATATCAAGTGTGCTGATATGTGCATTCCAAAGTTCTCTGTAAAAGAGCACAATTTTGGGTAAGCTCCTCATGTTTTTCCTTCCGCTTCTATATTTCCTGCATTCATGACGATAATCTTATCGGCTGATGTGATAGTAGATAATCGATGGGCAATGACAATCAGCGTTTTTCCTGCTAAGCTCGCTGATAGAGTGCTGAATGATCGACTCATTTTTCAGGGTCTGTAAAGGCGGTAGCTTCATCTAAAAATAATTATGGGACTGTCCTTTAATATGGCTCTTGCAATGGCGATGCGCTGCTTTTCTCCTCCGGAAAGATTGCTTCCGCTGTCTCCGACGACGGTATCGTAACCGCTTGGAAGTGATTCAATAAAAATCGTGGCATGCTGCTTTTTGCTGCATTTTCGATTTCCTGTTTGTAGCATCCGGCTTACCAATCCGTATATTTTTCTCGTATAGAAAGATGAAACAAATAATTATCCTGTGAAACATACGCAATATGTTCCATAATTTGCGAAAGCGGTATGTTCTGACATCGACATCGCCTATTTTCACGGTTCCGCTTCCCGCATTCCAGAAAGATGCAATGAGTCTGGCGACAGTGGATTTGCCCGATCCCGACGGTCCGACCAAAGCCGTCATTTCATTTTCATTCGCTTCAAAGGAAATGCTGTGTAAAAACCTCTGTATCCTTGTAAGAGAAAGAGACGTTGGAAAATTCTATTTTTTTCTCCTTTAAGTTGTACTCGTTTTTCCGGGTGTTCCATTTCTTCCGTATCCAAAAGACTGCCGATTTCTTTTACGGTGGCATCTACCATAGCAAGGCTGTCTGTATATCGCAATGCCTGAATAAGCGGGAGCAATCAGACCCAATGATAAAATAATGCAGGATATAAAACTGCCTGCGCTTATGCTTCCGCCTATATAAAACAAACTTCCAACAGGAAGAACTCCGAGCAGACTGGAAGGGGCTATTGCAATACCTGCCGCATAGTACGGATTTGTCTTTTTGAACCATTCCGATTTAGAATTTTCATTTTCCTTTACTGCTTCCGCGTATTTGCGATAAGAATCGCTACTTTGATTAAAAAGCCTGACGACTTCGATTCCCCTATATATTCAACTATAGCGGCATCCATCGCTTTTGCGGCTTTAATAACTCTGTCATAACGCTTCTCATAATCTTTCATCATTCCCATGTAACAGAGCATTCCGACAGGAAAGGTTGCAAGCGCAATAAGTGCCAGCCTCCAATCAAGGAACATGAAATAAATCAACATTAAGACAGGAATCATAATATTTGCTGTCAATTCCGGTATCATATGCGCAAGAGGCAACTCCAGTTTTTCAACCGTATCCACAAGCATAGTTTTGAATTTTCCCGACGGGGTATCCATGACAAACCCCATGGGCACTCGTGACAATTTTTTCGTAAGTGCAGTACGAATATTTTTCAATACAGTAAATGCGGCTCTGTGAGACCTCACCGTAGATACGGTTGAAAAACCAAGCTGCAAAAGATAACCCAAAAGAGCAATTACCGCCATCGGCAGGATTGATTTCAAGCTGTAATCGCCAGCGCATATTTGAATGATAATGCGTGAAACGGCAATATACGGAACGATTCCGAACCCTGCACCAAGAACGGCAAAAATAACCGAACTTAAAAGCAAACCTTTACAAGATCCGGCAAACTTAAATAAGCGATGCAATGTGTTTTTATTCTTCTTATTCTTCATTTCAATCTCCTTCTGCTAAAATATATTTTTCGATATTTTTTTCTTTTTCTTCACTCTCAAATCGGCAATTATTTTACCGCCTGACAACAGCAGAACTCTGGAACATATTGTTTTTATAAATTCAATGTCGTGTGTAATAATGAGCAGGATTTTTTCCTGTTCAGAAAGTCTCTCTATCATCGTTCCTACTTCCCGCATACTTTTTAAGTCAAGTCCGCTGGTCGGTTCATCGAAAATAAGAATTTCTTTATCACAAAGCAAGCTGATTGCCACTGCCAACCTCTGTTTTTGTCCTCCTGAAAGTGAAAGGGGATGTCTGTTTTTTAATTCGGAAAGAGATAAGACCGATAAAGTTTCGTCAATAACAGACTCATTTGTTATTTTTGTTCCGAGTGTGCATTCTGTTTCCACACAATCCGTAAAAAGTTGATGTCCGACATCCTGCATCACCATGTAAGATTTTTAATACGCGCTTTTTGCAGACAGACTCCTGCCGTCTACAAAAATATTTCCCGATTTTTGTTTTATCAGTCCGCATATCGTGCGTGCCAGTGTCGTTTTTCCTGTTCCGTTTGCGCCGGTAATTGCGACGATTTCTCCGCCGCTTGCGGAGAAAGATATATTTTTGCAGAATACTCTTTTTCGCCATATTTGACATGGATATCTTTTTAATTCCAAGCTGTGTTCGGAATTTTTACCATTGGTATTTGTTTTTATTTCAGAAAGATTTCGACACTAAGTCCCATATTTTGTATCTGTTCAACCGGAAGCCTACAAAAATCTTGTATGTTCATATCCTTAAAACCTGACCATCTTGCATTAAGATGACCCTGTCTGCAATATCTGTTAAATACCACAAGCGATGTTCTGCAATGATAATTGTTTTTTTCCTTGCCGTTTTATTTTTTTCTATCAGTTTTTTTCAGTTCAAGCACAGAATGAAAATCCAGATTAGAGGACGGTTCATCCAACACAAAAATGTCTGGATTCGTGTCATACAGACGCAAATGCAATTTTTTTGTTTTTCCTCCGGAAAGTTCAAAAATACTACATCCTTTTAATTTTTTCTATATGCAAATCTTTAACAACTCTTTCAAGCTGTTGTTTTAATTCTTTCGTCTCAAGCATTCTGTTTTTCCAGTCCGAAAACAATTTCACTATCTGTATCTGTATTGAAAAATTGTGTTCTCGGATTTTGAAAAACTGTGCCTACACTATCGGAAAGACTTGAAATTTTCGGTCTCGGCAACATTCAATCCTTTTTACAATTGCTTTTGCCTGAAATGTTTCCTTCAAAAATGAGGAATCAATCCATTCACTAATCGTGTCAGAGTCGTTTTTCCACATCCGGATGCACCACATAAAAAGAACACATTGTCCTTTTTGAATATTTAAGTGTAATTCCCGTAAAGAACTTTGTTTCATATCCTGTAGAAAAAGAAAGCTTTTATAAATTTAATCAAGGGAATACACCTCCTCGTAAAAATTAAAAAAATATCATGCACATAACTCCTATATAGATTGTTACAATCAGCGCATCATGGATCGAAAAACAAACTTTTTCCATACAGCTACGTCTTCCGGCATGATCAATTCCCCTTGTAATTGCGGCTTGCGTGATTTCATCAGAGATTTTGGATGCAGATACCAACATTGGTACATATACATACTCCATTGTTTTGACCGGATGCCGTAAAAATCCTGTAAAGAAGCAGCTATTCCTCGAGAGCCATAGCATCTTTAATATAGTTCCATTCTTCAGCCATTGTCGGAAAAATATCGCAATGTAACAGAAAAGTGCAATTGTGAAACCTTTAGGCAAATGCAATCGACTGAATGCAGCTAAAAAAGCACTTACCTTTGTCGTGCGTATTAAAAATGCACCGAGCATAAAACAAGGAATCAATTTTCTTATATAGATATCAAACATATATATGATGCCTCCGATTGTAACGGGTAATTTTAATATCACAAGCAGCTGCACCATCAATAACGCAATAAAGAGAATTCCGTATCTTGAAGCAGTACGGAACTCTTTTGCCTGCAAGAGCAAGAATACGGGTATTGCAGTAAAAGGCATTCTATGACGATACTTTCATTCAGAAAAACGGAAATACTGGTTATTGATAAAATCGAAGCTTTTTGTTCTGGGATCCAAAAATCATCTATATAATCCCCACTTTTTTTCAAAAATGCTTTTTCAATAATTTTTTGCCAATAAAGCCTCCGATTATGGCACAAATAATTGTTCCCAGAATCATTAGAGGGATAACCCACCAATTTATTCTAATCGCATTGATGATTCCTTCAAAAGAAGAAACATCTCCTTTTCTACGCATGAATTCATCAAACTGTGCAGGCATGATAGCTATAGGGATATAGGGCTCCCATTGGAGACAGTGCAAACACGCAATAGGCAAGTAAATTCTTTCGGAATGATTTGAAATTTCCTGATTGGCAAATAAAGTCCGCAAATAAATCCAAATATGATAAAAAAATACCGACATCATCCAAAACATACCGGTAACAAGTAAGAGGATTCCGGCAAGAATACCAAGTATGGCAAGCGACCCGCGTTTCGGTATTTTTAGCGGTATATAACATAAAAACACTGCCTGCAAACAAAGCGACTATCATTGGCATAAACGGAAAAGTTGCAGGTGTCATCTGTGCGATACCACCTATCACAAATGCAATGACAAAATAAATAAGCGAAAAATACCTATGGAAATGTAATCTCTTGTCAATAATTTGTTTTCATTTTTCATAATAAGAACATCCTTTCTAACACAAATGTTAGTTTTATCTAACCTAAATACAAAATTTTTACAGCCTATGTAAGCCGTAAAAGTCCCTCCCATCCAGAATTATGGCAAGTTCTTCAACATATTCAATTGCTTTGTCTCTCTCGACATATCATGAACAATTGTTTCAAATACAGCTGTAAAATATGCACTGGTAATCATGTGATGTAAATCATGGCTGACTCTCCCTGTTATTTTGCCTTTTTCTTTAAGAATGGCATAGTATTTTTTTCTGTACGAGATACTTCTAATTCTACAAGTTCATGAATATAATCTTCATATTTTGTGCCCTCAGAACAACAAAGGACAAGCTTTAAATTCTTCAAAATAATCATAAATATAATTCACAAAATGCAGAAGATATTTTTGTAGACAGCTCTCTGCTTTCCGAAGTTTTATTTTTCGGACTAAATCAAATGAGCATCTTGTGCAGCTTTTGAATTGTTCTATCAAACCATCCGCCGCCTCAGAAACAAGTGCTTCAAATAAAGCTGCTTTATCTGGATAATATCCATAAAAAGCTCCTTTGGTAAATCCAGCTTCTGCTACAATTTTTCTGAGGGATGCATCCTTAAATCCCTTTTGCTAAAAATTCCCGTTTGCCAACTTCTAATATTTTTTGTTGCGTTGCTGATATTTTCATTAAATACTCCTCACTAATATACCAATGGTATATACCACTGGTATATTAACATAATTTTTATTTTTGTCAATATAGTTTGGATAAATAAAACAGCTTATATGTAGTGTTACAATTGATGTGAGACAAATAATATAAAAAGAGAGAATATCCTGTATAATTGAAATAACCACAAATCAAAAACGAAAGGAACTCTCTATGAATACTATTATAGCACAAAAACAAAGATATTTTGCCTCACAACTTTAGAAACCAAATACCACGCAGTAAAAACATATAGAAGTGGATGCTCTATTAGGTTTATATGTAGAAAAATACAAGGTATCTAAAACCTCTCTTATGCGTTGGAATAAGAAGTTTGATGGTGATAAAGCCTCGTTAATAGATAAGTCTCATAGACCTCATTCTAAGCATCCTAAGGCTCATACTGATGATGAAATTAGACATATTAAAAACTATATCAGAAGAAACCTAATATATCTATGATTGAATTATATGCTAAATTAAAGAAAAATAAGTCCTATAAGAGACACTCTTGTTCTCTTTTTAGACTTCTAAGAAAAATGGGATTCTTTAAAAATGAAAAAAAGAAAGAGAAAAATACCTACCTAAAAAGTATCATACCCCTGACAATATAGGCGAAAAATGGCAGCTTGATGTTAAATATGTACCCCAAAAATGTTATGTTGGAGATATGCCCTGATAAGTTCTATCAATATACTATGATAGATGAGGCAAGCAGAGAACGATTTTACAGTAACTTAACCTTCTATTCATATGATGATTTGATTATACAAATGAAAAGATATTTATATAAGTCTAACAGATTGCCTATGCGGGTTTTAGGTTGGTTATCTCTATTGAAATAGAAATAATGATTGGAGAATAATCTCCAACCATTATACCAAATTTCTATTATTTTCTCTCTATAAAATGTCTCCATCATTTACAAACATACACATATTTTTAAAGCATATTCACATAAACGCTGGCGAAATCTCATTTCTTCTGTTATACTTTTTCATGAGAGATACTCCTTTTGATATTGTTTTTGTTGTTAAAAACTATTATATCAAAGTATCTCTCTTTTTATTTATTTCTGTAACATATGTCTTATCACATTACAAATTCAGATTTTTTATATATCCTACCTGTAAATTAATTTTTATATATATAATTCACATTTAAAGTTAACTTATAAAACTTCCCATACTTATTTTTAATAGAATTGAATCCCTATTTTGATACTCCTAGCTAAAAGCTTCCTTAACTAGCTTTATTTTCTTTCGTCTTTTATTATTTTCCCATCACTTATAGTTATTATTCTATCTGCCTCTTTGGCTCATATTTTCATCGTGTGTTATCATAAGTAGGGTTTGATTTAATTCACTTACAGTACTTCTTAAAAGACTCATCACTTCTTCTGTAGTTTTGCTATCTAGGGTTTTCCTGTTGGTTCGTCTGCAAATATTACAGCAGGTTTATTTGACAAAGCTCTTGCTATTGCCACCCTTTGCTGCTGACCACCCGATAATTCGTTAGGAAATTTTTTAAGTTGATCTTCTAATCCTACTTTTTATTATATTCATTATGTATTCTTTATCTTCTTTTTACCATCTAATTGTATTGGTAATATTATGTTATCGTAAAACATTTAGCACTGGTATAAGGTTAAAAACTTTTGGAATATAAAACCAAACTCTTGTCTTCTTATCCTTGACAGTTCATCATCATTTAAACTATAGATGTTCTTATTACCTAATATAACCTCTCCGGAAGTTGGCTTATCTAGACCTGCTAAACAATGTAGAAGGGTACTTTTTTCCAGATCCACTTGTACCAATTATAGCGGTAAACTTGCCATTTTCTACCTCTAATGATATTCCATCGACAGCTTTTACTATATTATCTTTTTTCCGTAGTATTTCTTTATGTTATTAACGACTATTTGACTCATTCTACTCTCCTTTTTATTTTAATGATTTTATTTCCTCTACACACTTTCTATATACCAGTGTTGATACTATTATTCCAATAATGATATTAATGGTAATCATAAAAATATAATCCAATATATATACATTAAAATTTAAAGTTAATTAAATAAACACCTACTTTAAAGTAATATATTATTTGTATAATTAAAGCTATTATAGAACCTACTATACCAGATAAGGCTCTATGTATAATCCTTCTCTCACTGTTATTTTCTTTATTGATTTTTGGTGTACTACCTAATTTATTAAGTAGAGAATAATCATAAAGTCTATTGAAAAATTCATTAACTATAACATTAACTAGGTTTACTACTCCCAATATAAATATAACAGCTGCTATTACCTTAATTAAAGAGCATCTTATTATGTATTAATGCATTTAGCTCATTATTCTCTTTTTCAATATCTTGTACAGCAGTTCCTTGATAATTATTAAATGTCTTATATATCTGGTTGTCAAGATATGAATTTTCTTACTCATTCCTTATGCTGTATATATATTAATAGTTTTATACCCATCAAAATTAAAAGGCATTAGCAAATTGCTTATTAGTCATTATAACCTGGGCTGAATCATTATTACATAGTATAAGTCTGCATATGTATTTCCTTTTACAATAGCAACTACTTTAAATTCCTTTGTATCCAAATCAATTTCTGACCCATTAAAGTATTTTTCCATATCTACAGAGTTTCCTTTTTGGATAACTAATACTAATTTTATCTCCAACCTATAATTTAATATCGGTTTTTATCTATTTCAGGGATTATAAAGGATAACTTCATTATCTTTTTAAGTTTTTCACATCTCCAGATTCCCTATACTTATTTTAATTCAGCTATCATTTTGTCATCATATCCAAATGCACATAATTTAAGTGTATATTTATCATTATTTTTAGTCAATACACCCTTTAAAAACATTTTTATAATATTCTAGTTTTCCTAATTCATTTGAAATACTTATATATTAATTTTTTCTTTTTCCAGGTCCATTCTGGAATATAAAGAATTAATTTTTCTATTTTTTTCTTATTAGAGGTTTTTCCACTCGAATCCTTAATGCTAATTAACTTTCTTACATCTTTTTCACTAAAGCCATCTGAAATATTCTTACTCGGTTGCATACTAATACTGTAATCCAGTTCATTTTTATTTAGCTCAGCCATATACTTATTTTGTTGGTCCTCAACTTTTTATGTAGTAGCTTGCAAAAATGATTAAAGACGTGGATACAGATAGGGATAATATGATAGATAGAATCTTCTTTTTATACCTATATATATAAGCCATCGCAAGTTTAGAGTTAATGTTTTCTATTAAAGAGCTTAACTTCTTTTGACTTGCTATAATTTTCAATATTGCCATTTAAAAAGTTGAACATTTGTATATCTAAATATCTTCTTTGTATAGAATATTTAAAATAACAATAATATTAATCAAAAGTACAGCCATTATACCTAACACCGACTTGAAATCTATACTTAAGTTAATTTTTATTTAAAGATATGTTGGTTGAAAATATACTAACAAGGTTTGGAATAATCGTACTTGTCATATATACTACTATTCCCCAAGCAAAAATAAATGCAGCTAGTTCAATCAATAATAATTCAAGAAAACTCATTGAAAATAGGGTTTTTCTTCATACCTAGGGCTAAATAGGTCCCATATTCCTTACTTCTCTCTATTAGATATATATTATAAATTGCATATAAGATATAAATATTTATAATTGAAATAATAAATAAAGTTACTATTAAATTCTTGTAACTTTTTGGATAGCATTGCAGTATTGAGCATTCTATTTATACTTATATCTTTTGAATCTATTCCAATACCTATAAGCATATCTTCATAATCTTTCAAATACTTCTTATCAATTACCAGACTGTATGTGTTATTCTGAAAGTTTTTATCAGCATTTTTTATTAAGCATATATTTGCAACTACCATTTAATTTTTAAATTTGGTGAATCACTTAAAATACCCACTAATTTATAATTTTTAGATATAGTATTTTCATTGTTATATTGACTTAAGACTATACTATCGCCCTAACCTCAAATCTTTTTAAATTCTTTAAAACCCATTCTTCTAATGCGATTTCATTTTGTATTCTCAGGCATTCTACGGATAATAAATCTATTTTATTTATTTTTAAATAATCTTTATTCACACTAAGTATGTTAAATGTAGTATTAGATTTTTCTGATGATGAATCAATATAGGTGAGACCTACCTACTAGCTCTACCCAGGTCTGGATTTTTATTTCTTCCAATTGATTTTTATCCCTTAATCGACTTTGAAATTATCAGGAGATATCTCATATTTTTATACTGTTTATTTCACTTTCCTTTACTCCATTATATACAATTACACTTGTAATAAAAATATATTACTAAGTGAGAGACATACAAATATTGATAATGCTCTTTTGTTCTTAATCATATTTCTATACACTAAATTCAGTATCATATATTTCACCCTTAAACTATATCAGATATTTAAATAGTAAAAATTTAATTTTGAGCCACAGTCGTATTGCTGTTAATATGTCATAAATAAAAGGACTCATTTATTTTACATACACTGTGTTCTTACTTGAAAGACTAGATTATCTATTACTTATTACATTTTTATAGTCTATCTCACGATGAATCTCTATAAGACCTCTTAACTAAATCATAAAAACATTTTTAACGATTTTTCAAGAATCTTTTTTTATTTTTGTATTTATTCTGTATATTAATATTAATTCTGACCCCCAAAATATACATTATCACCAAGATTATCAAAATAGTTATATTATATTTAGACGCCCTAGGGTTTTATATAATCAACTCCAAGAATTATTTCAGTCATATTCCATAAACGCTATCCAGAAGATATTCTATCCTCTTAATCTTTTCTTTTTCGTTACCTAAAATTACTAAATTGTTATCGTTAATTCCCAAGATTTTTGTTACTACTATTATAGACACATATCACTTCTCCTTATTATTTTTGGCGATTTAAATTATACATGAGATTTGATGTGTGTTCCTATTTTTATAAAAATTTAGCGTTGATAGTATAGTAAATTTCAATATTTGAAATATACTACCAACGCTATCATAGATTATAGTTCTTACTCCATCTATGTATATTATACAACTCTATATCATATCATATTATATTATATCATAAATATTTTTATATTACTTAAATACTATCTGGACTCCATAAACCAAAAACTGTCATATATCCAGGATTTACACGAATTCCTTGTAATCTTGTGCCTCTTTTACCCCACTCATATGTGTTCTGTGGTATCTTTGCTGAACCCGGTCTGTAGAAAGTTTTTGTTGAGGAACCAACGTCTTCGTAATGACTACCATTCCACTTTTCTCCAACCATCTTCATAGATACACCTAGATTAAGATTTTTTCCAGCATTGATTTTTACATAAGATGATGTCGCATCCAATTTAGGGCGAGCTTCTGTAGTTCTAACTTTGTTAGGTGATGTGAAATAAAAATCAAATTTTGTATCAATATGATTTCCAGCAAATATAGTACTACCACTTGTTAATAATATTGTGCCTGCTAATGCTGTTGATAAAATTAATTTCTTCATATATGCCTCCTTTTTAATGATATAGAGTATATAAATCACTAATAATCAGATATTGTGTATTCACCACTATCCACATTGTATTCTACCATCTTTCTATTTCCCTTGTCTTTAAATACATATGCTATATTTTTGTTTTAATCTCATTAACATCATGCAGCACATCTCCATCACTACCCTTGACTGGTATTTTAGTTCTATCATCTGTACTATTTTTATACTGTCATAGTTGTCTGTTTTACCACCAGACTTTATTTTCCGTAAATATTCACCCTTGCATCTAATTTATTTCCATCGCTTACATCAACTCCCAAGTATGAAATATCTAATTTACTTTTTATTTTTTTGCCCTCAAATAAGTAAAATTTCATCTTTTTCATTTTTATTTTTCTTCACCTCTCTCTATCCTCAACCCCTAACTGGTAAATTTTTACTTGAAACTTTAACGGGAGGTGTATTTATATTTTTGTTATTATCCTTCATGTTGATAATGAAACTAGTGCCTATAACAATAATTATTGCTACTATGGCAATTGCTGTTTTTATTCATTTTTATCTCCTTATATAATGGTGCTCTAATTCAGTTGCTTTTAATATTGCTGATAAATACCTTTATATCACCGTCTTTTTATCCGCGCTTCATTGGGTACTGGTAACAAGTACCTATACTCGTAATTCCGGTTTTTAGGCGCTGGTAAACCATCATAAAAATATATTCATTTAAATTTAACTTGATATCTAAATTTTCTTTGTTATCAATACCTTTTTATTGTATAATCTACTCTTACATATCGGTCTATGGTCTTATCGATAAATTTTTACTCATATCACCTAAGTCCTTGGCAATATCAAATCTTTACTTTCCACAAGGTCTATATTTTTCACAGTCATTTTTACCACCAAATGCATTAAACTCTTTTCCTAGGGTTTCCATTGTATAATCTCTTAAATTAGGTGCATTTTTATTGACTTGATAAATTCTACATGAATATAAGACTAATAATACAAGACAAATTGTAAAAAGTAATAACCTTATATTTGTTCATCTGTGCACCTCTCAATAACACTCTCTATTCTACCATTACTCATTTTTAACTGTGTAATCGAACAAGTCTTCAAGATCTTCCTTATGGTGGCTGGCAATAAGTATTGTTTTACCTTGCTTTTTGCTTATCATTATTTCTCTAAATATCCTTATAGAGTCCTCATCAAAAGAGCATTTGTTGGCTCATCAAAAACTAGTAATTCTTGGTCTTCCATTATTGCCTGGACAATTCCAAGCTTTTGCCTCATTCCCAAAAGAATATTTCCTTACTTTTTCATCCTTAAAATCATATAGACCTACTTGTTTCATAACATCTAAAATAGCATTTTTATCTATATATTTATTTATATCAATAAATATTCAAGATTTTCCATTCCTGTATATGAATCAATAAATCCTGGATACTCAATAACTGCACCAAGTCTTACAGGGTAAAACACCTTTGGTTGAAGCTTTACATCCTTGACATGTATTTCTCCTGCTGTTAGGTTAATAAAAATTACAAATAGCCCTAAATAACATTGTTTTTTCCGCAACCATTATGTCCCTATAAAAGCCATAAATTTTACCTTCTTCAATATCAAGGTTAATATTATCCAATACATACTTATTTTTATTTTTCTTTTTCAACATTTAATAACCTGATTAAAGCCATATAATAACCGCCCTCCTATATCAAATCTATTTCTTTATAAAAAATACCACCAAAAAGCTCGTTGATAAAATCAAAATAGTATTGTAAATTAGACCTCCAATATACATACTTCCATCTTGTAAAACTAGCATATATCCACCACCTGGAAAAAAGCCCGATCCAGAAACTAAATTAAATGCCACTGGACATATAGCTACAAATACTCCTATATGCTCACCAAATTTTATTGATACAAGCAAATTGAATATACCTAGTGAAATAGCCCCTATACTATATGAAATCAAAATTTTTCCCTAACAAGTATAAGTCTCTAATATATGCTTTATTAAAGAGCACCCTATAAATAGTGAGTATAACAATTGATATAAATATGGTACTACTAATACAAATAAAGACCATCTTGCTAACCGCTAGTGAAGTTCTACTCCTATACCTAGTTAAAAATCAGTTTATTATAATTGAATAAGTCTTCGTAAATATACGAACTGAAAATGAACATAAGAAGTATTTGTAATGTAACAAAAATATATTACTACTAAATATATTTTTCCCTAGCATCAAGTTTTGGTAGTATAAAATATGAAACTACATAACTATAGTCTTTGTAAAAATTGATGCAAACAATCAATGGCATAATAATAAAAATTATAAATACAAGTATATTCCTTTTTGATTTATCTATACCAAATTTAAAAATCTCTTTTTAATAAATTCAAAATCTTCGCCCACCCTTTTTCCTCTAAAAACAAGTATATATATACTAGCATAAACAATACAATTGCAGTAAATGATAATTTGGCTATGATAATTTCGGACTATTTATAGACTCTATATCTAATATATAAGAATATATCAAGACCCCCATTCCTGAAAGCTGAAATTAAAAATGGTATCGCAACTAGTACAAAAGCTATAATCTATCCAAATATCTTGATACTATCAACACCGTCATGGATATGGTGGCATTTTCAGTAAAAAGTAAAATAATAGATTTAATACAATTACACTTTGCTTATTGATAAAAATATTTGCGTCTATGAAGAGTTGTACAATACTGATATAGGGCTATTTACCTGATACCAAGTAAAGTCAGTTTTATTTGTAAATATGTATGCAAAAAGATATAAGGATACACAAAAATCAAACTATTTACCACATTTTGCTAGTATAATCTCTCTAATTTTATATTTTTTGCAAAACGTTTTTCTTGATTTAAACCCTGACCATCAGTTCATAACTTCTGTTATTACTTGCATATAGGATAATAAGTAACAGAAAAGGGATACTTATTAAAAATTCAACTGATGGATCAGTCATCATTATCATGTACATATCATACATAGATATATCTTTATAAAAACTATAGCCATCCATCATGGAATGAGTTAATCTTCATGCAGTCACTATCACAATGGCTGGCAACATATATAAAACAAGATCTTTCATCTTATTATGTTTAAATATAATCATACTTTTCTCCTTTATCAATATGATTATTAATGATAGTAATGAGAATTACAAAAACGCTAGTAGTAATTCTACAATCGTATACCCTATGAGTAATCTAAAAATGAGCATTGATGAAACAGAATAGTCTTTAATATTGAGTATATTAACCAGATTCCATATAAGCATATTTATTATGAAAGGAGTTGATACTACTACTAATTTCTTATTTATAAAAGTGACATTGTGAAGCCTACTATACCCATCAATCCTGAAAATGCAAATGTAAATAGAGTGAAACTATTGTATATATCATTGGATGATAAACTAATAAGTCTGACATACCCATTTTATATTGAAAATTAGCACCTAGAAAAACTGATGGCATGTTGATTGGGTGAAATTGCTAATTTTACTAATACATCTAAGATAAACACTGATATCATGACCAGCCCAGCACTAATAAAAAGACATTAATGAGCTTAACTAGAAACACCCTATGCCTAGGCGTTCTAGTTAAAACATATATACTCTCCTTACTTCTATATCTTGTCCCAGAATATCACTTCCCACAAGAGCTGCTAAAATTGGCAGTAAAAATAGAAGGTATTCATCGAGGTTATCATATCTGGTGATAAAAAGAATAGCCTCATATAAAATTTCTATAGGATATGAAATATATATTATTCATATTATAGTTTACATAAAAATAAAAATAATATTAAAAAGTAAACCCCTAAAAATATCTTGCTTTTTATCACTCTTTTTAAATTCTAGAGACAACAAATCCATACTAACCTCCTAAAATTTTTAACATTTAATATTTTTATTGTTAAGTTTTTGATTTTACACAGCTTCTCCGATATTCACTTTTACAAAAAGGCAACTCTTAAGTCATTTATTATATAAATTTAAATTGTCAAAATTACCTATAGAAGGCAAATTTACAGAAAACATTCTATACTCTCATTTGAATTATCACCAATGTTAGTAAATATTAACTGTTTGAATTCACTTTAAGTACTACCTTTTATTTATCTACTAAGTCCTCTAATGCCATTAACCAATCCAGATATCATTATAATAAATGATATTACTGTCATTTCTATTTTGCTCCCATTAAATAGATATTGTATAAAGACTAGTTTTGCAAGTATCCCATATTACTTGTAATAGTTACATAGATATTTTTATATTTGTTAACATAATCTTTATTCCTTTCCATTTATCTAATAATATTAATACTACAATTAATTTACCTTATATAACTATTTATTTTAATTCTATGTTAATGAATTAGTTGATTGATTACTATAATAACTTCATATCTACTATTATGGTGTGCTTTTACCGTTAAAATTGTCGCTTTAGCAAAACTTGCATTGTATATAGTGTTCCCATTTTCCTTTATTATAATTGCATAATTTAAACCCCTTTTTGAATACATGTTACTCATTTTAACTATAAACCCATCATGATTAGCCTCTGTCCAAGATGACATGTTAGTTTGTATGATTTGTGTCTCAAGCCCTTTAAAGTAATTCTATTATCAATATTAGCACTTTTCAATTCATTAAAAATTAATATTATCAAGTTTCCTCTATACTCGTTATACTCAAAATCAGTTATCTCTTTCACTCTATTATCATCAATAATTTCAACTACTGATGAAGGCTCACTAGATACAATTTTCTCTTTTCTATTGATTTAACATCCACAAACGATGTCAAAGATACTAGTGTAGCTAATACAAATACACATACTCCAAAAATGTTTTCTTCCTCTTTTTCATAATTATAATCCTTTCTTTTTGCTGGGTGTAACATTTAATATTACACCATTAATTTTCTCTTTACGATTCATAAAAATTCAACATAGATAAACAATAATTTTTTTCTTGTTATGACGCTATCTCCAATCTGTTGTACAACTAATTTATCACAAAAGAATTTCAATGTCATCTTCTATATGCTTTGAAGCTAGAATAATAAAACTAGATTATACCAATACGCACATGTAATCAAATTTTTTTATATGACTAAATATAATATCAAATTTTTTGAATATGTACTAATTCATGAATTAATACATGCTTCAGTAATTCATCATCATATAATATATGGCTTTGCAGTATTATTTTTGGGCAATTACTCCATAAGTTACAGGTACCCTTTATTTTATCGTTTACAAGTATTTTAATCTTTCTCTATAAATCTAAATAAACTAACACACTTATTTATCCTCTCATTGTTTTCTATCAAGATAGAAGTTTTCATAGCTTTTGTTCCTAATAATAATTTGTGTTATAATATATGTCAAAAAGGATAGAAACAATAAGCCTATTTACAGCAGACAAAATTTGATCAAATTGTTTTTGTAAACAATCTAATATACTCTTGAATTACTAATATAAATTCGGAAATAATTTGTAAAAACTATATATTCACTTTGATTTTCAATTTCTATCAAAAGCGAGTATGGAAATATTAGGTAAAAATAAAATTGACCATAATATTTTGTTGGCTTTTATTTGTACTATTTATGTTTAATTTTTCTTCTTATCAATAAAATAATTACTATTATATATATACTTTTTATACTTCTCTCTAAAGTTGAAACTGTAATAAATTCAATCATCAAATTATCTTTCCTCTGTATCAAAACTATCAATCAAGTCTCTAATCTCTTTTAGTTCATCTTTGCTAATCACTTAAAAAGCTCTACAAACATTTATTATTGATCCTGAAACAATCTTTCAATAGCTTTTTCTTGTTGTTCCTTCAAGGCCTCTTCTCTTGATACAATAGGTTTTTTATTGTATATTTTGGATATCGTCTCGAAATAGCACCTTTTTCTACTAATCTTCCAAAAATGTATAACACGATGTTTTACCAAAACTATATTTTTATTCAATATCTTATATAATTCCAATGCTTGAATCTCACCATTTTCATCTAAACATTCTCCAGACCATAAAATTTCCATTACCCTAAGTTCACCATTTGATAATTCCATTTCATCACCATCCCAATTATTCAATAGTTATAATATTTTCACATGAGTTTATCATAATTACTATTTCTTTTCAAGGTTTCAAGATAAATTTTCATTTACCTTTAGAGATGTTGTTTATGCTTTAGTATTAGTTTATTTTTAATTTTTATCTTCTTCAGTAATTTTATTAATTTTAAATATACTATTCTTGTTATCAGTTTTATTTTTCACTTTGAGTATATCATGTATTTTTATATTTTTGCAATAATTATTTTTGTTATATTCGATAAAAACATTAATAGTTTTAACGTGATTATAAAATTAGACATGATAATTCGAGGTAAAATAGCCTTGGCGAGATTTTCCCTCTAACCAAGGCTATTTTTATGGATCTATCTTACGCGATATCATAGAATAAAAGAATATTATTCTACATCAAATAGGATGTTTTCTTCTGTTTCCTTATCGAAGAAGTGCATTCTATTCATATCAAGTGCTAGGTCTAGAGTCTGACCTGGCATTATATCACTTCTACCGTCAAACTTTGCTATTAATTCTGTTCCCTTGAAATTAAGGTAAGCATATATCTCTGCTCCCATTAGCTCTCTGATTACTACATCGGCCTTAAACTGGCTATTTTCAGACATATCAAGGAATACTTTCTCCTTATGTATATCTTCAGGTCTAATACCAATTGTAATAGTCTTACCCTACATATCCCTTTTTCTTCAGGAAGGCAGCCTTACCCCTAGGTATTAGGAATTTTACTTCCTTACCTGGTAGAACTCTGCTACTATCTTCACCATCTTTAAGGATTTCAGCATCCATAAAGTTCATCTGGGGACTACCTATAAAGCTGGCTACAAACTTGTTAACTGGATTGTCATATAAAACCTTAGGCTTGTTTATCTGCTGAACTACACCGTCCTTCATTACAACTATCCTGTCACCCATTGTCATGGCTTCAGTCTGGTCATGTGTTACATATATAAATGTAGCTCCAAGGTCCTTGTGTAGCTTTGATATCTGGGCTCTCATCTCTGTTCTTAGCTTAGCATCCAGGTTTGATAGGGGTTCATCCATCAAGAATACCTTAGGATTTCTAATCTATAGACCTACCTAGGGCAACTCTCTGTCTCTGTCCACCAGATAGGGCCTTAGGCTTTCTGTCTAATAGGTTTTCTAGCTGAAGTATCTTTGCAGCTTCCTTTACCTTCTTGTCTATTTCCTGCTTGTCCATCTTTCTTAGCTTAAGTGAAAAAGACATGTTGTCATATACACTCATATGAGGATACAGGGCATAGTTCTGGAACACCATGGCTATATCTCTGTCCTTAGGTTCTGCATCATTTACTACCCTATCATCAATCTTTAGTGTACCAGAGTAATATCCTCTAGTCCTGCTATCATTCTAAGTGTTGTAGACTTACCACAACCCGATGGTCCAACTAAAACTATAAATTCCTTGTCTTTAATGTCTATATTTACATCTTTTTGCCGCCTGGAATCCATTGTCGTATGATTTACATATATTTTCTAGCTTTACTGTTGCCATTTTCTTACCTCTCATTCAAAATATAAAGCAATTTTTCTAGACTTAAGTCCTGAGTTGTCTCAAGTCTAGGTCTGCATCTACACCTATACTAACACTCCTCATCTTGCAAGCCTCTCATGGCTTCCACACCTGCCTAGGGAGTCTTCAATACCAAATACCTGGTCAATAGCTGGCCTATTCCCCTAGCAGATTCTATAAAGATATCTGGTGCTGACTTTACTCTTTTTCCACCTTGGCTGGGTCCCGTCTAAAGTCAACCTGGTCAAGTGGGCCTAAAATTTCTAAAAATCCTGCTGGCATTCTTAGAAACCGATGCAAGCCCAATTTTTATATTGTTATCTCTTAATTCTTTTATGAAGTTTTTCTATGCCTGGAAGTATGTCTTCTTTTGTCAGATCTTCCAAAAAGCTTTACGTATTCGTCGTTCTTTTTTGTCAGTTAAAATTTTTATATCTTGGTCTGAATACTTGTCTCTTACACCACCATACTCAAGTATTCTTATCAGGGAATCAGTTCTTGATATTCCCTTTAGACTTTCATTGAATTCCTCATCGATGTCAATGCCAATGCTATTGGCCAAGTTCTTCCACGCTATATAGTGTAATTTAGCCGTGTCAGTTATGACACCATCTAAGTCAAATATTACTCCTTTTATCATAAAACCACCTTACATGCCTAATAGTTCTTTATGGCAAATGCCTCATATGGCTTTAGGGCCACAATATTGTCATTAATATCCAAGTCTTCATAGTTTGAAATCATCAGGTCATAGTTTCCTATTTTGTAGGCCTTATCTAGTTCAAAGTTTACCAGGTTTGAACCAAAGTTTGCAACTACCAGGATACTCTTATCATCTATAAATCTTTCATACGCAAAGACTTCTTTGTTTTCCCTGTCTATCAACCTGAAATCCGCTTCTGTTATGACAGGGTCAGTATGCCTTAATTCAATCAAGTGCTTATAATAGTAGAAGATTGAATTTTTGTCCTTTAGTGCATCTTCAACATTTATCTCTTTATATCTAGGATTGACCCTAAGCCAGGGTTGGCCCTGAGTAAAACCTGCATGTTCCTCATTGTTCCACTGCATTGGAGTCCTAGCATTGTCCCTGGATATCTTATATACAGCTTCCATAAAGTCATCTTTGGATAAAACTTTTCTATCTAGAACCAAGTCCTTGTAGGCATTTCTAATCTCTACGTCCTGGTATTCTTCTATCTCATACCTGCAGTTGACCATACCAATTTCTTCACCCTGATATATATATGGTGTCCCCTGCATCAAATGTAGGATAGTTGCAAACATCTTGGCACATTCAACCCTATAGTCGGTATCATTACCCCATCTGGATATTACACGAGCCTGGTCGTGGTTTTCCAGATAAAGTGAATTCCAACCCTTTTTGTATAAGCCATTCTGCCATGCTGCAAAAGAGTCTTTAAGGTCTACCAGGTCTAGGTCCTTTAGCTTCCACTTGCCTGCCTCTGTTCCTTCAACAATATCAAGCATCATGTGGTCAAAGGTAAAGATCATATTTAGTTCTTTCCTATCCTGGCCACAGAATAGGAGGGCATTGTCAGGATGTGAACCAGGTGCCTCTCCAACTGTCATACAGTCATACTTTGATAGGACTTCCCTATTCATCTCCTGTATATACTCATGTAATCTTGGTCCATTCATATGGTAGTCACCTATTATGTATTCACCCTGACCATCCTCGTAGTCTGGAAAATCCGTGTACTTAGATATGGAACTAATTACATCTAGTCTCCATCCATCTACACCCTTGTCCATCCAAAACTTCATCATATCCCAGATTTCGTTTCTAACGGTAGGATTTTCCCAATTTAGGTCTGGTTGTTTCTTTGTAAATAGGTGGAGATAGTACTCTCCTGTAGCTTCATCATACTGCCAGGCAGACCCACTGAAAAATGATCCCCAATTGTTTTTCTTGTCAGACCAAAAATAGTAGTCCCTGTATGGGTTGTCCTTTGACTTACGACTCTCTACAAACCACTTGTGTTCATCACTTGTGTGGTTGGCTACAAGATCCATGACTATCTTTATATTCCTTTTATGGGCTTGGTCTATCAAGTCAAACATATCTTCTTCAGTACCGAAGCTTGACCATATTTTCCTATAGTCGCTAATATCATAGCCATTATCGTCTTGGGGAGATTCATATACTGGACTCAACCAGATTACATCTATCCCCAGGTCTACCAGGTAGTCTAATTTTGATATTATACCCCTTATATCTCCAAGTCCATCCCCATTAGAATCATAGAAACTTCTTGGATATATTTGGTAGACCACTGATTTTTCCACCACTGCATATATTATCCTCGCTTTATTACTAATTTATCTTCAAGTAAGTGTTTTTCCTTGTATATATCTAGGTCTATAGGGTTTCCCTTTTTCAAACTAATAGATACTTCATCCTGGTTTACATCTAGGTTTATCAACCTACCCCTATAGTTTATATTGAAGCTATATCCATCCCAGTCACCTGGTAGGATTGGGGCAAATGATAGGTGACCATCATAGGGTCCTCATACCAGCAAAACCTTGAACTATGGACATCCAGGCACCTGACATACTTGTTATATGCAGGCCATCATCAGTATCCTTATTATAGTTATCTAGGTCAAGTCTGGCCGTCCTCTCATACATGCCTACCGCCTTTTCTTCTAAGCCAATTTCACAAGCTAATACAGAGTGTATACAAGCTGATAGACTTGACTCATGAACTGTCATTGGTTCATAGAATAGGTAGTTGTTTTTCTTTTCTTCATCTGTATACCTATCACCAAAATAGTAGATACCCTGTAGGACATCTGCCTGCTTTATATAACAAGATCTTAAAATCTTATCCCAGGCCCAGTTCTTATTAAGCGGTCTGTCGCTATCTGCCAAGGCATCAACTGGCTGTAGGTCCTTGTCAAGGAAGGTATCATGCTGGACAAAGACTCCCAAATCTTCATCGTATGGGTAATACATATTGTCAACTATATCCTTCCACCTACCTAATTCATCCTGGTCAATATCCAAACTTGCCAACTTAGGGCCTAATTTATCTCCTAGCTTGTCTACCATGGCCATAGTAAATTCAAGGGTCCAGGCTGCTATAGTATTGGTATACCAGTTGTTATTAACATTGTTTTCATATTCGTTTGGTCCGGTTACACCATGTATCATGTATTTTTTGTTTCTCTGGCTATAGTGGACCCTATCTGCCCAGAACCTCGATATTCCAACTAATACATCTATACCATAATCTACTATGTATTCATAGTCATCAGTATAGTTCGCATAGTTGTATATTGCATAGGCAATTGATCCGTTTCTATGGATTTCTTCAAAAGTTATTTCCCACTCATTGTGGCACTCTATACCATTGAAGGTAACCATTGGGTAAAGGGCTCCCTTTAGTCCCTGCATATTAGCATTATGGTAGGCCTCAGCTAGTTGGTTGTACCTGTATAGTAGTAGGCTCCTAGTAACTTCCTGTGGGGCTGTAGATAGGTACATAGGTATTATATAGGCCTCAGTATCCCAATAGGTTGCTCCACCGTACTTTTCTCCTGTAAAGCCCTTAGGCCCTATATTTAATCTTAGGTCATCCCCATAGTAAGTTGAGAACAACTGGAATATATTGTACCTAATACCCTGCTGTAGTTTTGGATTGTTCTTGATTACTACATCGGCTATATCCCACCTCTGTCTCCACTTTAAGGCATGTCTTTCAAACAAGTTGTCATAACCAGCCCCTGCTGCCTCCTTGGCAAGGTCCCCTGCCACAAGTGCTAGGTCTTCTTCCTTGTGGTCCCTAGTAGTCGTTGTGGCTATTATCTTTTCTAAGATAAGTTCCTGTCCAGGCCCCAGTTTTGATACCGCCTTGGTTGACACAGATTCGTCATCCATAGATGCCTCAAACTTGTAGTCTTGACCCTGGTCTGAGTATAGTCTTGAAACCATATAGTTACATATGGTAAACCTCTCAACACCAAAATTGTTTTCTATAGTTTTGGAAACTAGGTAACCAGTATTTTCATGGGCACCCTTGTCCAATACTTGCCAGAACTTTTCCTCGTAGTTAGAATCTATTTTTCAACATCAGCATCGATATATGAAGAAATTCCACTACTGCATCAGAGTCTAGGGGCCTTAACAGAATACTTGATAGCTACAGATTTCTTAGTATCAATACTCACAAATCTTTCTACACCTATCTGGAAAGTCTTACCAGACCTTTTAATCTGGAAGCTTCTCTTTAAAAGCCCCTTTTCCATATCTAGTTCTCTTCTGTATGAAACTATATCTTCTACATTAAGGTCAAGTTCTTGACCATCTATACTACACCTATACCTATAAAGTTAGGTGAATTTATCATCTTACCAAAGTATTCTGGATATCCAATTTTCCACCAGCCCTACCTTAGTCTTGTCCGGAAACCAAACACCCCAATATAAGTACTCTTGTAGGGAATCTCCTAGTATTTTTCTTCAAATTACCCCTCATACCCATATACTCATTCGCAAGGGACATTATGCTCTCCGAAAATCTTAGTTCATCTTTATTTAATTCATTTTCAATTACTTTAAATTCATTGTATTCGAATTCCATATTCCCTCCTTGTTCCGTGGATTTTCTGGCCATTATACACTTGATCATCATCTTATCAATTAAGATAGAACTGCTGACTTTAAAACCCCATGTTTGTAAACCTATTTTACTGATCCGGCTGTTATACCCTTTATAATCTGCTTCTGAGCTATAAAGTAGAAGATGATTACCGGTATAATTGCTATTGTCAAGCCAGCTAGGGCTAGGTGCCACTGCTTAGTATACTCACCGAAGAAGAAGAACATCTTTAGCGGTATAGTTTCTGAACCCAACTTGTTTATTACCAAAGATGGTAGCAAGTAGTCATTCCATATCCAAATTGTGTTTAGGATAGCTACTGTTACTGTAATAGGCTTAAGGATTGGGAATATAATATACCAGAATACCTGGAACCTATTACAACCATCTATAATTGCCGCTTCGTCAAGGGACCTTGATATACCATTGATTGTTCCGTGGTATAGGAAGATGGCCATTGATGAACCAAATCCTAGGTACAGGAACATTATACCTGGTCTATTTAGCATACCCAATCACCGAAGAATGATACTAGTGGTATCATTACTGCCTGGAAAGGTATTAACATGGCTGCAACGAACACAAAGAAGATTATTGAACTAACCTTTGACTTAACCCTTGAAAGGGCATATGCTGCCATTGATGAAAATACTATTATAATTATTACGCTGACAACAGTTATAATTATAGAGTTTGTAAATGTCTGTCAAAGTTCAAATTTTCTGCTGCCTGCTTGTAGTTTTTCAAACTGTATCCCTGATGTTAACTAGTGGAGATTCAAATACTTGCTTCTTTGTCTTAGTGAGTTGACTACCATCAAGTGAAATGGACTCAAACCAAAGTAAACTCAATATTGTTCCAAGAATACCTAGTATTATGTTTTTCTTTTTGTACTGCTCATTACATCTCCACCTCCCTCTTCTGTTATAGTAAACCTGAGCTAGTGATATTACTACATGATTATAAAAGAATATAAGTGCCTTTGACTGGGCATGAGAGCCATCTTGTTTTCCAAGAGGCTGTATTTGTAGATGTTCATAGCAACCATCTGAGTTGAGTTATGAGCGCTCACCTGTTAATGACAAGTTCTGGTCATGAAAGTTTAAAATGAGTTAGAAAGTGTCAAGAACATACTTACGTGAAGGCTGGAGCCACTGGTGGGAATATAACGTGTCTAAACCTCTGGAAGACATTGAGCCTCATATCTATCTGGGCGGCTTCAACCAAGTCTTCTGGTATACCTTCTAGGTGGGCTATAAATTATCATTATATAACCCTGACATCTGCCAGGCTGTAGTATTACTAAACCCCAGAAACCTGATGAGAAGTTGACAACCAACCCTGTAGGCTTGTGTTCCAACTGCCTGTCCTATAGCATCAAATCCCTGGATAAATACGAACTGCCAGATAAAACCTAGGATCAATCCACCTATAAGGTTTGGCATGAAAAATACTGATCTCATTAGGTTGCTACCCTTTAACTTCTGTGAAACAAGCAGGCTAATCCCAAACCTATGGCATTTATCAAACAATTGACACTACTGCAAACTTAGTAGTAAACCAAAGTACTTTCTAAAACCTTCAATGCCTAGTGAGCTGTATATAATGAGTGATACCGCAAATACTAGGCGTGTTTATACCATCCCAGTTTGTGAAAGAATAGTAAACACCGTATAAAAGCGGAATAACAACTACCATGATTAGTGCTATTAAAACTGGTGCTAGAAACAACCAGAAAAATAGATCATTTTTACCTAATTTTTGTTCATAATAGCCTCTATTGCTTTTTCAAAATAAGGTGCTGATGTTGAAATCAACACGCACCCTCAATTAATCATTACTGTCTAGCCTCGTCCCCAAGCCTTCTGTGAAGTCTTAACTATGTCATCCCAACTAGCCTGACCACTTACATATCTCTGGATTTCTGATCCAAGAGTCTTCTGTCCCCAGCTTGATGGATATCCCATGAATCACCTCAGTTAATTGTGTTTCCATCTTTTTGCATAGCTTGTAGATTATCTGAGCTAGAGGATCACCGATCTTAGATTCGTCAAATCCCTTATATGCTGTGCATAAACTTGAACTGAGTTAGGAGATATCTTACCCTTATCAGAAGTATAAACCCAGTTTAAGAAGTCCTAACTGCCTTCTTGGTTGCGTCATCCTTAGTATTGTTTACTGCGGTACATTGGAACACCAACTGGTAACTTACCTTTCAGCAACACCTTCTACTGGCATAGGAAGCATGCCTATGTTCTTAGCTAGTGCTGCATGCCCTATCTGTTCTACAGATGTATGCCCAGTTACCTGCTGAATCGCAACCTTGCTAGAGAATAGCTTTTCAACCTGCTGAGAGTAGTCTAAGCTGCTGTTGGCTGCACTAGAGTACTTGTTCTGCATATCAAGAACATCTTTGAACTGTACCATGCCTACTTGAATTCATTCTAGCTGCAAATGCGCTTTGTTGATATCTCCGTCAAATTCTGGAGAAAAGGAATACATTTTGATAAGTAAGTCCTGTTACCCAGTCTTCCTCAGCTGGTAGAGCAAATACTGCATCTAAACCTAATTCTTCTTCTTAGAATCTAAGTCTTAACTGCTTCTGCCAACTTAGCATAAGTAGTTAACTCTCAGCTATGATTCCAGCCTTTTTCAAATTTGCCTTGTTATAGATGCGATCATAACCTTCCTGGTTGAATGGCTAGGCCGTATACCTTACCATCAACTGTTACACCATCTAGAGTCTTTAAGTGCTATCAGCAACTGGTACATCAGTCAAATCTTCTAACTTAGTCATCCAGTCCTTAACGTCCTGAGGGTCCACCAATATGGCTGATGTGTAGGCTCATTTCCTGAAGAGAACTTAGACTTTTTAGTGCTGCACCATAGTCACCACCGCCTGAGTAGTTACATTAATCTTAACATTTGGATTTTCCTTCATATTCCTGGGCCAACTTATTGAACTGGTCCTTGAATTCTACCTTAAACTGGAATACATCCAACTGTACCTGGTCGCACCTGACTTACCGCCACCAGAATTTCCACAACCTGCTAGCACAGAAGCTGTCATCACACCTCATGCTAGACTTAGTAATTTTTAAAACTTCATACCTCCTAAAAATTTAACACTTACTTTAAAAATTTTAACACTCTGCATTATAGTTATACCCATTATAGGAAAAACTATTGCATTTACTTTAGGTAAAATGTGATAAATTTTTATAATCAGTATATAAACCTACATTAATACTAAATACTTACCCTTCTATCTTGTAGTCCACTCATATCAGTCAGGTCAACATCCTTCTTTTCCAGTATGTCGATTAGTTTCTCACAGCTAAACTCACCTATCTTCATAGACCCTACATCGATATTTACAACCTTGTATTTGCTCTTGTTAAAGCTATTTGATTCTGCACCAAAGGCACCTATAATTATATCCTTTTCCTCGCAAACACTAGACAGGTAGTCAATAGCCCCGGAAAATATAAGGGAGTCGGTTATTACTACACCATCCATGTCCCCGTTGGCTTCTAAAAGCTTTTTCATAGACATATATCCCTCGAGTTTATTAAATTCGTTTTCCTCAACCATATCATCACTAAAATACAAGCCATTTTCCCTTATTGACTGGATATAACCATCATACCTATCAGTAGTAACCATTGAATCCCTCTTACCACCTATAAAGCCTATCTTTTTACAAGCAAGACCAACCAAGTGATTTGTTAACTTCCTGCATGCATCTACGTTGTCTGTATCCACCGTATAGATATCATCGTATTCCTCGCTTTTACCTATTAGGATAAAAGGAAATTCTATATCCCTAAGGTAGTTCACTGTTGAATCACCTATCACTGACCTCATAAGAATTACCCCATCCACCTTGTTGGAATTTACCAGCCTTTTAATGGCATTGGTTTCGTTTTTACCATTATAGGCAATCAAGGTATCATAACCCCTCTTACCTGCTGTCTTGGCAACTCCCCTCAGGCTTTCCTGGAAAAATGGATTCATAAAGAAATCATCATCTGCTGGTAGAACCAGGCCAACATTTTTAGATATCCTATTGGCAAGACTACGGGCAATAGCACTTGGATGGTAGTTTAAACGCTCCATAACTTCAAAAATCTTTTTCTTTGTGCTATCACTGATGTCTGGATAATTTCCGATAGCTCTAGATACAGCTGCCTTTGACACACCGGCTTTCATCAGCCACAGTCTGCATCTGTAACTTTCGCTCTTTCCACTATCCAACCCCTCAATCTCAGAGACAATATTTTTCATCTCAGATAATATAAGCTACTAAACCGATTTAGTTCTATTTTTATTAGCTACTTAACCGGGTTTCGTTAACTGCATACACAATATATCATACTTATTAATCGATTGCAATATATATAAAATTTATTGAAAAATTTTTCAAAATATAGATTATACTGGTCTTACAAATTACTAGTTGCTATATCTAAAATAGGTCTTGTTACTAGTGGTTATTAGTTAATTTTAGAAGGGAGAAAATGCATTAGTACATTTTTAATTAAGGAATATGAGAAACAATGACATTTGTTTTTGATGTCAGGTACTGGCATCGGTATGGTATTATCGAAGAAAACGAAGAGATAGCTAGGCAGCATGACTCAGAAGCCAGAACCCTTGGTGGTAGTATAGTTGACAAGATGGTTGCCAAGACTAAGAGCTTCTTACCTGACTATAAGCTGGAAGGTGTTGCCATATCTACCCACGGTATGATAGATTCTAAAAATGGCATAGTCATGCACGCAGATGACCACCTGATACCAGGCTACTCTATGATGAGGGTCAAGGATATTATCGAGAGCGAAACCGGTTTAACTTGTCACCTTGAAAATGACGTTAACTGTGCCGGTCTAGGAGAACTATGGTTGGGAGCCAACACAGACAGAAAATTGGTCAGCATGATTACAGTTGGAACTGGTATTGGGGCCTGCCTGATCCAGGATGGTCAGTTAATTACCGGTGAGTGCATGTGTGCTGGCGAAATAGGTAAAATCATGATACCAGGTGGTAGGTTTGAGGATGTTGCTTCTACATATGCCATGACATCTGGACTGGAAAAAAGATTGGGACTGGAAACTGATAGTCTAAATGGTAAGATGGTCTTTGAAAGGATAGAAGCCGGAGACCAGGTATATATAGATGCTGTTGATAAGATGATTGACAAGCTGGCTATAGGCCTCATCTCACTCCTGCCTACACTCCATACCCAGGAATCCTAGCCTCGGTGGTGGTATAATGGCAGAGAAGATTACTCAAACCTAGGTTAGAAGTAGCCTGCAAGTATTTAACTCCACTTATCCTCAATAAATACTGAAACTCAGGTTTCATGAGCTCAAAGAACGACGCTGGCGATGATTGGTGCCCTAAAGAACTTCTTGAATAAGAATGGAGACTAATATGATAAAAATAATGTTTGTATGCCACGGTAATATATGCAGGTCACCAATGGCTGAAGCCTTTTCCGACATACGATATGGGAAGAAGGTTTGAGTGACAAGGTATTTATCGATTCATCTACTACTTATGAAGAAATCGGTAATCCTGTCCACCCAGGGACTAGAACAAGTTAAAAATATAGGTATATCTGTTGATAATATGTTTGCAAAAGCTAAAAGGTCTGACCTGGATGAATTTTGACTACATCTACTATGGACCAAAATAATGTCAATATAAAAAGAGAGTTCAGCGAGGTTGACCAAACTAAGGTTATGAAGTTTATGGACTTGACCGACCACCCTAGAGATATAGTAGCACCCCATGGTATACTGGCAATTTTGACCAAACCTATGATGATATCCATGAGTCTTGCCTTTTGTCTTTGATGAAAATAATAAAGACAGGCTTAAGGTCTAACCCCTGCAAGACCAATACTATTATAAGTTAATAATGAGATCAATAAAGGAGGACACATATATATGGACCCTACTGGCCAGATTCGACCTAAATTTAACAAATCGAAACTCAGTGAGACATAAAAATGATATGTGTCCTCCCTTTCATTATATATATATCCTTATCTTTACCAATAAAATGAACTAAACCATACTTATAGATCCTATACTACTATACGTATAATTACCAACAATAAATCAACAAGTGGTATGGTCAACCAAATCCATTTAAGCCCAAGACCATTGGGAGTATAAATATAAGTGGTACAAACAGAATTTGATCTGTTTTAGCATAACCATTAGTCCCATGTCTTCTGTCTCCAATCGACTGGAAAAATGTCAATACCATTATCAGTATACCGTAAAGTATAAATATGCTATAGAAGATCCTAGCATGGTATATTACATCAAAGTCATTCCTTGATACCAAAAGCATCAACATATCCTTTGCAAAATCTCGATGGTATCCAAAATACTCCAGCTAAAACCATGGACCCTACCACGAATACCTTAAAGCTAGACTCACCCTCTCGTAAGTTCTGCCCCATAATTGGCTCCTATAGCTATTGTAAAACCTTGCCTCATACTCATATTAGTATAAATGAAAAAGGCCATAATTCTAAGACCAACAGCCATAACTGCTGCAGCCTGGTCTCCACCATATTTAAAAAGCTTGACTATGCAACAGACCTGCTGATAATCGTCAAGACCTGCATCATCATACAGAAACACCTACCCCAAAGACTCTTTGGATGTGTCTGTTCATTTCGCATACCTTTTTATCCTACGGTCTGGCTTTTTACCTTAAAAATAATATAGGGTTACAAGGCCTGCAATTGTCTGGCTGTAATATGCTATGGTAGCTCCTTCATCACCATAGTCCCCTATACCGACCATCAAAATAGGGTCCAAGATTATATGCAAGGGCCCCTGTCCCCATAATCAGCATGGCTTTTTCATGACTGCTTCTACGCACGTCACCATATTGGCAGCCTGTGTGAAATTAACGAAAATAGAACCCATCAAGTATCTTCAACACCTGCTTGCATAATTTAGATATCGCCACTAGCACCAACAGGACTAACATCTTTTCACAAATACCAGGCCTATTACGGTAATTATGCGAAAAATAATATTATCCAAAAGACAGATTTATGCCATTCTTGCCAATGGTTTCCCTGTCCCTCTTGCCTAGTGCTCTAGATAGGACAGAAGCCGAACCTACACCTATCAGGGTTGATACACCAGTATTAAAAAATGTAAATGGCATGGCAATCCCTATAGCTGTCATCTCTTCCTGTCCCAAAATGACATGGCAAAGATACCATCCATCAAGGGATATAAACCTTTCACCACTTCATACCCAGTATGGCTGGAACAGACAGTTTTACTTTACAATATCAATAGGTCTGTGCGTCAATACCCTTCACTATTTTTATTCATCACTACCTACCTTTCTAATCACTTATTCTTCCTTTTTCAGCAGCGATAAAAACATCCTCCAGCAAATACCCATTCGTATTGAAACTTTCTAATACCAATAAACCACAGGCAAGTATGATTGAATTAATTATATCCGTCAACAATTATAACGATCCATTGACAATTCTGATAACCTCAGTAAAGTTTCAACATAGATTGATTTTTCACATTAAGTTCCTTCCATACCAAGTATAACCTCAACTCATCATTATCCTGAATTCTCAAAGACAGCATAGAATAGAGATATATTTATTATCATCCAAACATTTGTCAACAATAATTTTGCCATTAGCCTTCTGTTGTTACAGATTGACTTCAATCTTGTCACATCATTAAACCTGTATTCACATCCTAAAACCATTATGTCATATAAAATTTCGATAGCTAGGTGGTATAGACCACCAATTGACAGGCCACTTGCTCAATATGTCCTGCATGGTCGCATTCTTATCCCTTTTTCTAGGAAATATTCCCACCGCCTTAACTTGTAGCAATTCTTTCTTTCTTCAATCAATCTTTTTCCATAGGTCTCAACCTCGACACTACTGTCAAACTATATTTTACTACTATTATCATATTTGACAATAATAAATACTATCATTTAGCATAAAATTTGCAACTTACCTTCATAATTTTATAGTGTCCCAGATTCATAAAACCACTTATAAACACAGACCACTTATAAATTAAAACACCAGACCACCCCATAGTCCTGTACCTTCCACTTCCCAGTAGAAGAAACCTCTGCTGTGGTTTTCAATAAAGTCTCTATTAGACCACTGATCAGGATGACTCCAAGTCACCAAGAAACCTATACCGCCATGACCCAAGTCACAACTGGCCCCTCCTATAAAAACCATAGTCCATCCTCTAAATCAATATATCCTGGCCTAATCTTTAATACATCTAGACCCTGATTTGTTAAGATTCTGTAAATACCCTCGTCTCCTGTAATTACAGCCCCATTCGTAACCTGGCATATGGGAATCAATTCGTATAACCCTGTTTATGTGGAATTATTTGAAGGTCCTGCCTAGCTGTAGAGCAGGTCTACTAGTCTAGGTTCTACTGATTCCAACCTTCCTATGGCATACTTACCCGTAAAGGCAAGATTCAGGGCCACGTCTCCAGGATACTGGTCTCTAAATTTTTATCCCCTGGACCAGCCTGTATTTTCCCCTTATTTTTTCAGATAAAATTTCCCTATAGTAGTCGTAGGATTCATTTGAGCAGATAAATGTCTGCCCATCAAAAGAAAATCGACAGGTCCACATGTCCCCTTAATCCTTCATATAGTTGGCTTTGGTCATATGAATTGTATAATTCAAAGCCCATAGCAGCCAAAGTCTCTCTTATTTCATTATCCATCCGAAAATCAACTATTATATTCATGATAACCACCACTTTAATGATAATACAACAAAACTAGGACTTAAAAAGCAGGTCCTATTTTAAAAAGCCTGCTTTATTATTGTCATAAGTTATCCCCCATGACTAGTCGTTGTCCTTGTTATTTTCTTTTTCATATACTCCTTAAAGGAAATTTCATCGTCATTTCTTTTCTATTTCTAACAAATATCTGGAGCTTTTCTATCCTGTTCTTATCAAGAGATAGTACTTTGACCTTGGTAGATTCATCGAGTTCAATCTCCTGGCCTCTCTGAGTAAAACCGTTGATATAACCCATGATATATCCACCAATAGAGTCGAATTCATCAGATTCCAGTTCATTGTAAAAGGTATTCATGTTACATCTGTCAACTTTGTCCTGCCGTCAACTATATATTCGCTTTTCGGCAACCTTTGACACATTCTTCTTCATCTTCATCGTACTCATCCTCGATATCCCCACCAAGACTTCAACTAGGTCTTCTATTGTAAGCAGGCCTGATGTACCTCCATACTCATCAAGAACTATAGCTATCTGGGTCTTGGCCAGCTTCATTTCTTCTAACAATTGGGATATTTTCTTGAACTCGTAGGTAAAGAAGGCTTCTCTCATGTATTTTTCTACATTAAAATTCTCCTCTTCTTCATCTGTCAAGAATATTATATCCTTTATATTCAAGATACTCATTATATCGTCAATATTTTCCTTATAGACAGGCATCCTACTTAATTTTTCTTCCTTAAAGACCTCCAAAATATCTTCATAGCTTGACTCTACATCTATAGCTACCATGTCAACCCTCTGGACCATAGCATCTTCTGCCTTCATATCACCAAATTCAAATACATTATTGATTATTTCTCTTTCTTCATGCTCAAGGACACCTTCTTCGTGGCCAACATTTACCATAATCTTTAGGTCTTCTTCAGTTACCAGGGATTTTGGATCATCATCCTTATCCTGAATATCTTGAATATTATGCTAGTAACTATATTTATCACAACACAAATGGTGTTAGTACTATAATTACAACCCTTAGTATCTTAGCAAAGGCCAGAGATACCCTCTCCTTGTTGTTAGCTGCAAGTGTCTTTGGAGTTACCTCACCAAAAACCAATACCAATACTGTCATGACAAGAGTAGCCATGGCTATTCCCTGATTACCAAATATACCATAAAAAGAGATGTAGATATGGATGTTGCAGCCATGTTAACTCGCATTGTTGCCTACTAGAATTGAACTTAGCAAATTTTTAGGCTGGTCTATTAACTTTTCTAATACACTGGCACCCTTGACGCCATTTTCTTTCAGGTGTCTGATCCTCACCTTGCTGACTGACATTACTGCTGTTTCAGATGCTGAGAAAAATGCAGACATTATTATAGGCTATTAAGACTACGATCTGAATCCACCAAACCACCAGAATCCAATAAAACCACTCTCCTATTTTCTAAATCTATCTTTGAGTATATTATAACACAAAAGTATTTTTATTACCATGAAAGCTTGGACTTTTGAAGATAGATTCTATCTCATCAAATTCCTACTTCCAGCTTGTCGAGGTATCAAGGCTGCTAAGTTCTTCCACATGACTTTCATTATGTACAATGACACTCATATTTTCTCCTTAGAAGTCTTTCCAAGTGAAGTCATAACTGTGTCTAGTGAGTCCTCGATCTAGGCTTCGACCTCTTCATCCAGAAAGAAGAACTCAAGTAGGGCACCTCCTTTCAACTGCATCTCTGTGAAGATAGGGGCCAGGACTAGTGATAGGGATACCGGGAAATCTTTCTCTGACAAGGTATCCATGCAGACCGTCTCAAACCACCCTTTGTAGTTGTCCCTAATGACAGCATGAGTCCCCATCTATCTCCAAAGCATACCTGCCACTTGTTATAAGGTTCAACTCTGTGATGCATCATAAACCTCCATTTTGTGGCTAGGCCCCGTGGAGCTCGTATTCTACAGAATTTGTTTTCTCAAGACCCTCTCAAGATCTAAGATTAGAACTCATCTTGGTCTGATAATTTGCCAGATCTTTTTAGGAAGAGAAAAGCAACCAGGTCTAGCCCTTGATCCATCTTTTTATATTGGGTGAGGTAAGGCGAGATGGTTTTGTCTTTTAGGATATCTCACTTTGTCTTCTAGGTCCTTACATGGCCTTCTTCTTGTTGCAACAAGGCTTCCTCTTCTACCGACCTACCTGCTAAGCCTCTGGTACGACTAATAGGAATGACCTATTTCTAAGATATCATAGGCTTCAAGTCTAATCAAAGACTGGTCCGTAGTCATCTCAGACAGGACCTCCTGCCTTGTTCTGTCTCATATCCTTAAACTCTCTCCCCTGGCCAGGATTGTTTCCTTCTAACTTGGGTTGCTTCTGGCTTTGTAAGGTCCTTGCTAAGACTAAAGTATTTTTCCTTCTTCTAGTTTTAACTGTCGTTCCTAGCTTTCCTCTTGAGGCTATATCCTTGTTGAGTCTATCAGGCACTCTTCCCTTTCTGCATTTCTCTCGTGAGCCTCTTGCACACAGGTTCTGTACTTACAAGGTCTCGTTTTCAAAGGCCTTGCTTATCTCTCCAAACTGAGGGAAAGCGTCTAATCCTGTCTCAGATCACCCTTGAGTAGACTCCTCCAGCCTTGTCTTCCTGGATTCTGGGTCCACTATCGGGTCTCTTATTTCTTTTTCTATAGATGACGGTCCCTATTGACCTGTGTCCTTTCGTGTTTAATTTAGCTATTTCTCCTTTAAGTGAGGATTTCTCCCTTTCTAATTGAATTCACGTGTGAGCCTTTGTGTTGGCCCTCAAGACTTGAATATCTGACCTGGCATTCTCACTCAAGCCTGTCTTGCTCAATCTTTTCGGAGACCCAGTGGGTTTCTAACCTGCTGAGTCCAGTCTCCTCTTCTCCCTTTCTTGAAGCAGTGCTATCCTAGGTGCTGCTTGGGGCCTCGTGCCCACACACCTCTTGTAAATATCCAGGGCTGACACATTGGCTACAGCCCTGGTCTAGACTCTCTATCTTTGAACCACATACCAGACAGCAGGCATGACCCAGGTGGCTCACCCTCCCATCAATATATCTCTTAGGTCTTTGGCAAGGTCTTGTAGCTCAAGCTCATTGTTTTCCTGATAGGCTTTCCAACTTGGCCTTTTATCTATTTCTTTTTCTCCTTGTCCTTTATACCTTTTCCTTAGTTGACTTAATCTGGTCTTGACACTTACCTGTCCTATCTCTTAGAAGTTTTGGACCTCGCTCATTATCTTCATGCTTAGATATTACCTAGTCTCCCAAGTCATGAAGGTTCGTGTTCAGGATCCATTAGCTGGTCGTCACTTCTGGGACCTTGATTTTCTCTCCTTCTTCAACTATGTGGCATCAACACGTTTGCCCATCCGGTCTTCTAATCCTGTTCCAGGTCTTCCTGCCTGGCCTCCCGGCAGGACCTTGTCAATTTTTCTTTAGTTTGAAGATCAAAAGCATCTTCAACGGTCACATAATGTTGCCCATTCTGATCTTTTTCTAAGTCTTCTTTAGTGAAGTTTTCTAGCTGGTGGTGGGCCTCTCATCTATTCTTACAGGCAAGGTATCTGCTATGGACTTGCGTGCCTTTCTGATCTCAGTAGGTTTTCTCATTTTCCTTACCCTATAGATTTCCTTATGACCTCGGTATCTCCCAGATCCAGTGGCAATCCAGCTGACTAGCCTGGGTCTTCCAGCTTTTTATATCTGCAGACCACCGTGAGATTTTGTTATCTCCAGTCTTGACCTTGGGCCTTCCATAGAGTCCTCTTCTGGTCTATCAAGTGCTTTCTGTCCCTCCAACCCTGGCCTTTTCTGAGGCTTAACTTGTGGACTTCCTATGTTCACATGGAAATATCTTCTTCTCACATGTTCCTTCCTACTTATACTTCAACTTCTCTCTCCAGCTTTCTGGTCTTCTTCCAGCTCCTTGCATGCTCTTGGGTCCACTTCTGGATATTCAGCCAACTCTGGCCTGACTCTATTACACTTTGGTCGCTCACTGATCCTTTGTACCTGGCAGAGACACATTGCTAGTCAGCTGTCCTACTCTCTCAAGGGTTAAATATCCTCGCATGTTTCTCCTGTCCTCACCTGTTAGTGATACAGTAGGCTGCACCAAACCTCCACCTCCTGTAGTGCAAGTTGCACTGACTTCAAAAAGTCTCCTCTTCTAGGCCAAGTACAGCTTTTCACCCAAGCTTTGTTAACACTCTCCCACCTTGTCAGCCAAAAACAACGCGCATCTGGCTTGAACATAAGCCTTTGCATAGTCACTAGTAGTAGCTGAAGTCTCTTCCTGTGACCTCACTCCTTTTCTTAAACCCTCCCTGGGTAACCTTATAGGCCTGACCCCTCCCATGGCCCTGTAGCCCTGGATCATGTATGGATATACTTGCCTCATCCCTGGCTCGGAGTTAATCAAACTCCTTACTCTCCCTAATATATTCCATAAAGAGGAGCCAGGGTCATGCGATCCAATATAGTGGACTTTCCAGACAGTCTCTGCCAAGACATCCAAATATTACTGGGATGTAGAGTGTTTCAAAATCTATGACCTGTTTGGAGGCATAACTGTTTATTCCATCAATTTCTAGTCTAGCTGGTTTCATGGTCATATCACTCCTACTGATCAGCTTATTAAACAGGTCTCATCAGAAGTCCCTGACATTAGGGCCCTGCTTGCTTCATTTTCTTCCTTGTGAGAAATCACATGTTGGCTGCGATGCTTTGGCCTGCTTATATCAACCATCTCCTTTTGACCCCAGTCTTGGCTTCCTTTAGGACTGGCTTTTATCTCGATGACAGCTCATCAATTTTTCATCTTCCTAATCACTCGCAGGTCCATACTATCATTGGTTTCTGTTCAAAATGAGCAACATATGTCCTGACCTGACCTTTCTTCACATATGGCCATGGCCTGGTCTGAGGCTAGCTGCCCTAAAAAGCACAGAGATTGGCATAATAGCTGTCTAGGAGAGACTTGACTGTACATCAGCTCTGACCGCTCCACATCCAACCAAATAAACTGCACTTAGATGAAGACCTCTCATTTTTACTATATTTGGATTGAGCCAGAGAACATGTCTGCTATATTCTTGGATACTCCTCTGTGAGCTTGTGGATGTGTCCAAGGGCAGTATATGGGACCTGGCAGGTAGGTCTGACTGCCCGGCCAACAAAGAACCGCCCCATCCCTATCCTGCTGTGCTCAAGATCGATTATGTAGACCCAACCACAGATGTGTTGACTGCTTATGTTGTTTGTCTCATCATCCCTGCAAACTTTTCGATCCTTGAATATCCTACCCACCTCCTAGTCCTAGTAGACTCCTGCATTTCGTCATATCATCAGTCTGGTCGTGGCTTTCATTAAGTCTCACTTGGACAAGGCAGACTGATTATATTAACGTCGTCTCCTATTGCTATCTTTGTAATAGCTTTAGGCCTACTTCACTAGAAAATCCCTATACTTTCCCCTCAGTTGCCTGGCTCCTCGGATAGCTCCAGGAGTGGTAATGTCCCAGACCCTCAACCAGGGGTCTGAACCGATTCCAACCTATCAGGACACTATCATGGTTACCCGCAATTATAAAAGACCGGCCTGGCTCCATCGCTCGCTCGCCTCTCCTCTAGTCCTATAAAATAGGGACTCAGCACTTGATGGTGGAGGATTGCTGACGCTGTCTACATATATCTTGGCTACCAGGACTGGGTCTACATTATTTTGCTTCAAGGTCTATTAAATTGCCTCCGCAAAACCCAACCCGTTCATCATGCCCATCATGCGCTGGCCCTCGGGTCTTGCTTTTACCCGATAAAGCAATCCGATGTATGAAGTATCCTCACATAAAACCTCCTAATCATCAAGTCACCACACTAAATAGGTATATATACCTTGACCTCTGCTCAGCAAATATCTCCGTCTCTGGCATAGCATCACGTGGCTTATACCCATTGTCATATCCTCACACCAACCTTATTCACATAGTCGGTCTTGTAGTCAAGAGGTCTGTCATCCTTGGTCTTCAAAAATACATCGACTATACCAACTACTATCATTCTTCTTCAGATTCATCTATAGACTATCCTTGTATATTCAGAAAGTCTTGTTATAGTCATTTGGTTGTTGTTCCCTCATGCAGTGAGTCTTGATTCTGCGCCTGGTTTCATCCCGGCAAAATATAGGGGCTCTTCTTTACAAAGTCACATCACCCCATTACCCATTTCTTCCGGTCTCAGATATTCTTATCAATCGTTTGTAACGCCCTCGTCTTGTCATTTGCCTTTTAAAAGTCTTCAATCCATAAGCCCCTCAAAATCCAACAGCTCCATACAAGGTGGAAAATTGTTCCTCTCACCTGGACCATAGGATATTGGTTCAGAAGTGTGCATAAAGCTTGCGCGTCTTGGAGGCCGGTATGGTCCTGCTCATACATTATTATTTTCATACTTGTCCAACGCCTCTATTATCTCTCAACCTCTGATACCGATATACTGGCCGGTTTTAGGCACTTGGGCCTGCAGGCATATGGCTCACAATTGTCGGCTTGCGACCAGATCCTTTCTTCTTCCACTGGCCTGCCAAGAGGCATATTCTTATGTTCGACCCAGCCACATTCTGCCTGAAGACCAAGCAACTTGTCTCTACATCAATTAGCCAATTAGTGTCCTTATAGCCCATATAACACATTCCACCTCTGCATCAAGGGCCTTGCCCCTGACTTCACAGTTGCTGCTGGGACACTATTATCCAATCCAGGTAGGTCCTTGAATTTAATATTCTTCAAAGCCATCCCACCATCCTGGTCTCTTAACTGACTTCCACTCATCCACTTTACTACAATCTCATTCAGTACAAGCAAAAATACCAACCTCCTTGGCCCTGGTCATGCAGCAAATATAAGAGCCTCATTCTCAGCTCTGCCTAATCGCATCTTCATCAACATAGGTCTCTAACATATACTTGGTAATGAACTTGCAGACTTGTCTATAATCTGGTCCATATCAGGGTCTTATTTATGGACAACCATGGTCGCTACTTCCAAATTGAATCACCATCAGCTTTGGCAACCATAACTTAGGGGAATTCCAACCTTCCTGGTTTCACCCAAGTCAGGAACTCCTGTTCAACCCACCATATAGTTTACAGTTAACAAACTTTGAAGGATGTTTTTTCCGTGTCCTGGCCTCGAAAAAAATAAGATAAGAAGAGTTCTGTCTATGCTTACCCTAACCCAGGCCACACCATGTTATAGTAATGTATCCTTAGCGGCAACTATAAATCACCAAGAGTATGTGCCAGACATCTTCCCATAGGCTTCATTTGTCCATAAAGCATGTTCAGTCTTAGGTCTTGATAGCCTGGGCCCGACCATCAAGTTCATCCTGGTCCATCTCATAAGGTCTCCAAAATCCAAGATTGAACTTATCAAGTAGCCTCCAAGGTAACCTAGGTTTGAACTATATATAGGGACCCCATGATAAAAAAAGGCATTCCTGCCCAGGTCATCAATCATCCCAAGTAGGTTTTATGTTGCACCAAGCTGGCAGAGAAATGTCCTCCTAAGTCTGAAATAATATGCTGCCGATGAAAGCATGGTCTCTCATATCTTCCAACTTGGACTTTGTTGGGATTCCCATGAAAATTTGTCCTGTATTCTATCTTCCCATATCTCTGTCTAATTTTCATCAAAAACCAAATATGGCTTTTCTTTTCTCCCTCATTGTCACCACCTGGTCTATAGCCCTGGCCTGGCACTCAGACCCTAAAGCTTCTGATATGGACCTAAAGTCTTCTGAATCACCTCCAGGTTCAGTCCATCTTCATTAAATACCTTGTCAACCAATCCGTAATGAGGTCCCCTATATTAAAGTCATGGATAAGCCTGGAGGATGCCATTGTCACTGTCAGCTGCCTAGGTCTCTATAGACCTCATCTATACTATCAGGTAGTCCGTTCTCAAAAACAGCACTTTGATTTCTAACCTCCTCATCCGTAGCAGTCAAGCTTCCTGTAAAGCTTCCTCATATTTGACATAAGATATGGTTATGGCTCAAAACAAGCATTCACTCCCGAAAATTGTTGTATAAGAGATCTTACGTCCAGCTTCAAGAATCTTGCTAATAGCATATTCATCATACCATAAATATCTCTGGCATGCCCAACCTATAGATACCGCCTGACATCTCCAACCATAAACCCATTTCCAGGACTGGTCCCAGGAAATAGCTCGATAGGATTAATTCCTGGACCAGGCTGCCATCCTGGTTCAGCCCATAAAGACCTCTTCGTATAGGGTCCCTAGAAATAGGCAATCTTGCGTAGGTTCAAGACTTCCACCCGACCCATTCATCAAGACATGTCTAGGCAGTATGTGTTATAAGTACAAAACACGCCCAGGTTTCTTTAACTTTTGCCTAGCTCGCCTAAATCTTCGCATATTGCCGATGGCTGTCAGGCAGGATAGTCAGGACGCAATTCTAGCCTAACCTCATCTAGACTTAGGTTTTTGGCCCTAAAACAGACTTTATATCAATAATTATACTATCAAACTACTTTTTTACATCTTATATTTCTGCCTTTACATACCATCTTGAACCGTCCTAAAACTTTCATAATTTATTCCAGTTGTCTATTTTTCCTTCTGTCTCAAGGTCCAAAGGTCACAAAGTTTGCATCCACCCGGACTGTTGTCTTTTTCCTGTATGTTTCATGATGTTCCTGGCTCGACTCAATATAGACAAGGTGCAATTATAAAACTCATATTTTAATTAGCCAACAGAGTTCTCTAGCTTGTCAACAATTACTTCCCAGCCTATATGCATGCTGTAGTCAATATGGCTACTCATCATCAGGTAAGGTCCCAGATACAGTTGAAATAATATCCTGCCCTCCCTTGTCCTTAGTATTGAACTTCTTTTCTGCATTATCATCTAGCCAGTCCTGACAGGCCGATGAAATGCTAAAAGCATTGCCATTAGTATCGTCCATATGGGGCCCATCGTTCCTGGCTGAATATGTCCACCAGGGTTCAAAATTCTTCATTTTTTCAGTTATAAAGGTCTCAAAAAAGGTCCTCTATTATCCTTCTTTATCATTTCAATTTCTGCAAATGGCTCAGTCCAACATTAGGGTTCAGGTTGCTGTATGAAAATTCTTCCTCGACCACACGACCACAAATGAGTTCATAGTGGTTACCAAAGTCTTGGCTCCAACAGTAAAGAAGGTTTTAAGGTATTACTAGGAACCTTGTCCAGTATCTTCGTATTAGGGCCTACCTCCTCATTACCTCATTGGCTGCAGCCTTAGTAGCGCGTACCACCAAAGTTTATCTATATCTATGGGTTTTCCTGTCAGTAATCAGGCTTTTAATCCTCTCTGGATTAAGACGGCTGTCTTCCTGATCCAGTTGCTGCGGCTGCGTTACCAGGTTTGGACTCTATGGTTCATTACACTTGCCTGTTCTTTGGTCTCACTTCAGTCGCCACTAGTTACCCTCCTGTTCTTTTTTACAACACCTCTACTATGTCACTATAACGCCCCTTGAACCCTAGGGTTCTTATTAGCATCTCCATCCACCCTTGCCCAAGTCTTTTATTTGCACGCAAGTGCGGTATCTCTATATCCCTGTACTTATCTGTCTTCATAATTAGGTCAAAACTGGTGCACTGACTTATATCGCGGCAGGCGTGGTGGTTAAGGCCCTTCCTAAATGGGCTAATATCATCTTTTCCATCGTATATATCCTGACAAATCTCCCCTGGACTTGTTCAGCTATAAAGGTCCTGCAGTGTCAAATTCTGGAGACATACAGTTGGTAATGGCTTTCATAGATAGATCCATCTTTTTTCAACCTGCTTATATCTGAGCATTCTACTTGTGGTCACGTCCTATAAGTGACTCATGGTATCCAGGCTGACGAAAAGACCTACTAAATTTATTTTCCTTATTGTTTTTTATCCAGATCTTCTCAGATATGCCAGTCCATCAGCTGACCAGACATATCGAGGTCTCTGCTGGAAAAGCTTGAGTAAAGCAATTCCAGGCTCAATGGCCCCTCTTATCAGTGATTTATCACTGCATCTATGTATGGCAACAGCTGGAGAGCTGGAGGCCACCATAAAGGTCATGGTTAGGTCTATCTCCTTTCCAGATGATTCTATATTTGTCACTCCCCACAAACTTCTTCCCCGCCCACAGGTATCCGAGCCCACCAATCTTACCTGTCACGTTCACCTTCTTGACCCATCAAGGTCTAGCTGCAGAGCAAAACCAAAGTTACAGCCACTTGGTTGGAAATCTCTTTACCTAAGTGACACATCTACTCAGAATCACTTAGAGACCTGTTTAACCTAATGGGTGTATAGGTACCCAGTAGCTTGAACCGTTTCAAGAGGCAGCCTGCCTCTTGACTTCCACAAGGTCTGAGAAATTTACCACTGATTCCATATAGCCCCTTTAGTCTATGTCCTCCAATCCTAGGTCTTTTTTTGCCAATGAATGGAAAATCATCTATCATCTTGTAGCCAGGCAGCCTGAACTTGTTGTGTGGAAAACCTGTTTATAGATTCCTTCTCCTTGGCAGCCACTGCCAGTCCATAGTTCATAAAATATGAAAATGGGCAGCAGCATACCTCTCAAGCTTTGACAGCACCAGTTAAGTAGATCCTGGATCTGCCCACATCTAAGAAAACCCTATTATCAACAGCTGACTCAATCATATTGTCTAATTTCTTTTTCTCTTCAAGGCTGGAACCAGCTGGTTTATGGATGGTATCCAGGTTCGAACGAGAAGTTTTCATCCTAAGTCCTGGGAAATTCTTCATAATCTTCTCGATAAGTGAAGATATTTTAGCATCCCCCCCAGTTGATACCTGGGTGAGTACACCAACTTTCCTAGCTGATTCCCAGCCCTGTATACATCAAGAAAACTTTCATAGGTCTTTGATCTTCACATCAGAATCAAAACTATAATTCATTTGTCCCATCTTCTTTCCCTATCGCTAATTGTAGGGTCTGGTCCCCATTGTCTAGGAATACTCCTTCATTTACACCCATTAGGATTTAGGACCTGGTGTCGTTTTCATCCCGTCAACACTTTGGTAAAATGTTATCTGGTCACCAGAAGGTAAGTAATGCCCAAGCTCAAACCACAACCTCTGCCTCCATTAGCCTTATATCTCTAAACCAATCTTTTTCATCACACTTCACCTCACCATTTCGTCCATAATATACCGGCAAAAATGTTCCATACCTGTGATACCCTGGCCTTTGTGTGTGGTTTTCTGGTCAAATCTTCAACATCATTAATCATTTCTGTGTCATATCTAAAGCGCAAATCCGGTGTAGTGGCGAGATACATGTCCCTTAGGTTATTCTACCTCCTTAAGCTGGTCATGTAGCTTCTATTGGGCTCCATCACCCTCTTCTTCCCACATTATTGATATGGGTATTGTCAGGTTCTGAATCGTCCTCTATATTGTGAATTAGTCTGGTCCCAGCGTCCTTAAACCACCTTGAACTCCCTGAAAATTGGGAATATTAAGTGACATGAATTCTCAGATAGTTTACATCCCCATGGCTCATACCAACGGCGTCGCCCACAGTAGCAATACTGAACTATGAGGCAGTCTCTTCAGATTTAATTATTGATGTTGTAGCACAAGGACATCATTCCCATTTAACTGGTCTAGGAAGTGTCAGCTTTATAGTCCCAACGAGCAGTTCTGTCGCTGGTGTGTGGTTAGAACTAAGTCCCTTAGTTGCCACCGTGAATTGCGCCCATAGCTCATCATTGACAAGTTTTTCCAACTATCTTGCTAGCTAAGATATTCGATTTCCTTATATTTTCAAACTCTATAGCACAGCTATCACACTTCCTGGTGTCAATTTATATAGGCTTTGAGTATTCTTTTCTCTAAAACAGGGTTGTGGTCTGACTAGAATGGCTTGTGTTTTATTAACCACTTATATCCTCCAGCCTTCTTTTTTACCAGTCACATATGTCTATATAAGTTTTAAATACAATATGGGTCTTGAAAAGATCTCTCGCCCACCTCCACTCTGATTTTAAACTGCAAGTAGATATATATGTATTTTAGGACAGGCACTTAACTTCTGTCATATTTTGACTGTGAAACAAATCTGAATGAGCAAAACAGAAGGTGCTTCCCACTTCAGAGTTTCAACTTCTTTAGATAATGTATCCAGTCTCTGTATCTATGGTTAGTCTTCTTCCATCAATTCTTTCATGATGAATAAATCAGACCCATATTTTCCAATCAGTTCTCAAGAGCACATCACCTGTCCGGCTTCATCTTCCAGCTCCTTTTCAGCCCCATTCCTTGTTCTTGGTATTTAACTGTCTAGGGCATCCTTATTATATCAACCGGCCAGTTGAACCTAAAATTGGCAACGGTTAGTCTTTGATACAGACCGAGATCTCATAGGTCATCATACACCCTGCATAAGTCACTTTTCTTAAGTCCACCAATTTGAGAATACCCATATTAGCCAGGTATACAACGTCCCAAGGTCTGGATCCATCCTTAGGAGCCTTGGCCCTAACTTTCTTTTTCCATTTCTAAATGGCGGCTGGTGTATAAATATTAACCTCTAGAACCTGACTCCAGCCTTTGAAACATAAGTCCAAGAGGGGACCTGGCCTTATCCGAACCAATCCTTCCTTTTGCAACCCGGCACCCATTCCATACCCTCTTAAGTCCTAGTTTGAGATTCCTCATCTCCCCATATAATTGAATACCAAATTATATTTCAGCCACGTAGCCGCCTGTCCTCAGAATGACCAACCATCACCTGGCCCATCATCGCCGCTCGGGCTGGCAGTGTACCATTAAGGTAATCAGGTCATCATCAATTTGTTGACCCTTGCGGTAGACACATACCTCCTTGTCTGCATCTTATTTTCTCTGCATACTTTTTCTATCTTCTTTTCTGTCGCCTCCAACCCACATATCCAACTCCTGATTAATTCCCCCATTTCATAGACCTTTACCGAGTAGTACAGGTCATTGATCCCATCTTTTAGTTTATCCTGTGTTCTGTAAAGATGATATCCCACATAATTGTATTTTTGTATAGTTCAGATCTTCTTTGACCTTGTCCAGGTCCTTATCGTAGTCGCCAGTAGACCTAATAGGGCTCATACCTGTAGCATCTTGACACATGTTGCAAGTCCTATAGATTATATATTTTAAATGCAGTCCCCATCAAAGCTGGCGGTCAATTAAAAAAGTTGTTGGGCCCATGAGTACTTGTCTATAAAAATTCTTTTTACTTCTCTCTAGTATTTAGCATATTTTGAAGCAACATCAACTTATCCAACCCAGGTCTAAAGCCTTTTCTAACCTATATCCACACCTATTTTTCTCCATTCTAGTATTTCTTTCTCTCCTCTATATATCCTCTTATTTCAAGATAAATGGGAACTTTCTAAACATTCCGCTTAAGGCTTTATAACTATTCTTTGGAGTTCAGTGAGGAGACTGACTTGGCCCCAGGCCTTAGATAAAGGAGCCTTTACCTTCACCTATTAGGCTGGGTTTGAGTCGTCCCCACAGCTCATTTGCCTCTGCTGCCGCATCCCCAAAAATTTATCTGTTCTATATATTTACAGGCTTGCATACTTAAAGTCAGATTCCAGATACTCCTTGTCCACCCTGTTAAATATCCAAACTAGAAGGAAGTCTCAATTGATGGCACCCATAATGACTTGATCCCATTCATACCCAATTTATGAACAGTAGCCAGGTCATTATTCTCCACCTATGGGTCTGTCTCCACAGCAACCTACGTCTCCATCAAATACCCCTACTATACCTCACCAGCGGTGGCTAGTCTTGCCACCGCCCCTTCGATAGAAAGTAGCAATTTCCAGATAAAATATATACTTAGACAAGAGACTTCATTGTTGGTTGAATTTAGTCAAGATAAGGAGAGAACTAGGCCCAGCTTAATAACAAGTACGAAATAGACCTAATGGCTAGCACATGCTTGACATCCCTCTTGAAAATACCATTCTTATCTGTCATCAAGTTCCCTACCTCCTCGCTCCCCAGATATCCATCTTCTTCCATATATAAGTCATCCAAGGGCTTCATGGTCTTCCTCAAGCTTTTATTAGACTCAATAGTTCTGACTTAAGTCAAGGGTCAACCCTACAAAAGCCTCCATATGACTAGTCCACAAAGTTATCCCTTGCGGCTCTAGTACAGTTCAGGCCAATTTCAGTCACTTTCTTCCCAACTTTAACGCCCCCAGTTTACTTATTTATCTCTGGCATCACAGGTCTCCCATATCATCTAATACAGTTAGAAATATAATCTTCAATATAGTTTGGGAAGGGCCTTCAGTAAGCTCATTGTCTTGGCAGTGCCAAGGTCCTCTCCTCTTCTTGCTCTTGGCACCGGCAGCCACATATACTCTGTCTGCCTTGATTGACTTGTAGGTTTGGCCACTCCACTGGCTCAATATGGCGCCTCCAAGTGGCTCTCTCACTGGTCCATCAATGATTGGCTAGGAATTCAATATATCCCTCGCTGTGACCTATTTTGATTCATCTCATAGAAATGGTCGGCCTGGTAAGCAAAATCCAAAGCAATTTTTTTGATCTGACCCGGTAACAGTCGTTATACTACACATCCCGACCCTGTTGTTTTTGACGCACAGCCTTCTTTATATGAAATTGTTCATAATCTTGCCCCTCGACTTCATTAAACCCGCACTATCCTCAAATACATAGCGTTACCTGGCCTGTATTTTTCCGCTACTGACCTGTTTTCACCAGGATCCTGTAGGCCCTTATCAAAATATCATCATACAAGTAGCCCTCTGGTCCAGTATAGTTCAAATTTTTGTATATAGGTCCAATTATCTTCACAATAGTAGCCTGGCCCAGATCTAGGTAGCCTCTAGCTCATTCACACGTCAAGTATCGGCTCATCAATTTATGGCATTTAGACAATATTTAAACTCCTACCATTTGTCCACCTGGGCTATCATCTTGTCTTGTAGTGACCCACTTGGTTTCATCTATAGACTATTATTCATCAGGCCATCTGGATTAGGATCTTTTTGTAGTCGTCAATTATCTGGCTCACTTAGCATGGCTATGTCGTGTTTCATAATCTTTCATGGCCAGGGAATACAGTTTGCTCTGGAAGCCCTCCTTGTTCAGACCTCGGTCCTCCAAAACCGCCCTAATCCTCGACTTAAAGTTATTGGCGCAATTATTCATATGTCAAAACCAGATCTTGCCATCCTGGTCATCATCCTCATTTTTTGAGGAGCTTGGCAACTAAAATCAGTAATTATAAAGGTCTTGCCTCGCACTCCGGAAACTGCCTGACCCCATGCGCCAGACTTGTATTTATAATTTCTTTGGTCTTTCCTAAAAAAACTATGTCCATAGGGGTAGTTTCCTGTCTCCCTAACTGTCATATCCATTTATGGTCAAGTCTGAATGTGTGTAGGTATACACCAGGCTTTCCAAAGACCCCCAATCAAAATTCCCTAGTTGGGACCATAAATCCTTCCATATAGGCCTTGTTCTTGCTCATGCCTAAGTCCCTGTAAATCTGGTCTAGGTTAGTGTCGTCAATATTGTCACCAAGAGTTATCCTCCATGCCAGGTCGGTATCATGTTGTTTTCAATTCTTCTTATATAGGCCTTGAGTCTGCATCAAAGACCACAGGTGGTCCTCTCATTTGCTAAAATTTATACTCATTCAGGGTCACATTAGATATTATCCTGAGTGCAAGCTCCATTTCCTGGGGTCATATTTCCTGGGAAAATACTTCTGAACATTCCTTCAAAATCCTAACCTGGCCCTGGTCATTGTCGGATATAGTCAACCGCCAGGCCTCTACCGCACAGATCCTTTAAAATGATCGCAAAACCACTCACGAGGCCCATATCATGGTCATCTACACCAGCCCATTAGGTGTTCTTAAAGCACTTTTTTATTGAAACTCCTGTCCGGCACCTGGCCACATATATTCACAGACAGGTCCCCGCGAATATCAAATCCATAGCTTCTATTTCGCCAACATATATAGTCGTCTTGTCTGGATTAAAGACTCTAATAGTTCCAACTTGTCACCATTTCCATAAATCAAGTCCCTAGACAGCGAAGCACTAAATACAAGATTTCCTGTACGGGTCCTCGTACAGTCTTCAATTTCTCTTAGATATATAGTTGCAGCCCATGCCCAGTAAAATCTGGCCAATCCTATCTGCTTCATCTAAAAGGCCTTCATTAGGAGACTATAATACATCCTGTCAGGATCTCTACCTTGTCTTGCTGATTAGGGTCTTCTAGGGTGTTAATAAGACCAAGATGCCATATCATAGTAGCTGTCGAATGAAGGTCATTATTCACCATTTTGCCAAAGTCTGAGTCCTTTTGTCGGCTCCAACAGGTCCTCTAGATAAACAAAGCTCCCTTATCTAGGCTTATAGCCAGAACACTTTCAACTGTAGTCCTTATACTATTTCATCAGGCCAGGTAAGTCACATATGCCCAACCTATCATTATAGACCCGTATTCAACTATTACATCTTCATATCATCAAAACAGCCCGGATTTCAACATCTTAAACCTGAAATTTATGGCTATATCGAGGTATAGACTCATAATTAGCCTCAATCATGGCCCCATAAACCTGGTTGGCATGTTAGAATTTAAACCTGAAAATATCCATATCGTACCTCCTGTCACCTATTATCTTATTTAATAAAAATATACACGCCAAACGTGACAGGTATTTGGCTTAACCTCTCACCAATTAGGGGCCAATAGAGTTGATCAACTATATAGCCTGGATACTTCATAGATATTTATTTTTCATGTAGAACCATCAGACCAGAGACCTCAGCCTGTCATCAAGACAGCCCGGTTCTAGCAACCCGACAGAGTAGATGTATTTGTCCCCATAAACCCTTTCAGTACACTCCAGTTTATCCAGCATCCACGTCCTTCCGAAAGCCTATGGCCATCATCACTGTCATAATCGGTCTCAACTTCAGATATTGTCGTGTAACAGCAACCTTCCTACCATATTATACTCACACTGCTGCCCAACCATATTTTCAAAGGCCAAAACCCATCTTTCAGCAAACTCACACCAGAAGTGTATAGAACAGGTTAGGCCGATGTTTTTATTTTCTAACAGAGCTTTTGTCGAGCACTAATTTAGGCACGCATTTTAGTTGCCATTTTCTACTAGGCAAAGAAAAGAGTAAATCTCAAATCACTGTCTGTGTTAGTTTTATATTAAATTGTCAGCTCACGTTGGAATCACCTACTTGATGAGCTATTTTATTTTATGTGTTCATATTCAGTCAAAAGATTCTTTTGAATAAATCATGAATTTCTAACTTTTCCGTAAAGCAATAGACGTACTTTTAATTTGTTCAAGTAGTTGCAACCATTTTCTCTCTCTTTACTTTTCTCCAAGGCAGCAGCCATCATTGCAGTAGATTTAAATGGTGTGAAATATCTGTTACAAAATTGAGAAACTATTCTTCAAATGTATTAAGCGAGGAACCCACATTCGAGCAATGGCGTACCGAGTTAATAGTCTCTACTTGTCTCATTTTTATTGGATGATCTTTCAATCAAATTACTCCTAAAGTAACGTTTTGCTCACATATAATTGAGTTCTTGCATTTGCAACTCTGCATTCTCAATCCTTGATGACTTACATATCTGTGAAAGTTCTTCACGATACTGCAATAGTATTTATTATTAATTTTAAAGTCCACTTGCTTCTGACCTGTAAGTAGATTTAAAACTCTAGTAATGTGAGTTAAACTTTATTGTTCTCTAATCCATTACTTAATCTATTTAAAAGTTTCACCCCACTTTCACTGCAATATATCATTCCATTGATTACATTCATAAATAAAGGCATTATAGAGCATTACTTACATGATTAGAAAATCGCTCATAATTGCTAATTTCATTTAGTTTATTAATTTTGCAAACATTTCATGCCATTTTATTGCTACGAGATGAAAGAAGTCTTCTGTAAGATTGTACCTGCTAATGATAAATTTATTTTCTCCTGTTTCATAAGCGATTGTCATAACACAAATCTAAAAATGACTGTTCATCTGAGGCTAACAGACCTTATCTTCTCAATTCAAAGTAACTTGGTTTTGTTGGATTCCAACATTTTATGTTTCAATTAACCTCCAAATTATTTTTTTTTTTGCCATTCTAAATCCCAGAATCATCGATTCTAAAACCGGAAAACTCTTTCCTTGAAGTACACAGGTTCTCTTTTCACTTGCAAGCTCCTAATCTCTAAAATGAGATATTTGAGAATGTTCTTCATCATACAAATCAACAAAAACACCATTCCCCAAAATACTTCCAATCATATCAGTGCTCAAAATTATTTTCTTTTTTGTTCTACCATGTATCTACCACTCCGGTCTTCTTTCGAACCGCTAACATCTTCATTATTGTCGGCATCGATATCCTTCTGTATTTCCTCTCCATGCTATTGCCATTCTTCATCTTTTGGTAATCTAGCCATTTTTGAATGATCAAATATAATTCTTCTGAAGCAGAACGTAGGTAACCTTTCAATGAAAGTTTTTCGTTGTGATTGCTAAAATTCGAAATGGTATCTATCCAATCCTATATTTTACCGCAGGAAAGTTTTCTTTGTCTGAAATATCATAGTCGTCACACACAATTACATAGCGTTCATAGCGCAGGTGTTTCAACAACAAAACGATTGAACCACCACTAATCCTGTTTAACAATTTTTCTTTTTGGAATAGACATTTGCAATCCAAACAATCCACTTGACCGATCACAAAATCTCTGACTGGCCCCTCCTGACCTTCCAGACTACATACTTTCTTTAAATATCTCGTCAAGTCCATTTTTCACTCCTGTAAAATTCAATCTTCTGTTTATCTATATTGGTAATATTATAGCATTTTCTCAATGCTCCACTGTCGGAGTTTTCTGGATATATCTCTTACTAATTGTTCCAAAGTAAATAATTCAAATTTATATTCCAGATTTCGCAAACTGACTTTTATTTTATGGACACATTAGAGCTAATCCACAAACTGGTATTGTTCTATCTCGTCATATCTACGCAATTAATGATCAATCAATAAAAGTCAACTGAAGTAGGCAACGTCTTTTCAATTGACCACTGTTTCGTTATAATCAGCTGATTTGCCAGCTACCCTCCACAAACCCAGTTTCATCATGCCCCCAAATACGGCGGGCTGAGCAATTTCCTCAATCTGTATTCTTTAGCTGCATCCTATGTAATTCAGCGGTCTGTCCCAAACAAATAAATGAGCTGATTAAATCAGCAATTAAAACTTTTCTTTTTACAGCTAATTTTTCATGTCCATTTGCACAGTCTTTTGCAAAACTTTGAAGAATTAATACATTGAACAACACTGTCACCCTGTTGAAAATACCTATTTACCCAATTGCCATTTATCTGAGGAGAAGGATATTAAATTACTTGGGTTAATTTATTCACCTGTATATTCGTCATTTAAACCAGTAAAATTTTAACTTGGAGTGCATGATTTTCCACCACTATCACACTTGTTAACCTCTAAAGCACACATGGACATCTTGCTGATGATAATTTAAACCACATATTTTTGTGATGAAGTTAATTTTCTACTACTATCTTCAGTAACTGTCACACTGTCTGTCTATCTCAACTTTGATCAATGAATTAAATTATACCTCATTTAAAATTATATTTTACACTATTTGGTATTAATTTTATTTGACCAAATTTGACTTGTCTTGCAGCAGACTTTTCTTTTAATCGTTTGATATCTTTTTTTAATTTCTCATTTTGACTGACTCAACGGATTTTCCTCATTTATTTTCAAACAAGATGTAAAATTTACTGATTATCATTAGAGTTGTATTAATGTGAAACAATACATTTGATACAGCTATTCAAAAATTCTATCAAGGAGATATTATAAGAAAAACCACCACTGGCAAATCTTCCTCCATCCATATCCAAATGGTTCGTTGCTCACTAATAAGTAAACTATCCTCTTGTAAATAAACAGTTGTGCATTTTGTTGAGTTCTCAGGAAAGTGTTTCAAACTTTCAGAATGTTGTTTCATCTAGCATTTAGCAAATTAAGTTCTCTAACAATTTCCATTCTTCCTCATCTGACATGGTTTTATAAGTCAACTCAATTTTGATGCATCACTTCATTAGTGAAATTGAATAAAGTAAGCATTCATATTGATTTTCCTTGATAGTTCTCGATTTAGTGGTGTTTAAATAGAGTTGATTTATTAACCTGTTTCTTCCTAATCCTGTTTTCAGTTTGTATCAGAAAATGATACATTAAATATGGTTTTACATATATCACAATATGAAAAGTGAGTCAATTGCATCTGCTGACATAAAAGTTCAATAAACTCCAGAGTTTTATTAAAATTACAATTATTTAAATTACTTTTTTCTGCATTGCCTCTGCAGTAATTTCTTACAGTTTCCTAAAGTGTTACTATAAATTTCTCTTTATTTTCTTCCTGATTCTTCCAGTTTTGTGAATTATTTACCAGAGATATATCCATGTCATTTCTCTGAAAAACTTCTCTGTACATTGTATTTCCATTGGTTCCCCTTCAGCCCATCTATAGCAAAATATATACCATTTACTGTTTCTTATATTCAGTTATACAAACAAGGTTTCATACAGAACTATTTAGTAAAAATCAAACTCATTAGGTTAATGTTTTCGTTACTGTTGTCATTGAACTGAAAAGATTTATTATTTGTTAGGAAAATCTACAAATTGATATAAAATTTTACTGTTTTTATTTTAATATATCATTTTTATTGTCTTCATAATCTTCAAAAAATTTCCATCATTGTTCTCAATAATAGCCCAAATTTTATTAAGATAGGTATAGAACATCCTCACATTACCGTATGTCAAGAAATATCCATAGACTTTCTACTTTATAACTCCTTTAACGACAATTCCACTTAACATTTATTATTATAATGTTGAGAATATTATAAACTACCAATTTTTTCTAAAAAACGTAAGGCAGATTTTTTTCCTTTTCAATTTTACAGAATTTTATTTTCTACTGCAGACGAAGTTATCCATTTTTCCAATATTATTTGCCCTGCTCTACTTAGCAAGTCCAGGCACAGGCATATAAGTTTCTCCTGCAAGATTTTTTGCAACATCAATTTAAGTTTTTCTCTTGTAGCCTGCAGCCACCCAGCCAACAGTACTGCATGCACCTCAGACCTCATGCCCTCATACATAGAGCATTCCTACCAATCATATAAGTAGCAGCCAGTAGGTCAATTTCTTTGCATGTTTCACCTAGCCCAGGGCTAATATAGCTTTCATCGTAAAATATCCCATCTGTATCCAAAGAAATAATAATATTTGAGTTGACTTCTAAATGTCAAATAAAACTTTATGTTTAATTCTTGAAAGGGTCTGTCCATAAGAATCTATATTTTTATTTTTTATCCCCTGCTTTACTCAATTTTAATAAGAATTCTATCTTCTTGTCTTATCGTGTTTCAAAACCCATCTCAAAATGTTGATTTAATTCCTTTATCCCACCTTGCAAATAAGCTCATAGTGCATTCCCATCTCATTATTTACAGATAAATTTATAAATTGTGTTTCTTTATCTGGAGGAAAAATACTTTTTCTAAATCAATATATATCTTTTTTCTTCTAAATCTTCTCCTCACATAAGCTACTGTATGAGATTTCTTCAGCTTCAATCTTTCTTTTATTTTTTTAGTTGAACTGTGGCCACTATCTCCTATGTTGATTAATTTTTAAGCAAGCTCCATACCGCTTTGACACAAGGTCCTTCTTTAAGCTGCTACTAGTCGCCATTGTATAACCAAATACACTATCAAATCTGATCATGTTATCTTGTTCATGACAGGTATACTTAATAAAGTTATTGCATATGGTCTGGCACATAAGATGGAACCGGTACTTCACCTTTATGCCCACAATTGTCCTGTGAATTCCAATGGTACTTTGTTTTATACTGATTATACATTATTTTTTCGCCCAGTCTTTTGAATACCAACTAGTTCCTGTAATTTTGGGACATTAGTTTAAGTCTTTACCTCTTTCATAACAATCCGCTTTTCGTCCGTTATAATACTCTGTTTCACAAGCCTATTAAGTTTCTTGACATGTAAACTATGTAATAGGATCTCTTTAATTTTCATGGTCAGCTTTAAACACCAAAGTGATTGCTTTTTAATTTTAATTTCTGACCCATATTCTTCAAGCTTCAGCCACGTGTAATATACTGTCATCTCTACTACAAGTGCATAGTACTTAACTGTTCCTCATTGTAAAGTTCTAATTTAACCCCATTTAAAATAGAGATAGTTCATTAAATATAGAAGGTCGTAGTATGTAAATCAGCACGATTAGAATAACACTATATATGAAAAAAATCAGTCCTAAGATTCTAAGGTATTTCAACATTAGCACTGATGACAAAATGAAATAAATCCACAATGAAGCTAGCAAAGATATTAACTTTTGACTTAGGATAAGTCAAATTAGTTTTGGTTCATCTTCAAATAATCTACTTCCATAATTTCTTACTCCCGTCTCACTTATACTTTATTCACTGTTTTGCTTTTCTTGTTTTGATACTGTGAGCAGTGGTGACTAAACTTATAGTATTCTCTTATATTCTAGTTATATAAATGCCTACTAAAATTCTCAATCTTTCCCTCCACCTTCATGTCCTGTTTACGTTTTTTATTTTTGTTTGAATTAATGACTTTTCCGACCTTTTCTTTGTGGTCTCCCAACGCATCTGGTCAACCTTTTCCAAAATCATTCACTCATCTATGAATCAGTGAAAGACTGTTAATTCCGAGATATGGACAAAGCCAAAGTGAGGATCGCCTGCTTTATGTATAATTTTATTTACATTTAGCTTCAATTCAAAGAATAATTTTTATTTTTCTTGAACGCATTAACCATCATCGCCAGTTCATATATGGAAGCCATCCACCTTAATATCTCTGTCTTGTTAATAATGCCATATTTTCTGCTAAACAGCTTGAACTTTTATCTTATGCTATTCAGAAACTATTTTTTCACCAAGAACATTTGTTCATGAAACTGGGACTCCAATCGTTAGATTTTGATCACTTTGGGGTCGGTACACTTTTGGTAGGTTAGTCCTCTTTTCAAATACTATGATTTTGGTTTTTTCAGTGTTAATTTGTTATATCATTACACACATAATCATTAATTTTTTATTGAGTAGATTTGATTGAGCCTCCAAAACTTATCTTCTTCCTCTTGTTTTTCATGAAAGTCCAAACTTCCTGTATCTCACCATTCTTCATCTTGAATAGGCTGCATCCCTCGATCATTGAAGGTTTTTTCTTCTCTCTTTCACAAGAAACAACACTGGCAACCACAAAATGTTTTGCTTGTAGCCCAATTTGTTATCACCCAAATGTTCCATATTTCTTTTGAAAATTCCCCCAACCGCTCCTAATGTCTGTTTCTCCAACCACGCACCCCGCCTCCCATATGCCATACAATATCTGACATCGCGTTTCAAAACTGCCCAAATCTCTCCTTGATAATGTGCTATTAAAACACTTATAACTTCATTTTTCATAGCTAATCTCCTTCATTTTTTGGAGAAATGATTTTCTTGTCATTATTATACTTTTAAGTCTTGATTTTGTGTAGCTAATGAACATTTATAACAACATAGTATCTAATAAGACGCTTTGGTTTTCAAGGAGGTTACAATGTCAAATGTTTCATGATAAACGTCCATGTTACGACTCCAAAATGCATGAAACAAGCAATTGTAGTTTTATATCATCTAAGAATGGCACGAAAAGTTTGATTTAGTTAGAACTCTGAACGGTTACCTGATGTTACCCGAACCGTTTTGAAGATGTTCCGTCAATTGGAACAAAGACAAACCATCAAATGAAAAGTTTCTGGGAAGTTCCTCCCTCATGTTGAGTATCTTTGAGTGCATTAGAAAAATTCAAAGAGTATTAAATGAAAATAGAGGTCTTAGTTTAGATTATATTGTTAACCCAATGTTCAAAAATACAAGAGTTATTAAATATAATTATTAAGACCCGAGATATTTATTAAAAAAGCCCAGTAATTAGCTTTTTCACTAACTTTTTATATTCACTTAGTGGTATTCCGCTTTTTTCAAAGTGCTTGAGTTTCTCCACTTGAGTTGCCTTCTTCCCTGAGCCTACAGAAGATGAAATAATAAGTGCTGTGTGTGGCCAGAGTTTCTGTATTTCTGCAATTCAAAAAATCTCTCCTGATTTTTCTTACCTCCTTGGTGTTTATGTCATTGTCTATACTAATTTGAGTATATCTTTTTCACTTCTGAGATAAGCGAATGATTGTACTTCATGCTCTTTGAAGCTACATTTAGAATTTTGATCTCATATCCAATATCTTCTAGCTACATCTTAACACACCAATTATTATCGTTCCTTTCGGGAAGATTTCTAAGTGACACAAAACAAAATTTTTGATAAACAGCCTTCTCTCTTTAATTGTTCTTATTTTATCCTTTGTATGTTTCTGGGTACCAGTTTGAAATGTAGATTTACGTATATTTTGCCGCTCAATATCCATTACTAACTGTTTTATGTTGTGATTCTTTATTACCTTTTTTCTTCTTCCATGTGTCCTCCTTCCGTTTCTGCGCAAAACAGCAACCTTTTTGATTTACTGCTTGTGTTAGCTTTTATTGAATTGTTAGTTTAGCAAAACATCCTACTTGCAATACTTTTATTTCTATTTTGGCATATTCAGTCAAGATTCTGAAGAATTTTTCTATTTCAATCTCCCTGACTCTTTCCAAAGAACACATTTTAATTTGTTTGAGAAGTTGCAACTATTTTCGTTCGCACAGAAATCCTTTGGCATGACCCATTGACAAACCGAATTATCATACTTGTTGGTCTGATTTCCATAATAAACTTCTTTTAGCATATCTTGAATTGTAAAACCTAAATCATTTTCTTTTTACTTTTTCTCCGTAAACTGTTGCCATATCAGTGTAATGAAATGTAGAGATACCTGTTAAACAGCGAATATTCTTCGAACTTTGCATTAAAAGAAAACCACATTCAAGTAATGGTGTATCTAAAGTAACATTTTCCACTTCATTTTTTCGCCTTTTTATTGATGATTTTTAATTCTGTTCTTAAAGTGTTCAACAATATAATTGAGTTCCTGTTTTGTGTACCTCTACATTTAATCTCTAATGACTTGCATATTCAGAAAGTTCTCACGACAACAATAGTATTGCAAATTTGATGGTAATTTTGTCAAACTCCAGGTCTACTTTCCATCATTTTCTTTATTCTCCTCAAACCAATTTACTTTTTTCATCTCAAATAATAGCCACCTTTCATGATTTTCGTATAAAGGCTAATTACAACCAAATTTCTTTTCAACGTTTTTATCTTATTATTTCATTCAAATAATCAAAGAGATAATGTCATTCCTTCAATCCTTTCCCTCATTCATTTTATTTTTTAAAGTGCCATTCTACAATAGTTTGATTATCCAGTACTGTTTTATATCCGCCAAGAACTTTTCCTCTTGTAATTCCACTCATTAAACCAGTGCTTTTATCATTGTTTGCCGATTTTCATACTTGCACCAACCTCAATATAAATCACATCATCCAAAAAAATATCGTCTATTCCAAGTGCCCCATAGTAAGCCACATATCAAACCATAAAATCCAAAGCGATTTTCTCTTCATCCACAGAATTTTAAGTACCTCTGAGATCAAATACTTGTTTAATATTATATACCATTTTTCGTTTTTTTTGATTTGTGGTTCAATTGCCCATTTTACCTGTGTTAGTGCTTTGAACAAATTCCTGGAACTGTTCAATACAAGTCTTAACTCTTTTCAAGTCTGTTCTACCCTCTCGTATCTCTAACATTTGATCAGGTTAATATTTTTCTTCATATTCTGGCAACCATGATTTGCCTGATACATTTAAGGTCTTGTTTCTCCAACGTTCTCTAAACATTTCTTGGCACCTCTCAAACCAAAACAAGTTCCGTGGCATGTCCACCAGCATACTGCTCTGCTTTCCTCAGCCTAGCATACAGGCTTCCCCAGGTCTCATGCCTCCTCGTTTCAAGCCTGATGTCGTCATCATCCTCAACATCCTTGCTCCAGTAGTCCTGGTGTTCCTATCCTTGTGCCACATTTCCCTTAACTGATAACGCATGATGTTTTTCTTTGGCAATGATAACCCCAATATATTTTTCTAAGTCTGTATATGGTTATCTGCATTGTTATTAGATAAGATTTTCAAACAGATAATAGGTTTCTTTGGTGAGGGTAGATTTTGTTGTTTTCCGTTTCTGCTTTTTTCTTTCCAATCTCTATCCAATTTAATAAGGCTTTTATTCTTCTTTGGAGATTTCTTCTTAATATTTTGTTTGATATCTGATTTCCATTGATATTTCTGTCTGTAACAATACCTTTCTTCTCCATTTGAGTTGCTGATACTCCTAAATGAAAGTTTGTATTTTCCATCGTCTTTGATAGGAACGATGGTTCGCTTTTCCTGTATGTTATTTCTTCAAGATATTTGTTTTGTAATATCTGCCCATGTCTTTTCGCCACTCTTCCGCTTTGTCTTGCTCGTTCCAATCGACCGTATTTATTTTCCTTGTTTTGTAATTGCTATTTTGAGTTTTACTTTTCTCCGTTTTCATCACATATATTCCTTTTTGATTTTGTTCTCATGTTTTATCTTCATTTAACGGTCTCATAAATATTAGATATGAGCGTGATCTCTGTCATTTTTATCGTGTAAAGAATATCGTGGCACATACCGACTTTTACAAAATTTTCTTTTACATATTCTTGTGTTCTATCTTGTTTTTCCTGTTTACCCTTTTGGGTAAGATTTACTTTCGTGTTGTGAGAGTTTTACTTTTTCATTTTCACACTGTTCCATATATGCCCTCCGTCTGAAAATTCTGTGGTGCGTTTTGTGGTATTATACTTGCCGTGCTATTCCTTTTCTTGTAAAGTCATGGACTATGCCGTCATATTTGTTTTTTATCTTTCGCCACTTCGATACAGCGCTGCAACTGCACCCTTTGCCTTTGCCTCTTGAGATAATCTCATATATATATCGCCGCCAGTTAAAACCTCCTTCTGATGTGGATACAGTGGCGATGGATGTTCTGACAAAAATCGGATTGTTTTTATCCGGAGCCTTTTGTGCGCGTGTGCAGGGGAAATTTGGCTTCCGTAGGGAGTAGCTCTGTATCGCTTTCGTAGCTGATATGTTTCTCTGTAAGAGCCTTTCAGAACGGCACACTTTAGGAGGCGCCTCGAACAAGGGGACTACTGCTCTGTTTCCGTTATTTTCTCTGTTTTTCAGTGCTTTTCTTCTTCCGCTTTCTTTTCTCCATGATTTTAGATTTTTCATATTTATTGCTTCTTGGATATTTGGGAAATGTACTAGCTGACAAATTCATCTTTGCAAACTTTGTTGTTAAAAGATACTTTCACAAACTGCTCCTTTTCAAAGCCTTTATCTCTTTTCCTTCGTTCTTCCTGTTTCAAGACTGATGAGTTTTTCTTGTTTTGCAACTGCTTAATTCTTCTGCCATTAAGATTTTTCATCTATATTTTCATTTTCTGTTCTCCTTCCGATTTTTAGTAAAGAAAAACAGTAAACCGATTTGATTTACCGTTTCGTGAACTGCTATGTTATAGCTTGTATTTAACTGTTTACTCGACAAACTGGAATTTGCTACCAAGAACCGACGCATCAGTTACTTTTTTATTTTGTTTCTAATCGAAAGAATAGCGCTATTACTATAATAATTATTTTATAAGCATAAGTTATATTTTGATCACACTCACTGCTAATTGCGAAAAACATTTATTAACGAATGTGTCATCACACATATCCACAAACTATTTGTCTTTATAAATAATGCGAATAAACAAAGCAATTAGTCAACAATCCAAGCAAAATCCAAACGCCTGTACTTGTATAATGTTCCTTCAATGTAAAAGAGAAATGCCATATTCCCAAAAACAAAGGCATCAGTTAAACTATAACTACGAACGCATCATAATTGCTGAAAAACATATCTCCACCCTACTTTCAATCCCACCAAAAAGGATCGCTTTAATAAATAAAGATAATCGGAATATACCACGCATTCAACGCCATCTTCCACAAATGCAAACATCAAAATCCAAAACAAGAATAACAAAAAAACAACTGATGAAAAGCTTAAGCGAAAAAAACTTTTAATATTTCTCTGTACAGTACTTTTTGTATCTAATGCAATAAAATAGTCCTCATATAGCAGCTGAAACTCCACCTATTCAACAAGCAACCATTCCTAAGGCATTGTATATAGTCTACATCCATAACGTAAAACTATATGTATATCATCCATATTTGGGTTCTAAGGGCCCTAATAACAAAGAATTGCTCTTTTTCGACTCATAAATTTTTCCCAATTTAATTTTCTCTAAATAATAATAATATTATACCATTTTTGAAGCCATTTTTCATATTTGCTTTTGTGGTACTTGGACAGTTGCCTATAAAGTTAAAATACACATCAACTTGTTGTTTCTATCTTTTCTTCCCCTGTGGCTTCATGGACTACAACTTTTTCTATATACCATTTATCATTGGGACTGGCTTTCGCCCTTCAATATCGGCATATTTTTCATCATCTTAGGAATTTATCGGTGTCAACTTTTCTCCGATGATAGCTTTCTATTTCACTTTCAAAATACTGTATTTGCTTTTCTAATTTTTGTTGCTCCGTGTCATAGATATTTTAAATAATTCATCGTTGTTTTGCGGGAATTTTTCCAAGTGCACCGGTCTTCATACAGCTTTGTTATAAGGGTTGTTGCTCCCGCTTCCTTGAAGATAATTTTTCTAATTTCGTTTTACTCATCTTGATACTTTTCTCACTGATAATTTGTTCACTCACTTTTAGAAATTTGCTTTTTCTTTGGGTAAAAATCAGATTTCTTTGATTGATTTGTGAGCACTCATTCACTGTTTTTACCTTGATGTAGTGCATACCAAAAGAGCCTTTTCTGTGTCTGTACGTTGTACACAAAGCAATAATCACAATCATATTTCTCTTTTCTTTATATTCTGCCGGGTTTCTCTGTAACTTAATTTACTCCACAATCCAGTAACAGATTAAAAAGTCCTGTAAAGGGGTGCGTGGAGGTTAATTGGTACTTTGACCCCTCTTCTCATCGTTTTTCACCTTTGAGCGTTATTCCATATTTCCTTCGTCATCATCATGGTTTTATAAGTGTTTTTGAAGATAATGAGTTCATCTTTCTTTGCCTTTCTGTTTCTTGTTTTGTAATCAAGGCATTGTTTTACCACACAGTATGACCCATATATTTTTCTAAGATAACCACCAGTGGTCGTAGGTCCAAAAATACGTCTTCTATTCCTTTTTCTTGAGCTATGGTTATTTTCTTTGGGTATATCAAAGTATAGCTGACGGGATTGTTGACTTTATCTTGGTTACACATTATGTCTGCTATATGTGTTACCCATATCCCTCTATTACGTTTCTCCGTAAATGCGTTTTACGACCTTTGCACTCTCTTTACCCTGTTTGTTCTTTAGATTTACAATAGCCATGGAACGCTTATGATACTCTTTACCCCTTCCATTCTTTATAGTTTCCAAAGATGGATTGTATTTTGAGGTATCTCTACACCATTCATTCATAATATTTAGAAATGGGGTAAAGTCGTTTGTTTTCGCTATCTATCCTGTTACTAGCTTATGATAACCACTCCCCTTTCTTTGAAAATATTTCGTGTAAGCTCATTTAGTAATCGCCAAACCTACCATATCTTTTACTATCACAGTAGATACTTTGTTTTCTTCTTCATCGTTTTATCATTTTCTGAAACTTTCCTCATCGTGCTGTTGTTCCGCCATTCATCATTTGGTATAGTGACAGATATTTACAGTCGCTCTTTTTCTGCATATCCTTTCGCGCAGTTGCTTTTGATTAGTATAAACTGTTTTCTCCTGGGTATTTCATCATCTCGACTTAAACGTTCATAAAGGGCTGTTTGTCCTGTTCTTTGTATTTGACATGAGAGAATCATACCTCCTTTCCAAGCTTTTATTTTCCTGTCCCTAAGAGGTTAATCCTTTCGATTGGTTACGCAATATGACGAGCAAGACGAGCATTAAGCCTGGCTTGTAAACCCTGCTTTTTCCAATTCTGATCCTCTGGATAACAAGCAATATTTTTATTTCTTGCATACTTTGGATTGTAATGGTCTGCCATTCATAATCGTTCGTACTTTGGGTAAGCAATATATTGTTTTGAAATCTTTCATCCATATGGCTCAATATCTTTGTTTTGAGAGCGTTTTGTCAAGTACTTTTATGTTTGTTTATGGACGATTTTTTTGAAAAATTGAGTAAACAAAAAACAGTAAACCTATTTTGATTTCTGTCGTTTCAAATTGTTGTATTCACCAGCCCCTGTCAACAACGTTGTGATAATTTAAATCAATAAAATCTATAATTATAAGTGGCAGCATCCAAAATTGATAACTATGGATGTTGCCCTTTGTATTTTGGTACCTTCCATTGTGTTACTATCCTCAGTTTTAAAAATCTAAACTCCCATATCCGTAGGATACTTTTAATTACCTTTATCTTAATATTTTTACCTCCACCCAGTGCTCTAGCAATCATATTTCAGTGAATTTACCATATTACCTCTAAGCTTTTATACCTTCCTAAAACACACTGGTATTTCATCAGTCCTAGTATCAGAATATCTTCTGCCATTATTAAGCCATACGGCAGGAAGTTTTATTAAAACCAGGCCTTTTTGCTGGGAAATTTTTTTTAAGATATAGTTCATTATATCAATTGAACTGGTCATTTTAAAGTGCCTATTCTGTTATATCCTATTTAATTCATGGAAGTTTCTGCAAGGTATTTTCTCCAGTATCTCTTCAGTATTTTATACCTCTAGACCCTGGTATTGCTTCTCATCCATTTATCCTTAATTTGTTTAGCCTCTTACAGTTTGCACTATAAAATTTTACTGACCAATATTAGCATTTGAAAGATCCTTCTAAGGTGACCAATATGGCTTATGGCACAAATTGTAGCTCACATATTCTACTCTTTTTCCTCAATTCCCAGTGGGTAGAATTACACTAAAGGAATTACCCAAATTGGTAGATATCAAAAATATGACCGCCTTCTAAATCAGTTAAATTTTCCATACACTCATAGACTCCATCAACCATTTACTGACTTGAATTGTTCATTGATAGAACTTAGGAAGAATTTTTCTTCTCCTGTCTTCAGTTAAATTGAGTATTCTAGCAACACCTGTAGGAGATACAACAGTTCCTTGCGTCGATCCATTGACTTAGTTTCATGGCTTAAACCATGACTTCAACACTATTCAGATATGAAGTTGTTCTTTATATCATATAGTTTTACTATGTTTGATTCTCAGTAACGTTTACAAAACCTCTGCTTAAACCAATACCAAAGGGTTTGTATTAACTCCTATTAAAAAGTATTTTCACAGTCTGAATTCGCCTTTAGTTATGCTCAATCTCTACTGACTATACCACACTTAGCAAAGGTCACCTATGAGTTTCTTCCCCTCAGGACTGTGTATATTCTATCCCTGATATTTTCTTTTATGGTTCCCAAAATTACTAAAATTGTTATCGTTAAATTCAAGGTTTCGCCGGTACTAGTACCAGAAATTGTCATATCATTTCTCCTTATTATTTTTTTTGACGATTTAAATTATACATGTAGATCGACAAAATCCTTTATTTTTTGTAAAATTCTAGCGTTGAGAGCATCTTTCTCAACGCCAAATATTATACAACCCAATATTATTAACCATTTTTGAACCAGTATTCATGACCGTTGTTTGTTTATATATTCAGTTGTATCATTCCGTCTCTGGCTTCTAGAACTAGGGTTTATAAATTCAAATGATCCATAATGATGTCACCAATTTATATATTTTTGAATCATCTTATGTCTGTGCTTTCTGTACCCACATGGCGACAAGTTCCAGTCGCGTTCAATCGTATGTATGCGTAGTCTCCATCATGAGTATGTGTTATAACATGAGTATGAAGATGCGTATGACTTGAATAAGTGCATCAGAACAACAAATACTGTGCCAACAATCACACCAAGCAAGTACCAAATACTTCCACACGTAAGTTGATCGTCTGTGCCAGCGAGAAAGGCTACATCGTGCCTATAAAAATGTAATTCAGACAAGGTTAAATAATTTTGCTGTTCCTATTTTGCTCATTTATATGGAAAAACGTTTATCCATATGATACAACCCACCACCAACACAAACAGGATATATTTTGTTTCGGAACTTTCTCCTATTAACAGATGCAACAATAAATGTTCCTGTTCAGATCCAATTCCTCGAAAACATTTCATAGGTGCTTTTTCTAAATACAATGTGTTAGTTATTAAGACCTATGGTTAATGAATTAATAAGATTCATAAGAAACAATCCTCAAAATGTCCAGTTAGTCGTAAACAATACTGATAATGTTATAAAGTTTATTGCGCATCCGGTAAAATTTTAAACTTCTCTCTCATTGAAAACCATACAAGCAATGGCGTCGTAGCAACAATCCTCAGTAACCTCCTAGTGCTACGTACTGATGGTCACAAGCTTGTCACTGAGACTGCAAGATGGGTCACAATATCAAGGCAGAGTAATCATTCCACCGTGAATATCATTTTCCCGGAGTCTCTCCGACCTCTTTCTATCTTACAACGCAGTGCATACACCTATCCCCACGCCGACACCAGCGCCCAAATATAATAAATGAAGCCATCAGTTGACGCACATGTAACAAGCAACAACTGATAACCATGTATTTTCATTATGTAAACACATGAATTGCATACAAAGTTCGTTTCACAATAGTTTTGCCGATATATAAACTCCCTTCACAATTACACTTGTTACCTATTTTTTCATAAAATTCTTCATGATGTTCCTATTTGCCTGTGCCCCACATCTGTGATATATCACTGTATATGGTTTTGTCTTCTTCCTTGAAATAAGTTCCATATTCCAATTAAACTCACTGTCGTGAAGCTGCATTTGTAATCTTGTTTTTTCTATTTTCTTTTTGTTTTTATATCGGAAAACCTTTTTGTTTTTGGAAATTTTCTTTAACAAAGGAGCTTCCTATTGTAGCACTGATCATCTCCCTCAAACTGCTCTTGATTCATCTTTCCTTGCATTGCATCATATACAGATAAATCCGGCAGATCTCACCCAAGAGGGCTCAAGCGGATTTTTTTTCCAAACCGTCATGTCCATGTGTACGCTTAATTATAGCCTTATAGTTATCTTTAGAAAGATCTTTATGCTCAT